>Ga0265797_10000013_pt1 | contig 463552 bp, 428 predicted proteins | sample P2T30metagenome_FD_192433 | JGI IMG/M metagenome (GOLD analysis project Ga0265797, IMG submission 192433) | Plant litter microbial communities from East Loma Ridge, Irvine, California - P2 T30 | ecosystem: Environmental > Terrestrial > Plant litter > Unclassified | place: USA: California...
CAGAATTTGCCTGGCGGCTTTAGCGCGGTGGTCCCACCTGACCCCATGCCGAACTCAGAAGTGAAACGCCGTAGCGCCGATGGTAGTGTGGGGTCTCCCCATGCGAGAGTAGGGAACTGCCAGGCATCAAATTTAGTGTGCTGATATGGCTCAGTTGGTAGAGCGCACCCTTGGTAAGGGTGAGGTCCCCAGTTCGACTCTGGGTATCAGCACCAGTTAAGACACGAGTTCGGTAAATAAAAGAATTTGCCTGGCGGCTGTAGCGCGGTGGTCCCACCTGACCCCATGCCGAACTCAGAAGTGAAACGCCGTAGCGCCGATGGTAGTGTGGGGTCTCCCCATGCGAGAGTAGGGAACTGCCAGGCATCAAATAAGAGAGAGCCCTTTGCGTATGCGAAGGGCTTTTTTCGTTGTGGCAAACCGCGATAAAGCTCCCACAGCACAGCGTATCTGACTGTTTTTTCATAACAGCAACAGGTCAGTAAACATAGTAAAGCGGCTGTTCAGTCCATAAAAAACCCGGCACCAGGCCGGGTAGTAAGATAACTGAACGTCTGATCAGTGAATAACCTGCGATAAAAACGCCCGGGTACGCTCCGATTTGGGATTCGCAAAGAACTCCTGCGGTGGTGCAACTTCGACGATCTCTCCCCGATCCATAAAGATCACCCGGTCAGCCACCGTTCGGGCAAAGCCCATCTCATGGGTGACGCACAGCATGGTCATCCCATCCTCCGCCAGACCAATCATCGTATCCAGCACTTCTTTAACCATCTCAGGATCCAGCGCTGACGTGGGCTCATCAAACAGCATAATTTTGGGCTTCATACAGAGTGAGCGGGCAATGGCGACACGCTGCTGCTGTCCGCCAGAGAGCTGGCCCGGAAACTTATGTGCATGCTCGGCAATTCGGACGCGTTGCAGATAGTGCATGGCCAGCTCATCAGCTTCCTTTTTTGGAATCTTTCTCACCCAGGAAGGTGCCAGCGTGCAGTTTTGCAGTACGGTCAGGTGCGGAAAGAGATTGAAGTGCTGGAATACCATACCGACTTCGGTGCGAACGCGCTCAATGTTACGAACGTCATCATTAAGGTGGATACCGTCAACAACAATGCGGCCCTGCTGATGCTCTTCCAGATGGTTGATACAGCGGATCGTCGTCGATTTGCCGGAGCCGGAAGGTCCGCACAGTACGATGCGTTCACGGGGTTTAACCTGCAGGTTGATGTCTTTCAGTACATGGAATTGCCCGTACCATTTATTCACGTTCTCAAGCGAGATCATCAACGCGTCGGAAGAGTGTGTCATAGAGTCAGTCATGTAAAACCTCAGTGCGATGTACGCCCGGTGTGAAAGCGCTTTTCCAGATACTGGCTGTAGCGCGACATGCTAAAACAGAAGATCCAATAAACCAGTGCAGCGAAGACATAACCTTCGGTCGACATCCCTAGCCAGGTCGGATCGACCGTTGCCTGCTGGACGCTGCTAAACAGATCGAAAAGACCAATGATGATGACCAGGCTGGTATCTTTAAACAGTGCGATGATGGTATTGACCAGGCCGGGAATAGTGAGCTTCAGCGCCTGGGGCAGGATAACCAGCATCTGCGTCTTCCAGTAGCCCAGCGCCAGAGATTCGGCTGCTTCGTACTGACCTTTCGGCAGTGCCTGCAGGCCACCGCGCACCACCTCTGCCACATAGGCGGACTGGAACAGAATGACGCCGACCAGTGCGCGCACCAGCTTGTCGATGTTAGTGCCTTCAGACATAAACAGCGGCAGCATCACGGATGACATAAACAGCACGGTAATCAGTGGAACGCCGCGCCAGAATTCGATAAAGATAATCGACAGCGTGCGCACGACCGGCATGCGTGAGCGACGGCCCAGCGCCAGCAAAATACCCAGCGGCAGCGCACCGGCAATACCCACCGACGCGATAATCAGCGTCAGCGTTAATCCGCCCCACTGGCGTGTTTCGACACGTTCCAGCCCCAGATAGCCGCCATACAGCAGAAACCAGACAATCACCGGATAGATGACAGCCCAGGCAGCAATGTAGCGTCCACGATAGGGCAGGCTCCTCAGGAACATCGGCACAATCGACAGCAGGCCGATCACCAGCGCCAGGTTAATACGCCAGCGCAACTCATGCGGGTAAAGCCCATACATGAACTGGCCGAAACGCGCATGGATAAAGACCCAACAGGCACCCTCTTTGGTGCAATCGGCGCGCGTGGTGCCGATCCAGTTTGCCTGAAAGACCAGCCAGTTCAGCGCGGGCGGAATGACGTGCCAGATGACCCAGATGCAAAACAGCGTCAGTAGCGTATTAAACCAGCTGGAAAAGAGGTTTTTACGAGCCCACAACCAGGCGCGACTGACCAGAGTCGTCGGGACGGGGGGCGTTTCATGCGTAGTCACAGACATAGTTATCCCGTTCTCTTAACGCTCAACCAGCGCAATTTTGCGGTTGTAGAAGTTCATAAGCATCGATATCAGCAGACTGATAATCAGGTAAACGCCCATCGTGATAGCAATCGTCTCAATGGCCTGACCGGTCTGATTCAGTACCGATCCGGCGAACAGCGACACCATATCGGGATAACCGATAGCGGCGGCGAGTGAGGAGTTCTTCACGATGTTCAGATACTGGCTGGTCAGTGGCGGAATAATGACGCGCATGGCCTGAGGAATAATCACCTGCCGCAGCGTAACCGGATTAGGCAGTCCCAGCGATCGCGCCGCTTCATGCTGACCATAGGGTACCGACTGAATCCCGGAGCGGATCACTTCAGCGATAAACGACGACGTATAAATCGACAGAGCCAGCGTCAGGGCTGCCAGCTCCGGTATCATTACCGAGCCGCCACGGAAATTGAAACCGCGCAGTTGTGGCACATCCCAGTGCGTGGCTGGGCCAAACCCAAGGTGTGCAAGCAAAGGAAAGAGAATCAGCATCGCAACGGCAGCGGGCCATGTGCGACGTAACTGACCGGTTTTGAGCTGATGTTTACGGTTAAAGCGGTACAGGCCATAGCTCACAGCCGCGGCCAGAAGCAGTGCAATAACAAACGGCCAGCTGCCTGCTGCATAGGTCGGCCATGGAACGTAGAGTCCGCGATTACTGACATACGCCAGATCAAAAGCGTTCAGCGCCTGACGTGGGCCCGGCAGATTGCGTAACACTGCAAAATACCAGAAGAAGATTTGAAGCAGGGGTGGGATATTACGGAAGGTTTCGATATAGATATTCGAGAGTTTCCGCAGCAGCCAGTTGTCAGAAAGGCGGGCAAGACCGACCGCGAATCCCAGAATCGAAGCGAAAACAATACAGAGTGCAGAGACCAGCAGCGTGTTGGTTAATCCGACCAGAAACACGCGCGCGTAGGTATCTCCCTCACTGTACTCAATCAGATGCTGAACGATGCCGAAGCCGGCAGTGCGATCGAGAAATCCAAACCCCGATGTAATGCCGCGATTGGCAAGGTTAATAATGGTGTTATGCACCAGATAACCCACCACACCAAGCACCGCGACGACGGCGATGAGCTGATAAATCCAGGCGCGAACCGTGGGATTACCAAATGAAAAATCCCTTTTCACGGTTGGGCGTTGTGACATGTTGAAACCTCAGTAACGAAAGCTGGGGTAGGGCACCGCAGAATAGGGTGCCCGATTAGTGAGGTCTGTTAACGTACCGGTGGTGCGTACTGAATACCGCCCTGGTTCCACAACGCATTCTGACCACGAGCAATCTTCAGTGCGCTGTCTTTACCGACGTTACGGTCAAAGCTTTCCTGATAGTTACCCACCTGCTTAACGATATTGTAGGCCCACTTGTTATCCAGCTTCAGATCCTTACCAAAATCACCTTCGGCGCCCAGGAAGTGTGCCATGTCTGGTGTGGTTGGCTTGGCCGTCATCTGGTCAACGTTCTTCGAGGAGATGCCCATCTCCTCCGCATTCAGCATGGCGTAGAGCGACCACTTCACGATAGTGAACCAGTCATCATCACCACGACGCACCAATGGCCCCAGCGGCTCTTTGGAGATCACTTCAGGCAGGACAATAAATTCGTCCGGTTTGCCCAGCTTAATGCGTAATGCGTAAAGCTGAGACTGGTCAGACGCCAGCGTATCGCAACGTCCGCTATCCAGCGCTTTAGCCGATTCATCAGAGCGGTCGAAGGTTACAGGCGTATATTGCATTTTGTTGGCTTTAAAGAAGTCCGCTACGTTCAGCTCGGTGTCGGTTCCCGCCTGAATACAGACGGTGGCGCCATCCAGCTCTTTCGCACTTTTCAGGCCGGCCTTCTGGTGAGTCAGGAAGCCGATACCGTCGTAATAGTTCACGCCCGCAAACAGGAAGCCCATACCGCCATCGCGCGATGAGGTCCAGGTGGTATTACGTGAAAGCACATCCACCTCGCCAGACTGCAGGGCGGTAAAACGCTCTTTCGCGGTCAGCGGGGTATATTTCACTTTGGTCGCATCACCAAACACAGCGGCAGCCGTCGCACGACACACATCCACATCGATACCGGTAAACTTGCCGCCAGCATCTGCATAGGAGAAGCCCGGCAAGCCGTCACTGATACCACATTGAACAAAACCTTTTTTCTTAATCGCATCCAGTGTGGTGCCTGCGTGTGCTTGCTGAGCAATGGCAACCAGCGAGGCAGCAGCGATCAGCGTAGAGAGCATCATCTTTTTCATAAAGCATCCTGTGTGGCGGGATCATGTTGTTATGTTTGCGCACTTTAGTGTGCGTTTTTCCTGTCTGTGGCGGTCAGCCATCCACGACTCTGCAAAGCTGATGCCAGGTTTGCAGGATCCTGAATTCGTATGAAAGAACGGTTAATAATCGGAAGCACTTAGAAAGTTCCGCTAATATGGCGCACCAAAAGGAAGCAATGCGAGTCGACCCGATCACATTTAGTGCAAATAGTTTCACTATGTGGGAGCAGTGTGAGCATTCACTCAGGCAGAAATGTATGAAGAGATTGCGTTGCTTTTTAATGCGCAGAAAGTCACATACCCAGCGGTGGCGGGGATGCGCAGCGAGGTGAGAGTCAGGCGGGCACTAAGTCAAATCACAGCGGTCGAAAGCGAGAGGGTGAAATATCACGCCAGCGATTGCAACTACAGTTACCATATTACGGTAAACAGTTTCACTATCATTGCCGTCGCTTTGTGCGTCGACGCACAAATAAAAACGCCAGCCCGAAGGCTGGCGTGATTTACAGACAGAACTAAAAATCAGTTCATGCCGTATTTTTTCAATTTCTTACGCAGCGTACCGCGGTTGATACCCATCATCAGGGCAGCACGTGTCTGATTGCCACGGGTATACTGCATCACCATGTCCAACAGAGGCTGCTCGACTTCAGCCAAAACCAGCTCATACAGGTCGCTCACATCCTGACCATTCAGTTGAGCAAAATAGTTCTTCAGTGCCTGTTTAACCGAATCACGCAAAGGTTTTTGAGTTACCTGATCCTGTGAGTTAACGGTTGAAACGGTCAGTACGTCAGAATTTACGCGTTGTTCGAACATAGTTCTTTCAGCTCTTTATTTCGTTACGCAAGATTTTCGAAGTATGCCTCCAACGCCTCCAGCTGTTCGCTGGCATCCTCAATGGCGTTGAATGTGCGCCGAAACTGGTCATTCGGGGCGTGCTCCTGCAGGTACCAGGAGACGTGCTTTCGCGCTATACGGTATCCCTTGCCTGAACCGTAAAAGTCGTGCAGCTCACGTATATGCGAAACAAGCAAGCGCTTAACCTCTGCCATCGGCAGAGGGGCAAGCAACTCCCCAGTGTCCAGATAATGCTGGATTTCCCGGAAGATCCACGGTCTTCCCTGAGCAGCACGTCCTATCATCAGAGCATCGGCCCCTGTATAGTCGAGCACCGCTCTGGCTTTATGCGGGTCAGTTATGTCTCCATTCGCGATAATCGGAATGGAGACACTCTGCTTAACTGTCCGAATGCTGTCATATTCAGCTTCTCCGTTGAACAGGCAGGCACGAGTGCGACCATGTATCGTCAGAGCCTGTATACCGCAGCGTTCAGCCAATTGGGCAATCGCGACACAGTTCCTGTTTTCAGGATCCCAGCCAGTACGAATTTTCAGCGTAACCGGCACATTCACTGCATTAACCACTGCGGAGAGAATTGACTCCACCACGGTGGGATATTGCAGCAAGGCTGAACCCGCCATTTTGCGGTTAACCTTCTTGGCAGGGCATCCCATATTAATGTCGATGACCTGTGCACCAGCCTCAACATTAATGCGTGCAGCTTGCGCCATTTCGCTGGGATCGCAACCGGCAATTTGCACGGCGCGAATGCCTGGCTCATCGCTGTGAACCATACGTAATCGAGATTTGTCGCTTGCCCAGACTTCCGGGTTAGAAGACAACATCTCAGAAACTGCCATGCCTGCACCCATTTCGTGACACAGCGCCCTGAACGGCCTGTCGGTAATACCGGCCATCGGTGCTGCAATCAGTCGATTTCTCAGCTGGAGGTTTCCAATACGCATGAAGTCAGAATGGCCATACTGTGTCTGCAAGGCGGCGTATATTACGCATTTTTGCAGGAAGATGAAAGGCCAAACTTTGAACAATCAGCAAGAAAGATCAATGAAATCCGGGTAATGCTCGGGGTTATTTATTTTTATACCTAAATATCAATGGCTTGGCGATTTATGCTGAAATTGTGAACAAAAGTTTTTCAAGAAAAGTACGTCAATTCGCCAGATAATAAACGTCACATGCCGTGATTAACGATACAAGTATCCATTTCAAATCGGGAAAGCCCGCAACTTACGCTACGGGCTGGCTAAATGTTCTGTTAAGGCACTTTGTTCCGGGCAGAGCGATGTCAGAGGGGGTAGACAGGCGCTATATTCAGGATTTAATCCCGGTAATCCGGCACCACTCCTCTTTAACCGCAACCGGGTCGAGCGTGAACTCGCTGACATACGCTTCGCAGACGCCTTCTGCCTGGCTCTCTAACACGCCTGAGAGGCCCAGATGACCGCCAGACTTCGGCAGTACGCTGATCAGCGGGGCCAGTTCACGTAGCGGACCGGCCAGGATATTGGCCACCACCACATCAGCCTGCAGATTGTCGGGTTGCTGGTGGGGCAGATAGAGCGACAGGCGATCAGAGACGCCGTTGCGCTCAGCATTATCCCGGCTGGCCTGAATAGCCTGCGGATCGATATCAATCCCGATCGCCTGAGCCGCGCCCAGCTTCAGTGCGGCGATCGCCAGGATCCCCGAGCCACAACCGAAATCGATCACCGTTTTGCCCACCAGATCCAGCCCATCAAGCCAGGTAAGGCAGAGAGAGGTCGTCGGATGCGTGCCGGTACCAAACGCCAGGCCGGGATCGAGCATCACGTTGACGGCATCGGGATCTGGTACATCACGCCAGCTCGGACAGATCCAGAGCCGCTCACCGAAGCGCATCGGATGGAAGTTTTCCATCCATTCGCGCTCCCAGTCTTTATCTTCGATCTGCTCGATCCGGTGACGAAAACCGGCGCCCAGCAACGGATGCTGCGCCAGTTCGGCGGTAATCGCGGCCATATCAGTTTCTGCATCGAACAGGCCGATAACATCGGTATCACCCCACAGGCGCGTTTCACCTGGCAGCGGCTCATACACCGGCGTGTCGTTGGTATCCTGAAAGGTCACTGAAACCGCACCGATGTCCATCAGTGCATCGCTCAGCGTTTCCGCGTGTTCACCTGAGCTGTTAATTTTAATTTGAATCCACGGCATAACGTCTCTCTTTCCATCAATGTTGCGGCGCGTCGACCGTTTGCGGCGCGCGTCCAAACAGGTTGCCCACTAAAAATGCCAGCAGGCTCAAAAGCAATGAGGGCACAATGGGATGAAAACCCAGAATCTGCAGGTTCAGGCTCGCCAGAAAAGCGTAGCAGCCTCCACCCACTACCATGCCGGTGATGGCTCCCGCGGCATTAGCGCGTTCCCAGTAGAGTCCCAGTACCAGCGGCCAGAGGAAAACCGCCTCAAGGCCGCCAAAGGCCAGCAGGTTGAGCCAGATAATCATATCGGGTGGATTCCAGGCCGCAATCATCAGCAGGATACCCAGTGCGAATGTAATGGTGCCAGATAACAGCCGCAGCCGCGTCTCATTTTCCATCTGCTGCGGGGCGACACGCAGATAAAGATCTTTGATCAGCGTGGCCGAAGCCTGTAACAGCTGGGCATTAATGGTCGACATAATGGCGGCCATGGGGGCTGCCAGAAACAGCCCGGCGGCTAACGGTGGCAGCACAGTGATCATCAGGGTGGGTATAACACTATCCGGCACGGTCAGATTCGGCAGTACCGCCCGGCCCAGCGCACCGGCCAGATGCATTCCCAGCATCAGGATCGCCACCACAATGGTGCCCAGAATAATGGCCCGATGGACTGCCTTGCTGTCTTTATAAGAGATGCACCGCACCGCAGTATGCGGTAAGCCAATCACCCCAAAGCAGACCAGCACGACAAACGAGCTGAGGAAGGTCGGCGTTATAATCTCACCTGGCCCCTGCGGCGACAGCAAAGCAGGATCGATGTCATGCAGTTTCTGGACGGCCGTGCTCAGGCCGCCAGCCTGATGAATCACCGCGAACAGCAGCAGAAAGGTACCAATCAGCATCACGACGCCCTGCATGGCGTCATTGAGCACGCTGGCACGGAATCCGCCGAAAGCGGTGTAGAGCGCGATAGTGCTGCCAAAAATCAGCAGACCGGTATCATACGGAATGCCTGCGGCGGTTTCGAGCAGCCGCGCACCGCCAATAAACTGCACCGTCATGGCACCGATAAAGGCAACCAGCAGACTCAGACTCGCCAGCCAGATCAGCAGCGGGCTCTGATAGCGGGCGTAGAGCATGTCATTCAGCGTCACCGCATTATATTTACGTGCCAGAATGGCAAACTTTTTTCCCAGCACACCCAGCGAGAGCCAGACGGCAGGCACCTGCACCATCGCCAGCAATACCCATCCCAGCCCATATTTGTAGGCGGCACCGGGGCCACCAATAAACGAGCTGGCACTGATATAGGTGGTGGTGAGCGTCATCGCCAGCACAAATCCACCCATAGAGCGGCTGCCAAGGAAATATTCAGTGAGGAAGTTGCCTTCACGCCTTTTACGGACGGCAAAGACCGACAGCGCAGCAACCAGCACCAGATAAATCAGTAACGGAAGAATAATTTCACTGTTCACTTTTATCCTCCAGCGGCATGTCGCGGAAAATGATCCGCACCATCATCCAGCACAGGAATATGAACAACAGGGGAGCAAACAGGCAGGAGAGTTCAAACCAGCGCGGCAGGCCGGTGATACCGATTTCACGTCCGCCCAGCCAGGCTGAAAGCCCCCAGGCAGCGAGCCAGAGCAGGGTGAGATAGAGCGACCAGCGCGCCTCTTTATGTGCCTGTATAAAACGAGCATCCATGATTCAACCTTAACGCCAGCGGCAAAAGAAAAAGGCCGGATTAACCGGCCTCTGACTGACTCAGCGTTGCGATTACTTTTCGTGCAAGCCGAGTTTTTTCTCCAGATAGTGGATATTGGTTCCACCGTTCTGGAAGTTTTCGTCGGACATGATTTTCATCTGCAGTTCAACGTTGGTTTTGATACCGTCGATGATCAGTTCCGCCAGCGCATTTTTCATGCGGGCAATAGCCACGTCGCGCGTTTCGCCATAGGTGATCAGCTTACCGATCATGGAGTCGTAATACGGCGGTACGGTGTAGCCTGAGTAAATATGCGACTCCCAGCGCACGCCAAAACCGCCTGGCGCATGGAAGCGGGTGATTTTACCCGGGCTTGGCAGGAAGGTGACCGGATCTTCAGCGTTAATACGGCACTCGACCGCATGTCCGCGAATAACCACTTCGTCCTGTTTGATCGACAGTGGCTGACCCGCAGCAATGCGCAGCTGCTCTTTGATCAGATCCACACCGGTGATCATCTCGGTCACCGGATGTTCCACCTGAATACGGGTGTTCATCTCAATAAAGTAGAACTCACCGTTTTCGTACAGGAACTCGAAGGTACCTGCGCCACGATAGCCAATCTCAATACAGGCTTTGGCACAACGATTACCGATAAAGCTGCGCTGTTCCGGCGTGATGCCTGGTCCTGGCGCTTCCTCGACGACTTTCTGGTGGCGGCGCTGCATGGAGCAGTCACGTTCGCCCAGATAGATCGCGTTGCCCTGGCCGTCAGCCAGAACCTGAATCTCGATGTGGCGCGGATTCTCCAGATACTTCTCCATGTAAACCATGTCGTTGCTGAAAGCCGCTTTGGCTTCCGCTTTCGTCATGTTGATGGATTGTTCCAGATCTTTGTCGCTGCGCACAACGCGCATACCGCGACCGCCGCCGCCGCCAGAGGCTTTGATGATGACCGGATAACCGATGCGCTTCGCAAAGGCACGGTTTTTTTCCATATCATCGGTCAGCGAACCGTCAGAACCGGGTACGGTTGGGACGCCTGCTTTCTTCATCGCATTAATCGCAGAGACTTTGTCGCCCATCAGGCGAATGGTGTCTGCTTTCGGGCCGATAAAGATAAAGCCGGAGCGCTCAACCTGCTCAGCAAAATCGGCATTCTCAGAGAGGAAGCCGTAGCCAGGGTGAATCGCCACCGCGCCGGTGATCTCTGCAGCAGAGATCAGCGCCGGGATGTTGAGGTAACTTTTAACTGACTGCGCCGGGCCGATGCAGACAGTTTCGTCTGCCAGCAGCACGTGCTTCAGGTCACGATCCGCGCTTGAGTGTACCGCGACAGTCTTGATGCCCAGTTCTTTACAGGCACGCAGAATGCGCAGCGCAATCTCACCACGGTTAGCAATAACAATTTTATCCAGCATGATCTGCCCCGTTACTCAATGATAACCAGTGGCTCGTCAAATTCGACCGGCTGACCGCTTTCAACCAGGATAGCTTTCACCACGCCTGATTTGTCAGCTTCGATCTGGTTCATCATTTTCATGGCTTCGACGATGCACAAGGTATCGCCGGCATTCACTTTCTGGCCGACTTCCACAAAGGCTTTCGCATCCGGGCTCGGCGTACGGTAGAAGGTCCCTACCATTGGTGAACGCACGATGTGACCGCTGATTTCAGCCGGTGCCGCTTCGGCAACCGCTGCAACAGGGGCAACAGCTGTTGCCAGAGCAGGCTGTTGAACCGGCGTAGCGTAAGTCTGCTGCATCATCGGGTAACCCACGTTTGCAGGTGCACGGCTGATGCGAACGGACTCTTCACCTTCAGAAATTTCCAGCTCCGAAATGCCAGACTCTTCAACCAGTTCGATCAGTTTTTTAATTTTACGAATATCCATGAGTGGGGTTCCGTACTCAGTTTGATTAATTAGTTTGAGACAGGCGTTTTACTGCCGTTTGTAAAGCCCATATGTAGCCGTCAGCGCCAAGCCCACAGATCACGCCAGCAGAGACATCAGAAAGATAGGAGTGATGGCGGAAGGGCTCGCGGGCATGCACGTTGGAGAGATGAACCTCGATAAACGGTATTTCTACCGCCAGCAGGGCATCACGTAGTGCGACACTGGTATGGGTAAACGCGGCAGGATTAATAATGATGTAATCCACATTGCCTTTGGCCTCATGAATGCGATCAATCAGCTGAAATTCAGCATTGGTTTGCAGGTGGCTTAATTCCACATTCAACTGGTCTGCCTGACGCGTCAAATCGTCAACGATCTGACGCAGCGTAGTATGACCATACTTCTCAGGTTCACGCGTTCCCAACAGGTTCAGGTTGGGTCCGTTTAAAAGCAGAATATGTAATTTATGCGCCATCGTGCTGCCATCTCCCGCAATCATTGAGGCATCGCGTAAAATACCTTGCGAATCTTCATTTGTCACCTTTGAGAATGAAAAAGAAGACCCGACGAGCAATAAAGCCGGGCATTATATCCGTTTCGTGTCATTTCGCAGCAAAATACTGGTCTTATCTGCGAAGATGATCGGATGTGGCCTGCGGGCCACATCTTTTATCAGAAAAGTGCAGAGGAAAACAACGGGTGAAGCGCTAGCGAGGCCACCATTTGAGAAATTTTTTGTAACGCCAGGCTAACAGTATCGCAGCAAGTAGTGCGTAGATAAGTGGCTGGGGCGACACGGTTTTCACTGACCAGATATAGTGAATCGGCACCAGAATCGCCACCAGATAGACCGCGTTGTGCAGGGTTTGCCAGCGCTTACCAAGCTTGCGCTGAGCGCGCTGAAACGACGTCAGCGCCAGGGCCAGTAATATCAGCCAGCTGATAATCCCCAGTGTCAGATAGGGACGGGAAATCAACTCGCTGCCCAGCAGACGCAGATTGTCAGCGCCCAGCTCCAGCAGGTAATAGCTCAGCAGATGGAGAGAAGCCCAGACAAACGTCCAGACGCCAAGCAGACGTCGCGTGCGGATTAACAGCGGTTGCCTGCCATAACGTGCCAGCGGTGAGACCAGCAGCGTACCCAGCAGCAGTTTCAGCGCCATGCGGCCGGTAAAATGCTGAATATCTTTTGCCGGATCCGCACTCAGGCCGCCCTGCATCGCGGCAAGAACCAGATAAACCAGCGGCAACAGGGCCGCCAGATGCAGAACCACCTTAAGCCAGGTGATCTGTTTTATCGACAGGCGTACCACCTAGTAATTCTCCCGCAAATCCAGGCCACGATAGAGCGATGCAACCTGTTCGGCATAGCCGTTAAACAACAGCGTTGGCTGACGTTCGACCTTCAGACTGCCGCCCGGGCCAATAAACCGCTCAGTGGCCTGCGACCAGCGTGGATGATTAACGTGCGGATTCACATTGGCATAAAAACCATATTCATCTGCGGCAATCTGGTTCCAGGTCGTAGGCGGCTGATTCGCGGTCAGGGTGATTTTGACAATCGACTTAATGCCTTTAAAACCATATTTCCACGGCACCGTCAGACGAATCGGCGCGCCATTCTGCGGCGGCAGCGCTTTGCCATAGACGCCGGTAGTCAGAATTGTCAGCGGATGCATGGCTTCATCCAGACGTAAACCTTCGACATAGGGATAATTGAGTCCGCCGCCAATAAAGCGATCTTTCTGGCCTGGCATCTGCTCAGGATCGTACAGCGTCTGGAAGGCGACAAAACGCGCTTTGCTGGTGGGTTCCGCCAGAGAGATAAGCTTATTCAGCTCAAAGCCTATCCAGGGCACCACCATCGACCAGGCTTCTACGCAGCGCATGCGATAGATTCGCTGCTCCATGGCAAACCGTTTAAAGATGTCATCCATATCCAGGGTCACGGGCTTAGCCACTTCGCCATCAATGGTCAGTTTCCAGGGTTCTGTTTTCAGCGTACCGGCATTGGCGGCCGGATCGGCCTTATCCAGCCCGAACTCATAGAAGTTGTTATAGCCGGAAACTTTATCCGCAGGCGTTAAGGTCAGATCGGCCTGATATTGCGCTGGTTTGGTAAAGTCCAGCGGCCGGCCTGCTGGCGCGGGTGGGCGATCGTTGCCTTTGAACCAGCTCAGAATATCGGCTTGCGCCACGCCCGGCATACCCATCGCCGCTGCGCTCAGTCCCAGCGTTTTCAGCACCTGGCGGCGCTTCATGTTAAAAATGCTTTCCGGCGTTACGTCGGCTTCGGTCAGACAGGGTGTGCGTTTCATGGTGCCTTCTCCAGACAGGATGTCATTAACCAGCATGATGACTATTACTGATATCAGCCAGTTTCGCCCTGAAAATGTGAAATTTCCTGGCTGGCCGGTACGATGAGAATGCGCCGAAAAGTGCCAGGATTAACATCAGTGATCATATCCCGACGATATACTTCGGCTTCAGACGTCCCGGCGCTGTCGGCAACGGCAAATTATGCTATTTTGCTCGTGTTTTCGTCAGGCTGACGGTACAAGGTTGGGTGATCCGGTTATCACCGCAGTAATACAGGCACAGGGATGCGATTAACCACAAAATTATCTGCGTTTATTACCTTTTTAAGCCTGCTGGCAATGTCGTTGATGCTGGCAGGCTGTGCATTCAGTGTTTTCTGGTTCAGTCATCAGCGGGTTGAACATCGGGCGCAGATACTGGCGACCGAAGTGGATCAGGCGATGTTCACCCAGACGCCGGCAGAGCTGCATATCTGGCTCACGCGTATGATGCCGATAATGAATGCCGAGCAGATTTCACTTCACAACGGCAGGCAGACTTTTCTTACCCTATCCCGACACGAAAACCAGATGCTGGAAGACGAGCCTAATCGTTTTATCCAGATCGATGTGCCTTTGATGCACCAGACGGGTTTAGAGTTGCGGGTCGTCACCCTTGATCCTGCCAAAACCTGGCTGCGCTCTATTACCGGCACCTCTACGCTGGGCATCCTGTTTACCGTCATGCTGGTGATGAGTCTGGTGCTGCTGCTGATGCATCGCTGGCTCATTCGTCAGTGGCGCGGTATGGAGCATCTTGAAGTACGGGCAGAGGCGATTATCAGCGGTGAGCGCGGCGTAATGCCGAAACGCGGTGTGGATGAGTGGCCACCGAGAGCGAGCCGCGCACTGGATGTGTTGCTGGCGGATCTGCAGGAAGCGGGCGACCAGCGTCTGCGTATCGACACGCTGATCCGCACCTTTGCTGCGCAGGATGGACGCACCGGTCTTAACAACCGGCTGTTCTTTGATAACCAGCTCGCCACCCTGCTGGAGGATCAGGAAGCTGTCGGCACCCATGGTGTGGTGATGATGGTGCGCCTGCCCGATCTGGACGCGCTGAAAGATGCGCTGGAGCCGGGGCTGGCGGAGGAATACCTCTTCAATTTCGTCAACATGCTCTCCACCTTTGTGCTGCGCTACCCTGGCGCTCTGCTGGCACGCTATTTTCGCAGCGATTTTGCTGTGCTACTGCCGCATCGCAGCCTCAAAGAGGCAAACAGTATTGCGGATCAACTGATCAACGCCGTTGATTCCCTGCCGCCGATGCGGCTGGTCAATCGTGATGATCTCATCCATATCGGTATCAGCGCCTGGCATAGCGGGCAGACCGTGCCGCAGGTGATGGAAAATGCCGAAATGGCCACCCGACGTGCGGCCCTGCTGGGCGGCAACAACTGGACCAATGGCGCCGGAAATCCCCAGGACGCCGGGCGGGGTAGTGTGCGCTGGCGAACGCTGCTGGAGAACACGCTTAGCCGTGGCGGCCCGCGGCTCTATCATAAACCCACCGTCAATATTGAGGGGAAGGTACAGCATCGGGTGATGCTGACCCGCATCTTCGACGGCGATAAAGAAGTGCTGGCCGCAGAATATATGCCACTGGTGCAGCAGCTCGGCATGGCTGATGGCTGGGATCGCCAGCTGATGACCCGCATTGCGGCACTCTCTGAACTCTGGCCAGAAGAGACGCTGGTGATCCCGGTGACGATCACCTCGCTTCTGCAACGCTCTTTTGTCCTCTGGCTGCAGAACATGCTGCTGCAGTGCCCGAAAGCGCAAAGAAAACGATTTTTATTTGAACTTGCCGAGGCAGATGTTTGTCAACACATCAACCGTTTAACGCCAGTTTTCCGCGCACTTAAGGCTTTTGGCTGTCGGGTTGCGGTAAATCAGGCGGGTTTAACCGTGGTAAGCAGCGCCTACATACGACAGCTGCCGCTGGAACTGATCAAGCTTGATGCCGGTCTGGTGCGCAACATTGAGCGGCGGACTGAAAATCAGCTGTTTGTGCAGAGTCTGCTGGAAGTTTGTAAATGTACGGGCATTCAGGTGTTTGCTACCGGTGTCCGCACTAAAGCGGAGTGGCAAACATTAGTCGCGTTGGGTGTCGCAGGTGGGCAGGGCGACTTTTTTGCCCCCTCGCTTCCGGTTAACAGTAACGTGAAGAAGTATTCACAACGTTACCGTATTTAATGAATTGCGGTCGTACTGACGGAAATTTACGGTTTTTTTTAATGTTTATCCGCGTCTGAACCTCTGAACTTACTGCCGGAAATGTTAGATTTTATGTCGGACAGGGCGAGGGGAAATAGCGTGAAATGCAGTGCTGATGGCGTCTGGTCGCCATTCTGCCGTTGTGGATCGCCAGTTCAGATGACTTAAACGCAATCAGGCGTCTTTTTTCACCGAAGCAGAACGTTTTTGCGCCTTGTGGCAGCTTCGTGTGGTTGGTAAAGTAAGCGGATTTTATTTTCCGCCCCCAGCTTGCAGGATTACCCCTTAGTATGTTTAAAAAATTTCGTGGCATGTTTTCCAACGACTTGTCCATTGACCTGGGTACCGCGAATACCCTGATTTACGTGAAAGGACAGGGCATCGTACTGAACGAGCCCTCGGTCGTCGCTATTAGACAGGATCGTGCCGGTTCACCGAAAAGTGTTGCGGCCGTGGGTCATGAGGCCAAACAGATGCTTGGCCGTACGCCAGGCAATATCGCAGCGATTCGTCCAATGAAAGATGGCGTTATTGCTGACTTCTTCGTGACCGAAAAGATGCTGCAACACTTCATCAAGCAGGTTCACAGCAACAGTTTTATGCGTCCCAGCCCGCGTGTGCTGGTCTGCGTACCCGTCGGGGCTACACAGGTTGAACGCCGCGCGATTCGTGAATCCGCTCAGGGCGCAGGCGCGCGTGAAGTGTTTCTGATTGAAGAGCCGATGGCTGCAGCAATTGGTGCGGGTCTGCCCGTTTCAGAAGCGACCGGCTCAATGGTGGTGGATATTGGTGGCGGTACCACAGAAGTGGCGGTGATCTCGCTGAACGGCGTGGTCTACTCCTCGTCAGTGCGTATTGGTGGCGATCGTTTCGATGAAGCTATTATTAATTATGTGCGTCGTAACTACGGTTCACTGATCGGCGAAGCGACCGCAGAACGTATTAAGCATGAAATCGGTTCCGCCTATCCGGGTGATGAAGTCCGTGAGATCGAAGTGCGTGGTCGTAACCTGGCAGAAGGTGTACCGCGCGGCTTTACACTAAACTCTAATGAAATTCTGGAAGCGCTGCAGGAGCCATTAACCGGCATCGTTAGCGCGGTGATGGTTGCCCTTGAGCAGTGTCCGCCTGAGCTGGCTTCAGATATTTCGGAGCGCGGCATGGTGCTGACCGGCGGTGGTGCGTTACTGCGTAACCTGGATCGTCTGTTGATGGAAGAGACGGGCATTCCGGTTGTGGTTGCTGAGGATCCACTGACCTGTGTGGCTCGCGGTGGCGGCAAAGCGCTGGAAATGATCGACATGCATGGCGGCGATTTGTTCAGCGAAGAATAATTGCCTCAACCGGCTGAGAACGCAATGATCATGCGAGGGAGTGGCATGTGAACCGGCGCAATCTGTGCCGGTGCAGTGCGTTCAGCCCAGGGAAGCACGGTGTTATGCCGTCGCTTCCTCTCCTGTTGTCGAGGATCACGCAGATTATATGAAGCCGATTTTTAGCAGGGGACCTTCCCTGCAGTTGCGTCTATTCCTGGCGGTTATCGTGGCGATTGCCATTATCATTGCCGACAGCCGTGTGGGTTCTTTCACCCAAATACGCAACTATCTGGATACGTCGGTCAGTCCGTTTTACTTCCTGGCCAATGGGCCACGTCAGCTGCTGGATGGCGTGTCAGAGTCGCTGGCGTCGCGTCAGAAACTGGAGCAGGAAAACAAAGCGCTACGTCGTGAACTCTTCCTGAAAAACAGTAACCTGCTAATGCTGGGGCAATATAAGCAGGAAAACGCACGCCTGCGTGAACTGCTGGGTTCACCGCTGCGTCAGGATGAGCAAAAGATGGTGACACAGGTCATCTCCACCGGCACCGATCCTTACACCGACCAAGTGGTGATCGACAAAGGCAGCGTTAACGGCGTCTATGAAGGTCAGCCGGTCATCAGTGATAAAGGGGTGGTCGGTCAGGTCATCGCTGTCGGACAACTCACCAGCCGTGTTCTGCTGATCTGTGATGCATCTCATGCTCTGCCAATTCAGGTGCTGCGTAATGACATTCGTGTGATTGCCGCAGGTAATGGCTGTACTGAAGATCTCCAGCTTGAGCATCTGCCAGGTAATACGGATATTCGGGTCGGCGATGTTCTGGTGACTTCAGGTATTGGTGGCCGTTTCCCTGAAGGATATCCGGTGGGTGTGGTTTCCTCGGTGAAAGTGGACACCCAGCGCGCCTATACGGTGATTCAGGCGCATCCGACCGCGGGCCTGCAGCGTCTGCGTTACCTGCTGCTGCTGTGGGGTGCCGATCGCAATGGTGATATGCCGTTGCCGCAGGATGAAGTCCATCGCGTTGCGAACGAACGTCTGATGCAGATGATGCCGCAGGTCTTACCGCCTGCCGGTGAAATGGGCCCGCCTGCGCCTGCCGTACAGATGGGACCGCCTGCACCGTCAGCCAGTAGCAGCGGTGGACAAAGCAACTCCTCGCGTTCACGCGGGGGGCAGCCTTGAGTCGATATCGCAGCCAGGGACGCTGGGTCATCTGGCTCTCCTTCCTGGTTGCGCTTGTCCTGCAGATCATGCCGTGGCCGGATGAAATTTATATGTTCCGCCCCTCATGGCTGCTGTTGATCCTTATCTATTGGGTGCTCGCACTGCCGCATCGGGTTAATGTCGGCAGCGGATTTGTGCTGGGTGCCATCATGGATCTGATTGCGGGTTCCACGCTCGGCGTACGTGCGCTGGCGCTCAGTATCATCGCCTATCTGATTGCTTTTAAGTTCCAGTTATTCCGCAACTTAGCGTTGTGGCAGCAAGCGTTAATGGTTATGGTGCTGTCGCTGGCGATGGATGTAATTGTCTTCTGGGCTGAATTCCTGGTAATCAACGTTTCATTCCGACCTGAAATTTTCTGGAGCAGTGTCGTCGACGGTATTCTCTGGCCCTGGCTATTCTTATTAATGAGAAAAATTCGTCGTCAGTTCGCTGTTCAATAAGGAAATTTATGGTAACCCTCTATCTTGCTTCCGGTTCACCGCGTCGTCGTGAGCTGTTAACTCAACTTGGTCTGACATTCGAGCGCATCGTGACTGACGTTGAAGAGCAGCGTCAGCCGAACGAAGCGGCGGACATTTATGTCCGCCGTCTGGCCAATGATAAAGCGCAGGCGGGTGTAAAACTGGCCACGCTGGATCTGCCGGTGCTTGGCGCGGATACCATTGTGGTGCTGAATGGCGAAGTGCTGGAAAAGCCGCGCGATGCCGCCGATGCCCGTGCGATGCTGTACAAACTCTCTGGTCATACGCATCAGGTGATGACGGCGGTGGCGCTGGCCGACAGCCAGCAGGCGCTGGATTGCGTCGTAACCACTGATGTGACATTCCGCACCTTAAGCGCGACCGACATCGACGACTATATCGCGACCGGCGAGCCAATGGATAAAGCGGGTGCCTACGGTATTCAGGGCAGGGGAGGAAACTTTGTCCGCAAAATTAATGGGAGCTACCATGCAGTGGTCGGATTACCCTTGGTTGAGACAGGGGAGTTGATCAGCCATTTCGAGTCACTGCGTGCCGTAAGGGGTCAACATGACGGCTGAATTACTGGTAAACGTCACGCCTTCTGAAACACGTGTTGCCTATATCGACGGCGGCATACTGCAGGAAATTCACATTGAGCGTGAAGCGCGGCGCGGCATCGTTGGCAATATTTATAAGGGGCGTGTAAGCCGTGTACTGCCCGGCATGCAGGCTGCCTTTGTCGATATCGGTCTTGAAAAAGCGGCCTTTCTGCACGCCTCTGACATCATGCCGCATACTGAATGCGTAGCGGGCGACGAAAAGAAAAACTTTATCGTGCGGGATATCGCCGAGCTGGTGCGTCAGGGACAGGATCTGGTGGTTCAGGTCGTCAAAGATCCGCTTGGCACAAAAGGTGCCCGGCTGACCACCGACATCACTCTGCCTTCGCGTTACCTGGTCTTTATGCCAGGCGCATCACATGTGGGTGTCTCTCAGCGCATCGAGAGTGAGAAAGAGCGCGATCGGCTTAAAGCGGTCGTGGCGGACTACTGCGACGATCTGGGTGGCTTTATTATCCGTACTGCCGCAGAAGGCATCGGGGAAGAGGAGCTGGCGCAGGACGCGGCTTTTCTCAAACGACTCTGGACCAAAGTCAGCGAGCGTAAAAAGCGCAATCAGACCCGCTGCCTGCTCTACGGTGAGCTGGCCCTGGCCCAGCGTATTCTGCGTGATTTTGCGGGCGCAGCGCTGGATCGCATCCGGGTCGACTCCCGCCTGACCTGCGACATGCTGGTGGAATTTACCGGTGAATATATCCCGGAAATGGCCGGTAAGCTGGAGCTCTACAACGGTAAACAGCCTATTTTCGACCTGTTTGACGTCGAAAATGAGATTCAGCGCTCGCTGGATCGAAAAGTTGAACTAAAGTCAGGCGGATATCTGATCATCGATCAGACCGAAGCGATGACCACCATCGATATCAACACCGGTGCGTTTGTCGGCCATCGTAACCTTGATGAGACGATCTTTAATACGAATGTTGAAGCTACTCAGGCGATCGCACGTCAGCTGCGACTGCGTAATCTTGGTGGCATCATCATTATCGACTTCATCGATATGAGCAACGAAGACCATCGCCGCCGGGTACTGCATTCCCTGGAAAGCGCGCTCAGTAAAGATCGGGTTAAAACCGGTATTAATGGTTTCTCGGCGCTGGGTCTGGTGGAGATGACGCGTAAGCGTACCCGCGAAAGCATTGAGCACGTTTTGTGCCAGGACTGCCCGGTCTGCAAAGGGCGCGGCACGCTGAAAACGGTTGAAACGGTCTGCTATGAGATCATGCGTGAGATTGTTCGGGTTCATCACGCTTATGATTCTGACCGCTTTCTGGTCTATGTTTCACCCACGGTGGGTGAGGCGTTAAAAACTGACGAGTCTCATGCGCTGGCTGAAGTCGAAATCTTTGTCGGCAAGCAGGTTAAAGTTCATGTCGAAGCGCTCTACACTCAGGAGCAGTTCGACGTGGTGATGATGTAACGCCAGCCTGGTTACCGGTTTCTTCGGATATCGGGCTGAAAAATCGCCCTTGTTTGAGATAAAATGCGCGTTTCAACGCTTTTATCGGGAGACGGTCGGGTATGAGAACCAACTATCCGTCGTTTACGGAACACAAGGAGAGGCGTGAGTGAGGCAGTTGCCGAGGATTTTGTTACTGCTGGTCGCGGCAATCATCGTGATTGTCGCGCTGCTGGTCAGCGGATTGCGTCTGGTGATGCCGCATCTCGACAGCTATCGCAGCAACCTTCTGCAATACATCTCCGACAGCAGCGGTGTGCCGGTCAACGCCAGCCAGTTACAGGGTAAATGGGAGAATTTTGGCCCAACCCTGCAGGTTCGCGATCTTAGCGTCGATCTGCATGAGAACGGCAAACTCACTATCAAACGCATCAATCTGGCTCTCGACGTCTGGCAGTCGCTGCTGCACTGGCGGTGGCAGTTTCGCGATCTGACCTTCTGGCAGTTGCACCTCGATACTAATCGTCCGCTGCTGGATACCGACAAAGAGAAAAACAGCTTCCGTCCGGCGCAGATACACGAACTCTTCCTGCGTCAGTTTGACCACTTTGACCTGCGTGACAGCACCATCCGTTTCCGCACCCCTTCCGGTCAGCATGCTGAGCTGGCGATCCCGCGACTCACCTGGGTCAATGAAGATAACCGCCACCGGGCCGAAGGCGAAGTCAGTCTGTCGAGCTTCACCGGCCAGCACGGCGTGGTCCAGGTGCGGCTTGATCTTAACGACAGCAACGGTTTACTCAATGATGGCCGCATCTGGATGCAAGCCGACGACGTCGACATGCGCCCGTGGCTGGGCCGTTGGGTGCGTGACAATACCCGGCTGGACAGCGCCCGATTTAGCCTGGCGGCCTGGGTTAACCTGCGCGATGGCGACATCTACGCCGGTGATCTGCTGCTGAGCAAGGGCGGCGCCAGCTGGCAGGGCGAGACCGGACGACACCGCATTGAGGTCGATGGGCTGACCGCGCATCTGTCACGTTTCCAGAATGGCTGGGTGGTCAATGTGCCACAAACCCGGCTCAGCACCGACGGCCACTCCTGGCCCGCCGGGCACTTCTCTCTGTTATGGCGCCCTGAAGATAAGCAGATGCTGGGACCGAATGGTCAGCCGGAAGTGCGCGTTCGCGCCACACAGCTGGTGCTGAGTCATATTGCGCCGATCATTCCGCTGTTTGCACCGCTCTCTCCGGCGCTGTTTGAAAACTGGCAGACGTTGCAGCCACAGGGCACCATCGATGGCCTGGCGCTGGACATCCCGTTACAGCAGCCTGAAAAAACACGCGTACAGGTGAAGTGGCGTGATTTCAGCTGGCAGCACTGGAAACTGTTACCGGGCATCAGCCATTTAAGCGGTGAAGCGCGGGGCAGCCTGAGCAATGGTCAGGTCAGTGTGGATATGGGGGCGGCCACCGTACCCTATGGCGACATGTTCCAGGCTCCGTTAGAGATTAAGCGGGTGACCGGTGCGCTGCGCTGGCTGAATGATGAACATGGCCTCACGCTGGCGGGCGAAAATCTTGACCTGCAGGCGCGCTCGCTCTGGGCGCGCGGCGACTTCAGCTACCAGCAGAATAGCGGCGGCGAGCCTCGTCTGGATATTCTTGCCGGTATCCGGCTTACCGATGCGGGCGATGCCTGGCGCTATTTCCCGGTGCCGCTGATGGGTAACAACCTGACGCACTATCTGAGTGGGGCAGTGAAGGGTGGCAAGGTGGACAACGCCACACTGCTGTTTGCCGGTAACCCGGCGCTGTTCCCGTTCAAGCACAATGATGGCATGTTCCAGGTCTGGGTACCGCTTCGCCAGGCAACCTATGCGTTTCAGCCTGAATGGCCAGCGTTGAGTAATCTCGATATCGACCTTAACTTCCTGAATGACGGTCTCTGGATGAAAGCGCCATTAGCCCGACTGGGCGAGGTGAACGCGCGCAACGTCACTGCAGTGATCCCCGACTATCTGAAAGAAAAACTGATCATTGATGGTGATATCAGTGGTGAAGGCCAGCAGATTGCTGACTATTTCGGGCAGACTCCGCTGAAACCTTCACTGGGTGCCGCGCTGGAGCAGCTGGAAATCAAAGGCCGCGTCGGCGGCCACCTGAATCTTGATATCCCGCTGGATGGTGAGCAGGTTCACGCCCGTGGCAATGTGGACCTGGACAATAACTCACTGTTTATCAAACCGTTAAAAACCACCATTAATAATCTCTCTGGGCGCTTCCGTTACGACAACGGAAATCTGGCCAGTGAGGATCTGCGTGCGAACTGGTTTGGACAGCCGATGGGCGTGCGTTTCAGCACCAAAGAGAATCCGGACGACTTTGGCGTCAACGTCAAACTTCAGGGCGACTGGCAACCCGCTAAAATCAGCCAGCTTCCTGCAGCTGTCAGCAAGCAGCTGGGCGGAAATCTTCCGTGGCAGAGCGACGTCAATATTACGCTGCCCCATCATGGCGGTGCGCGTTATGACGTGACGCTGACCGGTAATGCAAAAGAAGTAAGTAGTCACTTACCTGCACCGCTCGATAAGAAAGCCGGTGAGGCGATGCCAGTTGCCATTAAGGCCAGTGGCGACCTGCACCATTTCGATCTCAGTGGCAGCGTTGATGCAAACCATCGCTTTAACAGCCGCTGGTTGCTGGAGCCGACGCTGCGCGTCGATCGTGGCATCTGGCTGAATGATGCGCAGAAAATACCCGCTCTGCCCGGGCATCCCGGCATGGTGCTGAACCTGCCCGCGCTGGATGGCGAAGCCTGGGTGGCGATGATGGCCGCAGGGGGAGCATCCGGGGGCAGCGAGTCAGGCGGCGGCGACCTCAAAACGGGTGGCGTCACGCTGCCCGGCAATATCACGCTTCGCAGCCCGGCGGTCACCCTGGCCGGGCAGCAATGGCAGGAGGTGGAGGCGACGCTGGCTCAAAGTCCGGGCGGCAACGGGCAGGTCAGCGTGAAGGCGAAGGAGCTGCGTGGTGCGCTGACAATTGCGCCTAAAGCACCGTGGCAGGTGAACCTGGATTACCTTTACTACAATCCGCAGTGGGATAACAATGCAGGCAAAGGCGGCAAAGCGTCACCTCAAAAAGCCACGACCATTAACTTCAGCCAGTGGCCCGCTTTACAGTTGCGCTGTAAAGAGTGCTGGGTGCTGGGTCAGAAATATGGTCAGGTCTCCGCGATGCTGCAACCCAGGGGAGATACGTTAGCGCTTACTAACGGGAAAGTGGATACCGGCAGTTCGCAGCTGAAAATCAGCGGGGAGTGGGTTAACCGACCCGACGACCAGCGTACCTCGCTGAAGGGCGCGCTCAAGGGTCCGAATATTAATAACGCGACCAACTGGTTTGGTGTCAACACACCACTGCGCGATGCGCCATTTAATATTACTTACGATCTTCACTGGCGCTCTGCACCGTGGCAGCCATCTGCAGAGACGCTGAGCGGCACCCTGAAGACCCACTTTGGCAAAGGCCAGATCGCCGATGTGAATACCGGTACCGCCGGAAAAATTCTGCGTCTGGTGAGCTTTGATGCGCTATTGCGCAAGCTGCGCTTCGACTTCAGCGACACCTTTACCAATTCTTTCTACTTCGATTCGATTAACGGCACCGCCTGGATCGAAAACGGCGTGATGCGAACCGATAACCTGCTGGTAGATGGGCTGGAAGCGGACATCGCGATGCAGGGCAATCTCGACCTGGTGAAGCGCCAGATCGATATGGAAGCAGTGGTTGCGCCGGAAATATCCGCCTCGGTTGGTGTGGCGACAGCCTTTGTCATCAATCCGGTGGTTGGCGCGGCGGTGTTTGCCGCCAGTAAAGTTCTGGCGCCGTTGTGGAACAGGATATCGCTGCTGCGTTATCACATCAGTGGCCCACTGGATAAACCGGAAATCAATGAATTACTGCGTAAACCGCGTGAAACAGACAACAAGTGAATTTGACGCCGTACCGGAATTACCGCAGGCTATGATTATCTGAGCACATAATGAGTGAGAAACGATGACTCTGAACCTGGTAAGTGAGCAGTTACTGACTGCTAACGGCATTAATCAGCAGGACCTATTTTCCCTGTTAGGGCAGCTTTCAGAACGTCGTCTGGATTATGCCGATCTCTATTTTCAGTCCAGCTTTCACGAATCCTGGGTGCTGGAAGACAAAATTATAAAAGATGGCTCATACCATATCGATCAGGGTGTGGGCGTGCGCGCGGTCAGCGGGGAGAAAACCGGCTTCGCCTATGCAGACCAGATCACACTGAATGCGCTGCGTCTCTCCTCTGAAGCAGCGCGCAGCATCGTCCGCGAACAGGGAAATGGCAAGGCACATACCCTTTCTGCCGTGATGAACCGTTCGCTCTATTCGGCGGTCGATCCGCTGAGCAGCCTGACGCGTGAAGACAAAATTGCCCTTCTGCATCGCGTTGATAAAGTCGCCCGTGCTGCTGATCCGCGCGTGCAGGAAGTCAATGCCAGCCTGACCGGCGTTTACGAGCAGGTGCTGGTTGCCGCGACTGACGGCACGCTGGCGGCAGATGCCCGTCCGCTGGTTCGCCTCTCTATCAGCGTCCAGGTGGAAGATCAGGGCAAGCGTGAACGCGGCGCAAGCGGCGGCGGCGCGCGTACCGGCTATGCGTTCTTCCTTGAAGATGAAAATGGCGAAGTGCGCGCTGACGCCTGGGCGCGTGAAGCGGTGCGTATGGCGCTGGTGAATCTCTCCGCCGTGGCCGCACCTGCTGGCGCGCTGCCGGTGGTACTGGGTGCGGGCTGGCCGGGCGTGCTGCTGCATGAAGCGGTGGGTCACGGTCTGGAAGGCGACTTCAACCGCCGTGGCACCTCGGTGTTCAGCGGTAAAATCGGTCAGCAGGTTGCGTCTGAACTCTGTACCGTGGTGGATGACGGCACCCTTGAAGGGCTGCGCGGATCACTGGCGGTAGATGATGAAGGCGTTCCCGGTCAGTACAACATGCTGATTGAGAATGGTGTGCTGAAAGGCTACATGCAGGACAAACTGAATGCACGCCTGATGGGTGTCAGTCCAACCGGCAACGGACGTCGTGAATCCTATGCGCATCTGCCGATGCCGCGCATGACCAACACCTATATGCTGGCAGGCAAGTCATCACCGCAGGATATTATTGAAAGCGTTGAGTATGGCATCTATGCGCCGAACTTTGGTGGCGGTCAGGTGGATATTACCTCCGGCAAATTTGTCTTCTCAACCTCAGAGGCTTATCTGATTGAAAACGGCAAAATCACCAAACCGGTTAAAGGCGCAACGCTGATTGGTTCCGGCATTGAAGCGATGCAGCAGATCTCAATGGTGGGTAATGACCTGGCGCTGGATAAAGGCGTCGGCGTCTGTGGTAAAGAGGGACAGAGCCTGCCGGTCGGTGTCGGTCAGCCCACCCTGAAGCTGGATAAACTGACCATCGGCGGCACCGCCTGATGTGACGCCAACAACCCGCCGCCTGGCGGGTTGTTAGAATGCTGACAAATCCATAGCCGGATGAACCTGGCAGCAATGCAATAGCTGAAAGCGCAGGGAACACGGGCAGAGGAGGAAAGCGTCCCGCGCCACGGATGGCGCGGGCCGAGCGTGTCAGGGATGACATCTTTTGCGTCTTTCCGATCTGACCGTGTTCCCTTCGCTGGCTGGCTCTCACAGCTGGCCGGGGCAGATGTTGCCAACAATCTATTGTTAGCTTTTACGGTGCTGCTGATACTGTTCAGCCACCTGTTCAAAATAGCCGGTCAGATAATCGATACAGACCTGCACCTTAAGCGGTAACTTATCCTTCTCGGTATAGAGCGCGTAGACAGGACGCGGATCGGACTGATATTGCGGAAACAGAATATCGATCTCGCCTGCGGTAATCTCATCAATGACCCACATCATCGGCACATAGGCGATGCCATTGCCCGACTTCAGCCAGCGGATCAGCGTCAGCGAATCATTGGTCACAAAACGTCCCTGGGGTGCCAGACGTGTCACTAATCCTTCCGGCGCAATCAGTTCGAAATTGTTGTCAGGCCGTACGCTATATTCCAGCCAGGAAAAATTATCGATATCACCCGGCTTCTCCGGCGTACCATGCTGCGCCAGATAGCTTTTTGCGGCGCACACCACCATCGGCATCGCACCCAGGCGACGCGAAAACAGGCTGGAATCTTTTAACGCTCCCACCCGGATAACCAGATCCAGACCATCCGCGATGAGATCCGGGGCCGGAACGCCGGTGACCAGATTCACACTCAGCCCCGGATATTCCCGCAGCATATCGCTGGTCATGCCGGCTAACACGTTCTGCGCCATGGTAGAGGAGCTGCCAATTCGCAGTACGCCAATGGGCGTATTGTTAAAAGCGTAAAGCTGTTCATGCACCTGCGTCGCTTCGGCCAGCATACGGCGGCAGCCCTGATAATAGATTTTACCCGCTTCGGTCAGCCCGATACTGCGGGTACTGCGATTCAGCAGTTTAACCTGCAATGCATCTTCCAGTTTCGCGACGATCTGGCTGATTGATGAGACGCTCAGATGAAGCTGACGTGCCGCAGCGGTAAACGAACCCAGTTCGACCACTCTGGCGAAGACAGACATGCCTTTCAGTCGTTCCATTATTTACTCTGGCTTAAAAGTGATTTAGATCACATTCTGTAGAAAACTTATAGTCAGGCGCGTTATTATAAGCGCGCCGGGGTATTTCCCGGTGATTCTTCATTGCCTGATACCCTTCGATGATACGCTATTATTAAGCCAGCTGCGGTTCGGATAACGCTCCCAGAGGCTTTTCCTGCGACATCTGAAGAGAGGCATGAGTATCCCGGCAAGGTCGAACTAAGGATTTGTGATGAGTGTGCTTCCGGTATTTGTCATGTTTGGGCTCTCTTTTCCGCCCGTTTTCATCGAGCTTATTATTTCACTGATGCTGTTCTGGTTAGTGAAACGCGTGCTTACGCCGAGCGGTATCTACGATCTTGTCTGGCATCCGGCACTTTTTAATACAGCGCTTTACTGCTGTGTGTTTTACCTTGTCTCCCGTTTATTAGTCTGAGGTTTCAGTGAAAGCTCTCATAAGAAAAATCGCGCGCTACGCGATTACTATCCTGCTGGTCATCATCGCAGTGGTCATTATTTTCCGTGCCTGGGTCTTCTATACCGAATCGCCCTGGACCCGTGATGCGCGTTTTGCGGCTGACGTGGTGGCGATCTCTCCTGACGTCACCGGACTGATTACCGAGGTTCCGGTACACGACAACCAGCTGGTGAAGAAGGGCGATACGCTGTTTGTGGTTGATCGGCCTCGCTATCAAAAAGCGCTCGATCAGGCACAGGCGGATGTTGAATATTACCAGGCACTGGTCAGTGAGAAACGTCGCGAAGCCGGGCGCCGTAACCAGCTGGGCACCTCCGCAATGTCGCGCGAGGCTATCGAGCAATCCAATAACGATCTGCAAACCAGCGAGCATCAGCTGGCGAAATCGGTGGCGACACGCGATCTGGCGAAGATTGACCTTGAGCGCACCACTGTGAAAGCGCCATCCGATGGCTGGGTCACTAACCTTAATGTCTACCAGGGGGAGTTTATTACCCGTGGTTCGGTTGCAGTGGCGCTGGTTCAGGAGCACTCCTTCTATGTGCTGGCTTACCTGGAAGAGACCAAACTGCACGGCGTGGAGAAGGGCTTCCGCGCAGAAGTGACGCCACTTGGCAGCAACATCGTGTTGCGTGGCACCGTAGACAGTGTGGCGGCTGGCGTCACTAACAGCAGCAGCTCGGTCGACAGCAAAGGCATGGCAACGGTGGACTCCAATCTGGAGTGGGTCCGTCTGGCGCAGCGTGTACCGGTGCGCATCCGGCTTGATCAGCAGCCCGGCAATCGCTTCCCGGCTGGCACGACAGCGACAGTGGTGATCACCGGTCAGGCCGATCGTCAGCCTGAACAGGTTTCACCGATGGTCCGACTGTTTAATCGCCTGCGTGAGTTTGGTTAAGAGGGCGATATGATCGAGTTCCTGCGGTTCCCGGTAAAGCTCACCTTTGCGCTGGTATTAGCGTTGATGGTGGGATTTCACTTTAACCTTGAAACGCCGCGCTGGGCGGTGATGACTGCCGGTATTGTGGCCGGCGGCACCGCGTTTGCGGCAGGGGGCGATCCCTATTCAGGGGCGCTACGCTATCGCGGCGTTTTGCGTATTATCGGGACATTTATTGGCTGTATCGCCGCGCTGACCATCATGATCGCCACCGTGCGTGCACCGGTCGTGATGCTGCTGCTGTGCTGCATCTGGGCAGGACTCTGCGTCTGGCTCTCTTCGCTGATCAAGGTAGAAAACTCTTACGCGCTCGGACTGGCGGGCTACACCGCGCTGATTATAGTGGTGACGGCTAACGCCAGCGGCGGTCTGACGCTGGTGCCACAATATGCGGTAGAGCGCTGCAGTGAAATCGTACTGGGCATTCTGTGTGCCATTCTGGCCGACATGATTTTCTCACCCCGTTCGATTAAAAAAGTGATCGACGCTGAGGTCGATTCGCTGCTGGTGGCCCACTATAACCTGCTGCAACTCTGCGTCGCACACGGTGATAAAGAAGAGGTCGACAAAGCCTGGAGCGCGCTGGTACGGCGCACCACGGCGCTGAACAGCATGCGCAGCCAGCTGATGATGGAATCTTCACGCTGGAAGAACAGCAACCGCCGTTTGCAGATGCTCAATACCCTGTCGCTGACGTTGATTACGCAGGCAGCCGAAACCTTTCTGATCCAGAATTCCCGTCCTGATTACATTCCGCCCCAGTATCGTCTGATGGTTGAAAAACCAGCCCCGACAGTTGAAGAGGTGCATAAGCGGATGAAAGTGATGCGGCGGGTGATTGGTGCCAGCGGCAAATCAACGCCGGTTACGCTGGCCAGCTGGGTAGGCACTGCCACCGAATATCTGCTGCTGCTCAAAGGGATCAAAAGCAACAGCCGGATCACCTCGCTGGAAGAGGAGATTCTGCAGCGCGAAGTGGTGATCCAGGCGCGTTCCGCTGAAACGCATCATGCGATGATTAACGGTATCCGAACCTTTGTGGCGACCGCGCTGGGTTCGCTGTTCTGGCTCTATACCGGCTGGACCTCTGGCAGTGGCTGTATGGTGATGCTGGCTGTCATCACCGCACTGGCGATGCGTATGCCCAACCCACTGATGATGGCAAAGGACTTTCTCTACGGCATGACGGTCGCGGTTCCGCTGGGTGCGCTCTACTTTATGTATGTTCTCCCGGCGACGCAGCAGAGCGCACTGCTGCTCTGCATCGCGATAGGCCTGCTGGGTTTTATCGGTGGTATCTTCATTCAGCGGCGTCAGCTCGGCACGCTGGGGGCGTTGATTGGCACCCTTAACGTTCTGGTGCTGGATAATCCGATGGAATTCCACATTAACGTCTTTCTCGATAACGTTCTGGGCCAGGTCATCGGCTGCTTCGTGGCGATGATGGTGATCCTGCTGATTCGTGATAAATCAAAAGCGCGCACCGGCCGCAAACTGCTGAACCGCTTTATGTATGCGGCGGTCTCTGCCATGACGACTAATCAGGCGCGGCGGCGTGAAAACCATCTGCCAGCACTCTATCAGCAACTGTTTCTGCTGCTGAACCTGTTTCCGGGTGATATCAACAAATATCGCATCGCCCTGACGCTGATCATCGGTCATCAGCGGTTACGCGACGCTGAAGTGCCGGTGAATGCCGATCTCTCTGCTTATCACCGGCAGCTGCGTTACACCGCTGACCGGGTGATCTCCGCCAGCAGCGATGACAAGCGGCGTTACTATTTTGAACGTCTGCTGAAAGAGCTGGATGTCTATCAGGAAAAACTGGCCCAGTACGAGGCACCCGCCAGCGTAACGGAACCGGTAAAACGACTGGCTATGATGCTGGATAAGTACCAGAACACGCTCATCCAAATCTGAATCTGGCCGCTGTGACCTGCAGCGGCCTGCGCAATCCCCATCCATCACAAAATCTGTCGCTTTTGCCAACTATACTCTCCAGACGGAAGAGCAAAACTGACAGGAGCGAATCAATGAAATCACTGCAAGAGAGCGAACTATTCCGGACCGGCTATCTAGCGGATGGTCAGTGGCATCAGGCTGCCTCTACCTTTGACGTGACCAATCCGGCGACCGGTGAGGTGATTGCACAGGTGGCAAAAGCAGGTAAAGCTGAAACGGAACAGGCTATTGCCGCAGCGGAGCGCGCATTTCCCGCCTGGCGGGTGCAGACTGCAAAAGCGCGCGCTGAAATTCTCACTCGCTGGTATCAGCTGATCATTGAGAACAAGCGCTGGCTGGGACAGCTGATGACGACCGAACAGGGCAAGCCCCTGAAAGAGGCGGAAGGGGAAGTTGAGTACGCCGCCAGTTTTATTCAGTGGTTCGCCGAGCAGGCGAAACGGACCAATGGTGAGATCATTCCGCCAGCTAAACCCGGCTCCCGTATTCTGGCAACCCGCGAACCGATTGGCGTTGTGGCTGCCATTACGCCGTGGAATTTCCCGATGGCGATGCTGACCCGCAAACTGGGGCCAGCTCTGGCTGCCGGCTGCACCGGCATAATTAAACCTGCCAATAACACGCCACTCTCCGCCTTTGCCCTGCTGGCGCTGGCGAAGGAGGCAGGCGTGCCTGATGGTGTACTGAATGCGGTAGCCGGTGATACCCATGCCATCAGCGATGCCATCATGGCCAGCAAAGTGGTGCGTAAAATCTCGTTCACCGGCTCCACCCAGGTGGGCAAGCTGCTGATGCGTAATGCTGCCGAAACCATGAAAAAAGTGTCGATGGAGCTCGGGGGTAATGCCCCCTATATCGTGTTTGACGATGCCGACATTGATGCCGCCGTACAGGGCGCCCTTGCCAACAAATTTCGTAATGCGGGCCAGGTGTGCGTCAGCGTAAACCGCTTCTACATTCACAATGCCATCTATGATGAGTTTACCCAGCAACTGGCCGCCGAAGTGAACAAGCTGAAGGTGGGCAACGGCATGGAAGAGGGCGTGATTGTCGGGCCATTGATTGAGGCCTCGGCGGTGGAAAAGGTTGAGCAGCACGTCAAGGATGCGGTAGCAAAAGGCGGCAAATTACTGGCGGGTGGCGAGCGACATGCGCTCGGTGGCAACTTCTGGCAGCCCACGGTGATTACTGAAGCGCATGAAGGGATGCAGCTTGCGCAGGAGGAGACCTTTGGTCCGGTGGCCGCCTGTTTTCGCTTTGATGATGAAGATGATGTCATCCGCCGCGCTAACGATACGCCGTTCGGCCTTGCCGCTTACTTTTACACCCAGAATCTGCAGCGGGTATTCCGTGTTTCAGCTGCGCTGGAAAGCGGCATGGTCGGCATTAATGAGTGTGCCGTATCAACCGAGCTGGCGCCGTTTGGTGGTGTGAAAGAGTCAGGGCTGGGCCGTGAAGGTTCGGTACTTGGCATGGAAGAGTATCTGGAGGTCAAAGCGCTGCACCTGGGCGGTTTGAGCTAGCGGACAGTAACGGGCGGCGAAGGTCGCCCGCAGACGGAGCATGGGAGCCGTCAGCATGAAAATCGAGCGTTTTGATTTTAATGAAATTGTCGATCAGGCTCATTTTTTCCGCCAGTTCAGCGAGCGATTTGCGCTGGAGGAGCGCCGCATCTGCGATCTGGATGGATTATGGGATGTGGTGACGGGCGATCTGTTACCGCTGCCGCTGGAGATTGAATTTGTTAATCTGGGCAGGGGACAGCGACGGCGTTATGGCGCGCTGATTCTGTTATTTGATGAAGCGGAAGAGGAGCTGGAAGGTCAGCTTCATTTTAACGTCAGATAAAACGTCAGATGAAAAAAGGCCCCGGCGAGCGGGGCCAAAGGGTTCGTCATAAAACTGACGAGGAATTACTTATAAAGCTGGGCGGTGATGTGATAGTTATCGCCGGTGCGGGCCTCAATAACTTTATAGGCGCTGGCACCCTGTTCATCCGCTTTCTGAGAAAGCTCAGCACGGTAATCCATTGGCGAACCCGCGGTTCCACTGATGGTCACGGTGCCCGCAGGCTGCAGGTTCTGCGTCTGATCGCCGGTGACCAGCTGTGCGGCTGATGCGCCGAACGCCATAACGGAAAGCAGACTGACTGTAGCGATGGTTGTTTTGATATTCATGATTTTCTCCTCAATACATTCAACAACCTGCGGTTACTCGTAAAGGCGGGTCGTCGATATCTTCTGACGCCCTTCAGGCGTCATCACGGTTAATTATTTATAAAGCTCAGCAGTGACATGCCAGGTGTTATCCTGGTTGTTTTCGATGATGCGATAGTGGCTTGCGCCCTGTGCATCCGCTTTCTCTGACAGCACCTGACGAATATGCGTCTGATCGCCATTTCGTCCACCAATGCTGATGGTCTGATTCATTGGCTGCAGACCCTGAGCCTGTTCGCTGGACACCAGGCTGGCGGCGTTAGCACCCACTGAGAACAGAGCTGCCAGACTCAGTGCAGCGATAGTTAATTTCATTTTCATGGTCAACTCTCCTGAAACTTCTGCTTCAGCTCTCCGGAGCGCAAAAGGGCGCGTCAGACAGAGAGCCGGTGGCATTATCGGGTACGCCTTAGTTATACAGTGCAGCGGTAGCGTGATAGTTGCCGTTGTTATAGGCCTCAATCACGCGATAGGCTTTTGCACCCTGCTGATCGGCTTTGTCGCTGAGTTTCTGTTTGATATCCATCGGTGAACCCGCCACGCCGCTGACACTGATGGTGCCGACAGCCTGCAGATTCTGTGCCTGTGAAGCATCAATAGATTCTGCTGCCACAGCACCAAATGAGAGAGCTGAAAGAATGCTCAGGGTAGCAATAGTAGTTTTTACGTTCATAAATATTTCCTCGTCGTCTATTTTTATCTTTTTAGTAAGTGTGATTTGCATCACGAAAAGAAGTATATAACTAATAACGGAAGAAATTAATACCCCGCTAATAATATTTTTTTGTGATTCTTTATCCTTATGGCTACTTTTAATAACTTAACGTTATAAAAAAAGGATAAAAAATAGCCTTTAAGCCACTTTTTATCCTGAAAACAGTGAGATAGATCACTTTAACTTTTAGTGCGAAAGTCGGTGGGGTATCGGGCTGGATTTTGATCTGGATCCGGGCAATGGTGCCGGTTCAGTGATGTAAAGCAGTGTAAAATAGCGCAGAAAGTGAAGCAGAGGTATAGAACTGACCAATAGACGGAGGGGATTAGCAGGCTTGTTACTCATCCAGAGCGGGTAACTGTTGAGCAAAGGTGTGAGCAGAGAGAACGAACTGACGATCATGGCGCATGATGACCGGTCGTCAGTCCGCGATCAGAGTTCCTGTTCAAACAGAGTGAGAATGGCGCCGTGCAGCTGCTTAACGGTGAAGTCGCGCGCCCGGGTAATAAAGATTGTATCATCACCAGCGATGGTACCAAGAATCCCGTGCGATTTACCCAGTGAATCCAGCATACGTGCAATCAGCTGTGCTGCGCCGGGACTGGTATGAATCACCACCAGGGCATCGTTGTAGTCGATATCCAGAACCAGGTTTTTTAACGGGCTGGTGGTGGTCGGCACACCCAGCTCAGCGGGCAGGCAATAGACCATCTCCATCCTGGCATTCCGGGTGCGCACTGCGCCAAACTTGGTCAGCATCCGCGAGACTTTGGACTGATTGATATTTTCAAAGCCCTCATCCTGAAGCGCCTGAACAATTTCGCCCTGGGAGCTGAATTTTTCTTCTTTTAATAAGGCTTTGAAAGCCTTAACCAGATCGTCTTGTTTCGATGGGTTTCGCATAGGTTACCAATAAATAGAGAGAATAACCGCGCATCCGCCCGCGGCAGAGCGTTGATTATGCATTTATATGCATTTTTATGCAATCGTTCGATTGATGAGCAGCGTCCGGGCGGCTAGCGGGCGGCGATAATAGCAAATAAATCCGCTCAGACCAAAACACGCGTCACAGCCCCGGCAGGCGAAGGTTGCAAAGTTGTTATATTATTGGTGGTGTAGTAACAGAAAACGCACGTAGCCGTTCTCTGTCTGACGACGGCACAGTTGTCGGTCATTCAGGTGCAATGATAAGTAACTTTTGAATCCGGAGATTAAGTGTGAAAACACGTAGAATTAACAGCGGATATTTATCATCGCCTGAGCAGTTGATTAAGGTCTGACACAGATAGAATTTCGGCCCATCTCTGCCCCACCTTAATAAGGAGTTAAGAATGAAAGTTGCCGTTCTCGGTGCCGCTGGCGGCATAGGCCAGGCGCTCGCACTTCTGCTCAAAACCCAGCTTCCCGCAGGTTCAGAACTCTCACTGTATGACATCGCGCCGGTTACGCCCGGTGTTGCCGTTGATCTCAGCCATATTCCTACCGCAGTGGCTATTCAGGGATTCAGTGGAGAAGACGCCACGCCTGCCTTACAGGGTGCCGATGTAGTATTGATTTCTGCTGGTGTCGCACGTAAGCCCGGTATGGATCGCGCCGACCTGTTTAACGTTAACGCAGGCATCGTCCGTAACCTGATTGAGCAGGTTGCCACTACGGCGCCTAAAGCGTTGATTGGTGTCATCACCAATCCGGTCAATACCACCGTTGCCATCGCGGCAGAAGTGCTGAAAAAGCACGGTGTTTACGACAAAAATCGCCTGTTCGGCGTGACCACGCTGGATATCATCCGCGCCAATACTTTTGTGGCTGCGCTGAAAGGCAAGCAGCCTGACCAGCTGGAAGTCCCGGTCATAGGTGGCCACTCCGGCGTAACCATTTTGCCCCTGCTGTCGCAGGTTAAAGGCGTCAGCTTCAGCGATCAGGAAGTGGCCGATTTGACCAAACGCATTCAGAACGCCGGCACCGAAGTGGTGGAAGCCAAAGCGGGTGGCGGATCGGCCACGCTGTCGATGGGCCAGGCAGCCGCACGTTTCGGTTTGTCACTGGTACGCGCGCTGAAGGGTGAGGCTAACGTGGTGGAGTGTGCTTATGTAGAAGGCGAGGGTGAACATGCGCGCTTCTTCTCCCAGCCGCTGCTACTGGGTAAAAACGGTGTGGCTGAACACAGGCCGATTGGTACCCTCAGCGCTTACGAACAGCAGGCGCTGTCAGGCATGCTGGATACCCTGAAGAAAGATATCGCCCAGGGCGAAGAGTTCGTTAAGCAGTAACGGACGGCTCAGACTTGCAATAACGCCCGGCTTTGCCGGGCGTTTTACTTGTTGGCAAATCCTGGCCCGTCTTTCTTTAATATTGAGCCCGCGAAGGAAACACGGTCAGATCGGAAAGACAGCCAAAGCTGTCATCCATGACGTGCTCGGCCCGCGTGATTACGCACCTCATCCCTGAGGTGCGCCCGTTGCCGGGCCAACGCTTTGCGTTGTTCAAAAACGCTCCCGGCGTTTTTGTCCGTGGCACGGGACGGTTTCCTCCTCTGACCGTGCTCCCTGCGCTTCAGGTTTATGTACCGCTGTAAGATTAAAAGTGATCAGAGTGTGTCAGCAGAATGAAAACGCCCGGCTTAGCCGTAATGCCAGTCAGTTAAGCGACAGGTGATAACGCAGTCTGGTGCCGGGCAGGGGCTGGCGGTCCTCGTGCCGCTGCGCGGTTCCTTCACTTCATTCCTCTGCCTGACGGACCGCCGGGGATGGCACATCCTGTGCCGCCCCGCCTTTCGCCCGCGTCCTGCGGGTTCTCCTGGCAGACTCATTCTGTTCAGCGCTGCGGATTGCCTGCCCCTGCCTGCCCGGAAACTTCAGTGTGTATTGTTAAAAAGGGCACGAGGACGGCCCGGCAGCAGCAGAGGTGCGCTGGCCCGCACTGCGGCTCGCTCGCCCAAAAAAAAGCTGCCACGTTTGACCGTGACAGCCTTTACAAATCTAATCTTAACTGACCAGCATTACCGGCTTAGCCGGGCGTTTTGCATTACAGTCCGCCAGACTTATAGGCGCGGGCAGCGGGTGTACCGTTGCTGGCAGGCAGCTTCTTACCCAGGGTTTCCATACGCATCTGGAACGGTGGGAACGGCATCTCAATACCGTGCTGATCAAATCCGCTCAGAATCAACTGATGCAACTCGTGGCGCAGCGGCATACGGTGTCCCATCTCAGCGGCATGCACACGAAGTTCAAATAGCTGAATCCCCTGCTGCAGATCAACCAGGAAGGCTTCCGGTTGCGGCGTGTCCAGGACATAGCTGCAGCGTTCAGCCGCCTGAATCAGAAGGGTGGTCACCTGTTCACTGCTGACTTTCGCCGGAGCCGGAATGGTGAGGACTACGCGCGTCACGGAATCGGACAGCGACCAGTTAATGAACTGTTCGGTGATAAAGGCCTTGTTCGGCACGATGATCTCTTTGCGGTCCCAGTCGGTAATGGTGGTCGCGCGGGTATTAATCCGCGTGATACTGCCGGTCAGGTCACGGATCGTCACGGTATCGCCGATACGAATCGGCTTTTCGAAAAGGATAATCAGACCTGAGATAAAGTTGGCAAAAATCTCCTGCAAACCAAACCCCAGTCCCACACCCAGCGCGGCAACCAGCCACTGCAGCTTGGACCACTCAATACCAATCATTGAGAAACCAATCAGCCCGCCAATCAACAGCAGCAGATATTTGGTCAGAGTAGTGATGGCGTAACCCGTGCCTGGCGTCAGATTAAGATGCTGCAACAGCGCCAGCTCAAGCAGCGCGGGCATATTGCGCACCAGCTGGGTGGTGATAATAAACACCAGAATGGCGATCAGCACTGACCCCAGAGTAATGGGCTGAATAGACTCTACGCCCTGCACTGAGGTACTGACATCCCACAGCTGAATATTCTCCAGAAAGCCAAAGGCCGAATGGATTTCTGACCACAGCACAATCACGGAGACCAGGGCGATAAGCATCAGGATAGAGCGTACCAGCCGCAGCGACTGCGCACTGATCGCATCCAGGTCAATTACCGGCTCTTCAATTTCAATCGCGTCAGTGTTCAGAGAGCCTTGCTCCTTCTCTTCTTCACTGCGCGCACGGTTAGCCAGCATATCGGCACGGCGCTGACGGGCGCGATCAAAGCCAAGACGGCGACGCTGAATCAGCATCCAGCGCCGGATAATGTGATAGATAACCAGCAGCAGGAACCAGATAGCGACAGAGGTCTCCAGTCGCGCCAGCAGCGCCTGCGCGGTAGCCAGATAACCCACGGCGGAGGCGAGGGCAGCCATCAGCGGCATGGCGATCATCAGGTTCCACAGCATCCGGTTCACCATGTTCTCGCCATTTCCCTCTTTATCGAGATAGAGCGGAATCCCGGAACGCTTCAGGCTCACGGTGACAATGCTGATTGCTCCGCAGATCAGGATGAAACAGAGACGGCCCAGCGACGAGGAGAACTGCCGATCTTCCAGATTACTAAAGGCGATCAGCAACATAATCAGCGGCACAATCAATCCGATGCTCAGCGAGTAGTAGCGCATGGCGCGCGCCACCCGGTTTTGCGGCCAGCGGAAATGCACAATGAACAGGCCATTAGGGCGGGCAAAGGCAGCGCTGATCATAAATGCCCACAGCAGCGGCAGCGTGGCGGTAATGCCATCACCAATCGCTACGGCGATAGGGTAGGGCCAGGCGTTCTGCAGGCCATAACCCAGCGCACCCCATAACACCGGCAGCGGCAGCGCCACCAGGATAGACCAGAACAGGGTACGGATAGTCAGGCGGAAACGATCCTGAGTGACCTTGCCGACTTTGCTGGCGGAACGGTCAAGGAAAGCATTGAAGTGGCGGCGCGAACTGATGCTGAAGCCGACCAGCAGCAACGCACCAATAATCGGGAGCACCGAGTTGCGGCTGGTAAACATCATTGCCATCGCTTTGCCGAGCTGGCCCAGCGTATCCAGCGACAGCAGACGGGAAAGATCTTTGGCCAGATCCAGCGGATAACTCAAACCAATCGGGTTAACGTCGGCGGTCCAGAACAGATAGCGGTGCGTCGCCTCTTTGACTTCCGTCAGCGCATCCTGCAACTGCGTGTTGCCAACCTTGAGCTTGGTGATCTCCAGAATCAGCGTGTCACAGCCGGAGATCAGTGAATTGAGCAGTTCTCTCTGAGTGCGTAGCTGCGCATCAAGAATACGCTTCTGATCTGCGGTGAAGGGCTGACCATCGGCCTGCCGTCCCTTGCGCAGTGCCTCCTGGCGCTCCAGCAGATCTTCATAATTGAGACGCTGCACGCGAAGCTGTGCCATCTCATTATCAATCTGCTGCGACTTGGGCATCTCCGGCAGACGTGCGACCTGCGCCCGTAGCGCTTCACCCAGAAGATTGGAGGCACCCAGCCACTGCGACTGTTCACGCAGGGTAGAGAGCGCCTGACGGACCTGAATAATCTGGTTGGTGGCCAGTCGCTGCTGCGACGCCACCAGATCCATGCGCTGCGCCTGCTGATTCAGGGCAACCGAGAGTTCACGGTTAACCCGAAACTGATCGCTGATCTCTGGCGGAAGATCGCCACTGTTTTCCGCCAGTTGCTCGGTGCGGGCCAGCGCGACTTCCGCTTCACGTTGCCGCTGATCGTTAAGCTGGTTGCGCAGCGCCTGAAGATAATTATCGAGCTGAGTCGCTTTACGCTGGTGGGCTTCAGCCCGCATCCGCGCCAGCTCCTGGCGGTTGTTGGCGGAGAGCTGCGCCAGCTCAAGTTCATCGACCAGCGCTTTATTCGCGGCGCTTTCCGCCTGGCGAGCCGCCAGTTGCAGCTGGCCCTGTGGCGAACTGCTGCTGACGCCCTGCAGCCGGCGTTCGCTCTCCGTCATCGCCCGGCGCGCTTCAGTCTGCTGCTGCGGCAGTTGCGACAGCGAATCACTGATTTCACGCGCCCGATCCTGCTCCTGCCGTGCCTGACGTCCCTCTTCCAGCAGCTGGCTGCTGACCTGCAGGATCTCCTGATCCAGCTCGGCGCTGCTCATGTTGTTGCGCACGGTTTTCCCGCTGTCACTCAGCGCGGCAATCTGCTGACGCAGTTCGCGCGCCAGACGCGGAAAATCATCAATAACCTGCTGATATTGCGCCGCGCGCTCCAGCGATTCATCGCGTTCTGAAAGGAAGTTTAAGGCGGCTTCAATCGTCTGGATCTGTTCCGCCTGAGACGGCGAACTTTTGGCCGCTTTTATCTCTTCCAGCTGCTGTTTGAGCTGGCTGGCGTCAGGAAGGCTGGCCGCGAAGGCCGGGCTGCTGAGCCACAGACTCAGCAGCAGGAGGAGAATCGAACGCACAGAAGTTACTCAATTTAGTCGACGATGACGTCGGAAATATCTGTCGCGACCGGCAGCGCAATCGCCAGCGGTTGACCCAGACGGGTTTTGCTTTCGGCTTCAAGGCTTTCAGCCAGTTTAACGCGGCCAGGTGCGAACAGGTTGATGACGGTAGAGCCGAGTTTAAAGCGGCCCATTTCCTGACCTTTTAACAGCACCACGGCGCCTTCATCGTCCGCTGCCGGATAGTGCCAGCGCTTGATCACGCCTTCACGCGGTGGCGTGATGGTGCCAGCCCAGACGGTTTCAATGCTGCCGACAATGGTGGCACCCACCAGGATCTGCACCATCGGCCCGATATCGGTTTCGAAGTAGCAGATGACGCGCTCGTTACGGGCGAACAGGTTGGGAATATTACGCGCGGTCAGTGGGTTAACGGAGTAGAGGTCGCCAGGCACATAAATCATCTCACGCAGGATGCCGTTGCACGGCATATGGACGCGGTGATAATCACGGGGCGCCAGATAGGTAGTGACGAACTCGCCATCAACAAATTGGGCCGCCATCCGCTCGTCACCCGCCAGAAGGGCGTCGATGGTGTAGTGATGACCTTTAGCCTGGAAAATCTGATCGCCTTCAATGTGACCGAGCTGGCTGATAGCGCCATCCGCGGGCAGGGCGATGAGATTGGCGTCTGCATCCACCGGACGCGCATCGTCTTTCAGCGGACGAACGAAAAAGTCATTAAAGGTACGATAGCTGGCGGTATCGGGCTTGCGTGCTTCCGCCATGTCGACTTTGTAAAACCAGACAAAGATGTCAATGACCAGTTTGGTCAACCAACCACCGCGGCGACTGGCGCCCCAACCGGCAAGTTCAGTCAGCCATTTCTTCGGGAGAATATGATTCAAGCCGAGTTTTAAACGATCAAACACCTTAGCCTCCTGGCTATTTTATGACGTTGTAAAAAAGGGGGCGGATTGTAGCAGCGCCCCGTTCAGATGGCGACTATACCCGATTTCCGGCACGCTGCACGGTCTGGACGCGCGACTGGAATGCACCTCGCAAAATGCCCCGGTTTATCCGTTCAGACGCGGTTATACCGATTAACTTTCACCATCAGGGAAATTTTTACGCGTTTTTACCTGCGCCATGCTCTCCAGGATACGGTGGTAGTTATCAAAACGGGACCTGTTGATTTTGCCCTGTTCGACCGCTTCGCGAATGGCACAGCCGGGATCGCTGCCGTGTTTACAATCGCGGAATTTGCAATCGCCAAGGAATGCGCGGAATTCGACAAATCCGCGGGTAATTTGTTCCGGCTCAAGATGCCATAAACCGAACTCACGCACGCCGGGTGAGTCGATCACATCGCCGCCGTCCGGGAAGTGATAAAGGCGCGATGCGGTGGTGGTATGCTGGCCTAAGCCTGAGCCATCCGAAACTTCGTTAGTCAGAATAGCAACCTGCTCTTCTTTGTCGAAGCCGAGCAGGGCATTCAGCAGACTCGATTTGCCGACGCCAGACTGACCGGCAAAGATACTGATGCGGTCGGTCAGCGCCGCTTTCAGGTCATCCATGCCATTTTTCGCCCGGCTGGAGACCATCACCACGCGATAGCCAATATTGCGATAGATATCCATCTGCTTATCCACAAAGGCGCGCGCCTTGTCATCCAGCAGATCGGTTTTGTTCAGTACCAGCAACGGTTCAATGTCCAGCGTTTCGCTGGCAACCAGATAGCGGTCGATGATGTTTAACGACAGTTCAGGCAGGATCGCGGAGACAACGATAATCTGGTCGATATTCGCCGCCATCGGCTTCACGCCGTCGTAGAAATCGGGGCGGGTTAATACGCTGGTGCGCTCATGCACCGCTTCAACAATACCTTTGTTGCCGCTGGTTGCCGGACGCCACAGCACCCGGTCGCCGGTGACCAGAGAACGAATGGTACGGCGGATATTGCAGCGGTGGGCGACGCCTGCGCTATCCTCAACATCAGCGTGCATGCCAAAACGGCTGACAACGACCCCATCTGCAGCTTCACCAAACAGGTTGTCATCCGCTTCCGGACGCTCTCTGCGCTGGTTGAGACGGCGATCGTGGTTAGCGCTTACGCGACGTTGTTGACCCTTCGACAGTTTATTTTTACTCACTCACCCTCACAGCGTTAGCCAGATTTCGCCCGGCTGGGCAAAACGTCTATGATACACCTTATTCATCGTAAATGACGACTACAGCAACCGCAGGAAACAGCATGGCTACTGGAAATGAACAGAATCTGATCTGGATTGATCTTGAGATGACCGGACTTGATCCGACGCACGATCGCATTATTGAAATTGCGACCCTGGTGACTGACGCCAACCTGAACATTCTGGCGGAAGGGCCGGTCATGGCCGTTCATCAGTCTGATGCGCAACTGGCGCTGATGGATGAGTGGAATGTCCGCACCCATACCAACAGCGGTCTGGTTGCGCGGGTGAAGGAGAGTCAGATTGACGATCGCGCAGCAGAGCTGGCGACTATTGAGTTCCTGAAACAGTGGGTTCCGGCGAATACCTCGCCTATCTGCGGTAACAGTATCGGGCAGGATCGTCGTTTCCTGTTTAAGTACATGCCTGAGCTGGAAGCGTACTTCCACTATCGTTATCTGGATGTCAGTACCCTGAAAGAGCTGGCTCGTCGCTGGAAACCAGATATCCTTCCTGGCTTCAAAAAAGGGGGAACGCACCAGGCTCTGGATGATATCCGCGAGTCCGTGGCGGAGCTGGCGTACTACCGCGAACACTTTTTGCAGCTTTAGTGGGCTGTGGGTGCGCATGAAATCACCAGGTTGCTGATTTAATCAGCAAACGCGCTGAAAGCGAAAAATTTTGCTTTCAGATGCTTGCAGCAGCAACGATTTCTCGTATAATGCGCACCCCGTACCGGTGAAGAATTTATTAACGGTACAAGGCGCGGGAATAGCTCAGTTGGTAGAGCACGACCTTGCCAAGGTCGGGGTCGCGAGTTCGAGTCTCGTTTCCCGCTCCAGTTTTAAAGTGTAAGCAGTATCCTCTTTGCGGGAATAGCTCAGTTGGTAGAGCACGACCTTGCCAAGGTCGGGGTCGCGAGTTCGAGTCTCGTTTCCCGCTCCAGTTTTATTTAGCAGTGCCCTTCTATGCGGGAATAGCTCAGTTGGTAGAGCACGACCTTGCCAAGGTCGGGGTCGCGAGTTCGAGTCTCGTTTCCCGCTCCAGATTAAACATCACCCTCATCTCAGTCCGTTATCCGGCTGTTTTACGTCGCGTGATTTTGATAGTTCTATGAAGGTTATCCACAGCACTGCACCCCATCGTCTGCGCCCGTTACGGCGATCTGTAAATGGCTTTTGAACAGAGTTATCCACAGCTTTGTCTTTTAACCGAAGCGATAGCCTCATTATTAAATAAACACAACTTTTATATAAGTTGTTGATATTTATAAGTATGAAAATATTTCAATTTGTTATTTAACAGCAAAATCAGCGTTGTTGCAGTTGAATGACAACAGCTTTTTATTTTTATTCACAGCATGTGGAAAACGATAATTCGCGATCAAGCTGTTCAATCACGCATCACGCGGTAAACCCTTCTCTACTGCACGAACCAGGCGCTTTTGCTGGGCAGGTTGCACTTCAACCACGAGTTGCTCGCGTTTCTGCTGCTGCTGCGTGATTGCCCACAGAATATGTTCATCCAGCAGTTCACTTTCACCGAGTCGTTGTTCCAGTACCTGAATGATTTCGGGCGACCAGGGCGCGTTACCCAGCGCCACGGCAATATTACGCAGCCAGCGTAAATGACCAATGCGGCGAATCGCTGAGCCTTCAGTGATGCGTAAAAACTTCGCTTCATCCCATTGAAACAGATCGATCAGCTCAGGGGCGTGTAGCGCCGCTCGTGGTGAAAAGTCGCTTTCGTCACTGAGTTGTCCATAGCGATTCCACGGACAAATCAGCTGGCAGTCATCACAGCCGTATATCCGGTTGCCCATCAGCGGGCGAAATTCTTCCGGGATCGCGCCTTCCAGCTCAATGGTGAGATAGGAAATACAGCGCCTGGCATCCACGACGTAGGGCTCAACGATCGCACTGGTGGGGCAGATGGTCATGCAGGCGACACAGCGGCCACACTGCTCCTGCTGCGGTGTGTCTACCGGCAGCGGAATATCGATCAGCAGTTCGCCGAGGAAAAACCATGAGCCTGCTTCCCGATTCAGTATCAGCGAATGTTTGCCGGTCCAGCCGAGTCCCGCTTTGGCCGCCAGCGGCCGCTCAAGCAGCGGTGCCGAATCCACAAACGGGCGAAAATTAAGCTCGCCACAATGCTGCTGGATCATTTCTCCGAGCTTTTTCAGTCGATTGCGCAATACTTTGTGGTAATCACGACCTAATGCATAACGGCTGACATAGCCCAGCTGGGGATTTTTCAACGTGCTGGCAAAGGCGGCTTTGGCCGGAAGGTAGTTCATGCGAACGCTGATAACGCGCAGCGTGCCGGGCAGCAGTTCATGAGGACGCGCCCGCATCATGCCGTGTCGCGCCATCCACTCCATCTCGCCATGATACTGCTTATCCAGCCACGCCTGCAGGCGCGGCTCTTCCGCACTGAGATCGGTATCGGTGATGCCGACCTGCTGAAAGCCGAGATCCAATCCCCACTGTTTAATCTGTTGTGCGAATTGATGAAGATCGAGAGGGTATGACATGAGTAACCAGGATTCGAAGAAAAACAGCCGCAGTTTACCATATTCTGTCTGGCCTGCGCAGGCTGTGGCGCAGCTTGAGCAACAGGGGGCCGATGCGCTCGGCATTACGCTGTATGAGCTGATGTTGCGTGCCGGACAGGCCGCTTATGAGCATCTGACTGCGCACTGGCCAGAGGCGAGCCACTGGCTGATTCTATGTGGTCATGGCAACAACGGTGGCGATGGTTATGTGCTGGCGCGACTGGGACAGGCGGCGGGCAAAACCGTTACGCTGCTGGCGTGCGAAAGTGAAAAAGCGTTGCCGGAAGAGGCGCAGCATGCACGGGATGCGTGGCTGGATGCGGGCGGTGAAATTCATGCAGCCGATGCGGCCTGGCCAGAGCAGATCGATGTGATTGTTGATGCGCTGCTTGGAACCGGCAGTAATCGTGCGCCCGAAGAACCCTATGCCACGCTGATCCAGCGGGCGAACGCCCATGCGGCGCCGATACTTGCCATTGATATGCCTTCCGGCTTATCAGCCCGCAATGGCACCGCGCCCGGTGAGGTAATTAATGCCAGCCATACGCTGAGTGTGGTCGCACTCAAACCGGGCCAGATCACCGGTAAAGCGCGAGATTACATCGGAGAGCTTTACTATGCCGATCTTGGCCTGGCCGCTTTTCTGGCGGGCGAAGTGGCTCCCATCGCGCGTTATGATGCCAGCGCATTAACCCGCTGGCTCAAGCCGCGTAAACCGACCTCGCACAAGGGCAGTCATGGCCGTCTGCTGGTAGTGGGGGGCGATGCCGGTACCGCTGGCGCGGTGCGGATGACCGCAGAAGCGGCGTTACGCGGCGGCAGTGGGTTAGTGCGAGTACTTACTCACAAAGATAATATTATCCCGATCCTGACCGCCCGGCCCGAAATTATGGTCGATGAACTGACCGATGAGCGCCTGACGGAGGCGCTGGCGTGGGCCGATGTGATTGCGATAGGGCCCGGTCTGGGTCAGCGCGAATGGGGAAAGCGGGCGCTGAAGCAGGTAGCGGGCAGTGAAAAGCCGATGCTTTGGGACGCGGATGCACTTAACCTGCTGGCAATCAGTGCGGAGAAACGTCAGAATCGCATTATTACGCCGCATCCTGGCGAAGCGGCGCGTTTGCTGAATACCGAGACCAGTGAAGTTGAGAGTGACCGCTTACATGCAGCGCAGACATTGGCGCAGCGTTATGGTGGCGTAGTGGTACTGAAAGGTGCCGGTACGCTGATTGCCAGCGAGCAGGGTGAGATGGCTTTTGCTGATGTGGGCAATGCCGGTATGGCCTCCGGCGGTATGGGCGATCTCCTGAGTGGAATCATCGCCTCGCTGGCAGGCCAGAAACTGACGCTGTTTGATGCGGCCTGCGCTGGCTGCGTTGCACATGGTGCCGCGGCCGATGCGGTTGCTGCGAAACGTGGTACGCGCGGTATGCTGGCAACTGATTTACTGGATCTGCTGTGGCAGTTTGTTAATCCTGAGATGAATAAAGAAGCATGAAGACCTGTGTTATCTCTTTGCCCGATGAGGCGGCTACGCTCAGTTTGGGCGCTCAGCTGGCGCGCGCCTGTGGCAGCGCGGCAGTGATTTATCTCTATGGCGATCTGGGGGCGGGTAAAACCACCTTCAGCCGCGGCTTTTTGCAGGCGCTGGGCCATCAGGGCAACGTCAAAAGCCCCACTTACACGCTGGTTGAGCCTTACACGCTGGATGACCGCACACTTTATCACTTCGACCTCTATCGTCTTGCCGATCCCGAAGAGCTTGAATTCATGGGCATCCGCGACTATTTCAGCGGCGATGCTATCTGCCTGGTCGAATGGCCGCAGCAGGGGGCCGGTTTTCTGCCGCCGGCCGATCTCACGCTAACGCTGCGTTACGTGGGTGAGGCGCGTGAAGCAGAACTGACGGCACCATCCTCGTCGGGCCAGCAATGGCTTGAACAATTTAGACAGGGCAGGGATCAGGCATGATGTCACGGATGAAAATAGCGCTGGTGACACTGTTGCTGCTGGTCTGTACCCCCCTGTTTGCCGCCACCCTGTCAGATATCAAAGTCGCCAATGGTGACAGCCAGGCAACCATCACCCTGAATTTTGCCGGACAGCCTGTCTATGGCTTCTTCCCGCTGCGCAATCCTGACCGGGTGGTGCTTGATGTGCGCCAGAGCGGCGTGGTTCAGGGGCTGCCGTTAAATTTCAGCGGCGAAAACATCGTAAAGCGAATTCGCACCAGCACCCCTAAAGATAAACAGAGCGTGCGGCTGGTGTTTGAGCTGACGCAGGCGGGTAAAACCCGGGCGGTCACTCAGCGCAATGGCAGCAGCTATAGCGTGGTCTTCACCATTACCGGTAAGCCGCCTGCTGTTACGCGCAGTGTGCCTGCGCCGGTAACGGCCCCGACGCGCGTGCCCACCCAGAGTGCCGCAGCGGCTAACCCTTTTAATTCGAATCCGGTGACGTCCGTGACCAGCACAGCCAGCACCGTGAGTCCTGGCCGTGCCGTCAGCCAGAATGATACCGTGATTGTGGCGATTGATGCCGGACATGGCGGTCAGGATCCCGGCGCTATCGGGCAGCGCGGACTGAAAGAGAAGAACGTCACGATAGCGATTGCACGTAAACTGCGGGTGTTGCTGAATAACGATCCGATGTTCAAAGGCGTCCTGACGCGTGATGGCGACTATTTTATCTCGGTTATGGGCCGCTCCGACGTAGCGCGTAAAGCCAACGCCAACGTGCTGGTATCCATTCATGCTGACGCCGCGCCGAGCCATGCGGCGACCGGTGCATCGGTCTGGGTATTATCAAACCGCCGGGCCAATAACGAGATGGCTAACTGGCTGGAGCAGAAAGAGAAACAGTCTGAGCTGCTGGGCGGCGCAGGTGACCTGCTGGCCAACAGCCAGGCCGACCCCTACCTCAGCCAGGCGGTACTTGACCTGCAGTTCGGTCACTCGCAGCGCGTCGGTTATGACATCGCCCAGAAAGTGTTGCAGCAGATGCGCAGCGTGACGTCGCTGCATAAACGTCTGCCTGAGCATGCCAGTCTTGGCGTGCTGCGTTCACCCGATATTCCTTCTTTGCTGGTGGAAACCGGCTTTATCAGTAATTCCTCGGAGGAGCGACTGCTTGGCAGTAGCGCACACCAGGATAAGATTGCGCAGTCGATCTATAAAGGTCTGCGCACTTATTTCCTGGCGCACCCGCTGCAATCCATCCCAAAGGAGGAAAACCGGCCGCTGGGCTCGTCGCCAGCGGTTAACGTCGCCAGCAATCCGGCGACCGGGGTAACGCAATATACCGGCGTGACTCAGCGCCATACGGTAACGCGCGGTGAGACACTTTCCGGCATTGCCGCGAAGTATGGTGTCAGCATGGCGACCCTGCGTGAAATGAACACCCTGAAGCGGGATGTGGTATGGGTAGGACAGCGGCTGAAAGTGCCGGCCAGTGCGGCCGCCAGCCGCACCACGCGCGCTGCACCACGTGGCGTTGTGCGTCATAAAGTGGTCGTGGGTGATTCACTGACCGGCATTGCCGCACATTATGGCGTGAGCCCGAAAGCGATAATGCAGACCAATAATCTGAAATCGACCAACGTCATGTTGGGGCAGAACCTGAAAATCCCTGCATCCTGATTGTTTGCCCGGCCGCTGCGCCGGGCGGCCAGCTAAAAGGAAAACCATGCCGATACAAATTTTACCGCCCCAACTGGCAAACCAGATTGCGGCGGGTGAAGTGGTTGAACGTCCTGCATCGGTTGTAAAAGAGCTGGTGGAGAACAGCCTGGATGCTGGTGCAACGCGCATTGACGTTGATATTGAAAAGGGTGGCGCAAAGCTTATCCGCATCCGTGACAACGGCTGCGGCATCGTGAAAAGCGAGCTGTCGATGGCGCTGGCCCGACACGCCACCAGTAAAATCGCCTCACTGGATGACCTGGAAGCGATTGTGAGCCTGGGTTTTCGCGGTGAAGCACTCGCCAGTATCAGTTCTGTCTCCCGCCTGACCTTAACCTCACGTACCGCCGATCAAACCGAAGCCTGGCAGGCCTATGCGGAAGGGCGTGATATGACGGTAACGGTTAAACCGGCTGCGCATCCCTGTGGGACCACGCTCGAAGTGCTGGATCTGTTTTATAACACCCCGGCGCGTCGCAAATTTATGCGCACGGAGAAAACCGAGTTCGGGCATATCGACGAAGTGATCCGTCGTATTGCACTGGCGCGTTTTGATGTCGCGCTTTCACTGAGCCACAACGGCAAAATGATGCGTCAGTATCGGGCCGTCAGCGAGGAGAGCCAGCGCGAACGGCGACTGGCGGCTATCTGCGGCACCACGTTTATTCAGCATGCGCTGCGAATTGACTGGCAACATGATGATCTCTCGCTGCGCGGCTGGGTCGCCGATCCCGCCGGTTCGCGGCAGGTCACCGAGTTACAATATTGCTATGTCAATGGCCGGATGATGCGCGACAAGCTGATTAATCATGCCATCCGCCAGGCTTTCCAGACCCAGCTCCAGGATGACCAGCAGCCCGCTTACGTGCTCTATCTGGAGATCGATCCGCATCAGGTGGATGTCAACGTTCACCCGGCCAAGCATGAAGTGCGTTTTCATCAGTCACGTCTGGTGCATGATTTTATTTATCAGGGCGTGGTCAGTGCGTTACAGGCGATAGCGTCACCCGTTTTGCCTGCGCTGCAGGCCGAAGAAGCCGCACCGCGCTGGCAGCCTGAAAACCGTCAGGCGGCAGGGGGTAATCATTTTGCGCAGCCTGCAGCGCCCGCCAGCGAGAATCAATCTTCAGCATCTACGCGGCAAACACCGCCCGCAGCGGCGCCGGTCTGGCAGAACAAAGAGAATGTGTATCGTCAGCGTGAAGGCGCGGTTTATCAGCAGTTGCTGAAAACGCCTTCCAGCGCTACGCCGCCGCCAAAAATCCGGGAACCGGCAGCGCGTCCGGCCGAAAAACCCTCGCCGCTGGCCGCGCATGCCCAGAGTTTTGGCCGGGTATTGACCGTGTTGCAAAACCACTATGCGCTGCTGGAGCAGGATCATAAATTAATGCTGATGGCGCTGCCGGTCGCGGCCCGCTGGCTGAAACAGGCGCAGCTTGAACCGGGTGAAGAGGGACTTAAACCTCAACCCCTGCTGATTCCGGTGCGGCTCAAAATCGCCCTGGATGAACGGCAGGCCGCAAAAGAAAATAGCAGCCTGCTCAATCAGATGGGTATTGATCTTCAGCCCGAAGGTGACCACGTGACCTTACGCGCAGTGCCTTTACCGTTACGAACACAAAATTTACAAATCTTGATTCCTGAGCTGTTAGGCTATCTCGCCCGGCAGCAGGAGATCTCTGCGACGCAACTGGCCCAGTGGCTGGCGCGGCGTCAGGATACGGAGTCCTCCGACTGGAATCACTCACAGGCGATCAACCTGCTGGCAGAGCTTGAACGGCTTTGCCCACAGCTGCTGAAATCGCCGCCTTCAGGCTTATTACAGCCCATAGAGATTGAGAGCGCGATCAACGCGTTGAAGCATGAGTGAACTAAACCAGGCTGGCCGGCCAAAGGCTATTTTTTTGATGGGCCCCACGGCTTCTGGCAAGACCGCTTTAGCAATTGAATTGCGTAAGCGGTTACCAGTGGAACTAATCAGCGTAGACTCTGCCTTAATCTATCGTCAGATGGATATTGGTACGGCGAAACCGTCGGCTGAGGAGTTAGCAGTGGCACCCCATCGTCTGCTCGACATACGCGATCCCGCTGAAGCCTATTCGGCAGCGGAGTTCCGGCGGGATGCTTTAGCAGAAATGGCGGATATCGTTGACGCTGGACGAATACCGTTGCTTGTTGGTGGAACCATGCTCTACTTCAAGGCGTTACTTGAAGGATTGTCGCCGTTGCCCTCGGCCGATCCCGACGTTCGTCAGCGGATAGAGCAAACGGCACGTGAAAAAGGCTGGGAAGCTTTACACCGCCAGCTGTGTGAAATCGACCCGGTTGCAGGCAGTCGTATTCATCCGAATGATCCGCAGAGACTTTCGCGAGCACTGGAAGTTTTTTTTATTTCGGGTAAAACTTTAACGGAACTGACAAAAACATCCGGTGAAGCGTTACCCTACGACGTGCAACAGTTTGCCATTGCTCCTGCGAGCCGTGAATTGCTGCACCAGCGCATCGCGTTGCGTTTTGAGCAGATGTTGGCGTCAGGATTTGAAGCGGAGTCTCGGGCCCTTTTTGCACGAGGTGATTTGCATACGGACATGCCTTCCATTCGTTGTGTTGGCTATCGTCAGATGTGGTCTTATTTATCGGGCGAAATCGATTACAGCGAGATGGTTTATCGGGGAATTTGCGCAACCCGGCAGCTTGCTAAGCGACAGATGACCTGGTTACGCGGTTGGGAAAATGTTCACTGGCTTGACAGTGACGAGCCCCGGCTGGCGCGTGATACAGTGTTACAGGTTCTTAGTGCGAAGCATGGGTGATTGTGTACAATTGATGGGTTATCGTGCGCAAATTTTTACGCAGTATTTTTCAGAACCATAGGTTCTACTTGCAACAAACAACAAGCATATAAGGAAAAGATAGAATGGCTAAGGGGCAATCATTACAAGACCCGTTTTTGAACGCACTGCGTCGTGAACGTGTTCCGGTTTCGATTTATCTGGTTAACGGTATTAAGCTGCAGGGTCAGATTGAGTCATTTGATCAGTTCGTCATTTTGTTGAAAAACACGGTGAGTCAGATGGTGTATAAGCACGCCATTTCTACCGTTGTTCCTTCGCGCCCGGTTTCTCACCATAGCAATAATACCGGCGGCGGCAGCAACAATTACCATCATGGCGGCAGCAACACAACTGCACAGCCACAGCCACAACAAGACGGTGATAACGCAGAATAACGCGTCACCGTACAGCCAGGAACGGAGAACAGAGGTTTTCCGTCCTGGTCTTTTATTTAGCGAGGTTATAGCTTGTTTGACCGTTATGAAGCCGGTGAGCAGGCCGTACTGGTACACATCTGGTTCTCCCAAGACAAAGAAGTAGAAGATTTGCAGGAGTTTGAAACCCTGGTCTCTTCTGCTGGCGTTGAGGCGCTGCAAGTGGTTACTGGCAGCCGCAAAGCGCCACACCCCAAGTATTTTGTCGGTGAAGGAAAGGCCGTTGAAATTGCCGATGCGGTAAAAACAACAGGAGCATCGGTCGTATTATTCGATCATGCCCTTACGCCCGCTCAGGAAAGAAACCTCGAGCGCCTGTGCGAATGCCGGGTCATTGATCGCACCGGTTTAATTCTGGATATCTTTGCCCAACGCGCACGTACCCACGAAGGTAAATTGCAGGTTGAGCTGGCACAGCTTCGCCATCTTGCGACACGTCTGGTGCGCGGCTGGACCCACCTTGAACGCCAGAAAGGCGGGATTGGTTTACGTGGCCCGGGTGAAACGCAGTTAGAAACGGACCGCCGGCTGTTGCGCGGCCGTATCAGTCAGATTTTGTCTCGTCTTGAGCGAGTTGAGAAACAGCGTGAGCAGGGACGTCAGTCACGAGCCAAAGCGGATGTGCCAACGGTTTCGCTGGTGGGTTACACCAACGCCGGCAAGTCGACCCTCTTTAACGCCATGACCTCCGCCAACGTCTTTGCCGCAGACCAGCTGTTTGCGACGCTCGACCCCACACTGCGCCGTCTGAATGTTGCTGATGTCGGGGACGTGGTACTGGCGGACACGGTAGGCTTTATTCGCCATCTTCCTCACGATTTGGTTGCCGCTTTTAAAGCCACGCTGCAGGAGACACGTCAGGCGACGCTGTTAATGCACGTGATTGATGGGGCTGATCTTCGCGTCACGGAAAATATCGCCGCCGTCGATACCGTACTGGAAGAGATTGAAGCGGACGAAATCCCGACGTTACTGGTGATGAATAAAATCGATATGCTCGACGGATTCGAACCGCGTATCGATCGTAACGAAGAGAACCTGCCAATCCGCGTCTGGCTTTCCGCCCAGACAGGCGCAGGCATTCCGTTGCTATGGCAGGCGCTGTCTGAGCGTCTGGCGGGTGAAATAGCCCAGCATGCATTACGTCTGCCACCGGAAGCGGGGCGACTTCGCAGCCGTTTCTATCAGCTGCAGGCGATTGAGAAAGAGTGGAATGAAGAAGACGGCAGTGTAGGATTGCAGATACGTATGCCCATTATTGAGTGGATGCGTTTATGTAAGCAGGAACCGTCGCTGACCAGTTACATTGTTTGATATTGCCCAAACGCATTTACCTTAAAACTTGAAGATTGTCGCATTTTCGTTGCATGCCCGAATACGCAGGATTTACCCGAGTATTTCGGATTTCAGCAAGGCGGCAACTGAGTGAATCTCCGGGAGCTTACGCAGGTAAGTGACCGGGGTGAGCGAAGGCAGCCAACACCGCTGCAATCCGAAAGATGAAGGGTAAAAATCGTAATTACAATAAATGGAGTAGAAACATGGCGTGGAATCAGCCCGGAAATAACGGACAGGACCGCGACCCGTGGGGAAGCAGCAATAATCAAGGCGGCAACTCTGGGGGGAATAAGGGAGGACGGGAATCCGGGCCTCCTGATCTGGATGATATCTTCCGTAAGCTGAGCAAGAAGCTTGGTGGACTGGGCGGTGGCAAACAGAACGACAACGGTCAGCGCGGCTCCGGCAGCGGTGGCAAAATTGTTGGTATTGTGGCTGTTGCTGCTGTAGTCATCTGGGCTGCAAGCGGTTTCTACACCATCAAAGAAGCGGAACGTGGCGTGGTGACGCGCTTCGGTAAGTTCAGTCATCTGGTTGAACCCGGTCTGAACTGGAAGCCGACATTCGTTGATCAGGTGCGTGCGGTTAACGTTGAATCGGTGCGTGAACTGGCTGCTTCTGGCGTCATGCTGACTTCGGATGAGAACGTGGTGCGCGTGGAAATGAACGTGCAGTACCGCGTGACCGATCCGGAACGTTATCTTTATGCTGTGACCAGCGCGGACGACAGCCTGCGTCAGGCTACCGACAGCGCGCTGCGCGGCGTGATTGGTCGCTCTACCATGGACCGCATCCTGACCGAAGGTCGTACCGTGGTGCGTAGCGATACCCAGCGTGAAATCGACGAGACGATTCGCCCTTATAACATGGGGATCGCGGTGCTGGACGTCAACTTCCAGGCTGCACGTCCGCCGGAAGAGGTGAAGTCTGCATTTGATGACGCGATTGCCGCACGCGAAAACCGCGAGCAGTATGTTCGCGAAGCCGAAGCTTACGCCAACGAAGTTCAGCCTCGTGCTAACGGCCAGGCGCAACGTATTCTGGAGGAGGCACGCGCTTACAAAGAGCGTACCGTTCTGGAAGCGCAGGGTGAGGTGGCGCGTTTCGCCAAGATTCTGCCTGAGTATAAAGCTGCACCCGAAATCACCAAAGAGCGTCTTTATATCGAGACCATGGAACGTGTGCTGAGCCATACCCGCAAAGTACTGGTTAACGATCGGGGTAATAGCCTGATGGTGCTGCCGCTGGATCAACTGATGCGTGGCGGTCAGACTTCATCGGGCCAGAATGGTCAGAAAGGCGCGAATGGTTCTTCGCAGCCTGCGCGCTCCGATAGCAGTGCCAGCCGCAATGACACGTCGTCATACAGTCCGGACAACATCATGGATCAGCGTCGGGCGAATGCTCAGCGCAGCGACAGCCAGCGCGAAGGGAGAGAGTAATCGATGCGTAAGCCAATTGTATTTTTAATCATTGTCGTGCTGGTGGCGCTCTATGCGTCCCTGTTTGTGGTGCAGGAAGGGCAGCGAGGCATTGTCCTGCGCTTCGGTAAAGTCCTGCGCGACGGCGAAAACAAACCGCAGGTATTTGAGCCGGGTCTGCATTTCAAAATTCCATTCCTGGAAACGGTTAAAACGCTGGATGCGCGTATCCAGACCATGGATAACCAGGCCGATCGCTTCGTCACCAAAGAGAAGAAAGATCTGATCGTGGACTCCTACATCAAGTGGCGTATCAGCGATTTCAGTCGCTACTACCTGGCCACCGGTGGCGGTGATGTCTCTCAGGCGGAAGTACTGCTGAAACGTAAGTTCAGTGACCGTCTGCGTTCTGAAATGGGTCGTCTGGATGTGAAAGATATCGTAACGGACTCCCGTGGTCGTCTGACCACTGATGTACGTGACGCGCTGAATACCGGCTCTGCAGGCAGCGATGATGAAATCGCAACGCCTGCGGCGGATGATGCGATTGCCAGTGCAGCGGCCCGTGTCGAGCGTGAAACCAACAGCAGTGAACCAGCACCGAACCCGAACAGTATGGCGGCGTTAGGTATTCAGGTGGTGGATGTGCGTATCAAGCAGATCAACCTGCCGACCGAAGTGTCTGATGCGATCTTCAACCGTATGCGCGCTGAGCGTGAAGCGGTAGCGCGTAGCCAGCGTTCACAGGGTCAGGAAGAGGCGGAAAAACTGCGCGCCCAGGCCGATTACCAGGTAACCCGTACTCTGGCTGAAGCCCAGCGTGAAGCGCTGATTACACGCGGTGACGGTGATGCGGAAACGGCGCGGTTGTTTGCCGGTTCGTTCAGCAAAGATCCTGACTTCTACGCCTTTATTCGTAGCCTGCGTGCCTATGAAAACAGCTTCAATAACGATCAGGATGTGATGGTGTTAAGCCCGGATAGCGACTTCTTCCGATATATGAAGGCGCCCTCTAACGCGACACGCTAAGAACTGATATAACCTGTGGGCCGACAATGTTGTCGGCCCTTTTTTTTGGGTATCAGAATGAAAACAAGCATCTGGATGGCGCTGGCGCTGGTGTTAGTGCTGGAAGGGTTGGGACCGATGTTTATGCCGCGCGCCTGGCGACGCATGATCCTGACGATGACGCGGTTGCCCGATCGTCTGCTGCACCGCTTTGGTGGAGGACTGGTCGTTGCTGGCATGGTGATTTATTGCATGCTCAGCCTGCACGGCAACCTCTGAGGCTGACGTTCAGACCGGCTAAATTGTGCCTTTCAACGCTATTATCCCCAACATGTTGTAGTGATCAAAACTCAGGCAAAAAAGCGCGCAATCGTATGCTAAAAGTGCTGAAAACCACGGGATCAGATGGTAGAATCCTTTTTTAAGCAATCGGTGATTTTGAGAAATGGGTAAGAACGTCGTCGTACTGGGCACCCAATGGGGTGACGAAGGTAAAGGTAAGATTGTAGACCTTCTGACTGAGCGCGCGAATTACGTTGTGCGTTATCAAGGCGGCCACAATGCGGGCCACACGCTTGTCATCAACGGTGAAAAAACCGTCCTCCACCTGATCCCTTCTGGCATTCTGCGCGATAACGTCACCAGCATCATCGGTAACGGCGTAGTGCTTTCTCCTGAAGCCTTAATGAAAGAGATGAAAGGCCTGGAAGCGCGCGGGATTCCGGTACGTGAACGTCTGCTGATTTCTGAAGCCTGTCCGCTGATCCTGCAATATCACGTTGCGATGGATATGGCGCGTGAACGTGCCCGTGGTGCTAAAGCAATTGGTACCACCGGTCGTGGCATCGGACCGGCTTACGAAGACAAAGTCGCTCGTCGCGCGCTGCGCGTCAGCGACCTGTTTAACAAAGAAACCTTTGCTGCCAAGCTGAAAGAAGTGGTCGATTTCTACAACTTCCAGCTGGTGGAGTACTACAAAGAGCCGGCAGTCGACTTCGATAAAGTGCTGAGTGACGTGATGGAAGTCGCGGATATCCTGACCGGCATGGTGGTTGACGTCTCTGAACTGCTGGATGTCGCGCGTAAGCGTGGCGATCTGATTATGTTTGAAGGGGCGCAAGGCACGCTGCTGGATATCGATCACGGTACTTATCCGTATGTGACGTCCTCCAACACCACCGCAGGTGGCGTAGCGACCGGTTCGGGTATTGGCCCGCGCTATGTCGACTATGTACTGGGTATTGTGAAAGCTTACTCAACCCGCGTTGGCGCAGGCCCGTTCCCGACCGAGCTGTTCGATGAAACCGGCGAATTCCTTTGTGCGCAGGGTAATGAGTTTGGCGCGACCACCGGTCGTCGTCGTCGTACCGGCTGGCTGGATGCGGTAGCGGTTCGCCGCGCGGTCCAGATCAACTCCCTGTCAGGTTTCTGCATGACCAAGCTGGACGTGCTGGATGGCCTGAAAGAGGTGAAGATCTGTGTGGCTTACCGTATGCCTGATGGCCGCGAAGTGACCACCACGCCACTGGCGGCAGAGAACTGGGAAGGCATTGAGCCAATCTACGAAACTCTGCCAGGCTGGAGCGAGAAAACGTTTGGCGTCAAGACGCTGGACGGTTTACCTCAGGCTGCGCGTGACTACATCAAGCGTGTGGAAGAGTTGACGGGCGTACCGGTTGATATCATCTCAACGGGCCCTGATCGCAGTGAAACAATGATTCTGCGCGACCCGTTCGACGCGTAATCATTCAGGCCGGACGCTGTCCGGCCCTTGTTTTTCCATTCTTTGATGCCACTTAACCTCCCTTCGCTTGTCAAACCTTCTGCTGGCTTAAAAAAGCGCACGGCCAGACAGACTCTGGTTTATCATCGTAGCTAATCGAATGGCGATCCGATTTAATCCTGACATCAATCACAGGGCGAATAACACAATGCCACGCCTGAAGGTTCACTGAGGTTTACTGTGCAGCTCACGAGTTTTACTGATTATGGCTTACGGGCACTGATTTATCTGGCATCGTTGCCGGAAGGTCAGCAGACCAATATCACGGAAGTGACGAACACCTACGGTTTGTCCCGTAATCATATGGTCAAAATCATCAATCAGCTGAGCCGGGCGGGCTATGTCGCCGCAACGCGTGGTAAAAACGGGGGCATTCGTCTGGGTATGCCAGCTCGTCAGATTGTCATTGGCGAAGTGATACGTAAGATGGAACCCCTACAATTAGTGGATTGCGCTTCCTGTTCCATCACGCCAGCCTGTCGTCTGAAGCAGGCGTTACATGATGCGGTGCAGCGATTTTTGCAGGAGCTGGATAGTTATACGTTGGCAGATCTGGTCGAAGGAAACACACCACTTTATGAGATCATCTTGTCCAGATCGCCAGTGGAAATAAATATTAAATGACATCGGAGGAACCGCTATGTCAAAAGATCCTTTTCAGGATAGAGAAGCTGAAAAATACGAAAACCCTATTCCGAGCCGTGAATTTATTCTGGCTCTGTTAGAAAAACGTGAAAAACCGGCCAGCCGCGAAGAGCTGGCTGAAGAGATGAATCTGCAGGAAGAAGAGCACCTTGAGGCGCTGCGTCGCCGCCTTCGCGCCATGGAGCGTGATGGTCAGCTGGTGTTCACCCGCCGTCAGTGTTATGCCCTGCCAGAACGTCTTGATCTCCTGCGCGGTAAAGTTATCGGTCACCGTGATGGCTACGGCTTCCTGCGGGCAGAAGGTCAGAAAGATGACCTCTACCTTTCCGCCGAACAGATGAAATTCTGTATGCACGGTGACGTGATCCTGGCGCAGCCGCTGGGTGCCGATCGCAAAGGCCGCCGCGAAGCGCGCGTGGTCCGGGTGCAGGAACCCCGCAACAATCAGATCGTTGGCCGTTACTTTACCGATGCCGGTGCTGGCTTCGTGGTGCCGGACGACAGTCGCCTGAGTTTTGATATTCTCATCCCGCCTGAAGAGACGATGAATGCCCGCATGGGGTCCGTGGTGGTGGTTGAGCTGGTCCAGCGTCCGAACCGTCGCAGCAAAGCGATCGGTAAAATCGCTGAGATTCTGGGCGATGATATGGGTACCAGCCTGGCCGTGGATATGGCGCTGCGTACGCATGAAATCCCGCACACCTGGCCGCCGGAAGTGGAAGCTCAGGTCAGCAAGCTGAAAGAAGAAGTTCCGGAAGAGGCCAAAAAAGGCCGCGTCGATCTGCGCAAACTGCCGCTGGTCACCATTGATGGTGAAGATGCCCGTGACTTCGATGATGCTGTCTACTGTGAGAAGAAGCGCGGTGGCGGCTGGCGTCTGTGGGTGGCTATTGCCGACGTGAGTTATTACGTCCGTCCTGGCACCCCACTGGATGACGAAGCGCATCAGCGTGGTACCTCGGTCTACTTCCCGTCGCAGGTTGTGCCGATGCTGCCGGAAGTGCTGTCGAATGGCTTATGTTCGCTTAACCCGCAGGTCGATCGCCTCTGTATGGTGTGCGAGATGACCATCTCGACCAAAGGTAAACTGACCGGCTTCAAGCACTACGAAGCGGTGATGAACTCCCATGCGCGTCTGACCTACAACAAAGTCTGGAACATCCTGCAGGGCGACAAAGAGCTGCGCCAGCAGTATGCGCCGCTGGTTAAAGACCTTGAAGAGCTGAACAACCTCTATCATGCGCTGGAAGCCGCACGTGAAGAGCGTGGCGGTATCTCGTTTGAAACGGAAGAGGCGAAGTTTATCTTCAACGCCGAGCGCCGTATTGAGCGTGTTGAGCGCGTGTCACGTAATGACGCTCACAAACTGATCGAAGAGTGCATGATCCTGGCGAACATCGCCTCGGCACGCTTCGTTGAGAAAAATCAGGAACCTGCGCTGTTCCGCGATCACGATCGCCCGACCGACGAAAGCATCAAAAGCTTCCGTACCGTGCTCAATGAGCTGGGACTGAGTCTGCCTGGCGGCAATAAACCGCAGCCTGTCGACTATGCGGCACTGCTGAAGCAGGTCGCCGATCGTCCTGATGCGGAAATGCTGCAAACCATGCTGCTGCGTTCGATGAAGCAGGCCGTTTACGATCCGGAAAACCGCGGTCACTTTGGTCTGGCGCTGTCGTCGTATGCGCACTTTACTTCGCCGATCCGCCGCTACCCGGATCTGACGCTGCACCGCGCCATCAAGTATCTTCTGGCGAAAGAGCAGGGTGAAGGCAAAGGCCTGGTACAACGTGCCATCAAATACCTGATGCCAAAAGATAAAAATGCCAAAGACCTCACCACGGCAACCGGCGGCTATCACTACGACATGCCGCAGATGCTGCAACTGGGCCTGCACTGTTCTCTGACCGAACGCCGCGCCGATGAAGCGACCCGTGACGTCGCGGACTGGCTCAAGTGTGACTTCATGCAGGATCAGGTTGGCAACGTCTTTAACGGCGTCATCTCCAGCGTTACCGGATTCGGCTTCTTTGTACGCTTAAGCGATCTGTTCATTGATGGTCTGGTCCACGTTTCGACCCTCGACAACGATTACTACCGTTTTGACCCGGTAGGTCAGCGTCTGATCGGTGAATCGGGCGGTCGCACCTATCGTCTGGGTGATACGGTTGAAGTGCGTGTTGAAGCCGTCCATATGGACGAGCGTAAAATCGACTTTGCCCTGATCTCCAGCCAGCGTCAGGTACGTGGTGAAGGCAAAACCGCACGTGACCGGGCGAAGCGTGACGACAAAGCGCCAGTGAAACGCCGTCGTGATGCGAGCAAGAAGTCCAACTTCGAGCCGGACGCCGCTTTCCGGGGCGACAAGGGCAAGCCCGCCGCTGCCAATACCGAGAATAAAAGTAAAAACGTCTCGGAAAAAACCCGTAAAATCGCCGCCGCCACCCGGGCGAAGCGCGCCAGAAAAAAGGCGCAGCCTGACTGATGCGCGCATCCGCCCTTTCTCTCTGAGAAAGGGCGGTCATTCATTCATTTCCAAACACTGAGCAGATCGATGAGCGAAATTATTTTTGGTATCCATGCCGTGCAGGCGCTGCTGGAGCGTGATCCACAACGTTTCCAGGAAGTCTTTATCCTCAAAGGCCGCGACGATCGTCGCCTGCAACCCGTGGTCGCCGCGCTGGAAGCTCAGGGGGTCGTGATTCAGCTGGCCGAGCGCAAGTGGCTCGACAGCCAGGTTGAAGGCGGTGTGCATCAGGGCATTGTGGCGCGGGTAAAACCGGGTCGTCAGTATCAGGAAGGCGACCTGCCGGATCTGCTGCAGAGCCTGGAGAAACCCTTCCTGCTGGTGCTGGACGGGGTCACCGATCCGCACAATCTGGGTGCCTGCCTGCGCAGTGCCGATGCGGCCGGTGTTCACGCGATTATCGTGCCGAAAGATCGCTCTGCTCCCCTGAATGCAACGGCCAAAAAAGTGGCCAGCGGCGCGGCAGAGAATGTGCCGTTGATCCGCGTCACCAACCTGGCACGTACCCTGCGTCTGCTGCAGGAGTACAACATCTGGGTTGTCGGTACCGCAGGTGAAGCTGACCATACCGTCTTCCAGAGCAAAATGACCGGTCCGATGGCGCTGGTGATGGGCGCGGAAGGGGAAGGCATGCGTCGTCTGACCCGTGAGCATTGCGATGAGCTGATCAGCATTCCGATGGCGGGCAGCGTCTCTTCGCTGAATGTCTCGGTTGCTACGGGTGTCTGCCTGTTTGAAGCGGTGCGTCAGCGCAACGCCTGATCCCCGATGTGATCCTCGCCACAAATTAGTTTCTGTACCAGGCATAACTGCGCGTCATTCGTATATACCCAAAGAATTTCGGGTTGCATTGAGGCGGCAAGAGAACGAATCCCGATGAGCTTACATGAGTAAGTGATTCGGGTGAGTGAACGCAGCCAACAAAAATGCAGCTTGAAAGACGACGGGTATACTTACTGAGTGACATCCGTGAGGAGTGGTTATGACCTGGACAACACACACCGTTTTTAATCAGCCCCATCCTCTTTGCAACAGTAACCTGTTCCTGTCTGATACGCCGCTCGGCGAGGCACTGTCACGCGAAGGCGCCGGATGGGACCGGGAGTGGCTGGCGTCGGTAGGCCGACAGCTGGGCAGCGCCGAGTCGCTGGAGCTGGGCCGGCTCGCCAATGCTGAGCCGCCTGAACTGCTGCGCTACGACGCCCGTGGCGAACGCATGGATGAGGTCCGTTTTCACCCCGCCTGGCACCTGCTGATGCAGGGTGTCTGCGCCAGCCGCCTGCACAATCTCAGCTGGCAACCCACCGTTCGGGAACAGGCCAGCGTGGCGCGCGCTGCGCGCTTTATTCTGCACGCGCAGGTTGAAGCGGGCACGCTTTGCCCGGTGACCATGACGCACGCGGCCATTCCCCTGCTGCAGACTTATCTGCCCGCCGCGTTCGAAGGCTGGCTCGATCCGCTGCTCAGCGATCGTTACGACACCCATGCACAGCCCGGCGACCAGAAACGGGGTCTGCTGATCGGGATGGGCATGACGGAAAAGCAGGGCGGCAGCGATCTGCTCACCAGCACCACCCGGGCCGAGCCGCTGGGCGCGCGCGGCCCGGGTGAAGCCTACCGGCTGACCGGCCACAAATGGTTCTTCTCGGTGCCGCAGAGTGATGCGCATCTGGTGCTGGCGCAGACGCCCACCGGATTAAGCTGTTTCTTCCTGCCGCGCCTGTTGCCTGACGGGACACGCAACGCCATCCAGATTGAGCAGCTTAAAGATAAGCTGGGTAATCGTTCAAATGCCAGTTGTGAGGTGGAGTTTCGCGATGCGACCGGCTGGCTACTGGGAGAAGAGGGCGAAGGCGTGCGGCTGATCCTTAAAATGGGCGGTATGACGCGCTTCGACTGCGCTCTCGGCAGCCATGGCCAGATGCGCCGCGCATTCTCGGTGGCACTCTGGCATGCGCATCAGCGCCAGGTAATGGGGAAAAACCTGGTGGATCAGCCGCTGATGCGTCAGGTTCTGGCACAGCAGGCGCTGCAGCTGGAGGGGCAAACCGCGCTGCTGATGCGGCTGGCGCGCGCCTGGTCACAACCGGCAAAGCCGCATGAGGTCACTTTTGCCCGCTTATTAACTCCGGCTGCAAAATATCAGATCTGCAAAGCGGGAGCGCCGTTCGTCGCGGAGTCGATGGAAGTGCTGGGGGGAATCGGCTACTGCGAAGCGAGTGAGCTGCCGCGCCTCTATCGTGACATGCCGGTCAACAGCATCTGGGAAGGGTCGGGCAACGTGATGTGCCTTGACGTACTGCGCGTACTTGCCCGTCAGGCAGAAGTCTCAGAGATGCTGAGTCAGGAATTTGAAGCGGTGAAAGGGAGTAATCGTCATTTCGATGCGTGCTGGCGTCAGTTACGGCTGCGAATGAGCAAAGTCCCCGAAGAGCAGGCGCGCGAGGTGACCCGCACGCTGCTGCAGCTTGCGACGGGCGCTCAGCTACTGAAATATGGCGAACCGCCGCTGGCGGATGCCTGGTGCCAGCAGTGGCTCGATCGGCGTGGCTCCCGCCCGCTTGAGACAGCAATCACAGACCGTTTACTGGCCCGCGCCTGTGGCAGGTGATGCGCCGTAAAGAATCGCGCTGGCGTACCAGAGACCGGGCATCACCGTTTCACTCAGCGCCACGATCTGATAGTAAGCCGCACCGGCCTGGTTAGCCCGGGCGGCCACGGCCCGCTCGGCATCATCCGGTGAGCCGCGCACGTTAACGGTAATATTGCCCAGCTTCGGCAAACTGCCACTCTGGGCCCGTGAAATCTCCTGCGCCTGTTGCGTTGGCGCGGGGGGGGCTTTTGGCGTGGTCTCGAGTGTGGAACAGCCTGCCAGCAGCAGGCTTATCACCAGTAAGTAAGCGGAACGCATAGCAAAACCCTCTTTCAGGACGAAGTATTAAGTGTATGCCATCGCTCTGAATGACGTCAGGATTTAAGGCTGAATACGCTGACCAGCTGGGTCAGGTGGTGCCCTTTATCACTCAGGTTCTGCGCGCTGCTTTCCGCCTGTGTCACCAGTTCGCTGTTCTGGTGAGTCGCCTGGCTGATCTGATTCATCGCCAGATTAACCTGGCCGATGCCTGCCGCCTGCTGCTGCGCTGCTACGTTGATCTCGCCCATCAGCGCCTGCACCTGCTCGATGTGGGTCACAATGTTGCTCATCGCATCGCGCGTCTGCTCAGATAACTGATGGCCCTCCGCCACATTGCTGATAGAGGTCGCAATCAGTCCATCAATCTCTTTGGCGGCCTGCGCTGAACGCTGTGCCAGCGCACGCACTTCTGCGGCCACTACGGCAAAGCCACGGCCCTGTTCCCCGGCACGTGCCGCTTCAACGGCGGCATTCAGCGCCAGGATATTGGTCTGAAAGGCGATCGACTCAATCACGTGGGTGATATCAGCAATGCTTTGTGATGAAACCTTAATCGCCGACATGGTGTTGACCGAACGCACCACCGTCTGGCTGCCGTGACTGACGATATCGCTGGCTTCGGCCACCAGTGACATCGCCTGACGCAGGCTGTCTGCGGTGTGTTCAACCGTCGCGCCAAACTGCTCCATGCTGGCGGAGGTCTGCTCCACACTGCTGGCCTGACGCCCGATCTGCTCGCTGATGTTATGACTGCTGGCCGCGATGGTGTCCGTGCCGTCGCTGATCTCCTGGGCGGCGCCGCGCACCTGGCTGACGATTTTCTCCAGACCATCGCCAATGCCGTTGATCGCAACGATCAACTGGCCCACTTCATCGCGACGCTGGGTATCCATATGTACCTGCAGATTCCCGGCGGCATACTGCTCCGCCAGATGGATCACCTGCTGCAGCGGACGGGTAATCGCCCGACGGCTGTACCAGACAAACCCCAGCGCAAAGACCACCACCAGAATCAGTCCGGTTATCAGGAACAGGTTACGGCTATGCGTAATCGGGGCGAGCAGGCTGGCACGGTTAACTTCGCCGGCGATCACCCAGTTCCAGCCTGGCAACTGCTGCCATGCCAGAATCTGGTGCTCACCGTTGATCTCTGCCTGCTGCATGCCCTGCGGCTGAGTCAGCAGCGGCTGCAATGTTGCGCTATCCCAGCCTGGCCGTTTCCCTTCGTTGTGCTTATCGAACAGATACTCTCCCTGCGTCTTACCGGGGGTGCCGTTAAGCACAAAGAAATGGCCGCTATCACCCAGCTTACGTGCCAGGATTTTTTCACGCATCAGCGCATACTGCTTATCAATGCCAACGCCGACAAACAGGATGGCGACGACCTTGCCACTCTCATCTTTTACCGGCTGATATTGTGTGATGTAGCGATGGCCGAACAGCGTCGCCAGCCCCTGGTAAACGTCGCCCTGACTGACGCTTTTCCAGGCGGCGCCGTTGCGGTCAAGCTGCGTACCGATCGCGCGACTGCCATCCTGCTTTTTCAGCGAGGTGGAAATACGAATAAAATCATCGCCGTCGCGCACAAAAATGGTCGCCACGGCGGCGGTGCGTTCGGTGAAATCGTCAACCGCGGTCTGGTCGAGGTTCAGCGTTTTTAACCCTGCGCGCAGCACCGGCGTCGAAAAGGCGCCGACCTGCACCCGGGAGCCTTCATCCAGGCTAAAGCGCCTGGGCAGGAAGCTGGTAAAGAGACTGGTGTAGTGAGCCACCTCTTCGGTGAGGGTGGCGTTGAACATGGTGGCCATTTCACTGATGCCCTGCACCTGGTTTTGCATGTCATCGATGGCGAGATTTTCAAGCTGCCGCGAGGCGGTGTGGCTCTGGGTCAGCGTCAGAACCAGTAACAATAACGCTACGCTGAGAGACGTCAGTACAGACAGCTTAACTCCAAGACTCAGGCCGCTGAGAGAGAGACGCTTCATAAATTACCTTTGATCAAGTTAGGGGGACACAACATCAACGGCAAAGTGCGGAAAAAGTTTAGGCTGAAATCTGGCGACTAAACGCAGCAGAGGGTTTCGCAATTTAACCTGCAGAACGTAAACTTGATCGGTACGCCTTGCCCCTTCTCAGGAGAGACCATGATTGAACTCACCACAGACACGCTGGCCGGTATCGAATGCCTGCACGCCACGCCTGCCGGACAACGGCATCAGCCACTGCCCACCGTGCTGTTTTATCACGGCTTTACCTCGTCAAAAGAGGTCTACGCCTATTTCGCTGTTGCGCTGGCGCAGGCGGGATTCCGGGCGGTGATGCCGGATGCAGATCTGCACGGCGCGCGCTATCACGGTGATGCCGATGCACGGCTGGGCCGCTTCTGGGAGATTCTGAAACAGAACATTGATGAGCTGCCGCTGCTGGAATCGGCGCTACGTGCTGACGATCTGATCGCCGGCGAGCGTTTCGCGGTGGCGGGCGCGTCGATGGGCGGCATGACGGCACTGGGCGCGATGGTGCGTTATCCGCAGATTCAGAGCGTCGCCTGCATGATGGGCTCGGGCTATTTTATGCAGCTCAGTCAGTCGCTGTTTCCGCCGCTGGTGGCTGACACGCCTGAGCAAAAAGCGCAGTTTGCTGCCCGCATGGCACCGCTGGCGGACTACGATCCCTGCAACCGGCTGGAGGCTCTGGCAAACCGTCCTCTGCTGCTGTGGCATGGGGAGGCGGATGAGGTTGTGCCCTGGGCGGAAAGCGTACGGCTGGAGAGGGCGCTGCGTGACAACGGGCTGGCGCAGCATCTGACTTCGCTGTCTGAAAAACAGATTGGACATAAGATCACGCCATCAGCCTTGACGGCGCTGGTCAGCTTTTTTAAACGGCAGCTATAAAATGAGCGGGCGGAGAGGGAATCTGCCGCCCGTAAACTTACCGGCACTTACCAGTGCGCAGACGATTTTTCTGCTGCTCTGGCAGGCGCGTTGACCGGGTTCTTTTGTGGTGTATCCAGACGATTAACGTAGATATAACCCGATGCCGCTTCGCTGCTGTGACTTCTTATCTGCTGCGCACAGTCAGCATGGCTGGCAAGAGCGGGTGGAGACAGGAAGAGACCCAGTAAAGTGGCGATGACGAACGTTTTCATGCCCGACTCCTCACTTCAGGGAACACACTCTGTTAGACGTCGATAAGCCAAACCGTAACATCTGCATTAAGTTTAGCGACTGCGCACATTATCGCCAGATTATCCGCCTGAACCTCTTTATCAGTTTTTTTGAATCTTTCCCGCTTAACGCGCTGTATTCACATGATTAGCACGAAAAGCTACCGTATATGGCACGCCGGATAGCATTTGTTGAAATGTGCGCTTGAGTTTAGCCGCCCCCGCCAGTATGATTACGCGTCAATTTTTCAGCCGCATTCTCAGGCTGTGTCTCACAAACGCTCTTCATAATGAACCTTTGTGGGACACAGCCTATAACGTTCCTTGCTTCCATGGGCCGCGGTTGACCCCGACAGGAGGCTGAATAATCCGTAAGGAGCAATTTCGATGCGTCATTACGAAATCGTATTTATGGTTCATCCTGACCAGAGCGAACAGGTTCCTGGCATGATCGAGCGTTACACTGGTGCTATCACTGGTGCAGAAGGCACGATTCACCGTCTGGAAGACTGGGGCCGCCGTCAGCTGGCTTACCCGATCAATAAACTGCACAAAGCGCATTACGTTCTGATGAACGTTGAAGCGCCGCAGGAAGCGATCGATGAGCTGGAAACGAACTTCCGCTTCAACGACGCCGTTATCCGTAGCATGGTTATGCGCGTTAAAAACGCGGTAACTGAAGCATCACCGATGGTTAAAGCGAAAGATGAGCGTCGTGATCGTCGCGAAGATTTTGCTAACGAATCCGCTGATGAGTCAGATGCTGGGGATTCTGAAGAGTAATCCATCGTGACGGTTAATCGACTGCGCTTGTCTGGCACTGTGTGCAAGACGCCGGTTCGAAAAATTAGCCCGTCAGGAATTCCTCACTGTCAGTTCGTGCTTGAGCACCGCTCAGTGCAGGAGGAGGCCGGGTTTCACCGGCAAGCCTGGTGTCGTATGCCGGTTATTATCAGCGGCAGCGCCCATCAGGTGATTACTCAACATATAACGGTCGGCACGCAACTCACACTCGACGGTTTCATTAGTTGCCATCAGGCACGAAATGGCCAGAGCAAAGTGGTGTTCCATGCCGAGCAGATTGAATTGATAGATTCTGGAGACTAGCCTAATGGCACGTTATTTCCGTCGTCGCAAGTTCTGCCGTTTCACCGCGGAAGGCGTTGTTGAGATCGATTACAAAGACATCGCAACGTTGAAAAACTACATTACCGAAAGCGGTAAAATTGTCCCGAGCCGTATCACCGGTACTCGTGCAAAATACCAGCGTCAGTTGGCTCGCTGCATCAAGCGTGCGCGTTACCTGTCTCTGCTGCCGTACACTGATCGTCATCAGTAATCGGCAACTGTCCATTAACGACTTTAAGAGGATAAGGTAATGCAAGTTATTCTGCTTGATAAAGTAACAAACCTGGGCAGCCTGGGTGATCAAGTTAACGTTAAAGCGGGCTACGCTCGTAACTTCCTGGTACCACAGGGCAAAGCTGTTCCTGCTACCAGGAAAAACGTTGAGTTCTTCGAAGCACGCCGTGCTGAACTGGAAGCCAAACTGGCTGACGTTCAGTCTGCAGCAACTGCACGCGCTGAGAAAATCAATGCACTGGGCACTGTAACCATCACGTCTAAAGCGGGCGATGAAGGTAAACTGTTCGGTTCAATCGGTGCTCGCGACATCGCTGATGCAGTAACTGCAGCAGGCGTTGAAGTGGCTAAGAGCGAAGTTCGTCTGCCGAACGGCGTTCTGCGCACTACCGGTGAGCATGAAGTGGACTTCCAGGTTCACAGCGAAGTATTCGCGAAACTGATCGTGAAAGTAGTTGCTGGTTAATCATTAACTGAGCACTACACAAACGCCGGCCCTGTGCCGGCGTTTTTGTTTTTGTGCCTGTCAGTAGCTGCTGTTTGCGTTACTGCGCGCGAATAAAGCTGCCGTCTGGCTGACGTGTAAACAGCACCGGGCCGTTTGCGCCATCAATCGTCAGTCCCGTTACAGCCCCCTGCGCATCCTGACGGATTTTCACCTGCTGACCACTTTTCAGTGAGCTGAGTGGCTGATCGCTGCCTTCCACCCGCGCCATCGCAAACACATCATTGACCGGCAGACTGTTATCACGAAACAGTTGCGCCAGCGTCTGACCGGAAGCGATGGTCAGGTTGCGCCACTCGCCCTGAGAATCGGCTTTTGGCGTCTGCTGAGACGGTGAGGATGAAGGCTGGCGGCTACTGTTGTTCTCATAAATATCCGCCTGCATCGGCACCTCTTTTTCCGCCTGGGGTGCGACCGGCTGCTCGACCGGATAGCGCAGCGTGCTGGCGGGCCAGAGAAACGCCAGCAGCATCACCAGCAGTGCAGCCACAATGCCACGACGGTGCGGCGCGGGCAGTGGGTCCATCCAGCGAATGTGGTCGGTAAAATGCCAGATACGCTGAAGCCATGTCGGCAGGCGGGATGACGTGTCTGAAGCCATTCGGGGTTCCTCCTCTCCGGCAGGCTGCTTTAGCCTGCGTGCGGCCAGCCAGGTCTGCAGCCGGGATACCATTTGTTTTGCACGCATCCTGCGGCGTCGTGGGGCAATCTGGCCCATGTTTGCTCTCTTATTCATGTGCTACAGAGGGGGTGATTCCCCCCGATAGTTATAGTATGGGCAATACCGGCGCGAAGTGCCTGCCAGCATTGATAAAATTGACGGCTCTATTGTTTCTCTTTCCCCAGCAAAAGTCATCTGCGATGCAGGGCATTTTACGCCAGCGGCCTGCGCTGCTATGCTGCCGGTTCGAATTTATCCGAGAGTGAAAGGAACGAAGATGACTACCCCTTCTTTCGACAGCGTCGAAGCACAAGCAAGTTACGGTATTGGTTTACAGGTTGGCCAGCAGTTGCTGGAATCTGGTCTGCAGGGTCTGCAACCAGAAGCACTGCTCGCGGGTCTGCGCGACGCGCTGGAAGGGAACTCGCCGGCCGTACCGGTTGATGTGGTTCATCGCGCACTGCGTGAAGTGCATGAGCGGGCTGAAGGCGTGCGTCGTGAGCGCACCGAAGCCATGGCAGCAGAAGGTCAGGCGTTCCTGCAGGAACATGCGCAGCGTGAAGGCGTGAGCAGCACCGAATCAGGCCTGCAGTTCAGCGTGATTACGCAGGGCGAGGGTCCAATCCCATCACGTCAGGATCGCGTACGCGTTCACTACACCGGTAAACTGATCGACGGCAGCGTATTCGACAGCTCTGTTGCCCGTGGCGAACCGGCGGAATTCCCGGTAAGCGGCGTAATTCCAGGCTGGATTGAAGCGCTGACCCTGATGCCGGTTGGCTCAAAATGGGAACTGGTGATCCCACAGAACCTCGCGTATGGCGAGCGCGGTGCGGGTGCCTCTATCCCACCATTCAGCACCCTGATCTTCGAAGTCGAACTGCTGGAAATTCTGTAATTTCCGGACGCTGCAACCACCCCGGTTGCAGCGTTTTCTCCCGCCTTACTTCTGCTGTAAATTCACCTGCCACAGAGCAAAGCCGATCGCATCAGTCCCTTTGGGCTGAAGCGGATATTGCGCATGCTGCTTAATAAACCCGGTCGCTTTATCACCCGGTGCTGTTTCAAACTGAATGTCGAGCGGGGTGGATGAGTTAATCGGAGCCAGCCGCCAGTTATTGTCCGCCTTCGGCTGAACTTCACCGTGCGCTTTGGTTTCCGCGCTGATATAGGCTGCAACCACGGAACGGTTCTCATCCGGCGAGGCAAAGGCGATGTATTTATCCCCGGTGCCGGCAAACTTGCCGCCGTAAGCGCGATAGTTATTGGTCGCCACCAGGAAAGTTGCCTGTGGATCAACGGGTTTACCCTGCCAGCTAAGTTGACGGATACGTGAGGCCTCAGGATGGATCAGCTGACACTCTGCGTCGTAGCGCGCGGGCTGGGTCACATCAATCTGGTAATTAACCCCGTCAATCACATCAAAGTTATAGGTGCGGAAATCCCAGTTGATCAGCGACTGCGTTTTCGTACTGTGGGGATCGATCTGATTAAACTGTCCCGCAGAACACTCCAGCCACTCTTTTACCTGCGCACCGCTGACCTTCATCACCACCAGGGTATTGGGATAGAGATAGAGATCGGCCGCGTTACGGAAGGTCAGCGCGCCTTTCTCCACTTCGACATAGCTGGCCGGATCGTTTTTACGTCCGCCCGCTTTAAACGGCGCAGCAGCAGAGAGCACCGGCAGGCGGCCCAGATCCGGATCGCCCTGAATGAAATGCTCCACGTAGGCGCGCTGGGCATTATTGACGATCTGTACTGTCGGATCATCCTGTACCAGCGACAGATAGCTGTACATCACATCGGCGGACTTGCCGATGGGCTTCGCCACAAACTCCCGCGTGGCGCGGTGATCGTCAGCCAGTACCTTCACCAGCGCCGGATCCTCTGCCGCCAGCGATTTCTTCGCTGCGGTATCGTAGATTGGCCGCGCCTCTGCTTTGCCGCTGCTCACCTGCCAGCGTCCGCCCTCATTGTTCAGAACCAGATCAACCACGCCAAGGTGATCGCCCCACATGCCTGGCATCACCGCCGGAATGCCGTTCAGGGTGCCGTTGGCGATATCTGCACCCTTGATGTCAGCGAAATCCTTGCCGGGGAAGACCGCATGCGCATGACCAAACAGGATGGCATTAATGCCTTCCACCTGGCTGAGATAGTAAACCGAGTTCTCCGCCATCGTGTGATACGGCTCGCTGCTCAGGCCGGAGTGGGGGATAGCAATAATCACATCAGCGCCCTGCGCGCGCATCTCAGGTACGAAGCGGCGTGCCGTTTCTGTGATGTCATCGACACGTACCTTGCCCTGCAGGTTGGCTTTATCCCACACCATGATCTGCGGCGGCACAAAGCCGATATAACCTATCTTCAGGGTCTGCGTTTTGCCCTCGCGATCAACCACCGTAGTGGATTTGATGATGTAAGGGGTAAACAGCGGTTTGCCGCTCTTCACATCAATTACGTTGGCGTTCACATAGGGAAAACGGGCGCCCGCCAGCGCTTTTTTCAGGTAGGGCAGGCCATAATTAAATTCATGATTACCGAGGTTACCGACGCTGTAATCCAGCGTGTTGAGCGCCTTATAGACCGGATGGATCTCGCCCTCACGTAACCCTTTGGCCGCCATGTAGTCACCCAGCGGACTGCCCTGAATGATGTCGCCGTTATCGACCAGCAGGCTGTTTTTCACCTCCTGGCGTGCGGCGTGAATTAACGTGGCGGTTCGCACCAGACCAAACTTCTCGGTTGGCGTGTCTTTGTAATAGTCGAAATCCATCATATTGCTGTGCAGATCGGTGGTTTCCAGTATCCGCAAATCCACCGTCGCCGCCTGGGTGGCGATGGAAACGCTCAGTGCCAGTAACATCATTCCGGACTTAAACATGCTTGCTCCTGCTGCAAAATAAATAAGGATCTCAAAATAATGTAAAAGCATGACAGATAGTCATTTTAAATAGTGATGGGTATAACGTTTTGACGCATCGGTCAGCGACGAATTCTTAAACGATAGAGGCGTAGCGGTGGAGGCGTGGCGATTGATGGGTAACTATGATATTGATATATCTATAAATTGAATCGCTGAAGTGCCTGTGAATGGGGACTTCAGGCGGAACTGCTAAAATATCACTATCTGACGATAAGCTGATCCGGCAGCAGACAGACACAATGAGGTGAAAAATGTTAGAGCAAATCTGCCAACTGGCACGCGAAGCAGGCGACGCGATTATGCAGGTCTATAACGGTGCCGCGCCACTTGACGTTTCTCACAAATCGGATGATTCGCCGGTGACCACCGCGGATATCACTGCACACGAGGTTATCCTTGCTGGCCTCAAAATGTTAACGCCTGACGTCCCTGTGCTGTCAGAAGAAGATCCGCAAGCCTGGGAAGTGCGTAAGCACTGGCAGCGCTACTGGCTGGTCGATCCGCTGGATGGCACCAAAGAGTTCATCAAGCGTAACGGCGAATTCACCGTCAATATTGCGCTGATTGAAGAGGGTAAGCCCGTGATGGGCGTGGTCTATGCGCCGGTGCTGGGCGTCATGTACTCCGCGGCAGAGGGTAAAGCGTGGAAAGAAGAGGGCGGTCAGCGTGAACAGATTCATGTCCGTGATGCGCGTCCTCCGCTGGTGGTGGTGAGCCGTTCACATGGCGACGACGATGAGATGAAAGAGTACCTGAAGCAGTTAGGTGAACATCAAACCGTCGCGACCGGATCCTCACTGAAATTCTGCCTGGTGGCAGAAGGAAAAGCGCAGCTCTATCCCCGTTTCGGACCCACCAACATCTGGGATACCGGCGCGGGCCATGCCGTGGCGATGGCCGCTGGCGCGCATGTGCACGACTGGCAGGGTAAAACTCTGGACTACGCGCCGCGCGAATCCTTCCTGAATCCTGGCTTCCGCGTTTCGCTGTTTTAACGCTGTCTGAACGCTCAGCCTGCTCAAGGCTGAAACCCCGGCGGGCGATTCCCTTCCCACCGGGGCTTCAGCGATTAATCCTTCAGCAGTGAGGCGACCAGCGTCATCACTTTTGTCACTTCATCCTGCGTCAGCGATCCATCCTTCACAAATTTCACCTTGCCCTGCTTATCCAGCACCACAATGGCGGAACTGCCCGGCTTTAACTGCCAGGCATGCTGCACATTGCCCTTGCTGTCCACGACAAACTGCGACCACGGATATTGCTGCTTGTTGGTCTCGACGCTGCTACGCACAAACATGCCCGTACCGGGAATGGCATCATCCGTATTCACGATGGTGGTGGTCTGATAGCGATCATGCGGCAGCTTCGCGGCTTTAATCGCCTCGATCAATGCGGCATTCATCTCTTTAGCGGATGAGCGACCCGCGATGTGCTGGACCACGCGAACTTTTCCACTGAGCTGCGCACTATTCCAGTTTTTGTAGCTAAACTTCTCCTGTTGCAATAACAGTTCGCCTTTGTCATTTACGCCAACGGCCGGTACCCGCATATCCTGCCTGAGGTCATGGGCCATCACGCTTGCCGGTATCAGTAACGACAACGCTACAGCGGCCAGAATTAATCGCATTGCTATTTCCTTGAGTGATCAGACCAGTTAGTCATTTTACTGCAATAGTAAGCAGGGATGATGCGCCTGTCCTGGAAAGGTGTCAGGTTTGTTATGGCTGCCACAATTCTTTAACCAACGAAGGTTTATACTGTGTTATGTGATCCTGATAACAGAGTGTTCTGTAATGATGTGTCAATTCAGTAAAAAAAATCACTTTTAGGAACATTAGTAGGTTTGAGTGTTCTATAGTTATCGCGAATTCGCGCTTCATGGGCTGGAACCAAATTTGGAAACGGCGAAGCGTGCTTAAAAATGTACAGGAGTCAGAAAGTATGAAGATCTTCCAGCGCTATAATCCGCTACAAATAGCGAAATATGTAAAAACGCTGTTCAAAGGAAGGTTGTATATCAAGGACGTCGGCGCGTTCGAGTTCGACAAAGGGAAAGTATTAATCCCGCGCGTCAAAGACAAACAGCACCTGAGCGTGATGTCAGAAATTAACCGCCAGGTCGTTCGTCTCAAGCTTGAGTTCAACTAAGCAGAAGTAATCACAAGGGCGCCGATGGCGCCCTTAGTCATTCTACTCTTCTTCGCTTTTCGTCATGCTCAGCACCGGCGGTCGTTCATCGATGCGGGTGACCAGCAGCTGATCGATGCGATAGCTATCAATATCCACTACCTCGAACTTGTAGCCAGCAAACTTCACAAAATCGGTACGCTTCGGAATCTTGCGCAACATATACATCATAAAGCCGCCGATGGTTTCGTAGTTGCCTGACTGCGGGAAATCATCAATGTCCAGCACGCGCATCACGTCATCAATCGGCGTACCGCCTTCAACCAGCCATGAATTCTCATCGCGCGCCACAATCTGCTCTTCCATGCCCTGACCAACCAGATCGCCCATCAGCGTGGTCATCACATCATTCAGGGTAATAATGCCCACAACCAGCGCATATTCGTTCATGATCACCGCGAAATCTTCTCCGGCGGTTTTAAAACTTTCCAGCGCTTCAGAGAGGGTCAGCGTGTCCGGCACGATCAGTGCAGAACGAATCTGCAGGCCGCTATTCAGCGCCATGCTCTGATTACCCAGTACGCGCAGCAGCAGCTCTTTGGAGTCGACATAGCCGACGATATGGTCGATATCGCCGCTGCAGACCAGAAACTTTGAGTGGGGATGCTGGGCGATTTTGGTTTTGAGGCTGGTTTCATCTTCGTGCAGATCAAACCAGACGATATTCTCACGTGAGGTCATTGAGGAGGGAACGGTACGTGACTCCAGCTCAAACACGTTTTCAATCAGCTCATGTTCCTGTTTACGCAGCACGCCAGCCAGCGCCCCCGCTTCCACCACCGCGTAAATGTCGTCGGAGGTGATGTCATCTTTACGCACCATCGGCAGCTTGAAAATACGGAAGAAGACGTTGGCCAGGCCATTAAACAGAAACACCAACGGACGCATCACCAGCAGGCAGAAACGCATCGGGTTGATGATGCGCAGCGCGATGGTTTCCGGTGCGACCATGCCGACCCGCTTTGGGGTTAAGTCAGCAAACAGGATAAACAGGCTGGTGACAATGGTGAAGGAGCAGATAAAGCTGAGCTGCTCCGCCAGTTCCGGCGAGACAAACCGGTTAAACAGGCCGCTGAAGACCGGTGAAAACGCCGCATCGCCGACAATACCCCCCAGGATAGCGACGGCGTTGAGGCCAATCTGCACCACGGTGAAGAACATGCCCGGCGTTTCCTGCATTTTCAGCACCCGCTGCGCATTTACGTTGCCTTCATCGGCCAGCAGTTTCAGTTTGATCTTACGGGCGGCCGCCAGCGAGATCTCCGACAGGGAGAAAAAGGCACTGATTACGATCAGTAACAGAATGACAAGTAAGCTATCTAACATATGAGATCCAAAGGGTTATCCACTTGTCATTTTTGGCCTGGGCAGCGTGGGTAAGCGCAAACAGAGTTGGTTTATCCGTGAAACAAAGCTATCCGTGCCAAAAATGTCTGCGCCAGTTCGACAACAAACGACATGTCGGGGCAGAAATGAAAACAGGCGGAATGCCTGTGGTGGCCGATTATAGCAGGAGCGCTCATCGCGCCGCCAGAGGGCAAACTGCTGCTTAAGGGAGCATGAGCAGCCAGAGCGGCCGGTTACAGACTCGGATTTATCTGAGTGAGTCATATCGGACTGATCATTCCACCCCGCAGGAGTTGTATCGCTCACCCCATTTACCGACAATAGCTCCGCTATTTGACTTAGATGTCAGTGTTACTCCGCCGTTTGCCATAAAGTGCGGCTATGATGAGGATGTTGCCGTTGCGGTAGTGCGGGCAAAGATGATTAATAAGCGCCCCGCGGAAAAGGGGCCGGCATGATTAACAGGAGTACAGGTGCCACGATTTTATGTTTATTGCATGGCTGGCCTGCTGCTTGCCGCGCCCGCCCTTGAGGCGGCGACAGTGCGATTACAGGTAGACGGCTTAACCGGGGATCTGCAAAAGAATGTCAGGGCGCGTCTGTCCACCATCGGCAGCGATGAGGTCTCTAATGATGGCCGCTTTCGCGCGCGTGTTTCTGTTGCAATAAAAGAGGGACTGCGCGCACTCGGTTATTATGAGCCCACCATCGATTTTGAATCCCGCCCCGCGCCTGCGCAGGGTGGACGTCCGGTATTAGTGGCACATGTAACGCCTGGTGAACCGGTAAAAATCGGCGGCAGCACGATAGTAGTCGAAGGCGATGCGCGTAATGACGCGGATTACAAAGCGTGGGTGAAGCAGGGACGTCCTGAAGTGGGCAGCCAGCTTAACCACGGGCAATATGACAAATTCAAAAGCGGCTTCTCTAATCTCGCACTGCGTAACGGCTATTTCGACGGCACGTTTAAAAAAAGCCAGCTTGGTGTCTCGGTGGAGCGGCGTGAAGCGTTCTGGGATATCGACTACGACAGTGGCGAACGCTATCGCTTCGGCGACGTCACTTTCCAGGGATCGCAAATTCGCGAAGAGTACCTGCAAAACCTGGTGCCGTTTAAAGAGGGGGACTACTATAGCTCCCGCGATTTAGCCGAGCTGAATCGCCGCCTCTCCGCCACCGGCTGGTTTAATTCGGTGGTGGTCGCGCCGGAATTCAGCAAGGGACGACAGACCAAAGTGCTGCCGCTGAGCGCAGTAATGTCACCCCGCACCGAAAACACCATTGAAACCGGCGTCGGCTATTCCACAGACGTCGGTCCGCGCCTGAAAGGGACCTGGAAAAAACCGTGGATCAACGACAGCGGCCACAGCCTGGCGGCCAGCGCCTACGTTTCCGCGCCGGAACAGCAGATCGATCTCAGTTACAAAGTGCCGCTGCTGAAAAGCCCGCTTGAGCAGTACTACACCTTCTCCGGCGGCCTGAAGCGCACCGACCTCAACGACACCAAAGCGGATACCACGACGCTTGCGATGTCGCGCAACTGGGACAGCAGCAGCGGCTGGCAGAAGGCGGTCAATCTGCGCTGGAGCCTGGATCACTTTACGCAGGGCAGCGTAACCAACACCACTATGCTGCTCTATCCTGGCGTCAGCGTAAACCGCACCCGTTCCCGTGGCGGCCTGATGCCGACCTGGGGCGATTCGCAGCGCTATTCGGCAGACGTCTCTGATACCACCTGGGGTTCAGACGTCGACTTCCTGATTCTGCAGGCGCAAAACGTCTGGATCCGTACCCTTGGCGATAGTCATCGCTTTGTGGCGCGTGGCAACCTGGGCTGGATCGAAACCAACGACTTCGAAAAAGTGCCGCCGGATCTGCGCTTCTTTGCCGGTGGTGACCGCAGTATTCGTGGCTACAAATACAAAAATATTTCACCGCGCGATGATGACGGCAAACTCACCGGTGCGTCAAAACTCGCCACCGGATCGCTGGAATATCAGTACAACGTCACCGGGAAATGGTGGGGCGCGGTGTTTGTCGACTCGGGCGAAGCGGTTAACGACATCAAACAAAGTAATGTCAAAACCGGTGCGGGCGTCGGCGTGCGCTGGTCTTCACCGGTTGGCCCAATCAAATTTGATATCGCCAGACCCATCGGGGATGACGAAGAGCATGGATTACAATTTTACGTAGGGCTGGGGCCAGAACTATGAAGCTGTGGAAAAAGGTCCTGATCGGCATTCTGATCTTTCTGGTCGTGCTGTTGGGCGGCGTGGCATTTTTAATCGGTACCACGCCCGGGCTGCATTTAGTGCTGAAAGGTGCGTCGCGCTGGGTGCCGGGCCTGTCAATCAAACAGGTCGATGGGGGCTGGCGTAACCTGACCCTTAACGGTCTGCGTTACGAAATGCCTGGCGTCAGCGTCGATGCCGGGCAAATTCATCTGGCAGTGGATCTCAACTGCCTGCTGCACTCCTCCGTGTGCGTTAACGATGTCTCCCTGCGCGATATCAGCGTGGTGGTCGACAGCAAGAAAATGACGCCTGCCGCGCCCGCGCCGGAAGAGGAGAGTGGCAACACTAACCTCAGCACGCCATACCCCATCACGCTGCGTCAATTTGGCCTGCACAATATCAATGTCAAAGTTGATGACACCGCAATATCGCTGCTCGACTTCACCACCGGCCTGCAGTGGCAGGATCGTGCGCTGACGCTGAATCCGACCCATATTCAAAGCCTGCTGATTGCGCTGCCGAAAGCGGCGAAAGTGGTCAATGATGAGGTGGTGGAACCGAAAGTCCAGCAGCCCCATCCCGCCGGGAAACCGCTGGGTGAAACGCTGCAGGCGATGTTTGCGCAACCTCTGCTGCCTGAGATGCCTGATTTCCGTCTGCCGCTGGATATTGAGGTGCAGCAGATCCTGGGTGAACAGTTGCGCATTACCGGCGACACCGATATCTCCGTCAGCCGGTTGCTGCTGAAAGCCAGAACCGCCGATCGCCAGATGCAACTGACGACGCTGGAAGTGGACTCGAATCTTGGCAATCTGAAGGGTAGCGGTCAGGCGACGCTGGCGGATAACTGGCCGGTCGATTTCTCCCTGAACGGCACGGTCAATACCGATCCGATTAAAGGCGAAAAGCTGGCGCTGAAACTTAACGGCGCGATGCGCGACGAGCTGAAGCTGGGTCTGAACCTCTCCGGTCCGGTGAATGCGCAGCTGGACGCCACGACCCAGCTGGCGGTGGTGGGACTGCCGCTGTCACTGAAGCTGACCAGCCCGCAGTTACGCTGGCCGCTGACCGGCCCGGTAGCGTACCAGGCAGATAACCTGGACTATCAGTTCAAAGGTAAAGCCACCGACTATGTGATGTCGCTGCAGACCGCCGTGAAGGGTGAATCTGTACCACCGGCGACGATCTCGCTGACGGGTAAAGGCAACGTTGAGCAGTTCAGCCTCGATCGTCTGCGCGTGGCTGCGCTGCAGGGCAACATCGATCTCACTGCGCTGGTGGACTGGAGCAAGGCGATAAGCTGGCGCAGTGAACTGACGCTGGCGGGAATTAATACCGCTAAACAGTATCCCGACTGGCCAGCACGGCTGGATGGCAAAATCACCACCCGCGGTAGTCTGTATGGAGGCAGCTGGCAACTGAGCGTGCCGCAGCTACAGCTTAAGGGAAATGTGAAACAGAACGCCGTGACCGCTGATGGCTCCCTGACCGGTAACAGCTACAACCAGTGGACCGTGCCGGGCATTAAGCTGACACTGGGACGCAACCATCTGGATGTTAAAGGCGCGCTGGGTGACAGTCTGGATCTTGATGCCAGCATCGACGCGCCCCAGCTCGACAATGCGCTGCCGGGTCTGGGCGGTGTCATCAACGGCACAATAAAAGCGCGTGGCACCCTGAAGGCACCGCAGCTGCTGGCCGATCTCAATGCCCGTGGTCTGCGCTGGCAGCAGATGGAGATCAATCGCGTTACTCTGAATGGTGACGTCCGTTCCGGCGAGCAGGTGGCGGGAAAACTGCAACTGCGCGTCGAGCAGCTGAAGCAGGATGCGCTGAACATCAGCCTGCTGACGCTGAATGCCGACGGCAATGAGCATCAGCATCAACTGAAGCTCAACGTGCAGGGCAAACCGGTCTCAGGCCAGCTGGCGCTGAACGGCAGCTTTGATCGCCAGACTGAGCGCTGGAAAGGGTCGCTGAATGACACCCACTTTGATACGCCAGTCGGCGAGTGGCGTCTGACCCGCGCCATGGCAATCGACTATCTCAACAGCCGCCAGACGGCAACCATCGGGCCGCACTGCTGGCAGAACCCCAATGCGCAAATTTGTGTGCCGGAGCCGGTTGAAGCGGGCCCGGCAGGCAAGGCGCATGTGGTGCTGAATCGCTTTGACCTGGCGATGGTGAAGCCGTTTATGCCGGAGGCGACTCAGCTTAGCGGTCTGTTCAGCGGCGACGTGCGCGTCAACTGGACTGCGGATGGCAGCCTGCCGACCGGCACCGTGGCGCTGAAAGGCAATGGCGTGAAAGTGGTGCAGGATGTGCAGGGCAATAGCCTGCCTGTCGCCTTCGACACGCTGAACCTCAATGCCGCGCTGCAAAACGGACGTGCTAAGCTCGACTGGCTGATCCGCATCGCCAAAAACGGGCAGCTGGATGGCAACGTGCAGATCGACGATCCACAAAACCGCCGCACGCTGGGCGGTAACGTCAACATCCGCAATATCTCGCTGGCGATGCTCAATCCGGCGCTGATGCAGGGCGAGAAGATCAAAGGCAGCCTGAACAGCAGTCTGCGCCTGGGAGGCAGTGTGCAGCAGCCGCAGGTATTTGGTCAGCTTGGCCTGACGGGTGTCGATGTGGATGGCAACTTTATGCCGGTTGATCTGACCAGTGCCAATTTGAATCTGGTATTTAACGGCATGAGCTCCACCCTGAACGGGCTGGTGCAGACCGGGCAGGGCAACATCAACCTCAGCGGTAACGCAGACTGGAGCCAGATCGATAACTGGCGTGCGCGCATCGCGGCGCAGGGCAGCCGGGTTCGCGTGACCGTGCCGCCAATGGTGCGCATGGATGTCTCGCCGGATCTGGTGTTTGAAGCGACGCCAGCCGCCTTTAACCTTGATGGCCGCGTCGATATTCCGTGGGCGCGTATCACTGTGCAGGAAGTGCCGGAAAGCGCCACCGGCGTCTCGTCAGATGAGGTGATGCTGGATAAGCAGCTGAAGCCGATCGCGCCGCAAACCGCCGCGATTCCGATTAACAGCAATCTGGTGATCCATGTCGGCAATGATGTCCGGCTCTCTGCATTTGGCCTGAAAGCGAAGCTGAATGGCGATCTGAAAATGGTGCAGGATAAGTCAGGACTCGGCCTGAACGGTCAGATCAACATTCCGTCCGGTCGCTTCCACGCTTATGGTCAGGATCTGATCGTGCGTAAAGGCGAACTGCAGTTTGCCGGTCCACCGGATCAGCCTTACGTCAACCTGGAAGCCATCCGTAATCCGGATGCGACTGAAGATGGCGTTACGGCAGGTCTGCGCGTCACCGGTCTTGCCGATGAACCAAAAGCGGAAGTCTTCTCCGACCCGGCGATGTCGCAACAGGAAGCGCTCTCTTACCTGCTGCGTGGTCAGGGATTGGGCAAAGATGGCGACAGTAACGCCCTCACTTCAGCACTTGTTGGGTTAGGGGTTGCACAAAGTGGGCAGGTTGTGGGTAAAATCGGGGAGACATTCGGTGTCAGCAATCTCGCTGTTGATACTGCCGGTGTTGGCGACAGCCAGCAGGTGCAGGTCAGCGGCTATGTGCTACCGGGTCTGCAGGTAAAATACGGTGTTGGCATATTTGATTCACTGGCGACGTTAACCTTGCGTTACCGCCTGATGCCTAAACTCTATCTGGAAGCCGTGTCCGGTGTGGATCAGGCTCTCGATTTGCTCTATCAGTTTGAGTTTTAGCAATGCGAATAATTGTCTACGGCAGTTTACGGCGCAAACAGGGAAACAGTCACTGGATGACGAATGCGCAGTGGCTGGGTGATCACCAGATTGAAGGCTTTGAGCTTTACAGTCTGGGCCATTATCCCGGCGTGATAGAGGGCAATGGAGCGGTACATTGTGAGGTGTACCGCATTGATGCCTCAACCCTTGCGGAGCTGGATGCGCTTCGCACCAAAGGGGGAGAGTACAAACGTTTTCTGACTCAGACGCCGTTTGGCAGTGCATGGCTTTATGTCTATCAACGCTCAGTGGCAGGACGCCAGCGCATTATGAGTGGTGACTGGCTGAAGCGCGATGAGGAGCCAGAGGCCTGAACAAAAACACCGTCCAGTTGGACGGTGTTTTTTTTTCGACTCACAAACCGGCAGCAGAATTACTTCTTCTGTGCGCGCTCGTAAGAGGCGATGATTTCAGCTTTAGCGGCTTCGGCGTTATCCCAGCCATCCACTTTCACCCATTTGCCTTTTTCCAGATCTTTGTAGTGTTCAAAGAAGTGGGTGATCTGTGCACGCAGCAGTTCTGGCAGGTCGTTCACATCTTTGATGTGATCGTACTCTTTAGAGAGTTTGGTGTGCGGAACGGCAACCAGCTTGGCATCTTCGCCAGACTCGTCGGTCATTTTCAGCACGCCAACCGGACGGCAGCGGATCACTGAGCCTGGAACCAGTGGATACGGGGTCGGAACCAGGACGTCAACCGGATCACCATCCAGAGAAAGGGTATGGTTGATGTAGCCGTAGTTGCACGGATAGAACATGGCGGTAGACATGAAACGGTCTACAAACAGGGCACCAGACTCTTTATCAACTTCATATTTGATCGGATCAGCATTCGCTGGGATCTCAATGACAACGTAGATATCTTCTGGCAGGTCTTTACCTGCTGGCACCTGGTTCAAACTCATCTGGCATTCCTTCAGTAGTCGTATGTTGAGTGTCGGCTATTATAGCCAACTGACTCTGAAAGTATGCCCCCTTTTTGGCGTTTCGGAATGCGCCCAAAGGCTACTTAGCCGCCACAAACAGCGAAACAATGCCTGCGGCAATCAGTGGTCCTACCGGCACCCCACGGAAGAACGCCACGCCAATCACCGTACCAATCAGCAGACCCCCGATCACCGAAGGCTGGACGCTCATAAAGTTCACGCCACGGCCGCCCAGCCAGGCAACAAAGATCCCTACCAGAATCGCCACAATCGACTTCCAGTTAGCAAACGACTTGATCAGCGCAGAGGCGGGCAGTGAGCCGCTGGCCAGCGGGGCCATCACCGCCACGGTAAGAATAATGATGCCTAAGGTAATGCCCTGTTTTTCTACGTAGGGGAAGAACTGAGCCAGCGGGGTAATTTTAATCGCCAGCAGCACCAGAATTGAAATCGTGACCGCGTTGTTGTGAACGAAATAACTCAGTACGGCGAGGCAAATCAGAATGATGGTCGAGGCGTAAGCAGCCATGGTTTCTCCCTGAAGGTTAATGAGCGCGCTGACTTCAGTCAGCGCAAAAGCCGGTTATCGATCAGCAGCCCTCGGGGTTAGCACAGCTGCCTTTGCCCAGTGACTGCAACATCAGTGCCTGATTCCGCACCAGGCTCAGGCTCTGAGCGCTCAGCGCCACGCTGCCCAGCGTGCCTTGCGAACTGAGCTGGCTGCGGCTCGCCTCAAGCCAGCTGTCGCGGTAGCTCAGCCAGGCGCGCTGTGCGACACGCAGTTTATTTTTCGGTTCGCCGGAGAGGGTCTTCATCAGTTTGTTGTACTGCTCGTTCATATCCTGATCCCAGGCCTTAATTGCCGCAGCGTAGCACTGATTCATGGCAAGCGTCGTAGAGGCGCCACTCAGGCAGCGATCAGGCGAGGCGTCCTGGGGCAGATCCTCTGCCATCGCCGCCGTGCTGAGGCACAGCAGTATCAGAAGCAATCCTGGTTTCATTCTTTTCTCCGGATAACGGATAAGCGGCGATTAGCTTGATGGATGTTTCCATGATGATCAAGTTGTTAACACTCAATCAGCGTTAAAGTTTCGGACCGTTATGGCCGATACTTCTTCCGCTTTAGGGCAGCTGGAAAATTCGCCTTTTCTCATACACGGAAACTATCAGGATGAAACAGTTATCACTTCGCACGGGGTTGCTGGCATTGCTGGCATTTATGACACTGCTGCTGTTGGCGGTGAGTTTTATGGGTATCGTGGCAATTAACAAAGGGAATCGCTCGCTGGATGTGATCAACCGCATTCAGGGGATCGAGCTGAACAGTCTTTACCAGAGCAATGCCGATCTGATGCGGGCCCGCGCTAACGCGGCGCTGGCGGTGCGTAAAATTGAAATTGGTATGCTGGAAGAGGGGGCGGCAGTAACAAAACTGTCGCAGGCGGATGTGGTCTCATCACAGCAAAGCCTGAAGCGCTTTGTGGACGCCGGAACGGTGACGGCGCAAGGTAAAAAGCTGGCCGATGCGGTTTCAGGCAGTTACAAAGCCTATCTCGACCAGGGCATCAAACCGATGATGGACGCCCTGGATAAGCAATATACCGATGAATATTATCAGTTGCTGGAAGGTAACCTGGCGACGCTGGCGGCCAGCTACAACAAAGCCGTCACGGACTTCAGCCAGTTCGCCGAACAGGTCACTCAGGCCCAGCTGGCGCAGGCGGCCTACAACGAAACCAAAATGAAAATCCTGATCGCTGTGGCGGTGGTATTAACGCTGCTGCTGCTGGTGCTCGCCTGGCAACTGCTGCGCCGGATGCTGCTGCTGCCGCTGAACCTGGCCATTCTCCATCTTGAGCAGATTGCGGCGGGCGACCTGTCGCAGGCGCTGCCACCGTCGGGCAACAATGAGCTGGGGCGGCTTAATCATGCGCTCGACGGCATGCAGCAGTCGTTGCGCACCTCGGTGAGTCAGGTGCGCGAAGCAAGTATGCAGATCGACATCGGCAGCCGTGAACTGGCCGCGGGTAACGTCAATCTGTCGCAGCGGACCGAAGAGTCTGCCGCCTCGCTGGAGCAGACTGCGGCCAGCATGGAGCAGCTCACGGCAACCGTGCGGCTTAACGCCAGTAACGCCCAGCAGGCGCATCAGCTGGCTAACGCGGTCTCTGATACTGCCGATCGCGGCGCGGAGGTGGTCTGCTACGTGATGGAGAAAATGCATGAGATTACCGACAGTGCCAATCGTATCGGCGACATTCTTGGCGTGATTGATGGTATCGCCTTCCAGACCAATATCCTGGCGCTCAACGCCGCTGTTGAAGCGGCGCGCGCAGGCGAGCAGGGCCGTGGGTTTGCGGTGGTGGCAAATGAAGTGCGCACGCTGGCACAGCGCAGCGCTAACGCGGCCAAAGAGATCCGTACGCTGATTAGTGATTCACAGTCGCGGGTCAAAGAGGGCAGCGAGATGGCGACGCGGGCCGGGGAAACCATGGATGAGATTTCTGGTGAGGTCATGCGCGTAACAGCACTGATGAAAGAGATCTCGATGGCCTCCGACGAACAGAGCCGTGGCATTGAGCAGGTTAATCTGGCGGTCACACAGATGGATGCGGCGGCGCAGCAGAACGCGGCACTGGTGGAGCAGGCCACCGCCGCGACCCAGTCGCTGGAAGCGCAGTCCGATCAGCTTCAGGCAACCATGGCGCAGTTCAGGTTGCAGACGGCGTAAAAACAGCAAGGGCGCGAAAATCGCGCCCTTGCTTTTTATATGACTTTTTATACCACTGCCGGATTAACCCTGACGGCAATCCGGGAACTCGGCCAGGAAACGCTCAACGTCGTTCACCATCGCCTCGTTACCGCAGTAGAACGGGCAGCGCTGATGCAGCGTGACCGGTGGAATATCCAGAATACGCTTCTGACCGTCGCTGGCTTTACCGCCCGCCTGCTCTGCCAGGAACGCCATCGGATTGCACTCATACAGCAGACGCAGCTTACCCTGAGGATGGCTGGCGGTGCTTGGGTAGAGGTAGATGCCGCCTTTCAGCAGATTACGATGGAAATCCGCGACCAGCGATCCGATGTAACGTGAGGTATAAGGACGTTGCGTTGGCAGATCCTCTTCCTGACAGAACTTCAGATATTTCTTCACACCCTGCGGGAAACGAATGTAGTTGCCTTCGTTAATGGAGTAGGTGTAACCGGTTGGTGGATAGGTCATACGTTCGTGGCTGAGGCAGAACACACCCAGTGACGGATCGTAAGTAAACGCATGCACGCCTGCACCGGTGGTATAAACCATCATGGTGGAGGAGCCGTACACCACATAACCGGCAGCGACCTGCTTGTTGCCTGGCTGCATGAAGTCCGCTTCAACAACCGGCGTACCCGGTTCGCTGACGCGGCGATAGATAGAGAAAATGGTGCCGACAGAAACGTTAACGTCGATGTTAGAAGAACCATCCAGTGGATCCATTAACACCACGTACTTACCGTTTTCTTCACCTTCAAAGATCACAAACTCGTCTTCTTCCTCAGAAGCGATACCGGCGACGATGCCGCGTGCTTTCAGTGCTGCTTTCAGTTTCTCGTTGGCAAACAGATCAAGTTTCATCTGCTGCTCACCCTGAATATTCTCGACGCCGCTGGCACCCAGAATATCCACTAAACCGGCTTTGTTGATATCGCGGTGGATGATTTTGGCACCCAGCTTAATAGCGGAAATCAGCGCTGTCAGTTCACCTGTAGCGTGCGGAAAGTCATGCTGCTTCTCGACGATAAATTCGCCCAACGTTTTCATAACACATTCCCTGAATCTTCGATGGAGTGGCAGCACGCGTAACAGTCTGCCAACGGATGCGTACGCAGTTTAGCCGATTGAACTTCAAAAACCATAGTCCTAATCCGTTTCTTCCATCTGCGAGCGGCGTTACACTGTGCGCCGAACTTTTGAGTAATGGATCACGTAATGCGCATTCACATCCTCGGGATTTGTGGCACTTTTATGGGCGGTCTGGCGATGCTGGCCCGTTCACTTGGTCATCAGGTGACCGGGTCAGACGCCAACGTTTACCCACCTATGAGTACCCTGCTTGAACAGCAAGGCATTGAATTAACAGAAGGTTATGACGCCAGCCAGCTTGACCCGGTGCCTGACCTGGTGATTATCGGCAACGCGATGACGCGAGGTAATCCTTGCGTGGAAGCGGTGCTGGAACGCAACATTCCTTACCTCTCTGGCCCGCAGTGGCTGCACGATTTCGTGCTGCGCGATCGCTGGGTGCTGGCGGTCGCGGGAACCCACGGCAAAACCACCACAGCCGGCATGGCAGCGTGGATTCTTGAGGCCTGCGGCCTTGAGCCAGGCTTCATTATTGGTGGTGTGCCCGGAAACTTCGATGTCTCGGCAAAATTAGGAAAAAGTCCATTCTTTGTGATTGAAGCGGATGAGTACGACTGCGCGTTTTTCGATAAGCGTTCCAAGTTTGTCCATTACTGCCCACGTACGTTGATCCTCAATAATCTTGAGTTTGATCACGCCGATATCTTTGACGATCTGCGGGCGATCCAGAAGCAGTTCCACCATCTGGTACGGATCGTGCCGGGCCAGGGCAAGATCCTGCTGCCGGAACATGATCCTAACATCCGGCAGGTGATGGCAATGGGCTGCTGGAGCGAGCAGGAGAACGTCGGCGAGCACGGGCGCTGGCAGGCGAAGAAGCTCACCAATGATGCGTCTCACTGGGAAGTGTGGCTCGACGGCGAAAAAGTCGGGGAAGTGAACTGGGCGCTGGTGGGTGAACACAATATGCACAACGGGCTGATGGCGATTGCTGCCGCGCGCCATGTGGGTGTGAAGCCGGAAGATGCAGGCCATGCGCTGAACAGTTTTATCAATGCGCGTCGACGGCTGGAGCTGCGCGGCGAAGTGAACAGCATCAAAGTCTATGATGACTTCGCCCATCATCCGACCGCGATTCTGGCGACGCTGGCTGCCCTGCGTAGTAAAGTTGGCGGCAGAGCGCGTATCCTGGCTGTGCTGGAGCCACGCTCTAATACCATGAAGATGGGCGTCAGCAAGAACGATCTGGCACCGTCGCTGGCGCGTGCTGATGAGGTCTTTCTGTTCCAGCCGCACCATATTCCGTGGCAGGTATCAGATGTTGCAGAAGCGTGCATTCCGCCTGCGCACTGGAGCGCGGATATCGATACCCTGGTGGAAATGGTGGCCAAAGCCGCTCAGCCAGGCGACACGATTCTGGTCATGAGCAACGGCGGGTTTGGTGGCATCCACCAGAAGCTGCTGGACAGGCTGGCATAATGTCACAGGCGCCCGTTTCGGGCGCTTTTTTTAAAAGCGTTATTCCCGGAAATATTATTCCCTCAATAAATCCCGCATATTTTTGAATTTGATCTGCTCACTCTTCCTGCCGTTGCCATATTTTTCTTATTAGTGTCTGAAACAGAAAGGCCGCTCTCGCCTGTTATTTTTAGCATCACCCCTGTTGTTGCTGAGGAATAATAATTAACGCGTTAAAGTCAAAGTTAAAGGAATAATTAACAGGTTCTCTTTATGCGCGATCTTATATCGATGAGGATTTTAAATATAAGTTAACTTTGAGTTAAATGAATGAGTTCGATAATTCATTGCTCTGATTGCCACTAATAAGGATGTTCATATGGGAAATAATAAGTCATTGTCGTTTTTTCTGGGCGCCGCGCTGTTATGCAGTTCTGCTGCTGCGCTGGCCACGGCCACCGTTGATTACCGGCATGAGTACCGCCTTCGCGACCGCACGCACTACGATAAGCTGGGTCTGAGCACCACGCTGCCGGACAATATGTTTCTCGGCGTCGAAACCAAATTCAAAACCGGCGGCGCAGATCCAAAAGACAAATATTATAATGACACCGTGTTAAATGTGGTGGAGATGACCTTTCTGAAGTCGTATTACTGGGGGAACTGGACAGTATCGCCTTTTATTCAGCCAGAGTTTAACTCGTCGCGCACTGAATGGAAATTTGGTGTGGCACCCTGGTATAAATTTAATGATCGCTGGTCTCTCGGTGGCCTTTATCGTCTTGAGCTGACCGATTATGCGCATAACGATCAGTGCCGCACCGGAGGTATTGATTATTGCGATACTGACCGGCATCGCACTGCCAACCGTTTTGATCTCTATCTGCGAAATAAAAGCGATCGGCTGACCACCACGTATAAGCTGGTGTATAAACACGCGGATGCGAAACTCTTTGCCAATAAACATGATGATTACGAACAGGAGTTACAGTTCGATTATGCGCTTGGCAACGATCGCGTCTGGGTGCCTTACGTCACCTTTGGCGATATCGGACGTTCTGCTACATCGAGCGAACGCCAGCTGCGGCTGCGCACCGGTATTCTCTACATCTATTGATAAATGCGCTGCCGGGAGGCGGGCGAGGTTGCCCGCCATGGCGTTACTTCGCTTCGGCCAGTTCGCGCAGATACTGGAAAATCTGACGGGCAGACTTCGGCGGCTTGCTGCCTGCTTTCTCTTTCTGCGCGTTACGGATCATGCTGCGTAACTGCTGACGATCGGCATCGGGATAAAGCGCAACCACGTCGCCCATCGCCTCATCACCCTGTTCAATCAGACGATCGCGCAGCATTTCCAGTTTATGGAACAGCGCAACCTGCTGGTTATGGCGATTATTGAGCTTGTCCAGCGCAACGCGGATCGGCTCCACATCAATACTGCGCAGCAGTTTACCGATCAGCTGCAGCTGACGGCGGCGACCCTCTTTCTTGATGCGCTGTGCCAGTTCAACTTCGGTGCGCAGGCGCTCATCCAGCGGGATTTTATCCAGCGAGTTTTTACCCAGATCAACCAGTTCGGCACCCAGGCGCTTTAGCTCTTCTGCATCGCGTTTAATTTCACTCTTACTGACCCAGATAATCTCTTCATCTTCTTCTTCGTCATTATCTGGCACATCGTCGAGCCACTCATCGGGCTGTTTGGTCATTTCCGGGCTCCCAAAAAAAAGAGGCTAATCCTACCAGTTTATCGGGTGACTGCGAAATTGTTCTCTGACTCTGATAGACTCAAATCATTCACACATAAGATTAGACGGCAGGTCGATGAACGTATCTACTCAGGTTGCAGAACAGCGAAAAGTACTGGAGCAGGCCATTGCGCAGGCACTTGAACTGGCTAAAGCAAGCACTGACAGCGCGGAAGTGGCTGTCAGTAAAACCACCGGCATCGGGGTCAGCACCCGCTATGGCGAAGTGGAAAACGTCGAATTCAACAGCGACGGTGCGCTGGGCATCACCGTCTATCATCAGAATCGTAAAGGCAGCGCCTCATCGACCGACCTCAGCCCGGACGCGATCAAACGCACCGTGCAGGCGGCGATTGATATTGCGCGCTATACCTCGCCCGATCCCTTTGCCGGTCCGGCCGACGCAGAGCTGCTGGCCTATGATGCGCCCGACCTGGATCTCTACCATCCATGGGAGATTGATGCTGACCGCGCCATTGAACTGGCTGCGCAGGCGGAACAGGCGTCACTGCGCGCCGACAAGCGTATTACCAATACCGAAGGTGGCAGCTTCAACAGCCACGTCGGCATCAAAGTCTTTGGCAACAGCCACGGTATGTTGCAGAGCTACTGCTCAAGCCGTCACTCGCTCTCCAGCAGCGTGATTGCCGAGCAGGATGGCAACATGGAGCGCGACTACGCCTACACCATTGGCCGCGCGTTTGAAGATTTGAAGAGCCCGGAGTGGGTCGGCGCAGAGTGCGCGCGTCGCACGCTCTCCCGTCTGGCTCCGCGTAAACTTCCGACCATGAAAGCCCCGGTGATTTTCGCCTCAGAAGTGGCAACCGGCTTATTTGGTCATCTGGTTGGCGCGATCAGCGGCGGCAACGTTTACCGTAAATCAACCTTCCTGCTGGATTCTATGGGTCAGCAGATCCTGCCGGAGTGGCTCACCATCAATGAACAGCCGCATCTGCTGAAAGGGCTCGCCTCCACGCCATTCGACAGCGAAGGGGTGCGTACCCAGGCGCGCGACATCATCAAAGATGGCGTGCTGCAGACCTGGTTGTTAACCAGCTACTCAGCCCGCAAACTGGGCCTGACCAGCACCGGTCACGCTGGCGGCATTCATAACTGGCGCATTGCGGGCCAGGGCCACAGCTTTGACGACCTGCTGAAGCAGATGGGCACCGGGTTAGTGGTGACCGAACTGATGGGACAGGGCGTCAGCGCGATTACCGGTGATTACTCCCGCGGGGCGGCCGGTTTCTGGGTCGAGAATGGTGTTATTCAGTACCCGGTCAGCGAAGTGACTATTGCCGGAAATCTCAAAGAGATGTGGCGCAACATGGTGACCATCGGTGACGATATTGAAACCCGCAGCAATATCCAGTGCGGTTCGGTGTTACTGCCTGAGATGAAGATAGCGGGACAATAAAGATGAATTCCTGAAGCAGCCGGTTGGCTGCTTTTTTTTCATCACAATAAAAAGGAAGTAATAATGCGTAAGCATGTGATTGCAATGTTGTCGGCTTCTCTGTTGTTCTCCAGCGTCAGCCTCTATGCGGCGGATCTGGAGCAGGATATGGATACACTGAATGCGAACCTGAAAATCGTCAAAAAAAGTGACAATGCCCAGGAGATGCAGCAGGCGTTGACCAAAATGCGTTCCGCGGCACAGGATGCGCGACAGGGCACGCCGGATAAGCTGGAAGGCCAGCCGGCTGACAGCCCACAGGTGAAAGATTTCCATGCCGGTATCGACTCGCTGATCGCGCAGATAGATGTGGTCAGTGCCCTGGCGAAAGCCAACAACGTGGATGGGGCGAAACGCGAAGCAGCGAAGTTCGACGACATCCGCAATACCAACCATAAGAAATTCCGTTAATCAGATCGCCGGTCAGCCAGGCCGGCGGTTTTTTACCATCACTTCTGCTTATCACCGCACCCTGAACCTCCGCGCGTCCGGCTTGTCGCCGCACAACATCACCGCCTTTCACGGTTACATCCATCAACTTGCGCATTCTGCGACGCATGTCGCACTAAGCATGCAGCCTGCGATCTGACGCACAACCTTCACTTCAATTTCCACTTGCTGCTGGAAATGTTGCCTCTCCACACCCGGGGCGATGACCGTTAATTTGTTTTTAACGCGAATTATCCGGATTAACAGGAGTAGCAAGGTGAGTAATAACGGCGTCCCGGTGTATGAAGCGGCACCTGAGAAAGTGCAACAGCTGGCTGACAGCGTGATGACGCAGATTGCTGCGATCTATCAGCAGCAGGGTATTCAGCCCAATGCGGTTCAGCAGCAGATGCTGCAATCGCATGTCGGTGCCATGGCGTCACGCTCGCTGAGCGGTGAGCCGCTGCCGGAAGTGGAAGCGGAGCTGTTTGAAGATATTCCGCCGGAAACGTTAGCGCTGGCGCAGCAGGTCGTCGATCTGTTTGGCAATCTGCCCCGTGAAGAGACCTGGCTGCTGTCAGTGCATATTGAAGTCGCGCGATCAAACAACTAGAGAGGAACACAACATGGTAACAGTCGTGATTGGCGATCGTTTAGGTAAAGGACAGAAAGTGGCTGCGGGCATCGAAAAAGCGGGTGGCCGTGCCGTCGTGGTGCCAGGTGTCGCCGCTGACATGAAACTGGGTGACGTGATGAAGGCGGAAAACGCCGATTTCGGCATCTCGTTCTGCGGCAGCGGCGGCGCCGGTGCTATCACCGCTCAGAACAAATATGGCTATAAAGCAAAACATGGCATGCGTTCTGTCGACGAAGGCGTCACCGCCATTAATGAAGGTGCCACGGTGCTGGGTTTCGGTTTTATGGATAAAGAAGAGTTAGGCGAGCGGCTGGTGCAGGCCTGGAACAAGAAGCACGGCAGCTGATTATGAAAGAACAATACGTTACCCAGGTGACGGTCGAGGGCAAAGGCGACACCAAAGCGAAAGCCTTTGCCGATGCCCTGAGTCGTGTGCAGAACCAGGTTCTGCGCGCGACGCAAAAAATTCTGCTGCGCATTGAACCTCAGGATGTCCGGGTGCTGCGCGCGCAGGAGAGCGTCAAAACCGAGAAGTTTCTCTTCTTCTTTCTGGCGCGCCAGCGGAGGAGCTTCAGCGTCACGCTGGAGATCACCGTCAGCGTCACCGTTTTCGACACCGAACAGGTGGCGTTCACGGCGGCATCGTAAAACAGAGCCTGTTAACGCCAGCCAGCGGTTTGCCCGATGCTCTGCTGTCGCGACATCGCGATGGTCAGGTGTGGGCGATACGGCGGTGTGCGATTGGGCAGGTAAAAACGACAACAAGGTACAACAACATGTTTTTAATCATTTTGTTTAAGTCGTTGATCATTGGCGGGCTGGTCGGGGTCGGCGTCGGTGCCGGTGCTGCGCGCATGTTCCACGCACCCACCACTCAGGGCATGGGCGCTTTTCGTACGCTGGGCGAGCTGAACTCGTGCGAGGGCGATCCGGCATCCCACTTCTCCTTTGGTCTTGGCTTCTTTTTCAATGCCTGGGCATCGTCTGTCGCAGCCGGTTCATTCACGCAGGATGTGGATCATCGCATCATTCCAAACTGGGGTGCGGCTGCCCTGATGGTGAAGAATCGTAATGTGGCGGAGACGCTGCACGATCCGAAAAAAATGGCCATCGCCTGCGGCATCATCGGCATGATCGTGGTCGCCTTCCTCAACTCAACTGCCTCGGCGGTTCCGGCTGCGCTGCAGGTTACGGCGGTTAAAGTGCTGGTGCCCGCCGCAAACCTGCTGGTGAACACGGTGATGCCGGTGATCTTCTGGCTGGCGGCGATCGACGCGGGCAGAAAATCAGGCTTCTGGGCCACCATCTTTGGCGGTCTGGCGCAGCTGATCATGGGTAACGCCGTGCCAGGCCTGGTGCTGGGTATCCTGATCGGTAAAGGCGTGGAAGAGAGCGGCTGGAACCGGGTCACTAAAGTCATGATGACCGCTATCGTGCTGCTGTTTGTGCTGAGCGGCTTCTTCCGGGGCTTCGACATGAAGCTGCTGCAGTCCTTCCAGCTCGGCATTCCCGGCTGGCTCGACATGATCCATAACTCAGTCAGCGGCAAATAAGAGGCGATGCGATGAACGAAAATAAAGGCTTCTGGTACGCCGACTGGTCTTTCCCGATCTTTGTTGGCCTGCTCTCTTCTGGCGTCTTTGCCGGAACACACATGTATTACCTTTATGGTATCGGCGCGTTTAACGAAGTGGCGTTTGTCTCGATGCTGCGCGCAGGCATGGAGACTGGTGTCTACGGCGCGGTCGCCGCTTTTGGTGCCAGCTTCCTGTTCGCCCGCATTATCGAAGGCTCTTTGGTGGGCATTCTGGATATCGGCGGGGCGATTCAGACCGGCGTCGGGCTGGGCGTTCCGGCACTGCTGCTGGGTGCGGGCATCGTCTTCCCGGTGGCGAACTTCGCAGCCTCGCTGGCGACGGGGCTGGTGATTGGTGTGGCGATTGGCTACCTGATTATTCTGGCGCGTAAATTCACCATCAATCAGAGCGACTCCACCTACGGCGCAGACGTGATGATGGGGGCGGGTAATGCCTCAGGGCGCTTCCTGGGACCGCTGATCATCCTGTCAGCCATTACGGCATCCATTCCGATTGGCCTGGGTTCGCTGCTGGGCGCGCTGCTCTTCTATCTCTGGAACAAGCCCATTACCGGCGGCGCCATCCTCGGTGCGATGATCCTGGGTGCACTGTTCCCGATTGCTCTCTGAATCTCACCGGCAGCCCGGCAGCGGGCTGCCGTTAAGGAGAAACCATGTACGACTTGATTATTCGCGGCGCACGTCTCAGCGATGAGCAGCTGGTCGACATTGCGCTGCAGGATGGCCGCATCACCGCCATAGGAAAAGTGCAGGGCAACGCACAGCGCGAGCGCAATCTGGCTGGCCGCTACTACCTCAGCGCAGGCTGGATAGACTCCCACGTTCACTGCTATCCCAAATCACCGATTTATCATGATGAAGCGGATGCGATTGGTGTTGCGCATGGCGTCACCACGGTTGTCGATGCGGGCAGCACCGGCGCAGAGCACATTGATGACTTTTACCGGCTGACACGCGCGGCACAGACCCAGGTTTATGCGCTGATCAATATCGCCCGCACCGGTATCGTTACCCAGAATGAGCTGGCTGACATGACGCAGATAGATGGCGAGGCGGTAGAGCATGCGGTGGCGCGGCTGCCCGATTTTATTGTCGGCCTCAAGGCGCGCATCAGCAGCAGCGTGGTGGGAGAGAATGGTGTGCAGCCGCTGATCAAAGCGAAGGCGATCCAGCAGGGCACCGGCGGTCTGCCGCTGATGGTGCACATTGGCAATAATCCGCCCAATCTCGATCAGATTGCGGATCTGCTCACCGCGGGCGACATCATCACGCACTGCTTTAACGGCAAGCCCAACCGTATCCTGACGCCGCAGGGTGAACTCAAAGCGGCGGTAAAACAGGCTATCGCGCGCGGCGTCAAACTCGATGTCGGTCACGGCAGTGCCAGCTTCAGCTTTGACGTCGCCCGGGCGGCGATTGCGCAGGGCATTCTGCCTGACACCATCAGCTCTGACATCTATTGCCGCAATCGTCTGGCCGGGCCGGTTCACAATCTGGCGCATGTGATGTCGAAATTTTTCAGTGTCGGTATGACGCTGCCGCAGGTGATTAACTGCGTAACAGTGAATGCGGCCGCAGGACTGCGCCTGCAGCGCAAGGGCCAGCTGAAAGTCGGCTACGACGCCGATCTGACTGTGTTTAGCGTCAAAGAGGAAACCCGACCATTCATCGATTCAGAAGGTGAACAGGTCGCAGGTGAGAAGCATCTGGTCCCGCTGGCGGCGGTGGTCGCTGGTACGTGGATCGTGACTGAAGAAGGAATAGCGCATGACCTCGGTATATGAAAAGTATGGCCTGAAGCCGGTAATTAACGCCTCTGGCCGTATGACGATCCTCGGCGTCTCTACGCCGTCGAGCGAGGTGATCGATACGGTGAAGTATGGCCTCGATCACTACTTCGAAATGAAAGATCTGGTGGATAAGACCGGTACTTATATCGCCGGTCTGCTGAAGGTGGAGAACGCGCTGGTGGTCTCCTGCGCCTCGGCCGGGATCGCCCAGAGCGTGGCGGCGGTCATTGTGAAAGACAACGACTGGCTGGTGGATAACCTGCATGCCGCGCCGCTGACCGTCCCGCACCAGATTGTGGTGCCGAAAGGGCACAACGTGAACTATGGCGCACCGGTCGGCAGCATGGTGGCATTGGGTGGCGGGCAACTGGTGGAAGCGGGTTACAGCAACGAGTGCTCACCCGCCCAGCTGGCGGCGGCGATAACCCCACAGACCGCGGCGATCCTCTATGTAAAATCGCACCACTGTGTGCAGAAGAGCCATCTCGATGTGGCGCAGGCCGCGGCGGTTGCGCGTGAGCATGGCCTCCCACTCATTGTCGATGCGGCGGCGGAAGAAGATCTGCAATGCTACTACCAGGCGGGTGCCGATCTGGTGATCTACAGCGGCGCAAAAGCGATTGAAGGGCCGACCAGCGGGCTGGTAATTGGCAGACACCACTACGTTGAGTGGGTCAAACGCCAGACCAACGGCATTGGCCGTGCGATGAAAGTGGGCAAAGAGGGGATTCTGGGGCTGACCCAGGCGATTGAAAACTATCTGGCACAACCAAAAATCAGCGGCGTGCAGATGGTGGAAAAAATGAGGCCGTTCATTGAACAGCTCAACAGTCTGAATGGCGTGACGGCCCGGGTAGTGTGGGATGCAGCAGGACGCGACATAGCCCGTGCTGAGATCGCTTTTGACGAAGCCGCGATCCAGCAGCGCACCGGCGATCTGGTACAGGCGCTGAAAAACGGCGACGTGGCGATCTACTTCCGTGGCTACAAAGCCAATGAAGGGATTATTGAAGCGGACGTGCGTAGCGTCAGCGCCGATCAACTGCTCACTATTTTCACCCGCATTCAGGCACTGCTAAACGGAGAGAAAAACGCATGACGCTGACACCCAATTTCTATCAGGATCGTCTCTGCCTAAACGTACTGGCGGGATCGAAAGAGAATGCGCGCGCCATCTGGCAGGCGGCAGAAGGTCATGTGCTGGTCGGCGTGCTGTCGAAAAACTACGCCAGCAATGAAGCCGCTATTGCCGATATGCGCGAGTATGCCGCGCTGATCGACAACGCCCTCTCGATTGGTCTGGGTGCGGGCGATCCCAACCAGTCACAGATGGTGAGTGAGATTGCGGCAGTGCTGCAACCGCAGCATGTAAATCAGGTCTTCACCGGCGTCGCCACCAGCCGTGCACTGCTGGGGCAGTCGCAGACGATAGTGAACGGTCTGATCTCACCCACCGGCACGCCGGGTCAGGTGAAAATCTCCACCGGACCGCGCAGCTCAAAACAGCGTGATGGGATCGTGCCCGTCGAAACGGCGATCGCAATGCTGCAGGATATGGGCGGCAGCTCGGTGAAATATTTCCCGATGGGCGGTCTGCAGGCGGTGGATGAGTATCGCGCCGTGGCGGAAGCCTGTGCAAAGCTGGATTTCTGGCTGGAACCAACCGGCGGTATCGATCTGGAGAACGTTGGCGAGATCGTGCGCATTGCACTGGAGTCGGGCGTCAGCAAAGTGATCCCGCACGTCTACAGTTCGATCATCGACAAAGCCAGCGGAGAGACCCGTATTGAAGATGTGAGGCAGTTGCTGACCATCTGTAAAACGCTGCTGGCTTAGAGATCAACACGATCTTCCTGCAACAGGCAGATCGCGCAACATGGACGTTGCGAGACGATCTCCGTAGGCTGATGTTCCCTATTTCTGTCTGCAAACAGGTAACGCTTGTGAGATTTCCCAATCAGCGCCTTGCGCAACTGTTCGATGCCATGCAAAACGAAACGCTGCCTCAGGATGAGCTGGCGCGGCGTTTCGCCGTCTCGACACGCACCGTGCGTACCGATATCACGGCGCTGAATGCGCTGCTGGCAGAACATGGCGCGCAGTTTGTCCTCAATCGTGGCGCGGGCTATCAGCTGAAGATTGAGGATGCTCAGCGCTTTCAGCATCTGCAACAGCATACCGCGTCGCCGCTGCGGGTGCCGCGCACCTCGCCGGAGCGGGTTCGCTACCTGCTGACCCGCTTTCTTACCGCCGCCTATTCGCTGAAACTTGAAGAGCTGGCAGAAGAGTGGTTTGTCAGCCGCGCGACCCTGCAGAATGATATGGCGGAGGTGCGCGAATGGCTGGGGCGTTATCACCTCACCATTGAGAGCAAGCCCCACTACGGCATGAAGCTGTTTGGCAGCGAAGTGGCAATTCGTACCTGCCTGACCGACCTGTTATGGCAAATCGATCAGGCGCAGCCCGAGAGTCCGCTGCTGACTGTCGAAGCACTGAACAGCGGCATGCTGGAGACGCTGCGTCCGCTGCTGCAAAGCTGTTTTGCGCAGCACAACATTCGCCTCAGCGATGAAGGTGAACGCTATCTGCGGCTTTACTGCGCCGTGGCGGTGCGGCGCATCAGTGAAGGCTATCCGCTTAACGATCCAGGGGCCGAGGAGATTGGTGATGAGGTGCGTGAAGCGGCCCATCACCTGATTAAACTGATGCGCCCGCTGGTCAGCAAACCGATTTCACCGGCGGAAGAGAACTGGCTGCGGGTCAATATCGCCGCGCGGCGCATTCAGGCGATTGCTCCCAGCGCCATCAATGCGGATGACGCCGACGCGCTGGTGGATTATCTGCTCAGCTTTATCAACACGCATTACAACTTCAATCTGCAAAACGATCAGCCGCTGCGTGCTGACCTGCTAACCCACATCAAAACCATGATTACGCGGGTGCGCTATCAGATTCATATCCCCAACCCGCTGCTCAGCAACATCAAACAGCACTATCCCATGGCCTATGATGTCACCTTAGCGGCGGTAACCAGCTGGGGGAAATATACCCCTTACGTGATCACCGAGAATGAGATTGGCTTTCTGGTGCTGCATATCGGTGTCGGGCTGGAGCGGCACTATGACGTCGGTTATCAGCGTCATCCGCAGGTGTTGCTGGTCTGCGACAGCGGTAACTCTACGCTGCGAATGATTGAGGCGATGCTGCTGCGCAAATATCCGCAGTTGCAGGTTACGGCCCGGCTGTCACAGCGCGAGTATGAAGCGCGCAGCCGCATCGACGAAGATTTTGTTATCTCTACCATCCGGCTCAGCGAAAAAGAGAAGCCGGTGGTGGTGATCTCGCCGTTTCCCACCGGTTTTCAGCTGGAACAGATTGGCAAGCTGGTGCTGGTGGATCGAACACGACCCTATATGCTGGCGAAATTTTTTGATGCCCAGCACTTTCATATCGTCGACAGGCAGATGACCCAGTCTGAACTGTTCCGCCAGCTGTGCGATCAACTGGAGGCCGAGGGGTTTGTGGATGCGGCTTTCTATCCGTCGGTTGAAGAGCGCGAAGCGATTGTCAGCACCATGCTCGGCGAAGGCATTGCGCTGCCGCACTCGCTGGGGCTGCTGGCAAAGAAAACCGTGGTTTACACAGTGCTGGCGCCGCACGGCATTGCCTGGGGAGACGATACCGCCTATGTCATTTTCCTGCTGGCGATCAGCAAAAGTGAATATGAAGAGGCGATGGCGATATACGATCTGTTTGTGACGTTCCTGCGTGAAAGGGCGATGACCCGCCTGCGGGATAGCACCGATTTCACCCGCTTCAGGGCAGTGGCGATGGATTGCCTGAGCCGCTCCTGGCCCTCACCCTGAATCGCCGCTTTAGTTTTTCTTCGCCAGCAGACGGGGGATCTCACGCAGGCACCAGGATTTGGCTTCGCCCATGCTGTCACGCCGCCACGCCATAATAATATCGACCTCGCGGGTATATTCCGGACTCACCACCCGCAGACGGCCTTCCGCAATATCCTGCTCCACCAGCGAATAGGGCATGGTCGCCACGCCCAGGCCAGCCAGCAGCGCACGGCGCTTGTCATCCATGCTGCTCACGGTCAGGCGCTGCTGCTTATCCAGTAACTGCACGGTCAGCACCGGACGCTCACGCGCGGTATCCGCCACCGCAATGCCACGGTATTTCACCCGCGTCACTTCAGACTGGGGTTCAGGCTCGTTATGAATCGGGTGGTCAGCACTGGCGACGTAGACGCTCATCATGGTGTAGAGCTTGCGGGTATTGATCTCGGTAGAGGCGCGGAAGTGCATGTCGGGGGCAATCACGATATCGGCCCGGCCCTGTTCCAGCCGTTCCCACGCGCCTGCCAGCACTTCCGTCACCAGCGAAAATTGCGTATTGGCCTTGTCGGCCAGCCGCGTCACCAGCGGAAACAGCGCATCAACAGGCACCAGCGCTTCGGTGACGATAGTCAGATGGGTTTCCCAGCCACGTGCCAGCGCTTCAGCATCGGTGGTAAGTTTATCGGCCGCTTCCAGCAGCACCCGGCCACGCTCCAGCAGCATGCGTCCCACGTTGGTAAATTTGGTACGGTGACCGGAACGGTCAAACAGCACCACATCCAGCTCCTCTTCCAGCTTTTGCATGGTGTAGCTGAGGGCGGAAGGGACGCGCCCCAGTTCATCCGCCGCCGCGGCAAAACTGCCACGTCGATCAATCGCATCCATAACGCGTAAAGATTCAAGGGTTAACGCACGCTCTTTAGCCATCCCGGTTCTCTGTCAGGAAATTTGAACATGCCCGGCAGATTAACTGGCTAACAATCCGGCGTCCAGACTTTTACCATGGGAGCATATAGTCCGTGGCCGATCCTCGTCACCGGATGCTGGAGGTAAACAATGATAACGACACGCAGTGCGTCCGCATGTGGTCAGGCCGATTTCGGCTGGCTACAGGCGCGCTACAGTTTCTCTTTTGGCCACTATTTTGATCCCAAACTGATGGGGTACGCGTCGCTGCGCGTACTGAACCAGGAAGTGCTGGCGCCGGGTGCCGCTTTTCAGCCCCGCACCTATCCACAGGTTGATGTCCTGAACATCGTGCTGCAGGGCGAAGCAGAATACCGCGACAGCGAAGGCAACACGATCAGCGTGCGGGAAGGGGAGGCGTTGCTGCTCTCTGCCCAGCCGGGTGTGAGTTACACCGAAATGAACCTGAGCAAAGATCGCCCGCTGACACGCATGCAGCTCTGGCTGGCCGCCTGTCCGGAGCGCGAAAATCCGCGGATGCAGAAAATTGCCCTGACGGATGGCCGCTTGTCCCAGCTGATCGCCTCGCCGGATGGCATGGACGACAGTCTGCAACTGCGTCAGCAGGTGTGGATTCACCAGGTCGAGCTGGCACCAGGCGAAAAGCATTCGCTGCGGTTACAGGGGCCGCGTGCCTATCTGCAGTCGATTCACGGTTCGCTGGAGGCGATGTCCGGCACGGATCATCAGGAGAAGCTGGGCTGTGGCGATGGCGCCTTTTTGCAGGAAGAGAAGCTGTTGCAGCTGACGGCGAAAACCGCGACCCGCGCGCTGGTCATCGATATTCCGGTCTGAAAATCGGGCAATAAAAAAGGCGGCCATGGCCGCCTTTTTTGCGTTTTGCGTATTACTTCAGCATGGTAAAGGCGGTGGTGACGTGCTTCACGCCACTGACGCGGCTGGCGACATCAGCCGCTGCCTGCGCTTCCTGCGGTGTCACCAGACCCAGCAGGAACACTTCGCCATTCTCCGTCGTCACCTTCACGTTGGAGGATTTTACCTGATCGCTGCCCAGCAGCTGCGAGCGGATTTTGGTGGTGATCCAGGTGTCTGAAGACGTGGTGCCCAGCGTCACTTTCTGGCCGATACGGATCTCGTTATAGACCTCGGTTGCGCCATCAACGCCCATGGTGATCTGTTTGGCACGATCCGCGATCTCCTGCGAAGGCGCCTGACCGGTCAGCAGCACTTTGCCCTGATAGGCCGTGGCAACAATGCGGGCATCGGTTTTAATCTGCTGATCTTTAGCCAGCGCATTAGTCACGCGAAGCTCCAGCGTGCTGTCATCAACCTGCGTACCCACCGAGCGTGGATCGGTGGCCGTTTTAGTGGCAACCGCTGCGCCACCCGCCACAACCGCAACGCAACCCTGCAGCAGCATGGCGGTTAACAGAATAGCTATAGCATTCAATGCTTTCATTCGTGCTCCTTCGGTCATTCCTGATGGGGAAAGAGAGTGTTATCGATCAGATCACATAAGCAATTAACGGTGAGCATATGCATCTCCTGAATACGGGCGCTGCGGTGCGACGGAATGCGGATCTCCACATCCTGCGGACCCAGCAGTCCGGCGAGCTCTCCGCCATCATACCCGGTAAGCGCAACGATAGTCATATCGCGTGTTACCGCCGCTTCTACGGCCTTAACGATGTCCCGGGTGTTGCCACGGGTTGAGATAGCCAGTAACACATCGCCTGCGTGTCCCAGGGCGCGCACCTGCTTGGCATAGATTTCATCGTGCAGGCGGTCATTACCAATTGCGGTCAGCATCACATTGTCGGCACTCAACGCCAGCGCCGGTAAGCTGGGGCGTTCGGTCTCAAAACGGTTGATCATGCTGGCGGCGAAGTGCTGCGCATTGGCAGATGAGGCACCGTTGCCACAGCTCAGGATTTTATTGCCATTCAGTAACGACTGCACCAGCGTCATAGCCGCGCGGGAGATGGCATCGGGCAACGCTTCGGCTGCGGCAATCTGAGTTTGAATACTTTCGGTAAAACACGCTTTAATTCTGTCCTGCACACGACCACCTGGTTCTAAACGTCTGCATTAAAGGCATTCGGCAGCCACTCGAGCGCCGTGCCGGTAATGGCGATGATGTCGAAACGGCAATTCACTGTTTCAAAACTGCCGCCGCGTTGCGCCAGCCAGAGAGCGGCAGCGCGCAGCAGCTTTTGTTGTTTATTCCGGGTTACGCTGGCGAGCGCGCCACCATAACGCGCATCGCGTCGGTAGCGAACTTCAACAAACACCCAACAGTGCCCGTCACGCATAATCAGGTCAAGTTCACCATGACGAAAGTGAACATTACTGGCGACCCATTTCAGGCCAGCCTGCTCCAGATAACGCCGGGCATCTTCTTCATGCCTGGCGCCAGTCTGACGCCGATTTAGTTGGCCGGTGCGATTTCGCCCCGACGATACTGGTTCCATGTCAACTTCCTGTTGATCACACAATCCGTGTCGGCGCTGAGCTTGCCGGTATTGCCGTCCAGCGTAAAGCCAGGTGACTGACGCATCTGGTTAAAGTGATTCGCCAGCGTCCAGGCATCCATTCCCATGGCATAAAGACGCACCAGCGAGTAGTCATTATTAAATGACTTCGACGTCTGCTGCATCAGGCCAGGATTGCTGCCGGAGAGCAGCGGAATATCGCTGAACTGCAGGCCATCCATTTCCAGTCGGAAGTCCGGGCCAGCACCGGCCTGCGCGCTGCGCGAACTGGCGTAGAGCGAGATATTGCTGCGACTGCCGGTGCGCATGGTGATCATCGGTTTGATCAGCTGCAGTTCGTCCTGCGTTGAGACGATGTAGACCGCATCGACGCCACCACCGCTGCTGGTGCTGACCACATCTGGCGTGTTCTGCTGCGGTGCCGGGATAGTCAGGCCCGCAATCGTAACACCCTGCGGCTCGGCAGGTGCAGCGTTGACTGGCGTACCGGATAAGCTGATGCCCGCGCCGCTGTTAATGCCCTGTTTCAGCTCCGAGGTCGAGCCAAAGCGCTGCTGCATCACCGTGCTGCCACCCAGCGTCTGCCACTCCTGAGCAAAGGCGTTAGTGACGCGATCGCCGAGACCACTGCGCGGAACCAGCAACAGCGGCTGGCGTTTGCCCTGATCCCAGATATGGTGCGCCGCATCGCGCGCTTCGTCTTCAGGAGAAAGCGCAAAGTAGCAAATATTCGGATGGTTCTGGATCTTTTCCGGCTCGTTGAGCGCCAGCACATTCAGTGGCGTCTGGCTGTTGGCAACCTTCTCAACGTTGCTCTTCAGCAGCGGGCCAACCACGATGGTGGCGCCGTCCTGCTGTGCCTGCTGCATCACCTGCTCAATCGGCTGGCTGCTGGTGTCATAAACCTTGATCTGTGCATTGCTGGCCGGTGCGGCTGCAGCAGGCTGTGATTGAGGCTGTGCTTGAGCCTGTGCCGTCGTGTCGGCAGGCTGTTGTTGCTGCGGCGCACTGATTGGATCGGTGGAAGAACCAGCAGCGGCAGCGGGTTGGGTGCTGGCTGTTGCATCAGCGGCGGCGGGCTGAGCAGCGGCAGGCTGAGCGACCGGCGCGGATACGCCATTCTTCGCATCATTAAAGCCTTTCTGAATCGCATTGGCGAATACCTGCGCCTGGCCATTCAGCGGCAGCAGCAGCGCGATGATGCTGGTTGAAGCTTTGGTGTAGTTCTGCATCTGGCTCAGCTGCGTCGGCAGCGTTTTGGCTGCCGGGTTTTGCGGATAGCGGGTCTGCCAGTCTTTGATGCCTGACTTGAGCATCTCAGCATCCTGGGTGTTAGCGCGCCAGACCGCGAGCAGATCCAGCCAGCCCTGCAGCACATTTTCATCGGCATTGATCACCAGGTTGCTGACTTCCTGCGGCGACATCTGGGTCAGTGTCTGCCAGGTGGCGTCGATATTGCCCTGATGATCGGTGCCTTTCAGCAGCGGCTCCTGGGCAATATAGTTGCGCAGCAGCGAGAGTGAAGGGCGACCCTGTGCGCTGGCAATCTGCAGGCTGTAATAACGCGCCAGCTGATCCTGCGACAGTGCGCCGGTTTTGACTGCCGCTAACAGCGGTTCGGCGTCTTTGATCTTCTGCTGTGCAATCAGCAATTGCGCTTTCAGCAGCAGGGATTCCTGTTGCTGCGTCTCAGAGAGCTGCTGCGGCAACTGGCTCAGTTGCTGAGTCGCCTCAGGATACTTTCCTTCCTTCAACAGGGCGCGGATTGCGAGTAATTGCCAGTCGGTCTTGCTATCATCGCTGCTTTGCTGCGCTTGCTGCAGATAGTAAGCGGAGCTGGCTGTGACGGGCCCCTGAATATTAACGGTTGAGGTTTGCGGCCCCTGACCGCTACATGCGGCTAAAATCAGCCCGGCAAGAATGACAGGCAGAAAGCGTCCTGCTTTGTGACGAACGACTTTTGAAGGAAGCATACTGTATCCAGTGATGTTTTTTTCAAGATGCTCAATATTAAATCGGCAATTCGGATGAAACAATGAAACAACTCGATCGGGCAGAGATTTCTGCCAGCACGCTCTACATCGTTCCAACCCCGATTGGTAATTTGGGTGATATCACCCAGCGGGCGCTGACGGTGCTTTCGAGCGTCGATCTGGTCGCTGCGGAAGATACACGTCATACCGGACTGTTGCTACAACATTTCGCCATCAATGCGCGACTCTTCTCACTTCATGACCACAACGAGCAGCACAAGGCTGAACTGCTGCTGACGAAGCTGCAGGAGGGTCAAAGCATAGCCTTAGTTTCTGATGCTGGCACGCCGCTGATCAACGATCCGGGCTACCATCTGGTGCGTCGCTGCCGTGAAGCGGGTATCCGTGTGGTTCCGCTGCCGGGTGCCTGTGCAGCCATTGCGGCATTAAGTGCTGCAGGACTGCCATCCGATCGTTTCTGTTACGAAGGGTTTCTGCCCGCCAAAACCAAAGGCCGTTGCGATGCCCTGCGGGCGCTGGTGCAGGAGCCGCGCACGCTGATTTTCTATGAGTCGACCCACCGTCTGATCGACAGCCTGCAGGATATGGTGAGTGAGCTGGGTGCCGAACGCTACGTCGTGCTGGCGCGCGAGCTGACCAAAACCTGGGAGTCGATCTACGGTGCACCGGTCGGCGAGCTGCTGGCATGGGTTAAAGAAGATGAGAATCGTCGCAAAGGCGAGATGGTGCTGATTGTCGAAGGGTACAAAGTCGATGATGAAGATGCGTTATCGGCCGATGCGCTGCGTACGCTGGCGCTGCTGCAAAAAGAGCTGCCGTTGAAACGCGCGGCTGCGCTGACCGCTGAGATCCACAGCGTGAAGAAGAATGCGCTTTATAAGTATGCGCTGGAGCAGCAAGAGGCGTGACAAATGCCGGCGAATGTCCTATTATCCCGCGCCGAAGCTGACCAGACAGTCGCCGCTTTGTCGTCGTCCTCACTTGTGGGGAGACGGGCAGAGGGGAGGAAAGTCCGGGCTCCATAGGGCAGGGTGCCAGGTAACGCCTGGGAGGCGCAAGCCTACGACCAGTGCAACAGAGAGCAAACCGCCGATGGCCCAGAAATGGGATCAGGTAAGGGTGAAAGGGTGCGGTAAGAGCGCACCGCGCGACTGGCAACAGTTCGTGGCACGGTAAACTCCACCCGGAGCAAGGCCAAATAGGGGTTCACAAGGTACGGCCCGTACTGAACCCGGGTAGGCTGCTTGAGCCAGTGAGCGATTGCTGGCCTAGATGAATGACTGTCCACGACAGAACCCGGCTTAACGGTCAGCTTCGACTTTTACCAAAACCCCGCTCCGGCGGGGTTTTTGCTTTGTGACGCGCGGTAACAGGATGAATGACTGTCCACGACGCTCTCTATGAAAAGAACGCGGCTTAACGGTCAGCGTCGGCTTTTTACCAAAACCCCGCTCCGGCGGGGTTTTTGCTTTGTAGTGCGCGGTAACAGGATGAATGACTGTCCACGACGCTCTCTATGAAAAGAATGCGGCTTAACGGTCAGCGTCGGCTTTTTATCAAAAACCCCGCTTCGGCGGGGTTTTTTGCTTTGTGACGCGCGGTGGTTTGAAGGTCAGCGGTGAGATCGCGCCTGCGAAGGAAACAGGGTCAGATCGGAAAGTCGCGAAAGCCGTCATCCCTTACATGCTCGGCCCGCGCCATCCCTGGCGCGGGACGCTTTCCTCTTCTGACCCTGTTCCCTTCGCGTTTAGATTGTCATTGCGGTCAGATTGTATCTGCTCCCTGCGCGATATGCAGGCTGCTTAACCGCGGCCGTGCGGCTCATCCCAGTCAAACGCCGGGCCCAGCGAAATAACACCGTTCGGGTTGATGGTCTTATGGCTGCAATAGTAGTGATGACGAATATGCGGCAGATTAACCGTCTCTGCGATACCAGGCATCTGATAGATATCACGCAGGAAACCACTCAGGTTTCTGTAGTCACTGATGCGATGGCGATCGCATTTAAAGTGGGTCACATAGACCGGATCAAATCGCACCAGTGTGGTCCACAACCGCAGATCCGCTTCGGTCAGTTGATCGCCGGTGAGATAGCGATGCTGGCCTAAAATCTGCTCCAGCCGCGACAGCGAATGGAACAGCGCAGTGACTGCCTCGTCATAAGCGGACTGCGAAGTGGCAAAACCCGCTTTGTAAACGCCGTTGTTCACGGTGTCGTAGATCCAGCTATTCAGTTCATCAATCTTTTCGTGCAGAGCAACAGGATAATAATCCCCGGCACGGGCACCGACCGCATCAAACGCACTGTTGAACATGCGGATGATATCGGCAGACTCATTGCTGACGATGGTGTTCTGCTGCTTGTCCCACAATACCGGCACGGTTACGCGGCCACTGTATTGCGGATCGGCGTGCAGATAGAGCTGATAGAGGAACTCATTCTGGTAGAGTTTATCGCCGGTCGCATCCTGAAAACTATCATCGAACGTCCAGCCATTCTCCAGCATCAGCGGATGCACCACGGAGACATCGATCATGCTATCCAGGCCCTTCAGCTGACGCATCAGCAGTGTGCGGTGTGCCCAGGGGCAAGCCAGCGAGACATAAAGATGATAGCGGTCGCGTTCGGCGACAAATCCCGCTTTACCCACCGGGCCGGCGCTGCCATCCGCGGTAACCCAGTTGCGGAAAGCCGACTCTGAACGCTTGAAACGTCCGCCGGTAGATTTGGTGTCGTACCAGGTGTCATGCCAGACACCGTCAATTAGCTGTCCCATAATGGCTCCAATGCAAACAGGGCGGGGAAATGTCCCCGCCCTGCTAAGTATATGTGGCATTACGCTTTATGTGAGATTAGCGCGCAATCGCTGGCTGAGGTTTTCTTTTGCTGATCAGGCGATCAATGCTGTATGCACCAGGACCCACCAGACCTAACACCAGGAAACCACCGGCGATAGAGAGGTTCTTCATGAACATCAGCTGGTTCACGCCTTCGGCAAAGTTACTGTGAAACAGAAACGCGGTCAGGATGGTGAAGCCTGCAGTGAACAGTGCAGTGAAACGGGTCAGGAAACCAAACAGGATGGCCAGACCGCCGCCAAACTCCAGCAGGATAACCAGCGGCAGCATAAAGCCCGGGACGCCCATTGCTTCCATATATTGCTGAGTGCCTGCATAACCGGTGATTTTGCCCCAGCCAGCCGTAATGAACAGGATTGGCATCAGGATACGAGCCAGTAACAAACCAACGTCTTCGAATTTTTTCATCATTTACTCCAGCGCTATCAGGGATGCAGGGCAAGCTGCCCGCAAGGTTTATGCCCGCTGAAAGCAGTATTGCGTTCATTGGGTTGATAGCTGGAGATGATAGTCGCGGAGTGGAAAGGTTGTAAGCGAGATATACTGTCAGAGTTTTTCAGAAATTCTGATGAAGAAAAGCCGGCCTTTTCAGGACCGGCTTTTAGCAGAATTAACGCGGTGGCAGAGCGGACTTGATCATGCGCCAGGTACTCCAGGCGCCGAATCCCCGTTTTGCCCAGCGTAACAGCATGTTGGGACTGCGAACGGAGTAGATGGCCAGCGCGCTGCTGCCAATGGCCAGATAGCGACGTAAACTGAGGAAGGTGAACCAGCCGCGATCGTAGTGGGCGGTGCCTTCCAGCCAGTCACGCCGCGCAGCGCTTAAATCCAGCCGCTCCTGCTGAACATGCTTAAGCAGATCATGGATGCGTTCTTCACGCTCGCGGCGGCTCATCAGCGCTGGTCCTCAAGCAAATTACGGTCTGTTTCCAGCTCTTTGCGCGTGTGGCGCAACAGCGTGGACTGACGTGATTTGTGAAGCGTCCAGAGCCCCAGAATAACCGCCAGCAGTAACAGCGTACCGGTCGTGATGCCAATGGCCATCAGACGGTACTGCGCATCCACTGCCCAGATAATCAGAACCATCAGGCTCATCAGACCAAACGCAGTGAACAGCATTGTCAGGCCAACCATCAACAGCAGCTGAATCAGGTTAGCTTTCTCGTGCTCCAGTTCCACCACTGCCAGACGAACGCGTGTCTCAACCATGCCAACCAGCGTGGTAACAATACGCTGGCCGATGTTAATGACCCCTTTAGCCGGGCCGTGGTTATGCTGTGAGTCAGCCATAATTATCGACGCGAAATGAGCATGCCCAGTGCGACGCCAATCGCTGCACCGATACCCACACCATGCCATGGATTTTCACGCACGTAGCCTTCTGCTTTTTGTGCCGCTTCGCGGGTGGTCGCAGCAATGCGCTCGCTTGATTCGCCCAGGCGCTCACGTGAGCTATCCAGGGCCACACGCGCTTTATTGCGAAGTTTATCCAGCTCGCCTTTTGATTTTTCAGTGCTGCTGCTCAGCACCTCTTCCAGGGTATCGGCAAGGTTTTTCAGTTCAGCACGCAAATGTTCCGATGATGTGTCTTTAGACATAAAATACTCCTTTAACATCAGTTGGTTAATTCCGATTAATAGGGCTCCGCCTGTAGCTTTTTCAGCTCCCGGCGCGCTTCATCCAGTTTTTGTTGTCGCTTAGCAATCTTCTCCTTGTCATGGCCCTCTTCACGCTCCTCCCTGAGTGCGTGTTCACGCTCAGCAACTTTCTGCTTCTGAGCGTTAATTCTTTCCAGATGAGCAGCCTCGAGCTTTTTATCACTGCAATCTGCCCGGACTTCAGTCAGCGCGCGCTCCAGGCCGTTAACCCGACGCTGGTTGTTATGCTTCTGCGCCATTCCGATTTCACGCTGAATATCCTGCTCTTTCTGCTCGCAAAGCGATTCTGCCGCCAGCAGCGAACCCGACAGCGAAAACAGCGCGACTCCCAGTAATAGTTGATGTTTCATCAGTCCTGGACCCTTCCATTGCGACCTGATCCGTCATCACCCGCGTAATCACATGGCTGCGGGTGCCAGGAATCGATTCTCGGTTAAGCATAGACACCCATAGTAAAAAGTTCAAAGAAGACCGGGAGATAGAGCGCCTTTCAGACCGCTGCGGGATTGCGCGACGGTCTGAAAAGGAGAGGGGAGTCGGGAGATTATGCCAGTGAGAGGTGCTGAGAGTGCTCGTGCTGCGCCACAATAAAGCCCTGTGGCAGCAGACGGCGTAACACCTTCTGGGCCGCCAGACTCTGCTCTTCGCTATCAAAATGGATGATCAATGCATCACCCGCAGGCGTGATGCTTTTGATACGAATACCCTGCGCACTTAATTGCTGATAGAGATAAAAACCATCGGGCAGGGTTGCGCCAGTATGGGAAACGCGAATCTGGACCACCGTCTCGTGCTTCATCAGACCGGGGATCACACAAAGCGCAGCCAGCGCAAAGATGCCAGCGATCAACCACGGTAACCACCGTTTAGGAATAGCCTGCAGCAGTTTCATTACTCGGCTTTCCCGCTCTGATTCGCCTGACGCTTACGCCATATCACCACCAGCGATCCCACCAGCCCAAAGACCAGCAGCGCCAGCGGCAGCATCATCAGGAAGAACATCATCTCATCTTCGTAACGACGGAAAATCGGGGTTTTACCCAATGCGAAGCCGATAACGGTTAAAATCACCACCCACAGAAAAGCACTCACCCAGTTGAAAAACTGAAAGCGGGCGTTGCTGAGGCCTGACAGCCCGGCGATAGTGGGCAGCAGAGTACGCACAAACGCGATAAAGCGGCCAATCAGCAGGGCAGATAAGCCGTGACGGTGGAACATGGTGTGCGCGCGCAGATGATACTGGGCGGGGAGATGTGAAAGCCATTTCTGTACCGTAGGCGTGTTACCCAGCCAGCGGCCCTGTATATAGCTCACCCAGCAGCCCAGACTGGCGCCGGTGGTTAAAACCAGAATCGTTAATGGGAAACTCATGGTGCCTTTAGCAATCAGTACGCCGACCAGAATCAGCAGACTGTCACCTGGCAGAAATGCAGCGGGAAGAAGGCCATTTTCTAAAAACAAAATCATAAACAGCACGCCGTAAATGGCCCATACCAGCGTGGGATCGGAGAGCGTTTCATAGTCCTGCTGCCAGAGGGCATGCAGCAACGATTGCAAAATATCCATCAATTCATTCCTGAACATCATTGTTAAACATGTCCCACAGGGACTTAAACGCAGACCGGCATTTCGTTATAAATTTTAGGAGCGCAGCCTGGGCGGGATTTTCCGGATCCTTCCAGAATTGATTGTTAAATCAGCGACTTTATAACCCCCCGTCGTAAAGGGTAATAAAAGGGCGATAACTGTAACAAAAATCGCCTGTCTGAGACAGGAAAACTCGCTGGCGAACAGGAGTTTTACCTTGTGAAACGGCGTGTAAAAAGGAGCTTTACATGACCTGACACTATTGCAGATTAACTGACCATCTCAGGCTATTTTCAGGCACTTTTAGCGGGCGTTATTGGACCCATCAGGCAGGATGACCGGATTCTCACCAAACATGTAACGATCCACGTTAAATTCAAAATCATCCGCCGTCGCGTTAAAGAGCATCTGTTTAGTATTTTCCAGATGTTGCCACATCGCCAGTTTGCTGGCGGCGGGATCTTTGCGCATCAGGGCTTTAAGAATCTGATCGTGGTCGTCGCACCAGCTGAGAATACTGCGCTGGTCGATGTGTTCGTGAAGTTTGAGCCAGTAGGGATTGTGCAGGCGATGCAGCCACATTTTTTCAACGATGGCGGCTAACGCACTGTTCTGGGTGGATTGCGCGATACGTACATGAAACTGCATATCCCATTCGGAGTCGCGGAAGTGATCCTCCTGGCGGGCTTTTTCCTGAATCGCCATCAGGTCGATGATGTCCTGACGCGTGACCTGAGTCGCAGCGAACTCGGCCACGTTACTCTCAATCAGCTGACGTGCCTGGAGCAGTTCGAAGGGGCCAAAGGTGGCGAACTCCAGCTGACTGCTGGTGGAGGCGATGCGGTTCTGCTGCTGGCTGGCAATGACGTGGATGCCCGAGCCTTTGCGGACCTCAACATAGCCTTCAACTTCCAGCATGATGATCGCTTCGCGTACGACGGTGCGGCTCACTTCCATCTCTTCGGCAATCAGGCGCTCAGCAGGCAGTTTGTCACCCACCGGGTAGATCCCGGTTTCAATGCGGCTTTTCAGCTCGCTGGCCAGCTGTTGATAAAGTCGACGGGATTCAGTGAAGTCCATAGCACAATCCTGGTAGCAGACAGATAAGTTGTTATACCACTTCAGGAGGTGCGAGGAAATGGGCTGGCTTGCGCCAGCCCGGCAGATTAACTGTGAACGGCGCTGGCCTGCGGAATAACGGCTTCGGCATTCAGCTCTGAAATGGGTTTATTTTTCAGAACCGTCCAGATAACAACGGCACCCAGCAAATCAAACACCGCCAGCGCGGCAAACAGCGGGCTGAAGCCCAGCGTATCGGCCAGTGCACCCACCACCAGCGCAAACATGGTGCTGGCGGTCCAGGCTGCCATGCCGGTCAGGCCGTTTGCCGTCGCGACTTCATTGCGGCCGAAAACATCTGAGGACAGGGTGATCAGCGCGCCAGAGAGGGCCTGATGCGCAAACCCGCCGATGCACAGCAGACCAATGGCGACGTAGGGGCTGGTGAACAGGCCGATGGTGCCCGGCGCAATCATTAATATCGCACCCATCGTCACTACCATCTTGCGGGAGACGATCAGGTTAACGCCGAACCAGCGCTGAAACAGCGGCGGCAGATAGCCACCCAGGATGCAGCCGAAGTCCGCGAACAGCATCGGCATCCAGGCGAACATCGCAATCTCTTTCAGATTGAAGCCATAAACCTTAAACATAAACAGCGGAATCCAGGCGTTGAACGTTCCCCACGCAGGCTCTGCCAGAAAACGCGGCAGGGCAATACCCCAGAACTGGCGGTTACGGATAATCTCCAGTGCTGACATTTTGCGGGTGTTGCCGGTCTGATGCTGCGCTTCCTGGCCGGAGATAATGTAGTCGCGTTCTTCATCGCTCAGCTTTTTCTGCTGTTTCGGATGCTTGTAAAACACCAGCCAGCAGAGAGCCCAGGCCATGCTCAGCACACCGGTCATGATAAATGCCAGCTGCCAGCTGTGCGCCACGATCGCCCAGACCACCAGCGGTGGAGCCAGCATCGCGCCGATAGACGAACCGACATTAAAGTAGCCCACGGCGACCGAACGCTCTTTGGCCGGGAACCATTCGCTGCTTGCCTTCAGTCCGGCCGGGATCATCGCCGCTTCAGCCGCACCGACAGCGCCACGTGCCAGCGCAAGTCCACCCCAGCTGCCCGCCATCGCCGTAGCGGCACAGAAGATCGCCCACAGCACGGCAAACACCGCGTAGCCGACTTTGGTGCCGAGCAGATCCAGTACATAACCTGCCACCGGTTGCATCAGCGTGTAGCAGGCTGAATAGGCCGCAATTATGTAGGAGTACTGCTGCGTGGTGATATGCAGCTCTGTCATTAATGTCGGGGCCGCCACGGCAATGGTGTTACGGGTTAGATACCCCAGCACCGTACCGAGTGTCACCAGTCCAATCATGTACCAGCGTAACCCTTTTATCTTACGCATCCTCTACCTCTTCCAGTTCTGTATGCGGTCTTGCCGCTGTTGTTATCTGGAGCGGGACAGCACGTGATGCAGCTCTGCTCACGCCCGCAGGTTCTGTATGAGCAACCCTGTTATGACCTTGCCATTTGTGAGTCGCTAACGACCTCACGATGGGGCGAGAGCCTAACTTGTTATACAACTTTAAAAGTTGAGAGCCATCACAAAAACCCTTTCTGCACTGTGGGATACTGGAAACCTGCGTAATGACAGCCATTTAGCGCGATACGGGCGACAAGAACGTCCATAACGGCAGCCAGCTACCGCCGTTTATGTGAGCAGGATCGCAAATAAATCCGTAACGGACTAAAATTGGTATGATAACTTTGGGCCATTAGTGGTTCAGTCGATGAGGAAGCATGTATGTCACGTTTCATGACCGAGGATTTTTTGCTGGATAACGAATTCGCCCGTCGTCTCTATCACGACTACGCGAAGGATCAGCCGATTTTCGACTATCACTGCCACTTACCGCCGCAGCAGATTGCCGAAAATTATCGCTTCGCCAACCTTTATGACATCTGGCTGAAGGGCGATCACTATAAGTGGCGGGCCATGCGCGCCAACGGTGTGGCAGAGGCGTTCTGTACCGGTAACGCCAGCGATCGTGAAAAATTTGACGCCTGGGCGCGCACCGTACCGCACACCATCGGCAATCCGCTCTATCACTGGACCCACCTGGAGTTACGCCGGCCTTTCGGTATCACCGATACGCTGCTTTCTGAGAAAACGGCTGACAGCATCTGGCATCGCTGCAATGAACTGCTGGCGCAGGATAGCTTTACCACGCGCGGCATCATGCAGCAGATGAAGGTGAAGATGGTGGGCACCACGGACGATCCGCTGGATGACCTGCGCCATCACCGCGCGCTGGCAGACGATGCCAGCTTCAGCGTCAAAGTGCTGCCGAGCTGGCGTCCGGACAAAGCGTTTAATATCGAAGCCGAAACCTTTCTGCCGTGGATCGAGACGCTGGAGCAGCTGACGGACATCAGCGTGCAGCGTTTTGACGATCTGCGCAGCGCACTGCATCAGCGGCTGGATCACTTCGCCGCGCACGGCTGTAAAGTCTCCGATCACGCGCTGGATGTGGTCTGCTACGCCGAGGCGGATGACGCTACGCTGGATGCGATTCTGGCGCGTCGTCGCAGCGGTGCCGCACCCAACCCGCAGGAAACGGCACAGTTTAAAACGGCGGTGCTGGTCTGGCTGGGCAGCGAATATGCCCGCCGTGGCTGGGTGCAGCAGTATCACATTGGCGCACTACGCAATACCAATCCGCGCCAGTACCAGCTGCTGGGGCCCGATGTCGGCTTCGATTCGATCAACGACCAGCCGCTGGCAGAACCGCTGGCACGCCTGCTGGGCGCGCAGAATCTCAATAATGCGCTGCCGAAAACCATCCTCTACTGCCTGAATCCGCGCGACAACGAAGTACTGGCCACCATGGCGGGCAACTTTCAGGGCGAAGGTCAGGCGGGCAAAATGCAGTTCGGTTCCGCCTGGTGGTTCAACGACCAGCTGGATGGTATGCAGCGTCAGATGACGCAGCTGGCGCAGATTGGTCTGCTGAGCCGTTTCGTCGGCATGCTGACCGACAGCCGCAGTTTCCTCTCTTACACCCGCCACGAATATTTCCGCCGGTTGCTGTGCCAGATGATTGGCCGCTGGGTAGAGCAGGGTGAAGCGCCAGCCGATGAAGCGCTGTTAGGCCAGATGGTACAGAACATCTGCTTCAACAATGCCCGTGATTACTTCGGCATCGAGCTGGGAGCCTGATAATGAAAAGGCTAAACCGTCACGACTTCCCGGGCGCGGTCTATCGCGACCGGGTGATCCAGTTCGGCGAAGGCAACTTCCTGCGCGCCTTTATTGACTGGCAGATCGACTGGCTGAATGAAGATCAGGGCACTGATGCCGGGATCGTGGTGGTACGGCCGCGCAACCGTGAAGTCAGCGACAGCCTGAATCAGCAGGATGGCCTCTATACCACGCTGATCCGCGGTCTGAACGATCAGGGCGAGCAGGTCAGCGAAACCCGGCTGATCCGCAGCCTCAACCGTGAAATCCAGCCCTGGCAGCAGTTTGGTGAATTTATGGCGCTGGCCCGTAATCCTGATCTGCGCATGGTCTTCTCCAATACCACCGAAGCGGGCATCGCCTTTGTCGGCACGGATCAGCTCACCGATCAGCCCGCCAGCAGTTTCCCCGGCAAGCTGACGCAGCTGTTGTGGGCGCGCTATTCCCACTTCAATGGCGCAAGCGACCGGGGCTGGCTGGTGGTGCCGTGCGAGCTAATTGACCATAACGGCGACACGCTGCGCGATCTGGTGCTGCGCTACGCCGATCACTGGCATCTGCCGTCAGAATTCAAAACCTGGATTCATCAGCATTGCGCATTCTATAACACCCTGGTGGATCGCATCGTCACCGGCTTTCCGGCAGAGAGCGAGCAGCTGCAACGCGATCTGGGTTATGAAGATCGCTATCTGGTGGCGGGCGAAGTCTACTATCAGTTTGTGATTCAGGGGCCGTCGGCGCTGTTTAATGAACTGAAGCTGGCGGCGCTGTCGCCGCAGGTCCGGCATGTGGATGACATTGCGCCCTATAAAGCGCAGAAAGTGGCCATTCTCAATGGCGCACACACTGCGATGGTGCCGGTGGCGTTTCTGGCTGGTATTGAGAGTGTCGGAGAGGCGATGGCCGATCCGGCGATTGCCGGATTTGTGGACAACCTGCTGCGTCACGAAGTGATCCCGACGCTGGATCTGCCTGCCGATGAACTGCACGCGTTTGCCGATGCGGTACAGCGCCGTTTCCGCAATCCGTTTATTCGCCACGCGCTGCTGTCGATTGCCCTTAATGGCATGACCAAGTTCCGAACCCGTCTGCTGGCGCCACTCCTTGCCGCGCATCAGCAAACCGGCGAGTGGCCGACACACATCACCTTTGCGCTGGCCGCGCTGATCGCTTTTTATCGCGGCGAGTCAGCCGGCAAAAGCTGGCCATTGCAGGACGAGCCGCAGTGGTTACAGCGCTACGCCGACGCCTGGAAAGCATTTGATGCGGATCAGCTGTCATCGCAACAGCTGGTGAACGGCGTACTCAGCGACGCGCAACACTGGGGTGAAGATTTAACCCGTCAGCCCGGACTGGCTGCGGCTGTCACCCAACACCTGCAAAATATCATCGCCCACGGAATGCGTGAGGCGCTGAGCCAACTGAGATAACGCTATGCAAGACGCAATTAAAATTGATCCCCGCGATAATGTCGCTGTGGCGTTACGTGACTTAGATGCGGGCGCCACGATAGAGCTGCCGCCACTGAGTGTGGCGGTGCAACAGGCGGTCGGACGCGGGCATAAATTTGCCCTGCAACCTATCGCGCAGGATGAGCTGGTGATCAAATATGGGCTGCCGATTGCCCATGCCACGCAGCCTGTGGCCGCCGGTGAGTTAATCCATTCGCAGAATGCCCGCACCAATCTCAGCGATCTGGATCAGTATGCGTATCAGCCCGAGTTTGTGACGTTACCAAAGCAGCCGGGTGACCGTGAGGTGCAGATCTACCGTCGTGCTAACGGCGAGGTCGGCATCCGCAATGAGCTGTGGATCCTGCCGACCGTTGGCTGCGTCAACGGCATTGCACGTCAGATCCTGCAGCGCTTTCTGAAGGAGACGCAGGAGGCTGAAGATATCGATGGAGCGTTCCTGTTCAGCCATACATTCGGTTGCTCACAGCTGGGGCAGGATCACGAAAATACCCGCACCATGCTGCAGAATATGGTGCGTCATCCTAATGCTGGCGCGGTGCTGGTGATTGGTCTCGGCTGCGAAAACAATCAGGTTGATGCCTTCCGTGACACCCTCGGCGCGTTTGAAAGCGACCGGGTCGAGTTTATGGTGTGCCAGCAGCATGACGATGAGGTGGAAGCCGGGCTGGAGCGGCTGCACGCATTGTATGAAAAAATGCGTCACGACCAGCGCGAGCCGGGCAAACTCAGCGAGCTGAAGTTTGGTCTGGAGTGCGGCGGTTCAGATGGTTTGTCTGGCATCACCGCTAATCCGCTGCTGGGACGTTTCTCGGACCAGATGATCGCCAATGGCGGCACCACCGTACTGACCGAAGTACCGGAAATGTTTGGCGCAGAACGGATTCTGATGAGTCGCTGTCTCGACGAGGAGACCTTCCGTAAAACGGTGGCGATGATCAACGACTTCAAACAGTATTTTATCGATCACCAGCAGCCGATCTACGAAAACCCGTCGCCAGGCAACAAAGCAGGCGGTATCACCACGCTGGAAGAGAAGTCGCTGGGCTGTACCCAGAAAGCGGGGCAGAGCCAGGTGGTCGATGTGCTGAAGTATGGCGAACGGTTAAAAACGCCGGGGCTGAATCTGCTGAGTGCGCCGGGCAATGATGCGGTCGCCACCAGTGCGCTGGCGGGAGCCGGTTGCCACATGGTGCTGTTCAGTACCGGACGCGGCACGCCTTATGGCGGTTTTGTGCCGACGGTGAAGCTGGCCACCAATACGCCGCTGGCGGAGAAAAAACCGCACTGGATCGATTTTAATGCCGGACGGTTGATCGAGGGGATGAGTATGGATGCGATGCTGGAGGACTTTGTCGACAGCATTGTGGCGATTGCCAGCGGTCAGCCGACCAACAACGAGAAGAACGACTTCCGCGAGCTGGCGATTTTCAAAAGCGGTGTGACACTATAAACAAAAACGACCCGCTAAAGTGCGGGTCGCTTGAGATCGTTGATAAAGTCCGGCTCTGTGGCGGTGAGACCGAGCCTGCGAAGGGAACACGGTCAGATCGGAAAGTCGCAAAGGCCGTCATCCATGACACGCTCGGCCCGCGCGATTACGCACCTCATCCCTGAGGTGCGCCCGTAGCCGGGCCAACGGTTTGCGTTGTTCAAAAACGCTCCCGGCGTTTTTATCCAGGCGGCGGGACGCTTTCCTCTTCTGCCCGTGTTCCCTGCGCGTTGAGTTTATCCGTTGCGGCTGGATTAACCCTGATGTGGGCATGGCAGCAGCCTTAAGCGATCCGTAATTATTCATACGGGTCGCCTTTTTTATGTTAACTGAATCAGGCCCGGCTGGTTTCGCGCTCCTCTTCCGCCTGACAGACGGCGGCGGTAAACAGAATATCCGTTGAGGAGTTCAGCGCGGTTTCCGCCGAATCCTGCAGTACGCCGATAATAAAACCGACCGCCACCACCTGCATCGCCAGATCATTTGGAATGCCGAACATATTGCAGGCCACCGGAATCAGCAGCAGCGAACCGCCCGCCACGCCAGATGCACCACAGGCACAGAGTGATGCCACCAGACTCAGCAGAATCGCCGTCGGCACATCAATGCTGATCCCCAGCGTATGTACCGCCGCCAGCGTCAGCACGGTAATGGTAATCGATGCCCCCGCCATACTGATGGTTGCGCCCAGCGGAATCGACACCGAATAGGTATCCTCATCCAGATCCAGACGTTTCGCCAGGGCCATATTCACCGGAATGTTGGCGGCAGAACTGCGGGTAAAGAAGGCGGTCACGCCGCTTTCGCGCAGGCAGGTGAAGACCAGTGGATAAGGGTTACGGCGGATTTTGCTGAACACCAGCAGCGGGTTCACCACCAGCGCCATCAGCAGCATACAGCCGATCAGTAATGTCAGCAGATGGGCATATTGCCACAGCGCGCCAAAGCCGGTAGACGCGAGGATCGAGGCCACCAGACCGAAAATACCGATCGGCGCGCAGCGAATCACGCAGCGTACCAGCCAGGTCACCGCATGAGAGGCATCATTGAGAAAGGCGCGGGTGCTGTCACTGCTGTGACGGAACGCCAGCCCGAGGCCTATTGCCCACACCAGAATGCCGATGTAGTTGGCGTTCATCAGTGCAGTGACGGGATTGGCTACCATGCTCATCAGCAGTCCACGTAACACTTCGGTGATGCCGGATGGAGGTGTGATTTCCGTGGTGCCCACGGCCAGCGTCAGCGTCAGCGGGACCAGATGGCTGAAGACCACCGCAACCACCGCCGCGAAAAAGGTGCTCAGCAGATAAAGCATAATAATTGGCCGGATATTGCTCTTCTGGCCCTGCTGGTGGTTGGCAATCGAGGCGATCACCAGCATCAGTACCAGCAACGGTGCGACCGCTTTCAGCGCACTGACAAACAGTTCACCCAGCAGACCGACCGCCAGCGCGGCATCGTGTGAAATCCAGGCGAGCGCCACACCGGCGATCAACCCAATCATGATTTGCTTCACCAGGCTTCCGGCGAGCAGCGTGCCCAGACGTGCGGAGAGAGTTTTCTGCATAATATTTTCTATATTTTGTCGCGGATGTAGTTTCAGACGCGATGTTTTGCATCGGCCAAAACGGTTTGCCCGGCGGAGTATAAGGAAAAGATCGAACGAGAAAAGAGAAAGTTCTGTCACTGTGGGGTATGTCGGATTTTTATTATGCTGGATAGTGGAAGTGTGACAGAGGGATGAAATGTCGTGGCAAGTGGCTGCAAAATAAAACAGGGGCATTCGCTGCCCCTGCAGGTAATTATGGTGCGAGCTTTTTCTGGTCTCTTTTGCGGTTAACCCAGGCATTAATCAGCAGGGTTGATGCCAGAATGACACCGACCACACCCAGTGAGATACCAACCGGAATATGGTAGAGGTCGACAATCAGCATCTTAAAGCCAATGAACACCAGGACTATCGCCAGGCCATATTTCAGCATCGAGAAACGCTCCGCCACGTTTGCCAGCAGGAAGTACATGGCACGCAAACCCAGGATAGCGAACAGGTTTGAAGTCAGCACAATAAACGGGTCGGTGGTCACGGCGAAGATCGCCGGGATACTGTCGACCGCAAAGATCACGTCGCTGATTTCCACCATGATCAGCACCAGCAGCAGTGGCGTCGCAAACAGCACGCCGTTTTTGCGGGTGAAGAACTTCTCGCCGTCGAGATCATCAGTCATGCGCAGATGCTTACGCAGCCAGCGCACCACCGGTTTGTCGCCTACCGCACCGCCATCCTCTTTCGCCAGCGCCATTTTCACGCCGGTAAACAGCAGGAAAGCACCGAACACATAGAGGATCCAGCTGAACTGCGTGACCAGCCAGCTACCCGCAAAGATCATGATGGTACGCAGCACGATAGCGCCTAATACCCCGTAGATCAGTACACGGCGCTGCAGATTGGCCGGAATAGAGAAGTAACTGAATAGCATCAGCCAGACGAAGACGTTATCCACAGCCAGCGCTTTTTCCAGCACATAACCGGTCAGAAAGGCGAGCGTCTGCGTGTTAGCAACTTCACGTCCCGCGCTGCCCTCCAGATACCACCAGAATGCGGCGCTGAACAGCAGTGACACCGACACCCAGATCAGCGACCAGACGGCCGCCTGTTTGAAAGACATGGTCTGCGCGCCACGGCGTCCCTGCAACAGCAGGTCGATAGCCAGCATGATAAGCACCACAACCGCAAAGCTGCCCCACAGTAAAGGCGTACCCACAGTTTGCATATTCGTATCCTGTCCGAAAAATAAAAAAAACGGCTGAAGTCAGAAGACGTCAGCCGCTTATTTTTGTGTAAGCAAACCTCGCCTTCCGGCAAGGTCTCACTTACAACACAGAAATTGATTCCGGGTTGCCTGATGACCGGATGCTTTCGCATCGTAATGACGATCAATCAGCTTACAAGTTACTCCCCTTTGCAGGAGGGTAAGTTACGGTTTAGCCGCACAGGAAGCAATCACTCTCAGTCATATTTAGAAATATTTACACAGCAGCCTGGTCGGCCGGGAAGATAACCCCGGTCTGGCGGCGGATCTCAGTCAGCAGCGACGCAGTAATCCGTGAAACCTCAAGCGCAGGGTGGTCCACCTGGCGCTGCTCAACCAGCCGGGCAAAAGCGGCGGCCTCATATAGCATGGTGTTGATATGCTGCGGCTGACTCAGCGTCTGCTTTTCCGCGCCGCGCGGTACAAAAGTCAGCTGCTGGCACTCCGATAGCTTTTCGATGACCAGTGCGCCCGCTTCACCCTGAATCTCGCTGGGCAGGCTTGAATCACTCACCTTCGAATGCAGAATCGTCACGTCGAAATCGCCGTAGCTCAGCACCACCACGCCGTGCGCGTCCACGCCGCTCGCAAGCAGGGTCGCAGTAGCCTGCACACGGTCTGGCTCGCCCCACAGCGTCACCGCCGAGGCCAGGCAGTAATAACCGATATCCATAATGGAGCCATTGGACCAGCGCGGATCAAAGGTATTGGGGTTCTCGCCGTTAAGATAGCGCGGGTAGCGTGAGGAGTACTGGCAGTAATTCAGCAGCGCTTTTCGCCGTTTACCCACATCAGGCAGTGCCTGCTGCAGCCGCAGGAAATTAGGCAGGCTGGCAGTTTTAAACGCCTCAAACAGCACCACCTGATGCTCACGGGCGCAGGCGATCATCTTCTCCACTTCTGCCAGATTAGAGGCCAGCGGTTTCTCGCAAATCACATGCTTGCCGTGCGACATAAACAGCAGCGCCTGCTGGCAGTGCAGGGCGTTGGGGCTGGCAAGATAGACGGCATCGATCTCCGGGCTGGCGGCCAGCGCTTCCAGTGAGGTAAAGGTCTGTTTGCAGGGATAATCGGCGATAAAGGCCTCGGCCTGCTGCTGACTCCGTGAATAGACCGCACACAGCTTCATCGCTCCGGTTTCATGAGCGGCATCAATAAACTGGCGTGTAATCCAGTTTGTTCCCACAATGGCAAAACGAATCACGACATCTCTCCGGCAGCTGTAAAGCGGCAGAGTAACATCTCACCCACGCTGTGCAATGGTGCCGGGCGGGCAGGGATTGATCCTGCGATCCGCATTCCAATAATATGCGGAAGCGATGATGTTTATGTACCAACCAGGGAGCGCAGGTGAAAGCAAGTAAGCACGCATTAAACTGGACCACACTCCTGATTGCCATTCCGGTCGGATGTGCGGCGTCGCTGGTGACGCTGGCTTTTCGCGGCGTGATTGAGCTGATCAACCATCTGCTGTTTGCCCGCAGTGGCGAAATTACCGAATCCCTGCATCTCTGGCCATGGATCTTCTGGCCGCTGCTGGTGGGGGCAGGGGGTGTGCTGGCGGGCTATTTTCTGCGTTATGCGGTCGCTATTGAGCAGCAGCAGACGGTGAAAACGGATTACCTTGAAGTCATTAATGCCCGGCTCGATGCAGTGCCGACCCGGACCTCGCTGTTCCGCGCCTTATCGTCGATTGCCAGTATCGGCAGCGGCGCGTCGATAGGTAAAGAGGGGCCGATGGTGCAGCTCTCGGCACTGTGCGGCAGTGCGATTGGTCGCCTGTTACCCGCCTCACTTAACCTGAAAAACAGTGACGTGGTGGCCATGGCGGCGGCGGCGGGGCTCGCGTCGGTTTACCATGCGCCGCTGGCTTCGGCGATTTTTGTGGCGGAAATCGCCTTCGGCATTTCTGCGTTGCAGCGGCTGATCCCCCTGATTATCGCCTCGGCGACAGCGGTGATGACCATGTGGACGCTGGGTTTTCGCAGCGCGCTCTATCCGCTGGCAGACGCGAACTTCGCTATGGATCTCAGCAGCCTGCTGATGACGGTGGTGATTGGTCTGTGCGCCGGTCTGGCGGGCTGGATAATCATTAAATGCATCGCCCGCAGCAAAATGCTGTTCAGTCGGGTCGCCTCCCTGCCGCTGCGCCTCGGGGCGGGCGGCTTTGCGGTCGGCTTACTGGCGCTGATCTCCACCGATATCCTCGGCAACGGCTACGAGGTGATCGTCAAAGTGATGGCAGGGCACTACCTGCTGCCGGGTCTGCTGCTGTTGCTGGTGCTGAAAACCCTCGCCACCAGCCTGTCGGTGGGGTCGAACGCCGTCGGCGGACTCTTTACCCCTTCGCTGCTGATTGGCGCGCTGCTTGGCGTCATTATCGCCACGGCAGGTGCGGCACTGCATCTGCCGCTCGGCAATGTGCTGCTCTATGCCGCGATTGGCATGGCGGCGGTGCTGGCGGCGGTCAGTCAGGCTCCGTTGATGGCGATGCTGATGGTGCTGGAGATGACGCTCAACAGCAGCCTGCTGTTTCCGCTGATGATCGCCACCGTGCTGGCGTCAATGGTGGTCTATCGCCTGCAATCCGTTAGTACTTATCCGGTCGTGAGTCATCACTTCAGCCGTTCAGAAGCGAAATATGATTTCGATAACATGCGCATAGCTGAGCTGATTATTCCCGGTGCGGCGTTGCAGCCGGAGGAGTCAGTGGGGCAGGCGCTGGCGGTCAGTTCGCTGAAGCGTGAACGCTACGTCTATGTGATCAACGCCGCAGGTGCTTTCCTTGGCGTGGTCTCGATTCATGAGATTTCGCGCCGGGTGCTGGCGCAGGAGATTACTCTCGACTCACCGGTAGAGTGCGTCATGGATCAGGATTTCCCGGTGGTCTATCAGAATCAGAGTATGCGTGAAGGGTGGGAGGCGTTTGCGGCGGTGACGCTTGAGCGGCTGCCGGTGCTGAATAATCCCCAGGATCGACGCTTTCTGGGGGCGCTGACCAAAACCAGCCTGATTCAGAAAGCGCAGGAGTTTCTTTAAGCGGCGTTGCCGCGCATTGCCTGGTCCGTCATCCACAGTCGCGCATCAAATTCGAGCTGGTGGTAATCCGGCTCCATATGGCAGCAGAGCTGGTAAAACGCCTTGTCGTGATCTTTCTCTTTCAGGTGTGCCAGCTCATGCACCACGATCATCCGCAGAAACGGCTCCGGCGCGAGGCGGAAAAAGGTCGAGATGCGGATTTCCGCTTTCGCCTTGAGTTTGCCGCCCTGAATCCGTGAGATGGCCGTGTGAAGGCCAAGTGCATGCTTCATCACCTTAATCCTGTTATCCCACATCACTTTGCTGATTGGCGGTGCGTTACGCATATAGCGGTTTTTCAGCGCCTGCGTGTAGTCATACAGCGCTTTATCACTCATCACATCGTGGGTGTCGGGATAGCGTTCCTGCAGAAACGCACCTAAGCGCTGCTGGGCGATCAGCGTCTGCACCTGCTCAAGAAGGGGGGCAGGATAACCCTGAAGGTAGATCAGTGAGGACATTAGGGATTCCAGGCGAAAGACAGTATACTGCGCCCCCGATTTTGGGGCGAAAATCAACCAAAGTGTACCACGCCGGAGAATTCATGAGCCAACTTGAACTGAACGATCGCACACTGATCCTGCATCGGTTCCCGCAGATGCGTGACGAAAGTCCATTACAAGCCTGGGATGCGGCTGATGAATATCTGTTACAGCAGGCGCTGCCAGAAGGACCGGTGCTGGTCTTCAACGACAGTTTCGGGGCATTAACCTGCGCCCTGAATCCGCGTACCGTCTGGCACGTCAGCGACTCCTGGCTGAGCCAGCAGGCTGCCCGTCAGAATCTGACCTTTAATGAGCTGGATGACAGCGCCGTCCACTTTGTTGATAGCCTGGCAGAACTGCCAGCTTCACCTGCGGCTGTGCTGATCAAGGTGCCCAAAACCCTGGCGCTGCTGGAGCAGCAGCTGCGCGCCATTCGCGAAGTGGTCACATCCGATACGGTGATTCTGGCGGCGGCGCGCGCCAAAGAGATCCATAACTCTACTTTGCAGCTGTTCGAACAGATCATTGGTGAAACCAAAACCTCACTGGCGTGGAAAAAAGCGCGTCTGATCTACAGCCAGTTCAGCAAGCCTGAACTGCGCGAGGCCACGCCGACGCTGGTCTGGCCGCTGGATGGCACCCCTTATCAGATTCACAACTACGCTAATGTTTTCTCGCGTGCTTCGCTGGATATCGGCGCACGGCTGTTTGTGCAGCATCTGCCGGAAAACATTGAAGGCGAGATTGTCGATCTGGGCTGTGGCAACGGTGTGGTTGGACTGGTGGCGCTGGAGCAGAATCCGCAAGCTGAGGTGCATTTCCTTGATGAGTCTTACATGGCGGTCGCCTCCAGCAAGCTTAATGTGGAAGTGAACCGTCCTGATGATCTGTCGCGCTGTCAGTTCCTGGTGAACAACGTGCTGAGCGGCTATCCGTCGGATCGGCTGCACGCGGTGCTGTGCAACCCGCCGTTCCATCAGCAGCATGCCGTCACTGATCATCTGGCGTGGCAGATGTTCCGCGATGCCAAACGCTGTCTGCAATATGGCGGCGAGTTGCGCATTGTCGGCAACCGCCACCTCGATTATCACCACAAGCTGAAGAAGCTGTTTGGTAACTGTACGCTGATCGCCTCTAACCAGAAGTTCGTGGTGCTGCGCGCGGTGAAAATGCGCTAGTCAGACGGTTAAGGCCAGCTGCGTTGCCTGCGCGATAGCGCGGCGCGCATCCAGCTCCTGCGCCACATCTGCGCCGCCGATCACCGTCACCCCCTGTCCTTTTGCACGCAGCGCGGCTTCCAGCTCGCGCTGCGGCTCCTGTCCGGCACAGATAATCACGTTATCGACCTCCAGCAGCATCGTCTCGCCGTTGCGCCGCAGGTGCAGGCCGCTGTCATCTATTTCCAGATACTCTACGCTGCCCCACATCTCCACGCCGCGCGCCTGCAGACTGGCGCGATGGATCCAGCCGGTGGTTTTTGCCAGTCCGGCACCCGGTTTGCCCGATCGGCGTTGCAGCAGCCAGATTTGCCGCAACGCGGCAGGCGGCTCAGGTTTCATCACGCCGCCGCGCTGCGTCAGGCTGTGGTCGATGCCCCATTCCGTGTAAAACGCCGCCAGATCCTCATCATGCGAGGGCTGCGACAGATACTCCGCCACATCAAAGCCAATGCCGCCTGCGCCGATAATGGCCACCCGTTTACCCACCTGGCGCTTATCGCGTAGCACCTCCAGATAGCTCAGCACGCTAGGGTGGTCGATGCCCGGAATGTCGGGCGTACGCGGCTGAATGCCGGTCGCCAGCACCACTTCATCGGCGTCACTCAGCTGATCGGGCGTGACCCGACAGCCCGTCTGAACCGTCACGCCTGCGGCCGCCAGCTCATGCCGGAAATAGCGCAGCGTTTCGCTGAACTCAGATTTTCCGGGGATCTGCCGGGCAATATTGAACTGACCGCCTATCTCCGGCGCGGCCTCATAGAGTATGACCTGATGGCCGCGCTGCGCCGCCTGCAGCGCAAACGCCATTCCGGCCGGACCGGCTCCCACCACCGCCAGCCTGCGCGGGGTGGCGCTGGCGATGACCGGCATCAGCGACTCATGGCAGGCGCGCGGGTTGACCAGGCAGGAGGTAATTTTACCGGCGAACACCTGGTCGAGGCAGGCCTGATTACAGGCAATGCAGGTGTTGATGCTATCCGGTTCACCGCGCTGTGCTTTGCTGACAAAGGCGGGATCGGCGAGGAAAGGGCGTGCCATCGACACCATATCGGCACAGCCCGACTGCAACAGCTGTTCGGCGACGGCGGGATGATTGATGCGATTGGTGGCGATCACCGGCACTGACACATGCGCGCGCAGGCGCTGCGTTACCCAGGCAAAGGCCGCACGCGGCACGCAGGTGGCGATGGTCGGGATCCGCGCCTCGTGCCAGCCGATGCCGGTATTGAACAGCGTGACGCCGCACTGCTCCAGCTCGCCCGCCAGCAGCAGCGTCTCCTCCAGCGTGCTGCCCTCTTCGATCAAATCGAGCATCGACAGCCGGAAGATGATGATAAAAGCGTCACCGGTTGCGGCGCGAACCGCGCGGGTAATCGCCAGCGCGAACTGCATCCGCTGGCGGAAGTCGCCGCCCCAGCGGTCGGTGCGCTGATTGGTGTGCTTCACCAGAAACTGATTAATCAGGTAGCCTTCGGAACCCATAATCTCCACGCCATCATAGCCCGCCTGCTGTGCCAGTCTGGCGCAGCGGGCAAAGTCATCAATGGTCTGTTCAATCGCCGCCTCGCTCATCGCCTGTGGCGTAAACGGGTTAATGGGTGCCTGGCGTGCCGAGGGCGCAACCAGATCGGGCTGATAGCTGTAACGGCCGGTATGCAGGATCTGCAGGGCGATTTTGCCCTGATGCTGATGCACCGCCTCCGTGATCTGCCGGTGCCAGTCACATTGCGTCTCGTCGGTGAGCATCGCGCCATGCGCGGTGGTGACACCCTGGGCATTGGGGGCGATGCCGCCGGTGACGATCAGCGCGACACCTTCACGCGCCCGCTCGCCGTAGAAAGCTGCCAGCCGGGCTGCGCCATCCGGATGCTCTTCCAGTCCGGTGTGCATCGACCCCATCAGAAAGCGGTTTTTCAGTCGGGTAAAGCCAAGGTCCAGCGGCGTGAACAGCGCAGGATAGTCAGGATTGACGGACATGATAGTCACTCACAGTAAAGTGGTCGGATGAGTTTACTCTAGCCACTTCTGCGTTAAAAAAAAGTGAAAGAATGTCAGGGTGTGAGTGAAATCATAAACAACGGCAGGTGAGTGACAAAGCGCAGGCGGAGGCAGGCCGTGCCTTGCGCAAAGAGGTTAAGAGCGCCATCCGTGGCCCACGTGGCTTTGCGGCAGGTGTAGCGCCCGTCGCTATTCAGGTTCTGCTATCTGCTGTCAGCACGGTGCCAGATAACCCATTAACGTCGACGGATCCACGAATAGCGGGAGTGATAGCCGCTGCCAAAGTGGGTATTGAAGCGGTAGCTTGAACCGCTTTCGGCCATGCAGTAAGTGCAGACATTGACGTTATCGATCTGTGCAGCCGGAACATCGGCGTTTACCAGCAGCTGCGTCGCCAGTGCAGGCAGATCAAACCAGACACCCTGCTGATGGGCAGAGGCCTGTGGACGTTGCGCCAGAGGATTAACCGGCTGGCTATGGTGCCAGCGCAGCCCGCAGGCAAATGCCGGGTTCTGCGCAATCTCCGTCAGCTGCGGTTCGGCCAGTTCATAGCAACAGGGGCCCATCGCCGGACCGATCGCCACCATCAGGTTCTGCGGCTTGCAGCCCTGCTCGCACAGTTTTTCCACGGCGCGGGTCAGCACACCGGCCAGCGTTCCCTTGAGCCCGGCATGAACCGCCGCCACGATCCGCTGCTGGCGATCGGCGAAAAATACTGGCAGGCAATCGGCAGTGTAGACTGCCACCGGACGCGTCCCGCTGCCGATCACGCCATCAGACTCGCAGCTTTTGGGCGGAATGTTCTCAATATCGGTGACCACGGTCGCGCTGTGGCGCTGATGCCCATAGGCGGCATCAACGGGGGGTGGCTCACCGGCGGGCTGAAACGCATAATCGAGCCACTCCAGCGAATCGAGCAATGGCGAACGCGGGATCACGGCCATAGGAATCTCCTGTTATAAGAGCGTGCGTTGGGCTGCCCACAGCTTACGTTAACTGTTACATTTTTGAAGCTTCTACCCAGACCTTTCTCACCTTAAGGACGAAATGATGAAAACCTCCGCAAAACTCGCTGCATCCGGACTGGTTGCGCTGCTGCTTACCGGCTGCGCCTCGTCGTCACATCAGACCGCGCAACAGCAACTCGGCCAGCAATCGGTGCTGGCGGTAAACTGGTTCCAGCAGTCTGGTGAATATCAGGCGCTGACCTGGCAGGCATTTAATACCGCGCGTATGGCGTTTGATCAGGCCCCCTCACTGACCGGCAAACCCAAAGCGGTGATTGTCGATCTGGATGAAACGATGCTGGATAACAGCGCCTACAGCGCGTGGCAGGCGAAGAATGGCCAGCCGTTCAGCAGCAAAACCTGGTCAGCCTGGACGCAGGCGCGGCAGGCGAAAGCGGTGCCTGGCGCGGTAGAGTTCGCGCGTCATGTCACACAGAATGGCGGCACGCTGTTCTATGTGTCGAACCGCGATCAGAAAGATTACGCAGCCACGGTAGCCAATATGCAGCAGCTCGGCTTCCCCAACGTCAGCGATAAAACGGTACGTCTGAATACTGACAGCTCCAATAAGCAGGCGCGTTTCGATGCCATCAAAAATGCCGGCTATAACGTGGTGCTCTACGTTGGCGATAACCTCAACGATTTCGGTGGGGCGACCTGGCATCAGGGTAATCAGACGCGTCGTGATTTTGTGAATCTTAACCATCAGCAGTTTGGTACGCAGTTCATCGTACTGCCGAATCCGCTCTACGGCGACTGGGAGAGCGGAATGGCGGAAAACTACAATAAACTGACGCCGGAACAGCAGCTTTCAGTGCGGGAATCGCGCCTGGAAAGCTGGAACGGTAAATAATTCGTCAAGAAAAAGAGCCTGACCGTTCAGGCTCTGTTTAGAAATGGTCCTGATTTACTTTCTTTCGTCACTATTTCGCTGCAAATTAAATTAATTATCTCTTGCTTCATTCTTATCTAAAACCAGGCATATTTAACTGGCTATCAGTAATTAAACTGGTTGATCGTGCTAATGGTTAATTTTTTAATTAAGAGTATTCCTGGTAAAAAGCCCGCCGGTTGGTATGGCAGTGAATATCCCCTCGGTTAATGGTTGTATTTTTTTGTCAGCAATAACTTTAGTTAAATATCTTTTAGGCTTTAATCTATTGATATTACTGCCTTTAAAATGAGTGTCGCTATTTATTCAACTTCTCTTCTGCTTAATTAAATTTACTTAACCCTGACTCTTACTGACGCCGGGTTGACAAATAGCATGATGTTAAAGTGCTGTGAAATATTGCTCGTGCATTGGTAATGGTTAGCGGCTATAACCTTTTTCTGTGACTCAGTTCTTATTTACCTGGCGGCTCACGCTTTATTTGTGAGCCGATACACTTTGTGGTTAGCCAGGATGCGACATCCCGGTAGTAGAGAGAAGATGATTGTGACGACACTTAAACCCTTATTAGCGAAAAATCGCAGTTGGGCATTACAGCGCCGCCAGCGTAATCCAGACTACTTTAAGAAATTCCTTCATCAGCAAAAGCCGCATTCACTCTGGATTGGTTGTTCTGATAGTCGCGTTCCGGCAGAAGTATTAACCGGCTCCCATCCTGGCGAACTCTTTGTGCATCGTAATATCGCTAACATGGTGATTGAAGACGACGACAACTTACTGAGCGTGCTGCAATATGCGCTCTTCTTCCTTGGCGTGAAACGCATTGTATTAAGCGGCCACTATGGCTGTGGTGGGGTGGAAGCCGCGCAGAATCTGCCGGGCAGCGTCCTGGACGGGCAGGAGAGCGCACTGGCGAGACGCATTCAGACGTTGCGTCATGACATTCAGCATGGCCTGGCGGAAAGCCCCCCTTCAGACGCGGGGCCGGGTGAACAGCTCGATCGGCTGGTTGAGGTCAACGTTAAGGCGCAATTCGCCAGACTGGTGAAATCTGAACCGGTCCGGCAAATCTGGCAATCGGGCCAGGAACTGGAGGTGTTTGGTTGTGTTTATGACCTGCGCTCCGGCCATCTTAAAGAGCTGATTCATCAATCTGCAGAGGAACCTTCATTATGAACCTCGATACCCTGCGTCGCGACATCCCTGCGGGTCTGGTGGTGTTTCTGGTCGCCTTACCGCTCTGTCTTGGCATCGCACAGGCCAGCGGCTTACCGCCGTTTGCCGGTCTGCTGACCGGTGTGATTGGTGGCCTGGTGGTCACATCACTGAGTCCGTCCCGGTTTGCCGTCAGCGGCCCGGCGGCAGGCCTGGTCACCATCGTCGTCGCTTCGATGGCGTCTCTGGGCAGCTTTTCCGCCTTTCTCACCGCGCTGATTATCGCTGGAGCACTGCAATGTCTGTTTGGCCTGCTGCGTGCCGGACGGTTTATTTCGCTGGTGCCGGGCAGCGTCATTAAAGGGATGCTGGCGGCGATCGGTTTGCTGCTGATCATGCAGCAGATCCCGGTGGCGCTGGGTGCCGCTGGCGATGCGGAGCTGGTTTCACTGGTGACCGGTGAGATGACCTTCTCGCTGCCCGCGATCCTGGTAGCGGGTGTCGGCCTGGCCATTTTATGTCTCTGGACCACCGCACCGGTAAAGCGGATCAAAGCGCTGGCCTGGATCCCCGGACCGCTGATTGCCGTGCTGATAGGCTGCCTGGCTACCGTCGTGGGTGGGCGGCTGTTCCCGGAGATGACCAGCGGTCTGGCGCGCATTTCGTTGCCCGCTTTTGACAGCATTTCCGCGCTGGTGGCAGAGCTGGAAACGCCCGACTGGATGGCCTGGCAGAATCCGCAGGTCTGGGTCGTTGCGGTGACCTTAGCCCTGGTTGCCAGTCTGGAAACGCTGCTGAGTCAGGAAGCGCTGAAAAAACTGCGTCCTCAGACGCCCGCGCCGTCGCCCAACAAAGAGATGTTTGCGCAGGGCATCGGTAACCTGGCGGCCGGTTTCCTTGGCGCGATGCCGATAACGGCGGTGATTGTGCGCAGTTCGGTTAACGTCAGTGCGGGCGCGCAGACCAAACTGTCGATCTTCATTCACGGTGTGCTGCTGCTGATTTGCGGTATGTGGTTCAGTGAGATGCTGAACGCCATTCCGCTGGCCAGCCTCGCTGCCGTGCTGCTCTATACCGGTTATAAACTGGCGACACCCAAACTGTTTATTGAGCAGTTCCGGATGGGCGCCCAGCAGTACGTGCCGTTTCTGGCCACCATCGTCGGTATTATTACGCTGGGCATGCTGGTCGGGATTGGTATCGGCATCGCCACGCAGATCCTCTATAGCATCTATAAAAGCCATCGCAACGCGCTGCAGCTCACCCGCTATGACGACCACTATGTGCTGCGCTTTCAGCAGAACCTGACTTTTATGCACAATCCAAAGCTGCAGGGATTGCTGGATGAGATCCCGGAGAACAGCGTGGTCATCGTTGATAACGACAATGCGGAATATATCGATCCCGATGTCAAAGCGGTGCTCAAAGATTTTGGCGATAACGCCGACAAACGCGGCATTCGCCTGAGTCAGTGGCCGGTTGCCGTAAAATAGCGTTAAGCGCAACGGTAAAGTCGTCAGAACAGCAAAAATCGGATATCTCGGATATCCGATTTTTTTATTTGCGAGGCATAATGAGTTCCCAATTTCTGTTGTCATCTGATGAGGTTAGCCTCTGCAGGGTAACTTTTCTGAGCTAGCCCATGACATGCGGTTTGATCGCCGGATGACATTGAGGGTATGCAGGATTTAATCATTCTGACACCACGCCCCCTGTCCAGGGTGGCGTGGACAGCCAGCCTCTCTGTGACAAGGTCCGGATGTATGCGCATACAGCTGTTTGAAGAGCACAACGCGAAGAAGAACGTATTTTCACTGTTTTTTGTCACGTTGCTGTTTTGCTTTATCGGCGGACACCTGCGCTTTCCACAGGAGCTGTCGCTGTTCTGGCCGGTCAACGCGATCGTCACTGGCGTGATCGTCCGGAATCCTTTTCTGCATCAGACCCGCTATTACCTGGCCACCTTTGCTGCGATGGTGTTTAACGACACCGTTTTTTCAGGCTGGGCGCTCTCTGCTTTTACCCTCAACATGGCGAATCTTCTGTTTGTGCTGGTGGCGGTGACGCTGCTGGTAAAACATCTTCAGCCCGACTCCGGCAGCGAGCGTATAACCAGTGTGCTGCGCATTTTTCCGGCCTGTCTGCTGGCCGGACTGGCCTGCGCCAGCTGGGGGGCGCTGGCGCAGCAGGCCGATTTTAACAGCGGGCTGGTGACGGCCTGGGGCGAATGGTTCAGCGAACAGTTCTCAACCGGGCTGATGCTGCTGCCCTTTTTGCTGACGCGCGACTGGTCGTCGCTGTCGCCCTGGCAGTTTATGCAGATGCGCAAGCTGGCACCGGTTGTCGCCGTGATTTTTTCGCTGGTGATTGGCGCGATGATGGGCGGCGCAGGCAGCCTGACGTTCCCGGTTCCGGCGCTGGTCTGGTGCGCCATCGTGCTGCCGATGCCGCTCACCAGCCTGGTGATTTTGCTCACTGGCATTAGCGAAATTATTCTGGTTTCGCACGGTGTGATGAATATCCAGGGCGATGACAATATGCTGCCAATCACCCATCTGACCTCGGCACGGCTGGGCGTGGCGACCATTGCGATCAGCCCGCTGATTGTGGCGGTGAGCATGGATGCGATTCGCCAGCTCAACCAGCGTCTGGCGCTGCGCGCCAACTATGACTTCCTGACCCGGCTGCTGTCGCGGTCCGGCCTCTATGAAAGTCTGCGCGCTGAACCGATCTTCCCGGACCGCCGGGCGGGCGTGATCCTGCTGGATGTCGACTACTTCAAAGCGATAAATGACAATTTTGGTCATGATGCGGGTGACAGCGTACTGGAAGAGATTGCCCGCCGTATGCAGCGCGTCGTGGGTAAAGAGGGGCGCATCTGTCGTTTTGGCGGAGAAGAGTTTGCGGTGGTGCTGTTCGACCAGAATCCGGAAAAGCTCTACTTTCTTGCCGAGAGCATCCGGCAGAAGATGGCGAAAGAGAAGTTCTGGCTGCAGGGCAGTACGGCCACGGTGACCGTCAGTCTGGGGCTGGCACATGGCAGTGCCGGTGAGGAGACGGAGTGGCACCGCGTGATCAACCGGCTGATCTCTGCAGCCGATAAAAATCTCTATCTGTCGAAACGCAATGGTCGTAATCAGACCTCGCCGGTTAACTACCGTGCCATCACCAGCGACGTGGCATAACGCCACGCCGCCGGGTTCTGTCAGCTGACGCTGCTTTTCAGGGTACTGGCCTGCTTATGGCGTTCAATCGCCAGGTCGATCAGACGGCTGATCAGATCCTGATAGTTGAGTCCGGCTGCCTGCCACAGTTTCGGGTACATGCTGATATTGGTGAAGCCGGGCAGGGTATTCACTTCGTTGACGATAATTTCGCCGTCGTCAGTTAAAAACACATCGACGCGCGCCATGCCAAAGCACTCCAGCGCGGTAAAGGCTTTGATGGCAACCTCACGAATCGCATCGCTGGTTTCCGATGAAATGGCTGCCGGGACCACCGTCTGCGCACCGCTCTCGGAGATATATTTGGTGTCATACGAGTAGAAGGCGTCATGCACCACCACTTCCCCGCAGGGGCTGGCTTCGGGCGCATCGTTGCCCAGCACCGCACACTCGATCTCGCGACCTTTGATACCCTGCTCAATCAGCACCTTGCGGTCAAAGGAGAAGGCCAGCGCCAGCGCGGCATCAAATTCTTCAATGCTATCCACTTTGCTGACGCCCACCGATGAACCCTGGTTGGCGGGTTTGATAAACAGCGGCAGGCCAAAGCGGGCAATGACTGCGCTGGCGTCCAGCTGTGCGCGCTGGGCCTGGGTGACGCTCAGCCACGGCGCGACACTGAGGCCGGCATCGCGTAGCAGGCGTTTGGTAAAATCTTTATCCATGCTGACTGCAGAACCCAGCACGTCGGAACCGACAAAGGGTAACGAGGCCATACGCAACAGGCCCTGCAGGGAGCCATCTTCACCCAGCGTACCGTGCACGATCGGGAAGATAACGTCGATCTGCGACAGCGGATGGGCGTTATGACGGGTGATGATCTGCTGCTGCGTCGTGCCAGGCACCAGCGCCACATCTTCAGCGGCGTGATTCAGCGCGATCAGCGCCGGATTTTCAGCGTTAAGTAAGAAGTTTGAAGCATCGTTAAGACGCCAGTGTCCCTGTTTATCAATGCCCAGCAACACCACGTCAAACCTGGTTTTGTCGATTGCCTCAAGGATATTTTTGGCCGACTGTAACGACACCTCATGCTCAGCCGATTTCCCGCCAAACACGATCCCTACCCGCAACTTTGTCATCAATTTTGCCCACTGAAAAAATCAAAACCACAAGATAGCATGGGGTTTGCGCGGGAAAACAGGGTGGGGGAGATAATTGTGGGTGGGATACAGGGGTCAGTTCGCCTGGCAAATTCACGTGATAGTATTGGTGAGGCGTTTAACCGGAGCCAGACATAGACGCGCATAGGACATATTAAATAGATTGAGTGGTTCGGGTGAGGGTGAGGGAAAACGTGATAATCATGTTTCTGCAATCACGGCTTATAAATTTGGTGGCCCCTGCTGGGTTTGAACCAGCGACCAAGCGATTATGAGAACCATAGAAGTCAGCGGTAAAACAGTGATTTACAGTAAAATCAATGATTTGTTTATCCAATGTCCACCGATATACGCCAATATCCTTTAGTTCATGCGACACTTTTGCGACACTAAAGGAGGTTCTGAGGTGTTAAAGTCAGTGAATCTTCTAACAGCGCGCTTTCCTTGATTAACGTTAATGATTCATATTTGAATATGCATAATGAGTTGTCAGTTAATGAGTAAGCAAAAGCTTTGTCTGATACGTTAGCTATAAACCGAAATTTTTCATTTTTGTTGTCTTTCTTACAAATTGATTCTGATTTTACAATAAAGGAGTTTTTTCCTTTTAATATGTATCTGGCATTAACAGTGCCAGATACAAGCATAACCTGGGGCATCATAGATAAAGTTAGAATAATTGGAAATGCATATTTTCCAAAGCTGGCTCTAAGCTCTTTGACACCTAAAAGAAAGTGCCATATTGAAACGCATAAAATTAAAATTACTAAGTTTTTTATGATGCTTAGGGGGGTTGCTCGGTATGCATATGCAAGTAAACAAAACAAAACAGCCAATATAAAAACTAAAATTAATATAAATTTTGGCTTAATCTTTGTTGCATGGCTCTCTATCTCATAACGTCCTGACTTTTCAAAGTTATCATTATATAGAACAACTTTATTTATTCTGGATTCAATTGCTCTGCCAAAGAATTCAGAGTTTATGAATAGTGATGCTATAAATACGTACGCTCCTAATGCTGCAATTGGCAGTGCTATAGATATAGCAATTGATGGAAGTAGGTCATTTATTGAGATGTATTGCATAATATTTATATTAAAATAATCCCAAAAAGACCACTGGTAAATGATTCCATTAAAAATTGAGTATAAAGTAAAGGTCGCAAGAGAAAGGATTCGAATTTGATTATTCATTTTTTTGCTAATGGGTTGAGTTTAATTGCATCATCAAGATGGTTTGGAGCAAAGTGCGCATACCTCATAGTCATCTTGATGTCCGTGTGGCCGAGGATTTTTTGCAATACTAAGATGTTGCCGCCATTCATCATGAAGTGACTTGCGAACGTGTGCCGCAATACATGGGTCAATTGGCCAGCAGGTAAATCAATGCCTGCCCGTTCAAGCGCAGAACGAAATGCATAATAGCAAGGGGAAAATAGATTCCCGTTTTTTTTCGGCAGCTCGGCAATCAATTCGGGATCAATCGGAATGGTGCGGTTACGTTTGCCTTTGGTTTTGATAAAAGTGATTTTGCCTGCTGATACCTGGCTGCGTTTCAGGCTTTCAACCTCACCCCATCGAGCACCCGTTGCTAGGCATAATTTAGCGATTAGTTCTAAATCCTTTGCACTACTATTCCGGCATTCAGCTAAAAGCGAGTCAATTTGTTCCTCAGTTAAATAAGCCATTTCACTTTCATCAGTGCGAAAGTGGCGAACATTCTCCAAAGGGTTAGGGGCCGACCATTCACCCAGTCTTTTTAATTCATTAAACACTGCTAAAAAATAGGAGTGCTCAAGATTCATTGTTCGTGGCGAAACTTGGCTGATACGTTTAGTGCGAGCAAATTGGCCGTCTAATCTCTTAGCTCGATAAGTAGTAAACAACTGGGCGTTAAACTCAGTTGCTAATGGATGCCCCATACATTCAGCTGCCCATAACATTGAGCTTTTGCGTTTCTCACCATCCCGCAGGGTTATACCGTGTCGTTCAAACCAAAGATGTACTAAATCAGTTAACTTACGCCGCTCCTTGGTTTCACCTAGCCAGGGGCTGTCGTCAATTTTTTGCAAGGTATAATTTTCGAAGGCAAGCGCTTCCCCTTTCGTTGAGAACTTTTTACGGACGCGCCTGCCTTCTTTGCCATTGCTCCGATCAACAGTATAAAAATCGGCTATCCACTGCCCATCGGATTGCTTGCGAACTGGCATAATTAACCATTCAGAATGCGTTGTTTTTGGACTTGGAATTCCTCATCTGTGAGAATTCCATCTTCTTTCATTTCGGCCAGGCGTTCGATCTTCGCCATTTGTTCATCAAACGACAATGATGTTTTAGCTTGTTGCTGTTCTGGCTTTGGTGGCTGGTTCTGATTATTGCGAGTTTCGTTTACTAAATTAGTGAAAGGGATAACTGAACCCTTCATGACATTTTTGATGGTATAATTCTGACCACTAGTTGAAATCATGATTTCACCAAGCAGCAGGCCAGTTTTACCACCAACACTTACGATGTTATTCAAGTTGATATCCACTTGTTTCACCCCGTAAAGCATTCCTTTATCTAGGAAAATCACACGCTTATTGGTTAAAGTAATCAACCAGGTGTTGTTGTCCATCACTCCACTGGCAATAGCTAAAGGAGTTTCATCTACTCCAAGTATTTCAGGCAGATGATAGAATTCCTTTTTAGTTCCAAAAGGTGCATCGGAAACTACAGACGCAAGCCTTTTCATTTCTTTTTTCAAATCTTCTTTAGATGCTGTTTTGTAGTTTAACATTTAATATTACCTATTATTTTATTGTAAGTACAACGCGTCCCAGTACGCTTATATCTTCAATAGAACAATCAAAAGCCATACCCACGCCACTAACTCTAACCTTTTTAATAGGGATTCGAGTCAATGTCCTGACGCTGACTTTTCCTTCTATCTCCACCAACCATTCATCGTCATAAATTTCTGAAAACTGTTGATCAACTATGTATTGAGTTGTCCCATCAACAACGCATATAGCTTCTTGGGGTATTTGTCTGCCCGGTAGAAACGAAGCTTTATCCAATAGATAAAATCCCGCTTCATACAATTGGCCATCAACAATTTTACGACGGGATAACTTAAGAATGTCCAAAGCTTCATCAGTAAACTTAGGCCCACAACCTGTAGCTAACCATTCCAGATTGGCACCTGTTTCTGCCATGCAACGAACAACAATATCCGCAGGAAAGCCACCACGTTTATACCTACCAGCCAGGCTGCTTGAAGCAATACCCAAGTGATCAGCCAGCATGATTTTTGTACTAAAACCATAAGCCTCAATGACTCGGTCTAGAACTGGAGCACTCTCGCCACCCATATCAAATTGTAGTTTTTGCATAAGCACCTCCATCGCGTAAAGCTACATGGTTATTGACGTGTAGTTTTTTACGAGATAGCCTGTCTCCGTTATGTAGTTTTAAGCTATATTGGCTGATACTGATGGATATTGGCGTATCCATTAAACGAATGGAGTTTGCATTATGCGTCCTAACATTACAATCGTGATCCCTGATCCTTACATCCCTTTAGACGAATATTGCCGCCGTACTGGCATGTCCAAAAGCACTGCTGAAAACCTGATTTCATACGGAAAGCTGCCTATCAAGCCCAAAGGTGCTCAAAAAAAAGGCTTGGTTGAAGTCAACATGGCTGCTCTGACCGTCATGGCATTAAGCGAATGCAACGTTTCGTTTAACGCGTAATTCCAGGCTATCAATTCGTAGAGTGCTAAGCATGTACGATTACAAGATTTCAGTACGAAACCATCTTGATGATGCTTGCCGCCAGTTTTCACTGGCACACAACGTCACAGAACTGGCTAAAAAAGTAGGAATGCAACCGGCGACACTACGCAACAAGCTGAATCCGGATCAGTCGCACCAACTGACATTACCTGAGCTGCTGACGATCATCGATCTCACCGAAGACCCAACCATTCTGGATGGTTTTCTTCGTCAGATTAATTGCCAGCCTTCTGTGCCGGTTAACAACGCCAGACCTGAAAACATGCAGTTTTGTGCATTAACTGCTGTGGCCAGCGTCGGGGTAATCGCTGGGGAAGCGGTTTCAACGGAAAAGATGACCGTTGCGCGCCGCAATCAAATTCTTAACAGAGCCAGTGATGCTATCCGCAGCCTGTCTTTACTCGTCTATTCCGTTGAAAGTCGTTTTCAAACCGTGCCGGTGTTGGCTGCTGCCGTTGATGTGGTAAGCGCCTCAATGCCTGGCATCGTGGTGTGAGGTGAACATGTTCGTTTTCGTGAATCTGCTAAAGCGCCAGTCGCCATCGAAGCAGCTGCCTGCGTATGGGCACGGAACAATCCAGCTACCCAACGGCGCGCGCTGGAATCCAGCTTTAACCCGAAAAAATCATGAGGCAAAGCATGAATGCAAACGATGAAAAATGGCTGAGCGTGCTGCGCCAGATGGTTTCTGGTCACAGCACACAGGCATACAGCATCTGGGAACGGCTTAGCGAACATCAGCGCGGAATTATTCTGCACGCCGCAGGTTTAAAGGCGCGTCACTGCCGTTATTCGTGGAGCCAGTTCAATGACCACGAGTTACATCAGATTAAGCGTGGCCTGCAGCGTCTGAAGTGCATGGTTGAAATGTTCAAGGGGCTGGGGCCGCTGGCGTTTCAACAGGAAAAGAAACAATCACCGAGCGCGCTACACGCAGCGCGATCAGTCCCCACTGTACCGGGGACACCAGTACATGAACTGATAAAGGCGCGGCAGCAGCTGCGCAAACCCGCTGACAATCGCGCCCACTGAGGAAATGTTATGAATATCATCACCGTTGAAAAAAAAGGGCTGCTTGAAGATTTTCGCGACTGGGGCGTTAGCCCGGATTATGCGGAGTTCTTCCTGAGCAAGTGTGACACCGAAGGCGGCGCGGTCGCGCTAAAGCAATTCGTCTTCAATGACACTATTCACATGGACGACAAAATGCAGTGGCTACTGGTGAGTTCAGCTTTTTGGTGTCGTGCGTTTCGCGAAGCAGAATCCCACACGCAGCAGACAGAAGCACTGAGTGCAATCCGCGCAATTTACTTTGCAGCTGGCTTTCTTGGAGCATCGCCAGTCGTGGCGCTTATCCGTTCATGGTGGAGCGTATCTTACGAATTACATTCGCTGTCATCACCTAACCAGTCGCAGATGCATGTGAAGCCTTTCCGTTCCTCGATCCTTAATTCGCTGTTTAAGCACTAATAACCCGTCGCACGTTTTTTTGGCTTTCCATCGGATAGCCGTGGTTTCGTGCGCTCTGAAATGGAGAAAACGCCATGAGAATGACCCGTCAGGATTTAAAAAAAGAAGCGGCCGGCAGCACTGAACTGGTTCAGGAGCTGTGCAAGCAGGCGCGTGTTGAAGGTGGCAAGGATATGGCAACCAAGCTGTCGGGCCGCCTTGATCGTCTGGCCACGCACGCAGCCAATCAAGGGCTGCCTGCTGTTGAGATTGTTGAACTGATCCGGCAGGAAGCCGAAGCCATTGACGGCAAAGGCGGTGCGCTATGGCAGTAAACGCTGGAATGAAAAACAAAGGGAAATACATCGCGAAGTATCAATTTAAAAGCAGTGTTGAGTTCAGAGCACTGGCAAGCAGGACAGAATTGCAGAGTTACGTCCGTAAATACTTTGCGAAGTGAGCTGAAAAGGCGGCATCTGCCGCCTGAAGGCTATTTGAAAACAAACAATGAATCGTACTTACCGGGATTTAAATTATCTTTATGAACATCTTCAAGGCCCAAACCAGCGATCGATTGTACCAGTGCGATATAAGCACTCAGACCATCAACTGTTATTACCCTGTAGACTTCGCCTCTTTCATTTTGAACTGCAGTCACCATGGGCATACCACCCATTTCTTTCTTCGCCATTTTCTTAGCGATGGCATCAATTTTGTCGTCAATCGTCGCGCGCTCTACGCCATCAAGGTATGTGTCTTTCATAAAAATTCCTTAAAAAATCTAAGTTTCCATTCGGGATTTGCTGTGCTGTTCAATGCGATGAAAATACTTTCTCATGCAGCGGGAATGATGCCGGAATATTCAGGCCGGGGAAAGTGGGAGCAAGAGAGCTATAGGGTTAACAGTACTGCCTCGGAAACTTCCGCCGTAGGTATACCTGCTGCAAAAGTGGAGAGTGTAGCGCTATGAGAGTCAGGATTGATGATGTTTATTTCCTGCGTGCGATCAGCCCTAAGCAGCCGGGTGGAAACATGCTTATTGCGCTGGAAAAACTGGGATGGGTGAAAGTCGATGGTATCCGGGAGCAAGTGCCGCAGACTATGGCCATTTACAGCAGTAAGATTCTGCTGCTGCGCGATCTCATTTCGGACGTTATCGGGCGGCTGGTGCTTCAGGGGGATATGGATACGTTCGCCGGATTCGTCAGTGAAACGCGACGTCTTACAGAGCTGACAGATGTTGCGTTTGAAAAGTTGAGCGCGCAGCAGGTTGTCAATGTCTGAAGCACAGTCTGATTTGTTACAGGGTGAATACCACGCCGTAAATAAAATGCGGCGTGAGTTCTTTGCGCCTGGCGCACCGCAGGGCATCACCCATACGGAACTTAAACTCTGGCATTGTGATTCCACCGATCATGGGTGGCGCAGCCAGTACCTGCATGATATTCCGGATTACCTGTCCGGATATTTTGGCCAGCGATATGAAACACTTCTAAAGTCACCTAAAGACGGTCGCCGCCGTGCCAATACGTTCTTACGCAACACTATCGGTAAGAGCGTATTGCCACGTCTGAAACTTGTTAACGCAGCATGGCAGCGTGATTACTCAACCGGTATGCCTTCACCTTTCAAAGATAACCTTGATGATCTGCCGGGCTATGACCGGGACCGTGTGCGTGATCTTGCTTATAACATTGCCAGTCACTTAGGCGAGGCTTTCCACTCCTGGGCAGAAATGACCGCGCCCGCCGATAAACCTGATGAAGACGAGCTGAAGCAGCGCACGGCTCAGGGTTATATATTTCTGGCGCAGGAAGCACTGAAATGCGGCACTACGCCGCCTTTCTGGCTGTCCGTTAAGAAGACCGGCAGGATTAAACGTCGCAACGCTGAAAGCGCGATTCTGCGCATGATGTCACCTGAATGGTGGCGTGTTCGTCTGCAGCGTCGTCGTGATCTGCACCGTGAGCATATGGCTATTGCCGTGGGGCAGGTCCAGAAGGCCGCCAGTCCCTACGTTTCACGCGGAACACTCGGAGAGTGGGCAGAACAGAAAAAGCGTAACCGCGAGTTTTTCAAAAAGTTTGATCTGATTAATGAGGATGGTGATCGAATTGCCCTGGCCGATATGGTCAACCGCAGCAATGCTAATCCTGCTATTCGCCGCTGTGAGTTAATGGCGCGTATGCGCGGGTTTGAAGATATCGCCAATCATGAAGGCTATGCCGGTGATTTTTACACCATCACTGCGCCGTCACGTTTTCACGCCGTACACAGCAAAGGTGGATTCGTTTCACAGTGGAACGGTGCTAACCCACGCGATACTCAAAAATATCTCTGTTCTGTCTGGGCAAAAATCCGGGCTGCGCTGTCCCGTGCCGATATCCACGTTTTCGGCTTTCGCGTTGTGGAACCGCATCACGATGGAACGCCACACTGGCACATGCTGCTTTTCATGCGTCCGGAACACGTGGACGAAGTGCGGGACATTATGTGTTACCACGCACGGATTGCTGACAGTGAAGAGCTGAACACAGAAAAGGCGGTAAAGGCGCGTTTTCACGTTGAGCCGATTGATCCCACCAAAGGGAGCGCAACGGGCTATATCGCGAAATACATTTCTAAAAACATCGACGGCTATGCGCTTGAGGATGAAAGCGACGGCGAAACGGGCGGAAACGCGCGCGAAATGGCAAAAGCCGTTTCAGCCTGGGCATCACGCTGGCGCATTCGCCAGTTTCAGCAGATTGGCGGTGCGCCGGTAACGGTGTGGCGTGAACTGCGCAGGCTTGGAGATCAGCAGATTGAGCATCCGGAAATGGATGCGGTTCTGGCATCTGCAAGCGTGGCGGTAGACTGGGCTGCATACACGCAGGCGCAGGGTGGTCCGCTCGTTGCCCGGTGCGATCTGGTCGTGCGTCTGGCTTATGAAATTACCGAATGCGGCAACGAGTACGGTGAAGACGTTCAGCGGGTGCAGGGGGTTTATTGTCCGCGCGCTTCCGGTTCGGAAGTGCCAACACGTCTGGTTAAGTGGGAAAAGGTCGCCAAACTGGCCGAAGCGTCAGCGGAGGCTGGCTTTTCTGGCGGCAACGCCGCCCCTTGGAGTTCTGTCAATAACTGTACGGGGCCGAAGCGCCGCAGGTTAGAAGTGGAGCTGAAATCCAGGGGTTTTGAGGGTAGTGATGAAGAAATTGACCGGCTATTAAGCGGGGCGGCGATCTCTTTCAGGGGGCATGGGCTTTTAAAGTATCAGGCGGAGCGGCTCATAGACGTTGCTGATACCAATGAAAACGAGTGCTGGCCGGGGTGGTCTTCGGGCTAATTCAAGGTGTTAGCTCATGTTTATAGTAGATAAATCCTAAAAAAATGATTCATATTACGTAATGAATATTATACTGTATGGTTATACAGTATTTAATGTAAGGGAGGTTGAAATGTCTGCGTCGTTAAGTCAGATAGTTAAGGTGGAACGGATTGATTTTATAGTGAAAATGATGACTCATTCACGTGTGGAAGATAAACGCCGCGCATTACTTGATGAATGGCTGGGTGAACTGACGGAAGACCTTTTAGCTGACCTAAAAAGCGAAGCGAGGAGAAACGCCCCAGTTAATGAGGGGCGTTCTTATTAAGATGCCTGCAGAAGTTTTAACGTCAGCTGTTTTTGTTCTGCTGACATGCCGCTGATCACCTGCTGAATCAGTAAATCGCCTTTTTTGGCGCTAGGGCTGATTGTGTGGGAAAACGTCAAATTCATAACAAAAGTATGTCCACATTCAACGTCTGCACATGAGCAATAAATATCAGCAATATCGCGATGTTTGCGATTTGTTTTACGGATGACCGCCTTTGATTTGCACTCTGGGCACTCAATTTTTAACACGCGCATATTTGCGGCTCCGGCGTTGTAAGTTTGCCTGGATTTTATCCGATTACGCCTCATGCCGCATCCTTGTTCTTTGATTGCTGGGCAAATTTCAGGTGAAGGTGTTCCGGAACTTCCGGATCACCGTTCACCGCCATCATCAGTCGGCGCTGGAGCGGGGCAACCTCGTTTTTCTTATAGGTGGCTTCCACCTTTTCCGGGTCACCCAGGCCGGAAGTGTTCTGCGGAATAATCCCTGCAAGGCCAGCCGGAAAGCGGTGCGCGTTCAGTACGTCCTGCGCGCTGATGTTCTTCACGTTGGCAAATTCATCTTTCGCGCCGATATCCCCCATCTGGATAAACTGCACGCCTTCCTTATCGCCGCCGGGGATGTTCACCAGAATAGTGCTGAAATTTCCGATCCCCTTGCTGTTGGCCAGCTGCTGCTCTATCTCTTCTTCAACTTCATCCGTCATGTTCGGGTCTGTGGTGTAGAGAATGCCGCCGGTGTGTGCACCGTTGTGATAATACCGGCGGCGGAAAATCACGGCTTCGCTGTTGAGAAGGGCGGAGTGAATGCCGCCGATATAATCCGGCAGGCCGTAAATCTGCTGCTGCGGGTCATACATCCGGATAAAAATCACATCCTCTTCAGCGTAAACCAGCGGTTCACCCTGCTGCAGCACCACAAATTCACCGTCCTTGCGGCGGCGCATATACAGGCCGGGCATGGGTTCCAGCGCAACCACGTCGCCCCAGCCGTTGCGGATTTTTACAAGCCCCAGATCCCCGAACGTCAGCAAATCCATCGCGCCAGCCTCAAGGCTGTCGAACGTCAGACCGCCGCCCAGATAATCCGACAGCACCATGTTTTTGCGCGCGTGGAGGATGCCGCCGTGCTGGCCATTGAGGTTAACCAGCTGCGCCAGTGCAAGGCGGTCAATAGGCAGACTGTAGTGATCAAAATCGTTGTCATACCACACATCGCGATAATCGGTGCCGGTGGTCAGGACAGGTTCAGGCGCGCCGAAGCGCAGCACGGACATTTTGCGCTTACCTGCCGCCTGCTGTGCGCCGCTGGCGCGTTGCTTGTATCGTTTTTTCATGCTGCCTTCTGAAACTTCCATTTGGATTTAGGTTTGTGCTCGTAGTTGAGCGGCTCGTTGTCCAGACCGTGCATAATTGCCCAGGCTGCCTCTGCGTGGCCGGTTTCTGCTGTTCGGTCAGCGACGAAGGTCACTGCGCTGCCTGATTTTGTGACGGCGCGCCGGATAGACATGAACGACGCGGCCACCTCTTTCAGGTCCGCATCCCATTCAATGCGTCCGCTTTCAATGACGTCTGCCGCTTTAAGTACCAGGCGATTTTTAGTGCTCAGGTCGTAGCGGATAGGTTTCAGCACGCGCATGGCAAAGGGGTGGATGTTGTCATAAACGCCCTGGCCGATGCCGGTCACGTCTACGCCCAGATAGGTGAAGTTGTACTGGGAAAAAAGCTTTTTGATCTCGCTGGCCTGATGTCGGAAGTTCATGCCGCGCCAGTTAATGATCGCCAGCACGCGGAACTTCTCACCGCCCAGCACCGGCGGGGCCATAATCACGAAGGTTGAAAGGTCGCCGGAACGGGCAGGGTCATAACCGCCCCAGACCGGACGATCGCCAAACGGGCGGCGCCCTTTCGGGTCGTGGTCCTGCCAGAACGTGATATCCGTGCCGCATTTTTCCAGGTCGGAAAAGCTGAATACCGCGTCCTTACTGTCAACGAAGACGCACATGTACAGCATATCGAAAGTGTCTTTGCTGTAGCGGTTGCGCAGCTTGTCGATGCTGGCGAGGTTAAAGCCGTTGGCAATGGCGTCTTCCATCGTAATGACGTAGCGCCACTGGCCATCGGGGCAGAGGCGTCCGCCGTCGCGCATGGCGTTAAACGTGGGGAACACCACGGCGGCGCGCTTCTTACTACCTTTTTTCCACTCTTCGCCGGTCCAGAACGGGTAAGCCTGGTGCGTTTTGGCTGAGGGCGTTGAAAAGTAGGTGGTGCGCCATTTGTCGTGTGTGGCCATCGCAGACGCCACTTCATTCAGTCGCGCGAAGTTTGGAACCCAGAAATATTCGTCACAGTAGAGGTGGCCGCTGTATGACTGCGCCGTGTTCATGTTCGTGGACAGAAATCGCAGCTCTGCGCCGTTGCTCAGGCGGATAGGGTTGCCGGTCAGCGTGATGCCGAAGTATTCCTGTGCAATGTTGACGATATATGAGCGGAAAACCTCCGCCTGCGCGCGCGAAGCGGAAAGGAAAATCTGCGGATCACCGGTCAGCACAGCATTTTCAAACGCCTCAAAAGCAAAATACCAGGTCGCACCGATCTGGCGGCTTTTGAGGATGTTACGCACCTGCTGGCTGATGTTCAGGCGAAGGTGTTTCTGGTAGCCAAACAGGTGTTCTTCAGCCCATGCGTTCAGGTCGTCTTCCGTCAATCCGGACACGTCATTTTTGTTGTATTTACGCTTACCGCGCGGCTGTTCGCTTTCCTCATCGCTGCTACCGATGCCGCCGCCAGTGGATGCCGGGCGCGCGGCGGCCAGTTTCTCTTTGTGTTTGTTGTGCTGTGCGCGCAGCTTTACCGCATGGGCAATCAGCTGGTCCAGTTCTTTCAGTTCCAGTTCTGTTTTGCCGTCGCGTCCGGTCAGCAGCTGGATGCGGCGCTCTATCGCATCTTCCGTGCTTTCATGACTGAGCATATCTGCCCAGCCTTCCTTTTCCGCCCAGTAGTAAATAATCCGCGTATTCGGCAGATTTAATTCACTGGCAATTTCCTTCGGCGTATACCGCCTTAAATACAGGGCGCGCGCAACGCCGCGTAATTCATCACTGTATTTAGCCATCCGATATTTTCATTCCTTTATGTGTCTGATGGATATTATGCCGGTGAGAAGTAAATAAAAATCCCGCTTTGATTCTTTATGGTTCGTCTAATTGCCTTTATCCGAACACAGCAGAATTTGTCAGGGTGCGGCAGGCGTTTAATTCATTAATAATGGCTCTGCTGTTACGGAGGGCAGGGAAATATATGTCGCAGTTATGCACTGACTGGCTGTGTATTGCCACCGAGGGAGATACGGTTGACCGCCGGGAATTAAAACGGGAATGGTTGATTGATGCTGCTGAAACATATGACCCTGAATTATACGCCGCACTTATTTGGCCGGAGCATGAGCGCTATTACGGAAATGGGGGCAGCGTAAAAGAGGTGATGTGGCAGGAAGGCGATGACGGACTGGTAAGGCTTTACGCAAAAATCAGTCCGAATATGAGCCTGATTGAAGCCAATAAACGCGATCAGCTTCTTTATTTTTCGGTAGAACTTACCGAAGACGGAAACTTTCGCGGCACAGGGCGCAGCTATCTCGAAGGGCTGGCGGCAACGGACTCGCCTGCCAGCGTGGGCACTTCACGTATGCGCTTTAGCCAGCGCAAAAAAATCAAACCCGGCTGCTATCGCTATAAGTTTGGCCGGAATGGAAAAGTGGATGGAAAAGTGGAACAGGAAACAAAAATGAAAAACTGGCAAAAACTGTTTGGCATTCAGCCGAAAAAATTCGCTGAAGATGATGTGACTACTGATGCGCCGGAAAACAGCGACAAATTACAGGCGCTGGCTGAAGCCCTGAATAATCTGGAAGGCCGTGTGTCTGCAATTGAAACGCAGCTGGCTTCCACGCAGGAAGATGTGGACACCATCGCCGAAGTGGTGGATACGCAGGAATTTGCCACGCTGCGTGAAAATATCGGGGCAGTCATTAAAAACTTTGGAAAGCTGGATAATAAAATCACGCAGCTGCCTAAGCACAAACGCGGTGAAAAGCCGGAAAGCCGTAAATTTAAATTTCTGTGATTCCACTGCTGCTGGGAAAAAACATTAATTCGCAACTAAAGCGAGAGGATTATTTATGCAGTTAAACCAGAAAGCGGCACAGTTTATTGACGCGTATGCTGCCGGACTCGCGCAGCATTACAACGTTAATAATCCGTCCCGCGCCTTCAAGCTGACCGATCCGCAGGAAACCAGCCTGCGCGCTGCGCTGCTGGAGTCAGTGCAATTTCTTGACCTGATTACCGTCGCTGACGTTGACCAGCTAAGTGGGCAGGTCGTATCAGTGGGCGCATCCGCGTTGCACACCGGACGTAAGGCGGACGGACGTTTTATCCGCCGCGTGGGCGTTGATGGCAATGATTACAAGCTGGTTGAAACCGATTCGTGTGCCGCGCTGAAATGGGATTTGCTTTCAGTCTGGGCTAACGCCGGTGATGAAAATGAGTTCTTCCAGCTGGTTCAGACGTTTTCCAATCAGGCGTTTGCGCTGGACATGCTGCGTATCGGCTTTAACGGCAAAGAGGTGGTGGCGACAACCGATCCGGAGAAAAACCCGAACGGCGAAGACGTGAACATTGGCTGGCATCAGCGAATGCACGACTTTAACGACGGCTTCCAGATTATGACCGATAAGGTCAGCCTGGACGATGCCGGTGATTATCACTCGCTGGATGCGATGGCCTCTGACCTGATTAACACCAAAATTCCGGCGCAGTTCCGTAACGATCCGCGTCTGGTGGTGCTGGTCGGGGCCGATCTGGTCGCGGCGGAGCAATACCGCCTGTATCAGAAGGCGGACCGGCCCACGGAGAAAATCGCCGCGCAGATGCTGGGCAGCACCATTGCCGGGCGCACCGCGATTATCCCGCCGTTTATGCCGGGCAAGCGCATGGTGGTCACGCCACTGTCAAACCTGCACATCTACACGCAGCGCGGCACGCGTCAGCGTAAAGCAGAGTTTGTGGAAGACCGTAAACAGTACGAAAACAAATACCTGCGCAATGAAGGTTACGCCGTTGAGGTGCCGGAGCTGTACGCGGCCATTGACGAAGATGCGGTGACCATCGGCAAGGTAACCGAACCGGAAGAGGGCTGATCATGAGCCTTTCACCCGCACAGCGACACAGCCAGCGCGTGACCATGCAGCAGCAGCAGGCGCGGCTTGAGGAAGTGAACAGCACGGCCAGTCTTCACCTGCAGATGCAGGAAATCATGGAAGACGTGGCGGTATTACGCAGCCTCGATATGACGGCGGAGCGCGTGGCCATGAAGCGTGATGTGCTGCTGCCGAAGTGGATGCCCACGGTAGAAAGCTATCTCGAACTGGGCCGCGTGTATGCCAATCCGGTATTCGCGTATTGCGTCGTCTGGCTGTTTGACGTGGGCGAGTTCGATCAGGCGCTGGACTGGGCAGACATTGCCATTGAGCAGGAGCAGGCAACGCCAGAGAACATCAAATCGCGATTCCCGGCCTTTGTGGCCGATCAGATGATGAACTGGGCGGAGCAGGCAAGCCAGGCGGGTGAAGACTTGGAGCCATATTTCTCGCGGACGTTTGAGAACGTCACGCAGCGCTGGCGGCTGCACGAGGAAATCACCGCCAAATGGTTCAAATTCGCGGGGCTGCTGCTGCTGCGTGATGAATCAGGACAGGCGCGGGCGGCGGCGTCAGATAGCGTCGAAACGCTGTCTGAGGCTGACCGGCTGCTGGCGGCCGCCGAGGCGAAGTATCACAAGGCAGGCGTAGGCACGATGCGCAAGACAATTGCGGCGCGCATCCGGGCGCTTACGGCTGAATAACGACTACCGCAAGCCGGGTGGGCGCGGATGAGGGCAGAACACGCAGTGTAATGCGCCGTGGATTCCGGTCAGCCCACCTTTTTACGGGGGATTTTATGTTCAGTGGCAAGCCGATTGAGTACCAGGACAGCCCGCTGACCAATGACGGATTCTGGCCGGATATGAACCTGTCAGACTTCCAGCGCAGCCGCAGTATTCCGGCTGACGTGGACGCGGAGACAGTGGCCAATGCGCTGCTTACGGCGGCAGCGGAGGTAAACAGCGGGCTTGCCGGTGTGCAGAAAAAGCACAGGGCGGCAGGATATCAGACCGCTGCTGACGTGCCGGGGGTCAGCATGAACGGCATCAGTCAGCTGGCGGCGCAGTACAAAAAAGCGGTGTATGCCAGGGCAAAAGCGGACCTTATGGGTGAGTTCGCGTCAGTTGGCCGCCGCGAGTCGCATCCGGGACAGGAGAGCGAAGAAACACGCAAGGGATTGCTGGCGGAGGCGTCAGTGACTATCCGCCTGATTAAAGGGCTTAAGCGCGCCACGGTGAGGCAGGTATGAGCAGAGAGAGTCAGCTTGAATCACTGACCAGCTTCATTAAGTCAGCAATGCCGCAGCGTGCCATGCAGTCATTTACCAGCGAAATGACGGGGCTAAAAACTATCCCCGCAGCGCGTGATATGGGGCTGGGGCAGGTGCAGCTTTCGGTGATCCGCTATGACGCAGAGCTTATCTGGGAGCGCTTCCCGTACCGTGAGTGCGATCCGCGTCTTTTGATGGCGCTGCTGGACGTTTGGCTGGCGATTGACACGCATGACCGGCAGTTATTAAGCCAGGTCGGCATCACCAATGCCGATCCCGACTGGGACATTGGACTGATTGACGAGGAAACCGCGATTGTGACCGTTACTGTGCCGATGGCGGAACGGCTGATTATTGTGCCGGATGAAAACGGGCAGATTCCGTATCAGGGCGGGCGTTACCGGCTGGCCGATCCGGAAATCTGGACGGCGCTGAGCGCGACGATTTACACGGAGGTGGATGAGTGATTTTTGGGGCGGAGATTAACGCCGCGCAGCTGCGTGAAATGCGCCGCGAGATTGCAAAGCTGGAGCTGCCCGACAAAAAGCGCCAGCGGCTTATTTGGCGCATGGCGAAGTATGGCGTGATCCCGGCTGCGAAGCGCAACGTGCGTAATCAGCAGTCACCGGACGGCACGCCGTGGCAGGCAAGAAAAACGCGCCGCCGGGGAAAGATGCTGCGCAACCTGCCGAACCTGCTGCACATCCGCGAAATGCCTGAAATTGAAGCCGTGCGGCTTTACCTGCAGGGCGGCGGATACCGCAACGGGGACAAAGCAGTACCTGCCGGGACAGTCGGTTATGCGCAGCAGGAGGGAATGAAAACCAGCGTCAGGGCACGCGGAACAGGGCGCCCCGCACCGGCAGGAAAAATGGCCACGCTGGCGCAGGCTAAGCGGCTGAGAAAGCTGGGCTACAAAGTAAAGCGCGGGAAGCGATGGCGTAAGCCGCCGTTTAAAGAAATCACCGAAACGATGGGATTTGCGCAGGCCGGTCTGCTGATCCGCAAACTGTCGGGCCGGGCGGCAAAAACAGTATGGACTGTTGATGTGCCGTCTCGTCCGTTTCTTGGGATGGGCGGCGACGATTTTAATAAGGCGCTGGCGCGTCAGCTGCAGGCCATTGGCTACGGCTGGGACGTTAAGGCGCAGGATATCAGGGGAGAGGTATGAGCTGGCCAAATGTAACGGTCAATCAGCTTAATCAGCTGCAGGGTGAAACTAAGGATATTGAGCGCGTCGTGCTCTTTGTCGGACGCGGCGCAACCAACGCCGGTAAGACGCTGGCGGTTAATACGCAGACCGATTTTGATGCGCAGCTGGGTGCGGCGGAATCGGTGCTGAAAAGACAGGTGATGGCCGCACTGGATAATGCCGGTCAGAACTGGTCCGCATATGTGCATGTACTTGCCGAAGATGCAGAGCTGTCGGCATGGGCAGACGCCGTACTGAGCGCGCAACAGGTGGCATCCGTGGAGGGCGTCGTACTGTGCGTGGATGTTCCGGATAAGAAGGAGATTAGCGCTGCCGCCTCGCTTCGCAGTTCGCTGCTGGCTGCGTTTGGCCGCTGGGTGTGGTTCATTCTGTCAGTCGGCGGTCCGGAAAGTGACGAAGCCTGGGCGGATTATCTGACGCGAATGAGTAAGCTGCAGAGCGGGATTTCCGCGTCAGCGGTCCAGCTGGTTCCGCGCCTGTGGGGTAATGAACCGGGCGTGCTGGCCGGTCGCCTCTGTAACCGCGCCGTCACTATTGCTGACAGCCCGGCACGTGTTAAGACCGGGGCGCTCGTAAGTCTGGGCAGTGACAGTCTGCCGGTGGATGGAAAGGATAGTGTCCTGGAGCTGGCCACGCTGCAGGCGCTGGAAACACTGCGTTTCAGCGTGCCGATGTGGTACCCGGACTATGATGGGCTTTACTGGTCTGACGGGCGCACGCTGGACGTGGAAGGCGGGGATTATCAGGTTATCGAGTACCTGCGTATTGCTGACAAAATTGCGCGCCGCGTGCGTCTGCTGGCTATCGCCCGAATCGCTGATCGCACACTGAACAGCACGCCGGGCAGCATTGCCGCCGCGCAGCAGAGTTTTGCGAAGCCGCTGCGTGAAATGTCGCAGTCAGTCCAGATTAACGGCATTCGTTTCCCCGGTGAGGTGAAATCACCGCGCGACGGTGACGTATCAATCAGCTGGAAAAGCGCTAAACAGGTAGAGATTTATATCGTGATGCGTCCGGTTGAATCACCAAAGGAAATTACCGTGGGGCTGCTACTGGATACCAGCCTGGACAGCACTGAGGGGGCGGCATGAGCCAGCGCATCAGCGGTCAGTCATTTGATGTAAACATCGACGGGGAATTACTTCACGTCGAAAAAATCTCACTCGATATCACGGACAGCACAGCGGCGGCGTCCACGCGCGGCGTACCTGACGGACATGTAGCCGGGGAAGTTACCGCAGAAGGTGAGATTGAGCTGAGCAGCAAAACCTTTCAGCAGCTGACCGCAAAAGCGCGTGCAGCAGGGTCATGGCGGGGCATCGACACGCTGGACTTCCTGTTTTATGCGAAGGCTGGCAGTGAAGAAACGAAGGTGGAAGCCTTCGGCTGCAAACTGGTGCTGAGCAACGTGCTCGATATCGATCCGAAGGGCGGCGCTATCAGCACGCACAAGGTGAAGTATTTCGTGACCAGTCCGAAGTTCGTGAACATTAACGGCGTGCCGTATCTGGAAGCGGCGGCAACGGAAAGCCTGATCAGCTGACGGGGATGACGGGGATACGATGCAGGACCATGAAAAAACACTGATGCAACTGCTGCTTATCGGCGCGGTTATCGCGCTGGGCAAAGTGCTGGCCAGTAATGAAAAAATCACGCCGCGCCTGATTGCCGGGCGCGTCATTCTGGGGTCGGCCATTTCAGTCGCGGCAGGTGCAGCGCTGGTGCAGTTCCCGGATATGTCGCCGCTGGCGGTTAACGGGGTCGGGGCGGGACTGGGGATTCTGGGCTATCAGTTCTGCGAAATGTGGTTACGCCGCCGTCTGGGTGGCGACGATAAGGAGAAGTGAAAATGAAGTTATCGGAAAAGCAGCAGTTATTCACCGCGCTGGTTGCGCAGCTGATCACCTGGGCAAATGACCACGGAATGCGTCTGACGTTCGGGGAAGCATACCGCACGCCGGAGCAGGCCGCGCTGAATGCGAAGAAGGGCAGCGGCATCGCCAACAGCCTGCACACACAGCGGCTGGCGGTGGATTTTAACCTGTTTGTTAACGGCGAGTACAAAACCCGCACCGAAGATTACCGGGCAATGGGTGAATACTGGGAATCGCTGGGCGGCAGCTGGGGCGGGCGTTTTAAGTCCAATCCGGACGGAAACCACTTCAGCCTTGAGCATAACGGTGTGCGCTGATGGCCAGAGACGTGCTGTTTGTGCTGGCCGGTCTGGGGCTGGCGTTTCTGGCGGGATGGACCGGCGCGGAGTGGAAGCGCGACAGCGTGGAACTGGTCGCAGAGCGAGCCGCCGGGATTGCCGCTGACAGGACGCGCGATCAGCTGCAGGGCGTGGCAAGCGAGTCAGCCAGGCAGCTTGAGAAAAAACTGGAGGAGTTAAAAGGTGCGATACCGGCAGGCATCCGCGCTGAACTGGAGAAACCTGTTTTCAGTAATGATTGCCTGTCTGGTGATTATTTCAGGCTGTACAACGCCGCCAGTGAAAACGCAGAACGTACCCTATCAGGAAAATCTGAAAACTAAATGTCCGGTTATTCTTCCCCGATTAACCGGAACCAACGGCAGAGCCGCAGCAGAATTATTAATTCAGTGGATAGATATTTATTCAACCTGCGCGGCGCGCCATAACCAGCTTATTGACGAAATTAATTTAAGAGAGAAAAAATATGAGTGATAAAAAAATTGAAATGACCATCGCTGGTAAAGACGTTTCTTTTACGCCGAACGTCACCGCCTATAACAAATATATCAACGAAATCACGATGGGAAATAAAGTTTCCCCGGCGCATAACTTTCTGGTCCGTATCGTAACGCCGGAAACAAAAGAAGTGCTTCAGGAATTACTGGCGCTGCCGGGCGCGGCATTACAGATTGTAGGCAAAGTGCTGGAAGAATATACGCCAGAGCTGGAAATCACCGTAAAAAACTAAGCGCGCGGGTCCGTAATATCGACGCCAACGGACTCGAACAGTATCTGATTTTACGCCGTCACTGGCTGCCTGGTGAGAATGACAGCGCGGAAAACCTTGCCGCCGCGCTGTGGCTTGATAACCGGCACTGGGAAAACCAGCGCATTGCCATAGCAAACGGCATCGCGCTGGCGTTTAAGGGAAGCGAATGAAACAGCTGGAATTTACGTTATCACTGATCGACAAGGTAACGCGGCCGCTTCGTCAGGCACAGGCAGGCGTCACGAAATTTGCAGACAAATCCCGCGCATCCTTTCAGCGCGTAGCAGTCGGCGGTGCTGCACTGTGGGGCGTGGGACAGGCCATCAAGGGCGCGCTGGGTCCGGCGATTGAAATGTATGACGCGCTGCAGGAGCAGACCGCGCGCGGCATCGACAATACTGCGCTTAAGCAGGTTGAGAAGGATGCAAACATTTTTTCGATGACCTACGGCAAAAGCGCCGTGGAGTTTGTGCAGTCAACGGCCAGCATTAACGCCGCAATAAGCGGCCTGACCAGCGACGAGCTGCCGAAGGTTACCCGTATTGCCAACCTGACCGCCGCTGCGCTGGGCAGCACGGCAGCGGAGTCGGCAGAGTTCATGGGGCAGATGTTCGGCAACTTCCGTGAGGATGCGGAGCGCCTGGGCAGGGTGCAGTTTGCGGAGCAGCTTTCGGGAAAAGTGACGTTTATGCGTCAGCGCTTCGGCGTGGAAATGGGCGCAATCAGGGATTTGATGGAGGGCGCGCGCGGCGTTGGCACCAACTATGGGATCGGCCTTAACGAGCAGCTTGCGGTGATGGGCGAGCTGCAGCGCACGCTGGGAACGGAGGCATCCGGCGCTTATGAAGGCTTCCTGACCGGCGCTGAAGAAGGCGCGAAAAAGCTGGGCATGAGCTTTAAAAATCAAGCGGGACAGATGCTGTCTATGCCGGAAATCCTGATCACGCTGCAGGCAAAATACGGCGCCAGTATCACCGGTAACGTGGAGGCGCAGAAGGCGCTGGATGATGCGTTTGGTGACAGTTCAGCGGTGGTTAAGCAGTTGTGGGGCAACGTGACAGCGCTGCAGCGAAACATCACCGAGCTGGGCGGCAATGACGGGCTTAAGCGCACACAGGAAATGGCCACGAAGATGGTTAAGCCGTGGGACCGGTTTATTCAGATTCTGGAAGCTGTCCGGCGCGTAATCGGCCTGACGCTGATACCGGTGATTTATCCGCTGCTGAACCGCCTGGCGGATATGGGGCAGACGTTCGCGCGCTGGATGCAGATGTTTCCGAACATCGCGCGCGTGGTCGGGTATGTGGCGCTGGCCGTGCTGAGTTTCGCCGGTGCGGGTGCGGTGGCCAATATCGTGATGGGCATGGCCACGTTTGTTATGACCGGGCTGCGCGGCATCGTGATGGGGCTGCTGCTGGTCACGCGCCTGTATACCGGGGCGCTGTGGCTGGCCGGGGCAGCGGTGACGGCTTATACCATGATCATGCGCACCCTGCGCGGCGTACTGCTGGCCGTGCGCATGGCATCCGTAATGACCGGTGCGGCCATTAACTTCATGAGCTGGCCGATTCTGCTGATCATTGGTGCAATTGCGCTGCTGGCCGCAGGCTGCTATCTGCTGATCGCACACTGGGATGCAATCAAAGCCGCCGTGATGAATACCGAAGCATTTCAGGTTGTATCCGGCGCGGTGGTAGCTGTGGCCGGTGTGTTTGGCAAAGCCTGGGCGTTTATCAGCGAGGGCTGGCTGAGTTTCGTGGCGCTGCTGTCCGGTTTTTCCGTAACGCAAACGCTGGGGAATATGGCCAGCGGGATAATGAATCTCTTCGCGAACCTGTGGGACAACATTAAAAAAACGGCGCTAAGTTCACTTAACTGGATTATTGCCAAAATTAACAAAATCCCCGGCGTCGATATTGCGGAGTTTGGTGAGCCTGCAGCGCCGCCGCCGCGCATCGAAAATAACCTGACAACCGGCGGCCAGTTAAAAGGCATTGAAGCAGGCGGAATTAATAAAACTATTTCCAGCAACAGCCGGAGCGTAACGGATAACAGCAAACGCATCGAAAAAGTGGAAATTAATACAGGTGGCGGCATGACGCCGCAGCAGCTGATGGAGTGGCAGGAGCTGGCGGGATGAGTGAGTTACTTTATATAGATTTGCTGATTGAAAACGGCAACTTTGTTTTAAATACCGGTAAAGAGCCGGTCACGTGTAATAACCGTAAAAGTATTCAGCAGGATATTGCACACGCCATAATTGAATCTGGCCTGATGACCGAAATGATTGCCGAAAGAAGCCCGACATTACGCGCTGATATTCTGACGCGGCTTGAATTACTCATTGAAGACGATGAACGGATTATCCCCGGCACCATTGAGCTGACAGAAGAACGCCTGTCACGCCTCTGGGTGACGGCCAGCACATACGACTTCGGCGCACTGTCTTACGGGGTGGATATATGACGGACAAACCGCAGGTGGATTTTACGGAGGTGGTGAAAGCCAGCGGGATGCCGGTGACGGACGCAGAGCTGAAAGCGCGCTTTACGGACATTGCCGCAGAGGAAGGTCTGATCACTAACACTTCACGCATGTCGCCGTTCTGGCGGCTGGTCACGGCCATTATCACCGCGCCGGTGCTGTGGCTGGCGGACGTCATGATCAATACGGTGCTGGTGAATATGTTCGTGGCCACGGCAGGCGGTCAGATGCTGCGCCTGCTGGCATGGGCGGTCAACGTCACACCAAAACCGGCAAGCCGGGCTGAAGGCGTGATCCGTTTTACAAAGGAGAGTGCCGGGGCTGATGTGACCGTGCAGGCCGGTACGCGTATCCAGACTGAGCGCATTAACGGCGTGATTTACGAGCTGGTGACCGTTGCTGACTTCACCATTCCGGCAGGGGAAGCCAGCGCGCTGATCCCGGTGCGCGCGTCAGATGCGGGGGCCGCGTGGAACCTTGCGCCGGGCTATTACCGTATCCTGCCGGTGGCCGTCACCGGCATCACGCAGGCGGAAAGTGAGGAAGACTGGCTGACCGTGCCGGGCGCAGATGAAGAGAGTGACGACGAGTTGCGCGAGCGCTGCCGCAATCAGTTTAACCTGGTAGGTAACTACCACACAGACGCGGTTTACCGCTCAATGATCGCCGGTGTGGTCGGACTGAGTATTGACCGGATTTTTTTTCTGCACGATGCGCCCCGCGGGCCCGGAACGGCAAACGCCTATTTGCTGCTGGATTCCGGCGTGCTGTCAGAACCATTTATCACCGCGGTAAATGACTACATCAACACGCAGGGCCATCACGGCCACGGTGACGATATGCAGTGCTTCGGAATGCCGGAAACCCGGCACGATCTGAGCGTGAAAATGTATCTGAAAAACCCGGATAACATGACCGCCGAAAATCAGTCGCTGCTGATAAAAAATGCCGGAAACCTTATCCGCAGCGCATTCCGGGAAAACGCGGACTATGACGTTAAAAAGACGTGGCCCTACGCGCGCTTTTCATTTTCGAACCTTGGGCGTGAGCTGCACAGGGCTTTCCCGGAAGTCGATTCGGTCACCTTTTCGCTGGACGATATCGTCAGCGATCTGAGTGTGCCGCGTCTTAACAGCCTGACAGTGAGTATTGAACATGACTGATTTCGATAAAAAGCTGGCCGGGCTGCGCCTCCCTACGTGGATGAGCAAAGGGGAGCCAGCCAAACTTCTGAAAGCCGCGCGCAGGTTCTGGGCGCAGGTTTACGGCTGGGTTACGTGGCCGGTCAGCCAGTTTGATCCGCTGACCTGTTCTGAACCGCTGCTGAATCTGCTGGCGTATGACCGGGATATTACCCGCTTCAATGGGGAGCCGCTTTCACTGTTCCGCAGGCGCGTGGCGTTTGCGTTTATCAACGCGCGTGATGCCGGGTCCGTGGCAGGGTTTATCAGCATTTTTGAGCGGCTGGGTATCGGGTATGTGGAGCTGGTTGAGCGCCAGCCCGGCATCGACTGGGACGTAATACAGGTGCGCGTTTCAGACAGCCAGATTGCGGACAACGCGCAGCTGTTGCTGCAGATAATCCAGCAGTACGGCAGAACGTGCCGCCGTTATCAGTTTGAGGTGATCACCTCGCAGCCGTTCGCCATCCGTGCAGGCTGGGACCAGGGTGAATATGTAATTTACCCGGCGCGCATCGCCGGGGCGGACGTGGCCAGCGCGACGTTCAGCGCAGGAATTTAAGGGAAAATTATGTCACAGACAGTTATCACGACAGCATTTGAGCAGTGGAAAGCGCGCCAGGCGGAAACCGGCGAGGTGGTTTTACTGGATGGATTCATTTTTGCGAACGTGCCGGGCCTCGATCCGGCTGCGCCGGTAGACCGCAGCGAGGGCATCCCGCCAGAGGCGCAGATAGTTCACCGGCAGGCGGTCACGCGTAAAGGCGTGGTGAATCAGAATGCGGTGGTGCATTCAGTGGTACTGGGCGCGGACACGGGCGATTTTACGTTTAACTGGATTGGTCTGGTGAACAGCGCAACCGGCACGCTGGCCATGATCGTACATGCCCCGGCGCAGCAGAAACTGAAAACCCGCGAAGGCCAGCAGGGCAACGTGCTGACGCGTTCATTCCTGATGGAGTACAGCGGCGCACAGCAGGAAACGGGGATCAGTACGCCAGCGGAAACTTGGCAGATTGATTTCACCGCGCGCATGGGGGCGATGGATGAGCGCCAGCGGCTGGAAAATACCGATATCTATGGCCCGGCGGCGTTTTTTGGTGATGGCTGGCTGGTCAGCGAAAACGGCACGCAGTATTACGTCACACATGGTGCGGGTTACGTGGGCGGCCTGCGCGCGCAGCTGGATGCTGACCAGAATATTACGGTCGGCGTGAAGCCGGTAAAAGTATGGCTGGACGTGTGTTTTACCGGGACGCTGGCCAGCGTCTGGGGCGTGCAGAGCAAAATCACAGTAGCGGCTGATCTTGCGGACTATGAGCAGGACGGTGTGAAGCATTACGTGTCAGCACTGGCGGGTATTGACGCTGCCGGGAATATCACAGACCTGCGCCCTAAAGGGTCACAGGACAATCAGCAGGCCAGTGATGCGCTGAAAAGACATGAACAATCACGCAATCACCCGGATGCGACACTGAAAGAAAAAGGCTTCGTTCAGCTGAGCAGTGCAACAGACAGCGCCAGCGAAACGGCAGCAGCAACGCCTAAAGCAGTAAAAGCGGCAAACGATAATGCCAGTTCGCGCCTGAAGGCGGCAGCAAACCTGTCAGACCTGGCTGATATCAGTAAAGCCAGAGAAGTTTTGAAGCTTGATCGGGTGGGAAACTGGATGGCTGTGCAGGCTAATGGCGGCCAGCGTTCATCCGGTAATCACCAGATATTTATTGACTGGGGTGCTGACGGGAAGCCACACCTGACGGTTGACGCCTCTTACATTGGCGAACTGTTTACTACTGGCAACCCGCCAAACGCTGGACAGACGGGCGCTTACCCTAAATCGGGTGGGAATCTCGATGAAGAAGCAAGCATTTCAGTAATTTCAAAGGTTAAACCCGGCAATCCCGGCGAAACGCTTTACTCGCCAATGTTTCGCGCGGTGTTGAACGGGCGCGGCGGCGATATGGATTTTAAAGACGGCGCAAGTGGATTTATGAGGATCGTCGAGAGGGTCGGGAGTTACGCCTATATTCAGCTTCAGTGGGACGGGTTCGGCACAGTATACGAATTTAAATTCGACCAGACCGGAAAGTTTTTCGCGAATAATGAAGTTCACGCCGGTAATGGTTTTCTTGCGACTGATGGGAACATTTATGGCCCGGTATGGGGCGGCTACCTGAGCAATTGGTTAAACGTCAATCTCAATAATGTTAATCAGAATATTGCTAACCAGATTAACGACGTTCGAAACTGGACTTACGGAAACTTTGTGAATGGGATGCGGCTCGGCGGTGAGATGTGGCAGGGTTCAACAAATGACAGCGGCGGCGTAGTGAGCTTAGGCAGTGGTGAAATGCTGACCGGCTGTCAGGGCGTCGGCGGTTCCGACTTTAACAAAGCGCAATGGCGAAAAAGGGCGCTGCAGTACCTTATTAATGGGCAGTGGGTGCAGGCTGGTAGTCTTTAAGGGGAAAATACATGGTTATTATGAAAAATTTAACCGTCGAAAATGTCGATCTAAACGGGCTTCTGATTGCCGTCGCGACAGACGAAACGGGCGCGGATTGGTACGCATCGCAAAGACTGTTTCAGCCAGACACGCTCAAATTTGTTTTTGATAAAAACGGCGTCGTTATCTCGATGCATCATGACGTGTCGGCACTCTGGCCGGGGGGTAACTCCGTTGCGGAACTGGCTGCCGATCATATTCCAGCGGAATTTTGCCTTAACGGTGAATGGGTATTCGATGGCAAACGTATCATCCCCCGTGCATATACGGCTGAAGAATGGCAGTCAAGAGCACAGAGCCAGCGCCAGCGACTGCTTACCGAAGCCAGCGCAACCATGACCGTATGGGACAGGGAGAAAGACGCCGGTATTCTTGATGATGATGATAAAGCCAGCCTGATTGAATGGACAAAATACGCGAAAGCGCTGCGTAAACTTGATGTCAGCGCCGTTGAAGATGAAGCGGGATATCAGGCAGTAATATGGCCGGAGGCACCTGATGTGGCGTGAAGCAACGCTGTCATTCTCAGACAGTGTGACAAGCGTCGACTGTGCCATCGTGCCAGCACATCCCTGGGTATATGGACTGGGGCAGCAGACGGATAACGGCGCATACCTGAGTCCGGTGAATGCCATCGCCTATCTGGCGCAAAAGCTGGCAGGCATCGGTGGGACGGCTGACATAGTGATTTTTATGGTGGCCAGTGACACGCATAACAGCTTTATGTCCTCACTGAATCAGCTGACAGAAATTTTTCCGGCCCCGGCATTTGTGCAGGTGAAGCGGCTGGCGCAGTCTGCCGCCACACTGGCCACGGAAAAGATGCAGCTGCCTGCAGGCATGGGCGCCGCGCTGCCGCCTTCCGTGCCGCTGTCCGTGCCTTCCAGCCGGGCCGCACTCGCAGCCGCCGCCGTGAAGCAGGCGCAGGGCGAAGCAGGTGCAGCGGCAGGGCTTGACGGGCTGAAAGCGCAGCTGGCTGCGTTTGGCCAGAAACGTGATGCCATGCTGACAGAGATAGCTGCCGGGCTGAGCGATCTGCAGGGCAAAAGCGCACGTGCATGGGTGTTTACCGGCGGCGGGGACGTGGTGACCACGCTCACGCAACTGGCGAGAGATATTCCGCAGCCGTCCGCTGTGTATTCGGCGGCCGTGATGCTGGTCGGTGACAATCTTGAAGGAATAAGAGGCATGATCCATGAGTACAAACCCGACGCTGGCGCTTAACGGTGAGGGCATCCCGCTTAAAAACATGCGGGTTACCGTATCAATGGCTTTTCAGGATAAAGACCAGTCCGGGCAGACCAGTTCAACGGCAAAAGCTGAGCAGGGCATTAAGGGAAAAGAGCTGAGGATCAGTGGTGAAATCGGGTTCAGTGATGCTGCCCTGCTGAAGCGCGTTTTTGAGCTGGCGTCTGCAACTGATGCCAGCGGCCAGCGGCAGAAATACCGCGTGGCGCATGAGGTGGCGCGCGCGGTAAGTTTTCGCGAGGCGACATTCACCGGCAACGTGGACGCACCGCAGCAGGAAGGAAAGATGGCCTGGCTGATAACGTTCACGCTGACCGAGCATGTAAGCGTTCAGGAAAAGCGCGAAGCGCGCGCCGGTGGAAAAACCACGGCCACTAAACAGACCGGCAACGGCAAAGGCGGACCGCAGGCAGCAGGCGAGAGCGAAGAACAAATGACGTGGTTTGAGCGCAAAGTGCTTAAGCCGGTAAACGACGCACTGGAATAGCGATGAAACCTGTAACCCGGCTTTACCTGTCAACTGACGAAGTGTATCTGACTGACGCCAGTCTGGTTCTGGAGCTTAACAGCTGTGGCCGTGGCTTTATCACGGCAAAGACCAGTACTGATTACACCGGCAAAATGGTCCGCATTGACACCGGCTACCCTGACCGGCTGTTGCGCTGGTTCACCGGGTACGTGGAGCGCTCGCAGCCTTCGGAAACCGGCTATCAGCGTCTTTTCATCCGTGAGCTGAGCGGCGTATTTGATCGCGCCTGGCCGTGCGCATTCCAGCACCCGACGCTTCGCCAGATTGCCGCCTGGCTGGAAGAACACAGCGGCCTGACCGTCACCGTGCCGCAGGCAGATTACAGCGACAGGCCGATCCCGCACTTCACGCACAGCGGCACAGGATTTCAGCTGCTGGCCAGTCTGGGGCGCGCCTTCGGTATTGCTGATTACCTCTGGTATCAGCTGCCCGATGGCAGCATGTATCTGGGCGGCGCTGAAAAGGCGCTGTTTGCCGGTAAGCCGGTGGACATTCCGCCGGAGTTCAGCCAGTCCACTGCAGGTGGCAATACGATGACCGTACCTGTGATCCAGTCACTGCGTCCGGGCGTGGAGGTGAACGGCCAGCGCGTGACAAAGGTACAGCTGAACAGCGACACCATGACAATCACCTGGACACCGCGAAACCGCACAACAGGCCAGCCGCTGCAGAAAACACCGGTACAGCGGCAGGTTGAAAGCCATTACCCGGAGCTGGCCAGCGGCCTGCACCTGCCTAAAATGGCGCGTGTTGTTGCCCCGTCTGAGGCGGTTAAAAGCGGAAACTTTGCTGACCCCTTCAGGCCGCGCTATGCCGTCGATCTGCAGCTGCTGGACGCTGACGGTAATCCGGACGGGAGCACGCCAGTTTATCCTGCCGTGCCGCTGCCCGTTCCGATGGCCGGTAATGATTCCGGGATGTTTCAGTTTCCGCCAGAGGGGACGTTGGTTGAGGTCGGGTTCACCGGTGGACGCCCGGACAAACCGTTTGTGCGCCAGACCATGCCGGAAGGGACCAGCCTGCCGGACGTGAAGCCAGGCGAACAGCTGCAGCAGCAGCGCGCGGAAGTATCACAGCGCGTAACGCAGGCGGGAGACTGGGAGCGCCAGACCGATCAGGCCATCCGTGAAACGTCCATGAGCCGGGAAGTTAAAGCCGATACGGAAACGCGTGAGCTGGTCAGCAGGGAAACGACGGTCAAAGCCTCGGACAGGACCACTGTGATTGGAACGGCGTCACTGATGGCCGGGGCAATCCAGCACGTGACGACCGGTAATTACAGCATGGCCGCACAGCAGAGCCAGCTGATTACAGTGGGCGGTAATGCGGAAACGGACGTCACCGGCAGCGCGGCGATAAAAGTCGGTCAGGCGCTGACTGAAAAAATCGGCCAGCTGCGTCAGAGCATTGCCGGGACGCGTCAGGAAATTATCGCGCCGGTAGTGTGGATTGGTTCGGAGAAGATTAACGTGGCCCAGCTGATGCTTGATACCGTGGCCCTTGTGCAGCAACTGGCGGAACAACTGGCCAGCCACACGCACCCGTCAACCGGCCAGCCCACGAACAGCAGTGCCATCGCGCAGAGTGGCCAGCAGGCCGCCGCGCTCAGTTCGAAATATTCCCCCGTCATCGGCAAGTAAGCCAGCACACTAACCCGCTATCGCAGCGGGTTTTTTATTGCCCGTGACCAGAACGCCTCAGACGCACGCCACGCCACGCACAGGCGCGCCCATCACGCACGACAACCATAAACAGATCATCCGCACAGCGCGGCACTGGCTGCGCGTCAGCCCCGGCAAAATAATCGTCGCGCAGACAAAATCGGCGCTACACCGCACCCGCCTGCAGGTTTTGCATCACATAAATTTTTCAGTTTTATTTTTTTACAAACCAATATGCCAGCCCGCGCCGTTGGCGGCCCTATGCGGAAAATTACAAACTGAAAAAGTTGAAAATAAATTCAGCTATTTTCAGTAAACTGGATCGGAAATGGATCGCGCAAGAAAGCAAGTTTTTGAAATTTAATAAAAAAATTAAATTTCGTGATGTTGATTGGATCAAAAAGGCAAGGCGTAGGGTCAAACTAAAAGCCTGCGAGTTCAAGAATGGCGCGGGCTTAGGTAACTTTTAAGCATTATAAAAGACTGAAATTTTTTTCTCAGTTCAACCAGTTCAAATAGTGTGCTGCCCACTGAACCAAAGGCCTGACAGTTACGAGTTTCGTTCTTGATGCTTTTTAACTGCATGAGCAACGCTTGAGAAAAATATACTTCCTATAATCACCACTAGTGAAGCGAAGAAAAAATAAAGTACATATTCAGTAAGAGGGGACAGCCCTTTATCTATAGCCTTAATCATATCAGGTGGTACTTCCTTAACATTCAACAATATACTATGCACAGCGTAAATGGTGCCGAGGCTTGCAGAAAAGAAAACGCCAATTAATGTGAACAGAAACGTTAATCGCATATCAGCGTATTCTAAATAAAATTTAGGGTTAGTGTAAGCCACGCCTAACAATCCAAGAAGCAACGTTGCAAAGCTACTTGTTAAAAATATAAAAACTTCTTGAGACATGACTTCCTCACATCAGGCAAGATTAAAAAGGGGGAGGTAACACCGTAGTACATTAAAACTCAAAATTTGTCGAAGGCTTAGCTAAAAGAGTTGGTGCGACACTTTTGCGACACTAAAGATGAAATGCGATAAAAGGAAATGCTTGGTTTATAGGTAACTTACTAATTTTAATGAAGAAATTTGGTGGCCCCTGCTGGGTTTGAACCAGCGACCAAGCGATTATGAGTCGCCTGCTCTAACCACTGAGCTAAGGGGCCAGCGGAGCGGGGATTATAAAGTATCTCTTCTGGGCAATCCAGCACTCAGCCACCGGTTGCTGAAATAAGCAGCAGTGATTTACCTGCTGATTTCTATAACAAATCTGGTGAACCGCGATCCCGAAGTCGCAAACAGGCACGGATAATGCTTCTCCGTGCCTTTAGGGAAACCGGGCTTCAGTCGTTATGGCTGATGGCTGACTCAGCTCTGACAATAACGTGATGCTGATTGATTCCGCGAAAGATGGGGAACCAACGTGCCACGTGCCTGATCGTAATCGTGCCATATCTGCAGATCTTCCAGCGCCAGAATGGTTAACCGTCACCCGAATATCGTGCTGTTTTGCCAGTGCGTCAGCCAGGGTGGTGAGCCGCCCCTGATCGCGCGCGACCAGAATCAAATCACAACCGCGTGCTGCCAGTCGTTTTGCATAGGTCGCGCCGATACCGCTGGATGCGCCGGTAATTAAAGCTGTACCTGATTGTGACAGCTCTTTTTCCTCGTATGATGAGCGTAATAATTACTATGATAGCCAGATGCTACTTAGCAGACACCGCAGGAGATGAGATGGAAAAGCAGGGCAGCAAAACGCATATGCGGCAGCGTATCCTTGATGAGGCGGCGCGCGTGATGCGTGAAACCGGCACCGAAGGAATTGGTGTAGCCGCGCTGGTGAGTGAAGTGGCCCATCTTCCACAGCCGACACGGCAGATCTTCGCCCAGGGCTTGAATACGATGCATGCCGGTCTGGCGCAGATATTGCGTGAGCTGAGATTGCCCGATGCGGAAGCGCTGGCCTCCAGCATGCTGGCAGAGATGGTTGGCGCGCTGGCGCTGGCGCGAGCCTGCCCGGATGCTGAGCAGGCTAGCCAGATGCTGCAGCGCAGCCGTGATGCGCTGAAGCAGCGCACGCTGGAGGTGGCGGCATGAGTGAACATGCTATCCGCGACATCATCAGTTCCGGTCTTGATGTGCTGTTCTGTGGCATTAATCCGGGTCAGTCAACCGCTCATCAGGGGTTTCACTTTGCGCATCCCGGCAACCGGTTCTGGAAGGTCATCCATCTGGCGGGATTCACCCGGCAGCAGCTGAAACCGGAAGAGGAGCAGCGCTTAACGGAAACCGGCTGCGGCATCACCATGCTGGTTGAGCGGCCCACGGTACAGGCGAGTGAGTTAGCGCCTGATGAGCTGCGCGATGGTGGCAAACGGCTGATGGAAAAGGTGCTGGATTACCAGCCGGCTGCGCTGGCTATCCTTGGTAAGGATGCGTTTCGTCGTGCTTTCAAACAGAGCAAAGTCGAATGGGGCAAACAGCCGATATGTATGGGGAAAACGCAGGTATGGGTGTTGCCGAATCCCAGCGGCCTTAATCGCGCATCTCTGGATGAGATGGTCGAGGCGTATCGTCAGCTCTATGTGGAACTGCATGCGGGGAACGAATGAATCCGGGCAGGGCAGGGGAGAGGCAGTAACAGACAAGCATAAAAAAACCCCGGCGAACCGGGGTTTTTGTCTGACTTAATCGTCGAGGAAGCTACGCAGCACTTCCGAACGGCTCGGATGGCGCAGTTTACGCAGCGCTTTGGCTTCAATCTGACGAATACGCTCACGCGTAACGTCGAACTGTTTGCCCACTTCTTCCAGCGTATGGTCAGTGTTCATATCGATACCGAAACGCATGCGCAGCACTTTCGCTTCGCGCGCGGTCAGGCCAGCCAGCACGTCATGGGTCGCAGAACGCAGGCTCTCTGAGGTAGCAGAATCCAGCGGCAGCTCCAGCGTGGTGTCTTCGATAAAATCACCCAGATGTGAATCTTCATCATCACCAATCGGCGTCTCCATGGAGATCGGCTCTTTAGCGATTTTCAGCACCTTGCGGATTTTATCTTCTGGCATCAGCATACGTTCAGCCAGCTCTTCCGGCGTTGGTTCGCGGCCCATCTCCTGCAGCATCTGGCGTGAAATACGGTTGAGCTTGTTGATGGTCTCAATCATATGCACCGGAATACGGATGGTACGCGCCTGGTCGGCGATAGAGCGGGTGATAGCCTGACGGATCCACCAGGTCGCATAGGTCGAGAACTTGTAACCACGGCGATATTCAAACTTATCTACCGCTTTCATCAGGCCGATATTACCTTCCTGAATAAGGTCAAGGAACTGCAGCCCGCGGTTGGTATATTTCTTGGCAATCGAAATAACCAGACGCAGGTTAGCTTCCACCATCTCTTTCTTGGCGCGACGAGCTTTGGCTTCACCGATCGACATGCGACGGTTAATGTCTTTGACCTGTTCAATGGTCAGACCGGTCTCTTCTTCGACCTGCGCCAGTTTTTGCAGAGAACGCATGACGTCATCCTGCACTTCCAGCAGTTTTTCAGACCACGGCTTGTTCATGGCCAGTGCGGCTTTGAACCAGCTTTCATTGGTTTCATTGCCGGTAAACAGCGTGATGAAGTTTTTCTTCGGCATTTTGCACAGCTCAATACAGAGCTTCATGATCAGACGTTCCTGAGTACGGACACGTTCCATCATGGTGCGCATGCTGTTTACCAGGTAATCGAACTGCTTCGGTACCAGGCGGAACTGTTTGAAGACGTCAGAAAGGTTCTGGATTTCGGCAACGGCGGCAGCATGACTGCGACCTTTGCTTTTGATCACACTGCGGGTAGTTTCATACTGCTTACGCAGGTCAGAAAACTTCTCGCGCGCCAGTTCCGGGTCAATTGAGTTATCGTCGTCGGAGCTGTCGTCATCCTCTTCATCTTCTTCTTCATCGTCCTTACGATCGGCTTCAGAGAGTTCAGAGCCCACATGTGTAGCCGTTGGGGGCAGAGTTTCTTCTGCGTTAGGATCGACGAAGCCGGTGATCAGATCGGAGAGGCGTGATTCGCCTGCTTCAACTTTGTCGTACTGATCCAGAAGATACGTAATCGCTTCAGGGTATTCGGCTACAGAACACTGAACCTGGTTGATACCGTCTTCAATACGCTTAGCGATGTCAATTTCGCCTTCGCGCGTCAGCAGTTCAACGGTACCCATTTCACGCATATACATGCGAACCGGGTCAGTGGTACGCCCGATTTCAGATTCAACGCTGGATAACACCTGAGCGGCAGCTTCCGCGGCATCTTCGTCAGTATCGGAGCTGTTTTCGTTCAGCATCAGATCGTCGGCATCCGGGGCTTCTTCAACCACCTGAATACCCATGTCGTTAATCATCTGGATGATGTCTTCGATCTGATCTGAGTCGACGATATCTTCCGGCAGATGGTCATTGACCTCAGCATAGGTCAGATAGCCTTGCTCCTTACCACGGGTGACAAGAAGCTTGAGCTGTGACTGCGGGTTTTGCTCCATAAGACGGTATCCACACTTCTGTTAAATTAGATTGGTGTCGGTCGGCAGCGAGCCAACAATAGCAGTAAAGGCATTTAATTCTTGCCGCTGCCTTCGTCGCGGCGTGGGCTTTGCCCATCAGTATTCGGCACTTAAGCCGCTTGTATAAACTCTGTGCTAATGGCCTGGCTTACTCGTCATTCTTGTCCCCGGCAATGCTCGCTTTCCTCAGGTACTTCAGTACGCTGCGGAAGCTGTGCGCTGGCGGTGACCAGACTGACTTCGACGCCAAAACCTTAAAAATCTGTACGGCTACCCTTTCGTCGTTCGGAACGGGCAGCATGCTGAAAACAGTTACTTTCTGGCAAACGCCTGACTGAGTGTCCAGAGTTCCCGGCGCTCATCAGCGCTCAGTCCCTGGGTGCGCTCACGCGCAATCAAAAATTCCAGGCGCTCTTCAAGAGCTGAGTCGTAGATGCTGGCCAGCGAGTCCTGAAACACCGCTTCGGCTTCCTCATCTACTATCATGTGGTTCCAGATCGCCAGTGTTTCAAGCGTCTGACTAAAATTTGTTCCGCGATATAACTCTAGTAGCTGACCGGTGGTCAATCCAGGATTCTCATTACAACGGCCCACTAATTCAATAAATAGCGGTAAACCCGGCATTTTTGACTCAGACAGCCCATCAAGCGAAGGCACCAGGGTAGCCAGCTGCGGATTCTGAATCAGCAACGCGATCAGCACGCGCATAGTGGTACGCTTCAGCGGTGGCGCAACCGGCGTCGTTCCGCTTGCGGCCAGCTTTGGCATCAGCTTTTCAAGCTGATTGTCGTCAAGAATACCCAGTTTATTCCCCAGTTCCTGACGCATATAAATACGTAAGGTCTCACCAGGGATCTGCGTAATCAGCGGTAAAGCCAGCGTGCTCAGGCGCGCTTTTCCGTCGCGTGAGCTCAGATCTACCTGTGGCAGCAGGCTATCAAATAAAAACGAAGAGAGCGGCATCGCCTGCTCCATCCTCGCTTCGAAGGCGTTTTTACCCTCTTTACGTACCAGCGTATCCGGATCTTCACCATCGGGTAAAAACATAAAGCGTAGCTGACGACCATCATTCATGTAAGGCAATGCGGTTTCAAGCGCACGCCATGCCGCTTCACGACCAGCCCTGTCGCCGTCGTAACAGCAGATCACGGTGTCGGTACTGCGAAACAGCAACTGAATGTGTTCAGCAGTGGTGGAGGTGCCTAATGACGCGACGGCATAATCTATCCCGTACTGCGCCAGCGCAACCACGTCCATGTATCCCTCAACCACTAACAGGCGGGCGGGTTCAGGATGGTTCTTCACGGCTTCATAGAGGCCATAGAGCTGGCGGCCTTTATGGAAAATAGGTGTTTCCGGCGAGTTCAGATACTTCGGCGTATCGTTGCCCAGCACGCGTCCGCCAAAACCTATGACGCGTCCACGCTTATCGCGAATCGGAAACATGACGCGGTCGCGAAACCGGTCATAAGTACGGCCTTTGTCATTGCTGACCAGCATGCCCGCTTCCATCAATGACTCGCGATCTTCCGATTGCTTACCAAAACGCTTGAGAACATTATCCCAGCCGGCTGGCGCGTAACCTATGGCGAAATGATTGATGATTTCGGCGCTCAGACCACGACGATCAAGATAGTCGCGTGCTGGCTGCGCACTGGATTGCTGCAGACCCTGCTGATAAAAACCGTTCAGGTTCTCCATCAGCTGATACAGGCTCTGGCGCTGATGGCGTTCCATCTGGCTGGGCCCGCTGCCTGCTTCATAAGGCACGTCTAAACCGTGGGAAGTGGCTAACTCTTCAATACTTTCCACAAACTCCAGACGATCAAAGTTCATTAAAAAGTCGATAGCGTTGCCGTGAGCACCACAGCCGAAACAGTGATAGAACTGCTTTTCGCCGTTTACGGTGAAAGAGGGCGTTTTTTCATTATGGAAAGGACAGCACGCATGGAAATTCTTACCCTGCTTTTTTAGCTTAACGCGGGCATCGATAAGATCCACGATATCCGTGCGGGCAAGTAAATCGTTGATAAATACGCGTGGAATTCGTCCAGCCATACGCCCCAGATTTTCAGCTCATAAACGGCAACAAGCCGCGCTTCCTTTCGGAAAGCACGGCCTTTTACTTGACTCTGTCTGCGTGAATCACGCGGTGGAGGCGGACCTCCGGAACGACTTAGTACAGACGAGTGCGGCGTGCGTTTTCGCGAGCCAGTTTCTTGGCGTGACGCTTAACTGCTGACGCTTTAGCGCGCTTACGTTCGGTAGTCGGTTTTTCATAGAACTCACGACGACGAACTTCAGCCAGAACGCCTGCTTTCTCGCATGAACGCTTGAAGCGACGCAGTGCTACGTCAAATGGCTCGTTTTCACGTACTTTAATTACCGGCATGTAACTCTCACCTCGATAAAATTCGGTTTTTGCTGCTGACTGCGGCGCCAGCAAATTCAAAATGGTGCAGCATTTTACTCCAACTCAGGTTGGTTTGTAAAGCACCATGGATAATTTGAAACCAACAGGAGCGTTTGCCTGTGCGGCTGCCGGTTTTTCCAGGGGCGGGAGTATAGCGCACTCTTTAGCCGACAGAAAATGACTTTTTACGGTGGATGCCCGCGCTGCACATCCAATTGCTGTGATAAACTGCGCGCCGCAAGAATGAGGTGATGCAATGCGAATTCTGGGTATTGAAACGTCGTGCGATGAAACCGGCATCGCAATCTATGATGACGAGGCCGGATTACTGGCTAACCAACTCTACAGCCAGGTAAAACTGCACGCCGATTATGGCGGTGTGGTGCCGGAACTGGCCTCACGTGATCACGTGCGTAAAACCGTGCCGTTGATTCAGGCTGCGCTGAAAGAGGCCGGTCTGGAGCCGCAGCAGATCGACGCGGTGGCTTACACCGCAGGCCCTGGGCTGGTCGGTGCGCTGCTGGTCGGTGCCACCATTGGCCGCGCCCTGGCATTTGCCTGGAAAGTGCCCGCCGTGCCGGTCCACCATATGGAAGGCCACCTGCTGGCGCCGATGCTGGAAGAGAATCCGCCGGAATTTCCGTTTGTCGCACTATTAGTGTCGGGCGGACATACGCAGTTGATTAGCGTCACCGGCATTGGTGAATACGCGCTACTGGGTGAATCGATCGATGATGCCGCGGGTGAAGCGTTCGACAAAACGGCCAAGCTGCTTGGGCTGGATTATCCAGGCGGGCCAATGCTGTCGAAGATGGCGCAGCAGGGCACTGCGGGACGTTTTACCTTCCCGCGTCCGATGACCGATCGTCCGGGCCTGGATTTCAGCTTCTCTGGCCTGAAAACCTTTGCTGCTAATACCATTCGCGCCAATCCTGATGATGATCAGACCCGTGCTGACATCGCCCGCGCGTTTGAAGATGCAGTAGTAGATACGCTGTCGATTAAATGTAAGCGTGCGCTGGATCAGACCGGCTTTAAGCGTCTGGTGATTGCGGGCGGTGTCAGCGCTAACCGCACACTGCGGGAGCAGATGGCGATCATGATGCAAAAGCGCGGCGGTGAAGTGTTCTACGCCCGTCCGGAGTTTTGTACCGATAACGGGGCGATGATCGCGTATGCGGGCATGGTGCGGTTAAAAGGCGGTACGCGGGGCGAGTTGAGCGTCAGCGTGCGACCGCGCTGGCCGCTGGCGGAACTGCCCGCCATCTGATAAAAAAAAGCCGGCTTGCCGGCTTTTTTTATGGCTGAGATTTCTTTTTGCGCTTCCATATCTTGCCTTCCTGACCCCGCCACAGCCGCTGAATATTATCGTGATGACGCAGCAGGATAAGGCAGGAGAGCATGGATACCGGGAAGGTGAACTGCGGTTTGAACCACCACACATAAAATGGCGCGATCAGCGCGCTGACGATGGCACCCAGCGAGGAATAGCCGCTGAGTAAGACCGTTAACAGCCAGGTGCCGGTAACCAGCCCGGTTAAGTCCCAGCCAATCGGCGCAATCGCGCCAAATGCCGTCGCCACACCCTTGCCACCGCGAAAGTGAAAGAATACCGGATAGATATGACCCAGACAGGCGGCAATGGCGGTCAGGCCGAGGTAGAGCGGAGTCACGTGCATCAGATAGGCCAGCCAGACCGGCACCATCCCTTTCAGCACATCAAACACTAATACGCTGACTGCTGCGGTTTTACCGCCCAGACGCAGTACGTTGGTGGCACCCGGATTGCCGGAACCGTGTGTGCGCGGATCGGGCAGGCCAGCGAGTTTGCAAACCAGAATCGCACTGGAAATCGAACCGCAAAGATACGCGAAAATAATCATACCAAGCGCGAAAGCACTCATAACACCGTACCGTTCCCTTTAGGGTCGTTTTGATCTCATCAACCATGGATAATACGCATAATCAGCCGGGAGTGGTATCCGGCTTAGCCAAAAACAGAGACTCTCATCATGGATATCGTATTTATAGAACAACTCACCGTCTTTACCACCATTGGCGTTTACGACTGGGAACAGGGCATACAGCAGAAGCTGGTGCTCGATGTCGAAATGGCCTGGGATAACCGTCTGGCGGCCAGCAGCGACGATGTGAAAGATTGTCTCAGCTATGCGGATGTCTCCTCGGCAATTCTGACGCATCTTACCGGCAGCCGTTTTGCGCTGGTTGAACGGGTTGCTGAAGAAATCGCGGATCTGTTGATGAACCGTTTCAATTCGCCTGGGGTCCGCATAAAGGTAAGCAAACCGGGGGCTGTAGCCCAGGCGGCGCAGGTTGGCGTGCGAATTGAGCGCGGGACTATTCCTAAATAAATACGATGTGATTGCCATCACAATGAAACCAAACCAAATTACTGTCTGTCATAGCGTGTACCGTTTCGTTACAGCAGGCGAAATGGTGCAGACCTTAAGGTTTAATTCAGGCTGATAGCGGCATGATTTCAGACGATAGCCACGCGCTACCGCCTTTTTAATGGTTTTGAAACGGATAGAGGAAACATTTGATGGCAGATATTCATCAGCTTTGGGTAGCTGCAATCCTGGGCGTTGTGGAAGGGCTGACCGAATTTTTACCGGTCTCTTCCACAGGGCACATGATTATAGTTGGTCACCTGCTGGGCTTTGAGGGTGAAAAAGCCGAGACCTTTGAAGTTGTGATCCAGTTAGGATCGATTCTGGCTGTAGTAGTGATGTTCTGGCGCCGTCTGTTTGGCCTGATCGGCATCCACTTTGGCGAAGTTAAGCATGAAGGCGTCGGCACCGGGCGTCTGTCGCTGATCCATATCCTGCTGGGTATGGTACCGGCAGTGGTCGTGGGCCTGGCGCTGCACGATCAGATCAAAACGCTGTTTAATCCGATCAATGTGATGTACGCCCTGGTGGTGGGGGGTGTGCTGCTGCTGGCTGCGGAGTACCTCAAGCCAAAACAGCCGAAAGCCGTCGGCGTCGATGATATTACCTATCGTCAGGCGTTTATGATTGGCTGTTTTCAGTGCTTAGCACTCTGGCCGGGCTTCTCGCGTTCTGGTGCAACCATTTCTGGCGGGATGCTGATGGGCGTGAGCCGCTATGCAGCGTCAGAGTTCTCCTTCATCCTTGCAGTGCCAATGATGATGGGAGCGACTGTACTGGACATGTACAAGAGCATCGGCTTCCTGACGATGGCGGATTTCCCGATGTTTGCGGTCGGCTTTGTGACGGCCTTTATCGTGGCGCTGATTGCGATTAAAGCCTTCCTTGAGCTGATCAAACGTATCTCATTTGTTTCGTTCGCGATCTACCGCTTTATTGTGGCGGCAGCGGTTTACATGGTCTTCATGTAAATCCCGGGCAGCCTGCTAGTCAGGCTGCCTGATCGCCAGACCCTGCGCGACGGCGTCAATCCGTCGTCGCGTTAACTCTTCCCGCACTTCCGCACCTTTAAATCCCGCGTCGATCACCGCTTTAGTCGGCACCGCCTGCGCCAGCGCAAAAGCACGACGCAGATAGTCGCCCTGCGGATAAGGCATGCTCTCCAGTCCGGCTCGCCCGCGCGCATCCGCTTCGCTGGTCAGCGCCATCTGCTCAACGCGCTGCGGCTTACGCCAGGCGTCGATCCGGTCAAACAGTCCCACCAGCGACGAGGCGGATTGCCGTTCAATGGTGTGCACCACATCGTGAAATTCGGTCACAATCAGCGCCAGATCGCGAATCGCGTTTGGCACACGCAGTCGCTGACACAGCGCCTCGACCAGCGGAACGCCCGCCAGACCATGACCGTGGTGGCTGGGCCAACGTTCAGGTGGCGTCAGCGCCTTGCCGACGTCATGGAACAGCGTGGCGAAGCGCACATCAATCTCACTGGAGAGCGCGGCGGCCATCGCCAGCGTCATCAGCGTGTGAACGCCAGTGTCGATCTCCGGATGCCACTTAATCGGCGCAGGAATACCAAACAGATTATCCAGCTCAGGAAACAGCACCTGCAACGCACCGCAGTCGCGCAGAACCTGAAAATAGACCTGTGGATTCCGGGCGCTCAGCGCCTTTTCCGTCTCTTTCCACACCCGTTCGGCAGTGAGATTCGACAGCTCACCGCTTTCTGCCATCTGCTGCATCAGCTGCTGGGTTTCGGGGGCAATACGAAAGTTGAGATGGGCGAAACGCGCCGCAAAGCGCGCAACCCGCAACACCCGTAGCGGATCCTCACTGAAGGCGTCAGAGACGTGACGCAGCAGGCGCTGGGCAATATCACGCTGGCCATTATAAGGATCAACCAGCACGCCGTTTTCATCCTGCGCGATAGCATTGATGGTCAAATCGCGGCGCTGTAAGTCCTGCTCCAGCGTCACGTCGGGCGCGGACCAGGTGACAAAGCCGGTGTAGCCTTTCCCGTTTTTCCGCTCGGTACGTGCCAGCGCATACTCTTCGCGACTGACGGGATGCAGGAAAACGGGAAAATCGCGACCAACCTGATGATAGCCCTGCTCGAGCATGGCTTCGGGTGTGGAACCTGTCACCACCCAATCTTTGTCTGTAACCGGCAGATTCAGCAGCGCATCACGCACCGCACCGCCAACAAGAAACGTCTTCACGCAAAACTCCAGAGAAAAAGAAATGACCTGCACGCCGGGCGCGTCCCGCGCCTGAAATCAGCGGTGCATCTCATTTTATTGTTGCACAGATTCACCGGATTGCAGACATGCCAAAAAGGGGATCCTGCGATCCCCTGCTCAAACCCGACTCAATAGTGTCAGTTCATCCAGCGATCGCTTTTCTTGCGGCGCGGCAGCATGTGCGGCAGTAACAGGCCCAGCAGCAGGCCGACGCCCAGCACGCCGCCACCATACATAAACCACTGCATGATAATGGTGCGCTGCTTATCATCCAGCTGAACGTTAGCGGCGCTGACTTTCTTCTGCGCGACGAGCAGCTCATTTTTCAGCTTCTGATTCTCGCCTTTCAGTCCGTTGATAACGCCGTCGCTGCTGGCGACTTTGTTCTGCATCTCAGCAGTGCGCTGGTTCCAGCTGTTGTCGATGTTATCCAGTTTGGCGGTCAGATCTTTCACCTGCTGCTCAAGCTGGGGCACCCGGGTGCGCAGGCTCGGATTAGCACTGAGCTGCGACAGCGGGATCCATGTGGTACGGCCTTCCGAATCACGGATCTGGCCATAATGCGTGTCATTGTTGGTCTGTAACAGCTGCACCTCTTCTCCGGCGTTCAGCTTACCGAGCAGGCGAAACTGATCGCCCGGCCCGCTGCGAACCCAGGTCGAAAGTTCATCAGAAACATAGCGCTTTTCGTCGGCATGGGCAGGTGCAATGGTGCTAAGGGCCAGCAAAGTGAGTCCAGCGAGAGTAATTTTTTTCATTCGATTTCGTTTGGCTTAGTCTGACTAAAAATTTACCGGCACAGTCTGGAGAGGCCTCGCATAAATCTGAATGAGAACTATCCTGGTCTCATGAGAGTGCGAAAAGGTCTGCGAAAGAGCAAAGAAAGCAGAGACAGCGCGGCTTCTGTGCATTAATCTTCGCCTGATAACCCCTTGCCCTCCAGGCGACAGCTTGAGTAACCTGCTGATAATCGCCTGAAATATGCAGGAAACACCCTCTTAAGTGCCAGCGGCGTAGTGAATAAAAAATTATGACCATCGAAATCGAACTAAAGTTCATTGCAACTCCACAGGCGGCCGGGAAACTGGCTGAACTGCTCTCGACTCTGCCGCATCAGCATCAGGCTGCTCGCGAGCTGACCAACATCTACTTTGAAACCGACGACAACCAGCTACGACGCTGGGATATGGGATTGCGTATCCGTGGTGTTGACCAGCGTTATGAAATGACGCTGAAAGCGGCGGGGCAGACGCTCGGCGGACTGCATCAGCGCCCGGAATACAACGTTGAGCTCAGCGAACCGGTTCTGGACATTGCACGCCTGCCGGCAGAGATCTGGCCGCAGGGCACCGATGTTGCGGCGCTGCAGCCGCGCTTACAGCCCCTGTTCACCACCCATTTCCAGCGCGAGATCTGGCTGATCACCACAGGCAACAGTGAAATTGAAGTGGCGTTTGATCAGGGCGAGGTCACGGCGGGTGAGCTTAGCGAACCGCTGTGCGAGATCGAACTGGAGCTGAAACGTGGCGAACGCCAGGATCTGCTGGCCTTCGCACAGCAGCTGGTGGCGCTGGGCGGTCTGCGTATGGGCAGCCTGAGCAAAGCTGCCCGCGGCTATCAGCTGGCGCAGGGTAATCCGCCGCGCCAGATACAGCCTTTTCCGCTGCTGAAAGCAGGCGCCAAAGCCACTGTCGAGCAGGGCATGGTGGCTGCGATGTCGGCAGGACTTCATCACTGGCAATATCATGAAGAAATCTGGCTGCGCGGCAACGCGGCGGCCCAGGATGCAGTGCGCGAAGCGCTGGATCTGCTGCGTCAGGCGTTCAGCCTGTTTGGCGCGCTGGTGCCGCGTAAAGCCAGTAGTGCGCTGCGTCAGCAGCTGACCACGCTGGAAGAGACGCTGGTGAATGAAGAGCAGGATGCTGCCACTTTCTGCTTATCTTCCCTCTCGGTTGAGACGCAGCTGGCGCTGACACACTGGCTGGCTGAATCTCAGTGGCGTCAGTGGATCGATGCCAAAGGGGAAGCCAAGCTGCAGGGTTCGTTTAAGCGTTTCAGCGACATCATGCTGAGTCGCGTCAATGCCGATCTGAGAGAAACGTTCATCACGGTAAAACAACCCAATGAGTATCAGGACAAAGCCACCCGTCTGGCGCGTCAATTGCTTACCGTCCATCTGCTGGCGGGATTCTATCCGTCTGAGGCGGTCGTCAGCTGGCTCGACCCGTGGCAACAGCTGCTGTCGGCAATTCATGAAAAACAGACGTCCGGGCTAGCCTGGCTGGCAATGCAGGCGCTGAAACAGTCACCGTTCTGGCTCACCAGCGGCGCTGGCCGCTAACGGGCATTCCGTCACGCCATCAAGGAGGGAGTTATGTTGTCAGCACTTCCCGCGTTGCTACGCGACCAGGCTGAAGAGGCCGCCCGACAGCTTGGGGTTTCGCTGGCTTCGTTAAGCCCGGAGCAGGCTGCCGGACTGGCATTCAGCGATTTTGTGCTGGAAAACCTGCAACAACATCCCGACTGGTGGCAGGCCATGCTCGACCAGCCGCCGCATCCTGATGAGTGGCAACACTACTCTGCGTGGCTCAATCAGGCGCTTGGCGGCATCGACAATGAAGCGAGCCTGATGCGCGAACTGCGGTTGTTTCGACGCCGTATGCTGGTACGCATCGCCTGGATGCAGGCTCTGCAACACGCCACGACCGAACAGAGCCTGCAACAGCTCAGCGTTTTAGCCGAAGCGCTGATCAGTCGGGCACGTGACTGGGTTTATCAGGATTGCTGTCGTGATTTTGGTACACCCTGTAATGCGGACGGCGACGCGCAGCCGATGCTGATTCTGGGCATGGGCAAGCTGGGCGGCGGCGAACTCAATTTCTCCTCTGATATCGACCTGATCTTTGCCTGGCCGGAAAACGGCACAACGCGTGGCGGACGGCGTGAACTCGACAACGCTCAGTTCTTTACCCGCATGGGACAGCGGCTGATCAAAGTGCTGGATCAACCCACCATGGATGGCTTTGTCTATCGGGTGGATATGCGGCTGCGCCCGTTTGGTGACAGTGGTCCGCTGGTGATGAGTTTTGCCGCGCTGGAAGATTATTACCAGGAGCAGGGACGCGACTGGGAGCGTTACGCCATGGTCAAGGCGCGGCTGATGGGCGATGACCACGATCGCTGGAGCCTGGAGCTGCAGCAGATGCTGCGGCCATTTGTTTATCGCCGCTACATCGACTTCAGCGTGATCCAGTCGCTGCGTAACATGAAAGGGATGATCAGCCGCGAGGTCAGGCGACGCGGCCTGAAAAACAATATCAAACTGGGCGCGGGCGGCATCCGGGAAACCGAATTTATCGTGCAGGTGTTCCAGCTGATCCGCGGCGGCCGTGAGCGCTCGCTTCAGCTGCGTTCACTGCTGCCGACGCTGGAGGCGATCAAAACGCTGGCCCTGCTGCCCGCTGAACAGGTCGATGCGCTACGTGTTGCCTACCTGTTCCTGCGGCGGCTGGAGAATCTGCTGCAAAGCCTGGGCGACGAGCAGACCCAGACCCTGCCAGAGGATGAACTGCATCGCGCCCGGCTGGCGTGGGCGATGGATTGTGCTGACTGGCCCGCTCTGATGACCCGGCTCGACGGCCAGATGGCGGCGGTGCGCGCTATCTTCGACGAGCTGATTGGCGAAGATACCCCTGAGATTGGCGATCAGCGTGAGCTGGCGGAGTTTCAGGTGCTGTGGCAGGACCAGCTGGAGGATAGCGAACTGGCACCGCTGGTGCCGCAGTTCAGTGACGAGCAGCGGCTTACGCTGCACCAGACGCTGGAGGCGTTCCGTCAGGATATCAACCGGCGCACCATCGGCCCGCGCGGCCGTCAGGCGCTGGACCAGCTGATGCCGCGTCTGCTCAGCGAAGTCTGCCCACGTGAAGATGCGGCGGTGACGCTCAGCCGCCTGACGCCACTGCTGCTCGGGGTGCTGACCCGCAGCACCTATCTGGAGCTGCTGACTGAATATCACGGTGCGCTGCGGCACCTGATCCGCCTGTGCGCCGCCTCACCGATGGTAGCCAGCCAGCTGGCGCGTCACCCCTTATTGCTGGATGAACTGCTCGATCCTGCCACGCTCTATCAGCCGACCGCCACTGACGCCTATCGCGATGAGCTACGGCAGTATTTGTTGCGTATCCCCACTGAGGACGAAGAGCAGCAACTGGAAGCGGTGCGGCAGTTTAAGCAGGCACAGCATCTGCGTATTGCTGCCGCCGACATCGCGGGCACGCTGCCGGTGATGAAAGTCAGCGATCATCTCACCTGGCTGGCTGAAGCGATTATCGAATCCGTGGTGCGCCAGGCGTGGAATATGATGGTGCAGCGCTACGGCCGTCCCTCGCATCTGAGTAATGAGCATGAGCGCGGTTTTGCCGTGCTGGGCTACGGCAAACTGGGTGGCTGGGAGCTGGGTTACAGTTCTGACCTCGACTTGGTGTTCCTGCATGACTGCCCGGCAGATGCGGTGACGGAAGGGGAGCGCAGCATCGATGGCCGTCAGTTCTATCTGCGCCTCGCCCAGCGCATCATGCATCTCTTCAGTACCCGCACCTCCTCCGGCATTCTCTACGAAGTAGATGCGCGCCTGCGTCCTTCCGGTGCGGCGGGCATGCTGGTCAGTACCTTTGAGGCCTTTGAAGAGTATCAGCGCAGTGAAGCCTGGACCTGGGAGCATCAGGCGCTGGTCCGCGCACGCGTCGTCTTTGGCGAGGCGGCACTGGGTGAACGTTTCAGCGTAATTCGTCAGGCGATTCTGTCGCTGCCACGTGCCGCGGAAGCACTGCAAACTGAAGTGCGTGAGATGCGTGAAAAGATGCGCGCTCACCTCAGCAACAAACATAAAGGTCGCTGGGATATCAAAGCCGACGCGGGCGGCATCACCGATATTGAATTCATCGCCCAATATCTTGTCTTACGCTACGCCGCTGAGCAGCCTGAACTGACGCGCTGGTCTGACAATGTGCGCATTTTCGAGCTGATGGCGAAGTACCATAAAATGCCCGCCGATGAAGCACAGGCGCTGACGCAAGCCTATGTGACGCTGCGCGACGCATTGCACCATCGCGCCCTGCAGGAACAGCCCGGTCACGTTGAGCCAGAGGCCTATGCAGCGGAGCGGCAGACGGTTCTGAGCAGCTGGCAGCGCTGGCTGATAACGCCTGCGTCTATCCTGGCGTGATGCTGATAGCACAAATCGCAACTGTGCTATCATCCGCGCACTATTTTTAATGCAGTCTGGAGTGTCTGGAATGAAAGTGACTCTGCCCGCGTTCGGCCAAGCCTCAGTGCTGGTTGTTGGCGATGTAATGTTGGATCGTTACTGGTATGGCCCAACCAGCCGTATCTCCCCTGAAGCGCCGGTTCCGGTGGTGAAAGTGGACACGGTTGAAGAGCGCCCTGGCGGCGCGGCAAACGTGGCGATGAACATTGCAGCACTCGGTGCCGCGTCGCGCCTGATTGGCCTGACTGGCGAAGATGATGCGGCGCGTGTGTTGAGTAATACGCTGAAAGACGTCAACGTGCATTGTGACTTCGTGGCGGTCAAAAGCCATCCGACCATTACCAAACTGCGCGTACTTTCCCGCAATCAGCAGCTGATCCGCCTCGATTTTGAAGAGGGCTTTGATCAGGTCGATCCGGAGCCGATTCATCAGAAAATGCGTGAGTCACTGGCCGCCGCGGGTGCGCTGGTGCTGTCCGATTACGCCAAAGGCGCGCTCTCCAGCGTGCAGACCATGATTACCCTGGCGCGCGAAGCAGGCGTACCGGTATTAATCGATCCGAAAGGCACCGATTTTGCGCGCTACCGTGGCGCGACGCTACTGACGCCGAATCTCTCTGAATTTGAAGCCGTGGTCGGCAAATGCAAAAACGAAGAGGAGATCGTGGCGCGTGGCACCCAGCTGATTGCCGATTTTGACCTCTCCGCACTGCTGGTGACCCGTTCAGAAAATGGCATGACGCTGCTGCAGCCGGGCAAAGCGCCTCTGCATCTGCCCACCCAGGCACAGGAAGTCTATGACGTGACCGGTGCGGGCGATACGGTAATTGGCGTGCTGGCTGCGGCTCTGGCGGCAGGCGACTCGCTGGAAGAAGCCTGTTTCCTTGCGAATGCCGCGGCGGGTGTAGTGGTGGGTAAACTCGGTACCTCAACCGTCAGCACCGTTGAGCTGGAAAATGCGATTCACGCCCGCCCGGAACAGGGTTTCGGCATCATGACGGAAGCGCAGTTAAAAGCCGCCGTTGAGATGGCCCGCCGCCGTGGCGAAAAAGTGGTGATGACCAACGGCGTGTTCGACATTCTGCACGCCGGTCATGTCTCTTACCTGGCAAATGCCCGTAAGCTCGGCGATCGATTGATCGTCGCGGTGAACAGCGATGCGTCAACGAAACGTCTGAAAGGCGAAAGCCGTCCGGTGAATCCGCAGGAAAACCGGATGATCGTGCTGGGCGCGCTGGAAGCGGTCGACTGGGTGGTGGTATTCGAAGAGGATACGCCGCAGCGGCTGATTGCGGGCATTCTCCCTGACCTGCTGGTTAAAGGGGGAGATTACAAGCCAGAAGATATCGCGGGCAGTAAAGAAGTGTGGGCAAATGGCGGCGACGTACAGGTACTGAACTTCGAAGATGGTATCTCTACGACCAACATTATCAAAACCATCCGCGGCAGCTAAAGTGCAACGCAAGCGGGAGCCGGGCTCCCGCTCAAACGCTTATTCTGGCTTATTGTCCGCGACAGGTTTCACCACGTCCGCAACCGGTGACGGCGAAGCTGCGGGTGAGCTCGCTACGGCGGCAGATGGTGTGGCCGCTGCAACAGGCGTTGCCGGTGCTGTTGCAGTCGGTGGCGTACCGGCTGATGAACCCTGACTTTCCAGCTGCGCCAGACGCTGCTCCAGCGCCGCCAGCTTCTCACGTGTACGCAATAACACCTGCGTCTGCACATCAAACTCCTCACGGTTGACCAGATCCATGCGGGTCAGCTGCGCCTGAAGAACCTGACGAATTTTCTTTTCGACATCATCACCAAACTCACGAACACCTTTAGGCATCGCTTCGTGAACCTGACGGGCAAGTTGTTCAATTTTTTTCGTGTCGATCATGATGATTTCCTGGTTACGGGGAGCTGTGTCAGCGTGTTTACCAACGTAATAAGTGTTAAGTGTAATGCCAGAAATGAAAAGGATAAACCTCAAATCGGTAACGCAGGAAATGCAAAAGCAATTGCGCTATTGATGATTGCCGCCTCAAACGATCGGCGTTATAGTTAAATGGCTTATTCTCAGGGCGGGGCGCAATTCCCCACCGGCGGTAAATCAGCTTCGGCTGAAAGCCCGCGAGCGCTTTATCTTGATGAAAAGAGAGATAAAGGTCAGCAGATCCGGTGTAATTCCGGGGCCGACGGTTACAGTCCGGATGGGAGAGGGTAACGACATCTGTCGGACAATTGTGTCTGCTTCACGTTATTGCCACGTCTTTTTGACGTCACTCCTAAGCACGCCCTGATTCTGGTAACCCATACATTTTAAGGTTTTTATTACCATGAATCAGACGCTACTTTCTGAATTTGGCACGCCTGAACAGCGTGTAGAACGTGCTATCGCCGCCCTGCGTGAGGGACGCGGTGTGATGGTACTCGACGATGAAAATCGCGAAAACGAAGGCGATATGATCTTCGCCGCAGAAACCATGACCGTTGAACAGATGGCACTGACTATTCGTCACGGCAGCGGCATCGTCTGCCTCTGCCTGACCGAAGCGCATCGCCAGCAGCTCGATCTGCCAATGATGGTGGAAAACAACACCAGCTCTTTCGGCACCGGTTTCACCGTGACCATTGAGGCCGCAGAAGGCGTCACCACTGGCGTCTCCGCGCAGGATCGTATCACCACCATCCGCGCCGCCATTGCCGACAACGCCAAACCTACCGATCTGCATCGCCCTGGACATGTCTTCCCACTGCGTGCCAGCGAAGGCGGCGTATTAACCCGTGGCGGGCATACGGAAGCGACTATCGATTTAGTCACGCTGGCCGGCTTTAAGCCCGCAGGTGTGCTGTGCGAACTGACCAACGACGACGGCACTATGGCCCATGCGCCAGAAGCGATTGCGTTTGCCCGTCAGCACAACATGCCGGTGGTGACCATCGAAGATCTGATCGCCTGGCGTCGCGCGCACGAAACACGCCACGCCAGCTAATCTGGCTGCCGCGATAAACAGGCCCCTGTCGGGCCTGTTTACCTTCCTGCCGTACAGGAACGGCGCGGCCTGACCGCTGACTTTTCCTCTCTCCTCAACGCCGAAATGCTGTTAAACCTGCCACGTTAAATTTCATTCAAATTTCCTGATGATCATCATCATGGTTATCCGCGTGATAAAGCAGCGGATGCGCGTATCGTAATGGCTATCAAACACTCGATCCCGGGGATCACGAATGAGCCAGTTAAGAATGCCAGCGCTGTTTTTGGGTCACGGCAGCCCGATGAATGCCCTTGAAGAGAATCGCTATACCGTCGCGTGGCGTCACCTGGGCGATACTCTGCCACGTCCACGCGCGATTATCGCGGTTTCGGCACACTGGTATACGCGCGGCACCGCCGTGACGGCAATGGCAGAGCCAAAGACTATTCATGATTTTGGTGGCTTTCCGCAGGCGCTGTTTGATACGCGCTATCCGGCACCGGGATCGCCTGAACTGGCGCAGCAGCTGGTGGAGCAGTTAGCGCCCGTTGCGGTAAAGCTGGATCATGAATGGGGACTGGATCATGGTTCCTGGGGCGTCCTGATTAAGATGTATCCGGATGCGGATATTCCTGTCGTGCAGCTAAGTATTGATGGCACCAGACCGGCGGCATGGCACTTTGAGATGGGCCAGAAACTGGCTGCACTGCGCGATCAGGGGGTAATGATTGTTGCCAGCGGCAATGTGGTGCATAACCTGCGTAAAGTGCGCTGGGATGGCAACAGCGAAGTTTATCCGTGGGCCAGCAGTTTTGAACAGTTCGTCCGCGATAACCTGGCGGTGCAGAGCGATGCTGCTTCTCATCCGCTGGTTAACTTTATGGATCATCCTGGTGCGGCGCTCTCTAACCCGACACCTGAGCACTATCTGCCGTTATTGTATGTGCTGGGCGCACGTCAGCCGGATGACGCCATCAGCATTCCGGTAGATGGCATGGAGATGGGTGCCATCAGCATGATGTCGGTTCAGGTAGGGTAGGGCGAAGCTGAGAGAAAACAGGCCAGAAGCTGGCCTGTTATTATCGCGGTGCGTTAACCGATAAAGGCGTGCGGATAGAAACGGGAAAGATCCTGGGTGATCAGGTCGCGATCTTCCCGCAGGCCGATACCGGCCGGCTGATCGTCAATCAGCCAGCTACCGATCAGCGTATAGCTGTCGCCAAACTTAGGCAGCGGATGGAACTGCTGGACGATCATTCCCTCTTCGCCATAGGGTCCATCGACGCGGGCGATCTCCTGACCATTTTCCACGATGCGAATGTTAGCACCTTCACGTGAAAACAGCGGCTTCACCACATATTTGTCCATGTGCGGCACGTCATCTTCTGCGAACCAGGCGGGCAGCAGGTTAGGGTGATTCGGGAACATCTCCCACAGCAGCGGCAGCAAGGCTTTATTCGAGATGATGCTTTTCCAGGCCGGTTCCAGCCAGCGCACGCCAGCATCGCCCAGCTTGGTAGAGAACATCTCACGCAGCATAAACTCCCATGGATAGAGCTTGAACAGGTTGCTAATCACCTGATCCTGAGCGTCGGTAAATTCACCTTTCTCGCCCAGGCCAATCTCATCCATATAAAGGAATTCACTCGGCAGACCGGCTTCAGTGGCGCAATCCTGAAGATATTGCACGGTGCCACGATCTTCGTCGGTGTCACGGCAGCAGGCGAAATGCAGCCAGTTAAAACCGTGCTGCTGATGTAACGCGGCAAAGCGTTCAATCAGCTTTTCCTGCAGGCTATTAAACTGGTCGCTGCCTGCGGGTAGCTGACCGGCGTTGAGCTGGTCCTCCAGCCACAGCCACTGGAAAAACGCCGCTTCATACAGCGAGGTCGGCGTATCGGCATTGTTCTCCAGCAGCTTCACATCGCCTTTGCCATCCCAGGCGAGATCCAGACGAGAGTAAAGCGAAGGCTGACGCTGATGCCATGAATCGCGCACGAAGTCCCAGGTGTGTTTAGGAATGCGGAATTTAGTCAGCAGCGCTTCGCTGTTAACCACTTTTTCCACCACCTGCAGGCACATCTGATGCAACTCAGCGGTTACCTCTTCCAGATGCTCGATTTGCGCCAGCGTGAACTGGTAATAAGCATCTTCACACCAGTAGGGTTCACCATGCATGGTGTGAAAACGAAAACCGAACTCGGTGGCTTTTTCGCGCCAGCCTGGGCGCTCTGAAATGGCAATGCGTTCCATCGGGGCGTTAGCCTCCCATTGAGCGGCTGGAGGTGCCGCTGGCGCTGCTACGCTGCATGCTGTTCTGCTTCGCGACGGTTTCACCAAAGCCACCACGGGTAATGGTGGAAGTGGTAGCCGGTTTTGGTGCCAGCGCCGTTTTCGGCACGGTCATGCTTTTGCCGGATGTCGCTGCACCATAATTGCGGCCGGATGCATCAACAAACTGGCCGTTGGCCGGGCTGCGGGCATTTTTCGGTGAGAAGAGCGGTTGCTGTGCAAAGCCCGAACCACCGCCCATCATGCGGCCCATCATGTAACCGGCCATCAGTGGCATCCAGAAGCTGCCGCCACTCTGCTGCGATTCCGCATTGGTGGTGCCCACTCCCGCCTGAGCTGGTGTCTGCTGACACTGGTTTTCACCAAATTCAGCCACACAATCTTCACGCGTGGCATATTTTGGCGCGGTACGTTCCGCCTCTTTTTTAGCCTCATTGAATGCGGTAGTACATTGCGCACTCTGGCCCGGATTGGCTTTCGAACAGTCATCGGCATTCTGGTACATCGAAACCGTTTCATCGTTCTGTTCGCAGCCAGCCAGCATAAATACCGCCGAAACGGCGATAGCAACGGGCGTTAAATGGCGTGCCTGCCAGCTCTTGCGAAAAGCGGCATAGCGAATAGATTTTGTGCGTTTCATTATGATTATCCTGTGCCCAAAGGTAGCGCATAGAATAGGGGATGGGGGGGTAAAATTGAAGCTGGAGGCCTGATGCAACAGGGATCTTTACTTAGTTATACGTTCAACAGAGAGACGGGCCGCAAAGCAGCCCGTCTGCTGCTTAATTACCGAAAGGATTACCGCTGCTGTGGCGAGCCGCAGGACGCGCTGCCTCAGAAGAGCCGGTTGCCGCCGGACCGCTATCCACGCGCGCGGTCTGCTGTGCATTTTCCGGTGCTACCGTTTCCGGTGATGTCGGGATCTCTTTACCCAGCTGGCTGTTCAGTTTCTGCAGGCTCTGCTCATTGAGCGTACCCAGCGCATAGCTGATATTCAGCTGGTTAATCAGATAGCTATAGCGCGCATCGGAGAGCTGCTGCTTAGCATTGTAGAGCACGGTGGTTGCATCCAGCACATCAACGATAGTACGCGTACCAACCTGATAGCCCGCTTCTGACGCATCCAGAGAGCTTTGCGCAGAGACCACGGCCTGTTTATAGGCGTTGATGCTGCTGATAGAAGCATTAACGTTGTTAAACGATGAGCGAACTGTCTGAACCGCAGAACGGTGCGCGCTTTCCAGCGATTCACTGGCGCTGACAAAGCTGTACTGTGCCTGTTTCACCTGAGAGGTGACGCTGCCGCCGCTATAGAGTGGCAGTGAGAAGCTCAGACCCACCTGGTTAGAACCGGTAATCGAGTCAGTTGAACCTGCGCTCTGATTAGCACGGCTGCCGCCATATTTGCTGTTCGACATACCAGTAGAGGCCGTCAGGCCCAGCGTCGGCATATGGCCAGCTTCAGCGGAGCGGATCTGCTCACGGGCTAAATCCTGGTTCAGACGCGCAGAGAGCAGCGACAGGTTACGGCTTTCCGCCTGCTTAAGCAGCGCGCTGACGGGTTCGGGCTTATCGGTTCTGAAGCGATCAATGCTCAGCGACGCCAGCGACATGTAGTCCATGCCGGTGATCTGACGCAGCGTTTCCACGTTGTTATCGAGGTTGTTACGTGCGGTCACTTCGTTAGCCAGCACGCTGTCATATTGCGCACGGGCGTTCTGTACGTCAGTGATGGCAACCAGACCAACGTTAAAGCGCTGAGTGGTTTGATCCAGCTCGCGATAGATCGACTGCTTCTGCGCTTCGGTGTAAGAAAGGGTATCAATTGCTTTCAGCACGTTGAAGTAGGCGGTCGCGGTGTTCAGAATCAGATCCTGCTGCGCCACCTGATAGGTCACATCCTGGATACCGGCAGCTTTTTCCTGCAGGGTCAGTGCGCGCCATTTCGACATGTCGAAAATAGTCTGGGTTAATTGCAGCGAGCCGCTGGTCGTGTTGGAATGGAGACCGCTACTGTCGCGATAGCCGTTGTTGTAGGTATAGTCTGCACCCAGGCCGAGCTGGGGTAATAATGGGCTACGCGCTTCGTTGATTTTCTCAAAGGCAGAATCGCGATCGGCAGCGGCGCTGCGCAGATCCGGGTTGCTCAGACGTGCTTGTTGGTAAACCTGAAGCAGGTCTTCGGCCTGGCTGGCGAAGCTGAAACCGCCCAGGCTCAGCCCAATAAAAAATGGGAGCAGTTTTTTCATTTGCATTCCTTTTGTTGCAGCAAATTGCAGTGTGCGCGCTGCCGGGTAAGCCAAAAAATTATCGCCGATTCTAGCAGAGGGCAACTGTGAGATAAGTTGGCTGAACGTGCCTTCTCCCCCTAATTTACGTAAATAATTCAGAAAGAACTACTTACATGGAGCACGGTTACAGGCTTTTTTCGCTCCACCCCAATCTGCACAAGGAATCTGATGATGTCGGAAGAAAAAAAATCCCCTGTGACTTTCACAAAAAACGATGTAGAAATTATTGCACGCGAAACCGTCTACGATGGTTTTTTTTCCGTCGTACGTTACCGCTTCCGCCATCGCCAGTTTAATGGCGAAATGAGTGGCGAAGTGCAGCGCGAAGTTTTTGAGCGCGGACATGCCGCCGTGCTGCTACCTTATGATCCCTTACGCGATGAAGTGGTGCTGATTGAACAGATCCGCATCCCGGCTTATGACAGCAGTACTTCACCCTGGCTGCTGGAGATGGTCGCTGGCATTATTGAGCCCGGTGAATCTGTCGAGCAGGTCGTGCGCCGTGAAGCCGTTGAAGAAGCAGGATTAGAGGTCGGCCGGATTAAGCCCATGCTTAACTATCTGGCCAGCCCTGGCGGCACCAGCGAACGTCTGTCGGTGCTGATTGGGGAAGTGGATGCCAGCCAGGCAGAAGGATGCCATGGTCTGGAGGAGGAGAATGAGGATATTCTTGTCCATGTGGTGAGCCGCGAACAGGCTTACCGCTGGGTGGAAGAGGGGATAATCGACAATGCGGCGTCTGTCATCGCCCTGCAATGGCTGGCGTTGCACCATGAAAAACTACGCGAAGAGTGGATACAAAAATGAAACAGCGCTATACCCCTGACTTTCCCGAAATGATGCGGCTCTGCGAAACCAATTTCGCCCAGTTACGCCGCCTGCTGCCGCGTAACGATGAGGCGGGAGAATCGGTGATCTATCAGGTGAGTGGCGCCCGTTATCAGCTGACGATCCAGGAGTCGACACGCTATACCACGCTGGTGGAGATCCGCCAGGTCGCGCCTGCCGTAAGTTACTGGAGCCTGCCCTCGATGTCGGTAAGGCTCTATCACGATGCGATGGTCGCCGAAGTGTGTTCAACTCAACAGATCTATCGTTTCAAAGCGCGCTATGATTATCCTAATAAAAAATTGCATCAGCGCGATGAAAAACATCAGATAAACCAGTTTCTCGCAGACTGGCTGCGCTACTGCCTGGCACATGGTGCGATGGCAGTTCCGGTCTGCTGATGCGTATAATGCAGTAAATGGCGTGGAGACGAAGGAAACGCTTTGGATAGCCTGCTAACTCTTCCTGCAGCGAACGGTTCCGAAATCAGGATTTTGCAAATCACGGATACCCACCTGTTCGCGGGAAAACATGAATCGCTGCTGGGGGTGAACACCTGGTCGAGCTATAAAGCGGTGCTGGATGCGATTATTGCGCAACATCGTGACTACGACCTGATTATCGCCACCGGCGATCTCGCCCAGGATCACTCTATCGAAGCCTATCAGCATTTTGCTGAGGGTATCTCACGTTTGCCGCGGCCCTGCGTCTGGCTGCCCGGTAATCACGATTTTCAGCCTGCGATGTTCGACACGCTGGCAGCAGCTCATATCAATGCGCACAAGCAGGTGCTGGTGGGTGAGCAGTGGCAGATTGTGTTGCTCGACAGCCAGGTCTCGGGTGTGCCGCACGGGATGCTGAGCGATTATCAGCTGGAGTGGCTCGATAACGCGCTGGCCCGCTATCCGCAACGTCATACGCTGGTCCTGCTGCACCACCATCCGCTGGCCTCTGGCTGTACCTGGCTCGATCAGCACAGCCTGCGCAATTCACATCAGCTTGATGCGGTGTTACAGCATTATCCGTTAGCCCGGACGCTGGTTTGTGGTCATATTCACCAGGAGCTGGATCTTGAGTGGCATGGCCGTCGCGTGCTGGCGACCCCTTCAACCTGCGTTCAGTTCAAACCGCACTGCACCAGCTTTACGATTGACACCGTGGCACCGGGCTGGCGCTGGTTTACGCTGCATCCGGATGGCGGCCTTGAGACCGAGGTTAACCGGCTCGATACCGACGCGTTTCGTCCCGATTTAGACTCAGAAGGATACTGACGCGTGGCGGCATTGCTCTATCTGCACGGTTTTAACAGCTCGCCGCAGTCGGCTAAGGCGACACAGTTCCGGCAATGGTTAGAAGCGCAGCATCCGGAGATTGAAATGATCGTGCCCCAGCTGCCGACGTTTCCGGCCGATGCCGCCGCACTGCTGGAAGATCTGGTACTGAGCCGCAGTGGCGAAACGCTGGGGCTGGTGGGCTCTTCACTGGGCGGTTATTACGCCACCTGGCTGTCGCAATGCTTTATGCTGCCTGCTGTGGTCGTTAATCCTGCGGTGCGGCCTTTTGAGCTGCTGGCGGATTTCCTGGGCGAAAATCAGAATCCCTACACCGGCCAGCAATATGTGTTAGAGTCACGCCACATTTACGATCTGAAAGTAATGCAGATTGAACCGCTGGAAGCACCCGATTTACTCTGGCTGCTGCAACAGACCGGCGATGAAGTTCTCGATTACCGTCAGGCGCTCGACTATTACAGCGCGTGCCGTCACACGGTAGAAGAGGGCGGAAATCATGCATTTACTGGATTCGAGCGCCATTTCCCGCAGATTCTGGACTTTCTCGGCCTGAATCATCCCTGAGTAATGCGGAAATCGCACCCCATTTCACCCTTCTAATCAGACATTTACGATGAGTCAATCTAACTATAACGCGGATGCCATTGAGGTCCTGACTGGCCTTGAGCCTGTTCGCCGTCGTCCGGGCATGTACACCGATACGACGCGGCCCAACCATTTGGGTCAGGAAGTGATTGATAACAGCGTCGATGAGGCGCTGGGCGGTCACGCCAAGCGGGTTGAAGTGATTCTGCACGCTGACCAGTCGCTGGAAGTTATTGATGATGGTCGCGGCATGCCGGTGGATATTCACCCGGAAGAGGGCGTGCCTGCCGTCGAGCTAATCCTGTGTCGTCTGCACGCGGGCGGCAAGTTCTCCAATAAAAACTACCAGTTCTCGGGCGGCCTGCACGGCGTCGGCATCTCGGTGGTTAACGCCCTGTCAAAACGCGTCGAAGTCACGGTGCGCCGTAATGGCGAAATCTATGACATGGCGTTTGAGAATGGCGACAAAGTCCAGGATCTCACGGTCACCGGCACGGTTGCTAAACGCAACACCGGCACGCGCGTCCATTTCTGGCCCGATGAAAGCTTCTTCGACAGCCCACGTTTTTCGGTCTCACGCTTATCACATCTGCTGAAAGCCAAAGCGGTGCTCTGTCCTGGCGTTGAGATTGTCTTTAAAGACAAGCTGAACAATACCGAACAGACCTGGTGCTACGAAGATGGCCTGACTGACTACCTGTGCGAAGCGGTGAATGGCTTACCGACGCTGCCGGAAAAACCCTTTGTCGGCAGCTTTGCCGGGGATGTGGAAGCGGTTGACTGGGCGCTGTTGTGGCTGCCGGAAGGCGGTGAGCTGTTAACTGAAAGCTACGTTAACCTGATCCCGACCATGCAGGGCGGGACTCACGTCAACGGTCTGCGTCAGGGGCTTTTGGATGCGATGCGCGAGTTCTGCGAATATCGCAACATTCTGCCGCGTGGCGTGAAACTCTCCGCTGAAGATATCTGGGATCGCTGCGCCTATGTGCTGTCGGTGAAGATGCAGGATCCACAGTTCGCCGGGCAGACCAAAGAGCGTCTCTCTTCACGTCAGTGCGCAGCCTTTGTCTCTGGCGTGGTAAAAGATGCCTTCAGCCTGTGGCTGAACCAGAATATTCAGACGGCAGAGCAGCTGGCTGAACTGGCGATCTCCAGCGCCCAGCGACGTATGCGGGCAGCCAAAAAAGTGGTGCGTAAAAAACTCACCAGTGGTCCGGCTCTGCCGGGCAAACTGGCGGACTGCACCGCGCAGGATCTGAATAAAACAGAACTGTTCCTGGTCGAAGGGGACTCGGCAGGCGGCTCGGCCAAGCAGGCGCGTGATCGTGAATATCAGGCGATCATGCCGCTTAAGGGCAAGATCCTTAACACCTGGGAAGTCTCTTCCGATGAGGTGCTGGCGTCACAGGAAGTGCATGATATTTCCGTGGCGATCGGCATCGATCCCGACAGCGAAGATCTTTCACAGCTGCGCTACGGCAAGATCTGCATTCTGGCGGATGCGGACTCAGATGGTCTGCACATCGCCACGCTGCTTTGTGCCCTGTTCGTGAAACATTTCCGTTCACTGGTCAGAAACGGACACGTCTACGTTGCCATGCCGCCGCTCTACCGTATCGATCTCGGTAAAGAGGTTTACTACGCGCTGGATGAAGATGAGAAAGAGGGCGTGCTGGAGCAGCTGAAACGCAAAAAGGGCAAACCTAACGTTCAGCGCTTTAAAGGGCTGGGTGAGATGAACCCATTGCAGCTGCGCGAAACAACGCTGGATCCGAATACCCGGCGTCTGGTACAGCTGACCATCAGCGAAGAGGATATCGATCAGACGCTGCGCATGATGGATATGCTGCTGGCGAAGAAACGTTCCGAAGACCGGCGTAACTGGTTGCAGGAAAAAGGCGACAAGGCCGATATCGAAGTGTAAAAAAACAGGACGCAAAAGCGTCCTGTTCTCTTTGTGCTTCAGCCAGCACATCCCCAGAGAACCCGGCAGATTCAGAGCAGAGACAGTAATCCTTGTGAAAATTACCCTGGAAGAGCTACGCGCCTGGGTGGCGGTGGTGGACAGCGGTTCCATTACAGCGGCGGCATCCCAGCTGGCGCAGACCAGTTCGGGCATCAGCCGGGCGTTGTCCCGGCTGGAGAGCAAGCTGCAGACCACTCTGTTGCATCGCACCACCCGACGGCTGGCACTGACCGAAGAGGGACAGGTTTTTCTGGAGCATGCGCGCCAGATTCTGGCTTCTGTTGAGCAGGCCGAAGAGCAGATTGCCCTGCGGCGCGAGATGCCCTCAGGACGGCTGCGGGTGAACGCCGCAACCCCTTTTATGCTGCATGTGATTGTGCCGCTGGTGGACGATTTCCGCGCCCGCTATCCCCTGATCCAGCTTGAGCTGAATACCGACGATATCATGATCGATCTGCTGGAGCAGCAGACCGACATTGCCATTCGCATTGGCGAACTGCGTGACTCTACGTTACATGCCCGGCTGCTTGGCAGCAGTGCGATCCAGCTGGTAGCCAGTCCGGCCTATCTGGCGAAAGCGGGCACGCCGCTGAGCGTTGCCGATCTCGCGCAGCATCAAAAAATTGGCTTTAGTCATCCTGAATCCCTTAACGTCTGGCCTGTATTGCAGCCTGATGGTGATTTCATGCGCATTAAGCCGACAATCTCAGCTTCCAGCGGCGAAACTATCCGGCAGCTGGCGCTGGCGGGACAAGGGATCGCGCGTATCTCCGACTTTTTCAGCCGTGAAGATTTCGCCGCTGGCCGACTGGTGCCGGTCCTCCCCGCTGAAACCCGCGATCTGCGGCTGCCGGTGCATGCGGTCTATTACCGTAACACTACGCTCTCTTCGCGCATCGGCTGCTTCCTGGATTTTCTCCGCACCGAGATTGATCGGCGTCAGCTGCTGTGATCTCTCCTGGCATAATAAAAAACCCCTGTCATAGGGCAGGGGTTTGGAGATGCTGGCAAGTCTGGCCGGATTCGCTGTGAGATTGTGCTTGCACAGGGAACACGGTCAGATCGGAAAGACGCTCAAGCCAGTCCCTGGTCGCTCTACCCGCGCGATTACGCACCTCATCCCTGAGGTGCGCCCGTCGCCGGGCCAACGCGTTGCGTTGTTCAAAAACGCTCCCGGCGTTTTTGTCCCAGGCCGCGGGACGCTTTCCTCTTCTGACCGTGTTCCCTTCTCGTTGAGCTAATTCATTGCTGCCAGAGGCACTCAGGTTTGAGGTTGTCACCAGCCTTGACCCCGTTTACCGAAAAGGGGTCAAGGCTTCAGCACGAATCAGGCGCTGGGTTCCAGCACCAGAATCTTCACATCCACCACATCATCTTTAATGATGGCGCGATGCGCATCCATGTGCGGCATCTGCTGATGCTGCTCCAGATGGCGCAGCGTTTCCCACTGTTCCAGCATGAAAATGGAGTCTGGCGAGTTCTGCTTCCACGGCACCTGAGCCTGATGGTCCAGCAGCGCGTCATACTGATGGCAGCCTTCTTCTTCTAAAACCAGCGGGATCAGTTTTTTCACCGCATCCAGCACGGCCTGACGGCGACCGGGTTTGACACAAATTTCAGCAACGACTGTTAACATGCGCGAATTCCTCTTTCCTGGGAAAATAGGGGGTATCCCCCAGCCATCTTACGCAAAAACGCGACTAAGATGGGTCCGATAAGCGGCGATATCGCGTGGCACGTCCGGAACTTTAATCACATCGTTGCAGATAAAGGTCGGCAGCGCTTCCATGCCCAGGAACTGGTTGGCTTTGTGGAAGTGCAGATAGAGACCGTCGACGCCGACGCCTTCAAAGAACTGCTCCGGATCGGTAAAGGCCTGCAGCGGCGCATTCCATGTCAGCGACAGCATATATTTTTTGCCCTGCAGAAGACCGCCGGAACCATATTTTTTCGCCGCATCAGAACGGGTACGGCCATCGCTGGCGTAGAGCGAGCCGTGGCCTTCGGTAAAGACTTCATCGATGTAGCGCTTCACGGTCCAGGGTTCGCCCATCCACCAGCCAGGCATCTGATAAATCACCACATCGCTATCGACATATTTCTGCACTTCATCAGTGACCACGTAGTCACTGTCAGCCACGGTAACAGAGACCTCATGCCCCATGTCACGCAGCTGGCTGGCCGCAATGTCGGTCAGCGTATGGTTGAGTTCGCCTTTAGAATGGGCAAAGGTTTTGCCGCCATCGATAATTAAAATCCTGCTCATGAATAGTTTGCCTCATTTCCTGAATATGGCGCTTAGCTTACGCGCGCTGCGGTCGCAGAAAAATGGGAGGTTGATCACAACACTTTTGCTGTGGCAGCAACAATACGGCGGTTTATGGCACCATCGGCAGGCAAACTCACCATGAAAAAAATTAAAATGAAAAAAATTGTCTTCGCTTTGCTGCTGGCCAGCAGTGCTGTCCAGGCACAATCTCATCTCGACACCATCCTTAGTTCTAAAACGCTTAAGGTCTGCACCACCGGGGACTACAAGCCCTACAGTTATCTGCGACCCGATGGTCAGTATGAAGGGCTGGATATCAGCATGGCGAACGCGCTGGCCACCTCGCTGGGCGCGAAAGTGCAGTGGGTGCCGACCAGCTGGAAAAACCTGATGCCCGATTTTCTGGCAAAGCAGTGTGATATCGCCGTCGGCGGTGTCTCGGTCACGCTGAAACGTCAGCAGACCGCCTGGTTCGCCCGGCCGCTGGATGTGGATGGCAAAATCCCGCTGGTGCGCTGCAGCGATAAAGAGCGCTTCCAGACCATCGAACAGCTTAACCGGCCTGATGTGCGGCTGATTGAACCGGCAGGTGGCACCAACGAAGCCTTTGTACACAGCCATCTGCCAAAGGCCTCACTGACGCTGTTCCACGATAACGTCACCATCTTCCGGCAACTGGTGGAGAACAAGGCGGATGTGATGATCACCGATGCTTCTGAAGCGCGTTTTCAACAGCAGCATTACCCGACGCTCTGTGCGATCAATCCCGACAAACCGCTGCAGTATGGCGAGAAGGCTTACATGATTCCGCGTGACGACATCAGCTGGAAGCTCTATGTCGATCAGTGGCTGCATCTCAGCACCGCTACCGGCGAATATCGTGACATTGCCCGCCAGTGGATGGGTACAAAGCCCTGACTCACTTCTTCAGACAGGCCAGGCACTTGCCGGCCTTAATCCGGCGTGCCTCCGGCGACGGAAATCGCGTTGCGGGACGCCTGCTGTCCCGCGCTTCCCCTGTGACTAACACCAGCGAATAAGGTACTATCCTCGCCAAACCACCGCCGGGTGTCCCGCCGTTGTGGGCCACGATGTGAGGATGAGAAATTAATGAGTGAACTGACTCAGGATGGTGCAGAGCGTCTTGCCCTGCACACATTCACCGAGAATGCGTACTTAAACTATTCGATGTACGTCATCATGGACCGCGCCCTGCCTTACATTGGCGACGGATTAAAGCCGGTTCAGCGACGTATCGTTTACGCCATGTCCGAACTGGGACTCAGCGCCAGCGCAAAATTCAAAAAATCGGCGCGTACCGTGGGTGACGTGCTGGGTAAATACCATCCACACGGCGACAGCGCCTGCTATGAAGCGATGGTGCTGATGGCGCAGCCGTTCTCCTATCGTTATCCGCTGGTTGATGGCCAGGGTAACTGGGGTGCGCCGGATGATCCCAAGTCATTCGCGGCGATGCGTTACACCGAATCCCGTCTGTCAAAATATGCCGAGCTGCTGCTGGGTGAGCTGGGTCAGGGAACGGTCGATTATCAGCCGAACTTTGATGGCACGCTGCAGGAGCCAAAGATGTTGCCGGCGCGCCTGCCCAATATTCTGCTGAACGGCACCACCGGGATTGCGGTGGGCATGGCGACCGATATTCCGCCGCACAACCTGCGCGAAGTGGCTCAGGCCGCCATCGCGCTGATCGACTCGCCGAAAACCACGCTGGAACAGCTGCTGGATATTGTCCAGGGGCCTGATTATCCTACAGAGGCGGAGATCATCACGCCGCGTGACGAAATCCGCAAAATCTATCAGACCGGTCGCGGCTCGATTCGCCAGCGTGCAGTCTGGAAGAAGGAAGAGGGCGAGGCGGTGATTACCGCGCTGCCGCATCAGGTGTCGGGCGCGCGCGTGCTGGAGCAGATTGCGAACCAGATGCGCAATAAAAAGCTGCCGATGGTGGAGGATCTGCGTGATGAATCGGATCATGAGAACCCGACCCGCCTGGTGATCGTTCCGCGTTCTAACCGCGTCGATCTCGATCAGGTCATGAACCATCTGTTCGCCACCACCGATCTGGAAAAGAGCTACCGCGTTAACCTCAACATGATCGGGCTGGATAACCGCCCGGCGGTTAAAAATCTGCATGAGATCCTGACCGAATGGCTGGTGTTCCGCCGCGATACGGTAAAACGTCGTCTGAATCATCGACTGGATCGCGTGCTGCGCCGCCTGCATATCCTGGAAGGTTTGCTGGTTGCGTTCCTGAACATCGATGAAGTGATCGAGATCATCCGTACTGAGGATGAGCCTAAGCCGGTCCTGATGTCACGGTTTGGCATCAGCGAAACCCAGGCCGAATCGATCCTCGAACTGAAGTTGCGCCACCTGGCAAAACTGGAAGAGATGAAGATCCGTGGCGAGCAGGCGGAGCTGGAAAAAGAGCGCGATCAGCTGCAGGCCACGCTGGCCTCTGAACGCAAGATGAACACCCTGCTGAAAAAAGAGCTACAGGCTGACAGCGCCAGCTACGGCGACGATCGTCGCTCGCCGCTGCGTGAGCGTGAAGAAGCCAAACCTCTGAGCGAAACTGAGCTGGTGCCGTCTGAACCGGTTACCATTGTGCTGTCGCAGATGGGCTGGGTGCGCAGCGCCAAAGGCCACGATATCGATCCAGCCGGACTCAGCTACAAAGCGGGCGACAGTTATCTGGCTGCGGCACGCGGCAAGAGCAATCAGCCGGTGGCCTTTATCGACTCCACCGGCCGCAGCTACACTCTGGATCCGACGTCGCTGCCTTCAGCGCGCGGGCAGGGCGAGCCGCTGACCGGCAAGCTGACGCCACCGCCGGGTGCGGTAGTTGAACAGGTGCTGATGGAGCCGGATGATCAGCGCCTGCTGATGGCCTCTGATGCGGGTTACGGCTTTATCTGTACCTTCAGCGATCTGGTATCGCGCAACCGCGCCGGTAAAGCGCTGCTGACGCTGCCGGAAAACGCCCGCGTGATGACGCCGATGGCAGTCCATCATGAAGATGACATGCTGCTGGCGATCACTCAGGCGGGACGGATGCTGATGTTCCCGGTCGGGGAGCTGCCGCAGATGTCGAAAGGCAAGGGCAACAAAATCATCTCGATTCCGTCAGCGGAAGCGGCCGCCGGTCAGGACAAACTGGCCTGGCTGATGATTTTGCCGCCGGGCAGCGCTATCACGCTGCACGTGGGCAAGCGTAAAATGCTGCTGCGCAGTGAAGAGCTACAGAAATTCCGCGCCGATCGCGGACGTCGCGGCACGCTGTTACCGCGCGGCCTGCAAAAAATTGATCGTGTTGAACTGGATGCGCCTGCGCGTCCGGCGAGCCCGGATAGCGAAGCGTAAACTACCCGGCTGACACCGCGTCAGCCGTGGCTCAATGAGGGAACTATGTTACTGATTCTGCGTGCCATTATTGTCGTCATCTATTCGACCTTAGTCTGTATTTTTGGCTGTATCTGGTGTCTGTTTTCACCGCGCAATCCGCGTCACGTCGCTACATTTGGCCATCTGTTCGGCAAACTGTCGACGGTGTTTGGCCTTAAAGTAGAACTGCGCAGGCCGGAAGGTGCTGAGAATTATGGTAATGCGATCTACATCGCGAACCATCAGAACAACTACGACATGGTCACCGCGGCTAAAATGGTGCAGCCCTGTACGGTGACGGTGGGCAAGAAGAGCCTGTTGTGGGTGCCGTTTTTTGGCCTGCTCTACTGGCTGACCGGTAACCTGCTGATTGATCGCGATGACCGTGCAAAAGCACGCGGCACGATCGGTCAGCTGGTGGATGAGTTTAACAGTAAGCGCATCTCCATCTGGATGTTCCCGGAAGGGACGCGCAGCCGTGGCCGTGGCCTGCTGCCGTTTAAAACCGGTGCCTTTCACGCCGCTGTGGCGGCGGGTGTGCCGGTCATTCCGATTGTGGTCTCAAACACGCATGGCAAGATCAACCTCAATCGCTGGAAAAACGGACTGGTGATCGTTGAGATGCTGCCACCGATTGATGTAAAGGCTTTCGAGTCGTCGTCGGTGCGTAAGCTGGCGACCCACTGTCGCGAACTGATGGCGGCAAAGCTGGAAGAGCTGAACGCCGAAGTCGCAGAACGCGAAAAAAACGGAAATATCTGACCGGCGAACCATTCGCCGAACTATCCTGCAGGGATGCCGCACGGCGGGGCACGTCCGCCCGCCGTGAACGCAGCACAGCAAAAACAGATCAATAAAAACAGGGTCGGCGCTTAGCGCCACGCGTAAAGGGTCAGAAGTTTTATGTCTTTCAGCAGACGTCAGTTCATCCAGCTTTCTGCCGGAGCGGCGCTTAGCGCCAGTGTACTACCTCATGCGGCGCGTGCCGCTTCTTCAGCTAATGGCGACACGCCACTTCCGGTTCCGCCGTTGCTGGAATCCCGTCGCGGCCAGCCGCTGTTCCTGACAATGCAGCGCAGCCACTGGTCTTTTAATGGCGACAACAACAAAGTGCCGGTGTGGGGCATTAATGGCCTCTATCTTGGCCCGACCGTCCGGGTTTACAGCGGCGATGACGTTAAGCTGATCTACAGCAACCGTCTGAACGAGCCGGTCTCTATGACTATCAGCGGCCTGCAGTTGCCGGGTGCGCTGATGGGTGGCGCGCCGCGTATGATGTCAGCCGGTGTCGACTGGTCGCCGGTGCTGCCGATTCGTCAGGCGGCCTCAACCTGCTGGTATCACGCCAATACACCGAACCGCATGGCGCCGCACATCTATAACGGACTGGCGGGTATGTGGCTGGTGGAAGATGATATTGGCAGGCAGCTGCCGTTGCCGAAGCATTACGGCGTCGATGACTTCCCGATTATCATTCAGGACAAGCGGCTCGATAACTTTGCCACGCCGGTCTATGACCCGCCGCAGGATGGCGGTTTCCTGGGCGATACGCTGCTGGTGAATGGCGTACGCAATCCGTTTGTGGAGGTGTCCCGCGGCTGGGTGCGTCTGCGTCTGCTGAACGCCTCGAATGCGCGCCGCTATGAGATGATGCTCAGCGACAATCGCCCGTTTATGGTCATCGCCAGCGATCAGGGCTATCTGCCTGCGCCGGTTGCGGTGCAGCGCCTGTCACTGGCACCGGGCGAACGCCGTGAAGTGCTGGTGGATATGTCGCAGGGCGATGAAGTGTCGATTACCGCAGGTACGGCGGCGGGCATTATGGATCGGCTACGCGGCTTCTTTGAGCCATCCTCCATTCTGACGTCAACCCTGATCCTGACGCTGCGGCCAACCGGCTTACTGCCGCTGGTGACGGATAATCTGCCGATGCGGCTGCTGGCCGATCAGATTCTGGATGGTGTGGCGGTTCGCACCCGTGAATTCCGCATCGGTGACAGCATGCCGGGCATTAACGGCGCGATCTGGGATATGAGCCGCATTGACACCACGGCACAGCAGGGCACCTTTGAGCGCTGGATCCTGCATGCTGACCGGCCACAGTCACTGCATATTCAGGGCGTGATGTTCCTGATTAAAAGTGTGAATGGTGCACAGCCGATGGGCGAAGATCGTGGCTGGAAAGATACGGTGTGGGTCGATGGCAGCGTGGAACTGATGGTCACTTTCCCGCAAAGTTCATCAGATCACTTCCCGTTTGTCTATTACAGTCAGACGCTGGAACTGGCCGACCGAGGCACTGCCGGTCAGCTGGTAGTGCTGCCCAGCGCATAACAGCGCGGTCAGGCAGGGAGACCCGCCTGACCGCGTTAATCGTTATCTGCCCCAGCCGCAGGGCAGAGAAGGTGAGGTCACCCGATGACGCCCAGCCTTAGTTAAAGGTTTCCGGGTCCGGCCCCAGACGATTGCCGCTGTCCAGTTTCGCAATATCACTCACTTCATGCTTGTCCAGACGGAAGTCGAACACCTTAAAGTTCTCTTCGATGCGGGCTGGTGTCACCGACTTCGGAATCACCACCAGGCCGCTATCCAGATGCCAGCGGATCACGATCTGTGCCGGCGTTTTGCCATATTTCTTCGCCAGCGACTTGATGATCTCCTGATCGAAGACCCCTTTACCCCCCTGCGCCAGCGGACTCCAGGATTCGGTCTGAATCTGATGCAGTGCGTTCCACGCATGCAGCGTGCGCTGCTGTAGCATCGGGTGCAGCTCAATCTGGTTCACCACCGGTGTGACACCGGTTTCATCCAGCAGTCGCTTCAGATGCGTCTCATGGAAGTTACAGACGCCGATACTTTTGGTCAGCCCCTGCTGCTGCAGTTCAATCATCTTCTTCCAGGCATCGACATAATTGTCTTTTTCCGGGCACGGCCAGTGCATCAGATAGAGATCGACCTGCTCCAGTTTCAGTTTCTCCAGGCTGGTTTCCATCGCCTGCTGAACGTTCTGCTGGTCATCGTTCCAGAGTTTGGTGGTCACGAAAATCTCTTCACGCGGCACGTCGGTTTCCTGCAGTGCCTGGCCAATCGCCTCTTCATTCTTATAGGCGGCGGCGGTATCGATTGAGCGATAGCCGACCTCCAGCGCTTTCAGCACCGCATGACGTGCATCTTCAATGCTGGCCTGCCACACGCCGAGTCCGAGTTGCGGCATCATATTGCCATCGCGCAGTTTGATAATGGGTTGGTCTGCCATAGTTGCTCCTTTCCGTTGCGGTTAATCCGTGAGATTTCACTGTGCTTAAGTCTAGCCAACAATTCTCAGCCTGCTTCGCTCGTGCAACAACAGCCGTTCTGCGGCCATGCCCGATCCGGTAAATTTCTTGCCTGATTCTCCAGGCTGCTGGTGATTCAGGCATTCGCACGGCACACTGGATTTTTACCCTTAGAAGGAGTCGCTATGGCGCACGATGCACTGTGTCACCGGCTGGCGCAGCAGGTCGTCACATTAATGACTCATGGTCACGACCGTCTTTGCCCGGTCGAAAATGTGTCGCTGATTTACGCTAATCAATATCGTCCCCGTACGCCGATGATGTATCAGCCCGGCATTGTGATCCTGTTTCAGGGCAGTAAAACCGGCTATCTCGGCAGCACCGTGTTTCAGTATGACGCCAGCAAGTACCTGATGCTCACCGTGCCGCTGCCGGTAGAGTGCGAAACCTGGGCCTCGCCAGAGGTTCCTATTGCCGGGCTGTGTCTTAATGTCGATACCGCCAGCCTGCAGGATCTGCTGATTGAAATCGGTGATGACGATCAGTTCCAGCCGCAGCCGCAGACCTCGGGGATCCACTCGGCGTGGCTGACAGAACCGATGCTGTGCGCCGCTGAGCGGCTGCTTGATGTGATGACACAGCCGCGTGATGCACGGGTGCTGGGGCCACACATCGTGCGGGAAATTATCTACTACGTGCTGACTGGCCCGATTGGTGGTGCGCTGCTCTCACTGGTGAGCCGACAGACGCAATTCAGCCTGATCGCGCGTGCCCTGCGACGGATTGAAAATCACTATGCGGAAAACCTCAGCGTCGATGCGCTGGCGGCGGAAGTGAACATGAGCGTTTCAGCCTTTCACCATAACTTTAAAGCGGTTACGCAGACGTCGCCCTTGCAGTATCTCAAGCGATATCGCCTGCATCAGGCGCGATTGCTGATGCTGCACGATGGCCTGAAAGCGAGTGCGGCGGCGGTGCGGGTTGGCTATGAAAGTCCCTCACAGTTTTCGCGGGAATTTAAGCGCTATTTTGGCGTGACGCCGGGGGAAGAGGTGAGTCGTGTGCGGCAGACGGTAGCGGATCCGTCCGCCTGAGTGACGGCGGATCCTGATGCTACGCGCTGACGTCAGGCCTGTTTCTGCCGACGCTTTTTCCAGATAACTAAAATGCTGCCGAACAGTCCGAGAAACAGCAACACCATCGGCAGTATCATCAGGATCGCCATCACCTGATCTTCATGACGCTTGATGAATGGCACCTGGCTGATGCCATAGCCAAACGTCACGACGATGCCAACCCAAAGCACGCCGCTGAGCCAGTTGAAGAGCTGAAAGCGACCATTCTGTAAGCCCGCAATGCCCGCCATGGTCGGCAGGATCGTACGGATGAAGGCCAGAAAACGGCCGACCAGCAGCGCCATCAGACCGTGACGGTTAAACATATTCCAGGCGCGCTGGTGATACTGCGCGGGAAGATGCATCAGCCAGCTCTTCACCAGCCGGGTGTTCCCCAGCCAGCGACCCTGCAGATAACTCAGCCAGCAGCCCAGGCTGGCGGCGGTGGTGAGGATCACCATCGTCGGCACAAAATCCATCACCCCTTTTGCCACCATCGCACCCGCCAGCAGCAGCAGGCTGTCGCCCGGCAGGAAAGAGGCGGGTAACAAGCCATTTTCCAGAAACAGCGTCAGGAACATCACGCCGTACACCACCCACACCACATCCGGATTTGCCAGCGCGGCAAAATCCTGATGCCAGAGCGCGTGGACAATCTCGTGTAAAACACCCATTTGCTATTCCATCACGTCACAAGGAACTATCCGTCTGCATTCAGGCAATCGGTCGCGGCGCTGCGCAATAAATGCAGCCACCTCACTGATAACCTGAACGGTCTGGGATAAATTTTAACAATAAATGAGCAGCAGCCCGGCAAACTCTGCGGGTGGCCGCTACCCGGTTCATCTTCTGTTTAGCGTCTGTTTATCTTTTGCCTGAGTTTATTAACGCGTCAGGCGCGCAAAACCGGCGTCCAGGTCAGCCAGCAGATCGTCAACGTGCTCCAGACCAATATGCAGTCGCACCAGCGTACCGGTGAAATCGACTCCACCCGCCGGACGAATCGCGGCCAGCTCTTCCGGCTGATTCGCCAGGATCAGCGATTCATAGCCGCCCCAGGAGTAAGCCATGCTGAAATGATGGAAGTGATCGAGATATTCCGCCAGCTGAGGCGCGCTGAGTTTTTCCTGCAGGATAAAAGAGAACAGGCCGCTGCTGCCGTTAAAATCTCGCAGCCAGAACGGATGACCTTTGCTCTGCGCCAGCGCCGGGTGATTAACCCGCGCCACTTCGGGACGCGCCGCCAGCCACTCTGCCACCTGAATCGCGCTCTCTTCATGCTGACGCAGACGGGTGCCCAGCGTGCGCAGACCCCGACTCGCCATGTAGGCGCTGTCGGCATCGACCATCTGGCCCATCAGATAGGAGTTCTCGCGCAGCTGATCGATACAACGCGCATTAGCGACCGCCGTGCCGATCATCGCATCGCTGTGACCAATCAGATATTTGGTGCCCGCCTGAATCGAAATATCAATGCCATGTGCCAGCGCATTAAATAAAATCCCGGCCGCCCAGGTGTTGTCGATCATAATGATCGCCTCGGGCGCTTTGGCGCGAACCGCTGCCACAATCGCCGGAATATCCTGAACTTCCATCGTGATAGAGGCAGGCGATTCCAGGAAAACGACCCGGGTATTGGGCTGCACCAGCTCACCGATTTCACTGCCGATGCAGTGATCGAACCAGCCAGTGGAAACCTGCAGCTTCGTCAGGATCTTAGTACAGAAGTCCTGTGTCGGTTCATAGACCGCGCCACTCATCAGCACATGATCGCCCGCCTCGACAAACGCCAGAATCGCGTTCGCCACGGCAGCCGCGCCGCAGGGGTAGAGGACACAGCCTGCGCCGCCTTCCAGCTCCGTCATCGCATCCTGCAGCGCAAAATGCGTCAGGGTGCCACGACGGCCATAAAAGAGTTCGCCTTTTGCCCGACCGGCGGTGGCGCGTTCTTTCTCCGCGACCGTATCAAAAACCAGCGAGGAGGCCCGTTGAATCACACTGTTCACCGAGCCCTGGGTATAACGCTTGCTGCGTCCTGCACTGACGAGCGTGGTATCAATTTTTCTGGTGGTCATGAGTCGCCTTTGCCGCTTCTGACTAAGCCTTCACGTTACCACGAAACAGCCAGCAGGGTTGAGACTCAATGGTGATTATCAGAGTGGGTCGCAGGATGAAAATCGGGTCCGCTATTGGACCCGATTTTGCCGACGCTACATCACGCCCATCAGGCGCGGTAACCAGAGTGAAATGGCGGGAATATAGGTAATCAGCATCAGCACGATAAACAGCATGCCGTAAAACGGCAGCATGGCGCTGACCACCTGTTCTATCTTCTGCTTACTGACGGCGCTGGCGACAAACAGCACTGTTCCGACCGGCGGAGTGATCAGGCCGATCCCGAGGTTGGTCAGCATAATCATGCCGAAGTGAACCGGATCGACGCCAAGCGCGGTGGCAACCGGCAACAGCACCGGCGTCAGGATCAGGATCAGCGGCGCCATATCCATCAGCGTCCCTACCACCAGCAGCAGGATGTTGATACACATCAGGATCACATATTTGTTATCGGAGAGGCTGGTGAACGCCTCGGTGATAATTGTCGGCAGTTGCATAAAGGTCATCACCGCGCCAAACCCTGCCGCAAAGGCGATCAGCACCATCACAATGGTGACGGTTTTAATGGTGCGGAACAGCAGGATATGCAGCTGGTTCCATTTAAAGTCGCGGTAGATAAACATGGTGACGAAAAAGGCCCAGATACAGGCAATCGCGGCGGACTCCGAGGCGGTAAAGATACCAGAGAGAATGCCACCCATAATAATGACTACGGTAAACAGTCCCCAGAACGCGTCGAAGAAGATTTTCAGCGCCTGACGAAACGGAATACGTTCGCCTTTGGGATAGCCGCGTTTATGGGCAAAGCCGAGGCACATTACCATCAGGCAGCCACCCAGCATCAGGCCCGGCAGGATACCCGCCACGAACAGTGAAGAGATAGTCACCAGCCCACCGGTCGCCAGCGAATAGATCACCGAGTTGTGGCTGGGTGGCGTCAGCACCGCCTGCACTGAGCCGCTGGCGGTCACTGCGGCGGCGAAATCACGCGGATAGCCTTTCTCCTCCATCTGCGGAATCATCACCGAGCCAATCGAGGCGGTATCCGCCACCGATGAGCCGGAAATCGCGCCGAAGAAGGTCGAGGCGACAATGTTCACCAGAGACAAGCCACCGCGGATAAAACCAACAAAGATATAGGCGAAGTTGACCAGCCGGCGAGCAATGCCGCCCTCCGCCATGATCGCCCCGGCGAGAATAAAGAACGGGATAGTCAGTAGCGAAAATTTGTTAATGCCGTTGGTAATCTGAATCACCACGGCTTCCAGCGGCAGATCGATCCACCAGGCACCAATAAAGGCGCTCAGGCCGACCGCAAAGGCGACCGGAAACCCCACCAGCAGCAACACCAGCAAACTGCCTATTAAGATCAATGCATCCATTTTTCTGCTCCGCTTTAGTGGGTGCCGCCCAGCGTGACAATCGGCCGCTGGCTCTGATCGCCGGTCAGCAATCGCTCAATAACAAACAGCAGGGTAAAGATCGCGCCAATCGGGATCGGCAGGTACATCTCGCCATAGGTAACTGCGGGCAGCGAGGCCAGGTTCTGAACCCACATCGCTTCACACAGGCTGAAGCTGGCCTGAAAGATCACAAGGCAGGTGAGGATCATCAGCACATCACAGACCAGCAGCAGCAACCGCTGCCGCACCGGCGACAGGCGATCGGTCATCATGGAGACGCAAATGTGAGTTCCGGCGCGTAAGCCGACCGGCGCACCAATAAAGGTAAAAATGATCATGCAGATAATGGCCACCGGTTCCGGCCAGGAGAGCGCACCGTTCATGACGTAGCGGGCGAAGATCCCGATCGGGATCACCGTCACCATAATCATCAGTGCCACGGCGGCAATCAGCATGCACAGCAGATAGAGCCCATCCATCAGACGTGTATAAGCAGCCATAATTGATACCTGATTAAGCTCGCCACACGGCAGTGTGGCGCGGAAGGGTTATTTCACCTCAGCGATCCGGGTCATCAGATCCTGATATTTGCCGCCAAATTGATCGCGCACCGGCTGGGTCGCTTTGACGAAATAGTCGCGGTCGGTCTGCTGGAAGGTAACGCCGCCTGCCTTCATTTTGGCAATCGACTCTTCGGTATAGGTCGCCCAGAGCTGGCGCTCCTCATCCTGCGCCTCTTTACCGAGTTTTTTCAGCAGCGCCTGATCCTCGGGTTTCAGTCGATCCCAGGCGCGTTTTGAAAACAGGATCATCTCTGGCTGGATAAAGTGGCCGCTGAGGGTGTAGTACTTTGCCACCGGCATATAGTTATGGGCGACAAAGGTAGGTGGGTTGTTCTCAGTGCCATCGACCACGCCAGTCTGCATCGCACTGAACACTTCACTGACGCCCATCGCCACCGGATTCGCGCCCATCGCTTTCAGGGTCGCCAGTGAGATGGCGCTGTTCTGCACCCGGATCTTCATGCCTTTGAGATCTTCCGGTTTTGCCAGCGGCTTTTTAGTGATCATGTTGCGCTCACCGGCATCGGTCCAGCCCAGGAATACCATGCGGGCGTTGGGATCTTTATCAAACTTGTCGGCAATCTCGCGGCCTATCTCGCCATCCAGCACTTTGTGCATGTGGTCAATGTCGCGGAAAATGTAGGGCAGGGTCAGCACGCTGGTTTCCGGGGCGATCGAGGTGACCGGCGCCAGCGACACACGGATCATGTCGATTGCGCCCAGCTGCACCTGTTGCAGCGTCTGATCTTCGTCCCCCAGCACGCCACCGGCGTAGAGCTTCATCTCCAGCCGTCCATCGGTGGCCTGTTTGAGTTTGTCGCCCATGTGTTGCAGGGCGACTACGGTGGGATAACCGGCAGGCTGGACTTCAGCCACTTTGATTACCTGTGCCGTGGCGGTGGCGCTCATCATCATCGCCGCCAGGGCACTGGCCAGGCATGTTTTCGTCATTCTCATTATTTTGTCTCCCGCAGAGGTAGGACGGCGTCCGGCGTCGGGGGCTAACCGGAGAGGGCCGTGTGGAGCCAGCATAGTGAAAACGCGCGCCAGTAAAATGCGGGAATGCTGATTGAATGAATGCCATCACATTTTGAAACGTTGTTTTAATAAATTTTCATGCAACTTCACATTTTAGAAACATGCTTATCAAAAGTGTTTAAACCTGGTCAATTGCGGGTAAATGGCGGCGATCAGGTTTGTAAATACTAATGAGAACTACTATCAATTCGCCATCGTTTTGCTATTATTCGCGCTTGTCTCATCCCTGAATCAGAAGTTGGAGAAGCAGCGTGGTAGCCAGTGATTTGATGCAAACGGACCTCTCCGTTTGGGGCATGTATCAACATGCCGATATCGTGGTAAAGGTGGTCATGATTGGCCTGTTATTGGCCTCAGTGGTGACCTGGGCGATCTTCTTTGGCAAATATGCCGAACTCAGCGCCGCTAAGCGCCGCCTGAAGCGCGAGCAACTGGCGCTGGGCGAAGCCCGCACTCTGAATGACGCCGCCCGCATTGCCCAGTCGTTTACCGGTCACAGCCACAGTGTGGTGCTGCTGAATGATGCGCAGAATGAACTTGAACTGTCTGCTGGCGTGGAAGATACCAACGGGATTAAAGATCGCACCAGTTTCCGCCTTGAGCGCCGCGTTGCTGCGTTCAGCCGCCATGCAGGCCGGGGTAATGGCTTCCTGGCAACTATCGGTTCGATTGCGCCGTTTGTCGGCCTGTTCGGCACCGTATGGGGCATCATGAACAGCTTTATCGGCATCGCTAAAACCCAGACGACTAACCTTGCGGTTGTTGCTCCGGGTATCGCCGAAGCGTTGCTGGCGACCGCGATTGGCCTGATCGCTGCGATCCCGGCGGTGGTGATCTATAACGTCTTTGCCCGCATGATCGCCAACTATAGAGCTTCGCTGGGTGATGTTGCCGCTCAGGTGATGCTGCTGCAGAGCCGTGATATTGATCTGGGCACTGTCGCCACGGATGTTCCACGTCCTGCGACGGCCCAGAAACTGCGCTTAGGGTAAGTTCTTATGGCAATGCGATTAAACGACGATCTGGAAACCGATAGTGAAATGCATGAGATCAACGTGACGCCGTTTATCGACGTCATGCTGGTTCTGCTGATCATCTTTATGGTGGCCGCGCCGCTGGCCACGGTCGACGTACGCGTCAATCTGCCCGCCTCAACCAGCGCGCCGCAGCCACGCCCGGAAAAGCCGGTTTACCTGTCGATTAAAGCGGATAAGCAGCTTTACGTCGGTAACGATCAGGTGACGCCGGATTCGCTGGTTAATGTGCTGACCAACCAGACCCAGGGCAACAAAGAAACTACTATTTTCTTCCAGGCGGATAAGTCGGTCGATTATGAAACGCTGATGAGCGTGATGGATAAGCTGCGCACGGCGGGCTATCTGAAAATTGGTCTGATGGGCATGGAAACCGTGAAGAAATAGCGGGTTATCCGGCTCAGGAAAAAGGCGACTGTTCAGGTCGCCTTTTTTATGCCTGCTCTCCAGCCCTATAAAATCAGGCAAATCAGGACCAGGGTAATCACTTATGCTACCTGAGCTGTATTGTTAATTGGTTGTTACTTATGTACATAGATTTGTAAAGTGCAATGGTGAGCCAGGTCACATTATTCCCACGTCAGGCAGGCTAAAACGGCTAAAAAACAACAGGAAGCCGTTATGAGTCACACCTCGTCTTTACAAAAGCCGCCGAAAAGTGCCGCCCGAACCATCTTCACCGTTACCAGTGGTAACTTCCTGGAGATGTACGATTTTATGGTATTTGGCTATTACGCCACCGCCATTTCAAAAACCTTCTTCCCCGGTGATGACCCGTTTGCCTCCCTGATGCTGACCCTGATGACTTTTGGTGCCGGCTTTCTGATGCGCCCGCTGGGGGCGATCATTCTGGGTGCCTATATCGACCATCATGGTCGTCGTAAAGGACTGTTACTGACGCTGGGCTTAATGGCGATAGGTACCCTGACCATCGCGCTGGTGCCGGGCTACGCCACCCTGGGCGTGGCGGCGCCGATTCTGATCCTGCTGGGCAGGCTGTTGCAGGGCTTCTCGGCGGGCGTGGAACTGGGTGGCGTGTCGGTCTATCTGGCCGAAGTCGCGCCCAAAGGACGCAAAGGCTTTTTCGTCAGCTGGCAGTCGGGCAGCCAGCAGATTGCGGTGATCTTTGCCGCCCTGCTGGGTCTGATGCTGAATCATCTGCTGGCGAAAGAGGCGGTGACGGAGTGGGGCTGGCGTATCCCGTTTGTGGTCGGCTGTCTGATTGTGCCGTTCCTGTTCTATATCCGCCGGATGCTGGAAGAGACCGAGGCGTTCAGCAACCGTAAACATCATCCCAGCATGACGGAAATCATGCGGTCGGTCGCCAGCAACTGGGCGCTGGTGCTGGCGGGGATGCTGATGGTGGTCACCACCACGGTGATGTTCTATATGATCACCGCCTTTACCCCGACCTTTGGTAAAACGGTGTTGATGATGAGTGACAAGCAGGCGTTCCTGGTGACGCTCTGCGTCGGTGTCTCAAACCTCTTCTGGCTGCCGCTGATGGGTGCGTTGTCGGACCGCGTCGGACGCCGTCCGCTGCTGATCATTTTTACCCTGCTGATGATTGTCACCACCTGGCCGGTGCTGCACTGGCTGGTGGGATCGGCCAGCTTCGCCCACCTGCTGGAGGCGGAACTGTGGCTGTCGTTTCTCTATGCCAGCTATAACGGTGCGATGGTGGTGTATCTGGCGGAGATCATGCCTGCCGAGGTGCGCGCCGCCGGTTTCTCTATGGCTTACAGCCTGGCGACGGCGCTGTTTGGCGGCTTTACGCCTGCCATCTCCAGCTACCTGATCCATGCCACTGGTGACAAAGCGATGCCAGGCGTCTGGCTGACCTTTGCCGCAGTCTGTGGGTTGATCGGCACGTTGCTGATTGGCCGGATGGTGAAGCAGTATCAGACCCGTCACAGCGGCACGCCGGTCAGTGCTTCACTCTAAAACGACAAATCGACCACCACGCTGTCGCTATAGTTTCCGGCTGGCGGCGTGTTCTGCGTGGTCAGGATGCGCGCGGTGTAGTTAAAACCGCGCGTCAGTCCATCCGCGGATACCGCCGTCGAGGTGGTACTGCTCCAGCGTTCAGTGCCTGCGGATCCCCAGCGATTGCTGGTGGTGCTTTTATAGATCTCATAGCTCAGACGATTTGCGCCGCTCGCCATATTCCTGACGCTGCCCACCGGATAACTGCCGTTGCTCAGCCCGACGGTATAGGTGCTGCCTTTGCTGCACAACACGTTGATGGTCTGTGATACGGCGGAGAAGCTGCCGACCAGTGGCGCGCTGCCAAAGCTGATATTGGGCGCGGTAATGGTGGTGCAGTCATTGGTCAGAATGGCGGTGATATTAATCGGGATGACACCGCTGCCGTTCTGCTCGCTTAAACAGAGATTGCCAATCGAAATGCTGGTGCAGATGCGGTAAGTCACGGCCAGATTCAGCGTCAGCTGGTAGGTCCCGGCGGCGACCACCTGACCGGGAACGGTGCGCAGATAGACCGGGATGGCGAAGTTAAGGCTGCCCAGCAAGCCTGCCAGGTTGATCAGGGTCTGCGATCCATAGACGAACGGCGTGCCGCCAATCGTCAGTTCAGTGGCGCAGGCCGTGTCGGTGCAGAGCCGCACCGGCACATTATCGCTGCCGGTATCACCGCTCCGTTTCAGCGTACCGCGCGTGCCGTTTCTATTGGTCGCGCCGGTCAGCTGAAAGGTGATCTGGTTATTGCCCAGCAGCGACAGCCCGGCGCCCGCGCCACAGTTGACGCTGGCATTCGTGGTGGTGGAACTGACGGTGGTGTTAGCTACAAAGGTCGTGACTGAACCGAAACTGGCGGTCGATGCGGGCAGGGCGCAGGCGGCGTAGCCCAGCGACGGCAGTAACAGCAGCAGGCCAGCCAGTATTAAAGATTTCATCATGGTCGGTTTCCGGACGTGAAAGATTCAGCGGGAGAGGGGGCGCTGCCTGCGGCCGATGCGGGCAGCGCACAGGTCAGGGGGCCGTAAGTTTTCAGCGCCTGCGGCTGACCGCTGGCGATGCGCAGTTCGGTTTCGCACTGGCGGCCATCGGGTGTCACCACCTGCATCGGGTTACTGGCGGTGAGATCTTCCATCCAGACGATGCCATCCCAGCCGACATACTCGGTGGGATGATCGGGACGCTGCACCAGGCTTGATACCGGCAGTGGCTGGCCCTGCGCATCGACCAGGATCACGCTGGCTGAGCGCAGTTTCTCCACCGGAAAGTTGAGCAGATAGCCGCTCTGGCGTTTCACCGCAAAGCGCTGCTCAACCCGTGGTGTGGTCATATCTGCCGGCAGGTCGAGGGTGTCGATATCATATTTGGCCGGGTAGTAGCTGCTGATGGCGGGCACCAGCAGATAGCCCTGTTGATTGGTGCGTCCCATCGACTGATTCTCGTAGCGCACGTTAACGTCGGGATAGTTAGTCTTCACCAGCACAAAAGCGTCGTTGATGGCGTTAGCGGCAAAGACGCTTTTGTCCATTAACACCAGCGCACCTGAGAGATCGGCCCACTGGGTGAGGTTGTCATCGTCGCCATAGAAGCCCGCCGAGGTGTCAATCTGGTTGTTGCGATAGCGCAGACTGCCCTGACGATAATCGCCACTGTCTCCGCTCTGATTCGCCCAGGAGGCATCCCAGGCGAACCCGCCGTCGCTGGGCATGGCGCGTGAGGCATAAACGCGCTGACTGTCGCGGCCACGCTGATCGCGTTCGGTGCTGAGAGCAACGCTGCCCTGTTCGCCAAACGGGATCACCAGCGAGATCGCCCCGGTCCAGCTTTTCTCCTGCTGATCGCGGCTGGCCGAGACATACAGACTGCTGTTGCCCCACAGATTTTTACTCCATGAGAGGTTCCACAGACGGGTGCGATCGCCCTGACCGTCGGTAATGTCGATGAAGGCGGCGCCAACGCTGCCAAAGCGGTTCAGCGAGACGCTGGCGCTGTACTGAGCACTGCGGCGTGATAGCGCGTAGCGGCTATCCGCCTGGCTACCGGCACGGCTGCCGACCAGGGCCAGATTGCCGAAGTCGCTGCTGCGCTGGGTCTGCTGAGTGCCGATGTTGAACCAGCGGTTGTTGTACTGATATCCCCAGCTATATTGTCTGCCGCTTTCGCCATCGAGCTGACTTTGCGCCACCGCGCCGTTGACCACGCCCCAGCTACCGACACGCAGCTGACCACCCAGCCCGCCCATCGCCAGCGTTTCGCTGCCTTCGGCGTGGCTCTCCAGCGTCAGCCAGTCGGTCATACCGTAACGGTAAGAGCCACTGGCCGCTGCCTCACCATAATCGAAGTTCTTTATGCCGTAGTTTTCGCGGATCGCTCCGACAGAGAAGGCGTAGTCCGATAGCCCCGATTTCAGCAGGTTACTGGAGACGTAAAACGGCATGGTGGTGGTGACGCGGCGGCCAACCGCATCGGTGGTGGTGATTACGGCGTCACCCGCGCCGTTAACGAATGGCACATTGGTCATCGACCAGGGGCCAGGCTGCACGTTCGCCTGGCTGGAGCGATAACCGTTGATGAAGAGATCAACGGTGGAAGGCACGGCGGCCTGACCGGAAAAAGCGGGCAGCGGATAGGTCACCAGATCGGGACGGACGCTGAAATCACGACCAATGCGGATGCCACCGAGTCGCACGCTGCTGCTCCAGGCCAGCGAGTCGGTGACCAGATCGCCGACCCGCCAGCTCACCGCCGCATTCTCATCTTCATTGCTCCACCAGCTGTCGTAGCGGATATAGCCATCATCCTGATAAGTGGTACTGCCCTCCAGCTGCTGTTGCCAGACGCCGTTAGTGGAGAAGTGTCCGGCATCACCAAATAGCCGCAGTTCGTTCCAGGCGGACAGGCGGGAGCCACTGTTATCCGTGCGGCTGGCGTAAAGATCATAATTAATCAGCGCGCCGCTGCTGGTTCGGCCCGGATAGCGCGGTCCGTTTTTCGCCTCGCCAATCACCTGACCGGGCAACCACTCAGGCGGTACGGTCAGCAGCAGACGCTGTCGCGCAGCGTCATACTCCACTTTGATGGGTTGCAGGCTGCTGACATCGACCTGCGGCTGCTGGCCCAGCTTTTCCGCAGGCAGGCCGGCACGCTGCAGATCGCCACTGCGAATCCAGAAATGACCGTCGCGCTGCTCTACCGGCACAATGTTGCCGTTCTCCTGCTGGTTAATCACCAGCTCCAGCATATATTGCTGACCGTTGCTGTTGGTCTGCAGGCTGGGCGGCGGGGGCAGGGATGAGTAAGTTTCCGCCAGCACAGGATCCGGCGTAAAAGCGTAAATGACGCTGGCCACGGCCAGCGCGCAGGGATGCAGGGAAAACGGTCTCATTCAGCGCTTACTTCTGGGCAGCGCTGCGCCACTGGCTCTTGTTAACCTCTGCGGTGAGTTCGCCGCTCACCGGCGAGGTGAGCGGCCAGCGGTGATAGCTGTCAGCCAGCACATAGCCGTATAAGCCTTCGCCCAGTTTGCGACCGCCAATCGCCACATTGCTCAACCGGGCGTGACCGCTGCCGCTGTTGGTTAACTGGAGCCAGCGTTTGCCGCCCTCGCTGATCTGTTGCCAGCGCAGAGTCGGGCGAGCGCTGTCTGTGTTCAGCCCGGTACCATAAACAAACAGCGGCACCGAATAGCGCATCTGGAAGGTCAGCCCGGCCTGATTCTCGCCGGGATTACGCGGGGTCGGGATCTCATCCAGCACCACCCGATAGGCCAGCTCTTTACCGGCCGCAGGCGGCGTCTGTTTAATCAGCCTGACCAGCTGTTTCTGGCCCGGCTCCATCCGCACCATCGGCGGGCTGGCGACCACCTGCTGCTGAGTCTGATACTGCTCCTGGCCGTTGATCTGCTGCCAGCTGAAGACGCGGATCTGCATCATGGTGGTGCTGTTACCGCGATTCTCCAGCCAGAGTTCGCTGGCTTTCTCTTCAGGATTAATCGCGGGATCGATGGGCCAGATCATGACCGAATTCGCGGCGATGGCCGGAGAGAGCAGGGTAGAACTTAGCAGCAGCAACAGGGCGCGCAGTGGCTTCATGATCATATCCTTGTTTTCTATCACCTCACCAGCTCAGGGTGACGGTCAGCGTGTCGGTGTAAACGCCGGCGCGCGCAGTGCCGGGCAGTTGTAGCTGACCGTAGATCGGCAGCGTAATGTTATTGGCATTGCTATAACTCAGCGGCACCGCCTGGTTCACCGGGATCACCGTGGTGCGGCTGGCGTTGCTAAAGAGCGTGTAGGGAACGGTATTGCTGAAATTGGGCAGCTTCAGGTTACGGGTCGTGGTGAAATTGCTGCCCTGATTAATGCTCATGCTCAGCGTGGTGCCTGGCGTACAGGCGAGATTAATCGAGGTGCTCTGCAGATAGCTGGCGTTGACGGTATTCGCCGCCACGCCAGACTGCGTGCCGAAATTAAGCGTGCCGAAGACGCCGGTATTGGTACCGGATATCACGCAGCCTGCCACAATCGACGCGGTAACCTGGAAGGTGCTGGTCGGCAGACTCCAGGTGCTGACACTCCCTGTCAGCAGGGGCAGACCGCATGCAATCATCAGGCAGGATCGCCGGAGAACCACCTGCATTTACCCGCGACAGCAGTTAATAGTTCACGGCTACGTTAATCGTATCGGTATAGGTACCGGCTGGGATCAGGGGATTAAAGCCGCCGCCGACCACCCGGCCATAGATGGCGTAGTTGGTTCCCAGCGTCGGATCGGTGGTACCGCTGGCGGCGATGGGCGTATTGTTGGCGATTGCTGTGGTAAATGAGGCGTCACTGTAGAGGGTATAGGCGATGCCCTGCGCATTATCCGCTCCCAGCACCAGATAACGCGGCGACGCTGAGGCGGTGCCATAGATGGTCGCCGGTGCAGCATTGCTGCTGGTGACCACCACGTTGTAGTCCTGACCGGTGGTGCAGCGCACAAAAATACCGTTACCCGCCGCACCGACCAGTGTGGCGTTCAGGGTATCGAAAGTAGCTGCGCTGCTACCAAAGTTCAGAGTACCGAAGTTAACGCCGGCCGTTGCTGACTGACCGTTCACCAGACAACCGGTGGTCAATGTTAACGTGGCATTGATGGTTCCCGAGGTCGTCGCCGCCTGGGTTATTGACGGAATTGCGACAGTTAATCCTGCAGCGGCAAACAGAAAAAGCTTGAATTTCATAATATTTCCTTACGGATTATCCAGAGTCAGTGCTTTATCACCCGGTGTTTATTAACGATTCAATCCAAATAAGGAAATAAAAATAACAAGGTGGGGCAGTGCCGCTATCTTAAGAAAAAAAGCAGACTTAAGAATAATGATTTATATCAATTTTACTTACTATAGATCAGTTAAAGCGTTACGCGAAGCCTTGCGCTTTATTTTTGACTAATCAAATAGTCACTGCGGCCGATAACCCAGTAACAGCAAGGCGTAAAGGCGAAGCGGTAAAACAAAATTCTTTGTTTTATGGGCATCTGGTATGCGTTCTGCCTCGGTGATATGTTCCTGCACCAATCAGAGATAATAACGATTGACCGGCCCGCTCTGCGGGCGGCTTATAAGATGCAGGTTATAAATGGCCAGCGTCGGCGGGTGCATTTTGCCCGGACTTCAGGACCAAAAATTACCGACATTTAATCACTTTCACCCACAGGGTGTTTTCAGATCATTTATCAGACTGTACACAGCACCCGTTTCTCCGCGGGTGGTGAGGAGTTGCACATGTTGCCTGTCACTTGGGATAGCGTCCTGATCTGCGTTTCGCTGATCGTGGCGTTTATTGCCTCTTTTACCGCTCTGGATACCGCCGGACGGGTGGCCGTGTCCCGTGGCTGGAGCGCCCGGCTCTGGCTGTTGGTGGGCGGCATCGCAATGGGGATTGGCGTCTGGGCAATGCACTTTGTCGGGATGCTGGCGATGATGTTACCGATGATGATGCGCTACGACACGCGACTGACGATCCTCTCGCTGCTGGTGGCGATCCTGGCGTCTGTGCTGGCTTTTGGCCAGACGGTGGGCGGCCAGCATCTCACCCGCCAGCGGCTGCTGCGCGGCACGCTTATTCTGAGCATGGGTGTGGTGATGATGCACTATCTCGGCATGTATGCCCTGCTGATTGAACCAAAACCGGAGTGGAATGCGCTGCTGGTGGCGCTCTCTGTGCTGATTGCGTTTGCGGCCTCTGGTCTGGCGCTGTGGCTGGCCTTTCATCTGCGCCAGGGCGATCATCGTCTGCTGCTGATGCGTGCGCTGGCCTCTCTGGTGATGGGCATCGCTATCGCTGGCATGCACTATGCTGGCATGGCGGCAGCAGAGTTCAGCCACAACAGTACGATGCAGACGCACGGCGTCAGTAATCCGGGCCTGGCGGTATGGGTGACGCTGATTACATTGACTATTCTGGGGATCACTCTGCTGAGTTCGATGCTGGATGCGCAGCTACGCGCCGCGCGGCTGGCGACCCGCCTCAATCGCGCTAATCAGGAATTGCGTCAGCTGGCGATGCATGACAACCTGACCACGCTGCCCAATCGTGTGATGCTGGAGCAGCAGCTCGATCTCGCCATTAAACAGGCGATGCTTAATGATAATCGCTTTGCCGTGATCTATATGGATCTCGATGGCTTCAAAGCGGTAAATGACACCTGGGGACATCACGTCGGTGACAGGTTGCTGGTGGCGGTGGCGGAACGGCTGCGCAGTAAGCTCAGCAATACGATGCTGCTGGTGCGTCTGGGGGGCGATGAATTTGTGCTGATGGCTGAATGCGATATCAGTGCAGCCCGCCAGCTGGCGCAAAAACTGGTTAAAGTCATCAGTACGCCGTTTGAGCTTGACCGCTATGTGCTGCACGTTTCACTCAGCGCGGGTATTGCGATCTTTCCGCTGCACGGCCGCAACCGGCAGGAGCTGTTGTTTAATGCCGATGCGGCGATGTATCACACCAAACACAGCGGGCGAAACGGCTGGTGCCTGTTTGAACCGGCCATGAGCGCCGCTACGCAGCATCAGCTGGAGCTGGCGAACGATCTGTGGGAGGCAATAGAGCGCCAGCAGATGCAGCTATTCTATCAGCCAAAATTCTGTTCCGGCGGCACAAGGTTAATGGGATTCGAAGCGTTGTTGCGCTGGCAGCATCCGCAGCGCGGTTTGCTGACGCCTGACCTGTTTCTGCCGCGTGCCGAAAAGACCGGACAGATTGTTGCGCTGGGTAACTGGGTGATCGAGGAGGCCTGCCGTCAGCTGAAGATCTGGCACAACCAGGGCCACAGCGACTGGACGGTATCGGTGAATCTTTCCGCGTTGCAGTTTCACCAGCGTGATCTGCTGAATATCCTGACTCAGACGCTGGCGCGTTACCAGCTGCCAGGCAGCGCGCTGATGCTGGAGATTACCGAAGCGATTGCCATGCGCGATCCCGCTTTCAGCCAGCAGCGTATTCGTGAATTGCAGCAGGCGGGTGTCAGCGTCGCTATTGATAACTTCGGCATCGGCTATGCCAACCTGCTGCATCTCAAAGATCTGGATGCCCGTGAACTCAAAATTGATCGCAGCTTTATCAACTGTCTGCGGTCAGGCAGTGAAGATGCGACCGTAGTCAGCGCCATGCTGACCCTGGCGCAGAGCCTCAATCTGCGCATGGTGGCGGAAGGGGTTGAGACTGAAGAGCAGCAGCGTTTGCTCACCAGCTTAGGTTTTGATGCGTTGCAGGGTTATCTGCTGGGCATGCCGACGCCAGCGGACCGGGTTGAGGCATTGCGTTTTCCCTCGGTGCGACAACCGGTGGCGTCCCTGTCCGGCTGACAGAGACGATAGATTTCATCACTCAGAATGAGTGGAAGAATGCAGGGTTCGCGGCTCATTAACCGCCGGGCTGTGCCGATAACTAAGAGAATAATTTTAAAATCCTCTGCCCAACCACAAGCTCTGCTTTCGCGGGAATGCACTATGTTAGCGACCTCATACGACTCTTTTATCGTCATCGTCTCAGTTCTAGTCGCGATGCTGGCTTCGTTTACCGCCTTAGATATGGCGGGACGGGTGGTGCATTCAACCGGCAAAGTTGCGCTGGTCTGGCTGTTTGGCGGCGGTTTTTCCATGGGTATCGGCATCTGGGCGATGCACTTTATCGGCATGCTGTCGATGAACATGGAGATGGTCATGAGCTACAACGCCGGGCTCACCGCCTTCTCCGCGGCCATCGCTGTCTGTGCGTCGATATTTGCGCTATGGCTGGTCTGCAGCAGTCACGATCTCCCCTTACCGCACCTGGCGGGTGGTGCGCTTATCCTCGGCAGCGGCGTCGTGGCGATGCACTACACCGGCATGGCGGCCCTGATGTTCTCTCCCGGTATCGTCTGGAAATGGGGCTGGGTGGCGTTGTCGGTGGCGATCGCCCTGGCTGCCTCTGGCACCGCGCTATGGCTGGCTTTCAACCTGCGGGAAGGACAGACCAGCCGGGTTACCCTGCTGCGCATTGGCGCATCGGTGGTGATGGGCTGTGCGATTGCAGGCATGCACTACACCGGCATGATGGCGGCAGAGTTTCCTGCTCACAGTCATTCGGTGGGTCAGGGCGTCAACAGCAACTGGCTGGCGATTCTGGTCACGGTGGTCACTATTTCGATTCTGGGCATTACCCTGCTGGTGTCGATGCTGGATGCGCGGATGCAGGCGCGTACCTCGATTCTCGCCAGTTCGCTGGCTGAAGCCAATCGCGAGCTGGCTCAGCTGGCGCTGCACGACAACCTGACGCGGTTACCTAACCGCATCCTGCTGGAAGATCGGCTGGAGCAGGCGATCAATAAAGCGAACCGTGAGCAGAGGCAGTTTGCCCTGATGTTTATGGATCTCGATGGGTTTAAGGCAGTTAACGACGCGTTCGGGCACCACATTGGCGACAGTCTGCTGGTCGGCGTGACCGAGCGCATGAGCCAGCAGATGACTGGCTACTTCACGCTGGCGCGGCTCGGTGGTGATGAGTTTGTGCTGCTGGTGGAGATCGACGATCCCAATGATGCGGCGGCCATTGCCGATAAGCTGGTCAAAGCCGTGGATCGTCCGTTTGATATCTCACGCTATGAGCTGATGGTATCGCTGAGTCTCGGCATCGCAGTCTATCCCGGCGATGGCGTGGATGAGCGTGAACTGATGTTCAACGCCGATGCGGCGATGTACCACACCAAAAATAATGGCCGCAACGGCTACACCTTCTTTCAGCCTTCAATGAACATTCAGGCTCAGAGCCAGCTTCAGCTGAATAACGATCTCTGGCAGGCGCTGGATCATGATGAGCTGCGCCTGTTCTATCAGCCAAAATATTGCGCGCCGAGCGGTCCGATTCTCGGTTTTGAGGCGCTGCTGCGCTGGCAGCATCCGCAGCGCGGCCTGCTGTCGCCCGATAAATTTCTGCCAGTGGCAGAAAAGACCGGAATGATTGTCAGTATCGGCAACTGGGTGATCCATGAAGCCTGCCGCCAGCTGCGCCAGTGGCATCTGCAGGGCCATCCGCACTGGTCGGTGGCGGTGAACCTGTCGGCGTTGCAGTTTGAGCAATCGAATCTGGTGGAGACGGTGGTTGATGCGCTGGAAAAACATCAGATTCCGGCCGAACTGCTGACGCTGGAGGTGACGGAAACTATTGCGATGCGCGATCCCGATGAGAGCGTGCGTATTCTGACTGAGCTGACCCAGCTCGGGGTGAAAGCGTCAATTGATGACTTTGGTACCGGCTACTCCAGCCTGCTCTATCTGAAACGCTTACCGGCCAGTGAACTCAAGATCGACCGGGCCTTTGTTAATGAGCTGCAGCAGCATCACACAGAAGATGCCACCATCGTGTCGGCGATAGTGGCGCTGGCGCAGTCGCTGCAATTAAAAGTGGTGGCCGAAGGCGTTGAAACCGCTGAACAGCAGGCCTTCCTGACCAGCCTGGGCTGTAATACGCTGCAGGGCTATCTGCTGGGCAAGCCGGTTCCCCCGGAGCGGGTGCCGGAGCTGGCTGACTTTGTGGTGGCGGAAACTGGAGAGGCGGTGGCAGATGTGATCCTGATTGCCGAAGCCGAAGCCGAAGCCGAAGCCGGGCAGCCGCTGACGCCGCAGGTCGCTGTGATCTGACCTGCCTGAAGCCGTGAAGAATCAGCGCAATCGGATAAAGCGATTCGCGCCGCCTGTCATTGGTCGCCGTGCGTGGTAAAGTCTCGCGGTCAGACTATTCACGGTAAAACAGGGAGAGGTCACCCGTGGCGAAATACCAGCGATTGATGGATGAGATTCAGCAGCAGATAGCGGCCGGCATCTGGCTGCCGGGCACCCGTCTACCGTCATTGCGTCAGCAGGTGGCGCAGCAGGGCGTCAGCCTGATGACGGTACTGCATGCCTATGAGTTGCTGGAGAGTCAGGGCTGGATCGTCTCCCGTCCACAGTCGGGTTACTATGTTGCACCGCGTGCCTTAGCACCCGCACCGCTGAGCGTCGCAATCAGTGAACAGGTCGATATCAACGACTTTGTGTTTGATGTGCTGCAGGCCACGCGTGATCCCGCCATCGTGCCGTTTGGTTCCGCCTTTCCCGATCCCGCACTCTTTCCGCAGCGCCAGCTGATGCGCTCGCTGGCTAATGTCTCCCATCATCTGACGCCGACCGATGCGCTGCACAATCTGCCGCCCGGCAACGCCACGCTGCGACAGCTGCTGGCGCAGCGCTATGCGCGTCAGGGCATCACCCTGTCGCCGGACGAAATTGTCATCACTAGCGGGGCGCTGGAGGCGCTGAACCTCAGTCTGCAATCCCTGACCGAGCCGGGCGATTATGTGGTGATTGAACAGCCGAGTTTTTATGGCGCGCTGCAGGCGATAGAGCGGCTTAAGCTCAAGGCGCTGGCGATCCCGGTCGATGCCAGAAATGGCATCGACCTCGCGCAGCTGGAGGAGGCGCTGCAGCGCTGGCCGGTGAAAGCCTGCTGGCTGATGACCACCCTGCAGAATCCGCTGAGCGTAACCTTAACGCCGGAACGCAAACAGCAGCTGGTGGCACTGCTGGCGCGTTATCAGGTGCCGATGATTGAAGATGATGTCTATGCCGAACTCTGGGCGGGTGATGCGGCTCCGCTGCCAGCCAAAGCCTGGGATCGCCAGGGGAATGTGCTGCACTGTGGCTCATTTTCAAAGTCGCTGGTGGCAGGATTCCGCGTCGGCTGGGTTGCGGCCGGACAGCATGCGCAGCGTATTCAGCGCCTGCAACTGATGAGCACGCTCTCTACCAGCGCGCCGATGCAGCTGGCGCTGGCCGATTTTCTTGCCACACGGCGTTACGATACCCATCTGAAGCGGCTGCGACAGATTCTGGCGAAGCGACAGCAGATGGTGCGCCAGGCGTTACTGAAGGTGCTGCCGCCGCAGGCCACGGTCAGCGAAGCGCGTGGCGGCTATTTTCTCTGGGTGACGCTGCCGGAAAGCATCAATACTACCCGGCTCTATCAGCGGGCGCTGGCTCAGGGGATCAGTATTGCTCCGGGACAGCTATTTTCGGCAGGTGAGCAGTTCAGACACTGTTTCAGGTTAAATACCGCCTGGCCGTGGGATAGCCGGGCCGAGGCGGCAATCGGGAAACTGGGTCAGTTGATGGCGGAATGGCAGGCGGATTAAACCCGCGCCGCTTCCTGATGACCCCAGGTCAGGTAGTAGACATCATAGAAGTCCACTTCCCCTTTTTGCGTCAGCAGACGCTGGATACCGCTTTTCACGCGTTCTGGTGTCTCAGGTAGCGACAGAATGCGTGAGATGGCCTGTTCGCGCACCGGCTGAACGTAATACCACTCGCCGTTATAGCAAACGCGCAGATCGAGTGCATCGATATCTTCAAAGCGATATTTCGGGTTGATATCCAGCAGCATCAGCACGCTCATCACCAGCACAAACACGGTGGCAAACCAGAAGGCGGGCCAGCCGAGCATCTCGGTGGTGAAAATCAGCGCCACGCACAGGCCGTAGCAGAGGTACATCACTGCCCAGAGACCGGGATGGTTCTTCAGAAACGAGAGGCTGAAACGCGGCAAATTGTCGCGACGTTCTTCGCGGTTAAGCAGGGCGATCTCGTCAATCAGGATTTGTTTAATAGCGTCCATTTGTTACCTCACTGTCATCTGTTAGCTATTACAACAGATAACAGTCAAGCATATCAGAAACAGATCTGTGCTTTTTTTATATAACAGTTAATAAAACAGTTGTCCGGGTATCTGGCTGCCTGACATTTTGCAACACTTTACCGCAGTAAGAACCGCTACCCTCCGTCAAACAGGGATACTCCGACCCTATAGTTAACGACACATTTGGCTTTAGTCAGCAATATCAGTCAATTATCACAATTGTGTCGTCTGGCGCACATTGCATTGTGCCGCGGGTTTGCCACACTTAGAAAAAAACCGGAGAACCTGTATGCGTGCCTCATCCTCCAGTCTGCTATTAATGATGTCCTTTGCCGCTGGCACCTTCTCGGCCGGGGCCTCTGATAATCCTCAGCATCTGATGCTCGCTATCCCATCGGGCGGGGTGCCCAATAACCCGTTACCTCTGATTATCTGGCCGCGTGTGGTGCCGGAAGAAGAGGAGATCGCAGCGTGGTTTGAGAAAACTTTCGAAGAGAACGGCTGGCCGCCCGCCTGGCGCTATCCGATATTCCCGTATACCCATTATCATCCCAATACGCATGAACTGCTGGGCGTCGCTGAAGGCTGGGCAGAAGTGCTGTTTGGCGGCGACAGTGGCCGGATGGTGACCCTGCGCGCAGGCGATGCAGTCCTGATTCCGGCCGGTGTCGGCCACCGGCAGGTCAGCGCCAGCGAAGATTTTATGGTGATTGGCGCCTATCCGCACGGAATGTCGCCGGAGACGCTGCGCGATGAACCCGCGAAGCTGAAAATGGCCCAGGAGCAGGTGAAAAAAGTGCCGTTCCCGACGCAGGATCCCTTTACCGGCAAAGAGGGCGCATTAACCGAGATCTGGCAGCCGATTGCGGCGCTCACCGCCCAGCAGTAAGCCACGGGGCGAGCACGCCCCGATGCCGCTCCGCCAGCCCGGCTATCGTGTCCCGTAAGCCTGGCTGTCACCGGGCTGTCATCAAACTGTCGTAGCGTTTTGCCCAGCATGTTTACGGCAAAGGCAGAGTAAGATGGCGGCAATATCGTTAACCGGACTGAGCAAGGCGTTCGGCGCGCAGCCGGTACTGGACGCGATTTCGTTACAGATTAACCAGGGCGAGTTTGTCGCCGTTCTTGGGCCTTCAGGCTGCGGTAAAACCACCCTGCTGCGCCTGCTGGCCGGCTTTGAAACGCTCGACAGCGGTGAAATCCGCATCGGTGAACGTCAGGTTGCCGCAGACGGGCTGCACCTGCCGCCGGAAGCACGCGAACTCGGCGTAGTGTTCCAGAACTACGCCTTGTGGCCGCATATGACGGTCGCGGAGAATGTCGGCTACAGCCTGAAGGTGAACGGTGTGGCGCGCGCAGAACGTGAACTGCGCACCGAACAGGCTCTGACACTGGTCGGGCTGCTGCGCTTCGCCGATAGGCGACCTGCCGATCTCTCCGGCGGCCAGCGGCAGCGCGTGGCGCTGGCACGCTGCCTGGTGGCACGGCCGACGCTGGTGCTGCTGGATGAGCCGCTGGCTAACCTCGATGTCCACCTGCGCGCCACCATGGAAGAGGAGTTCCGCCGCTTCCACCGTCACAGTGGTGCCACCTTACTCTATATCACCCACGATCAACGCGAAGCGATGGCACTGGCCGACCGCATCGTGGTGCTCGATCACGGCAGAGTGATGCAGTTCGCCAGCCCGCAGACCCTGTGGCGCGAACCGGCTAATGAGATGGTGGCGACCTTTATTGATGAGGGGCGAGTGCTGCCGGTCAGCGACATTGAGCCGCTCGAACCGGGTCAGGCGACCGCCACGCTCTGCGGGCTGCGGGTTTTGCTGCGCTGCTCGCCTCACCAGCGCCCGCTGCCGCACGGCAAAGCCAGCTTCCACAGCGTCAGTTTTCACCTCGCCGCTGAGGGCGAGCGGCAGTTTTCCGCCCGCGTTGAGCGCATCATCTTTCGCGGTGGCTACCATCAGATCAACCTTCGACCGCTTAATCAACCGGATGTCAGCCTGTCGCTGACGCTTAACGATGCTGCATTACTGGCGGTGGATGACACCGTCGGCGTCGCCGTCGATGACGGCTGGATTCTTCCTGCATAAAGGGTTTCAGAAACCATGAAAACGGCTTTTCGTACTCCGCTTCACGCGCTGTTGTTGCTATCGGGCCTTGCGGCCTCAACCCTGTTGCAGGCGGCCGACGCGCCTGGCGGCAAGCTGGTGGTTTATACGTCGCAGGCACCTGAAATTGCGCAACAGACCATCGATGCGTTTAAGGCTGCGTATCCGGCGGTGGAGGTGGAGTGGACCCGCAACGGCACCACTCAACTGATGAACGTGCTGCGTACTGAGATGATGAGCGGCCAGGTCAAACCCGATGTGCTACTGGTGGCCGACGCGATCAATCTGGGCGCGCTCAAGAAAGAGGGGCAGCTCTATTCTTATCCGGCCGCCCCGGTCAGCCACCTGAAGCCTGCCTATTACGATGCAGATAAAACCTTTTTCGGCACCAAAATTATCGCCACGGTGATCGCCTATAACACCCAGCGTGCGAAGCCGGTCAGTAGCTGGAAAGCGCTGGCAGTAGAAGAAAACAGAGGCCAGATTGCGGTCCCCAGTCCCCTCTATTCCGGTGCGGCGCTCTATAAGCTGCATACCGATATCCATACCCCGTCGATTGGCTGGGCGTTCTATCAGCAACTGGCCGCCATCGGCATTGCGCCACAGGGCGGCAATGGACCGGCGCTGAAAGCGGTTGCCAGCGGCATGGATAAGTATGGCGTGATCACAGATGCCGATATTATCCGTGCCAAAAAGCAGGGATCGCCCATCGATCTGGTCTATCCGCAGGAGGGCGTCTCCTATGTGACCGAGCCGGTGGCGATCATGAAGTCGGCGCATAATCTGCCGGCCGCCAAAGCCTTTGTTGATTTCATGCTGTCGGAAGCGGGGCAGCAGCTGGTGGCGAAGCAGGGCAACCGTCCGGTCGATGCGCGCGTGGCGGCACCCAGTGGCTTTGCACCGATTGAGCAAATCACGCTGCTGACGCCGGACGTGGCAAAAGCGGTGGCCGAGGATGCTCAGGTCCGCGAAACCTTTACTGAACTGTTTGGTGGCTGATTGTGAGCGTGCTGGGCAACGAATGGCGAAGAGGCCAGGCCGCCAGGCATCGCAGATGGCGGGCGGAACCGCTGGTGCTGGGTGTACTGGTGCTGGTGATCGGCCTGCTGTCGGTGGCACCCTTTGCCCGGCTGATGGGAACCGCGCTGGCACCGGATGGCATACTGGATAGCGATCGCCTGCTGCGATTGCTGACCAGCCGGCGGGTGCTCAGTGCCACGCTGAATACCCTGGCGATCGGCATCAGCGCGACGTTGCTGTCGCTGCTGCTGGGAACGGTGGCTGCCTGGCTGGTGGCGCTCACCGATTTGCGTGCCAAAGCGGCCTGGGTATTCACCTTTATCCTGCCGCTGATGATCCCGCCGCAGGTGACTGCGCTGGCCTGGATACAGGCGCTGGCACCGGGCAGTCTGCTGGCTACAGCGGTGAATGCGCTTGGCGGGACGTGGCTGGCACCCGGTCAGCAACCGCTCTATTCCGCGACCGGCATGGTGCTGCTGCTGGGTCTGCACAATGCGCCGCTGGTGTTCCTCACGGTGCGGGCTGGCCTGCGTCGACTCCCCGCCGAACTGGTGGAGGCGGCCCGTATCAGCGGCGCATCACCGCGGCAGATTCTGTTCACGGTAATCCTGCCGCTGGCGCGCCCCGCGATCTTCGCCGGGGCGGCGCTGGCGTTTGTCGCTGCGGTCGGGAATTTCGGTATCCAGGCGATGCTGGGTATTCCGGCGCGGGTGCCGACGCTGATTACGCTGGTTTATCAGCAGCTCAATACCCTCGGCCCCGGTGCGCTGCCCAATACCGCCGTCTACTCGATGCTGATTGCGCTGATCACCCTCGCCGGGATGCTGATTAGCGGCTGGCTGGGTGGACGACGCGATGTCCGGGTCAGCGGATCGCCACGCCCCTGGCACCAGCCGCTGCGGCGCGCGCGGCTGCCGGGCGAAATCATCGCCTGGCTGTGGATGGTGATCACCTTGCTGCTGCCGCTCAGCGCCTTGCTGACCACCGCCTTAACCCGCGGTTTCGGTCAGGCTCTGAACTGGCAAACCCTGACGCCGGAGAATTTTCAGCAGGCGCTGTGGGGCTATCCGGCGATACGGCAGGCGTTCTTTACCAGCCTGTGGCTCACCGGCCTGACGGCGCTGCTGCTCAGCGTCATGGCACTGTTCCTGGCTTTCTTTCTCAGCTGGCGCCGGACCCGGCTGGTGCGGGGGCTGGGATTCGCCAGCGAGCTGACCTATGCGCTGCCCGGCATTGTTACCGGCGTGGCGGCGATGCTGTTTTTCCTGCGGCCACTGCCGCTGCTGGGATTTTCCCTTTACGGAACGGTGTGGATTATTCTCGCGGCCTATCTGGCCAATTTCCTGGCGCTGGTGTTAAGGCCGACGCTGGCCGGGTTCGCGCAAATCGAACCTTCACTGGATGAGGCGGCGCGCTTATGCGGCGCGGGTCTGATGCGGCGGATGACTGACATCCTGCTGCCGCTGGCGGCGCCTTCTGTGCTGGCCGGTGCGCTGCTGGTGTTCCTCACCGCGCTGAATGAAATACAGGTTTCAGTGCTGCTGGTTACCGCGCAAACCCAGACGCTTGGTCCGACCATTATTTTCCTGGATGAAGGCGGATCGGCACCGCTGGCGGCGGCGGTCGGATGCCTGATGATTGTGATCGTGCTGGGCTTAATGCTGCTGGCCTCACGGCTGACGCGTCGTCTGCCGCAGGGAGTCCTGCCATGGCAAGCCTGACGGTGATCAGCGGCGTCGGCGGAAAACTGCCGGCCGCTTTCCTGCTGGAGATAGAGGGATACCGTCTGTTATGGGATTTAGGTGCCGGGCCGGAGCCGGGCGTCCGGCCCGCAGTGGCCGCGATCGGCCAGGTCGATGCGCTCTGTCTGACCCATTCCCATGTGGATCACGCGGCGGCGCTGGATAGCTGGGCCGACATCGGTTCACCGCCGGTCTATGCCAGTGAGATCACCTGGCAGCAGCTGGGCGAAAGTGGCGTACCGGCTCAGGCGCGACGCATCCTGCCATTGCGCGGCCAGTGCGCGCTGGGGCCGCTGAATCTCTTTACCGGTCGCAGCGGGCATTCGCCAGGATCGATCTGGTTTCATCTGCCGATTGCGGGTGGCATCACCTATATGGGCGACTGGAGTCGCGAATCGCTGCTGTTACCGTTTGATTGCCCGCCACGCGCACGGCTGTTGATTACCGATGGTTCCTATGGCGACCGGAATCAGCGACTGGCACAGCAGATCGACGCGCTGGCACAAGCGGCACAAGCGGGTGCCGTGGTCACCGCGCCGCTGCACGGGCGAGGCCCTGAGATGGCGCTGCAGCTCAGTGCACGCGGGCTGCCGGTGGTAATGTGTCCCCAGGTGCGCGAAGAGGTGGCGCAGTTGCTGGCGCTCAACAACCTGCCCGCTGCGGCGATGCTGGCGCTGGCCCGGTTATTGCGCGTCGCAACACCCGACCGCTGGCAACCGGATAGGGTGATTGTCGCGGCGGATGCGGTGGCTGACAGCGGGCTGGCGGCGCAGCTCAGCCATCAGCCCGACTTTCGTCTGATCTTCAGCAGTCACGTTTCAAGCGGCACCCGTGCCTTTGAGATGCTGCAATCCGGCATGGCACGATGGCTGCCGTGGAATGTGCATCCGCCGCTCGACGATCAGCTGGCGCTGATCAGACAGACGGCGGCCCAAAAAGTGATCCCGGCGTTTGTCGCGCCGCAACAGTGCCAGCAGCTGATGAGCCAAAGTCCGGCAATGCTCTGCTGGCAGCACCGTTATTCGCTCTCCTCGCGCTGGGAGCGGGTCGCCTGACGCGCCGCCACGACGGAGTCATTGAACATTTACTCGCCGCTGCCGATAAACCCCCTATAAATATTGATTAATCTTCTTAGTGCGCTTGTCAGCTCAGCTCTTTTCGGCTGTAGTCTGCGCACGCTATTAAGAACATTCCTAAGCCGTCATCCGGCTAAAGAGCAGCAGGCTAATCACAATGGATAATAACTCTGAGGTCATCTATCGCATGCTGGTACAAAGCGTAAATGATTACGCCATCACTATGCTAAAACCTGACGGTATCATCGGCAGCTGGAATCAGGGTGCTCAGCGCACGATAGGCTATACGCCAGACGAGATGATTGGCTGCAGCTTCGCCCTGTTGTATAGCGAAGAAGATCGCCGCCGGGGCCTGCCGCAGCGTGGACTGGATATGGCTGCCACAGCCGGACACCATGAAAGCGAAGGCTGGCGCTATCGCAAAGATGGCAGTGCTTTCTGGGCGCACGAGACGATCGACCCGATACGCAATGACGCCGGTCTGCTGGTGGGATACGTCTGTATTACACGCGACTGCACTCAGCAGCAGGCGCAGCAGCGCAAGGAGCGGGAGCAGGAGACGCGCTTCCGTCTGCTGGTGGAGGGCGTTACCGATTACGCCATCTATATGCTCGATCATGACGGTAACGTGGTGAACTGGAATGCTGGCGCACAGCGCGCCAAAGGCTATGTGACGGAAGAGATTGTTGGCCAGCATTTTTCCCGCTTCTACAGCGCGCAGGATCGACTGAACCGTATCCCGGAGCAGAACCTGCAAACCGCTTATCGCACCGGCCGTTTTGAAGATGAGGGCTGGCGCTACCGCAAAGATGGCAGCGCCTTCTGGGCGCATGTGGTGATCGACACGATCCGCGACGATCAGGGTAAGCTGCTGGGCTACGCTAAAATCACCCGCGACTGCACCGAACAGCAGCGCGTGCGCAGCCAGCAACGGGAGCAGGAGCAGCGTTTTCGTTTGCTGGTAGAAGGCGTCACCGATTACGCCATCTATATGCTTGATGTCGACGGCGTGGTGGTGAACTGGAATGCCGGGGCGCAGCGCGCCAAAGGGTACAAAGCGGATGAAGTGGTGGGTCAGCACTTCTCGCTGTTTTACAGTTCTCAGGAGCGGCTGAACCGCACCCCGGAAGCGAATCTCGGTATCGCGCTCAAGACCGGCCGTTTTGAAGATGAAGGCTGGCGCTACCGCAAAGATGGCAGCGCCTTCTGGGCGCATGTGGTCATTGACGCGATCCACGATGATGACGGTAAGCTGGTCGGCTTCGCTAAGATCACCCGCGACCGCACGGAACGCCGTGAGCAGGAGCAGCAGGTGCTGCGCGCCCGGGATCTGGCTGAAGCCCAGAGCACCCAGAAAACCGCGCTCTCTAAATTCCTGGATAACATCATCGCCAACATTCCCTCCTGCGTGATTGTTGAAGATGCGATCACCCGCGAGATCCTGCTGGTTAATGACCGCACTCAGCAACTGTTCGGCCTGTCGAAATCGCTGATCGTCAACAAGCGCCCGCACGAATGCATGTCGCCTGAACTCAGCGACTATTTTAATAATCTGGCGGATGTTGCGCTGCGCAGTGAGGGCATGCATGAGCGTGAGCAGTTGCTGATGACCGCCAGCGGCGAACGCATTCTGCATACCCGCGCCACCGCGATTAATGGTCAGGATGCGCGACGTAACTACCTGATGCTGCTGGTGGAAGATGTCACTGACCAGCGCGCCGCCGACGCCCGTATTCACCATATGGCGCACCACGACAACCTCACCAGCCTGCCGAACCGGATTCTGTTCCGCCAGCGTCTGAGCGAAGCCTTGCGCACGGCCGGTCAGATACAGCGCCAGACCGCCGCGCTCTGCCTTGATCTCGATAACTTTAAAAATGTGAACGATGCGCTGGGCCACCAGATTGGCGATGAGTTGCTGCGCAGCGTGGCCAGACGTCTGCGTAACGCGCTGCGTGATCAGGATACGCTGGCACGCATCGGGGGCGATGAGTTTGCCATCGTGCTGCCTTCGGTGGCCAGTAATGAAGAGGCGAGCATTGTGGCGCAGCGCCTGATTGAAGCGATTCGCCCGCCGGTCAACGTTGAAGGTCATAATCTGTCGGTCGGGCTCAGCGTGGGAATTGCGCTCAGTACCACCATCACCAATACGCCGGAGCAGCTGCTGCGCTGTGCTGACATGGCGCTGTACGAAGCCAAACGCAACGGCCGCAACCGCTATGAGCATTTCACGCTGGAGATGGACGATATAGCGCGCAGCCGACGCCTGATTGAAAACGATCTGCGCGATGCAATTAGCGGCGGGCATCTGCGGCTCTACTATCAGCCCATCACCAACGGCGATAACCGCACCATTATTGGCTATGAGGCGCTGATGCGCTGGCATCATCCGATTCGTGGGCTAATCATGCCCAACGACTTCATCCCGATTGCTGAAGAGACCGGCCTGATTCATATGCTGGGGGCGTTTGCACTCTATGAAGCCTGCCGTGAAGCTGCGAGCTGGGAAGGGGAGCAGTCAGTCTCGGTCAACCTCTCACCGCTGCAGTTTAAAAACAGCTCGCTGGTGCCGGTGGTTGAAGGTGCGCTGAAAGCGTCGGGTCTGGATCCGGCGCGGCTGGAGGTTGAGATCACCGAATCGGTGCTGCTGGATGATTCACTGGGTAATATCCGTACCCTGCAAAATCTCAAGGCACTGGGCGTGCAGATTGCGCTGGATGATTTCGGCACCGGCTATTCATCACTGAGCTATCTGCGATCTTTCCCGTTCGACAAAATCAAAATCGACAAATCCTTTATTAATGATATGGGTGACAGCCGCGAGGCGCTGGCGATTATTCGCGCCATCACCGGCATGAGTCGCAGCCTCGATATCCAGATTACCGCCGAAGGGGTGGAGAGCGATGAGCAGTTTGCTAAGCTGCGTGACGAGGGCTGTACCCTGTTCCAGGGCTTCCTGTTCGGACGACCTCAGCCGTCGGAACTGCGGCTGAAAACGCTGGGTTAATCCGCGCCGGGTTAATCATAGAGGCCATGCTGCTGGACCGGCGCATGGCTGAGATTATCGCGAATTCGTCGCACCGACTCGCGCACCACCAGCCTGCCATTCAGCAGCAGGCTGCCGGTGGGCGTGCCGGGATTCAGTCGCATCTCCTGCAACATTCTCACTGCCGCTGCGCCCAGTTCATCACGCGGCACCTGCACCGAGGTCAGCGGAATATCGTGGATAGCGGCCAGGTTAAAGCCATCCATACTCATCACCGACATATCCTGCGGCACCCGCAGGCCAGCCTGCTCCAGCGCAGTGACGGCACCCGCCGCAATGTAATCACCGCTGGCGAGAATCGCGGTCGGGCGCAGCGCATCAGGGCAGTGGCGCAGATATTCACCGAGCCGCTCCGTCGCCTCATTGCTGCTGAAGCTGTTCAGGGTCAGCAGATGCTGGCGGCTGTCAAACCGCAGGTTCATGGCATGCCAGGCGTCGCGCACCCCCTGCAATCGCTGCTCCATGGTGTAGCGGCGTAAGCAATGCAGCGACAGAATCTGCCGGTGTCCCTGTTCAAACAGATAGCGCGCTGAGAATTCGCCAATCAGCTGATGATGCGGCGAGACCGAAGGCAGGCGCATACGGCGATCGCGGGCGTTAATCAGCACGCAGGGTTTGTTCATCTCCGCCGCCAGCTGATGAATATGCTCATCATCAATACCGATCAGCAGCGCCGCTTCGGTCTGCTGCATCTTGTCGATAAACAGCGCGGCATCACTTTCCACCTCTTCCAGCGGACAGTAGCGCAGCCGCACCTCATGCGGCTCCACCGCCTGGCTGATCCCCTGAATCACCTTGTAGTAGAAGATGTCACTGCGTACATCAAAGGCGCGAGGCGGGGCAAAGACCATCAGGTTATTCAGCAGCAGGCGACCGCTGTGCAGGTTGTTCAGCACCCCCTGCTGCTGCGCCACCGCCAGCACTTTGTCACGGGTGGCGGGCCGGGTATTGGCTTTACCCGCCAGTACCCGCGACACCGTACTGATCGAGACCCCGCTAAGTGCCGCAATCTCACCCACTTTCAACCTTTGTTTCATTCTGTGATCGCCTTCAAATCTGCTGGTGAAAAATTTTTCATAGCGTGCTGAATCGCGTCAGATAAGCGTTTCAGTGCCATTTTCTGTCGGAATTAAGCCTGCCATGAAAAGCGTTGCAAAAAAGTGGCTGTACCCACGTTTCGCACTTTTCTAAGTTCGTGAAAAGAACACGCGGTACGCCTGCTGGCGGTGTGCGTCATCAACGGTAATCAGGAGTGGCACAATGAGCCTCGAATCAACAACCAAACCCATCAGTGCTTCACGCACGGTGCGCGTGATTAAAAATTTACGCTGGTGGATGCTGGGAATGTTCCTGCTGGGTGTAACCGTCAACTACATCACCCGCAACTCGCTCGGCATTCTGGCACCGGAACTGAAAAACAGCCTGCACATGACTACCGAACAGTACTCCTGGGTGGTGGCGGCGTTTCAGCTGGCCTATACCCTGTTTCAGCCCATCTGTGGCTGGCTGATCGATGTGATCGGACTGAAGATGGGCTTCCTGATCTGTGCGCTGATCTGGTCGGTGACCTGTCTGCTGCACGCTGGCGCGGGAAGCTGGCTGCATCTGGCGTTGCTGCGCTTTGTCATGGGCGCCTCTGAGGCGGCGGCCACGCCCGCTAACGCCAAAGCGATCGGTGACTGGTTTCCGAAAAAGGAGCGTCCGGTCGCGGCGGGCTGGGCGGGCGTCGGCTTTTCGATTGGTGCCATGCTGGCTCCCCCGATTATCTATGTCGCGCACATAACTTTTGGCTGGCAGGGCGCCTTTCTGCTGACCGGCGGGCTGGGCCTGCTGTGGGTTGCACTCTGGTGGTGGGGCTATCACTCGCCCGAGAGCCATCCTCGTCTCTCTGATGAGGAGCGCGCCTTTATTAATCAGGACAACGAAGCGATTGGGGAAAAACTGCCGTTCTTCACCGCGCTGAAAGTGATTGGTAAAGAGAAGAAATTCTACGGCATCGCCATCCCGGCTTTTCTGGCTGAACCGGCCTGGGCAGTACTGAGCTTCTGGGTGCCGCTCTATCTTGCCAATGAGCGCGGCATGGATCTTAAGCAGATCGTGATGTTCGCCTGGCTGCCCTTTCTGGCCGCCGACCTCGGCAGCGTCGCCAGCGGCTATCTGACAAAAATCTATGTGCGCTGGTTTGGTCTCACCCGCGTCAATTCGATTGTCGCCAGTTCGGTGACCGGCGCACTGCTGATGGTCTCACTGGCGCTGATGACGCTGGTAAAAGATCCCTGGCTGGCGATCGCCCTGATCTCCGTCGGTGGCTTCGGCCATCAGGTGATCTCCTGCATGCTGAGCGCGCTGGTGGTGGAGCGTTTTGATCGCCGCCAGATGGCCACGGTCAACGGCATGCGCGGCTCCTGCGCCTGGATCGCGAGCTTTATCTTCTCGCTGATTATCGGCGTCACCGCCGATACCATCGGCTTCAATCCGCTGTTTGTGGCAATGGGCTTCTTTGACCTGATTGGTGCCGTTTTCCTGGTGATGCTGGTCGCCGAACGTCGCCAGCGCCCTGCTAACCCATAAGGATATCGCGATGAAAACCCTGAAGAACTGGACGCTGCATCAGCAGGCCGATCACTTTGTTGAACTCAAGGTCGAAGATCGTCATTTCCTGCGGCTTTACGTGCTGGAGGATAAGCTGATGCGCGTGCTGCTGAAGCGCGACGGTAAGCTGGCGCTGAACCGCACCTGGAGCATTGCGCCCGGGCAGGATGTGCCCTGGGAGGGACGTGACCGCGAGGCGCTGGATGGCTTTACGCTGCCCGCGTTTCAGGTGGAACACGATGCGCAGCAGCTGCGCATCAGCACGCAACAGCTGCGGGTCACGGTGCATCAGCCGCTCTGCCTGAGCTGGGAGCAGTTTGATGGTGAGAGCTGGCAGCCGCTCGCCACCGATCGTCACACCGGTGCCTATCTGCTGAATGCGCACGGCGACGGAGTTGAGCACTATCAGCGTCGCCAGCCGCAGGATCGGGTTTATGGCCTGGGCGAGAAGAGCGGCGACCTGAACCGCGTTAACCGGCGTTTTGAGATGCGTAATCTGGATGCCATGGGCTACAACGCCGCCAGCACCGATCCGCTCTATAAACATATTCCGTTTACCCTGACGCAGCGCGATAGTGTCAGCTTCGGGCTGTTTTATGACAACCTGAGCAGCAGCTGGCTCGATCTGGGTAATGAGCTGGATAACTACCATCTCCCTTATCGCCGTTACCGCGCCGAGGCGGGCGATCTCGATTACTACATGATGCTCGGCCCGACGCTGCTCGACGTCACCAAAGCCTTTGTGCGTCTGACGGGTCGCACCCTGTTTCAGCCGAAGTGGAGCCTGGGCTACAGCGGTTCCACCATGCACTACACTGATGCGCCTGACGCACAACAGCAGCTGCAATCTTTTATCCGCCTGTGTCGCGAGCATGAAATTCCCTGCGACTCGTTCCAGCTCTCTTCGGGTTACACCTCGATAAACAACAAGCGCTACGTCTTCAACTGGAACTACGACAAAGTTCCGAATCCCAATGCGCTGAGCGACGCGTTTCATACCGCCGGAATGAAGCTGGCGGCTAATATCAAGCCCTGCCTGCTGCAGGATCATCCGCGCTATCAGGAAGTGGCCGCGCAGGGTCTGTTTATTCGTGACTCTGAGCAGGATCGTCCTGAGCGTTCGGTGTTCTGGGACGATGAGGGATCGCACCTCGACTTCACCCATCCGCAGGCGGTGCGCTGGTGGCAGGAGAATGTCACCCAGCAGCTGCTGGAAAAGGGCATCGATTCCACCTGGAATGACAACAACGAATATGAGGTGTGGGATGGCGAAGCGCGCTGTCACGGTTTTGGCCAGCCGATCGCCATCAAGCATATCCGGCCGGTAATGCCGCTACTGATGATGCGCGCCTCAATGGAAGCCCAGCAGCAGTTTGCACCGGACAAACGCCCTTATCTGATCTCCCGTTCCGGCTGCGCCGGGATGCAGCGTTATGTGCAGACCTGGAGCGGCGATAACCGCACCAGCTGGCAAACCCTGCGCTACAACATCCGTATGGGGCTGGGAATGAGCCTTTCCGGGCTGTTCAACGTCGGACACGATGTCGGTGGGTTCTCGGGCGACAAGCCGGATGCCGAGCTGTTTGTGCGCTGGGTTCAGAACGGCGTCATGCACCCGCGCTTTACCATCCACTCCTGGAATGACGATCACACGGTAAACGAGCCGTGGATGTATCCGGAGGTCACGCCGATGATCCGCGAGGCGATCCGGCTGCGCTATCGTCTGATGCCCTACCTCTATAACCTGGTATGGCAGGCCAGCGCAGAAGATGAGCCGATGCTGCGTCCGACCTTCCTCGATCACGAACAGGATCCGCTGACATATCTGGAGTGTGATGACTTTATGCTGGGGCGCGATCTGCTGGTCGCCAGCGTCGTAGAGCAGGGCGCGCGCAGTCGTGAAGTCTATCTGCCCCGTAACCGCAGCGGCTGGTATGACTGGCACAGCGGCAAGGCGTTTGCGGGCGGCGAGACCATCACGCTGGATGCACCGCTGGATCGGCTGCCATTGCTGGTGCGGGCCGGTGCGGTGATCCCGCTGGGTGAGTGCGAAAGCACGACTGATGCGCGGCGCGATACGGTGCGCCAGTGGCAGCTGTGGCCGGCACCGGAAGGCGTAACAACTCAGGGCGAAATGTTTGACGACGATGGCGAGAGCCACGGCTGGCAGCAGGGCAATGCGTTGTGGCTGAGCTGGACATTGTGTAGCAGTGCTAGCCGAATCGACCTGACGGTGGAAAAACGCGGAGATTACCAGCCAGCCTGGCGGGAGATCGTGCTGTTGCTGCCTGCGGGTGAAAGCCGTGAACTGTGGGTGAATGGCGAGAGAGCGGCGAGTTACCGGCTGGAATAGCGGTGCCGTGGTGGCAAAGCCTAATCAATCAGGTTTTGGGCAGCAACGCTTAAGTTCAGTTAGCAGGGAACAGGGGCAGAGGAGGAGAGCGTCCCGCGGCAGGGACAAAAGCGCCGGGAGCGCTTTTGAACAACGCAAAGCGTTGGCCCGTTTACGGGCGCACCTCCAGGATGAGGTGCGTAATAGCGCGGGCCGAGCATGCCAGGGATGGCGGCTTTTGCATCTTTCCGATCTGACCCTGTTCCCTGTGAAGGCACGATCTCACAGCGACCAGGTCTTTTACCTCAGTGGCCCCCAACAGAAATTATTCTGCGTGGTTCTCGGTGCTCATCCGGCCCAGATCTTTATCGACCAGGAACAGACCGTTGCCGCTGTTGCTGACCAGCGCCAGTTTATCCAGCACGGTTTTGAACAGCTTCTCTTCTTCGTGCTGCTCGGCAACATACCACTGCAGGAAATTGAAGGTGGAGTAATCCTGTGAGGTCATGGCGGCATGGGCCAGTTCATTGATTTTGGCGGTGATCAGCTGCTCATGCTCCAGCGCCTGCTGCAGGATTTCATTCAGCGAGGTGAACGAAACTGGCGGCGCAGCGATGGTACCCAGCACCGGCATGCCGCCGGTATCGCTCAGGTAGTCAAACAGACGCTGCATATGCTGCATCTCTTCGCGTGAATGCATCTTCAGGAAGGAAGCGGCACCCTCAAAGCCTTTGTCGCTGCACCAGGCACTCATTTGCAGATAAAGATTGGCAGAGAAAAATTCCAGGTTCAGCTGGTCGTTTAAACGCCCAGTCATTTCAGCAGTCAGCATGGCCGAGTCCTTTTAAGAAGATGTTAAATAAACAGGTATAGTCGGTGAATTATGCATCAAATATGTTAGTAAAGCGAAGGCTTTTCCGCAAAATAAGCTAATTTATCTGATTGATTTAAATAGAATTATTTCACAAATTGAATGCGAGCGATTCTCATTCTGCATCACTCCTTATTGGTCAACAACATCAGGGTTTCAGCACCATGATAGTGCGCGCGGCCGCTATCCTGCTGGTGCAACCGTCGCTGAAGCTGGAGAAATAGCTGTCATCTGATGACGCGCCGGAAATATCACGTCGCCGTCAGAAAAAGATATTTCGGAGAGCAATAAGAGATATGGCGTGGATTAAACGCCCGGTGATGACGGCAGGGCCATTAATAATCGCGCGCTGATCGGCTCTGGCATAAATCATGCTTAGAACTCAGTTCCATATATTGAAACTTGCCACGACAGGGACCAGGCGGCAAGCCAGGTTATCAGGAGAAAATAATGTCAGATGAGAGTGTGGTTAGTCCGAAAAAAATGACGGCGACCAAAGGCAGTTATGTCGCGTTAATTTTTGCCATTCTGTTTTTCTCAGGGCTGTTTTATAACGTCGAGGGTCTTTCATGGCTGGGCGCCTTTGACTTCACCACGCTGGGCGGCAGCTTTGGCACCATGAAGGATCCCGCCAGCAACACCTTTACTGGTGCAGGCGGACTCAGTGCCAAAGCGGGTTTCCTGTTTGCGCTGTCGCTGACGCCCACGGTGATGCTGGCGCTGGGCGTGCTGGAAATCTTCACCCACTACGGCGCGATTCGCGCGGCGCATCGCTTGCTGACGCCACTGCTTAAGCCGCTGATGGGGCTGCCGGGCCATTGCGGTCTGGCGTTAATCACCGACCTGCAAAGTACCGATGCGGGTGCGGCATTAACGAAAGAGATGGCTGATCAGAGAGAGATCGGCAAAAAAGAGGTGGTGGTGATGAGTGCCTGGCAATATTCCGGTGCCGGCTTAATCAATAATTACTTTGCCATCGGCTCCGCGCTGTTCGCCTCAATGACGCTGCCGATTATTATTCCGCTGTTATTAATGTTCGTGCTCAAATTTGTCGGTGCGGCGATAACGCGCGCTGTGTTAAACAGTGTTTATAAGAAGGATTTCGCCGATGGAAAATAAAGTCACGACAAGCAGTAATCCCTTTGATGTGTTTGTGACCGGCGCGCGTAAAGGCTTTCACATCGCCATTCACAACCTGATGCCAAATGTGGTGATGGCCTATGTGCTGGCAGAAGTGCTCAATCTGCTCGGCATCATGCAGTTTCTCGGGCACGTTTTTGCGCCAGTGATGGGGCTGTTCGGTTTGCCGGGCGAGGCAATTACGGTGCTGCTCACCGCCTGGCTCTCGTCGTCGGCGGGCACCGGCGTAGCGGTGAGTCTGCTGACCAAAGGGCTGCTGACCGGTGCGGATATCACGATTCTGGCCCCGGCGATTTTCCTGATGGGATCGCAGCTGCAATATATGGGACGGCTGCTGGGCGTGGCCGATGTGCCAAAAAAATACTGGCCGCTGCTGATGCTGGTGAGCATCATCAACGCGCTGATCGCAATGTCTGTTATGCGTCTGTTTATTCAGGAGTAACGCTGTGTCTGAGGTATTAGAGCATTACCACTATTTGCACGAAATTCCGGAGCTGGGTTTTCAGGAGGTGAAAACGTCGGCCTACATCGCCGATCAGCTGGAAAAAGCGGGCCTGAAGGTGACGCGCAACATCAATAACACCACCGGCATTGTGGCGGAGATTGACAGTGGTGTACCGGGTCCGGTGCTGGCGCTGCGCGCGGACATGGATGCGCTGGGGCACATCATTGATGGCGTGCCGTGCGCGCGCCACACCTGCGGTCACGACGGTCACTCTTCGGTCGTGCTGACGGCGGCGACGGCTCTGCTGCGGGAGGGCGCCGTGAAACGTGGCCGCCTGAAGATCCTGTTCCAGCCCGCCGAGGAGCTGGGTGCCGGTGCGCTCTCAATGATCGAAGGCGGCGCACTGGATGATGTGGAGATGATTCTGGGGTTCCATCTGCGTCCGCTGGAGGAGTGCGTGGTCGGCCAGGCAGTGCCTGCGGTGCTCTACTCAGCCTGCAGCACGCTGGAAGCGACCATCAAAGGCCAGCCCGCCCATGCGGCGCGTCCGCATCTTGGCGTGAATGCGCTGGATGCTGCCGTGCAGGCTGTTCAGGCGGTCAACGCCATCCACCTCTCGCCCGGCCTGAGCTGGAGCGTCAAAGCGACCCGCTTCCTGTGCGATGCCGGTGTCACCAACTCGGTTCCGGATGAAGCCCGCGTAGTCTGGGATCTCCGTTCGCAGGAGAACGAGCCGATGACGCTGCTGAAAGAGCAGGTCACGCGCGCCATTACTCACAGCGTGGCGGCACTGGGCGCCACCACCGAGGTCCGCGTTTTAAAAGAGATGCCCGCCGCCGAGATTGATGATGAGGCGACGGCGGTGATCCGCGCCGCGATAGTCGAGGTGCTGGGAGAAGAGGGCGCGCTGCCAACCCGAACCACGCCAGGCAGCGAGGACTTTTTCTACTATCCGGTGAAGCGGCCGGGGGTGAAGGCGGGCTTCTGGGGACTGGGAACCAACCTGACGCCGGGACTGCATCATCCCGACATGCATTTTGATCTCGACTCGCTGGAGATTGGTGTGCAGATCTTCAAAGCCTGCGTCAGAAAAGTGCTGGGCTAACGGAGGCGGGGCGGGTGCAGACCCGTCCCGCTTTGTTGCGGTATCCACCGTTCCCCGATTCTTCGCCCCTGAAATCCTGCCCCTCTCCCTGTAGGCCGCGCGCGCAAAATATTGTATGCTATGCCGCCTTAAAGCTGACCAGGTAACCGGACTTCACGCCAATGTAACTTCGCGCTGACCCGCCAGCGATCAATGATCGTTTTTGGCACCGTTTACCCGCCGGTAAGGTTCTGCCGGCCACCGTGATTTATCAGCAGCGCCAGTAAATTGCGCTGCCTATTGAGAAGAATTCCATGTCTAATCCCTTTTTAGAAGAGGTGGCACGCCGCCGCACCTTCGCGATCATTTCGCACCCGGATGCCGGTAAAACCACCATTACCGAAAAAGTGTTGCTGTTCGGACAGGCTATCCAGACCGCCGGTACGGTAAAAGGCCGTGGCTCTAACCAGCACGCCAAGTCGGACTGGATGGAGATGGAGAAACAGCGTGGTATCTCCATTACCACCTCGGTGATGCAGTTCCCCTATCGCGATAGCCTGGTGAACCTGCTGGATACCCCGGGTCACGAAGATTTCTCGGAAGATACCTACCGTACGCTGACCGCGGTTGACTGTTGTCTGATGGTTATCGATGCCGCCAAAGGCGTCGAGGATCGCACCCGCAAGCTGATGGAAGTCACCCGTCTGCGCGATACGCCGATCCTGACCTTTATGAACAAACTCGACCGTGACATCCGCGACCCGATGGAAGTGCTGGATGAGGTGGAAAGCGAGCTGAAAATTGCCTGCGCACCGATCACCTGGCCTATCGGCTGCGGCAAACTTTTCAAAGGGGTTTATCACCTCTATAAAGATGAGACCTATCTCTACCAGACCGGTAAAGGCCACACCATTCAGGATGTCCGCATCGTGAAGGGGCTGGACAACCCGGACCTCGACACTGCCGTGGGTGAAGATCTGGCGGCGCAGCTGCGTGAAGAGCTGGAACTGGTTCAGGGCGCATCGCATGAGTTTGAGCAGGAAGCCTTCCTGAGCGGCAAACTGTCGCCGGTCTTTTTCGGCACCGCGCTGGGTAACTTTGGCGTTGACCATATGCTGGATGGCCTGGTTGAGTGGGCACCGCGTCCAATGCCGCGTGACACCGACACCCGTACGGTAGAAGCGAAAGAAGAGAAGTTCACCGGCTTCGTGTTTAAGATCCAGGCAAACATGGACCCGAAACACCGTGACCGCGTGGCCTTTATGCGTGTGGTGTCCGGTAAATATGAAAAAGGGATGAAGCTGCGTCAGGTACGCACCGGCAAAGACGTGGTGATCTCCGACGCCCTGACCTTTATGGCAGGCGACCGTTCGCACGTTGAAGAAGCTTATCCTGGCGATATCATCGGCCTGCATAACCACGGTACCATTCAGATTGGCGACACCTTTACTCAGGGTGAAAACATGAAGTTCACCGGTATCCCGAACTTCGCGCCAGAGCTGTTCCGCCGTATTCGTCTGCGCGATCCGCTGAAGCAGAAACAGCTGCTTAAAGGGCTGGTTCAGCTGTCGGAAGAGGGCGCGGTACAGGTGTTCCGTCCGGTGCATAACAACGATCTGATCGTGGGCGCGGTCGGGGTACTGCAGTTTGATGTGGTGGTCGCCCGTCTGAAAAGCGAATATAACGTCGAAGCGATCTACGAAGCGATTAACGTCTCTACGGCGCGCTGGGTTGAATGCAGCGATGCGAAAAAGTTTGAGGACTTCCAGCGTAAAAACGAAGTTAACCTGGCACTTGATGGCGGTAATAATTTGACTTATATCGCGCCAACCATGGTTAATCTTAATATTACGCAGGAACGTTACCCTGACGTTCGTTTCCGCAAAACGCGCGAGCACTAAGCGCCTGTTTCCGGGCCATTCCAGCTGGGAATGGCCCTGTTTTCCTCCTTCCAGACTCCTCCTAAAAACCCCGTTTTTCTTCTGTTTTGACGTGTGATCAACCAGTTAGCCAGGCAAATTGCAAAATGCAGTCTATGATTACTCTATCGGACGGCGGAAGAGACTTCTCTTGTCCTTACGTCCTGTAACGCAGTGGCACGAGTGCCGTTGTTGCGCCCACAGTTTTTGGGTGAGTTAACTGATAGAAGGAAGATATCGATGAACAAGACTAAGATTGCTAAAACCCTGATGGCCGCCATGATTGGTTCAGCACTGATCAGCGGCAGCGCACTGGCTGATGAATCAATGTCGCAGAAAGCGTCACAAACAGCCGACAGCGCGGGTTCAAAAATCGATAGTTCTATGAAAAAAGTCGATGGTTATATGGATGACAGCGGCATCACTGCCAAAGCCAAAGCGGCACTGGTAGATGACGACGCAATTAAAAGCACGGATATCTCGGTAAAAACGCATCAGGGCGTCGTAACCTTAAGCGGTTTCGTCACTTCACAGGATCAGGCTGAAAAGGCTGTGGCTGTGGTGCAGAAAATCGAAGGTGTTAAATCCGTCAGCGACAAACTACACGTCAGAGACAGCAAAGCATCATCAATGAAAGGTTATGCGGGCGATGCCGCTACGACCAGCGAAATTAAAGCTAAGCTATTAGCGGATGACATTGTTCCGTCGCGCAACGTAAAAGTTGAGACCACCGACGGCGTTGTTCAGCTTTCAGGGCAGGTTGCTAATCAGGCACAGTCAGATCGTGCAGAAAGCATCGCTAAAGCCATTGAAGGCGTGAAAAGCGTTAAGAATGACCTGACGGTTAAATCTTAAGCTTGCGTGTGGTCACTTGTGGCCACACGAATAAAAGATACCCATCCGGGGATGAAATAAGCAGATCGATTTTCAAATATTCGATTTTTAAATAGGGTAAGGAGAGGCTTATGTTTCGTTGGGGCATTATTTTTCTGGTGATCGCACTGATCGCTGCAGCATTAGGTTTTGGCGGTTTAGCGGGCACAGCAGCATGGGCAGCTAAAGTTGTCTTCGTCGTTGGTATTATCCTGTTCCTCATCAGCCTGTTTACCGGCCGTAAAAAGCTTTAGCCGATGAGTCCTGCAGTGTAATGCAACGCAACGCATAGAGCGGAGACCAGTCATCTGTAGCGACTGACGTGAAGAGAGGGACACCTTCACATCGCTGCAAGGTAAGCCAGCCCAGCTGGCCTGCCGGTTAAAGGAATAGATGACTGGTTCTCCGGAATGCTGCCGTCACTAACGGATCGATCCTCCAGCAGACCCGGAACCCCTTTTGAGGTTCGCACAGTGGGTATACGCATTCCTGTCACGCTCGGCGCCATTGAACCTCTGGCCCTGGCTCCGTTTAAATCTCAGAAAATTGCCCTGGTATGTGAAGGCGGCGGTCAACGCGGCATTTTCACCGCAGGCGTATTAGACGAATTTCAGCGCGCCCGATTCAACCCCTTTCAACTTATGCTCGGCACCTCTGCCGGTGCACAAAATCTTTCTGCCTTTGTCTGTGGTCAGCCCGGTTATGCCCGGCGTGTGATTACCCGCTATACCACCAGTAAACTCTTTTTTGATCCGCTGCGCTTTGTGCGTGGTGGCAATCTGATCGACCTCGACTGGCTGATAGATATTACCCGTAGTGAATTTCCGCTGGCGATGAGCAGCGCAGAGCAGATGTTCTCCAGCGGCCGCGAATTTTATATGTGCGCCTGCCGCAGTGACGACTACACGCCCGGCTACTTCAACCCGACCGCCGATAACTGGCTGGATCTGATTAAAGCCTCCAGTGCCATTCCCGGTTTTTACCGGCTGGGAGTGAATCTGGAAGGGATCAGCTATCTCGATGGCGGCATCAGCGATGCGATTCCGGTGCGTGAGGCCGCCCGTCGTGGCGCTGATACCATTGTGGTAATTCGCACCGTGCCGTCGCAGATGTTCTATACACCGAAATGGTTTAAGCGGATGGAGCGCTGGCTCAGCACCGGCGCGCTGCAGCCGATGATCAATGTGCTCAATAAGCATGAACAGAGTTATCGGGAAATCCAGCAGTTCATCGAGAATCCCCCCGATGATTTGCGCATTATCGAAATCTTTCCACCCCATGCGCTGGCCAGCAGTGCGCTGGGCAGCCGCATCGCTTCACTGAATCAGGATTATCATCTGGGACGGCGTTGCGGCCGCTATTTTCTTGCTACGCTGGGCCAGTGGCTGAGTGATGCTGAACCGATGACCTCCGCGCGTATCGTTATGCCGCCTGCACCGGCAGCCAATGCACCCGATACCCGCCTCATCATCACACCGCCGCTGGCGGAAAATGATGCTGATTACGACAAAGGATCGCTGGCATGAAGTTTATCGATACGCACTGCCACTTTGATTTTCCGCCCTTTGAGGGAGATATCTCTGGCAGTCTGGCACGTGCTGCAGAAGCTGGCGTGGAAAAGATTATCGTTCCGGCGATTGATGCCAGTCGCTTTGAGCGAGTCTGCGCATTAGCCGCGGCGCAACCGGCGCTCTATGCCGCGCTGGGTCTGCATCCGATCGTCATCGAAAATCATCAGGAGGCCCATCTCGACCAGCTGGAAGCCTTACTGCAACAGCGGCCGCGTAAGCTGGTGGCGATCGGCGAGATCGGGCTGGATCTCTATCGTGACGATCCGCAGTTTGATAAGCAGCAACGCTTTCTTGAGGCGCAGCTTAAGCTGGCAAAAGCGTATCAGCTGCCAGTGATCCTGCATTCGCGCCGCACCCATGACAAGCTGGCGCAGATTCTGCGTCGTTACGATCTGCCGCGCCGTGGCGTGGTACATGGTTTTGCGGGCAGCCTGCAGCAGGCGCAGGCTTTTATTAAACTGGGTTATGCGATTGGCATCGGCGGGACCATCACTTATGAACGCGCCAGCAAAACGCGTCAGACCGTAGCGCAGTTGCCGCTCTCTTCGCTGCTGCTGGAAACCGATGCACCCGATATGCCGCTGCAGGGCTTTCAGGGGCAGCCTAACCGTCCGGAGCGGGCGCGTCAGGTGTGGGAGGTACTCTGCAGTCTGCGTGAAGAGCCACCAGCAGAGATTGCCGATGCGCTGTGGCACAACAGTCAGCAGTTATTCCAGCTCGACCCCACTTTTCCAGCACTGCGCAACTGACCGGGCATATCACGCCCGACCTGCATTAATTACGCTTAAATGTGATAATAGTAACATTGCGGCTGCTGGCGTATAATGGCCATCAAGCCCTGTTATCTGCAATGTTAATCACATTACTAATGGCAGCATTGCACTAATTTCTTATTTCTATGTGACTCCTGGCACATATCAGGCCGCTTCAGAGTGTTATTATTATAACATTCCGCCGGCGAGCCGGTGGGTTGCACCTCGATCCTTTGGAGAGCCTCATGACCGATATCAAAGACCTTGCCCTGCGCGCCCTGAAACTGATGGATTTAACCACCCTGAATGATGACGACACCGACGCAAAAGTGATCGCCTTGTGTCATCAGGCCAAATCCCCGGCAGGCAACACCGCCGCAATCTGTATCTATCCACGTTTTATTCCGATTGCCCGTAAAACGCTGCGCGAGCAGGGTACTCCGGAGATCCGCATCGCCACAGTGACTAACTTCCCGCATGGCAATGACGACATTGATATTGCGCTGGCAGAAACCCGCGCCGCTATCGCCTACGGTGCCGATGAAGTGGATGTGGTGTTCCCGTATCGTGCGCTGATCGCCGGTAACAGTCAGGTTGGCTTCGATCTGGTGAAAGCCTGTAAAACCGCCTGTGCCGAAGCAGATGTGCTGCTGAAAGTGATCATCGAAACCGGTGAACTGAAGCAGGAAGCGCTGATCCGTCAGGCTTCTGAGATTGCCATTGATGCCGGTGCCGATTTCATCAAAACCTCTACCGGTAAAGTGCCGGTTAACGCCACGCCTGAAGTGGCGCAGATCATGATGAACGTGATCCGTGATAAAGGCGTCAGCGAGCAGGTTGGCTTTAAACCCGCTGGCGGCGTGCGCACCGCTGAAGATGCCGCTATCTATCTGAAAATGGCGGAAGAGACGCTGGGTGCCGACTGGGCCGATGCGCGTCATTTCCGTTTTGGTGCATCAAGCCTGCTGGCGAGCCTGCTCAACACGCTGGGTCATGACAGCGACACCAGCAAAGCGGGTTACTGATCTTTCAGGCGGTCGCTGACCGCCTGTTCCCCATCCTGATTTCCCTGAACCAGGGGGTTACCTTGTTCCTGCCACAAGAAATAATTCGCAAAAAACGTGACGGTCATGCGCTGACAGAAGAGGAGATTCGCTTCTTCATCAATGGTGTACGTGATAACACCGTCTCGGAAGGTCAGATCGCCGCGCTGGCGATGACCATCTATTTCCACGATATGACGCTGCCTGAGCGGGTCGCGCTGACCATGGCGATGCGTGATTCCGGTACGGTACTTAACTGGAAATCTCTTAATCTCAATGGCCCGGTGGTGGATAAGCACTCGACCGGCGGCGTCGGCGATGTGACGTCGCTGATGTTAGGACCGATGGTCGCCGCCTGCGGCGGATATGTTCCGATGATCTCGGGTCGTGGCCTGGGCCATACCGGCGGCACGCTGGATAAGCTGGAAGCGATTCCGGGCTTCGATATCTTCCCGAGCGATGACCGTTTCCGCGAGATCATTAAGCAGGTCGGGGTGGCAATTATCGGCCAGACCAGCTCGCTGGCACCGGCGGATAAGCGTTTCTACGCTACGCGTGACATTACCGCCACCGTCGATTCGATCCCGCTGATTACCGCCTCGATTCTGGCGAAGAAGCTGGCAGAAGGGCTGGATGCGCTGGTGATGGATGTCAAAGTGGGTTCCGGCGCATTTATGCCAACCTATGAAGCATCAGAAAGTCTGGCGCAGTCGATTGTTGGCGTCGCCAATGGTGCAGGTTGCCAGACCACCGCACTGCTGACGGATATGAACCAGGTTCTCGCTTCCTCAGCCGGTAATGCGCTGGAAGTGCGTGAAGCGGTTCGCTTCCTCACCGGTGAACAGCGTAACCCGCGCCTGCTGGAAGTGACGCTGGCGCTCTGCAGCGAAATGCTGGTCTCCGGCAAACTGGCCGCCAGCGACACCGAAGCGCGTCAGAAGCTGATGACGGTGCTGGATAACGGCAAAGCGGCCGAGGTGTTTGGTCGTATGGTTGCGGCCCAGCAGGGACCGGCTGATTTCGTTGAACGCTACGATGCTTATCTGCCCGCGGCATTGCTGAGCAAGCCGGTGTATGCCGACCAGCCAGGCATCGTCAGCAGCATGGATACTCGTGCGCTGGGTCTGGCGGTGGTGGCAATGGGTGGCGGACGTCAGCGTGCCAGCGACAGCATTGATTACAGCGTCGGCTTAAGCGACATGATCACCCTGGGCGAACGTGCCGATGCGCAGCGTCCACTGGCGATCATTCACGCCAGCAGCGAAGACAAATGGCAGCAGGCCGCCGCCGCGGTCAAAGCCGCGCTGGTGCTCGGTAATTCCGCTCCGGCTGAGACGCCAGTTGTCTATCGCCGTGTGAGCGATATCAGCTAACTGACCCGTAACCCGTGCCAGCTGCGATGCATTCGGGTATACTGATCTGATCGCTTTTTTTTGACTTGTCACGCGCCAATGCGCAGGAGACTTGCATGAAACGTGCTTTTATTATGGTTCTCGATTCCTTTGGAATTGGCTCCAGTAAAGATGCCGATAAATTCGGCGACGCAGGTTCGGATACGTTAGGTCACATCGCCGAAGCCTGTTTCAGGGGTGAAGCAGACAAGGGACGTAAAGGCCCATTGCATCTGCCTAATCTTACCGCGCTGGGTCTGGGCAAAGCTGCAGAGCTGTCGACCGGCCGTTTCCCGGCAGGTCTGGATCCAGAGGCGAAAATCACCGGCGCGTACGCTTACGCCAGCGAGCTTTCGTCTGGTAAAGATACGCCGTCAGGCCACTGGGAGATCGCCGGTGTGCCGGTGCTGTTTGACTGGGGCTACTTCAGCGACAAAGAGAACAGCTTCCCACAGGAACTGCTGGACAAACTGGTCGAGCGCGCAGATCTGCCGGGTTATCTCGGTAACTGCCACTCTTCAGGTACGGTGATCCTCGACCAGCTGGGCGAAGAGCACATGAAAACCGGCAAGCCGATTTTCTATACCTCTGCGGACTCGGTGTTCCAGATCGCCTGTCACGAAGAGACCTTTGGTCTGGATCGTCTCTATGCGCTGTGCGAAATCGCCCGTGAAGAGCTGACGGAAGGTGGCTATAACATTGGCCGGGTTATCGCCCGTCCGTTTGTGGGCGACAAAGCGGGTCAGTTTGAGCGTACCGGCAATCGCCACGACCTGGCGGTGGAGCCACCGTCAGCTACCATGCTGAAAAAGCTGGTAGATGAGAAGGGCGGTCACGTGATCTCCGTGGGTAAAATCGCCGATATCTACGCTGAGCAGGGCATTACCAAAAAGGTCAAAGCGACCGGTCTGGATGCGCTATTTGATGCGACGATTCAGGAGATGAAAACCGCGCCGGATCAGGCGATTGTTTTCACTAACTTCGTAGATTTCGACTCAACCTGGGGACATCGTCGTGATGTTGCCGGTTATGCGGGCGGGCTGGAGCTGTTTGACCGTCGTCTGCCTGAGCTGATGGAATTAGTCGGAGAAGATGACATTCTGATTCTGACCGCTGACCACGGCTGTGATCCGACCTGGGAAGGCACCGAACACACGCGTGAGCACATTCCGATTCTTATTTACGGACCGAAAGTCGAGCCGGGTTCACTCGGTTACCGCGAAACCTTCGCCGATATTGGTCAGACAATTGCACACTATTTTGGCCTGTCCGAGATGGACTATGGCAAGAACATGCTGTAAATCAGCAATTTAATAAGGATGAAATGATGGCAACCCCTCATATTAACGCTGAAATGGGCGATTTCGCAGACGTCGTGCTGATGCCCGGCGATCCGCTGCGTGCAAAACACATCGCTGAAACCTTCCTGGAAAATCCGGTTGAAGTGAACAACGTGCGTGGGATGCTGGGCTACACCGGCACCTATAAGGGCCGCAAAGTCTCTGTAATGGGTCACGGAATGGGTATTCCTTCCTGCTCCATCTACACCAAAGAGCTGATCACCGACTTCGGTGTGAAAAAGATCATCCGTGTGGGCTCCTGTGGTGCCGTGCGTGCTGATGTAAAACTGCGTGACATCGTGATTGGTATGGGTGCCTGCACCGATTCCAAAGTGAACCGTATGCGTTTCAAAGATCACGATTTTGCTGCGATTGCTGACTTCGACATGGTGCGTAACGCGGTTGATGCGGCGAAAAACCTGGGTGTTGAAGCGCGCGTGGGTAACATCTTCTCTGCCGATCTCTTCTACACCCCGGATCCGCAGATGTTCGACGTGATGGAAAAATATGGCATCCTCGGCGTTGAGATGGAAGCGGCAGGTATCTACGGTGTGGCTGCGGAGTACGGTGCTAAAGCGCTGACCATCTGCACCGTATCCGACCACATCCGTACGCATGAGCAGACCACCGCTGCTGAGCGTCAGACCACCTTCAACGACATGATCAAAATTGCGCTGGAGTCTGTTCTGCTGGGTGATTAATCAGTGTGGCAGGCATTGACGCCTGCTGCCCGATCATCTGTTCAGATCCCCCTTAACCGGGGGATCTGGATTTTCCCGCCTCGCCGTCCCGGTAACATTCACATCAAATGACACACTTTTGGTCAGGCTTGTGCATCTTCGCGCTGGCACGTCTGTTATCGCGCTTTATCATGGTGCGCAATAACAGATAATAATTAATCGCCTGATAATGCCCCCTGATGAATTTTCGTAACTTCGAAGCTGAAGAGAAGCTGTTCGCCCGCCGCGCTGCAATAGCCTTTGCTCTGGTCTGTATCTGTTTCACCATTCTTGGCGTAAACCTTTTTCGTTTACAGGTGCGCGACCATAGCTATTACCAGACGCGTTCCAACCAGAACGACATCAAAATGATCCCCATTGCGCCAACGCGCGGGCTGATTTATGACCGCAACGGCATTCCGCTGGTGCGAAACGTCAGCTGGTACGCTATTACGCTGACGCCTTATAAAATCAGCGACATGGACGCCACGCTGCGGGCACTCACGCCGATCGTTAATCTGACGCCTGACGAGATCGACACCTTCCGCCATGCGCTGAAGCAGACCAGTCGTTACAAGCCGGTGGTGCTGAAAGAGGAGCTGACCGAAGAGCAGGTCGCCCGCTTTGCGGTCAATCAGTTTCACTTCACCGGCGCCAGCATTGAGACCTACCAGGATCGTGAATATCCCTATGGCGCGGATCTGGCGCATGTGATCGGTTATGTGTCGAAAATCAACGATAACGACTATAAACGGCTGAATGCGGAAGGCATCGCCGAAAACTATGCAGCTGACCATAACATTGGTAAGCAGGGGATTGAGGGCTATTACGAAGCGTTGCTGCACGGCAAGCCGGGTTATCAGGAAGTGGAAGTGGATAACCATGGCCGCATTGTGCGGGTGCTGAAAGAGGTGCCGCCGGTCGCGGGTAAAAACCTGACGCTGACGCTGGATCTGCACCTGCAACAGTATGTGGAAAGCCTGCTGGCGGGGCAGCGTGCTGCGCTGCTGATTGAAGATCCGCACGACGGCTCGGTGCTGGCGATGGTCTCCAGCCCCAGCTACGACCCCAATCCGTTTGTGAAAGGCATCAGCTATCAGGCCTACAAAAAGCTATTACAGGATAAAGACCTGCCGCTGATTAACCGCGTCACGCAGGGACTCTATCCGCCCGCCTCCACGGTAAAGCCTTACATGGCGATGTCGGCGCTGCTGACCCATGTGATTACGCCGCAGTCGCAATTCTTTGGTGCGCCCACCTGGACTTTACCGGGCACGGACCGGCGCTATCGCGACTGGAAAAAAAGCGGGCACGGCATGCTGGATGTGACCCGGGCAATTGAAGAGTCCGCCGATACCTTTTTCTATCAGGTGGCGTTTATGATGGGCATTGATCGCATTCACACTATGCTCAGCCAGTTTGGCTATGGCAAATCAACGGGCATCGACCTGAATGAGGAGTACAACGGCTTATTGCCGAGCCGTGAGTGGAAGCAGAAGGTGCATAAAAAACCCTGGTATCAGGGCGATACGGTTTCAGTCGGCATTGGTCAGGGCTACTGGATTGCGACACCCATTCAGATGGTGAAAGCGATGGTGGCGCTGATTAACAACGGTCGGGTCATTGCCCCCCATCTGCTGGAGAAAACCCAGCGCGGGACGCTGATTGAGAACTATCATCCCAGGCTGCATGAAGCGCAGATTGGCGATCCCCATTCACCCTACTGGTCGCTGGTACGCCACGCGATGTTTGGCATGGCTAACGCACCCAACGGCACCGGTTATAAATATTTCCACACGGCACCTTATGGCATCGCCGCGAAAAGTGGGACGTCGCAGGTGTTCAGCCTGCGCCAGAACCAGACCTATAACGCGAAGATGATACCGGTACGGCTACGTGACCATATTTTCTACACCGCCTTTGCGCCGTTTAACGACCCGAAAGTGGCGGTGGCGTTGATTCTGGAGAACGGTGGCAACGAAGGGATTACTGCGGCGCCTGTGATGCGGGCGATTCTGGATCATATCTTTATCCCGCCGACGCCAGAAGCGCCGGTTCAGGCAACACCTTAAAAGGGGGCGGTTGCCCCCGCAGAGCGTCAGACTTTAAGCGTTTTGGTCACCTGGCCGATGGCGCGTACCACATCGGTTGCGCCTTCACGGATTTCCGCAATCACGCCGCCCGCCTCCTGGGCCAGCTGTACGCCCTGATCGGCGCGCTTCAGGTTAGATTCAATCCCTTTCAGTGCCCGGCTCGCCAGCAGATGGTTTTGCTGTACCCGATTTTCGATGTCGCTGGTGGCGCGGTTGATGTTCGCTGCCAGCGTGCGGACTTCGTTAGCCACCACCGCAAAGCTGCGGCCATGGGTTCCGGCCCGCGCCGCTTCAATAGCGGCATTCAACGCCAGCAGGTTAGTCTGATCGGCTATCCGGCGGATGCCTTCCACAATCGCGCCGATACGCTCGGAGGATTCACTCAGTCCGGTAATATCACCAGAGATGCCCTGCAGTTCACCCGCCAGGGCGTTCATGGTCTGCACGCTGCTGGCGATAACATCGGCACCCAGTTTTGTGCTTTGATCCGTTTGCAGTGCGGTGTGATAAGCCCGCTGTGCCGCATCATGCTCCTGCTGATTCTTTTCCACCTGTGCCGTCACATCAGTGGCGAATTTCACGATTTTGTAAAGCCTGCCCTGTTCGTCAAACACCGGGTTGTAGGTGGCGCGCAGCCAGACCGTCTCGCCCCGTTTATTGACCCGGGGAAACTGACCTGAGACAAATTCGCCGCGGTTCAGCTGCTGCCAGAACTCGCTATATTCGCGGCTATCGCGCAGCGCCTGCGAGCAGAAGCGACGGTGGTGGACACCTTCGACCTCCTCACGACGGTAGCCCATGGTTTTCAGGAAGTTGTCATTGGCTTTCAGCACTTCACCTTTGAGGTTAAAAGCGATCACCGCCATCGACCGTTCTATGGCGGTGGTGATGGCGCGCTGCTCCTGCGCATCGTTGATATGATCGGTGATGTCGGTTGCCAGTTTGACGATTTTAATTACCCGGCCATGGCGGTTCTGCACCGGCACATAGTTGGCTTCGAGCCATACCGGTCGACCGTTTTTCGCCACGCGCAGGAACTTATCGCTGAAGCTTTCGCCCCGGTTCAGTCGCAGCCAGAAATCCTGATAGTCCCGCGACGCAAGCTGCTCTGCGGTACAAAACAGGCTGTGGTGCTGGTCTTCGATCTCCGCCAGCGTGTAGCCCATTCGCGCCAGAAACAGTGCATTCGCGCTGAGAATGGTGCCATCGGGGGAGAATTCAATCATGGCGATGGAGCCGTTAAGAGAGCTCAGCGTTGCCGCTGAGTGTGAGCGCTTCTGCCAGCTGTGACGGGAAGCGATACCTGATGTAATGGTGGAAAACATGGCGATCCTTATTATTAGTGTTGGTCTCGCATGCTATATCGGCAAAACAGCGCCACAATGCAGTCTTTGCCGCTCCGCTGAGTGAAATTTATCCCGCCAGACACAATGTTTTTGCGCCAGGTCAAACCCGGGATTTGAGTTGATGGAAAAGCCGCCAGTCGATTTGATTTTGGTGAAAAGCGTTTGACGATGCCGGGCCGCTTTGGTTTAATGCGGCCCGTTGCCCGAATAGCTCAGTCGGTAGAGCAGGGGATTGAAAATCCCCGTGTCCCTGGTTCGATTCCGGGTTCGGGCACCATCTTTAAAGAACCCGCCTCTGGCGGGTTTTTGTTTTTGTGGAGCGAACCCGTAATCCAGGGTTCGACAGACCCCCGCCATTCCCGAACATTCCGAATTTCACCTCTATCTGGCCTATTTAGCCCCTCAACTATGTAGCAACACAAACAGATTTCATGGCGAAATTACTTTGCCGCTACGCCTCTGTGCTGCGTTGCCAGACTGGCACCGCCTGATATCCTGTCCAGCCTGCAATTGACCGGGGCTAATCGTGTTTTATAAGCCACCCTTTACAGAATCAGCCTGACAGGCACAATACCCCTTTTTCCTCCACTCACACAGTTATGTCAGAAGAAGCGCTGCGTCTGCAGATACAGAATCTCAAAAAGCACAATGCGCGTCTGAAGCGTATAGCGCATGACGCCCGCACTAAACTCAATGCGGCGCTGGATGGTACCGGGCTGTTCCTGTGGCAGCTGGATATTCCCAGCGGCAAACTGGTGATCTTTAACCGGCGCTGGGGGGCAATGCTGGGCTTCCAGCCCAAAGAGACCGACGCCAACTTTGAATCCTGGAAAGAGAGCCTGCATCCCGATGATGCCGCCGACGTTTTACAGGCATTCAACGATCACATCGCCGGGAAAGCGCCTTATTACGAGGCTCTGCATCGCATGATCGCCAAAAATGGCAGCATTACGTGGGTGCTGGATCGGGGCCGGGTCAGCGAATGGGATGCGCACGGAGAGCCGGTTAAAGTGATCGGCACTCACATCGATATGACCAAAGAGAAGCAATATGAGGAGCAGCTCGCCCTGCTGGCGCTGCACGATCCCCTTACGCTGCTCAACAATCGCCATGCACTGCAGAATTATTTTTGCGAAATGAAAGCTCAGGGACCGCTCTGCGTTGTCTTTATTGATCTGGATAACTTTAAACACGTCAATGACACGCTGGGGCACCGCAGCGGAGATGAAGTCCTCATCCAGTTGAGTCAGCGGTTTACTGAACTCTCTCCGGCAGAGGCGATCATTGGACGACTGGGTGGCGACGAGTTTGTTTTGTTAATACCTTGGGCGCTGAACCATCCGCGGGTAAAGAAACTGGCGCACGCCTGTCTTGACGCGGTCATGACACCTTTTGATATGGCAAACGGCCATGCCCTCATTGGCGCATCTGTCGGTGTGTCACAGGCGCACGAAAAAGATGACTTTGATACTGCACTGCAGCGTGCGGATGAAGCGATGTACCGCATCAAGAAAAATGGCAAGCGCGGTGTCGCTTTTGATTCCGCTTTTCCCGCCTCACTCTGATTCTGCTGAACAGGGCATGTGTTTAACATGCCACTCACGGACTATCTCCCTCTCACTATGTTGCTCTATCTCACTCAAAACGTTGAGTTCCCCTTGTTACAGGCATGCAAAATTTATGCGTATCTCCGCAGAAAACACTTTTTAGTACTATTCCGAAAACGCGTTTTTGCCTTCAGAAAGCGTAAATTTTCCGCTTCGTTTATATTTAAATACCAGTGTTAAAACTGACGTCTCTTTTTAATAAAATTTTCATTAAATCAGCATAATTGATCGTTTATTGATCGATTCAGGCTATTTTCAACTGATGCTATCAATGCGTTACGCTTCGCTTATTTTTAATGTTAAAGCAGAGTGTCAGATTTTTATTTAGCGCTTCGCTTGGGGAAATTGATCGTTTGTTGATCATCTTCACTAACTGATATTGATGGAGTTATCTCTATGCCGCTTCGCTTATGCTTTTTTCAATTGGACTTTTTTTGAAAATGATCGATTAATAGGGCGCGGCGATTTTTGTTATAAGTTTTTTTCATGCCGCGGCTCTTTTACGAATAGAAAAGAGCGATGGTTGGAATCCGTTATCAATCCGGTTGAGGGTAGTACGTTCAATAAACCAGAACTGTGACGGGTTTTTTATTTATCTCACTTGATCGGTCCGAATTTCTGACTACATTTATGTTGCTGAATCGGCCTGATGAAGCATTAGCTGTGCAAATTCCAATTTTTAAAATTCAAAGAGGACGCATATGACTCAATATCGCGGTGGGGCCGGTAATTTTGCGGCCGACAAAGAGCGTGCTGCTGAAGCAGGACGCAAAGGTGGCCAGAAAAGCGGCGGTAACTTCAAGAACGATCCTGAACGTGCCATTGAAGCGGGGCGCAAGGGAGGTAAGGTTAGCCGCCGGAGCTGAACGTCTTTAACACTGCTATGTCGGCAGCGTTACTCTGTTAGCCGGGCATTTTTGAATCTATTTTGTTCTTCTGCACGATAATTGCCTCCTGAATTATGGCAGTGCTGAATCATTGGCAATGGCCGGAACTGTTAATTGAACCGGAAGGGTTTCCCCTTCCGGTTTTTTATTTCCTATCGATTAAAGCTATACGGTTTAATAAAACTTTGTACAGGTAAGTTTTAGACTGGTACTTTTTTACGCACTTAATCTTATAAAATTTATACAACGATTTCTTAGTTTGTACAATTACAACGCCGTTAGCGAAGCCGCAAAGATAAAAACAATTATCCAGCTAAATGATTGCTGTAAAAAGGAAAATGCATTTTGCATGCCACTTTTGTATTAAATTCATACTGATGTGGCGTGCGATATTAAAAATCTCCACTAGACTTTTCAGTGTCAACGATATGACTGGCGCTGCGTTATTACTGACGCAGCTTTCTAATCAATGAGGCTATCTTATGACAGTGAAAACGTTAAACGATCTGTTCATCCATGACTTATCCGATGTATACAGCGCTGAGAAACAGATAACCCGTGCATTGCCTAAAATGGCGCGTGCAGCCAGTGATGAAAATCTTATCGCTGCGTTTAATCAGCATCTGGAAGAGACCCGTGCTCAGATTGAACGACTCGACGAACTGGTGGAAGTCACACCTGAAGTGAAAATCAAAAGAATGAAATGCCATGCGCTGGAAGGTCTGGTTGAAGAAGCGCAGGAGATTATCGACTCGGTCGAAAAGGGCGAGATTCGCGATCAGGGGCTGATCGGTGCGGCGCAGAAAGTTGAACACTATGAGATTGCCACATACGGCACCCTGCATGCGCTGGCGCTGAAGCTGGGTTACACCAAAGCCGCGCAGCTACTGGAAGAAACCCTGAATGAAGAGAAGCAAACGGATGAGAAACTCACCTCAGTAGCCGAGTCTATTACCGTCTCTTAAGGAGTAACACATGACTGCGATTGAACATTATCACGACTGGCTGCGCGATGCGCATGCGATGGAAAAACAAGCAGAAAGCATGCTGAGCAAGATGTCTGGTCGTCTTGAACATTATCCGGCGCTGGAACAGCGTCTGGCGCAACATCTGGATGAGACCAAACATCAGCTGACTCTGCTGGAGCAGCTGCTTGACACCCACGGTATCGATCACTCTGTGATGAAAGATGCGATGGGCAAAATGGCAGCCACTGGCCAGGCCGTGGGTGGTATGTTTAACTCAGATGAAGTGGTGAAGGGTGCCATCAGTGGCTATGTATTCGAAAATGCCGAGATCGCCAGCTACACCAGTCTGATCGCCGCGGCTGAGCAGGTTGGCGATACGCAGGGCGTACGCATACTGAATGAGATCCGCGATCAGGAAGTGGCGATGGCGGAGTGGCTGCTGCAGCACCTGCCTGAAGTGACACAACAGTTTATGCAACGTGCGTCACAACCCGGCACTGAAGCGAAGAAGTAGCGCTGAATAGCCTGCATGAAACATAAAAAAGCCGGGAGAACCCGGCTTTTTGCGTTTCAGAGGATGACAGGCTGCAATAATCAGTCAGCCATTAAATGCCCATACATCGTCATCAGCTTACGTGTGACGCCGTTAGTCCAGCCGAATCCATCCTGTAACGGATACTCACCGCCGCCGCCTGGGCGGGCGCGCTCGCCGCTGATGTCATACTTCTCTACCAGCTTATGGTGCAACTCATAGAAGTTGTTGACCGTGTTGAGCCAGTTCACTGCCACTTCAGTCGCCAGCGTCTCTTCACCGTAGTTATTCAGGCCAACAACCGCCATCCACTGCATCGGTGCCCAGCCGTTGGGTCGATCCCACTGTTCACCGCTTTCAACCATTGAGGTCAGCAGGCCGCCGTTGCTCAATAGCAGATGGCGCAGCGAGATCGATTGCAGGTGCGCCTGATGCGGTGTCGCCAGACCCACAAACAGCGGAACCACAGAAGCGACGGTAAAGGCGCCGAAACGCTCCCGACGCCAGTCGTAGTCACGGAACACACCGGCGGTGCTGTCCCAGAGATAACGGGTAATCGCACGTTTGCGCGCTTCCGCTTTTTTCTGCCAGGCCAGCGCGGTCAGCTCTTCACCTTTCGCGTGCGAGAGGGTAGCGATCATCAGCTCCAGCTTGTACAGGAACGAGTTCAGATCGATTGGAATAAACTGCGTAGTACGGATGCTCGACAGCCGTTTCGGGTTACGCAGCCAGCGCGAGGAGTAATCCCAGCCCGATTCCGCTCCGGCACGCAGGTCACGATACACTTCGCTGGCTGGTCGTTTAGATTCCCGGGCGGTTTCCACATCTTCGATCCACGACTCATCGCGCGGCGTATCCCGGTCATCCCAGTAGCGGTTCAGCAGTGAGCCGTTTGGCATCCGCACCACGTGACGATAAGCCTGGTTCGGCATCAGGGAACCGGCACCATCCATCCAGAACTGATACTCCTTCATCAGCTGTTCCTGATATCGCTTAGCACCGCGCACGCCATCTTCTTCGAACAGCTCAACCATTAGTGCAAACACCGGCGGCTGTGAGCGGCTGAGGTAATAGGTTCGGTTGCCGTTTGGCACATGACCGTAGTTATCGATCAGCCAGGCAAAGTTATCCGCCATGTGACGCAGCAGATCATCGCGGCCCGATTCTGCCAGGCCGAGCATGGTGAAGTAAGAATCCCAGTAGTAGGTTTCGCCAAAACGTCCGCCCGGCACCACATAGGGTTTGGGTAACGGCAGCAGCGATGAGTGCGGCATATGCTGCTGCGGCATTTTGGTCAGAACCGGCCACAGGTCGTCGATATGCTCATTGAGCGTTTTATCCGGGTTGGAGACATAAAAGCTTTCGTTTACGCCAGGCAGATAAAAGTGATCGGCGACAAAACGCGACAGGTCGAAATCACTGCTGCGTTTCTGTCGACGATAGCGCATCAGCACATCCAGCGGATCGTACTTAGGCGAACAGTCGGGGAAGGTTTTGCTATCCTCGAAAATCCGCGACATCTGAACATGTTCAAACAGTTCCAGATAACGATCGGCAGGCGTCAGCGCATCCGGGGCCGGTAAGCCTTCAATCAGCTCCGGCTCCGGTTCAGAATCCTGCATGCCATCCAGCTTCAGTTCATGGGGATCGTATTGATACTCAACTTCCGCCCCGGCACGAACCTCTTCAAGTGCATTTTGTTGCTGGCGATGGGTATTAATAACGGCCTCCTGAGCGGTCATGGTTGCGCAAAGGACAAATTATAGACCTCTCATCCCGCGGAACAACAATGCAGAATATCTATGAACGTAATAAATATTGTCGATTAATCGAGGTTTCCGGATAAATTCCAGACAATTCAACCGAATATAATGCTGTTCACAAAAAACGCATTTCAGATGAATCTCTTAGCGACCCGAATAAAAAAAATTAACCTGAAGAAAACTGGCATTTATTCACATTTTGTAAAAGAAACCTCAGCCGCAAAGCGTACAGAAAGTGGCATACGTAACGGCAGGCGAGTCAGGAGAGTGAGGTGAGCGGACCTGATTGCCCGCTCATAGCACGACAGAGTTAACGGTTCGCCAGTGCCGCGCGAATAACGGCCTGCCAGGTGGTAGTGGGGCGACCGATGAGCTGACTCAGCTGACGAGAGTCATCGAACAAACCGCCTTTCTCTGCACCTGCATCTGAATCCGCCAGCATTTCCGCCAGGCCCTCTGGCAGACCTGCATTTTTCAGCGCCGCCGCAAAATCACTCTGGGAGAGATTGACGTAATCGACCTTCTCACCACTCTGTGCGGCAATCTCAGCAGCAAACTGCGCCAGCGTGTAGCTGTCGTCGCCTGCCAGTTCATACACTTTGCCAGCCTGATTCTCACGGGTCAGCACTTCTGCCGCCGCTTCAGCGTAATCCTGACGCGCTGCCGTGGCGATGCGACCTTCACCTGCTGCGCCAATAAACGCATGATGCGCCAGCGCCGGTGGAATGCTGGCGGCATAGTTCTCGCTGTACCAGCCGTTACGCAGCAGGGCAAACGGGATGCCAGAGGCTTTCAGCAGCGCTTCTGTCGCGCGGTGTTCAACGGCCAGGCCCAGCGGCGAGGTATCCGCATGCAGCAGGCTGGTATAGGCGATAAAGCCCACGCCCGCCGCACGTGCCGCCTCAATGACAGCTTTATGCTGCGCTTCACGCTGGCCTACTTCACTACCGGAGATCAGCAGCAGCTTATCCACGCCTGCAAAAGCCGCCTCCAGCGTCTCTGGCTGACCATAATCGGCCTGGCGAACAATGACGCCCAGCGCTGCTAGATCGGCCGCTTTAGCTGGCGTACGCACAGCGGCAACAATTTCGCCCGCCGGGACTTTTTTCAGTAATGCATCGATAACGAAACGGCCCAGCTGGCCTGTGGCACCTGTTACTGCAATCATGGGATAACTCCTGTGGCTGTTGGTGAAATCCAGACTAGGGTATAAGCTAATTTTTAGTAAGTACTTACAGAATTGTTAGTTTGAGGGGTTAAGGTTAAATGGCTGAAAAGATGAGTGAAAAATTTAGTCGTGGCGAATTGCTTAACGTCAACTGCCCGTCGCGTGACGTGCTGAAACGCGTGACCAGCCGCTGGAGCGTATTGATTCTGTTGGCCCTGCAGGACCAGACGCTGCGCTTCAGTGCGTTGCGTAGGATGGTCGGTGGCGTCAGCGAGCGAATGCTGGCGCAGAATCTGCGCTACCTGGAAGAAGATGGCTTCGTGCAGCGTATCGCCTACGATGTGGTGCCGCCGCACGTGGAATATCGCTTAACCCCACTTGGACGCGAAGTGGGTGAACAGGTTGTGGGGCTGGCGGACTGGCTGGAACTGAACCTGAGCCGGATTCTGGCACAGCGAGAAAAACCCGCAGCAGAGTAGAATCACCCGGCATCAGCCGTCAGAATGTGACGGCATGGGTATAGTCGCTGCAAAATTTCTGACCCCGTTTTCTGTCATCTGACGCCCTGATAACGCGATAACGTAACGGCAACGTAAATAAGCCCGGCGCTCTTTTCGCGCGGTTGCTGGTTATTAAATCGTTTTATGAACCTCTGGCCCGAAATAATCGACTGCTTGCAGCATGCTGTTAATTCCCACCTGCTTTTTGACCCATTTTATTAACATCTACCATGGCGCTTAAAAGCGTCATTCTGCGTTTTTTTCTTGAAAGTTACAGCGGCATTAGCAAGGCTAAAGCAAAAAAGCAAACAAAGCGGCAGAGGCAACTATTTACCATTTTAACCTCTTAAAAAATAAGAGAATTTAATTTTTAGATCTTAAAATTTGATCTTTAGCTTATCAGGGTTTATAACAAAATAGTGCCTGAAAACAGCCTGTTGAAGGCATTTTTCAGGCAGGGTTTGCTTTAGCATGGATGATTTTAAAGTGCCTAATACCGTAACATTAACGACACATAAACACGCTCTGATTAACCTTTGTGCCTTATTTTTAAATAAATAATTCCCGTCAAAAACAATGATCAGAATCAATAAAGACTGTTATAGTTTTCATTAACCCCACTGTTTCTTTTTCCTCGCCGCGAATAGTTTTAAATTTGCTGCGGGAATTTCAATAAGCGCAGAGATCCAGGCGCATCAGGCTTAAGTTGTTAATTATAAGTAAATACATGGTGTTCTATGTGGCAAAGAGGTAAGCAATGTTCGGATTAGATGCCTTTCATCTGGCCAGGATTCAGTTCGCATTTACTGTTTCCTTCCATATTATCTTTCCCGCCATCACCATCGGTCTCGCCAGCTTCCTGGCCGTGCTCGAAGGTATGTGGCTTAAAACCCGCGATCAAACCTATCGCGATCTCTACCATTTCTGGTCGAAAATCTTTGCCGTTAACTTCGGCATGGGTGTGGTATCAGGACTGGTCATGGCTTATCAGTTCGGGACTAACTGGAGCGGCTTCTCGGAGTTTGCTGGCAGTATCACCGGTCCGCTGCTGACCTATGAAGTCCTGACAGCGTTCTTCCTGGAAGCGGGCTTCCTGGGCGTGATGCTGTTTGGCTGGAATCGCGTGGGGCCCGGGCTGCACTTCTTTGCCACCTGCATGGTTGCCCTCGGTACGCTGATTTCGACCTTCTGGATCCTGGCCTCTAACAGCTGGATGCATACGCCTCAGGGCTACATCATTCAAAATGGCATCGTGGTTCCGCAGGACTGGTTCAAAATCATCTTTAACCCCTCATTCCCTTATCGCCTGTTCCATATGTCCGTGGCTGCGTTCCTGGCGAGTGCTTTCTTTGTGGGATCATCGGCGGCCTGGCATCTGCTGAAGGGAAATAACAATCCCGCTATCCGCAAGATGTTTTCAATGGCGTTGTGGATGGCGCTGATTGTCGCGCCGATTCAGGCGATGATTGGTGATGCTCATGGTCTGAATACTCTGGAACACCAGCCTGCCAAAATCGCGGCGATTGAAGGGCACTGGGAAAACCCACCGGGTGAAGCCACGCCGTTGATCCTGTTCGGGATCCCCGACATGGAGCAGGAACGCACCAAATATGCGCTGGAGGTGCCTTATCTTGGCAGCCTGATACTGACGCATAGCCTGGACAAGCAGGTCCCGGCGCTGAAGTCCTTCCCGAAAGAGGACCGGCCTAATTCAACGGTCATCTTCTGGTCCTTCCGCGTGATGGTGGCGCTGGGCCTGCTGATGATTACGCTGGGCGTGGTCAGCCTGTGGCTCCGTTTCAAAGGGCGTCTCTATGAGTCGCGTCCTTTCCTGTGGTTTGCGCTGTTGATGGGACCATCGGGTCTGATTGCGATTCTGGCTGGCTGGTTTACCACTGAAATCGGTCGTCAGCCATGGGTAGTCTATGGCGTGCAGCGCACCATTGATGCGGTCTCGGCACATGGAGATATGCACATGAGCATCAGCCTGCTGGCCTTTATTCTGGTCTACAGCTCGGTGTTCGGCGTGGGCTATCACTACATGATGCGTCTGATTAAGCAGGGACCGGTTACCGGCGAAGGCCATATCACCGAAGAGGGTGGTCCTGGCCAGAAGAAAACGCCGGCGCGTCCGCTTTCCGCTGCCACCTTTAAGGATGGAGACCACTAAGATGATCGATTATTCCGTTATCTGGTTTGCGATTATCGTTTTCGCAACCCTGATGTATATCGTGATGGATGGTTTTGACCTGGGTATTGGTCTGCTGTTCCCATTCAATAAAGATGCTGGCGAGCGCGACATGATGGTGAACACCGTCGCGCCAGTCTGGGATGGCAATGAAACCTGGCTGGTGCTGGGCGGCGCAGGCCTGTTCGGCGCGTTCCCGCTGGCCTATGCGGTGATTGCCGATGCGCTGTCGATTCCGCTGACCGCTATGCTGATTGGCCTGATTTTCCGTGGTGTCGCCTTTGAGTTCCGCTTCAAGGCGGTAGAAGGCCATCGGGCATTCTGGGACAAGTCGTTTATTGCGGGTTCAGTCATCGCCACCTTCAGTCAGGGTGTGGCCGTGGGTGCGTTGCTGGATGGTATTCCGGTTGAGGGACGTCGTTTTGCCGGTTCCGCAATGGACTGGCTGGCGCCGTTCCCGCTGTTCTGCGGCGTGGGTCTGGTTATTGCCTACGCGTTGCTGGGCTGCACCTGGCTAATCATGAAGACCGAGAATGAGCTGCACCGCAAAATGTCCGCGCTGGCTACGCCGCTGGTGATTGCGCTGTTAGTCATTATCGGCATCATCAGTCTGTGGACACCGTTTGCGCATGCTGATATCGCGCATCGCTGGTTCAGCAAACCAAACCTGTTCCTGTTCATGCCGGTTCCGGTTTTGGTGCTGCTCTGTTCGTGGGGCATTGTGCGCGCCATTAAACGTGAGGCGCACTATTCACCGTTCCTGCTGACGCTGGCGCTGATATTCCTGGGCTTCTCCGGGCTGGGCATCAGTATCTGGCCAAACATCATTCCGCCATCAGTGACCATCTGGGCTGCCGCCTCACCGCCGCAGAGCCAGGCCTTTATGCTGGTGGGTAGCCTGCTGATCATCCCGATGATTCTGGGCTACACCTTCTGGAGCTACTACGTGTTCCGTGGAAAAATCAAAGCAGACGCAGGATATCATTGATATGAAAAGCCTCAGCAGCATGAAAGACCATAATCACAATGAAGAGACGAAAGCGCCGTGGTGGAAGCGGGTGATGTGGCTGGTGTTTATCTATGCCGCCAGCGTGCTGGCGCTGGGCGTTGTTGCCTCGCTGTTCCGCATGATGATGACAGCGGCCGGAATGCGCAGTCATTAGTTGTCGCAGGCTCAGTCTCACAGCTATCTGCCGCAGTTTTTATCAATAATCAGAAGGCTGACGTCAGTCAGCCTTTTTTAGTTAGTAACCTAAGCAATTAATGCGGAAACGCTCCGAACGGGCGCGCAATGCTTGCCCTTTCCTTACACCGATTTGCGATTTTTGTTATTCTTTTGTGACAAAAATCTCAGTCCTAACCCGCGTCGTAAATCGCCATCATGCTCAGTCAGGCCATAAAAAAACAGCACATCAACGATCTGGTCGAGTGGATAGAAGCCAATCTCACCGACGATCTTAATATCGACCAGATTACCCTCAAGTCAGGTTATTCCAAATGGCACATGCAGCGCATGTTTAAGGAGATGACCGGACAGACGCTGGCGGCTTATACCCGCAAACGGCGTCTGACGATGGCCGCCATGGCGCTGCGTCTGACGCGTATGACGCTGATCGATATCGCCGTACGTTTTGGTTTTGATAATCAGCAAAATTTCACCCGGGTGTTTAAAGGTCATTTCTCTCTGACGCCAGGCGCGTTTCGCCGTATTCCCTATTTGCCGGTTAAAAACTTCCATGGCCGCATTCTGGTGCGTTCGCCGGTAGAGCGCGCGACGCTGGTTGAACGCGAGGAAGAGCTGCATCTTTGCGGAGAGACACAGGAGTGGGAGTGTAAGTTTGGTGATTATATTGCCGATCACGATCACCGGGTGGCCGAACAGGCGCGGCAACTGGTGACGCTGGCGGGCAGCCGCGTAATGCAGGGCTGGTTAGGTTTCCAGTATGGCCCTGGCCATAGCTCTGCTGATCAGCAAAATATCAGCCTGTTTCAGGCGCTGGAGCCGCAACATGCCGGGCTGCTCGGTGACAACACCACCAGCTGGAGTGAGGTGCGTGGACTCTATGCGTCGATCCGCTGGAGCGGCAGGCCGGAGCAGCTGACACGCTTTATCGAGGATATCTACTATCAGCATCTGCCAGCGCTGGGTGTATCGCGTCGTCCGGGTAAGGATCTGCTGCGTCTCGATTTTGCGCACTGTAAGCCCGACTGGCTGAGCGGTGTTTTTTCTATTCCGGTGATGCAGGCGTAGCCAGCAGGGCAGGGCGCAGAGCTTATGGCCCTGTTAATGCATAATTCGTGCGGTAAACCGTGACAAACCGCACGATTTTATAAAATAACTCGCCATTCTGGCGTAAAATCCTCCCCCGAAACCCTGTCATACCTGAATCATCCTTCATCTGTGCCAGGGCTGGAGCATTTATCTGCATTTCAGGCCTTTTCTGGTCAAAAAAACAAACGAAGACAACTATGCGACGCTTAATGATTTCACTGATCCTGGCATTGCCTGTAATGGCGATGGCACAACAGGCTGAACCTTTTTCACCGCCTGCCGGACTGCATCCGCACTCTCAGGCCACTCAGCATGAAATTCTGGGTGATGGTGAGCTGCCGGAACACACCAGCAGCAATCCTTCCCTCTCCGGATTCAACGACACACTGTAAGTGGTCATGCGCTGCCCGCATCTGTGGCGCAATATCATGCCCGGCTCGTCAGGAGCCGGACAGTTTCCGCCTTCTCTGCCCGCCCCCGTCAACACGCCGCACCTGCTGCTTACCCCTCTCTGAACTCTCTTATCAGGGCTGCTCTTCACCTGCAATATGCACACCCGCACATGCATAAAATATATCTTAAGTTGCTGGATCGCATTTTTCGTGCTTGTTCTGAAGATATATCATAGCTAATCTTGCGGCTTAAGATGAGAATGATTGTTATTCCATGATTATCAGCATGCCCTTGAGTCACGGGCATCCATCCCGTTTGAGGAGAGAAATTTTGCCTGTATCAGCCGATCAGCGTTTACCACAGCGCGTCCGTAATGAATTGCGTTTCCGCCATATTCAAGTCGCCAGTAAAACTAATATTGCCGGTAAATTCTGGCGCATCCGGTTCAGCGGCAGCGATCTGGCGGGCTTTACGTCGCCAGGTTTTGATGACCACATTAAGGTTTTCTTCCCTTCCGCTGAAGGTGCCACACTGGCTCTGCCACACATCACTGATGCGGGCATTGTCTGGCCTGAAGGGCTGCGTCCGCAGGCGCGCGATTACACACCGCTGGAATTCGATGGTGAATCTTCACTGACCCTGGATTTCTATATTCATGAGCAGGGCGTAGCCAGTGACTGGGCAACTCAGGCGCAGGCTGGCGATCGGTTGATTGTCGGTGGGCCACGCGGTTCGCTGGTGGTGCCGACCGATTACGCATTCCAGCTCTACGTCTGTGATGAAACCGGGTTGCCGGCTTTTGCTCGCCGTCAGCGTGACGCCCGGGCGCAGGCGCTGCATCTCTATGCCTTTACCGATGAAGCGACGGGCCGCGACTATTTATCTGATACTGCTGATGTGACGACAAACTGGCTCGGCAGCGGTCAGATGCAGAAAGCGCAGCTCAGCCAGCTGATTGCCCGGCTGGATCAGATCACTCTCCCGGCGGAAGATTACTTTATCTGGCTGACCGGCGAAGGTGAGTTTGTGAAAGCGCTGTCTGACTACTTCACGGTGCAGCGCGGCCTCAACAGTGATTTTGTGCGGGCGGTGGCCTACTGGCACCAGAAGTAAGCGGCTCTGGCAATTGAGTTTTGCCAGAGGGCGCACTACCATCAATCCGACTTTTTCCCGCAGGGCAGGCCATGAAACAGCATCCGAATTCTAAATCTGACGATCAGACTGCGCGCGCAGGCGGCTGCGGCGGACTGCGCAAACGTCGCGAAAAGATGCTGGAAGCAAGTGAGATTCGCCTGTTGATGCTCCATTTCCTGGCACAGAATGCGGCGCACGGCTATGAGCTGATCAAGTCTGTTGAGGAGTTGTCGAAGGGAGAGTATTCGCCCAGTCCGGGGATCATTTACCCCAACCTGACGCTGCTGGAAGAGATGGAGGCGATACAGGTGGTAGATGCGCAGGCAACCCGCAAAGCCTACCGCCTGACTAAGGCGGGAGAGGCGCAGCTGGCAGAGAACCGCGAAACCGTCACCAGCCTGATTACACGTCTCTCTACGCTGGCGATTCTGGTCAATAACCGCAGCATTCCTGCTGTTGAGCAGGCGATTCATGGGCTGAAGATCGCTCTGAACCGGCGGCTTGCGCAGGAAGATATCTCAGAAGCCGCGCTGCAGACGCTGATTAAAGCGCTACACGACGCGGCAGAAAAAATCACCCACAGCTAATAGCGGACTTAGCTGACTTCAGTTTTGTGTTTGTCGATATGACCCAGCGTGCGATCCGGGAAGCAGATGTCCCGCACACGCTGTTTCAGCGTGGTCGCATCCGGGAAGCCACCGTCACGTTTACGTTCCCACAACAGATGCTCATCCAGCGTAATCTCAAAAATACCGCCGGTGCCCGGTTTCAGCGTCACCTCCGCCAGATCCTCAGCGAAGGTATGCAGAAGTTCCTGTGCCATCCACGCTGACCGCATCAGCCAGTTGCATTGCATACAGTAGTGAATAACCACCACAGGTTTTTGCGCCATAACTCTATTCCTTTACGTGTTGATAAATGCCAATGCATTCGGGTTAACAATGTGTGCGCTGTGGTTATTTATGAATTCATAAATCTATTGAAAAAAACGCTTAATTGCGTCTGACCGGGTGAGATCTTTACTTCATCCGCATGCTGTTCTGCTTTTTTTACGGCTTTTATGCAGAGCCGTTTTTGTGATGCCAGCAAGCAAGTGAGCGGATACTAACAATTAATCCGGTAATTCGCGCCTATGTCACCACGTTTTCAGAGATTGACGCAACCGCGTCAGTTTTAGCAAATGTTGCTCGCCACCTGTTTCAGGCCGCCTGTGAGTACGTCGCAGAGAGGCCACCCGGCGGGGTGACCCGCGCTGACAGCGGTAACCACAGTACCGAACAAGGATTTAAAAATGCTGACGTACAGCTCTCATCTTCTATTGCTGAGGGTTAGAGGCGACGAGTAAATCGACCGATATTCTGCGGGTAAATCCGACCGTTTCGCTTTAAAAACATTGCCTTGCGCAGTTTTATTCACTGATTTTGCGCTATACCTGGAGTTCCGGACAGACTTAAGGAGACCATAATGGCAAAATCATTAGATCAAACCGCTGAGCAACTGGGTAATATTTTACTCTCCTCCGGACTTCATCTGGCGACCGCCGAATCCTGTACCGCCGGGCTGATCAGCATGACGCTGGCCGCGGTGGAAAACAGCGGAGACTTTTATACCAGCGGCTTTGTGACCTACAGCGAAAATGCCAAAATTCGTCTGCTGGGGGTGCGTCCTGACACGCTGAAACATCACACGGCGGTGAGCGAACAGACGGCGCGGGAGATGGTGCAGGGCGCCTGCGCCCGCTCCGGCGAGCCGGTGGGATTATCCATTACCGGCTATGCCGGGCCGGATGGCGGCGAAGATGGTACACCGGCGGGCACCATCTGGTTTGGCTGGGTATTACCCGACGGCAGAGACGAGGCGGAGTGCCATCAGTTCAGTGGCGATCCGAAATCGGTGATGGAGCAGGGGACGCAGTTCGCGCTGGAAGGACTGATAAAACGACTGCAGCGAGCCGAGCGATAAAGGCGCGAAACGCGCCTTTAAACAGGATTATCGGCAGTCGACAATCAGGCGGCCCTGGACTTTGCCATCCAGCAATGCCTGCGCACCTTCTCTGGCTTCACTAAGCGGGATCACCCGGCTCAGCTTACTGAGCCGTTCGCTATCCATCAGCTCACCGAGTCGCTGCCACGCCTGCTGACGAAGCGGCCTGGGACACATCACGCTATCGACACCGGCCAGCGTAACGCCACGCAGAATAAAGGGTGCGACGCTGGCTGGCAGGTCGAGCCCCTGCGCCATACCACAGGCGGCAACCGCGCCGTCCCGCTGGGTAGCAGCCAGTACATTCGCCAGGGTATGACTGCCGACGCTGTCTATCGCGGCGGCCCAGCGCTCTTTTGCCAGCGGCTTGCCGGGCTGGGAGAGTTCTTCACGGTCAATGACCGATGCCGCGCCCAGCGTTTCGATCAGATAGGTATGGTCGCTGGCGCGCCCGCTGGAAGCGATCACCTGATAACCCAGACGCGACAGCAGGCTGACGCTATAGCTGCCCACGCCGCCACTGGCACCGGTTACCAGCACCGGTCCGTGTTCAGGTGTGATGCCCTGTTTTTCCAGCGCCATCACGCAGAGCATTGCGGTCAGTCCCGCCGTACCGATTGCCATGGTTTGCAGCGGACTCAGCGTGGCGGGCGGGCGCACCAGCCAGTCGCCGCTGACGCTGGCTTTCTGTGCCAGGCCGCCCCACTGTTTTTCGCCCACGCCCCAGCCCGTCAGCAGCGCCACATCATCCTCTTTCCAGTCGGGATGGCGACTGGCCGTCACCCGGCCAACAAAGTCGATACCTGGCACCATCGGGAACTGGCGCACAATCGGGCCCTTGTTACAGATAGCCAGGGCATCTTTGTAGTTCAGGGATGAGTAGCTGACGTCGAGCGTGACATCGTGGTCGGGCAGTTGAGATTCGGGGAGTTCTTTCAGCAGGGAACGGTAACCTTGTTCGTCATTTTCAATGACCAGTGCCTTGAACATGCAGCCTCCGGCAGAGTGGGAAAGAGAAGATCAGTTTACGCCTGGCAGATGCAATGCGGTAGGGCAATGGTCCCGTCGGCGGGCAATGGAGACGACACGAGCGGAAAACCATGCTGACAGCGGCAGTGAGGTAAGTGCATAAATCTGCATATAATTCAGATAATTAGTCGAATTGTGAATTTTTTATGATAAATAGCGTATAAAAATCATGTTGTTACATACACGGGAGGTGACTGAATAATTGCCTGGTTCGGGTTGTCCATGCCTGAAAAAGATGACATTATGACCGCCACTTTCTGACCTGCTTCTTTACCACAGAGGACGTCGCCATGTCCGGTTCACCGCGCATCTGCCCGGATTACCGTTCGCTTTTTCCGGCGCTCACCCGGTTTTCCTCTTTTCCGATATCTCCGTTATTCACCATGCGGTGAGGCCAGCCAGGCAGCAGCTATGGATCTGCTCTCAACGGGCTGCGTAACGCCTTCTGACTGTTAATTATTCGCCGGGGCACTGTCCCCATAATTGTGCCTCTGGCACTTCCTCCCTGACGTTAGGGATTCTGTTATGACTCCACTGAAAATTGCTGCCAGCGCCGCTGTGGCGCCCAGTCTGACCCTGAACACTGCACGAGACGTGGTGACGCTGGATAACACCGACTTCACTGATGTGGCGGCGGTTGTCGTCTCGCTGGCGGATACTCGCAGCGGCGTGCTGGCGCTGCTGCGTCATACCGGCTTTAATCTGCCGGTATTTGTCGCTAACGCGTTTGAAGAAGAGGTGATGCACCTGCCCGGCGTCAGCGGTGAGCTGAATGGCGATCCGCAGGAGTGGATCGCGCTGGAAGCGGCTGCGCAGGCCTATGAAGCGGCGCTGTTGCCACCTTTTTTTGAGACGCTGACTCGCTATGTCGATATGCAGAACAGCACCTTTGCCTGTCCCGGACATCAGGGCGGTGCGTTCTTTAAAAAGCATCCGGCGGGCAAACAGTTTTATGACTTCTACGGCGAGAATGTTTTCCGGTCTGATATGTGCAATGCCGACGTCAAACTGGGTGATTTGCTGATCCACGAAGGCTCGGCTAAAGATGCGCAGAAGTATGCGGCAAAGGTGTTCAACGCCGATAAAACCTACTTTGTGCTCAACGGCACCTCAAGTGCCAACAAAGTGGTGACCAATGCGCTGCTGACCCGTGGCGATCTGGTGCTGTTTGACCGTAACAATCACAAGTCGAATCATCATGGCGCGCTGATTCAGGCGGGCGCGACCCCGGTTTATCTTGAAGCGGCGCGCAATCCCTTCGGCTTTATTGGCGGCATTGATGCGCACTGCTTTGATGAGGCTTATCTGCGCGAGCAGATCGCGGCCGTGGCTCCGCAGCGCGCGGCTGAAGAGCGGCCGTTCCGTCTGGCGATCATCCAGCTGGGCACCTACGACGGCACGGTCTACAACGCGCGCCAGGTGGTGGATCGCATCGGCCATCTGTGTGATTACATCCTGTTTGATTCTGCATGGCTCGGCTATGAGCAGTTCATTCCACTGATGGAAGGCTGTTCGCCGCTGACCCTGCAACTGAATGAGAACGATCCCGGCATTTTTGTCACGCAGTCCGTGCATAAGCAGCTGGCAGGTTTTTCACAGACCTCGCAGATCCATAAAAAAGATAATCACATTCGCGGACAGCGCCGCTTCTGCCCGCACAAGCGACTGAATAACGCTTTTATGCTGCACGCATCCACCAGTCCGTTTTATCCGCTCTTTGCCGCGCTGGATATCAACGCCAGAATGCATCAGGGCGAAGCGGGGCGTCGCATGTGGGATGAGTGTGTCACGCTGGGCATTGAGGCGCGTAAAGCGATCCTGGATCGCTGTGAAATGATCCTGCCGTTTGTGCCAGAGACGGTGGAGGGTCAGCGCTGGCAGGATGCATCCACTGAGACGATCGCCCGCGATCTGCGCTACTTCAGCTTTGAACCGCAGGCGAAGTGGCACGGTTTCGCGGGTTATGCGCGCGATCAGTATCGTGTCGATCCCTGCAAGCTGCTGCTGACCACGCCGGGGATTGATGCGGCCAGCGGTGAGTATAGTGATTTCGGGATTCCGGCGACCATTCTGGCGAACTATCTGCGTGAGAACGGCATTGTGCCGGAGAAGTGCGATCTCAACTCAATCCTGTTCCTGCTGACTCCGGCAGAGAGTCCGGAGAAGATGGCGAATCTGGTGGCGATGCTGGCGCAGTTCGAGCAACACGTAAAAGAGGATGCGCCGCTGGCCGAAGTGCTGCCGACCATTTATCGCAAAAACGCGCAACGCTATGCCGGCTATACCCTGCGTCGCCTCTGTCAGGAGATGCACGATCTCTACGTCAGTCACAACGTTAAGGATCTGCAGCGCCTGATGTTCCGCGCAGCCGAGTTCCCGCCGGTCAGGGTGAATCCGCAGGATGCGCATCAGGCTTACATTCGCGGCGAAGTGGAGCTGGTGCCCATCGCCGAGGCGGCAGGCCGGGTTGCCGCGGAAGGTGCACTGCCTTATCCACCGGGTGTGCTGTGCGTCGTGCCAGGAGAAGTCTGGGGCGGTGCTGTGCAGCGTTACTTCCTGGCACTGGAAGAGGGGCTTAATCTGCTGCCCGGCTTCTCGCCGGAGCTGCAGGGCGTTTACACCGAAGAGGATGATCAGGGACGCAGATATCTGGTGGCGAATATGATAGTGGGGCGCTGATCTGAGCGTGGGCAGAGGCGGGTGGCGGCCCGCCGCGCCCCCTTGACCCCGGGCTCCGGCCTGCTTCACCGCCGCTTCGCGACATCCCTGTCGCTCGTCCTGCAATCCCTCTTCCGCTCAGCGGTTCTGACGGCCTCCCCACCCCCTCGCTGTTATCTATGCATTTTTATGGCAGGTTCGCTGTCGCTGTGAGTTTCCGGGATTGTCTTCGCTATCAGACCATCCGACAGCACGGCAACAGAGAAATGAAAAGATAATTACAGGCGGGGGTTTGTGAGAGGCGTCCGGAGCGCTGAGGAACAACCGGAGGCCAGGATGAGCCGACAGGACGTCGGCGAAAGGACGGCACGAGCCAGGGATGGCGAGTCCGGACGGTCCGTCGGCCGCAGGGCGGGACGAAGGTACTCCGCGAAGCGGGGCGCGCAGGCAGCCGGACGCCGGGATTGTTAAGGGGCGGGCGTCCGCCCCTTAATACGTCCGCCTGCTCGGGCGATCTGAAACTCCTAACCGCCTGGCGGGCGGAACCCGTTCAGTGCATACCCGCTGCTAAGCGCTACACCCAAGCCCGTTCGCGCAGCGAACAACCCAGGCTTCAGCGCAGCCCCCATCAGAATCCCCGATAACTCTTCTGCGCGGTACTCACCTTATAAAGATAACGGCGCGACTCCGCCGACGGATGCTGGTTCGCCAGGGTCGAATAAACCTTGCTCGGTGACATGCCGTTGATCATCGAAAACGCCCGATCTTTATCGCTGGAGAAGACGCGCAGCACGCTGCCTGCGCCGCCGTTATAGGCGGTGATCACCGCATAACGACGTGACACCGGATCCTGAATGCCGCCCAGATAGCTGCGCTGCAACAGCGACAGATAAGCGGTACCCGCATCAATATTGTTCTCCGGATCCAGCAGATAGCTGCGGCTCGGCTTGCCCCATTTACCCTTCATGCGGAACACGTCAACACCGGCAGTATGCTGCACCACCTGCATCAGACCCAGCGCATCAGCATGGCTCACGGCGTAGGGGTTAAAGCTCGACTCGGTCTGCATAATCGCCAGAATCAACGAGGCATCGACACCATACTGTTCGGCGGCTTTACGCACCATCGGCAGGTATTTGTGCGCACGCTTATCCAGGTGGTTCGGCACCATCGGAATCGAAATGGTGTAAATCACATGCAGACCTGAGGTGCGGCGCTGCAATTTATTCTGAATCAGATAGTCAGCAAAGGCTTCCGCGCGACCCTGCCAGCGAATTGGCTGACCGGTATTATCCAGCACCTGCCCATAGAGCAGCGGCTCTTTACTGATTTCAATATCGTTGGCATCAGAGTAGAGATCGACATTACCCGGATCTTCGCCAATCAACAGGGTGGTCACGATCGCCTGACGCAGGCTGGCCATAGGATTGGTGCCAGAAATCGTCTCGATGGTCAGCTTACCGCTTTCAAAGTTAATGTGGCTGCGGGTGTAATAGTTGTCGCTATATTTGACGTAATCTTTGGGTCCGGCGATCAGGACCTCATTGATACCCCAGATATTCTCAATATTATGAGCAAACTGCCCCATCAGAATATCAAAGGCGTTGGTATCTTTTACCCACTCCTCGTGGGACTGCTGTTTCTTTGACCCGGAACAGGAAACCAAAAGTGGTGCTATCACCAGCAGGGCGATTAATTTTTTATTCATTGGGAGTGCAAGCCTGACCTGGATAACCGGCCTCAGCGATGAGGCCCGGAATGTTTACGCTTCTGGCGGTGTATAGCCTTCGATATGAACGTCTTTACCTTCGAACAGGAAATTGATCATCTCCTTCTCCAGCACTTTACGATCGTCGGGATTCATCATGTTGAGCTTCTTCTCGTTGATCAACATGGTCTGTTTCGCCATCCACTTCTGCCAGGCTTCTTTAGAAATATCGTTGTAAATGCGCTTACCCAGATCGCCCGGGTAGAGCTGAAAATCCTGTCCTTCCGCGTCGCGCTGTAAAAAAGTACAAAAAATGGTGCGGCTCATTATTCTTCCTCATTAATCTCACAACTGTTCAAAGCCAGTTGTCGGGGATGGCGCAGCTCGTGTAACAGGCGCTCAACGGGTGCGGCTAATCCCACAGATGGTGGCAGCGCTAAGTTATACCAGAGACCGCCTGCTTCATCCATCGCCGCCCCGACAGAAGGCCACGTCAGCCACATTGGCACGATATCGAGATGGAAATGACTAAAGGTGTGACGAAACGCAGTAAGCTGCTGCGGTTTTGCATGGATGCCGCGGGCCGCCAGCCAGTCGGTCAGTGCTGCTTCCGTAGTGAACTGCGGGAAGCAGAACAGACCGCCCCACAAGCCCACAGGCGGGCGCTGTTCCAGCCAGACATCATCACCATCCTGCATCATCAGGAACCAGCCGCTGCGCTCTGGCAGCACCTGCTTAGGCTTCTTACCGGGATAGCTGGCCCAGCTGCTGCTGGCATACGCCTCACAACCGCTGTTCAGCGGGCAGATTTCGCACTTCGGCTTCGATCGGGTACAGACGATAGCACCCAGATCCATCATCGCCTGATTAAACTGGCTGACGCCCTCGGCGGGTGTGACCTCTTCGCTGATCTGCCAGAGCCGCTTTTCGACCTCTTTTTTACCCGGCCAGCCGCTGACGGCATAGCAGCGGGCCAGCACGCGCTTGACGTTGCCATCCAGAATCGGGAAATGCTGCCCCAGTGAAAGCGACAGGATCGCGCCCGCCGTGGAGCGGCCTACGCCGGGCAGGGCAGAGACATCATCGAAATTACGCGGGAACTCGCCCTGATGAACCTCGACAATCTGCTTTGCGGCTTTATGCAGATTACGCGCACGGGCGTAATAGCCGAGTCCGGTCCAGAGATGTAATACCTCATCCAGCGGAGCCGCAGCCAGATCGGTGACCGTGGGGAAGCGCGCCATAAAGCGTTCAAAATAGGGAATAACCGTGGCAACCTGGGTTTGCTGTAGCATCACTTCGGAGAGCCACACCTTGTAAGGCGTTTTCTCCAGCTGCCACGGCAGGGTTTTGCGACCAAAGCGCTGATACCAGTCCAGCACCTGTTGCGCGAACTGCGGCGCTTGCATCATAAGAAGGAAATTTTCCGTGTTTACTCTACACTCAGGCAGGAATTCCAGCACATGCGCACCTGGGTGTAAACCGGAAGATTGCAAAGGCTTGCTTCTGCTTATGAACTTTGCATAATGCCCGTTTCCCGGAACAGGCTAACCAGCAGGCTTTTACATGATTAATGACGTCATCACCCCAGAATTTGATGAGAACGGGCGGCCATTACGCCGGATCCGCAGCTTTGTGCGCCGCCAGGGCCGCTTAACCAAAGGCCAGCAGCAGGCGCTGGACACCCTGTGGCCGGTCATGGGGGTGGAATATCAGCCGGAGCCTGTCGATCTGCCCGCGCTGTTTGGCCGCGAGGCCCCGGTGACGCTGGAAATTGGCTTTGGTATGGGCGCTTCGCTGGTAACGATGGCGCAGAACACGCCGCATCAGAACTTCCTGGGTATTGAAGTGCATGCGCCGGGCGTGGGTGCCTGTCTGGCCGCCGCCAAAGAAGCCGATGTGCAGAACCTCCGGGTGATGTGCCATGACGCGGTGGAAGTGCTGGAGAAGATGATTCCGGATAACTCGCTGCGCATGGTTCAGCTCTTCTTCCCCGATCCGTGGCATAAAGCGCGTCACAATAAACGCCGTATCGTCCAGGTGCCTTTCGCCGAGCTGGTGATGCGTAAACTGAAGCTGGGCGGCGTCTTCCACATGGCCACCGACTGGGAAGCCTACGCGGAGCATATGCTGGAAGTGATGAACAGCATCGAGGGCTACCGCAACCAGTCAGAGCAACAGAATTATGTGCCGCGTCCTGAGACGCGTCCACTGACCAAGTTTGAGCAGCGCGGGCAGCGTTTAGGCCACGGCGTATGGGATTTAATGTTTGAGAGGGTGAAATAATGGCCACACAACGCAGCCGCCGTTTACGTAAAAAACTGCACATCGATGAGTTTCAGGAACTGGGCTTCTCGGTTGCCTGGCGCTTCCCGGAAGGCACCAGCGAAAGCGAAATTGATGAGACGCTGAATCAGTTCATTAATGAAGCGATCGACCCTAACGGCCTGGCCTTCGATGGCAGCGGTTACCTGGTGTGGGAAGGTCTGGTTTGCCTGCAGAAAACCGGCAAATGCACCGATGAGCATCGTGCTCTGGTCCGCAAATGGCTGGAAGATCGCAAGCTGCAGGATGTACAGATGACTGAACTCTTTGACGTCTGGTGGGACTAAGTCGTCACACAGTGTCGGGCTGAGGCCCGGTCAGAGGGTTTCAGACCCGATCTTAGGGAGTGGATATGATGCGTAAAGCGCTTCTTGCTGTGCTGCTGCTGGCAGCAACTCAGGCTCAGGCAGCCTATGAATGCAGCGTTAAGCCGCAGGACGATGTGGTAATTAAGCCGCAGAGCGTGCAGGTGGTCGGTGCCAACGGCAATATGGAAATCTCGCCGCAGGGCGACGTGCAGTTCAATGGACAGAAGGTCACGCTCGATACGGCCGGACGTCAGAAAGCGATCGACTATCAGAACGCGCTGCGTCGCGATCTGCCGTGGATCGACAGCGGTGCGACATCACGTCTGGAGAAAGGGCGTGCGGCACTGGATCAGGTCATCGTTGAAAAACTGGGCACCGACAGCAACGTGCGTAATCGCCTGACCACGCTGAATGGTCAGCTGAAACAGCAGATGAACCGCATCATTGAACACCGTGAAGATGGGCTGACCTTCCACCATCAGGCGATTGATCAGGTACGCGCCGAAGGTGAAAGGCTGGTGCAGTCGACGCTGGGCGGCGTGATGCAGGATAGCCTGAACGAGATGGGCAGTAAGCAGGGCAGCGGCGGCAGTAATCCGCTGCAGGCGATTATGGGTAATCTGGGCGGTTTGCAGCAGTCGATTCAGGCTGAGTGGAGCAAGCAGGAGCAGGATTTCCAGAACTTCGGTCACGAGGTGTGTAATCGTGTTATTTCGCTGGAAGATCAGCGTAAACAGCTTACCGGCGCACTGAAAAAATAGGTCAACGCCTCAGTCTGTCGGGCTGAGGCGCTTTTTTTACTGTTCCGCGCTTACTCTTCCGCTAAGAACAGCTCCAGCAGCGAATTCAGGAACAGCTTCCCTTTCTCCGTAATCTGCCACTGCTCCGCGGTTTCAGTCACGTAACCCGCGGCAATCGCGGCATCCATCTGCGGACGGATGACCTGCTCTGATAAACCGGTATAGCGGCTGAACTCGTCGCGCGGCGCGGCTTCCAGCAGGCGAAAGCGGTTCATGAAATATTCAAACGGCTTGTCGCTATCGGCAACGTCATACTGCTTTTCGCGGTAGTTCCCCTGCATAAATCCACGCGGATGACGGGTTTTCACCGTGCGGACTATGCGGCCATCCGGTTGCGTCAGCTTGCCGTGTGCGCCACACCCAATCCCCAGATAGTCGCCGAAGCGCCAGTAGTTGAGGTTGTGTTCACAGCGATAACCCGGCTTCGCGTAGGCAGAGGTCTCATACTGCTGATAGCCGGCAGCCTGCAGCAGCTGATCGCCCTGTTCGAAAATATCCCATAGCGCATCATCATCCGGCAGCACCGGCGGGCGTGAGCCAAACAGGGTGTTGGGTTCGATGGTGAGCTGATACCAGGAGAGATGCGGCGGATTGAGCGCAATCGCCTGACGTAAATCGTCGAGCGCCTCCTCCAGCGACTGATCCGGCAGGCCATGCATCAGGTCAAGGTTAAAGCTGCGCAGCGACAGCGACTCTGCCAGTTCAGCGGCGCGGACCGCCTCTTCCGGGCCGTGAATGCGGCCAAGACGCTGTAACTTTTGCGGACTGAAGCTCTGTACGCCAATCGAAATACGGTTGATACCGGCGCGCTGATAGGCGCTGAACCGGTCCGCTTCCACGGTGCCCGGATTGGCTTCCATGGTCACTTCCGCATCGGGCGAGAGCGTCAGACGATCCCGCACACCATCCATCAGCATCTGCATTGCACTGCTGCTCAGCAGGCTGGGCGTGCCGCCACCGATGAAAATCGTGCGCACTTCCCGGCCATTGATCAGCGGTAAATCGATCTCCAGATCGCGCAGCAGGTGCTGCACGTATTCAACGTGCGGCACCTCATCTTTCAGCGCGTGTGAGTTAAAATCACAGTAGGGACATTTCTGTACGCACCACGGAATATGGATGTAGAGACTCAACGGCGGCAGATTAGGCATTACGCATCGCTTCCAGCAACAGCGTCAATGCTTTACCCCGGTGAGAAACTGCACCTTTTTCCGCTTTACTCAGTTCGGCCGCGGTTTTACCCAGCGCCGGGACAAAGAAAATCGGGTCGTAACCAAAACCACCGGTGCCAACGGCGGCGCGGGTGATCTCACCCTGCCAGCTGCCGTGGAACACCAGCGGGGTTGGATCTTCCGCATGACGCAGATAGACCAGCACGCAGTGAAATTGTGCCTGGCGCTGACCGTCCGGCACATTTTCCAGCGCCTGCAGCAGCTTCTCCAGGTTCTGTTGATCGCTGGCCTCTTCACCGGCGTAGCGCGCCGAATAGATGCCAGGCGCGCCGCCCAGCGCATCCACGGCCAGGCCGGAATCATCGGCAATGGCCGGTAATCCGGTGATCTGTGCCGCGTGACGCGCCTTGAGAATTGCGTTCTCGATAAAGGTCAGGCCGGTCTCTTCCGCCGATTCAACCCCAAGGTCGGTCTGTGCGACGATATCCAGACCAAAGGCGGAGAGTAACTCCGCCAGTTCACGCACTTTGCCGGGATTGCCGGTTGCGAGGACAACTTTTTGCATAACAGTTCCAGTTTGATTCATTTACAGCAGATACCAGAGACCCGGGAACAGGTCCATGCCGAGAAAGTTCAGGGCATACAGCACCAGGATGACGATCATCGCTGAGAAATCGATGCCGCCCATCGCAGGCAGAATACGGCGAATAGGTGCCATCATCGGCTCGGTTAACTGCACCAGCAGGTAGTCGACAGGACCCCGGCCCTGGCTGATCCAGCTCATCAGGGAGCGAATAATAATCACCCAGAAGACCAGATAACCGGCAGATTTGACCAGCGACAGCAGGCCGACCAGCAGATTGGTTGGGTCGACCGAGAAGACGCCCACCTGAATCAGCAATAAAATCGGGTATTTCAGCGTGGTCAGCACAAATGCCAGCAACAGCGAGGCGGTATCAATCGGTCCCAGTGCCGGCAGTATACGGCGCAGCGGCTTAACAATCGGCTGTGTCACTTTTACGACAAACTGCGCTACTGGATTGTAAAAATCGCAGCGGGACCACTGCATCCAGATGCGTAACAGCAGCACCATGACGTAGAGATCGAGCAGCGTTTTTACTAAAAACGTCAGTGTTAACATGAAGTTCCTCTGTTATTGTTGTGAGTTGTGCGCATAATCTCGTGCGCCAAAAATGGCGGTGCCGATACGCACCATCGTACTGCCTGCGGCGATTGCCGCCTCCATGTCATCGCTCATTCCCAGCGAAAGCGTGTCTACATGCGAATAGTGCTGTTGCAGCTGCCGGAAGGCTTCCGCCATCTGCTGACACACCGCCAGCTGGCGCGCGTAATCACTCTCTGCTGCCGGAATCGCCATTAATCCGCGCAGCCGCAGTTGAGGCAGGGCAGCGATCTGCTCCGCCAGCCCGGAAACAGCCTCCAGCATGATGCCAGATTTGCTGTTCTCGTCACTGATATTTACCTGAATTAACACATTCAGCGGTGGCAGTGAGGCGGGCCGCTGATCGTTGAGCCGCTGCGCGATGCGCTGGCGGTCAATGGTGTGACACCAGGCGAAATTTTCTGCTACCAGACGGCTTTTGTTGGACTGCAACGGGCCAATGAAGTGCCACTCCAGCTCAGGATGTGCGGCCAGTGCCTGGACCTTTTCAACCCCTTCCTGAACGTAATTTTCACCAAAGGCCATCTGGCCAGCGGCAAAGGCTTCTTCGACCGCGCTCGCAGGTTTGGTTTTACTGACTGCAAGCAGGGTAATTTCTTCTGGTGCGCGGCCGCAACTCGCGGCTGCAGCAGCGATTCGCTGCCGCACTTGCTGTAGGTTCTGCTGGATTGAGGTCATAGTCAGGAGAAATTATGAATCTGGATGAAATGGTGGGGCTTAGTGTAAAGCATAATGCTGCTGATCTGCACCTCTGCAGCGGACATTTGCCCTACTGGCGACGGCAGGGAAGGCTGGAGGCGATTCCGCAGCAGTGCCCGCTTTCTGGCGCATGGATGGCGCAGTTTATGGCCCGCTGGCTCAGCGACCCGCAGCGTCAGGAGCTGGAGCGCGCAGGGCAGCTCGATTTCGCTCTGAGCCTGGCCGATGGTCTGCGTCTGCGCGCGAATCTCTTTATGCAGCGCAACGGCCTGTCACTGGCACTGCGCATCATCGCCACGGCATGCCCGACGCTGGAGAGTCTGCAACTGCCCGCCATTGTCCCGACGCTGCTGGAGCAGCAGGATGGGCTGATTCTGGTAACGGGTGCGACCGGCAGCGGTAAATCAACTACGCTGGCGGCGCTGGTCGATGCGCTTAACCGCCAGCAGGCGCGCCATATCATCACGCTGGAAGATCCGATTGAATTTATCCATCACAGCCAGCAGTCGCTGATACAGCAGCGTGAAATCGGCCTGCACTGCGGTTCTTTCTCGCTGGGGGTAAAGGCAGCACTGCGTGAAGATCCCGACGTCATCCTGCTGGGCGAACTGCGCGACAGCGACACTATTCGTCAGGCATTGACTGCTGCGGAGACCGGCCATCTGGTGCTGGCGACGCTGCACACGCGTGGCGCGACGCAGGCGGTAGATCGGCTGGTTGATGTCTTTCCGGCAGAGGAGAAGCAGCTGGTGCGTACTCAGCTGGCGGGCAGCCTGAAAGCGGTAATTGCACAGAGGCTGGTGCCGTCAGTTGTCGGCGCACGCATCGGACTGTTTGAGGTACTGATCGCCACACCGGGCATCACCAATCTCATCAGAGAAGGCAAGATGCACCAGATCCCTGCGCTGTTACAAACCGGCGCCCAGGCCGGTATGCAGACGTTTGAGCAGAGCAGGCTGGCGCGTCGGGCAGCCGGACTGATTGAGTGAGGATGTCAGTAATGGTTTTCGAACCAGTCCTGCAAAATGATGGCCGCAGACTGTGAATCGACCGATCCTTTATTGAGCGCGCGATAGCCGCCGCGTTCAAACAGGCCAGCACGCGCTTCTACCGTGCTGAGTCGTTCATCCTGCAGCTCAACCCGGATGCCAAAGCGCCCGTGCAGGCGGTTGGCAAATTTACGTGCGCGATCGGTCAGTGGCTGCTCAGTGCCATCCATATTCAGCGGTAAACCGACGACCACGAAATCGGGCTGCCACTCTTTCAGCAGCTTTTCGATCACCTGCCAGTCCGGGATGCCATCCTGCGCTTTCAGGGCGGTCAGCGGACGGGCGCTGCCCGTGAGTTCCTGACCTACGGCGACACCAATACTTTTGGTGCCGAAGTCGAATCCTAACAGAGTTTGAGTTGACATCAGGCGTGTCCGGCGTCGCTGGCCATGTTGTGAATATCGACGCCAATACTGCGCGCCGCTTCGCGCCAGCGCTCTGAAATCGGCGTCTGGAACAGGATGTTGCTGTTAGCGGGCGTGGTCAGCCAGGCATTTTCCATCAGCTCGTTTTCCAGCTGATCTTTTTCCCAGGCGCAGTAACCCAGCGCGACCAGCACGTTAGTGGGCTGAGACGCCGTACCGATCGACTCCAGCACGTCACGGGACGTGGTGATAATCGTGTTATCTGAAACACGAATACTGGAGGTAAAGGTGCGTTGTGCAGAGTGCAGGATAAAGCCACGATCTTCCGCCAGCGGGCCGCCGGTAAACACCGGTTTATCCAGCTTGATCGCCGGATCGCGATCGTCAGCAGAGATTTTGAGCTTCTTCAGAATGCCTTCAACCGTCAGGTTTTCCATGGGTTTATTGATGATCAGTCCCATTGCACCCTCTTCGTTATGTTCGCAGAGATAAACCACGGAACGTTTGAAGAAAGGATCCTGCAATGAAGGCATGGCAATCAAAAAGTGATGTTGTAAATTCATTCTCACACGATGTACCAAAAAAATAACCGGCACGCGACGTCCGCACCGGTATTGGGTTGATCACGGAGCTTCGCCCCGGCGTCATGCTCAGCCCAGGCGCTTCTCAATGGCATCCATCAACATGCCGGTGATGGAGATCGGGAACGCAGCCTCAATTTCACGAATACAGGTTGGGCTGGTCACGTTAACTTCAGTCAGTTTATCACCGATGATGTCCAGACCGACAAAAATCAGCCCTTTTGCTTTCAGCGTCGGGCCAACACGGCGCGCGATTTCCCAGTCGCTTTCGCTCAGCGGACGTGCTTCACCGCGACCACCGGCGGCGAGGTTGCCACGCGTTTCACCGCCCTGCGGGATACGTGCCAGGCAGTAAGGCACCGGCTCGCCATCAACGACCAGCACGCGTTTGTCACCTTCAGTGATCGCCGCAATATAGTTCTGCGCCATGCAGAAACGGCTCTCATGCTCGGTCAGGGTTTCGGTAATCACGCCAAAGTTAGGATCATCTTTCTTAACGCGGAAAATCGACGCACCACCCATGCCATCCAGCGGCTTCATGATGATGTCGCCATGCTCCTGCCAGAAGGCGCGCAGCTGCTCTTTGCTGCGGGTCACCAGGGTGTCAGGCGTAAATTCGGCAAACCAGGCGGTGTAGAGTTTTTCGTTACAGTCACGCAGGCTCTGCGGTTTGTTCACGATCAGCGTACCCAGCTCTTCAGCGCGCTCCAGAATGTAGGTCGCATAGATGAACTCGGTATCGAATGGCGGATCTTTACGCATCAGCACTACATTCAGGTCAGCCAGCGGGATCACCTGCTCACTGCCGAACTGATACCAGTTCTCAGGGTTCTGCTCGACGGTCAGCAGGCGAGTGCGGGCAGAGGCCACGCCACCGCGCAGGGAGAGATCGTGCATCTCCATGTAGTGAATTTCGTAACCACGGCGCTGTGCTTCCAGCAGCATAGCGAAGCTGGAGTCTTTTTTAATATTGATGGACGAAATAGGGTCCATCACGATGCCAAGTTTAATCATTATTATCTCCTCGGTGAGGCGGCATTGACCGCCTCGTCTGGTTCGGTCTGCAGTGGGCCGATCGGTCAGGACATCATGCCTGCTCTCTTTCCGCCGAAAGTATCGCTTAACCCAGGTCGCCAAACCTCACCTGAAGTGCCGTAATGGCCGTCAGTGCGGTCGTTTCGGTACGCAATACCCGTGGGCCAAGCAGAATGTCAGTAAAATCGTGCTGCGCCGTCATCGCAATCTCGTCCGCAGACAAACCGCCTTCAGGGCCAATCAGCAACCTTACCCGCTCAACAGGCTGTGGCAGCGTGTTGATGCTGTGGCTGGCGCGCGGATGCAGGTTAAGCTTCAGACCGCTATCCGCTTCTGCACACCAGGCTTCCAGCGTCATCGCTTCACGAATCTCCGGCACGCGATTACGGCCGCACTGCTCGCAGGCGGCAATAGCAATTTTCTGCCACTGCTGGATCTTCTTCGCCAGACGCTCAGCATCAAGCTTTACGCCACAGCGCTCGGAAAACAAGGGTGTAATGACATTCACGCCCAGTTCGATCGATTTCTGGATAGTGAATTCCATTTTTTCACCGCGCGACATCACCTGCCCTAAATGCAGATGTAATGGTGACTCGCGATCGTCCGGCTGGCTCTCTGTGACCGATACTTTTACACGCTTTTTATCAACATGCGTGATCTCTGCTGCAAAAGTCAGATTAGTGCCATCAAAGAGTTCCAGACGCTGACCTGCCGTCATCCGGAGCACCCGGCCCACATGATTGGATGCATCTTCATCCAGGGTAATTTCACTGCCGATGCTTAATGGCCCGGCGTGATAGATGCGAGGTATGCGCATAAGGTTCCTGAGACCGGACGCCGCGCTGCAGCGGCGTCATTGGAAAAAGAGCTAGTTTAGGGCAGGGATTTTAGCGCTGGCAAGCCTGCTGCACATAAGGATTGTGATTGCCCTGAACCTTTGCAATGCGCTGGTCGCGTTCGCACTCCCACTTTGTGACGGGATAGAGCTTGTTCCAGGCGGTAAACAGCTGCGTCTGCTGGCGCGAAATACGCAGATGATACTGGTCGCGCATATAGAAATAGGTGCGGGCAATGGCACCACGCGCCCGCGCGGGTGGCTCCGCCTGTTTGAGTTTAAAGTCGATCTTCATCTCACACTGGCCGTACTGCTGCTCGCTGCCGTTCCATTGACTGTAGGCGAAGTTACCACGGTCGCCATTCACTTCACCCACCGCAGGCTGCAGGTTGTGCAGGTCGGTTTCGATGCGGCGGTAGTCGGGATCTTTGCTGCAGTTTTTACGGCCGCCATCCTGCCAGCACTGACGCTGATGGCCAAACTCCCAGGCGGGCATCACATGTTCCCACTCAATGCGTGCGGCGCGATTGGCGTTTTTGCGCACCTGATAGCCACAGCTATTGAGATCGGGAATCCCCTTTTTTCCCTGCCACTGAATCTTACAGCCACAGTAAAAAGAACCCGGCGCATCGGCATTGATCGCCGCCGCAAAGGTTTTGGCCTGCTGAAAGTTATTTTGATGATAGTTATTCAGGTTGAGGGCGTCAGCGGCGGGCACAAACAGCAGCGCAACCGCCAGGCTTAGTATGCGAGACATATTCCAGATTTCTACTCAGTACGAAAAAGGGCGGCAGGGTAACAGAATGTGGAATAGGGCGGAATGGGGATTCTTCTCATGACGCGACAAATTCACCCGCAGTCAGCAGGCTGCCACAGTGCACGCAACGATATTCACTCTCTTTGCGCAGTATACGATTGTGGCGGCGCACCGTCAGCTGATGCTGCTGGCACTGACAGCGGTAGGCAAAGGTGTTGCTGCGTACGGATGCGATCTCAAACTGGTGAGTACGTCGTGCCGGAACGCCCAGCACCTGTTCCATCATCCACTTCCACTCTTTGCCGTGCGGCGCAACGCGACCAAATTGCTTCCAGACCAGCAGATGCGCCAGCTCATGCGGCACCACTTCATCGATAAACGCCTGCTGGTTTTCCAGCAGCAGCACCGGATTGATGCGAATTTCCCAGGAGGCCAGCCAGGCGGTGCCCGCCGCCGTTCCGCGCTGCTGGTAGAGCAGTTTCGGTTCCGGATAACGGGTTTTCAGCGCCTGATTCGCACGTTCAAGCGACTGGCGCAGCGAGCGCATCACGGCCTGCTGCAGGGCAATGGGGAGACGAGGTGTTTTCATGGCGCTCAGAATAATCGCCGCCGCGCCGGAACTCAACGTCGCCAGCGACAAGTATGGTTCTGGCTGGGGGAAAATTTCTGGTTTAAATATTGTTATGCTCTTTTTTAGAATATTCTATTAATGACATTCACCGCAGAGTGGATGGATGAAAAGCGAACGGCACAGGGCATGGATAAAGCAATGCAAAATAATGATAACGTCAGGAAACAACGGATTGTGCTGGTGACGGATCTGATGGCCGGTCGTGGTGGGATGGAAAATGTGACCGGACAGTTGATCACGGCCCTGAATGCGGAAGCCGGTACCGAAGCAGGGCTGTTTATTATCAACAGCGGAGAGGAGAGCCACTCCCGCGCCTGGACCGCCAATGCTGTTCTGGCTGAGAGCGTCTGCACGCTGCGGAATAAGAAAATAAAAAATCTTATTCATACGCTGAGAATGGCCGCCTTCTTTCGACGTTATCAGCCCGATCATGTCCTGACCCTCAACACCATTCCCTGCCTGATGACGCGCCGGGCAATCACGCTTTCAGGACGTAAAATCGTTTTGTCGAGCTGGATGCACCTGCCTCCGCGTGAACGTTATCGTCCCCATTATCTGCTGCGGGCCGATCACCATTTTGCGATCAGTAATCAGATTAAAGAGCAGCTGGTGGAACTGGGCGCACGCGCCACTGACATTGACGTGATCTATAACCCGATCAAACGCAATGACGCGGTAATCGGCAGACCCCAGGCGCTGAAGTTTCTCTATATTGGTCGCGTCCATTATCAGCGGCAGAAACAGCTTAAAGATCTGTTTGATGCCCTGCAGCAGCTGGATGCGCCCTGGACGCTGGAGATAGTGGGTGACGGGGAGGATCTGACGCAATGTCAGCACTACGTGGCGCAACTCGGCATTCAGGATCGCATCACCTGGCATGGCTGGCAGGAGAATGCCTGGGAGTACGTCATCCGCCATATCAGGGAGGTCTCCTGCCTGGTCATGACCTCTAACTTTGAAGGCTTCCCGCTGATCCTGCTGGAGGCGATGTCGCGCGGCGTCTACTGCGTTTCATCCGACTGTATCAGTGGCCCGGCAGAAATTATTCAGAACGGTATTAATGGTCAGCTCTATCCTGCCAATGACAGCATGGCGCTGGCTGCGATTCTCAACGCCATGAGCGGGGATTTCCACTTCCCCGATCATCAGGCTATTAAAGCGAGCATCACCGGTTTTTATGAGGAAAATTATATGAAGCACCTGATGAGTGTGTTTAACCGCCTTACTGAGGTTAAGCATGACGAATAAAATCAGTCGCAATGGATTAACGTTAATGGTTAATTTTTCAGTTATTGCGCTCTGCCTGGCGCTGTCACTGAATATGTTTGTTACCGGCCTGCCGCAAAAAATATTTTATCTGGTCTCTTATCTCTCTGTCGCGTCCGTGTTGTATGGCCTGGTGCGCAGGCGGGTGGACTTTAAAGAGAACGGTTTTTATATCGCCCTGTTTGCTGTGCTGATTATCTTTGCCCTGATTCGTCTGTTCTGGGCGATTCACGTGAAGGGGATCGAGACAGCGCCCTCAAGCGATGCCATCACTAATATGGGCAACTATCTGCTGGGGGCGAAGCGGCTGTTGATGGGTGCCTTTGTGCTGCTCAGTCTGGCTGTTTATGGCGATCGGGTCTCCCTGACCACGCTACGCGTCGGAAAAGGGCTTATCCTTCTCGGCCTGCTGATTACGCTGGGCTTTGGTATCCACGAGCATCTCTACACTGAGAATATCCGCATCAAGCTCACCACCGAAGCCGCCTCCATGTCCTCTTACATGATTCTGTTTATCTACTGTGCCTGGCTGTGGCTAAGCCGCTATGAGACGCACGCTTACTGGAAGGTTGCCGATATCGCTGTTCTGGCAGTGACCTTTGCCTTGCTCTACCTGTGCGGCACCCGTGTGACCCTGATTGCGCTGATTGCCGTGGGGCTGCTGTTCCTGGTGCAGACCTACCGGCTGTCGCTGCTGACCAACTGGCGGATTAGCGCTCTGCTGGTGGGCGTAATGGCGGTGCTGATTCTGATGACCAGCAACCGCTGGGTGGAGGGGGTGCAGGATATTGAGAACTTTGGTTCAAACAGTTCGACCTCGCTGGGCGCACGTGTCGCCATCTGGGGCGGGGCGATCAACTTTATTGAGCACCATGGCGGTTTTGCGACGCCGGATGCGCGCACCACTGAGGCGCGTCAGTTCATCACTGCGCACTATCCTCTCAATGTTGAAGGCTTCACCAACGTTAAATACAACATGCACAACGAGTTCCTCGAAGTGACCTCATTGCAGGGATGGCTGGGTACGGCGTCGCTGGCGCTGCTCTATCTGACAGTGCTGACAGGCGTGCTGAAGAAGTGTGATCTGCGCGGCGTGGCGCTGCCGATGCTGGCTCTGTTTACCACCGGACTGACCGATTCGGTGCTGCCCTATAATCAGACCGCGACCATTTTCATTATGGCGCTGGCGCTCTGCTGCATACGGCGGCCCCTGCCGGTAACGCGGGTAACCCTAGCGTAACGGAGCGTTGAACAAATAAAAACGGCGGGGTTTCCAGAGAAACCCCGCCGTTTTTTTTACCGCGTTTTTTATCGGATAAAGTTAGTCGCGTGAACCGATGTCGCGCAGTTTTTTACCTGCCATCAGGTTACGTTCGATGTGTTCCAGCGAGACGTTTTTGGTCTCAGGGATCAGCATCACCGTCAGCACAATAAAGAACAGGTTAAGCAGTGCGTAGACCCAGAAGGTGTTCGCATTGCCCAGCGTATTCAGCATCGTCAGGAAGGTCGCACCCACGATCATGTTTGCGATCCAGTTGGTGGTGGTGGAGACAGTGATACCGAAATCGCGGCCTTTCAGCGGCTGAATTTCGGAACAGAGTACCCAGATCAACGGACCGGCTGACATCGCAAAACCGATGATGAACATCAGCAGCATACCTACCGCGAAGTACTGCGCGCCCGGCGAGTGAATGCCGAAGTGCAGCATCGTACCCAGTACGCCCATACCGGCTGCCATCACCATAAAGCCCAGGGTCAGGGTAGGTTTACGACCCCAGCGATCCACCAGGCCAATGGCAATAAAGGTCGCCAGTACGTTAACCAGACCCACAATCACCGTGCCCCACATCTGCTGGGTAGTGTTGGTGAAGCCCGCGATTTCAAAGATTTTTGGCGCGTAGTACATGATGACGTTCATGCCGGTAAACTGCTGCATCACCTGCAACAGGATGCCGAGATAGACCGCACGGCGGAAGTGGCTGCTGCTGGTGAACAGACCCCAGCCAGACTGTTTGATCTTCAGGCTTTCACGGATCTCTTCCAGCTCACGTTTTGCCTGCTCGCTGGTGTCACGCAGACGATCCAGTACGCGTTGTGCATCGCGGAAATTGCCTCGCGCCGCCAGCCAGCGTGGGCTGTTTGGCAGGAAGAAAACACCGACCAGCAGCAACAGTGCCGGGATAGTGATGATGCCCAGCATCCAGCGCCAGTTGCCGGTAAAGCTGAACGCCGTATCGGACAGGTAAGCGCCAAGAATACCGATGGTGATCATCAGCTGATAAAGCGAAATCATACTGCCGCGAATTTTTTCCGGAGCGATCTCAGAAAGATAAAGCGGGGCGGTATAAGAGGCGATACCAACTGCCAGGCCCAGCAGAACGCGGGCGCTGATCAGCATTTCCGGGTTTGGCGACATCGCCGACCAGAGTGAACCGATAACGAACAGAATCGCACCGGCCATCAGGCTTTTTTTACGGCCCAGGCGGGATGACATCCAGCCACTGCCGATAGCACCGACCGCCGCACCAAACATCATGGAACTGACGATCCACTCCTGCTGATGAGGGGTGACGTTAAAGTCCTTTGCGATAAACGGCAGAGCACCGGCGATAACGCCGATATCCAGACCGAACAGCAGACCCGCAAGGGCCGCCAGAAAGCAGACAAATAAGGTCATCGCCTTATTTGAAGTTCTGCTTTTGTGTGTATTGCCAGGCATTTTAGCCTCCAGGTTTATCCATCATTGTTTTTATCAATGTTAAAAAACCTTTTGCGGGAAAAAAGTGAGCCTGATCACATCAGTGTAATCGCTTACACACGCTGAAACCCTGAAATTCAGCATATTTTTCCCGGAAAGATTAATTAACCAGTGAGGTATAGCACTCATTAAGTTTCTGACAATGCTCTATTTACTGGCTATCAGACGACGCTGAAAATAACGCATTTTCAGCAGAATAACTACGTGCGTTAATTCCTAAATATCGGATAAACAAAGCATTTCAATTTGTAATCGTTAACATTTAGTCGTCAGAAAAAGCGAAAAGAAGTGTAGCTGAGAACTGGAAATTTGCTGCAGACGGAAGATAGATGTCGGGCAGATGCGTTTTTTTGTCGTCATGCGCTCGCCAGAAACTGCGCTGGCTTGTCGTTCAGAAGGGTAGCGGGAGCCCCATTGCTCCGGTTAGCAATGGGGCTGAAAAGGCAATAAAAAACCCTGCCGCAGTGGCAGGGTTTTATCAGCAGCCGGTAACCTTACAGGCCAGCCGCTTCACGCAGCAGGGCAGCTTTGTCGGTTTTTTCCCATGGGAAATGTTCACGACCAAAGTGACCGTAAGCTGCGGTCTCTTTATAGATTGGGTGCAGCAGATCCAGCATCTGGATCAGACCATATGGACGCAGGTCGAAGAACTCGCGCACCAGCAGCGTCAGCTGTTCGGTAGAGATTTTCTCGGTACCGAAGGTTTCCACCATGATGGAAGTGGGTTCAGCCACGCCGATAGCGTAGGAGACCTGGATTTCACAACGGTCAGCCAGACCCGCCGCTACGATGTTTTTTGCCACGTAACGCGCCGCATAGGCTGCAGAGCGGTCAACTTTAGACGGATCTTTACCCGAGAACGCACCGCCACCGTGACGCGCCATGCCGCCGTAGGTGTCCACGATGATTTTACGACCGGTCAGACCGCAATCGCCCATCGGGCCGCCGATCACAAAGCGACCGGTTGGGTTGATGTGATATTTGGTCGAGGCGCTCAACCACTCTGCAGGCAGAACCGGCTTAATGATCTCTTCCATCACCGCTTCCTGCAGATCTTTCTGGCTGATGGATTCAGCGTGCTGGGTAGAGAGCACAACTGCATCGATGCCCACGATTTTGCCATCGTCATACTGGAAAGTGACCTGGCTCTTGGCATCCGGACGCAGCCACGGCAGGGTACCGTTTTTACGCACTTCAGCCTGACGCTGTACCAGACGGTGCGCATAGGTCACCGGCGCCGGCATCAGCACGTCTGTTTCGTTGGTGGCATAGCCGAACATCAGGCCCTGGTCGCCTGCGCCCTGTTCCAGCGGATCGGTGCGGTCAACGCCCTGATTGATATCCTGAGACTGTTTACCAATCGCGCTTAATACCGCGCAGGAGTTGGCGTCAAAGCCCATATCGGAATGGACATAGCCGATTTCACGTACGGTCTGACGGGTGATCTCTTCGATATCGACCCAGGCGCTGGTGGTGATTTCACCGCCAACCAGCACCATACCGGTTTTAACGTAGGTTTCGCAGGCCACGCGCGCTTTAGGATCCTGTTCAAGGATCGCATCCAGCACAGCATCGGAGATCTGGTCGGCGATTTTATCGGGATGTCCTTCTGATACAGACTCGGACGTAAAAAGGTGTTTAGCCATTCTGTTCTTTACCTTAAATATGGTTTGAGTACGACTGCATAGCGCCAGTGAGGTGGTCTGACCTGACGCCCCTTCAGGCAAAGCCGCGAGCAGTAAGGTTGTGTCAGCACAGCAGGCTAACACCGCCTGGATAGTAACCTGTTTAGATGGAAAACCATCTGGACGGCTATTTTAGGATAGAGGGTAAACCAATTACCAGCCCTTTTTCTGTTTCAGCATTTAACCTGTCTCTGTTATCGGCATAATTTGCTGACGCTACACGCAATTCCCCGATAATATTTTTGCATTTTAGAGCTGTAAACTGTATAAAACGCCGCTGCTTTGATAGCAGCAGCAAGGATGACGCCACTGTTTGCGTCGCGCCTGTCAGACTCTGGTCTGGCTTTCACCCAGGTTGTTTTCCATGTGCCCCTGGCATATGCGGAGGTGATACAAGTAATGAACCACGCTTTTTCTTCTTCCGGTTCTCTGCGCTGTGGCGCGGCGCTGGCTCTCTCCTGCCTCCCATCTGTTTCTCTTTCCTGCCGACGCGCTGTCCGATTCGGTAATTTTACCGACACAGGCGCAGGCTAATCTTTATCTCTGCTCGATCGGTTTTGTCTCTTCTCTGCGCCCGCGCAGCGGAACGACGCAGGTTATCCATGGTCAATACAGATCAGTTAAATGTTCTCTGTTTAAACGGAGATGGCCCTGGTGTTTTACACTTAACTCTCATGCGTGAATTGCGCTGACGGCAACGTCAGGTGAACAGGACATTGCGTTTAATGTGGCAACAGGTTTTCAGATTAGCGGCCATAAAGCCGGTTAACAGTTTCATCTTTCAACGGAAAATTGAGGTTCGCGATGTCTGACGACATGAAGAATATCAAAGGTTCGTCAGCTGGCGAACAGGGTACACTCCGCTCCATGCAGGAGGTTGCAATGAACGATCAGGATGCGAGCAAAATGTTGCGTACGTACAACATCGCCTGGTGGGGCAACAACTATTACGACGTTAACGAACTGGGCCACATCAGTGTCTGCCCCGATCCGGATCGTCCTGACGTGCGCGTCGATTTAGCTCGTCTGGTCAAAGAGCGCGAAGCGCAGGGCCAGCGTCTGCCCGCTTTATTCTGCTTCCCGCAAATCCTGCAACACCGTCTGCGTTCCATTAACGCCGCCTTTAAACGTGCGCGTGAATCCTACGGTTACAAAGGCGACTACTTCCTGGTTTACCCGATTAAAGTTAACCAGCACAAACGCGTGATTGAGTCACTGATCCACTCAGGCGAACCGCTGGGACTGGAAGCGGGCTCAAAAGCCGAGCTGATGGCGGTGTTGGCCCATGCCGGTCAGACCCGTTCAGTGATCGTCTGTAACGGCTATAAAGATCGCGAATATATTCGTCTGGCGCTGATCGGCGAGAAGATGGGCCACAAGGTCTATCTGGTGCTGGAAAAGATGACCGAAGTGCGTCTGGTGCTGGAAGAAGCAGAGCGTCTGAATGTGGTGCCGCGTCTCGGTATCCGTGCGCGTCTGGCTTCGCAGGGCTCCGGTAAATGGCAGTCGAGCGGCGGCGAAAAGTCGAAGTTTGGCCTGTCTGCGACGCAGGTGCTGAAGCTGGTTGAGATCATGCGCGAAGCGGGTCGCATCGACAGCCTGCAGCTGCTGCACTTCCATCTGGGTTCGCAGATGTCCAACATCCGCGACATCGCTACCGGCGTGCGTGAGTCGGCGCGTTTCTACGTCGAACTGGCGAAGCTGGGCGTTAACATCAAATGCTTCGACGTCGGCGGCGGTCTGGGCGTCGATTACGAAGGAACGCGCTCGCAGTCTGATTGCTCGGTCAACTATGGCCTGAATGAGTATGCCAACAACGTGATCTGGGCGATTGGTGCGGCCTGTGATGAGCACGGTCTGGAGCATCCGACCGTAATTACCGAGTCGGGTCGTGCTGTGACCGCGCATCACACGGTGCTGGTCTCCAATATCATTGGTGTGGAGCGTAACGAGTTCAGCGAACCTGAAACGCCGGATGCGGATGCGCCGCGCCCGATCCTCAGCATGTGGGAAACCTGGCAGGAGATGCACGAGCCAAGCACCCGCCGTTCGCTGCGTGAATGGCTGCACGACAGCCAGATGGATCTGTTTGATATCCATACCGGCTACTCGTCTGGTACCTACGATCTTAAACAGCGTTCATGGGCTGAGCAGCTCTATCTGAGCATCTGCCACTATATTCAGCAGCATCTTGATCCAAGCAACCGTGCGCACCGTCCGATCATCGACGAACTGCAGGAGCGGATGGCGGATAAAATCTACGTTAACTTCTCGCTGTTCCAGTCAATGCCGGATGCGTGGGGTATCGATCAGCTGTTCCCGGTACTGCCGCTGGAAGGGCTGAACAAGAAGCCGGAGCGTCGCGCCGTGCTGCTCGACATCACCTGTGACTCCGATGGCACCATCGATCACTATGTGGATGGCGACGGTATCGCGACCACCATGCCGATGCCGGAATATGACCTGGATAACCCGCCAATGCTGGGCTTCTTCATGGTCGGTGCTTATCAGGAAATCCTGGGCAACATGCACAACCTGTTCGGTGACACCGAAGCGGTGGATGTCTACGCACGCGAAAATGGCGATGTGGAAGTCCAGCTCTCCGATGAAGGCGACACCGTGGCGGACATGCTGCGCTATGTGCAGCTTGATCCCAACGAGCTGATGGCGCTGTTCCGCAATCAGGTTCAGGCGTCCGATCTCGACGAAGAGCTGCGCGCGCAGTTCCTGGAAGAGTTTGAGAGCGGCCTCTACGGTTACACCTATTTAGAAGATGAATAATCGATCCTGGCGACCGGTAATCGCATATTGCAGTTGCCGTTAACTATGTCGATAATCTGACTGACTCAATCCCTTCCTCGTCGGGCCTAACGACGCGGAGGGGATTTTTTTTATCTCAACCTTAATGGTTTGCGGGCTGGCCCGACTTACGCACATAGAGAGAGCAATTATGTATAACACGCTTGGCAATCAGTACGACAACTCCCTGGTTTCTAACGCCTTTGGTTTCATGCGTTTTCCGCTGAATTTTCAGCCTTACGACAGCGACGCCGAATGGGTTATCACCGGCGTGCCCTTTGATGCCGCGACCTCGGGTCGTCCGGGCAGCCGCCTGGGTCCGGGCGCGATTCGCCAGATCTCCACCAACCTGGCCTGGGAAGGCTGCCGCTGGCCGTGGGATTTCGACCTGCGTCAGCGTCTGAACGTTGTCGACTGTGGCGATCTGGTTTACGCCTTCGGTGACTCACAGGATCTCTCCGACAAGTTACAGGCCCACGCGGAAAAACTGCTGGCCAATGGCAAGCGCATGATGACCTTTGGCGGCGACCACTACGTTACGCTGCCCCTGCTGCGCGCCCATGCTAAACACTTCGGCAAAATGGCGCTGGTGCACTTTGATGCGCATACCGATACCTACTCCAACGGCCCGACCTTCGACCACGGCACCATGTTCTTTACCGCGCCGAAAGAGGGTCTGATCGATCCACAGCACTCAGTGCAGATTGGTATCCGTACCGAATTCGACAAGAGCCTGGGCTTCAACGTGCTGGATGCGGCGCAGGTCAATGACCGCAGCGTTGACGATATCCTCGCCGAAGTGAAACGCACCGTCGGCGATCTGCCGGTCTATCTGACCTTCGATATTGACTGTCTGGATCCGGCGCATGCGCCTGGCACCGGCACGCCGGTGATTGGCGGGCTGACCACTGATAAAGCGACCAAGCTGATCCGTGGCCTGCAGGGCATGAACATTGTCGGCATGGATCTGGTGGAAGTCGCACCGGGTTACGATCATGCTGATCTGACGGCACTGGCAGCGGCTACCCTGGCGCTGGATATGCTGCATGTTCAGGCTGTGAACAAAGGCTGATGCCTGCTGCCTGCCGGCTTCACTCCGGCAGGCGCTGAACGGGGCGTCCTGTCCGTCGGGCGGACGCCGCTGCTGTGATCGTCCTCTTTTTTGCCATGATCCGATTGATTCCCTTCTGACCCCGACGGGTAACCGTCAGGCGCGACCCCCTATCTGCAACTAAACTTACAGCGTAAAAATGGCGTAGTGGAGATAATCATGGGCTTTCTTGATGAACTGGCTGGCGCACTGGATGGTAACCAGAGTGAAGGGCATCCGCCGGGACAGTTGCAGGCTGTCTGGCATTGGGTGCAGGAGCAGGGCGGTATTGAAGTGCTGCTGCAAAAATTCCAGCAGGGCGGGCTGGGTGAGGTGTTTGGTTCCTGGATCGGCACCGGCGATAACCATCCGGTTGACCACAGTGAGATTCAGTCTGCTTTTGGTCAGGATGAACTGCAGTCACTGGCCGACAAACTCGGCACCGATGTGAAGGGTGCATCGGGTACGCTGGCCGCGCTATTGCCGCAGTTGATTGATAAAATGTCGCCGCAGGGGCACATGGATGAACAGGCGCTGCATGACAATAAGCTGGATCTGGGCTCGATGGTGGATCAGATATTTAAGCGCTAGCGGACTTCGCACGGCTAAGCGCGCACGCCGGATGCATGCGCGCTCAGAGACGGGATTACTTCGCGTCGGCAGCAATTCGCTCACGGATGTGCGCGGCACGCGCTTCAGAAGCAGGATGCGAGTCAAACATTGAGCTCTGACGTCCCTGTTCCAGCTTCGCCAGTTTTTCGAAGCTGGTTACCAGACCCTCTGGATTGATGTTGCGCTTCTTCATCAGATCGTAAGAGTAATCATCTGCCTGTGACTCCTGAGTCTGGGAGAACTGCGCATTCACCAGTTTTTCACCCATTTCACCCAGCTGCGACTGCGACAGTGAACCAATCACGCCGCCAACCGAGGCGGCTGCGGTGCGGGCCGCGGTGGTGGCATACGCCAGCTGCATCGCCTTGCGCGTATGGCCTAACGCGACGTGGCCCATCTCATGACCCAGCACGCCTTCCACTTCATTGTCAGTCATCATATCCATCAGGCCGCTGTAAACGCGGATACAGCCGTTTGCCATCGCCCAGGCGTTGACATCTTTGGTCTGATAAACCTTGTAGTTAGCCGGTACGCCGTTGATGTTGTCACCCAGTGCGGCGGCGATCTTGTTCAGACGCTGCTGATACTCACTGTTAGCAGGCGCAATCTGATTATCTTTGTCCATCTGCTCACAGGATTTATCGCTCAGCTGCTTTACCTGATCGTCGCTGAGGGTATAAGCCTGATACGCCTGCGCGCCCGACTGCATCAGCGCATTATTGTCTAAACCCTGACAGCCACTCAGCAGCGTCGTCAGCCCAAGCGCTAACACCATTTTTTTGATTTTCATGCTGTATCCCATTCATAACAAGGTAAGAAAAACAAACACCTGAAGCTCAGACAGGTGAATAAACGATTTGGTTATAGCGTGCCAGTCTGCACTTTGCTAGCAGAGTTGGCTGGAAAAGCCATACGAAGCGGTTGCATTTAGCGTTTTACGGCATGTACTTTTGCCCTGATTTTCATGTACATTGATGGGCAACTTTTTCCTTGTTTTGCCCGTTAACTCATTAATAACAATAAGTTAAGGTGCGAAGCATTAATCCGACCTGGAGTAGAAAATGCCCTCTCGTAAAGAGCTTGCCAACGCCATTCGTGCGTTAAGTATGGATGCAGTACAGAAAGCGAAATCGGGACATCCGGGTGCCCCAATGGGCATGGCGGACATCGCTGAAGTACTCTGGCGCGGCTACCTGAACCACAACCCAACCAACCCGCTGTGGGCTGACCGCGACCGTTTTGTGCTCTCTAACGGTCACGGCTCAATGCTGATCTACAGCCTGTTGCACCTGACCGGCTACGATCTGCCCCTGAGCGAACTGGAAAACTTCCGTCAGCTGCACTCAAAAACTCCAGGTCACCCGGAATATGGCTACACCGTGGGCGTTGAAACCACGACCGGCCCGCTGGGGCAGGGTATCGCTAACGCCGTCGGCTTCGCCATTGCTGAGCGCACGCTGGCAGCACAGTTCAACCGTCCGGGTCATGACATCGTAGACCACAACACCTATGTCTTCATGGGTGACGGCTGCATGATGGAAGGTATCTCACACGAAGTCTGCTCACTGGCCGGAACGCTGAAGCTGGGCAAACTGGTGGCGTTTTATGATGACAACGGTATCTCTATCGACGGTCACATTGATGGCTGGTTCACCGACGACACCGCTAAGCGTTTTGAAGCTTACGGCTGGCACGTGGTGCGCGGCGTCGATGGTCACGATGCTGATGCAATTGCGAAAGCGATCGACGAAGCGAAAAGCGTCAGCGACAAGCCTTCACTGCTGATGTGCAAAACCGTTATCGGTTTTGGTTCACCGAACAAAGCGGGTACCCATGATTCACACGGCGCACCGCTGGGTGATGACGAAGTGGCACTGACCCGCAAACAGCTGGGCTGGACCCACGCGCCGTTCGTTATTCCTTCTGATATCTACGCTGAGTGGGACGCGAAAGAAGCGGGCCAGGCGAAAGAGTCTGCATGGAATGAGAAATTCGCCGCTTACGCACAGGCTCATCCTGAACTGGCTGCCGAGTTTAAACGCCGCGTCAGCAACGAACTGCCAGCTAACTGGCAGGAAGAGTCTCAGAAATTCGTTGAGCAGCTGCAGGCGAACCCGGCGAAGATCGCCAGCCGTAAAGCCTCACAGAATGCTATCGAAGCCTTTGGTAAAATTCTGCCGGAATATCTCGGCGGCTCAGCCGACCTGGCACCGAGCAACCTGACTATCTGGTCTGGATCTAAGCCGATCAACGAAGATGCTGCAGGTAACTACATCCACTACGGCGTGCGTGAGTTCGGTATGACCGCAATCGCCAATGGCCTGGCGCTGCATGGCGGCTTCCTGCCTTACACCGCGACCTTCCTGATGTTCGTTGAATATGCGCGTAACGCAGCGCGTATGGCAGCACTGATGAAGATCCGTCAGATCATGGTCTACACCCACGACTCTATCGGTCTGGGCGAAGATGGCCCGACGCACCAGCCGGTTGAACAGATGGCGAGCCTGCGCACCACGCCAAACATGAGCCTGTGGCGTCCATGTGACCAGGTTGAATCAGCGGTGGCGTGGAAATATGCCATTGAGCGTCAGGATGGCCCGACTGCGCTGATCTTCTCCCGTCAGAACCTGGCGCAGCAGGAACGTGACGCTGCACAGCTGGCTAACGTAGCGCGCGGCGGTTACGTGCTGAAAGATTGCGATGGCACGCCTGAGCTGATCCTGATCGCCACCGGTTCCGAAGTTGAACTGGCTGTCGGTGCCTGGGATAAACTCACCAGCGAAGGCCGCAAAGTGCGCGTGGTCTCTATGCCATCAACGGATGCTTTCGACAAGCAGAGCGATGAGTACCGTGAATTAGTGCTGCCAAAAGCGGTCAGCGCTCGCGTCGCAATCGAAGCGGGCATCGCTGATTACTGGTTCAAATACACCGGCCTGAATGGCGCTATCGTGGGTATGACCAGCTTCGGCGAATCTGCACCTGCCGATCAGCTGTTCGAACTGTTTGGCTTTACCGTCGACAACGTCGTCGCAAAAGCGAAAGCGCTGCTGGCGTAAAACCGGTCAGGCGGGCCTGTTCCCGTCCGGTTGTAAAAACAGAGGGACGAAATTTTCGTCCCTTTTACTTTTTTATTCCTGCAGTAATAACTGCCTTTTGCCTTAATTTGTGACGCAGATCCAAATTTAAGCAGCCAGATTGATCACAATCATTCCTGTTATTCCTTCCTTCTATTATTGTAGCTGAACCGTTTCAGTCTCGGGGCAAACCGCCCTGGTTTCGGACAATGCCGGGTAAGAATCTCCTGTACAAAATGCAGTGAAACGCTCAGGCTAACGGCACGTTTTTTTCAGTCTGACGTGGCAGGAGAGAAATGACGGTACGGGTAGCGATAAATGGTTTTGGCCGGATTGGACGCAACGTCCTGCGCGCGCTGTATGAAACGGGCCGACGTGCAGAGATCACCGTGGTCGCGATTAACGAGCTGGCAGAAGCCACCGGTATGGCGCACCTGCTGAAATACGATACCAGCCATGGTCGTTTTGCTTTCGATGTCCGCCAGGAGCGCGATGTAATGTGGGTGGGTGGCGATACCCTGCGCATTTTGCACCGTGCAGCCATTGCCGATCTGCCGTGGCGTGAACTCGACGTGGATGTGGTGCTGGACTGCACCGGCGTCTATGGCTCGCGCGCTGATGGCGAAGCGCATCTTCAGGCTGGCGCCAAAAAAGTGCTGTTCTCTCATCCCGGCGGAAACGATCTCGACGCCACAGTGGTGTATGGCGTTAACCAGCTGGCACTCACCGCCAGTGACCGCATCGTTTCCAACGCTTCCTGTACCACTAACTGCATTATCCCGGTGATTAAACTGCTGGATGATGCGTTTGGTATCGAATCCGGCACCGTCACCACGATCCACTCGGCGATGCACGATCAGCAGGTGATCGATGCTTATCACAGCGATCTGCGCCGTACGCGTGCAGCCAGTCAGTCGATCATCCCGGTGGATACTCGCCTGGCGGCAGGCATTACCCGTATTTTTCCGAAATTCAACGATCGCTTTGAGGCGATAGCCGTTCGCGTCCCGACGATTAACGTGACGGCCATTGATCTCAGCGTCTCCGTGCATCAGGCGGTGACGGCGTGTGAAGTTAACACCCTGTTGCGAAGCGCGGCAGAAGGGACATTTCGTGGTATAGTTGACTATACGGAATTACCGTTAGTCTCAGTAGATTTTAACCATGATCCGCACAGTGCCATTGTGGACGGAACGCAAACGCGGGTCAGCGGTCAACACCTTATCAAGACACTGGTCTGGTGTGACAACGAATGGGGCTTTGCTAACCGAATGCTCGACACGACGTTAGCGATGGCCGCAAGCGGTTTCAGGTAAGACGCGGTTTGCGTCTGGCAAAACTTATGAGAATCAACGAGAGGATTCACCATGTCTGTAATTAAGATGGCCGATCTGGATCTGGCTGGTAAACGTGTACTGATCCGTGCCGATCTGAACGTACCGGTTAAAGAAGGTAAAGTGACGTCTGATGCACGTATCCGTGCTTCTCTGCCAACCATTGAAGCGGCGTTGAAACAGGGCGCGAAAGTAATGGTTACCTCTCACCTGGGTCGTCCGACCGAAGGTGAATACAATGAAGAGTTCTCGCTGCTGCCGGTAGTTAACTACCTGAAAGACAAGCTTAGCGGCACCACCGTGACCCTGGCAAAAGATTACCTCGATGGCGTTGAAGTTGGCGCTGGCGAGCTGGTTGTGCTGGAAAACGTTCGCTTTAACAAAGGCGAAAAGAAAGATGACGAAGCGCTGTCTAAAAAATATGCTGCTCTGTGCGACGTATTTGTGATGGACGCCTTTGGTACTGCGCACCGCGCACAGGCTTCTACCCACGGCGTCGGCAAATTTGCCCCTATCGCCTGTGCTGGCCCGCTGCTCTCTGCAGAACTGGAAGCGCTGGGTAAAGTCATGAGCAACCCGGAGCGTCCGCTGGTGGCTGTGGTCGGGGGCTCTAAAGTCTCTACCAAATTTGACGTGCTGCAATCACTGGTCAAAATCGCGGACACCGTGATTGTGGGCGGCGGCATCGCTAACACCTTCGTAGCTATCGATAACAACGTCGGTAAATCCCTGTATGAGCCAGACTTTGTTGAAGCGGCTAAAGGCCTGCGCGATCAGCACGGTATCCCGGTTCCTACTGATTCACGCGTCGGCACAGAATTCTCTGAAACTGCGATCGCTACCGTGAAAAAGGTTTCGGAAGTTGCGGATAACGAAGAGATTATGGACTTTGGTGATGAAACCGCACAGGCGATGGCTGCCATCCTGAAGGATGCCAAAACCATCCTGTGGAACGGCCCGGTAGGCGTGTTTGAGTTCCCTAACTTCCGTAAAGGCACCGAGATCGTGGCTAACGCCATTGCAGACAGCGATGCCTTCTCTGTTGCAGGCGGCGGCGATACCTTAGCAGCTATCGACCTGTTCGGCATCGAAGACAAAATTTCCTACATCTCTACCGGCGGCGGCGCGTTCCTTGAGTTCGTGGAAGGCAAAAAACTGCCTGCAGTTGCCATGCTGGAAGAGCGTGCGAAGCAGTAATCCTTTGGGGGCGATGCCTTGTGGCATCGCCTGAAGTCTTGCCCGTCTGGGCGTTTAAATCGACGTTCCTCAAGGGGAACAACGGTCACGAAACAGGACACAATCATGTCTAAAATTTTTGATTTCGTAAAACCCGGCGTTGTCACTGGTGATGACGTACAGAAGATCTTCAAAGTTGCGAAAGAGAACAAATTCGCACTGCCAGCCGTAAACTGTGTCGGCACCGACTCCATCAATGCGGCACTGGAAGCAGCGGCGAAAGTTAAAGCGCCAATCATTATCCAGTTCTCTAACGGCGGTGCTGCATTTATCGCGGGTAAAGGCTTCAAAACTGACAAACCTCAGGGTGCGGCAATTTTCGGTGCTATCGCGGGTGCGCACCATGTTCACCTGATGGCTGAGCAGTATGGCGTGCCGGTTATCCTGCATACTGACCACTGTGCCAAGAAACTGCTGCCATGGATCGACGGTCTGCTGGACGCGGGTGAAGAGTACTTCCAGAAAAACGGTAAGCCACTCTTCTCTTCTCACATGATCGACCTGTCAGAAGAGTCACTGGAAGAGAACATCGAGATCAGCAGCAAGTACCTGGCGCGCATGGCGAAACTCGACATGACGCTGGAAATCGAACTGGGCTGCACCGGTGGTGAAGAAGATGGCGTTGATAACAGCCACATGGACGCCTCTGCACTCTACACCCAGCCAGAAGATGTGAACTACGCGTACGAAAAACTGAATGCTATCAGCCCGCGCTTCACCATTGCGGCTTCATTCGGTAACGTTCACGGCGTTTACAAGCCAGGTAACGTGAAACTGACCCCAACTATTCTGCGCGATTCGCAGAAATATGTGTGTGAAAAACATGGCCTGCCGCACAACGCGCTGGACTTCGTTTTCCACGGCGGTTCAGGTTCTTCTGCTGCAGAAATCGAAGAGTCCATCAGCTACGGCGTGATCAAGATGAACATCGATACCGATACCCAATGGGCAACCTGGGACGGCATCCTGCAGTATTACAAAAAGAACGAAGGCTATCTGCAGTCGCAGCTGGGTAACCCGGAAGGCGCTGACAAGCCAAACAAAAAATACTACGACCCACGCGTCTGGCTGCGTTCAGCCCAGGCCTCTATGGTGGTGCGTCTGGAGCAGGCTTTCAAAGAGCTTAACGCTGTCGACGTTCTGTAACTGAAATTCAGTTACCGTACAAAAAAGGCCCGAAAGGGCCTTTTTTTTGACCTTTTTTCGTCAGAATGGCGTCAAAGGCCATGCAGGTTTGGCACACCGCCATTAATTGTTTACCCTTTTGTCAGGGATTGTCAGAGCGGTTCTGACAATGTGGTGTCATTTCCCTTGGGAATTTAATTACAGGATGGTTACATGCAGGATACGGGTATGCTCGGTGAACTCAATAACGCGGGAAACTGGATAGTACGTAATCAGGAACTTCTGATTAGCTATGCGGTAAACATTGTCGCAGCCATTGCGATTATCGTTGTGGGGATGATGATTGCACGCATCATCTCCAACACCACTAATCGTCTGCTGCAGGCACGCCACATTGATACGACCGTTGCTGACTTTCTGTCGGCGTTAGTGCGCTACGGTATTATCGCATTCACACTTATTGCGGCACTGGGTCGCATTGGGGTACAGACAACCTCGGTCATCGCAATCCTCGGTGCGGCCGGTCTGGCTGTGGGGCTGGCATTAAAAGATTCCCTGTCAAACCTTGCTGCGGGCGTGCTGCTGGTGATTTTCCGTCACTTCCGTGCCGGTGAGTTTGTTGATCTGGGCGGCATCATGGGTACGGTAATGAATGTGCAGATCTTCTCTACCACGCTCAAGTCAGCCGACGGCAAGCGAGTCGTGGTGCCTAACGGTAAAATCATCGCCGGGAACATCATCAACTTCTCGCGTGAGCCGGTACGTCGCAATGAATTTATCATTGGCGTCTCTTATGATGCGGATGTTGATCAGGTTCTGACGTTGCTGCGTGAAGTGGTCGACGCTGACAGCCGTGTGTTACAGGATAAAGGCGTGCAGGTCGGTCTGAACGAGCTGGCCGCGTCCTCAATGAACTTTGTAGTGCGTTGCTGGAGCAACAGCGGCGACCTGCAGGACGTCTACTGGGATCTGCTGAAGAACTTTAAGCGTGCGCTGGATGGAAAAGGGATTGGTATTCCTTATCCGCAGATGGATGTGCACCTGCACCGTGTCAGACAGTCGGACGCAACTGCGCCAGAGACTCAGCCACAGTAATCTTTCAGTGGGCGGCTTCTGTCGCCCATTCATTTTGCTAATCGCAGATTAATTCTTTCAATTTCCGCTAATCATCCTCTCTCTTTATACTTCTCTTCCTCTAACGATGTGAGGAAATAATCCTGTGTTATCTCTCTACTTTCAGGGGCTTGCCCTGGGCGCCGCGCTGATTCTTCCGCTGGGGCCGCAGAACGCTTTTGTAATGAATCAGGGTGTAAAGCGTCAATATCATCTGATGACGGCGGCCCTCTGCTCGCTGAGCGATATTCTGCTGATTTGCGGTGGGATCTTTGGCGGTAGCGCCTTGCTGAGCCAGTCTCCACTGTTGCTGATGGTGATCACCTGGGCGGGTGTAGCCTTTCTGTTGTGGTATGGCTGGGGCGCACTGCGTAGCGCTTTTCGCGGCGACGCCGATCTGGCGGAGGGTGAACCGTTAAAGCAGAGCAGGGGGCGCATTATCGCGACGCTGCTGGCGGTGACCTGGCTCAATCCGCACGTCTATCTCGATACCTTTGTGGTGCTGGGCAGTCTTGGCGGTCAGCTGCCGACCACCACCGCGCGTCAGTGGTTTGCGCTGGGCACCATCAGCGCGTCGATCCTGTGGTTCTTTGGTCTGGCGCTGCTGGCAGCCTGGTTGTCACCACGCCTGCGCACCGCCAAAGCCCAGCGCATCATTAACCTGCTGGTAGGCGCGGTGATGTGGTTTATCGCTCTGCAACTGGCGCGCCAGGGCATTGCCGGATTTTGATCCCAATGTCGATCCGATGCGGTTATTGCCGCGCTGAGGCCGAACTTTTGCCATAATGACCACTCAAAGCATGGCGCATACCGATGCGCTGTTGGGCTTCGCCGGTTGGAAGCCGTCATAGTACCTTTTCAAGGAGGACTTTCATGAAACTGAAAGCATTGGCTCTGGCCGCAATCATGAGCGCCGGGGCATTGCCTGGCGTACACGCTGATGAGTTACCGAACGGGCCACACGTGGTGACCTCAGGCAAGGCAACGGTCGATGCCCGTCCCGATATCGCCACGCTCTCTATCGTAGTGAACGTGTCGTCAAAAGATGCCGCAGATGCGAAAAAGCAGGCGGATAGCCGGGTTGCACAATATTTCGATTTTCTGCAGAAAAACGGCATTGAGAAGAAAGATATTGATGCGGCAAACCTGAGCACCCAGCCAGAGTACGATTACACCAAAGAGGGTAAATCGGTGCTGAAAGGCTACCGTGCGGTGCGTCAGGTGCAGGTAACCCTGCGTCAGCTGGACAAGCTGAATGATCTGCTGGATGGGGCGCTGAAGTCCGGTCTGAACGAGGTGCGTAGCGTCGAGTTAGGCGTGGCAAACCCGGAGAGCTATAAAGAGCAGGCGCGTAAAGCGGCGATTAAAAATGCGACTCAGCAGGCATCACAGCTGGCTGAAGGCTTTAACGCGAAGCTGGGATCGATCTACAGCATTCGTTATCAGGTCGCTAACTATCAGCCGATGCCGATGAACCGGATGTATAAAGCGGCTGCAGCGGCAGATACCTCGGCGCAGGAGACCTACGATCAGCAGAGCATCAACTTTGACGATCAGGTTGATGTGGTGTTTGAGATCAAGCCCAACACGCCATAATGCAAAACGGGGCTTTCGCCCCGTTTTTGTTTTCAGGCTGCGACGTCATCCTGACGCAGCACCCGATGTCCATGCGCAATCAGCGCATCGGTCACCCGACGCATTAACCGGCTTTCCGGCGCAAAACGATGCCAGTAGAGCATCCGGCGCTGACACAAGCCTGGCGTCAGATCAATTAACTCACCGCTCGCCAGCTCACGCTCAATCTGCAGATGCGGGATCATACAGCAGGTCGAACCCTGTCGCGCCATCTGCACAAAAGCTTCAGATGAGTTCACGATGTGGCAGGGCACACTGCCAGGTGAGAGATCAAAGTTCTGTTGCAGGAAGGCCTGATGCATATCATCAAGATGGTCAAACGCCACCGCAGGCGCTTTCAGCAGGGCAGAGCGGGTGACGCCATTGGGGAAGAAGCGATCGGCAAAGTCGCGCGACGCCACAAACAGGTAGTCGAGCGCACCGAGCTGATCCACCAGGCAACTGGGCAGCGGCTGCGGCTGAATACTCACCGCACCCACCACTTCACCACGACGCAGACGCTCCTGGGTGCGGGTTTCATCTTCGACCTGCAGATTCAGGCGTACGGGTGAATCTGCCAGCACATCTTTCAGCGCAGGCAGCAGCCAGGTCGCCAGACTGTCGGCATTGACCGCCAGCGACAGCAGCAGCGGCGTGGTGCCACTGTTCTCATCGCCCAGCCACTCCTCTTCCAGTAGTTCCACCTGGTGCAGTAACGCCAGCAGTTTCTGTCCCTGTTCGGTGGGACGTGGTGGCACCGTGCGCACCAGCAGCGGCTGACCAAACAGATTCTCCAGCTGCTTGATACGCTGTGAAACCGCTGACTGGGTAATACATAATTTTTGAGCGGCACGCTCAAATCCGCGTTCGCGGATCACTGAATCCAGCGCCTGAAGCGTTCGATAATCCGGGCGTTTCATTATTTTTCTCTCTCCTTCAGGGTGGATGTCACTATGCCACAAAAGTGTCACCTGTGATGGCTCTCTTGTTTTTTGTGGGCTGGCTTCCAAAGCGATAAATCCACGTCGGTCAGCCGAGCATTTTCAGCAAGCCTTGTTTTATACTACGCGCACTTCGTTGTCGCACAGGTTTTAAACATACCATGACCCAGGATGAACTGAAAAAAGCCGTTGGCTGGGCTGCACTTGAGTACGTGCAGCCGGGCACCGTTGTTGGTGTGGGCACCGGATCCACCGCTGCCCACTTTATCGATGCGCTTGCCACGGTCAGGCATCAGATTGAAGGCGCCGTCTCCAGCTCGGATGCCTCAACCCAGAAGCTGAAGAGCCTGGGTATTCAGGTGTTCGACCTGAACGAGATTGATCTGCTGTCGGTGTACGTAGATGGCGCGGATGAGATCAACCCACAGATGCAGATGATCAAAGGCGGCGGCGCGGCGCTGACGCGCGAAAAGATCGTGGCCGCCGTGGCTGAAACCTTTATCTGTATCGCTGACGCCTCAAAAGAGGTCGATGTGCTGGGCCGTTTCCCGCTGCCGGTCGAAGTGATTCCGATGGCGCGCAGTTATGTGGCGCGTCAGCTGGTGAAAATGGGCGGCTTACCTGAGTATCGTCAGAACGTGGTCACCGATAACGGCAACATTATTCTCGATGTGCATAATCTGCGCATTCTCGATCCCATTGAGCTGGAAAAAACCATCAACGCCTTGCCTGGCGTCGTTACCGTGGGCCTTTTTGCCGCGCGCGGTGCCGATATCGCGCTGATTGGCGGGCCTGATGGCGTGAAAACCATCAAAAAATGATCTGTCTGGCGCCGTAAAGGCGTCGGTTATTTCTGCCTGCAAATCATCTTTTCTCGCTGCGGTGAAATTTGGTGACTTATGTCACATAACCGTCATCGGCAGCGGGTTCGTTCTCTCTTCCAGGCCGACCTCCTTATTTTGTCCGGCAATGTGCTGCCGTCAGCCGCTGCCGTGCTGTCGGCCGGGCAATCGTTTGTATTGCCGGACGCGATTTTTTTGATATTTTGACAGAAGGCTGGCTTATGGTAGTCCTCATTGAATGCTGAATAGGATCGGGAAATGGCAAAGGTATCACTGGAAAAAGATAAGATTAAGTTCCTGCTGGTGGAAGGTGTGCATCAGAGCGCGCTGGAGAACCTGCGGGCTGCAGGCTATACCAACATCGAATTCCACAAGGGCGCGCTGGACTCCGACGCGTTAAAAGCATCGATCCGCGATGCGCACTTCATTGGTATCCGTTCCCGCTCCCAGCTCACCGAAGAGATTTTTGCGGCGGCTGAAAAGCTGGTCGCCGTTGGCTGTTTCTGTATCGGCACCAATCAGGTTGATCTGCAGGCCGCTGCCAGCCGGGGGATTCCGGTGTTCAATGCGCCGTTCTCGAATACCCGCTCAGTTGCGGAGCTGGTGATTGGTGAGATGCTGCTGATGCTGCGTGGCATCCCGGAAGCGAATGCGAAAGCGCACCGTGGTATCTGGAATAAAATTGCCAAAGGCTCATTTGAAGCGCGTGGCAAAAAGCTGGGTATTATCGGTTACGGCCATATCGGAATGCAGCTGGGCGTGCTGGCAGAAAGCCTGGGCATGCATGTTTTCTTCTACGACATTGAAAATAAGCTGCCGCTGGGTAACGCCACGCAGGTACGCCATCTGGCAGACCTGCTCAACATGAGCGACGTTGTCAGCCTGCACGTGCCGGAAACTGCTTCTACACAGGATATGATCGGTGCAGAACAGCTGGCGCAGATGAAACCTGGCGCGCTGCTGATTAACGCCTCACGCGGCACCGTGGTCGATATCCCGGCGCTGTGCGATGCGCTGGCCAGCAAGCATGTGGGTGGCGCAGCCATCGACGTCTTCCCGACCGAGCCGGCCACCAACAGCGAGCCGTTTATCTCTCCACTGAGCGAATTCGACAACGTGATCCTGACGCCGCACATTGGCGGATCGACGGAAGAAGCGCAGGAGAATATCGGCATTGAAGTGGCGGGCAAGCTGGCGAAATACTCCGATAACGGTTCGACCCTGTCGGCGGTGAATTTCCCGGAAGTGTCGTTGCCGATACACGGTATCAGCGCCAGTCGTCTGCTGCATATCCATGAGAACCGTCCTGGCGTGCTGACGGCCATCAACCAGATTTTTGCCGAGCAGGGCATCAACATTGCCGCCCAGTATCTGCAAACTTCACCGTTCATGGGCTATGTGGTGATCGACATTGATGCGGAGCCGGAAGTGGCCGAGAACGCGCTACAGCTGATGAAGGCGATTCCGGGCACCATCCGCGCCCGTCTGCTTTACTAAGGGGATCTTTACAGCCTGTAGCGTTTAGTGGCGCTACAGGCTAATGAGAAACCTGAGTCTGATAAATCTGACCGCAACGCATTAATTCAATACGCTGGGAACACGGTCAGAAGAGGAAAGCGTCCCGCGCCAGGACGGCGCGGGACGAGCATGTCAGGGATGACGGCTTTTGCGTCTTTCCGATCTGACCGTGTTTCCTGCGCTGGCTCGATCTCACCGCTAACAGGGCACAATTGCCAGCAATCTCAGGCGCTTCACCGTGCCTGTTTCTTAACAATTTTACTCCCACTGCCAGAGTTTTGACGGCGTCATTACCGCTGGCAAAGGCACATCCCATTCTGCCACCGGCAGGCTATCGACCTGCTGACAATCGTGTGCCAGACCGACTGGCAAAAAACCGTGCTGCCGCCAGTTCTGCAGGGTGCGATCGTAGAAGCCGCCGCCCATCCCCAGACGCTGCCCATGCTGATCAAACGCCACCAGCGGCACCATCATCAGATCCAGTTGATCAAGGGTGATCAACTGCCGGATATCCAGCGGCGGTTCAGGAATGCGCAGCTTATTTTTGAGCAATGGGGTATCGGGCGAGTAGCGCAGAAACAGCAAATTACCAGGAGAGAAGGGGTGTAAAACCGGCAGACAGACCGTTTTCTTCAGATGCCAGAGGCGGGCAATCAGCGGACGGGTGTTCAGTTCGCCATCCACCGACAGAAACAGGGCGATATTACGCGCTTCAGTCACCGGGGCGTAGTTGAGCGCGTGTTCAGCAAGCTGCTCAGCGGCCTGCGTTTGTTGCTCATCGGTAAGTGCCCGTCGCAGATGTCGCACATGCTGGCGAATCGCCTGACGTTGGGTCATTGAAAGTTCAGACATGGAAGGTTCAGACATGATTTCCCCGCCGGATAAGTCGCTGTTGAGCGACTATAACATGTCAGTCAGGGGAAAAGAGCAGGACTACAGGAAGAGAGATCTCCGAGATGCCGCCGTAGGCTGTAACCCTTGAACCCTTGGTTCAAGGTGAACATGCCGTCATAACCATCAGGCTTCTCGGACGAACCGAGCATGCACACAGGTTACGAGCGTCACATTCTGTTTTTTCGAAATATCGGCTCAGGGGACTGGCCCACATGCAAACATCTCAGAGAAAATTTACCTCACCGTTACTTAAGTATAGCAACCATGAAGTTTTATTCGAACTTCGCACCCTCACGCTCAGAGATGCGACCCTGCTCAACTAATGCCTGTTCAATCGTCTGCTGCAACATACGGATACGCTGTTCCATATTAGCAGCATAATCGCGCGTTTTCACTTTCTCTTGCGCCAGCTCGTGGCAGACGTTTAACGCGGCGATGAACACCAGTTGTTCTGTATTGGTGACTCTAGTGCGAACTTTTAGATCTTGCAACCGTTGATTGAGATCTTCAGCCGCGCTATTGAGCGCATCTTGCTGCTCTGGCGGACAATTTACTCTCAACGAACGACCAAAAATTTGTAAATCTACCGGTTGTGCAGACATGCCACCTTCCTGACTGATTACTTCGCTCGCAACTCCCTTAGCAGTCAATGGCTTGGGAGGCGGGCAACTATATAGACCCACGAAATAAGATACAACCCCTTTTCTGGAAACCTTGAGGCAGCTAGTGGTAGCATAACACGAACTTATTCTGCCAACGACGATGAAAACTTATGTCCTTACAGAACGCAACCCCCGATTACAACGCGCTCGCGGCGGTGCTCTCACAGCAGGGCGTTGGAATGACGCCCGCGGAAATGCACGGCCTGCTGAGCGGGATCCTCTGCGGTGGTAACCAGGACACCAGCTGGAAGACGCTGGTACACGATCTGGCTAACGAAGGCATGGCGTTTTCACACACTCTTGCCGTGCCGCTGGCGGAACTACACGAGCATACGGCGACCACGCTGGAAGATGAAGGCTTCCTGTTTCAGTTAATGCTACCTGCTGACGACGACATCACCGTATTTGACCGTGCCGACGCGCTGGCGGGCTGGGTTAACCATTTTCTGCTCGGCCTGGGCGTAACACAGCCTAAACTGGATAAAGTCACCGGCGAAACCGGCGAAGCAATCGATGATCTGCGCACTATCGCACAGCTCGGTTACGAAGAAGATGAAGACCAGGAGGAGCTGGAGCAGTCGCTGGAGGAGGTGATTGAGTATGTGCGTGTCGCCGCGTTGCTGTGCCACGATACATTCACCCGCCCGCAGCCAACCGCGCCAGAAGTGCAAAAACCGACGCTACACTAATTTCAGGTCAACGAGTTTAACCGGTCAGTTTACAGGGAGTGCAGAGATGATTTCACTGGAACGATTCCTGCAGCGTCGTCAGGCGCTGCTGGCGAAGATGGTGCCTGGCAGCGCAGCATTAATCTTTGCTGCGCCAGAAGTGATGCGCAGTAATGACACCGAATATCCGTTCCGCCAGAGCAGCGACTTCTGGTATTTCACCGGTTTTAACGAGCCGCAGGCGTTGCTGGTGCTGATCAAAAGCGATGAGAATCATAATCACAGCGTGTTGTTTAATCGCGTGCGTGATCCTGCTGCGGAAACCTGGTCTGGCCGTCGTCTGGGCCAGGAGGCCGCACCCGACAAACTGGGCGTCGATCGCGCCTTACCCTGGAATGATATTGGTGACCAGCTGCACCTGCTGCTGAATGGCCTGGATGTGGTTTACCATGCGCAGGGCGAATATGCCCATTCGGATACGCTGGTGTTCAGCGCGCTGGATAAGCTGCGTCGCGGCTTCCGCCAGCATCTCAGTGCGCCCGATACGCTCACTGACTGGCGTCCCTGGGTGCACGAGATGCGTCTGTTTAAAGATGCGGATGAGATTGAACTGTTACGTCGCGCCGGGAAAATCAGTGCACTGGCGCATACCCGTGCCATGCAAGCCTGTCGGCCAGGCCTGTTCGAGTATCAGCTCGAAGGAGAAATTCATCACGAATTTAACCGTCACGGCGCGCGCTTTCCCTCCTATAACACCATTGTGGGCGCCGGAGAAAACGGCTGCATTCTGCACTACACCGAAAACGAAAGCGAAATGCGCGACGGCGATCTGGTGCTGATCGATGCAGGCTGTGAGTTTCACGGCTATGCGGGCGATATCACCCGCACCTTCCCGGTTAACGGCAAATTCAGCCCGGCGCAGCGCGCGATTTATGACATCGTGCTGGCTTCACTAAACCGATCGCTTGAACTCTTCCGGCCGGGCATCAGCATTCGTGAAGTGAATGATGAAGTGGTGCGCATCATGGTCACCGGTCTGGTTGAGCTGGGCATCCTTGAGGGCGACGTCGATACCCTGATCGCTGAAGAGGTGCATCGCCAGTTCTACATGCATGGCCTGGGCCACTGGCTGGGGCTGGATGTTCACGACGTCGGCCACTACGGCACACCAAGCCGCGACCGGATACTGGAACCGGGCATGGTGTTAACCGTCGAGCCGGGTCTTTATATCGCACCGGATGCAGACGTGCCAGCGCAGTATCGCGGCATTGGTATCCGAATCGAAGATGACATCGTGATCACTGAAGATGGCATTGAAAATCTCACCGACAGCGTAGTGAAAGAGGCGGGTGAGATTGAAGCACTGATGGCGGCGGCAAAACAGGCATGACGATTCTGATTGCCGGGGGCGGCATGACCGGGGCGACGCTGGCACTGGCGATCTCCCATCTGACCCGGGGCACACTGCCGGTAACGCTGATAGAGAGCAGTGAGCCTGCCAGCCGGGCGCATCCCGGTTTTGATGGCCGCGCCATTGCACTCTCTGCCGGTACCTGCCAGCAGCTCGCGGATATCAATCTGTGGCAGCACATCGCCCGTTGTGCCACGCCGATTACCGACATCCATGTCTCCGATCGCGGTCACGCCGGCTTTGTGTCGCTGACGGCGGCTGACTACGCTATTCCGGCGCTGGGACAGGTTGTCGAGCTGTTTGACGTCGGTCAGCGTCTGTTTGCTGAACTGAAAAAAGCACCAGGCGTGACGCTGCGCTGTCCGGCTCGTGTCACCCAGGCCCACCGCCATGAGCAGCAGGTTGAGGTGACGCTGGACAGTGGTGAACAGCTGAGCGGCAAACTGCTGGTGGCGGCGGATGGAACACGCTCTGCGCTGGCGGCGTCGTGCGGCATTCAGTGGCAAAGGGACGACTATCAACAGCTTGCCGTGATTGCCAATGTTTCTGCCGCGCTGCCTCATCAGGGCCGGGCATTTGAACGGTTTACCGAACATGGCCCGCTGGCGCTGTTGCCGATGTCCGGCAATCGCCTGTCGCTGGTCTGGTGTCATCCGGTTTCGCAGCGCGAACGTATTGAGAAGTGGAGCGATGCTGAATTCCTCAGCCAGCTGCAGCATGCCTTTGGCTGGCGGCTGGGTAAATTTACCCACACCGGCCAGCGTGAGTATTACCCGCTGGCGCTGCACCGGGCGATGTCGCCGGTGACGCATCGTGTGGCGGTGGTGGGCAATGCGGCGCAGACGCTGCATCCGATTGCCGGGCAGGGCTTCAATCTGGGCCTGCGCGATGTGATGTCGCTGGCTGAAACGCTGGCAGCCGCCCATCGGCAACAGCAGGACCCCGGCAGCTATGCGGTACTGCATCATTACCAGCAGCGTCGTCAGCCCGATCGCGCTGCCACCATCGGTATCACCGACGGACTGGTCCGCGTCTTTGCGAATCGCTATGGCCTGCTGGTGGCAGGACGTAACCTGGGCCTGCTGGCGATGGATCATCTGCCATGGTTAAGAAATCAACTGGCTGAGCGCACGCTTGGCTGGGTTAAGCGTTAATAAAGAGGCTCAGATGCAAACTTTTGATGTGGTGATTGCCGGTGGCGGTATGGTGGGACTGGCGGTGGCCTGCGGCTTGCAGGGCAGCGGACTGCGCATCGCCGTACTGGAAAAATCGCCGGAGCCACCGCTGGCGTTGAGTGCTTCACCGTCAGTTCGCGTGTCGGCAATCAACGCCGCCAGCGAAAGGCTGCTGCAGAAGCTGGATGTCTGGTCGACCATTCTCTCGCTGCGCGCCAGCGCTTATCACGGCATGGAAGTGTGGGATAAGGACAGTTTCGGCTCCATCGCCTTTGATGATGAGCAGCAGGGCCTGTCGCATCTGGGCCATATCATCGAAAACCCGGTGATCCACAATGCGCTCTGGCAGCGTGCCAGCGCCTGCAGCGACGTGACGATAATGGCACCTTCGCAGTTACAGCAGGTCGCGTTTGGTGACAACGAAGCCTTTGTTACCCTGCAGGATGGCAGCATGTTAAGTGCGCGATTAATGATTGCCGCTGATGGCGCTAACTCCTGGCTGCGCAACAAAGCCGATATTCCGCTGACCTTCTGGGATTACGATCACCATGCCTTAGTGGCTAATGTCCGCACTGAGAAGCCGCACGATGCGGTGGCGCGCCAGGTGTTCCACGGCGACGGCATTCTGGCTTTCCTGCCGATGCAGGATCCGCATCTCAGTTCCATCGTCTGGTCGCTCTCGCCACAGGAAGCGAGCCGTCTGGAAACCATGCCGGAAGCGCTGTTCAATCAGCAGCTCTCAGTGGCGTTTGATATGCGACTCGGCCTGTGCCAGCTGGAAAGCGAGCGCAAATCGTTCCCGCTGGTGGCGCGCTATGCCCGCAACTTCGCGGCACACCGTCTGGCGCTGGTGGGCGATGCGGCTCACACCATTCATCCGCTGGCGGGGCAGGGCGTGAACCTTGGCTTTATGGATGCCGCCGAGCTGATTGGTGAGATTCGCCGTCTGCATCAGCAGGGCAAAGATATTGGTCAGCACCTCTATCTGCGTCGCTATGAGCGCAGCCGTAAGCACAGCGCCGCGATGATGCTGGCGGGGATGCAGGGCTTCCGTGAAATGTTCGCAGGCAATAATCCGGCGAAAAAATTGCTGCGCGACGTTGGTCTGAAACTGGCTGACCGCCTGCCGGGTGTCAAACCCGTGATGCTGAAGCAGGCGATGGGCCTGAATGATCTGCCCGCCTGGCTACGCTAAATCCGCCCTCTGAAAAGCCAGCTTCTGCTGGCTTTTTTTATGCCTGACACCGTTCTGCACCACAAAAAGGCAACGCTGCACCAGCAGAGGTCTTCGTTTGATTTATTCTAATTTTGTGGGCGAATTCGCATTACTTTTTCTCATTCTTCTGTCCGCAAGTTGCGGGATTTTTTTAACATCCTGAACGCCATCCCGCGTAAATTTGCTGTGTATATTTAAAATCCCTGCATTTATTGCGCGATTAATCACAAAACTGCAGTTTTATATCCTGTTAGAAGCTGTTCCTGGTTAGGCTGTACCTTTGCTTTCGACCCCGGTTTGCTTATGGTTAATCATCAGATTCGGTGGTAACGTCAGCCATAAGAGAACGTTTGCGTCGGTACTGAATTCCGGCGCACTTTTGCACTCACTCGCTTCTGCACAGGATGGTTATGACTCAGCAAACACCTCTGTTTGAACAGCATCAGGCCTGCGGTGCCCGTATGGTGGATTTTCATGGCTGGATGATGCCACTGCACTATGGCTCTCAGATGGATGAACATCATGTGGTGCGCACCGACGCCGGTATGTTTGATGTCTCTCACATGACCATCGTCGACCTGACAGGCCCGCGTACCCGTGAGTTCCTGCGCTACCTGCTGGCAAATGATGTGGCAAAACTGACTCAGCCAGGCAAAGCGCTCTACACCGGGATGCTGAATGCCTCGGGTGGCGTCATTGACGATTTGATTGTTTACTTTATGAGCGAAGCGTTCTTCCGGCTGGTGGTGAACTCTGCCACCCGTGAAAACGATCTCGCCTGGATCACGCAACACGCGCAGGGCTATGGCATTACGCTGACGGAACGCGATGACCTGGCGCTGATTGCCGTGCAGGGTCCGCATGCGCAGCAGAAGGCTCAGACGCTGTTCAGCGAGGAGCAGCGTCAGGCTGTTGCCGGCATGAAGCCATTTTTCGGCGTGCAGTCAGGTGATCTGTTTATCGCCACCACCGGCTATACCGGCGAAGCGGGATATGAGATTGCCATGCCCGCAGACGAGGCGGCCGATTTCTGGCAGCGTCTGCTGGCCGCTGGCGTAAAACCTGCCGGACTGGGCGCACGCGACACGCTGCGTCTGGAAGCGGGTATGAATCTGTATGGTCAGGAGATGGACGAAGGTGTTTCACCGCTGGCCGCCAACATGGGCTGGACGGTCTGCTGGGAGCCTGCTGACCGCGATTTCATCGGCCGGCAAGCGCTGGAACAGCAGCGTGAACGCGGTACCGAAAAGCTGGTGGGGCTCATCCTTACAGAAAAAGGGGTGCTGCGTAACGGCTTGCCGGTGCGTTTCACCGATGACCAGGGGCAGCCGCAGGAGGGGATCATCACCAGTGGCTCTTTCTCTCCGACGCTGGGTTGCAGCATCGCCCTGGCGCGCGTGCCGGCCTCAGTCGGCGGCACCGCCATCGTTGAGATCCGTAACCGCCAGATGCCGGTCCAGGTTACCCGTCCCGTTTTTGTCCGCGCCGGTAAACCGGTCGCCCAGTAAATTTTATTCAGGAGAAATGGCCAATGAGCAATGTGCCGAATACGTTGAAGTACCGCGACAGCCACGAATGGGTGCGCAAAGAAGAAGATGGCAGCTACACCGTGGGTATTACTGAACATGCGCAGGAGTTACTGGGCGATATGGTGTTTGTCGATCTGCCGGAAGTGGGCGCGACGTTTGCCGCCGGTGAAGAGTGCGCGGTCGCGGAATCCGTTAAAGCGGCTTCAGATATCTATGCGCCGATCAGCGGTGAGATTGTGGCGGTCAACGAAGCACTGACTGACTCACCGGAGCAGGTCAACAGCGAGCCTTATGAAGGCGGCTGGTTATTCAAAATCAAAGCCAGCGATGCGTCTGAAACCGACACGCTGCTGGATGCGGATGCTTACAAAGCCTCTATCGACGAGTAGTCCTCAGGCGGCCTCGTACAGGGGCCGCAGAATTATGTTTGCTCTCCGGTTCCCCCAGCCCGATTCAGGATTTACTGCTAATGACTCAGACTCTCAGCCAGCTTGAACACAACGGTGCATTCATTGAGCGCCATATCGGTCCTTCACCTGAGCAGCAGGCGCAGATGCTTGACGCTATTGGTGCCCGTTCGCTGGAAGCGTTAATCAGCACGATTGTGCCGGCAGACATTCAGCTGCCAGGCCCGCCAGCGGTTGGCGAAGCCGCCACTGAAGAGCAGGCTCTGGCCGAACTAAAAGCCATTGCCAGCCAGAATCTGCGTTACAAATCCTGGATCGGTATGGGATACAGCGCGGTGATCACTCCGCCGGTCATCCTGCGTAATATGCTTGAGAATCCAGGCTGGTACACCGCCTATACCCCTTATCAGCCCGAGGTTTCGCAGGGCCGTCTGGAAGCGCTGCTGAACTTCCAGCAGCTGACGCTGGATCTTACCGGCATGGATATCGCGTCCGCCTCACTGCTGGATGAAGCTACCGCCGCCGCCGAAGCGATGGCAATGGCAAAACGCGTCAGTAAGCTTAAAAACGCCAGTAAATTCTTCATTGCAGATGATATCCATCCGCAGACGCTGGATGTGGTCCGCACCCGTGCGGAGACGTTCGGCTTTGAACTGATTATCGATAGCGCCGATAAGGCATCCGATCACGACGACCTGTTTGGCGTCCTGCTGCAACAGGTAGGTACCACCGGTGAAGCGCACGATTACAGCGCGCTGATTGCCGGGCTGAAAGCACGCAAAGTGGTGGTCAGCGTGGCGGCGGACTTTATGTCGCTGGTGTTACTGGAAGCGCCAGGCAAGCAGGGCGCAGACATTGTCTTTGGTTCAGCTCAGCGCTTCGGCGTGCCAATGGGTTATGGCGGCCCTCACGCGGCTTTCTTCGCCAGCCGCGACGAGCATAAACGCTCTATGCCAGGCCGCATCATTGGTGTGTCACGTGATGCGGCGGGCAACACGGCGCTACGTATGGCGATGCAGACCCGTGAACAACATATCCGTCGTGAAAAGGCCAACTCCAACATCTGTACTTCGCAGGTGCTGCTGGCAAACATCGCCGGTCTCTATGCGGTGTTCCACGGCCCGGCGGGCCTGAAACGCATTGCCTCACGCATTCATCGCTTCACCAGCATCCTGGCGGCTGGACTGCAACAGGGCGGCCTGAAGCTGCGCCATCAGCACTGGTTCGACACGCTGACGGTGGAAGTGGCAGACAAAGCCGCCGTGCTGAATCGCGCCCAGAGCTTTGGCGTTAACCTGCGTAGCGACATCCATAACGCCGTCGGCATCACGCTGGATGAAACCACCTGCCGCGAAGATATTCTGGCGCTGTTTGCCATTCTGCTGGGTGATGAACACGGTCAGGATCTGGAAAAGCTCGACAGCGAAGTCGCCAGCGAAAGCCATGCGATTCCTGCTGGCCTGCAACGCCACAGCGAGATCCTGACCCATCCGGTGTTCAACCGTCATCACAGCGAAACTGAGATGATGCGCTATATGCACAGTCTGGAGAAAAAGGATCTGGCGCTGAATCAGGCGATGATCCCGCTGGGCTCCTGTACCATGAAGCTCAATGCCGCGGCAGAGATGATCCCGATCACCTGGCCGGAATTTGCTGAACTGCATCCATTCTGCCCGGCGGAACAGGCTACCGGCTATCTGCAGATGATCGGCCAGCTTTCGCAGTGGCTGGTGCAGCTCACCGGCTATGATGCGCTCTGTATGCAGCCAAACTCCGGCGCTCAGGGTGAATATGCCGGACTGCTGGCGATCCGCCGCTATCACGAAAGCCGTGGCGAGAGCGATCGTCATCTCTGTCTGATCCCGAGCTCGGCGCACGGGACGAACCCGGCCTCAGCCCAGATGGCGGGCATGGACGTGGTGGTGGTGGCCTGCGATAAACAGGGTAACATCGACCTTGGCGACCTGCGTGAGAAAGCGGCTCAGGCAGGCGACAAGCTCTCCTGCATTATGGTCACTTACCCGTCAACCCACGGCGTCTATGAAGAGACCATCCGCGAAGTGTGCCAGATCGTGCATCAGTATGGCGGTCAGGTTTATCTGGATGGCGCGAACATGAATGCGCAGGTCGGCATCACCACGCCTGGCTATATCGGCGCGGATGTCTCGCACCTGAATCTGCATAAAACCTTCTGCATTCCGCACGGCGGCGGCGGCCCGGGTATGGGGCCGATTGGCGTCAAAGCGCACCTGGCCCCGTTTGTGCCGGGACACAGCGTGGTGCAGATCGACGGTGTACTGACGCAGCAGGGGGCCGTATCCGCAGCGCCGTTTGGCAGTGCATCCATTCTGCCAATCAGCTGGATGTACATTCGCATGATGGGCGCAGAAGGGCTGAAACAGGCCAGTTCGGTCGCGATTCTGAATGCTAACTACATTGCCCGCCGCCTGCAGTCTGCCTATCCGGTGCTCTACACCGGCCGTGAAGGTCGCGTGGCGCACGAATGTATTCTCGACATCCGTCCGCTGAAAGAGCAGACCGGCATCAGTGAGCTGGATATTGCTAAACGCCTGATCGATTATGGATTCCACGCACCAACGATGTCCTTCCCGGTAGCGGGCACCCTGATGGTGGAGCCGACCGAATCGGAGAGCAAAATCGAACTGGATCGCTTTATCGACGCGATGCTGGCGATCCGCATGGAGATTGATCGGGTAACGTCAGGTGAATGGCCGCTGGACGACAACCCATTGGTTAATGCGCCGCATACTCAGATGGAAATCGTCAGTGAGTGGTCACATCCTTACAGCCGTGAACTGGCAGTCTTCCCGGCGGGCAGCCACAACAAATACTGGCCGACGGTAAAACGTCTGGATGATGTGTTTGGCGACCGTAATCTCTTCTGCTCCTGCGTGCCAATGAGCGACTATCAGTAATTTCCCGGCAGGCAAACGTTAACCATGAAGGGCCGATTCGTCGGCCCTTTGTTCTGGAGAATGATCATGAAACTGGCACTGGTTACAGGGGGCAGCCGCGGTATCGGGCGGGCCACGGCGCTGTTACTGGCAGCCCGGGGTTATCGGGTTGCAGTGAACTATCGTCAGCGCGAAGCGGAAGCGCAGCAGGTGGTGGCACAGATCCAGCAGCAGGGCGGTGAAGCCTTTGCGGTTCAGGCGGATATAGCGGATGAAGCCCAGGTGATGGCGATGTTTGCGCAGCTCGATCAGCAGTCCGAACCGCTGGCGTTGCTGGTCAACAACGCCGGGATTTTATTTCAGCAGTGTCGTACCGAGCAGCTGGATGCGGCGCGTCTGCATAAGGTCTTTGCCACCAACGTGATTGGGTCTTTTCTCTGCTGTCGTGAGGCGGTTAAGCGGATGGGCACGCACCACGGCGGCCAGGGTGGCTCCATCGTCAACGTCTCATCGGCAGCGTCGCGTACCGGTGCGCCTGGCGAATATGTCGATTACGCCGCTTCAAAAGGAGCGATGGACACGCTGACCAAAGGATTGTCGCTGGAAGTGGCGCAGCAGGGAATTCGGGTCAATGGCGTACGTCCGGGATTTATCTATACAGAGATGCATGCCGATGGCGGAGAGCCAGGCAGAGTGGACAGGCTTGCCAGCGTGATCCCGATGGGACGCGGCGGTAAAGCAGAAGAGGTGGCGGAAGCGATCGTCTGGCTGGCCAGCGACGCAGCCTCTTATGTCACCGGCAGCATCATTGACGCTGCCGGTGGGCGTTAACTCGCTTCGCCGCTGATGCGGCGTGATGACTTACAGGTTTTCGCCGTTACTGGCGATAACCTGCTGATACCAGCTGAAGCTCTTTTTCTTCGACCGGGAAAAATCGCCGCTGCCATCATCGTTTTTATTCACATGAATAAAGCCGTAACGTTTGTCGTACTGGCCGGTGGTGAAAGAGACGCAATCAAGGCAGCCCCACGGCGTATAGCCCATTAATTCAACACCGTCGTACGCCACGGCTTTCTTCATCTCTTCGATATGCGCACGCAGATAGTCGATGCGGTAATCATCTTCAATCACGCCATTGGCGTTTGGCTTATCGATAGCACCAAAGCCGTTTTCAACAATAAACAGTGGCTTCTGGTAACGCTCATACAGCTCGTTCATGGCATAGCGCAGGCCAACCGGATCGATCTGCCAGCCCCAGTCTGACGCTTTCACATGGGGGTTTTTCACCACACCTTCAAAGCCGGTGATCGGATCGTCAACGCCACTGGCATCGGTTTTCACTGCGTTGCTCATGTAGTAGCTGAAACCGACATAGTCTGCGCAGCCCTGGCGCAGCGTCTCAGCATCATCCGCTTCCATCTGAATGTCGTAACCCTTGCGCGCCCACTCTTTCAGGGTGTAGGCCGGATAGTAGCCGCGCATCTGCACGTCACTGAACACATAGCGCTGATGCATCGATTCCTGTGCCAGCACCACATCGTCCGGGTGGCATGAGAACGGATAGACCGGCACCATGGCGATCATGCAGCCAATCTGAAAATCAGGATTGATGTCGTGGCCGAGTTTCACTACTTTTGCGCTGGCAACAAACTGGTGGTGCATCACCTGATACATCGCCTGTTCAGGTTTCTCGTGTTCGGTAAAGATCACGCCTGAACAGCAGTAACCAAACAGCGGATACTGCCAGTTGCGCTGATTGTTGATCTCGTTGAAGGTCATCCAGTATTTCACTTTGTTTTTATAGCGATTCAGCACCACTTCGCTGAAGCGCACAAAGAAGTCGACCACTTTGCGGTTGTGCCAGCCGCCATACTCTTTGACCAGGTGATAAGGCATTTCGAAGTGCGAAAGGGTGATGACCGGTTCAATGCCATACTTCAGCAGTTCATCAAACAGATCGTCATAGAATTGCAGGCCCGCTTCGTTGGGCTGTTGCTCGTCACCGTTAGGGAAGATACGGGTCCAGGCAATCGAGGTGCGGAAACATTTGAAGCCCATCTCGGCAAACAGCGCGACATCCTGTTTGTAGTGGGAGTAAAACTCCACACCCTTGTGGTTCGGGTAGAAATGACCCGGCTGCACGCCGTCGGTGATCACCCGGTCAACGCCATGTGAACCGCCGGTCATCACGTCAGCAATGCTGACGCCTTTGCCACCCTGATCCCAGCCGCCTTCAACCTGATGCGCTGCCACTGCTCCGCCCCAAAGAAAGCCTTTTGGTAACTGCAATTCTGCACTCATGCTTCACCCCATTACGGATATTGAAATTGAGGAGAGTGTAGCAAGGGAATAATGAAAGTCACGATATAACAGCGAGCCAGTAATTGCGTTTGTTACATCCAAAAAACAGGCTGTTTTATTTTCCCAACTGGCGGCCGATCGCTTCAATAATATAGGTCACCGGCACCTGAGTCGTAATGTCTGAGTTGTCTGCCATACGGATGATTGGTACATGGTAGCAGAGGTTGAAATCACCTATCTTCGCCAGCGAGCAGCTCTCCGTGTTAGTTATCGCAATGATTTTGCACTTATTCAGGCTGAACTGGCTGGCAATGCGCAGGATCTCTTCCGTTTCGCCCGAGACTGATAAAATAAGGGCAATGGCGTTTTCATAGAGATCGGGACTGACCGGATAATAGGGATCATCAATCGCGTGGCTGAATTTACCGAGGTTAGAGAAAAAGCGTGCGCCATATTTTGCCAGACTGCCGGAGGTGCCGACGCCAATAAAAAAGACCCGCTCAGCCTGATTAATCTTAAGTGCTGCCTGAGCGATGAGCTGTTCAAACTCAGGATTATTTATGCTCTTAAAAAAGCTTAGCATTTCGCTGACGCCCGCCGTATTGAGCAGAGGCGCACTTTGTTGCTCAGTTAAGCGCAGGCGGATGCGGAATTCCGACCAGCCTTCACAGCCCATCTTGCGACAGAAACGAAGCACGGTGGTGGTGGAGACACCAGCCTGCTCAGCCAGTTCGCGGATCGTCATGTAGCTGACGCCTTCGCGGTGCTTAATGATGAACTGATAGACCTGCATTTCCAGATCGTTTAGGCGGGCGAGATCGCGATGCGAAAACATGGATGACTCATTGAACAGTTGACCGGCTGCCAGTTTACCAGATTCAGCATCCGGTTTAACGGATAGTGAATTTCAGCAAATAATTTTAGCGTACAAGTGTACACTGAAAAAATTGTTGGCTACATTGGATAGCGTTATCACCGCTATGGAGCTGTTCAGGAACCTGTTATGACCACCACACTCTCTCAAAAACATCAACCCGTTGCGGGCTATTCGTTCGCTGAAGAAATTGCCAACAGTATCAGTCACGGTCTTGGCTGCCTGTTCGGCATCGTCGGACTGGTGCTGATGCTCAATCAGGCAACTGAGAGGCAGGCCGACACCATCACGTTTATCAGTTACAGCCTCTATGGTGGCAGCATGATCCTGCTGTTTCTGGCCTCGACGCTCTATCACGCTATTCCGGCAGGCCCGGCCAGACCCTGGCTGAAAAAGTTCGATCATTGTGCCATCTATCTGCTGATTGCCGGCACCTATACGCCGTTTCTGCTGGTCGGGCTGAGGACGCCACTGGCGTATGGACTGATGGCGGTGATCTGGGGGCTGGCGCTGGCCGGTATTCTGTTCAAGCTCACGATTGCGCATCGCTTTAAAGCGCTGTCGCTGGTGACCTATCTCTGTATGGGATGGTTGTCGCTGATTGTGGTTTATCAACTGGCGATGATCCTGCCGCCGGGCTGCATCTGGCTGCTTGCCGCAGGCGGGATTATCTATTCGCTGGGGGTGATTTTCTATGTGGCGCGCCGCATTCCGTTTAACCACGCCATCTGGCATTTGTTCGTGCTGGGCGGCAGTCTCTGCCATTTCTGCGCTATCTACTTTTATGTGCGCTGAATTGAGCCTGCTCTGAATGGCGGTACTGGCCCTTGCCTTAATGGAAGGGCCATATGCTCAATCAGCTCTCATCCAGCGAGTAGGGCAGTGGCTGAATGGTCAGATGTCCACCTTCATCGCCTTCCACCCGCAGCACGCTGTCCGCCTCCAGATCGTTATTCAGCACGACCTGAATCCAGCTGATCCCGTCATCTAACTGCACCGCAGCCAGCACGCTGCCGGTACGACGCCAGCGTTCACCCATCTGCAACTCCAGCGGACCATTGGCTTCAGGCAGATGACTTGCCTGACCCGCCAACCAGTAGAGCGCGCGCTTATTGGCGCCGCGATATTTCGCCCGTGCCACCATCTCCTGACCGGCATAGCACCCTTTCTTAAAGCTGATGGCATCCAGCGCCTGCAGGTTGGTGGCCTGCGGAATAAACTGCACGCTGGTGGCGGGATCGATCACCGGAATACCCGCTTCAATATCCAGCGCCAGCCACTGCTGACTGTCATTGAACTGTGCATCATCGTTGAGCTTCTGCTTCAGCGCTTCTGCCTGGGCCAGCGAGGTAACAATCAGAAAACGTTCGGCCGGATGGGCAAACCACAACAGCGTGGTTTCTCCCTGCTGCACCACCGGTTTTTCGCTGTCGGGCAGGCTATCAAACAGATTTGCCAGCGCGGCGCGCGCCTGAAAACCGGCCACGCCCAGCAATACTGACTCATCATCAGCCACCATCGACACTTTCGAAAACACGGCGTATTTCTTTAATTCGGGCAGCTGGGTGTCACGCAGTTCACGACGGATCAGATAGGCATAGCCTTCACCGCGATGGAACAGGCGCATATTGCTCCACATTTTGCCTTTGGCATCGCAGTGTGCGGCGAGCGAATGGTGGTCGGCATCCAGCGCGGCGACATCCAGCGTTAACTGACCCTGTAGGTAAGCGGTGCTATCGGCACCGGTAATGGAAACCAGCGCCCAGCTATCCAGTGACATCAGGGTTAACGGCAGACGTGACGACGCGGCAGGCTGGCGCGGCGGTAAAGTAAATGTGGGCATGGAGATATCCTGTATAAGAAGGTTCATCCGGAATAATATCTTCAATGTTAAAAGAGCCGACTGGCAATGCAACCTGTTTACGGAAAACGGCGCACAAAAGGCGTGATAACCCTGAAAAGTTCCGGCCTGAAATGTGGCAGGTTGCACAGCATGCGACGCTGCGCCTGCGAGCCGCATGAAACCAGGTTACACTAGTCGCCACGTTGTGAATTGTGGAAATTGATGCATGGATATTAATGATAAATCACGCATTCAGTGGGCCTGCCGTCGCGGCATGCTGGAACTGGATGTGGCTATTATGCCGTTCTTCAAATTTGAGTATGACACGCTGAATGACACCGATAAGCAGCTCTTTATTGACCTGCTAAAGAGTGACGATCCCGATCTGTTTAACTGGCTGATGAATCACGGTGAGCCAAAGGATCCGGAGCTTAAACGTATGGTGAACCTGATTCAGCAGCGTAACCATGATCGCGGCCCGGTGGCAATGTAAGCTACGCCCCTCCCGTCTGGCGTGCGGAGTACTGTGCGCCTGGCTGGTGGCAGCTGTGACAGGCGTGGTGCTGATGAGGCTGCCTGCAGGCGGCTGGCTGATTAAAGCGCCGATGATTCTGCTGTTGCTGGCTGAGGGCTGGCGCAGCGTTCTGCGATTGATTCAACGGCACGGCACGTTACAGCGGGAAAGCGTCCATTACTGGATCTGGCAAGGGAAACGCTGGCGGCCTACCCAGCCATTACGCTGGTTACCCATTGGCGTGCTGCTGGTGGCGAAGAGCGAACAGGGTGTCACGCTGCGCTGGTGGCTGATGCAGGACAATATGCAGCCTGGCGAATGGCGGGCGTTACGCGCCTGCTGTTTCAGCAAAGCGCAGAATTAACGGCCGCGGGGCAGGCAGGGGCGTCTGAAGTCGTCCACCTGCTTACACCGCAGTTCAACAACGAAAGGCAAGGGTGGTTAAAGCAGCTCACCTGCTAATGCCGCGGTTCGACATCGGCAGAAGCGCAGTCAGAGCAGTCCGGCGGTTTCGGTTAACACCTGCTCGCACCACTGCTCAACGCGCTCATCGGTAACCTCAAACTGATTCACATCATCAAGCGCCAGACCGACAAACTGCGAGCCATCGGCACTGAGTGGCTTCGGGCTGGTGAACTCATAGCCTTCAAGTGGCCAGTAGCCGACAAAACGGACCCCCATCGGCTGCAGCAAATCGTGCAGCATGCCGAGCGCATCTAAAAACCACTCGCCATAGCCAATCTGATCGCCCATACCATAGAGTGCGATAATCTTGTTTTGCAGATTCAGCGCGGGCAACTGTGTCCAGATCGCCTCCCAGTCCTCCTGCAACTCACCGAAATCCCAGGTCGGGATGCCCATGATCAGCAAGTCGTACTGCTCCATCAGGCGCGGGTCGTCATCTTTCACGTTATGCAGCGTCACTAACTCTTCGCCAATAAAATCGCGAATTTTCTCCGCTACGATTTCGGTGTAACAGGTACTGGAACCGTAAAAAAGACCGATTTTCATGCAGATAACACTCTGTAAATACTGACTTTGGCGCAATTGTACCAGAAGCGCTGCTGAATCAGGCATAATGAGCATGATTTTACACCAGACGGCGGAGATAACGTGCAGGACAGCGATCTGACAGAACAGTTTCTGGATGCGCTCTGGATTGAACGCAATCTGGCGCAGAATACTCTCTCCTCTTATCGTCAGGATCTTCAGACACTGACGGGCTGGCTGGCGCATCACCAGCTGACGCTGCTCAGTGTTGCGCCGCTGGATCTGCAGCAGTTTCTGGCTGAACGGCTGGAGGGAGGCTACAAGGCGACCAGCTCAGCGCGGCTGCTCAGCGCCATGCGTCGCCTGTTTCAGTATCTTTACCGCGAAAAGCTGCGCCCGGACGATCCCAGCGCGCTGCTGTCAGCACCAAAACTGCCGCAGCGTTTACCGAAAGATCTCAGTGAGGCGCAGGTCGAGCGGCTGTTGCAGGCGCCGAATATCGATATCCCGCTGGAACTGCGCGATAAAGCGATGCTGGAGCTGCTCTACGCCACGGGCCTGCGCGTCTCTGAACTGATTGGTCTGACGCTCAGCGACATCAGCCTGCGCCAGGGCGTTGTCCGGGTTATCGGTAAAGGGGATAAAGAGCGGCTGGTGCCTTTAGGTGAAGAAGCGGTTTACTGGCTGGAGCAATATATGGAGCATGGTCGTCCGTGGCTGCTCAACGGTCAGACGCTGGACGTGATGTTTCCCAGTAATCGGGCGCAGCAGATGACACGCCAGACCTTCTGGCATCGCATCAAGCATTACGCCACGCTGGCGGGGATCGACAGCGAAAAGTTATCACCCCATGTGATGCGCCATGCCTTTGCGACCCATCTGCTGAACCACGGTGCCGATCTGCGTGTCGTACAGATGCTGCTGGGACACAGCGATCTCTCCACCACCCAAATTTATACGCACGTCGCCACTGAGCGCCTGCGTCAGTTGCATCAACAACACCATCCGCGGGCCTGAACCGCGGCGATAAGGACAAAAATGAACAAGCATTTTGCCATGCTGGCTCTTTTAGCCAGCGCCTTTTCCGGTCTCGCACAGGCCGATGACAGCGCCATTCAGCAATCACTTAAAAAGCTCGGTCTGAACCAGACGGAGATCGGCCCGTCACCGCTGCCGGGTTTTAAAACCGTGCTGTCAGAAAGCGGCGTGCTCTACGTGACCGACGACGGCAAACATATGATCCAGGGGCCGCTCTATGACGTCAGCGGCAAACAGCCGGTCAATGTCACTAACCAGCTGCTGGACAAAAAAGTCGAAGCGCTGGTGCCGGAGATGATCGTCTACAAAGCCCCGAAAGAGCAGCACGTGATCACGGTCTTCACCGACATCACCTGTGGCTACTGTCACAAGCTGCACGAGCAGATGGCGGACTACAATGCGCTGGGCATTACCGTGCGCTACCTGGCGTTTCCGCGTGAAGGGCTGAATGGTCAGATTGAACCGGCGATGAAAGCGATCTGGTGCAGCGCTGACCGCAATAAAGCGTTTGATGAGGCGATGAAAGGCAATGCGCCGAAAATGGCCGCACCAGACAGCTGCAAAATCGATATTTCCCAGCACTATAAACTTGGCGTGCTGTTCGGCATTCAGGGCACGCCCGCGATGCTGACTGACAGCGGCATGATGATCCCAGGTTATCAGTCGCCGCAGGAGCTGAAGCAGGTGCTGGACAATCAGAAGCGTGGTGGTTAATCGGTGGTAAAACAGGATGTGGAACTGCGTCGCCGTGAGGTGACGGTTGATGATGCGCTTCCGGCGACGTTGCCGCCGCTGCTGAAACGACTCTATCTGCAACGCGGCGTGCGCGACGCGGCAGAACTGGAGCGCGGGGCGAAAAACCTGCTGCCGTATCACTCCTTAAGCGGGATTGAAAGCGCAGTGGAACTGCTGCATCAGGCGCTGCTGGATGGGCGTCGCATTATGGTGGTGGGCGACTTTGATGCCGATGGCGCGACCAGTACCGCGCTGACGGTCATGGCGCTGCGCAGCATGGGCGGCGGCAACGTGCAGTATCTGGTGCCTAACCGCTTTGAAGATGGCTATGGCCTCAGTCCTGAAGTGGTTGAGCAGGCGCGGGCGCGCGGCGCGGCGATGATCCTGACCGTCGATAACGGTATCTCCTCCCACGCCGGGGTTGAGTGTGCCCATCAGCACGGGATTCCGGTGCTGATTACCGACCACCACCTGCCGGGCGAGACCTTACCAGCCGCTGAGGCGATCGTTAATCCCAATCTGCCGGACTGCAACTTTCCCTCACGTGCACTGGCGGGCGTGGGCGTGGCGTTCTATCTGATGCTGGCGCTGCGCGCCCATCTGCGCACCCAGGGCTGGTTTGGCACTACCCGCACTGAACCCAATCTGGCGGAGATGCTGGATCTGGTGGCGCTCGGCACGGTTGCCGATGTGGTGCCGCTCGACGTCAACAACCGCATTCTGGTGTGGCAGGGACTCAGCCGCATCCGGGCCGGAAAATGCCGGCCAGGCATCCGGGCGCTGCTGGAGATTGCTAATCGCGATGCGCGTCAGATGGCGGCCAGCGATCTCGGCTTTGCGCTGGGGCCACGGCTTAATGCCGCAGGCCGGCTCGACGATATGTCGGTGGGCGTTGCGCTGTTAATGACGGAGGATCTCAGTCAGGCACGGATGTTAGCCAGTGAGCTGGACGCGCTGAACCAGACGCGCAAAGAGATAGAGCAGGGCATGCAGAGCGAAGCGCTGGCGCTGTGTCAGGCGCTGGAACGTGAACAGAGCGATCTGCCGCTGGGGCTGGCCTTCTATCATCCCGAATGGCATCAGGGGGTGGTGGGGATCCTCGCCTCCCGTCTGAAAGAGCGTTTCCATCGTCCGGTGATTGCCTTTGCGCCGGCGGGCGACGGCACGCTGAAAGGTTCGGGCCGCTCGATTGCCGGTCTGCATCTGCGCGACGCGCTGGAGCGTCTGGATACCCTCAATCCTGGCCTGATGCTGAAGTTTGGCGGTCACGCCATGGCGGCAGGTTTATCACTGGAAACCGCACGCTACGAGGAGTTTCGTCAGCGCTTTGCCGAGCTGGTCGGAGAGTGGCTGGATGGCGAATCGCTGCAGGGCATTATCTGGTCAGATGGCGCGTTACAGCCGCAGGAGTTTTCTCTGCAGACCGCTGAGATGCTGCGCGAAGCCGGACCCTGGGGCCAGGCGTTCCCGGAACCCGCATTTGACGGCAAATTTAAGCTGCTGCAACAGCGGCTGGTGGGTGAGCGACATCTGAAAGTGATGGTCGAGCCGCTGGACGGTGGGCCGTTGATCGACGGCATCGCCTTTAATGTCGATACCACGCTGTGGCCCGACAGCAGCATTCGTCAGGTCGAACTGGCCTATAAGCTGGATATCAATGAGTATCGCGGTAACCGCTCGGTCCAGCTGATCATCGATCATATCTGGCCACTGAACTGAGTTTAATAAAGTGCGCGCCTCCGGCCACGGCAGAGGCGCGTCAGCCAGATTCCCGTCTGCGTAAACAGTGCTGTGCGAGAGAGCGTGGCTGCGGTCCGATTCGTAAATGCGATACCTCACGCAACCCCGGCATCAGCCTGCTGTCTCAGCGCTACAATCTGCCGCCAGTTTCGGGTAAACTTGTGCGTTAAATTTCCTGTCCCATCGAACATAAGAAAGACGCTAAAGCCATGTTTGAAATCAACCCGGTCAAAAACCGTATTCAGGACCTCAGTGAGCGCAGCGACGTTCTTCGGGGGTATCTTTGACTACGATGCCAAGAAAGAACGCCTCGAAGAAGTAAATGCCGAGCTGGAACAGCCCGATGTCTGGAATGAACCTGAGCGTGCTCAGGCGCTGGGCAAAGAGCGCTCCTCGCTGGAAGCGATCGTGCAGACGCTGGATCAGATGTCGCAGGGCCTGGAAGATGTGCAGGGTCTGCTTGAACTGGCGATAGAAGCGGAAGACGAAGAGACCTTCAACGAAGCGGTTGTCGAGCTGGATGTCCTTGAGGGCAAGCTGGGCGAACTGGAATTCCGCCGTATGTTCTCTGGCGAGTATGACAGCGCCGACTGCTACATCGATCTGCAGGCGGGTTCCGGCGGCACCGAAGCGCAGGACTGGGCCAGCATGCTGATGCGTATGTATCTGCGCTGGGCTGAGGCCAAAGGCTTCAAAACCGAAATTATCGAAGAGTCTGAAGGTGAAGTCGCAGGCATTAAATCTGTGACCATTCGCGTGTCAGGCGACTACGCCTTTGGCTGGTTGCGTACTGAAACGGGCGTGCATCGCCTGGTGCGTAAGAGCCCGTTTGACTCCGGCGGCCGTCGTCACACCTCATTCAGCTCCGCCTTTATCTATCCGGAAGTGGATGACGATATTGATATCGACATCAACCCAGCCGATCTGCGTATTGACGTCTATCGTGCGTCAGGTGCGGGCGGCCAGCACGTTAACCGGACGGAATCTGCGGTACGTATTACCCATATTCCAACCGGTACCGTCACCCAGTGTCAGAATGATCGTTCTCAGCACAAGAACAAAGATCAGGCGATGAAGCAGATGAAAGCGAAGCTGTACGAGCTTGAGATGCAAAAGAAAAACGCTGAGAAACAGGCGCTGGAGGACAACAAGTCCGACATCGGCTGGGGAAGTCAGATCCGTTCTTACGTTCTCGATGATGCACGCATCAAAGATCTGCGCACCGGCGTAGAGACGCGTAACACCCAGGCGGTGCTGGACGGCGACCTGGATCGATTCATTGAAGCTAGTTTAAAAGCAGGGTTATAAGGAACCGACATGTCTGAACAACAACCGCAGAGCGCTGATGCCGCCGTTGAGTTAAATAACGAACTGAAAGCGCGTCGCGAAAAGCTGAGCGTGCTGCGTGCAAATGGCGTGGCGTTTCCTAACGATTTCCGTCGTGACAGCCTCTCAAACCAGCTGCATGAGAGCTATGACGAGAAGAGCAACGAAGAGCTTGAAGATCTCGGTATCGAAGTCAGCGTCGCCGGACGTATGATGACCCGTCGTATCATGGGTAAGGCCTCTTTCGTGACCCTGCAGGATGTAGGTGGCCGGATTCAGCTTTACGTCTCGCGTGACGATCTGGCTGAAGGCATCTACAACGAGCAGTTCAAAAAGTGGGATCTCGGCGATATCCTGGGCGCGCGCGGCAAACTGTTCAAAACCAAAACCGGCGAACTGTCGATTCACTGTTCTGAACTGCGCCTGCTGACCAAAGCACTGCGTCCGCTGCCGGACAAGTTCCACGGCCTGGCCGATCAGGAAACCCGCTACCGTCAGCGTTACCTTGATCTCATCGCCAACGAAGAGTCACGCAACACCTTCAGAATTCGTTCGCAGATCATGGCCGGTATTCGCCAGTTCATGGTAGGCCGCGACTTTATGGAAGTGGAAACCCCGATGATGCAGGTGATCCCGGGCGGTGCCTCTGCGCGTCCGTTCATCACCCATCACAATGCGCTGGATATCGACATGTATCTGCGTATCGCCCCAGAGCTTTATCTGAAGCGTCTGGTGGTAGGCGGATTCGATCGCGTGTTCGAGATCAACCGTAACTTCCGTAACGAAGGTATTTCGCCACGTCATAACCCAGAGTTCACCATGATGGAACTCTATATGGCTTATGCGGATTACAAAGATCTGATCGAGCTGACCGAAAGCCTGTTCCGTACCCTGGCGCAGGATGTGCTGGGCAGCACGGTCGTGCCTTACGGTGAGCAGGAGTTTGATTTCGGTAAGCCGTTTGAAAAACTGACCATGCGTGAAGCGATTAAGAAATATCGTCCGGAAACGGATCTGGCCGATCTGGAAGACTTTGATAAAGCGGTGGCGATTGCCCAATCACTGCATATCAAAGTGGAGAAGAGCTGGGGTCTGGGCCGCGTCGTGACCGAAATCTTCGAAGAGACCGCAGAAGCGCATCTGATTCAGCCGACCTTTATCACTGAATATCCGGCTGAAGTCTCTCCGCTGGCCCGTCGTAACGACGAGAACTCGGAAATCACCGATCGCTTTGAGTTCTTCATTGGCGGTCGTGAAATCGGTAACGGCTTCTCAGAGCTGAACGATGCGGAAGATCAGGCTGAGCGTTTCCTGCAGCAGGTGAATGCCAAAGATGCTGGCGATGACGAAGCGATGTTCTACGACGAAGACTATGTCACCGCGCTGGAGCACGGTCTGCCGCCAACCGCCGGTCTGGGTATCGGTATTGACCGTATGGTAATGCTCTTTACCAACAGCCACACTATCCGCGATGTGATTCTGTTCCCGGCACTGCGCCCAGGCAGCAAGTAATCGTTATGAGTCGCTACAAGGCCTGATCTTCAGGCCTGACAGCGTGATGACAAAGCCGAATCAGAGTGAATCTGGCAGCAACGGATAAACTCACGGCACAGGGAACACGGTCAGAAGAGGAAAGCGTCCCGCGCCATGGATGGCGTGGGCCGAGCGGTCATGGATGACAGTTTTTGCGTCTTTCCGATCTGACCGTGTTACCTGTGCAGGCTCGGTCTTACAGCGAACCAGGCCCGACTTTGTCACCAAGCTTAAGGCCGGAAATTCCGGCCTTTTTTACATCTGTTCGTTCAGCCGATATCAGGATTTAATCGCCTGATCCAGCCAGGTCTGAAACCGTGCATAGGGCACATAGAGCGCCACGTTCTTATAGAGTGTCTTACCGCTGACATTGTCGTTGATGTTATTGCTGTAGCCGATAATCACGCCCGCCAGCGTGTCATCAGAGGCGTTATAGACTGCGCCACCCGACATCCCTTTGACCACCCCCGCATTCGCCGCCACCACCACGCAGTCCGGCTTATTCCAGCTGTTCGCCAGCGTGGTATTGATCAGGTTCTGTCCGCTGGAACTGACCGGCATGGCCGAAATAAAACTGTAACCGTAGAGATTGACCTGATCGCCGATGTGGCTGTTACGAAAGTTGGGTGGCAGGTTCATTTCGCTGTTTTTGTGGTAGACCACCGCCAGATCGCATTGCGGATGCCAGGCTTTTACCCGGTAAAGCGAAAACTTTGCCACATGGGCGGCGGTCAGGCTGTACTCCGGCGTCAAGGGGATGGTGGTTCCGAGCGTGCCTAAACCCAGCACGGTGGGAATACCGGTCACGGTCATATCCACCCGTTTTTCAGCTTCTTTACTGTACTCATAATGACCTACCGAGCAGCCGGTTAAGCCAAACACCATTAAGGCTATGAGTCGTTGCATTCTCTCTCCCTGCGTCAGAAGTTGATCACATCACCTGGCAATTGATTAGGGATATATCGGCAACGTTAAGGATTTATTAATTAAATACGCACTAAAAAGCGTAACGGGTTCGCGGGAAATGACAACCTGACCCTGGGTCATGCGCGCTTTAACAGGCTTTGCCAGCAGACTGACAAAGCGATTTGTTCCGGCCAAACGGCAGGATTATTGCGGCCCCGGCAATAATCCTTTGCTGCGCGCAGGCTATGTCGCGCATCAGCACTATGCTGTAATGCTCACCGTGACGCAGATCAAATTTTAATAAGCGTCGAGGGGCTGCGCGTCTGTGCAGTTCACCTGCAAATGATATTGGGAGAGTGTTATGCCTGTAGCATTAATGGCGCTGGCGTTGAGTGCGTTCGCCATCGGAACCACCGAGTTTGTCATTATGGGATTGCTGCCGGAGGTGGCGCGTGACCTTCAGGTGACAATTCCGTCGGCGGGCTGGCTGATCAGCGGCTACGCGCTGGGCGTGGCGATTGGTGCGCCGATTATGGCGCTGCTTACCGCCAGGCTGCCGCGTAAAAAAACGCTGATTCTGCTGATGGTGATATTTATTGTCGGCAACCTGCTGTGTGCGCTGGCTTACAATTATAACCTGCTGATGCTGGCACGCATCGTCACCGCGCTCTGTCACGGTGCCTTCTTCGGTATTGGCGCGGTGGTCGCCGCCAGTCTGGTGCCAGCCGGTCGTCAGGCTTCCGCTGTCGCACTGATGTTTACCGGACTGACCTTAGCCAACGTACTGGGCGTTCCGCTGGGGACCAGTTTCGGACAGATGTTTGGCTGGCGAGCCACCTTCTGGGGCGTGGCTGTGATTGGCGTGCTGGCGTTTATCGCCCTGATCGTGAGTCTGCCCAACAATAAACAGGAAAAGCCGGTTCACCTGGCGAGTGAAATTGGTGCACTGGCCAACGGGAAACTGTGGCTGTCACTGCTGATGACGGTGTTCTTTGCCGCGGCGATGTTTGCGCTGTTCAGCTACATTGCGCCGCTGCTGTTAGAGGTGACAGGCATCAGCGATCGCGGCGTCAGCTGGACGCTGTTCCTGATTGGCGCAGGCCTGACGGTCGGTAACATTCTTGGCGGCAAACTGGCCGACTGGAAAGTCTCCTTCAGCCTGATCCTCAGCTTCTCCCTGATCGCCATCTTCTCGCTGCTGTTCAGCTGGACCAGCCATGCGCTGTGGCTGGCGGAGATCACCCTGTTCCTGTGGGCGATGGCGACCTTTGCGACGGTGCCGGGCCTGCAGATCAACGTGGTACGTCATGGCAAAGAGGCGCCTAACCTGGTCTCAACCCTGAACATTTCGGCGTTTAACGTGGGCAATGCGCTGGGTGCCTGGGTCGGCGGTGCGGTGATTGGCCGTGGATATGGCCTGACGGCGGTGCCGGTTGCTGCCGCTGCGCTGGCGGCAATCGGCCTGCTGATCTGTCTGATCACCTTCCGCAAATCGGGCCGCGCAGCCGCCAGGGTTCGCGCTTAAGCCAGGCGGGCGGCGATGCGTGCCGGAAAGTCAGCCACCTGCCGTTGCAGATGGCTGACAAAGGCATCGACCAGCGCCGACGCAGGCCGGTGCTGCGGCCTCACCAGGCTGACGGTAAAGGGTACCGCCACGCTGAACTTACGCATCACCACACCGCTGTCGGCGTAATCCAGCGCCGTCAGCGGATTCACAATCGAAATGCCCACGCCCGCTCTGACCATGGCGCACACCGAAGCGGCACTGTGCGTCTCCATCACCAGACGCCGCTCGACGCCCTGCTCATGAAACAGCGCATCCAGCAACTGACGATAGCTGTCACTGCGCGACAGGCTCACATACTGTTCGCCCGCAAAATCGTGCGGCGTCAGCTCTGTACGCTGACTCAGAGGGTGGTTCTGAGGCAATACACACACTTCATCGCAGGTGAGCAGGGCGAGACGGTCAGTACCGGCCGGAGCGTGCTGAGTTTCAGTTAAGCCGATATCATAGCGCTGTGCTGACAGCCACTCCTCCAGCAGCGGCGACTCCTGCGGGATCACATTCAGGCTCACATCCGGGTAGCGCTGTAAAAAGGGCTGACACAGTGGTGGCAGCAGCGACTGCGAAAAAACGGGCAGGCAGGCGATCGACAGCTCACCCTGACGGAACTGGCGCAGCCCTTCAGCCGCTTCCATGATGCGATCCAGACCGTACCAGGATCGCTGCACCTCTTCAAACAGACGCAATCCCTGCACCGTCGGTTGCAGGCGACCGCGTACCCGTCCGAACAACTCTAATCCCAGCTGCTGCTCCAGGCGTGCCAGCTCCCGGCTCACCGTCGGCTGTGAGGTGTGCAGCAGTGTCGCGGCCTGGGTCAGATTGCCGCTGGTCATCACCGCATGAAAAATCTCGATATGCCGCCAGTTAATGTTCGCCACGCACCCTTCCTATATCCATTCTGCATAGATGATATTAAAACAGATATTTTTCGCTATGACACGATTCTGGCTTAATGCCGTTATTGCCACAGGAGAATTGCCATGCCACGTTCCTTACAGAGTACCGAAACCGCACTCAGCGCCGCTAACCTGCTGCCGCTGGCACGCCGCTACGCCGGGCCATTCTGGGCTTATGATGCGCAGATTATTCAGGCGCGTATTGCCCAGCTGCAGGCATTTGATGTGGTGCGCTTTGCGCAGAAGGCCTGCTCGAATACGCATATCCTGCGCCTGATGCGCGCGGCGGGTGTGAAAGTGGACTCGGTATCGCTGGGTGAAATCGAACGTGCGCTGGCTGCGGGCTATCAGCCTGGCAGTGACGAGATCGTCTTTACCGCGGATCTGTTCGATCAGCCGACGCTGGAGCGGGTGACCGCGTTAAAGGTGCCGGTTAATGCCGGATCGATCGATATGCTGCATCAGCTCGGCGCGGTCTCACCGGGACATGCGGTGTGGCTGCGGGTCAATCCTGGTTTTGGTCACGGCCACAGTCAGAAAACCAATACCGGTGGCGAAAACAGCAAGCACGGTATCTGGCACGCCGATTTAGCCGAGGCGCTGGCGGCGATTAAGCAGCACGGCCTGCAGCTGGTGGGCATACATATGCATATCGGCTCTGGCGTCGATTATGCGCATCTGCAGCAGGTCTGTGATGCGATGGTTGAACTGGTGATGGCGTCGGGTCAGGATCTGACCGCGATCTCTGCGGGCGGCGGCCTCTCTGTGCCTTATCGCTATGGCGAAGAGGCGATCGATACCGATCACTATTTCGGCCTGTGGGATGCAGCACGGCAGCGTATCGCCCAGCATCTGGGTCACGCGATAAAGCTGGAGATCGAACCAGGCCGTTTCCTGGTGGCCGAGGCGGGTGTGCTGGTCTCTCAGGTACGGGCGGTTAAGGCGATGGGCAGCCGTCACTTCGTGCTGGTCGATGCCGGTTTCAGTGACCTCATGCGCCCCGCAATGTATGGCAGCTATCACCATATCTCGCTGATGGCGGGCGATGAGCGGGCGATTGATGAGCAGCAGACTATCGACACGGTGGTCGCTGGCCCACTGTGTGAATCGGGTGATGTTTTTACCCAGTTGGAGGGCGGCATGGTCGAACCGCGCGCGATTCCGGCGGCAAAGGTTGGCGATTATCTGGTGTTCCACGACACCGGTGCTTACGGCGCATCCATGTCCTCTAACTACAACAGCCGTCCGCTGATCCCGGAAGTCCTGTTTGAGCAGGGCCAGCCGCGCGAGATCCGCCGCGCGCAGACTATTGAGTCGTTACTGGCACTGGAAATCAGCTAATCACCTCACTCAGGCGGCCAGCGCGCCGCCTGTCAGCCATAGATCTCTTTACGCAGCATGACCAGCTCCTCTGCCAGCTCGCGGCACAGCATGGCATTCATCAGATGATCCTGCGCATGCACCAGAATCAGCGTGACCGGCAATTTTCCGCTTCCCTCGTCTGCACCAATCAACGCGGTCTGAATTTTATGTGCCGCTTTTGCCGCGGTATCTGAAGCAGCCAGCGCCGCGTCAGCCCCGGCCCAGTCGCGTTTGCGCGCACACTGAATCGCCATCATCGCCGACGAACGGGCTTCCCCTGCATTGATCAGCAATTCCATCATGGTCTGTTCGTAATCCATAACGCCTCCGCTTTTGGTATGCCAAATTGGCCGTTTTAATCATACTGGAATGCCAATAAGCGTTTCCGGGAGGTTCGTCACAGAAAAAACCGAGGAGATTCGTCATTTTGGTATGCCACTAACAGGGAAGACTACGACGATTACAGGAATACCGATCTTACATCTCTGAGGGTTGATCATGTCTCTACAGGACCGCCTTATCGATTCCCTGGGCAGCTTTGCCACCCGCTTTAACAGTTATCGCTACATCATGGCGATTAAAGCCTCATTCATTACCCTGATGCCGGTGATCATTGTTGGCGCCTTCTCGGTATTGATCTCTAACATGGTGCTGGACAGCAAAAATGGCCTTGCCAGCTTTGCCGCCCTGGCTTTTTTAGCTGACCTCAAGCCCATCACCAGCAGTATCAATTACGCCACGCTCAGCTTTCTTAACATTGGTGCGGTGTTCCTGATTGGTATTGAGCTTGGGCGCATCAACGGTATAAAAACGCTGTTTCCCGGCCTGCTGGCAATCATCTGCTTTGTATCCGTGACGCCGACCACCTTACAGATGATGGTCGATGGGCAGATGCATCTGGTCACCGACGTGCTGGCCAAACAATTCTCCGATACCAAGAGCCTGTTTCTCGGGATGTTTATCGCCATTCTGTCGGTAGAGATCTACTGCCGTCTCGAACAGGTTGAACGGCTGAAAATCAAAATGCCCGACACGGTGCCGCCCAACGTGGCCGCCTCTTTCTCCGCGTTAATCCCCTCAATTATCACCGTGACGCTGATAGCGACCTTTGGCTTTATCTTCCATCGCGTCACCGGCATGTACCTTTACGACGCGGTATACCAGGTGGTGCAGCAGCCGCTGGAGTCGGTGGTGCAGAGCCTGTGGGGCATTCTGATTCTGATGTTCGTCGCCCAGCTGTTCTGGGTGATTGGTATTCATGGCAACCAGATGGTGAAGCCGATTCGTGAGCCGCTGTTGCTGGGCGCGATTATGGTCAACATGACCGCTTTTGAGCAGGGAAAAGAGGCTCCGAACATCATCACCATGCCGTTCTGGGATGTTTATATGAGCATCGGCGGTTCCGGCCTGACCATCGGACTGCTCACCGCCGTGATGCTGGCGACGCGGCGCAAAGAGATGCGTGAAATCGCCAAACTGTCGTTCGGGCCAGGCATTTTCAATATCAACGAGCCGGTGATATTTGGTATGCCGATTATGCTTAACCCGATCCTGGCTATTCCTTTCATCATCACACCGCTAGTGACAGGTTCTATCGGCTACTTCGCGACTGTGATGGGCTTTGCCGGGAAAGCCGTGGTGATGGTGCCCTGGACCACGCCTCCGATTATCAATGCCTGGCTTTCAACGGCCGGATCGATGGGGGCGGTGGTGACGCAGATCGTCTGCATTCTGGTGTCAGTACTCATCTATCTGCCATTTGTGAAAGTCGCAGCCCGCCGCGCGGATGCAGCGGAAGCAAAGAGCCTGCAATCTGAGCTGAACCCCAACCGAACGGAGGTGTTATGAGTCGTCTGACTGTCCATATACCTGAGGATTTTATTCTGGGGGCTGCTGCCTCCGCCTGGCAGACGGAAGGCTGGAGCGGTAAAAAACCGGGGCAGGACTCCTGGCCTGACGCCTGGTATCAAGAGGATCGTCACGTCTGGCACAACGGCTATGGCCCGGCGGTTGCCACCGACTTTATCAACCGCTTTGGTGAGGATGTGGCGCTAATGAAGGCCAGCGGGCTGACCCATTACCGCACTTCGATCAACTGGTCGCGCTTTCTCACCGATTATGAAACCGCCACGGTCGATGAGGAATATGCGGCTTACTATGACCGGCTGATCGATGAAATGCAGCGGCAGGGCATTGAACTGATGCTCTGTCTGGAGCATTACGAGCTGCCCGCTACGCTGCTGGAGCAGTATGGCGGCTGGCAGTCAAAGCATGTCGTTGAACTCTTTATCCGTTATGTCGAACAGGTGTTTAAACGCTATGCTGGTCGGGTCACGCGCTGGTTTGTGTTTAACGAGCCGATTGTGGTGCAGACCCGCGTCTATCTCGACGCGCTGCGCTGGCCTTATGAGCAGAACACCCATAAATGGATGCAGTGGAACCATCACAAGAATCTTGCTACCGCCCGGGTAGTGCAGCTGTTCCGCGAGGCAGGCTATGCCGGTCGCATTGGTACCATCCTCAACCCGGAAGTCACCTATCCGCGATCATCAGCCCCGCACGACCAGAAGGCGGCGCATATTTATGACCTGTTCTACAACCGGGTATTTCTCGATCCCGCCATTAAAGGCGAGTATCCGGCAGAGCTACTGGCGCTGCTTGATAAGCATCAGATTGAGTGGGAAACCACCCCGGAAGAGCTGGCGATTATTGCCGCCAATACCGTCGATGAGGTCGGGCTTAATCTCTACTATCCGCATCGCGTGAAAGCGCCGTCCCGCGCCTGGCATCCCGAGACGCCCTTTCATCCCGCCTGGTATTACGAACACTTTGAACTACCGGGGCGGCAGATGAACCGTTCACGCGGCTGGGAAATTCAGCCTGAAATTATCTGGGATATGGCGCAGCGGATGCGCGATGAGTACGGCAATATCCCGTGGTTTGTGGCTGAAAGCGGTATGGGAATTGAGAACGAAGCGCAGTTCAAAAATGCTGACGGGGAGATTCAGGACGATTACCGCATCGCGTTTATCAGCGAACACCTGCATCAGGCGATACGCGCCAGTCAGGCGGGCATTAACTGTCAGGGCTACATGCTGTGGGCATTTACCGACAATGTCTCGCCAATGAATGCCTTTAAAAACCGCTATGGTCTAATCGAAATCGACTTAGATAAACAGCGTCAGCGCCGTATGAAGAAATCTGCCCACTGGTTCCGTACGCTGCGCGACACGCAGCAATTTACCCTGTGGCTTGATGATGAGCCGAAATAACGCGAGGAAACGAGCATGAAACGAATTGTTCTGGCCTGTGCTGCGGGCATGTCGACCTCAATGGTGGTGACGCGGATGGAAAAGGAGGCGGCCGCGCGCGGACTGGCATTTCAGATCTACGCCATTCCGGAGCAAAACCTGCGTGAAGAGCTGCAAAACTACGGCAACGAGGTGGTGGTTGTACTGCTCGGGCCACAGGTGCGCTTCAAACTGGAGGAGAACAGAAAGCTCACCGACAGCTATCAGCTTCCCATCGCAGTAATCGATACGGTTGCTTACGGCACGCTGAATGGTGCAAAGGTACTCGATCAGGCGCTGGCTTTGATACACTGAGCCCCAGTTTGCGAACCAGCTTCTCCGGTTCGCGGGCATTGTCGCGCAGGGAACGGCGGCAATGCCGTTAGCGCATTGATTGCAAAGGGTGACAGTGTGGACAAAGCCGAAGCGCCGCAAGAAAAAAAGCAGTATCAGGAAATTGGTCAGCATCTGCGTCAGCAGATCTGTGACGGGCACTATCCGGTGGGATCGCGCCTGCCGCCTGAACGTCAGCTGGCTGAAACCTGGGGCGTCAGCCGGACCATCGTGCGCGAGGCATTATTGATGCTGGAGCTGGAAGGTACGGTGGATATCCGCCAGAGCTCCGGCGTCTATGTGATGCGTATTCCTTCCGCCAGTGATGATGAAGAAGAGGCCTTCTTCCGCAGCGACGTTGGCCCGTTTGAAATGCTACAGGCACGTCAGTTGCTGGAGAGCAATATTGCAGCCTTTGCCGCAAAAATGGCGACCAAAGCGGACATCGAAAATCTGCGGCGTACGCTGGAACAGGAGCAGCGTGCCATCGCCGCCAACGACAGCAGTCAGGACAACGACAAGTTGTTTCATCTGCTGCTGGCGGGTGCCAGCCAGAATCAGATGCTGCTCGATACCGTCACCAGTATCTGGCGACATCATGACAGCAGCCCGCTCTGGCAGCAGCTGCGCCCACAGTTTGAAACCCGCGCTTATCGCCTGAAGTGGCTTGGCGATCACCAGACTATCCTGGCTGCTCTGCGTCGGCGTGATGTGATGGGGGCCTGGCAATCTACCTGGCAGCACCTTGAGAACGTCAAGAATACGCTGCTGGAGCTTTCCGATGCCGATGCGCCTGACTTTGATGGCTACCTGTTTGATTCGGTTCCGATCTTTCAGGGGAAACTGATGTGATTGAGATTGTCTCGCTCAGCGATGCTCCCCAATTTGCCGATCAGATCATCGACTGGCAGTGGCGCGCATTTGGTGAAGCCACCAGCCGGGCGTTCTTTGCCAGTGTGGTAAACAGCAGCCTGACCGGTGCTGATTTCCCGGTGACTTTCGTTGCCGTGGAGGCGGGCAGGGCAGTCGGCACGGTGGGATTCTGGCGCTGCGACCTGATTAGCCGTCAGGATCTTTTCCCCTGGCTGGCAGCGCTCTACGTTGATGAGTCGGTGCGCGGCAAAGGTGTCAGTGAGGCACTGCAGCAGCATGTCATCGCCTATGCACAGGCACGGGGCTATCCACGGTTGTGGTTATGGTCAACGTTTGGGGGTTACTACGAACGTAATGGCTGGCTGCCACAGGGCGACGCGCTGGAGTATCCCGCTAAGCCGGTAAAACTCTATTATCGCGACCTGTAAGAGAGGCCAGCCACCATCGCGGCAGCTGGCAACAGAACGCTTAGGGGGCCGGATAGGTATAACGACGGTGGATCGCCTCAATGCCTTCCAGGATCTCTGCATTTAAGGTCAGATTGAAGCTATCGATATTGATCTGCAACTGTTCAGGCGTGGTGGCACCCAGCAGCGTGCTGGCCACAAACGGCTGCTGACGCACATAGGCGAGCGCCATCTGCGACGGGTCGATCTGATGCTGTTGAGCTAACGCCACATATTCAGCAATCGCCTTTTGTGACTGCTCGCCGCTGTAGCGGGTAAAGCGGCTGAACAGCGTGTTGCGTGCACCCGCAGGCTGCGCGCCATTCAGGTATTTGCCGCTCAGCGTACCAAACGCCAGGCTGGAATACGCCAGCAGCTCTACGCCTTCATGCTGGCTGATTTCGGCCAGACCCACTTCAAAGCTACGGTTCAGCAGGCTGTAGGGATTCTGGATGCTGACGATGCGCGGCAGTTCATGCTTCTCCGCCAGCTGCAGATAACGCATCACACCCCACGCAGTTTCGTTCGACACCCCGATGTAGCGGATCTTACCGGCGCGCACCTGTTCGGCCAGCGCTTCCAGCGTCTCCAGCAGTGTCACCTGAGCGGTGGTCTCGCTGTACTGATAGCCGAGCTTGCCAAAATAGTTGGTCTGACGCTGCGGCCAGTGCAGCTGGTAGAGGTCAATGTAATCAGTATTCAGGCGTTTCAGGCTGGCATCGAGTGCTGCGCGGATGTTTTTACGGTCCAGCGCCATATCCGGGCGAATCGACGCATCATTGCCACGTGACGGCCCGGCCACTTTACTGGCCAGAATGATTTTGTCGCGGCTGCCGCGCTGTTTAAGCCAGCTGCCAATATAGTGTTCGGTCAGACCCTGAGTTTCCGGACGCGGGGGCACCGGATACATCTCGGCCGTATCAATAAAGTTGATGCCGGAGCGGAGTGCTAAATCCAGTTGAGCATGCGCGTCGGCTTCGCTGTTCTGTTCGCCAAACGTCATGGTGCCCAACCCCAGCTGACTCACTTCCAGCGTGCTGTGGGGAATACGATGATAGTGCATTGCCAGCTTCCTTTTCTTTATGGAATGGAATGTTGTGTCCTCAGGGACTATAGCGCGAGCAATGGCGGGGAAGGAAGGGGGAAAAGTCGGGGAAATCACCTGCCAGCCGGGAATCGGTGGCAGGTGATTAAATCGGGCACTTAACGTTCAATGATCGTCGAAACCTCATCGCTGTTAATCTGCACCATATGACCCGTCTGGTCAGTGTACTCCACCAGGCCGGTCTCTTTATCAATGCTCGGCTTGCCTTCGGTCATGATCATCCGGCCATCTTTGGTCGCCATGACATAATCAGAACTGCATCCACTTAAGAATGCGGCGGTTACCATCACCAGTGCTACTCCTGCCAACCCTTTCATCACGCCTTATCCTCACAAATGGTCAAGTGCAAACAGTGTAGTAATAAATGGTTTTGCCGGCAGGGTTAATCGTATGAATCTGAAAATTACCGGGCGAGCAGGCTCGCCCTTGACTTTATCAGGCGTGCTTTTTCTTACTGCGCATCAGGTTGAGACACTCAACCGCCATTGAGAAGAACATAGCGAAATAAATGTAACCTTTTGGTACGTGGACCGCAAAACTCTCCAGGATCAGGGTGAAACCGACCAGAATCAGGAAAGAGAGCGCCAGCATTTTCACTGAAGGATGGCGGTCAACAAACTCACCGATAGCGCGTGCAGCGAACATCATCATCAGCACGGCAATAACCACCGCTGCCATCATAATGAACAGATGATCGGAGAGGCCGATGGCCGTGATCACCGAGTCGAGGCTGAAAATAATGTCGAGCATCATGATCTGCACAATCGCACCCAGGAAGGAATGGACGCGGGTGTTGTGTTCGCCTTCGCTGCCTTCAATCGTTTCATGGATCTCCATGCTCGATTTCCACAGCAGGAACAGTCCGCCGAAAAGCAAAATCAGATCGCGCGCCGAGAACGCATGATCCATCAGCGTAAAGAGCGGGTTAGTCAGACGTGCCACCCACGCGATCGAAGCCAGCAGGCCAAGACGCATCAGCATCGCGCCCATCAGACCAATGCGACGTGCGCTGGCTTGCTGGTGTTTTGGCAGTTTAGCGACAACCAGCGACAGGAAAATAATGTTATCAATACCCAGCACCACCTCAAGGATGGTCAGGGTGCCCAGCGCCAGCCAGGCGTTGGGATCGGAAATCCACTCAAACATACCGACATTCAATCCTAAACGAAAAGTAAACGGCGATTATACGCATTCATTTCGCCGATCTCCCACAAAATTGCTACATCTCAGCGCGAGTGGCGCGATTCAGAGGAGAAAGTGACGTGCCAGCAGTGGCCCGGTGAAGCTTTTCTTGAGGTAGAACCCGCGCGGCAGCGTCATGATTGGCTGGCCCTGATCGCCGATCCCTTCTGTCAGTGCTTTGCTGTTAGCGGCTTTAGGGCGGATTTGCAGCCAGGCACCATGTCGCGCGGTAATCTGCTCAACGCGACCCAGCACAATCATATCCATCAGCTCTTCCCAGTCCTGGCGCAGCATCTCATCTTCTTCCGCATCCGGACTCCATAACAGCGGCGCACCGACCCGGCGTTCCCGCAGCGGAATCTCACGCTCGCCTTCAACCGGGATCCACAATACCCGCGCCAGCTTGTGGCGCACATGGCTGGTGATCCAGGTTACGCCACTGTTGCCGGTCAGAGGCGCCACGCAGACAAAGGTGGTTTCCAGCGGTTTCCCCTGCGCATCAATCGGGATGGTTTTCAGTTCGATACCCAGATGGGCAAAATCCTGTTCCGCTTTGCTGCCTGCGCTGGCACCAAGATGCCACTCCAGCAGCATGCCGACCCAGCCCTTGTCGCGTTTGAGATCCGCAGGCATAGGCAGACCGGCGCGCGCGGCCAGGGTTTCCAGGGTTAAACCGGCTAAATCCTGCGCGCGTGCCAGCAGGCTGGCTTCATCTTCGGGTGGTCCTGGCTGGTAACTCATGGTGATGACTCGCAATGATTAAAATTTGGACAGTAACGGCTGGCACTATCTGTTCGCTAAAATAAACCGCGTCATGAATCGATAATAACATGATAGATCATGCTTTTTTTAGCGGATCTCCCGCTCAACACCAGCGGGCAGTCAGGGTTATCCCAGCTTACCCGCAACAATGAACAGGATCTCCAGCCCGGTTATCCACAGAAAAATGGGATAACTACGGTCTCAGTGCGGTACTGGTTCCATTTACAGCCTTGACTTTTCACTATCTGGCCATAATTTCGCCGCTCTGGCCTGAGTCTGAGCGATTATCTGTGGATAAAAAGCAGTGTGCTTATATTTTAATCAATTGTCAGTTGCCATGAAATTATTCACTGTTTATAAAAGATTTATCGGTAATTTTTTTGATTGAATTTTATTAAAAATCATAGGGATGTGTTGTTGCCTCTTTTCGGCTCTTCAGCGCGCACTGAAAAGGTTATTCAGTTAACTCCCGCGTTCTGCACAAAGCTATCCACAGAAAAGGTGAATAAGATCGATCTTTTTCACGGGCATTGTTTATAACTTTGCCATTTTCTGTGAGTTATCCCTGGGCTGGTGGCTTAACCCCCCATGAATCCAGTGGTTTACCGCCTGTAAGGAGTGTGAAACAATCAGCTCATTCAAATTTTGCTTTGAGGTAGTCCGGTGATCGATGATGATGGCTACCGCCCGAATGTTGGTATCGTAATCTGTAACCGGCAGGGACAAGTGTTATGGGCCAGGCGCTTTGGACAGCACTCCTGGCAATTTCCTCAGGGAGGCATCAATCCCGGTGAAACCGCGGAACAGGCGATGTATCGCGAACTGTTCGAAGAGGTCGGATTACACCGGAAAGATGTTCGAATACTTGCTTCTACCCGTAACTGGTTGCGTTACAAGTTGCCAAAACGTTTGGTGCGTTGGGACACAAAGCCGGTATGTATCGGCCAGAAACAAAAGTGGTTTCTTCTGCAGTTAATGTGTAATGACGCGGATATCAATGTGCAGCACAGCAGCACGCCGGAGTTCGATGGCTGGCGCTGGGTCAGTTTCTGGTATCCGGTGCGTCAGGTTGTCTCCTTTAAGCGCGACGTTTATCGTCGGGTGATGAAGGAATTCGCTGGCGTGGTGATGTCTATGCAGGAGAGTGCGGGGCAGCGAAATAATCCTGCCCATCGACGTAAGAGAGGATAGGCCACGCCCTTTATGCTCACTCAGTTGCGCGAAATCGTAGAAAAAGTGGCGAGTGCGCCGCGTCTCAATGAAGCACTCGACATCCTGGTTAATGAGATCTGTCTGGCGATGGATACGGAAGTCTGTTCCGTTTACCTCGCCGACCACGATCGTCACTGCTACTACCTGATGGCGACGCGCGGACTTAAAAAACCGCGTGGCCGCACCGTGACCCTGGCGTTTGACGAGGGGATCGTCGGTTTAGTGGGCCGTCTGGCCGAACCGATCAACCTTGCTGACGCCCAGAGTCATCCCAGCTTTAAATATATCCCCGCAGTGAAAGAGGAGCGCTATCGCTCCTTCCTCGGCGTGCCGATTATCAGCCGTCGCCAGTTACTGGGCGTGCTGGTGGTGCAGCAGCGCGAGCACCGTCAGTTTGATGAAAGCGAAGAGTCGTTTCTGGTCACCCTTGCCACCCAGATGGCGGCATTGCTATCGCAGTCGCAGATGGCCCAGCTGTTTGGTCAGTTCCGGCAGACGCGGGTGCGCGCGATTGCCGCTGCGCCTGGCGTGGCGGTGGCACCGGGCTGGGTGGATGAGACGCAGCCACTGCTCGATCAGGTTTCGGCTGCTTCAACGCTGGATGTTCATCGCGAACGTGAGCGTCTGTCGCTCGCCATGAGCGAAGCCACCAGTGAATTTCGCCGCTTCAGTAAACGCTTCAGCGCCAGCGCTCAGAAAGAGAGTGCGGCCATTTTCGACCTTTACTCCCACCTGTTAACCGATGCCCGGCTGAAGAAAGATCTGTTTGATGAGATCGAACGCGGCTCGGTCGCCGAATGGGCGGTGAAACAGGTGATCGAGAAATTTGCTGAACAGTTTGCCAGCCTGACGGATACCTACCTGCGTGAACGTGCAGGCGATCTGCGGGTGCTGGGTCAGCGCCTGCTGTTTCACCTTGACGATACGCTGGTCGGCACCAATGCCTGGCCGGAACGCTTTGTGCTGGTGGCCGATGAACTGACCGCCACCACGTTAGCTGAGCTGCCGCATGAGCGGCTGGCGGGCGTGGTGGTGCGTGACGGCGCAGCCAACTCCCATGCGGCGATTCTGACCCGCGCAATGGGGATCCCGACGGTCATGGGCGCTGACATCCAGCCCCATCAGCTCAACAAGCGTTTGCTGATCGTCGACGGTTATCGCGGTGAGCTGCTGATCGATCCCGAGCCGGTGCTGGTGCAGGAGTACCAGCGTTTGATCAGCGAAGAGAATGCGCTGAGCAAAATGGCGGAAGGCGTAGTCGATCAGCCCGGTGAGCTGAAAAGCGGCGAGCGCGTGCAGGTGATGCTGAATGCCGGATTAAGCCCGGAGCATGAGCAGACGCTGGGCGACTGGGTGGATGGCATTGGTCTCTACCGCACCGAAATCCCGTTTATGCTGCAGAACGGCTTCCCGTCGGAAGAGGAGCAGGTGGCACAGTATCAGGGCATGTTACAGCTGTTTCACAACAAGCCTGTGACGCTGCGGACCCTGGATGTAGGGGCAGATAAACAGCTACCCTACATGCCGATCAGTGAAGAGAATCCCTGTCTGGGCTGGCGCGGCATCCGCCTGACGCTTGACCAGCCGGAAATTTTCCTGGTGCAGGTGCGCGCGATGCTGCGTGCCAACGCCGCATCCGGCAACCTCAGTATTCTGCTGCCCATGATCAGCCATATCGATGAGATCGACGAAGCGAAAAAGCTGATCGATCGCGCAGGACGCGAAGTCGAAGAGATGCTGGGCTATACGATTCCCGCGCCGCGCATCGGCATCATGATTGAAGTGCCGTCGATGCTGTTTATGATCCCGCATCTGGCGTCACGGGTCGATTTTGTCTCGGTTGGCACCAACGATCTGACCCAGTATCTGCTGGCGGTGGATCGCAACAACACCCGCGTGGCCAATCTCTACGACTCGCTGCATCCGGCGATGCTGCGCGCACTGAATGCGATTGCACAGGAAGCCCGCCTGGCCAATCTGGAATTGTGCCTGTGTGGTGAAATGGCCGGCGATCCCATGTGTGTGGCGCTGCTGGTCGGCCTGGGGTATCACCATCTCAGCATGAACGGCAAAAACGTACCGCGGGTGAAATACCTGCTGCGCCATCTGGATCACGAAGAGGCGCAGCAGCTCAGCGAGCAGGGGATGAATGCTCATACCGCAACCGAGGTTCGTCATCTGGTCTCGACCTTTATGGAGCGTCGCGGGCTGGGCGGTTTGATTCGCGGCGGCCGTTAGTACCACGCCGGGCAGGCTTTACGCGTTATCCGCGTTTACATTTGCGGGACAATTCACAAAACCGGCTGTGCTATGATGCGCAGCCTTAATTTATGTGCCTGACAACGCCCCTTTTCAGGGTTGAAAAATAGACGGTGAATGATGAATAACGGCTATATTGCATTTCCGCAGTTCGATCCGGTGATCTTCTCGATTGGACCGGTTTCGCTTCACTGGTACGGTCTGATGTATCTGGTGGGCTTTGTTTTCGCCATGTGGCTGGCTGTCCGCCGCGCCAATCAGCCGGGCAGTGGCTGGAAAAAAGAGGAAGTGGAGAACCTGCTTTATGCCGGTTTCCTGGGGGTCTTCCTGGGTGGACGCATCGGCTATGTGCTGTTCTACAATTTACCGCTGTTCCTGGAAAATCCACTCTATCTGTTCAAAGTCTGGGATGGCGGCATGTCGTTCCACGGTGGCCTCATCGGGGTCATTGTCGTCATGCTGGTCTTTGCCCGCCGCACCAGACGTAATTTCTTCCAGGTGGCTGATTTCATTGCGCCGCTGATCCCGTTCGGCCTGGGTGCTGGTCGTCTCGGCAACTTCATTAATGGTGAGCTCTGGGGCCGTGTCGATCCGGGCTTCCGCTATGCCATGCTGTTCCCTGGCTCCCGCAGCGAAGATGTCGCGCTGGCCGCCACCAATCCGCAATACCAGGCACTGCTCAACACCTACGGTGTGCTGCCGCGTCATGCTTCGCAGCTCTATGAACTGGTGCTGGAAGGGATAGTGCTGTTTATCATCCTGAATCTGTTTATTCGTAAGCCACGCCCGATGGGCAGCGTCTCTGGCCTGTTCCTGATTGGCTATGGCGCCTTCCGTATTATCGTTGAGTTCTTCCGCCAGCCGGATGCCCAGCTTGGCCTGTTTGAAGGCGGAATCAGTATGGGACAGATCCTCTCTGTGCCGATGATTATTGCCGGTATTATTATGATGATCTGGGCGTATCGTCGTCGCCCGCAGCCACAATTTCGCGAGGAAAAATGAAACAGTATCTGGATTTAATGCAACATGTGCTGCACGAAGGCACGCCAAAAGCTGACCGTACCGGCACCGGTACGCTTTCAATTTTTGGCCACCAGATGCGTTTCAATCTGCAGGATGGTTTTCCGCTGGTCACCACCAAGAAATGTCATATCCGCTCGATTATTCATGAGCTGCTGTGGTTTCTGAAGGGTGATACCAACATCGGTTATCTCAAAGAAAACAACGTCTCCATCTGGGATGAGTGGGCGGATGAGCAGGGCGATCTCGGTCCGGTTTATGGTAAACAGTGGCGCAGCTGGGGAACAGCCAGCGGCCAGGAGATTGACCAGTTAAGCCAGGTGATGGAGCAGCTGAAGCGCGATCCCGACTCACGCCGGATTATCGTTTCTGCCTGGAACGTCGGCGAGCTGAGCGAGATGGCGCTGGCCCCTTGCCACGCGTTCTTCCAGTTCTACGTGGCGGACGGCAAACTCTCCTGCCAGCTTTATCAGCGCTCGTGCGACATCTTCCTGGGCCTGCCGTTTAACATCGCCAGCTATGCGCTGCTGGTACATATGGTGGCGCAGCAGTGCGATCTGCAGGTGGGCGACTTCGTCTGGACCGGCGGTGATACCCACCTCTACAGTAACCATCTGGAGCAGGCGCGCCTGCAGCTGACCCGCGAACCGCGTCCGCTGCCATCACTTGTTATCAAACGTAAACCGACGTCACTGTTTGATTATCAGTTCGAAGATTTTGAGATTGAAGGCTACGATCCGCATCCCGCAATCAAAGCCCCTGTCGCCATCTGACTCGCGATAAAAGATAACGCCCTGGCATTCCGCCGGGGCTTTTTTTTGCTCGCAAACCGGTAAATCTGCGGCAACGCTCGCGTGCTTCTGCCACGGTCTGCTGAGAAGGCATATTCTCTGCGATACGCTTTCCAGCCTGCCACAACACGCCTTGTTTCACCTGTCCACTCACCGCAGTCTGACGCTATGAAAACAGTACACTTACGCGGTTTTACCCTGCCGGAATTGCTGCTGGTGATGGTGATTGCCGGCATGCTGAGTCTTGCTGCGCTGCATGGCTGGCAGCGCTGGCAACAGCGGCAGCAACTGCGCGACAGCGCTCAGCAACTGCAGGGATTCCTGCTTCGGCTGCGTACCCAGGCCAACCGGCAGAATAGCGACCTGATTTTATGGTCACGGCCTGGCGATCCCTGGTGCATCGGTGCCGGAAGCCTCCCCGTTACAGGCTGTGATAGCAGAAAAGGGCTGCAATTCGTGGTGCCGCACGCTGGCGTTGTGCTCTATGGCATCCGGGGTGAACCCGGCTTCTATGGCCGACGTAATGTGGCCCGGGCGGGCAGCATTGAGCTGGGTAATAGCGCCGGTCGAATGCGGCTGATTATCTCGGCCAGAGCCCGTATTCGCCTCTGCATGACGGATGAGGAGATATGCCGTTGAAAATCGCCGGATTCAGCCTGCTGGAGATGCTGATCGCCCTGGCAATCAGCGCCGTCGTGATGTTAAGTGCTGGCCGTTTTCTGCCGCTGCTGCTGGCAGAGAGCGCCGGCGTGCTGCAACGGGCACAGCTGCGTCAGGAGTTACAACAGATGATGGCAACGCTGGAAAAAGCGGTGCGGCGTGCCGGTTATTGTCACGGCGAGTGTGGCAGTGGGGCGCTGCAAATCAGAGAGAACTGCCTGCTGCTGCGCTGGGATGAGAACAGCAACGGTAAATGGGAAGGGGTGAGCCATGCAGAGAGTGACTATTACGGTTATCGCCTGCGACAACAGCAGCTTGAGATGCAGCGAGGTGTTGACCAGTGTCAGTCAGCGGGCTGGGAGCGGCTCTCCGATCCCGCATTTATGACGCTGGAGCAGTTCAGCGTCAGCCCGCAGGGCGCGCAGGTCAGGATAGTGCTGCAGGGACGGGCTGGACGCTGGCTTGAAACGGTGGAGAGCTGGGTTGAGGCAGAGAACCTGTGAAGCAGCGAGGCAGCAGCGCTCTGGGCATGGTGTTGATGATTATGGTCATCGGCAGCTTTACGCTGCATGCCAGCCGTAAGATGTCTGAGCAGGGAATGCGACTGCTGGCGGATGAGCAGCAGTTTGTGCAGGATTTCTGGCGGGCGCAGTCTGCGCTGCAATGGGGCTTCTCCCTGAGCTGGTCAGCCAGTGAGGCGGCCAGCTGTCAGCAGGATGATCGCCAGGGCTGGCGCAGCTGTTTACAGAGAGGTGAAAAGGATGAAGGTCTGCTTAAAGGGGAGGCCAGCGGCAGTGGCATGGCGGTCTGGCAGTGGGTGCGGTTACGGGGCAATCAGATTACTGCACTGCCGCACGGCTGGATCGACTACTGCCCGCTCACGCCTCCGGCCACCTGCCAGTAAGCGCGGTGGATTCAGCCTGCCGGAAGTGTTGTTTGCTCTGCTGTTAATGGCATTAAGCAGCAGCACGCTGTTGCACTATCATCGCGCGCTGGCATTGGGATTCAGCCAGCAGTGGTATCAGCGTGAAGCATGGCGGGTGGCTGAGCAGCAACTGATGGGGCATGAAGTCGCGGGCTGGAAATCTACGCTGCAACAGCAGAGTGGCCCCTCAGGCTGCACCCTGGATCGGGCTGACGCGACGGGGCCTTATCAGCGCAGTGCCACCCTGACGCGGCTGCGATGTTAACTATCCCCGGTCGCCCTTTTGATGGGTTTCAACCGCGATACGCGGTAAAGTGACACAGCCGCAATACCGCAGTCATGTTCTGAGTTATCACAGGAGTTTTCATGTTTCACGTTTATCACTCAAATCAGCTTGATGTGCTGAAGATTCTGGCGGCTGCGGTGATTAAACATGATCCTCTTGATGATCCTTTCGCCTCAGAAATGGTACTGGTGCAGAGTCCGGGTATGGCGCAGTGGCTGCAGATGGAGCTGGCGCAAACCTTTGGTATTGCTGCCAATATCGAATTCCCGCTGCCCGCCAGTTTTATCTGGGAGATGTTCGTCCGCGTACTGCCCGATATCCCGGTAGAAAGTGCCTTTAGTAAGGCCAGCATGGGCTGGAAGCTGATGCACCGGCTGCCGGAGATGCTTAAGCATGAAGAGTTTACCTCTTTACGCCACTATCTCCATGACGACGGCGACAAGCGTAAACTGTTTCAGCTCAGCTCACGGGTGGCCGATCTGTTCGACCAGTATCTGGTCTATCGCGCCGACTGGCTCAACAGCTGGGAGCGCGGCGAAACCATTGAGGGGCTGGGCGAGGCGCAGCGCTGGCAGGCCGCACTGTGGCGCGATCTGGTAAGTTATACTCAGACCCTGCGCCAGCCTGAATGGCACCGCGCTAACCTCTATGCGCGATTTATCCAGACGCTGGAACAGGCGAAAAGCACGCCGGAAAATCTGCCCAAACGGGTCTTTATCTGTGGCATCTCTGCGCTGCCGCCGGTCTATCTGCAGGCGTTGCAGGCGCTGGGACGTCACATCGACATCCATCTGCTGTTCACCAATCCCTGCCGCGATTACTGGGGCGATATTCAGGATTATGCATTTCTGGCGAAGCTGCAAAGTCGTCAGCGCCGACGCCATGGTGCTGATGAATCACGCGGCCTCTTCCGGGATGCAGAGCAGGCACCGGCGCTGTTTAACGACGCCGGTGAACAGCAACTGACCAACCCTTTGCTCGCCTCCTGGGGCAAGCTGGGGCGTGACAACCTGTTTCTGCTGAGTCAGATGGAGTCCAACGACGACATCGATGCTTTTGTCGATGTGGAGCCGGACAACCTGCTGCACTGTATGCAGCACGATCTTCTCAATCTGCAGGATAACGCCATCATCGGACTGAATGCGGCGGAACTGGCACACAGCGATCAGAAGCGCTGCCTGGATCCGGAGGATCGATCAATTGCGGTGCAGGTCTGCCACAGTGCCCAGCGCGAAGTTGAAGTGTTGCAGGATCATCTGCTGGCGATGATGGAGGCCGATCCGACGCTGAAAGCGCGTGACATCATCGTCATGGTGGCGGATATCGACGCCTACGCCCCTTTTATTCAGGCGGTGTTCGCCAATGCACCTGCCGATCGCTATCTGCCGTTTGCGATTTCAGATCGCCGTGCCAGTCAGGCTCATCCGGCTATTGTGGCGTTTTTGCATCTGCTGGCACTGCCGGACAGCCGTTTTGTCTCGGAGGATGTGCTGGCGCTGCTCGATGTCCCGGCGCTGGCTTCCCACTTCTCCATTGATGAAAGCGGCCTGCGTTTACTGCGGCGCTGGGTCAGCGAATCGGGTGTACGCTGGGGGCTGGATGATGCCAGTGTAGAAGCCCTGTTACTACCGGTTACCGGCCAGCACACCTGGCGCTTTGGCCTGCAGCGTATGCTGCTGGGTTATGCGATGGAGAGCCACAACGGTGACTGGGAAGGGATTCTGCCTTATGACGAGTCGGGTGGTCTGGTGGGAGAGCTGGCGGGACATCTGGCTGAGCTGCTCTCCCGGCTTAATCACTGGCGGCAGCTGCTTGCCGAACCCCGGCCACTGGCGGCCTGGCTGCCCCTGTGCCGGGAGTTGCTGAACGCCTTTTTCAGCCCCGATGCAGAAACCGAGGCCGCCTTGCTGCTGGTGGAAGAGCAGTGGCAGCAATTGATTGAATATGGCATGAATGCGCGGTTTGAAGAGGCGATTCCGGTGGCGCTGTTGCGTGATGATCTGCGTAGCCGGCTTGATCAACAGCGCATCAGTCAGCGTTTCCTGGCGGGGCAGATTAACTTCTGTACCCTGATGCCGATGCGCTCCATTCCTTTTCAGCTGGTCTGTTTGCTGGGCATGAACGACGGCGTCTATCCACGTACTTTAGCGCCGTTAGGTTTTGATCTGATGCAGCAGCAGTCCCGCAAAGGCGACCGCAGTCGCCGCGATGATGACCGCTATCTCTTCCTGGAGGCGATGATCTCGGCACAGCAGCAGCTCTACATAAGTTATATCGGCCGGGCGATTCAGGATAATACGGAGCGCTACCCCTCGGTGCTGGTCACAGAACTGCTGGATTACATTGGACAGAGTTTTTATCTGGACGGTGATGGCCATCTTGAACTGGATGAGAGTGCCGAACGGGTGCGGATGCACCTGCAGCACCTGCACAGCCGGATGCCGTTTGCTGCCGAAAACTTCCAGCCTGCTGCCAGATTGCAAAGTTTCGCCCGTGAGTGGTTGCCTGCTGCGCGGGGCGCGGGGCAGCCCCAGCCCGATTTTGTTCAGCCGCTGGAGCCGCCGTTAATTGATGCGCTGACGCTGGAGGCGTTTCTGCGCTTCTGGCGACATCCGGTCCGGGCCTGGTTCCACCAGCGGCTTGGCGTGAGTTTCTGGCTGGAGGAGAACGAACTGCCCGACAGCGAGCCGTTTGCGCTCGACAACCTTGAGCGTTATCAGATCAACGCGCAGTTGCTGAATGCCCTGGTCGAAGGCGAGGATACTCAGCGGCTCTATGCGCACCATCGTGCGGCCGGTAATCTGCCTTATGGCGCCTTCGGTGAGCTGTTCTGGCAGGCGCAGCGCGATGAGATGCAGGAAGTGGCGGCAGAAGTGGTCACCCAGCGCAGCGACGGCGAGAGCTGGGAAGTGAATCTGCAACTGGAGCAGGTCAGCTTAACCGGGTGGCTGACGCAGGTACAGAGTGATGGATTGCTGCGCTGGCGGCCTGGCGTACTCAACATGAACGACGGACTGCTACTCTGGCTGGAACATCTGGTTTACTGCGCGCTGGGCGGTACCGGCAGCAGCCGGATGTTTGGCCGGCAGCAGAGCCGCTGGTATTTCCCTGCTGTGCCGCAGGCAGAGGCGATTGCTGCGCTGAATGAGTATGTCACGGGGTATCTCGCTGGTATGCGTCAGCCGCTGATGCTGCTTAACAAAAGTGGCGGTGCGTGGCTGACCGCCAGCTACGACAAAAAAAGTCAGCAGTTACTGACTGATGAGGCAACCCAGCTCAAGGCGCGTAATCGCCTGCTGACGGCCTGGTCAGGCAGCTATCAGGTTGAGGGTGAAGGCAGCGATCCCTATCTGCAACGTCTTTGCAGGGTGCTGGATGAACCACAACTACAGCAGATAACTGAGGCAGCACAGCGGTGGTATTTACCGATGCTGGCTGCACATCAGGATGATGAATAGCCGATCAGAAGGCGTTTTTGCTGACTGACTCATTACACAGAAATTTTGCTCTGCTTTGAGCCGCCGCGTCCGACATTGGCGGTTTATCGGGAAACGAGAGGGGTTTACATGCGGGTACACGCACGCTGCATAGCGGCGCTAATGTTAAGCCTGGTGGCTTGCACAGCACAGGCGCAGGCATCAACAGGCTGGCAGCCGGTTAACGACACCATTCGCAAAAGTGAACAGGATCCCCGCCACTATCAGGCTATCCGGCTTGATAATGGGATGACGGTGTTACTGGTTTCCGATCCTGTGGCACCGAAATCGCTGGCGGCGCTGACGCTGCCGATAGGATCGCTGGACGACCCGGATCAGCAGGCGGGACTGGCGCACTACCTTGAGCATATGGTGCTGATGGGTTCAAAGCACTACCCGCAGCCCGACAACCTGGCCGAATTCCTGAAAAAGCATGGCGGCAGCCACAACGCCAGCACGGCCTCCTACCGCACCGCCTTTTATCTGGAAGTGGAAAATGACGCGCTGGAACCGGCGGTTGATCGCCTGGCGGATGCGGTGGCTGAGCCGCTGCTGGATCCGGTTAACGCTGACCGTGAGCGCCATGCCGTGAATGCCGAGCTGACCATGGCGCGCTCGCGCGATGGCCTGCGTATGGCCCAGGTCGGCGCAGAAACTCTGAACCCGGCGCATCCGGCGTCACGTTTCTCGGGCGGCAATCTTGAGACACTGAAAGATAAGCCAGGCAGCAAACTGCACCAGGCGCTGCAGGACTTTTATCATACGCATTACTCCGCCAATCTGATGAAAGCGGTGATCTACAGCAATAAACCGCTGCCGGAGATGGCGTCGATTGCGGCTAAAACCTTTGGCCGGGTGCAAAATCATGACGCCAGCGTGCCGGAAATTACGGTGCCGGTGGTGACCGATGCGCAGCAGGGCATCATCATCCATTACGTTCCGGCCCAGCCGCGCAAGCAGCTCAAAATTGAATTCCGCATTGCCAACAACAGCGATCGGTTCCGCAGTAAAACCGACACGCTGATCAGCTATTTAATCAGTAACCGCAGCAAAAACACGCTGACTGACTGGCTGCAAAAACAGGGACTGGCCGACGGGGTGAATGCGGGGGCTGACCCGATGACCGAGCGTAACAGCGGCGTGTTTGCGATTACCGCGTCACTGACTGATAAAGGTCTGGCGCAGCGCGACCAGGTCGTGGCGGCGATATTCAGCTACATCGATCTGCTGCGTCAGCAGGGCGATGATAAGCGCTATTTCGATGAAGTTTCGCATGTGCTGGCGCTCGACTTCCGCTATCCCTCAATTACCCGCGATATGGATTACATTGAATGGCTGGCCGACACCATGCTGCGCGTACCGGTTGAACATACGCTGGATGCCCCCTATCTGGCGGATCAGTACGATGCCGCCGCGATTAATGCCCGGCTGAAAGAGATGACCCCGCAGCATGCGCGTATCTGGTACATCAGCCCGCAGGAGCCGCACAACAAAAAAGCCTATTTTGTGGATGCGCCTTATCAGGTTGAGAAGATCACCCCACAAACCTTTGCAGACTGGCAGCAGCGCGCCAGCCAGATTACGCTGGCGATGCCCGTGCTGAACCCCTATATCCCGGACGACTTCACCCTGTTGCCGTCAGACGGCAAAACGTATCAGCATCCGGTCAGACTGGATAACCCGGACGGTATGCGCATTTACTGGATGCCCAGCCGTTATTACGCCAGCGAGCCAAAAGCGGCGATCACCCTGGCGTTACGCAATAAGCACACCATCAGTGATGCCCGTCAGCAGGTGCTGTTTGGCCTGAATGACTACCTTTCCAGCCTGGCGCTGGACGAGCTAAATTCACAGGCTTCAGTGGGCGGCATCAGCTTCTCAACCGGTGAAGATGAAGGGCTGGTGTTCAGCGCCAACGGCTTCACTCAGCGCCTGCCGACGCTGCTGAAGAAACTGGTGGAAGGTTATGCCACGTTCCAGCCGACAGAACAGCAGCTGGAGCAGGCTAAATCCTGGTATCTGGAGCGGCTGGACGCGGCGGAAAAGGGCAAAGCATTTGAACAGGCGATTCAGCCAATGCAACTGCTGTCGCAGCTGCCATATACCCAGCGCGAGGCTCGGCGCAAGCTGGTAAGCACACTTTCACTTAAGGATGTCACTGACTATCGCGATACGCTGTTCCGCGACGCGACGCCGGAGATGCTGGTAGTGGGCAACCTCAGTGCTGACAGCGTGACGCAACTGGGGCATGAACTCAAACAGCAGATGCAGAGTCATGCGACCCGCGACTGGCACAGTCAGTATGTCTCCATTAAAAAACCGCTGAAAGCCAACCTGCAACAAAAAGGCAGCAGCACCGACTCCGCCCTTGCCGCGCTCTATATTCCTCTGGGATACAGTGAATATCAGAGCATGGCGCACAGCTCCATGCTGAGCCAGATTGTGCAGCCGTGGTTCTACAATCAGCTGCGGACCAAAGAGCAGCTCGGCTATGCGGTGTTTGCCTTCCAGATGCCTGTGGGTCGCCAGTGGGGTATCGGCTTCCTGCTGCAAAGTAACAGCAAGCAACCGGGCTGGCTGTTGCAGCGCTACCAGGCCTTCTACCCGCAGGCGGAAAAACGCCTGCGCAGCATGAGCCAGGCTGACTTTGCCCAGTATCAGCAGGCGATGATCAATGATTTGCAGCAGCGCCCTCAGACGCTCTTTGAGGAAGCGGATCGCTTTAGCCGCGACTTTGATCGGCAGAATGATCAATTCAACACCCGGCAAAAAATGACAGAGCAGGTTCAGCAGTTAACCCCTGCCAGCCTGGCAGACTTTTTCCGGCAGGCCGTGATCGAACATAAGGGCATGGTGATGACCTCGCAGATTGCAGGCACCGGCAGTGGCAAAATTGAATTTGCCCGCCAGCCTGGCTGGAAGACCTGGAAAGAGGTGGCGCAACTGCAGCAGTCGCTGCCGGTAAAGAGTGAGACCCAATGACGCAGTTACCTCCCGTATCGCTGAATCCTTTAACGCTGCCGCTCAGGGGCGAGCGGCTGATTGAGGCGTCAGCGGGCACCGGAAAAACTTTTACCATTGGTCTGCTCTATCTGCGCCTGCTGCTGGGGCTGGGCGGTGAAAACGCCTACAGCCGGCCGCTCTCTGTCGAAGAAATTTTAGTGGTGACCTTCACCGAGGCCGCGACCGCCGAATTGCGCGGGCGTATCCGCGAGAATATTCATCAGCTACGTCTGGCCTGTATCCGCGGCAAAAGCAGCAATCCGATGCACCAGTTACTGCTGGAGCAGATGCCTGATCTCAGTCTGGCCGCCGCGCAGCTGCTGGCTGCCGAGCGGCAGATGGATGAAGCCGCCATTTTCACCATTCACGGTTTCTGCCAGCGGATGCTGAATCTCAATGCCTTTGAGTCGGGCATGCTGTTCGAGCAGGAGTTGATTGAAGATGAGCAGGCGCTGCTGAAGCAGTCGGCCGCCGATTTCTGGCGTCGTCAGTGCTATCCACTGAGTCTGGATGTGGCGCGGATCATCGCCGCAGAGTGGAGCGGGCCGGACAGTCTGCTGACCACGCTGCGTCCCTGGCTGCAGGGAGAGTCGCCGGGGCTGAAACGTCCGCCTGCCGCCAATGAGACGCTGGCGTCACGCCACGCGCGCAATCTTGAGCGCATCGAGGCCATCAAGCAGCAGTGGCAGGCGCTCAGCGCCGATGTTGAGGGCATTATTAGTGCATCGGGCGTGGATAAGCGCAGCTACAGCAGTAAACATCTGCCCAACTGGGTCGCCCGCGTCACGCAGTGGGCCAGCAGCGACACGCTGGATTATCAACTGCCCAAAGAGCTGGAGCGCTTTGGTCAGCAGGTGCTGGAGGAGAAAACCAAAAAAGGTGAAGCCCCACGTCATTCACTGTTCGAGGCGATCGATCAGTTTCTGGCCGAACCGCTGTCGCTGCGGGATGTTATCATTGCGCAGGCGCTGACCGATGTGCGCGCCACGGTGCAGCGCGAGAAACGGTTACGTGCGCTGTTAGGCTTCGACGATCTGCTCAGTAAACTGGATGAAGCGTTGCAGCAGCCAGGTGGCGTTTTGCTGGCAGAAACCATCCGGGCGCGTTTCCCGGTGGCCCTGATTGATGAATTCCAGGATACCGATCCGCAGCAGTATCGCATCTTCCGCACGCTCTATATTAATCAGCCTGAACAGGCACTGTTTCTGATCGGCGATCCCAAGCAGGCGATCTATGCGTTTCGCGGTGCGGATATTTTTACCTATCTGCGGGCCAGAAACGAAGTCAGTGCTCACTACACACTCGATACCAACTGGCGTTCTTCGCCTGAGATGGTCGGGAGCGTCAACCGCCTCTTTTCTCAGCTCGAATCACCTTTCCTGTTCGCGGCGATCCCCTTTCAGCCGGTTAAGCCTGCTGCGCCCAATCAGTCGCTGAAACTGATTTTTGACGAGCAGCAGCAACCGGCGTTACGGTTCTGGCTGCAGCCTGGCGAGGGCGTCGGTAACAGCGATTATCAGCAGTTTATGGCACAGCAATGTGCCGCCGATATCAGCCGCTGGCTGGTGGCCGGACAGCAGGGGCGCGCCCGTCTGGGCAAAGGCGAGGCACTGCAGCCGGTGCGGGCTTCCGACATCACCGTGCTGGTGCGCAGTCGTAATGAGGCCGGTTTAATCCGCGACGCGCTGAATGCGCTGTCGATTCCTTCGGTCTATCTCTCCAGCCGGGATAGCGTCTACACCACACCGGAAGCGCGCGAACTGCTCTGGTTACTGCAGGCGATACAGGCACCTGAGCAGGAACGTCTGCTGCGCAGCGCGCTGGCGACCTCAATTTTTGCCATTGATGCAGCAACGCTCGACGCGCTGACACAGAATGAACGCGAGTGGGATGCGCTGGTGGAGCAGTTTGCCGTCTGGCAGCAGCTGTGGCATCAGCGCGGCGTGTTACCGATGCTGCGTGATGTGATGATCAAGCGGCAACTGGCGGAGAATATGCTGGCCTCGGAGAATGGTGAACGTCGCCTGACCGATCTGATGCATCTGGGTGAACTGCTGCAGGAGGCTTCGGTGCAGCTGGAGAGTCCGCACGCCCTGGTGCGCTTCCTGGCGCAGCAGATTGCCCGGCCGAACAGCCAGGCCTCCAGCCAGCAGCTGCGACTGGAAAGCGACCGTCATCTGGTGCAGATCATCACCATCCATAAATCGAAAGGGCTGCAATATCCGCTGGTCTGGCTGCCATTTGCTGCCGGGTTCCGCGAGGCGGCCAGCGCGCTTTATCACGATCGCGACACCTTCACGGCACTGCTGGATGTGCAGGGAGATGCACAAAGTCTGGCGCTGGCCGAAGAGGAGCGTCTGGCAGAGGATCTGCGTCTGCTCTACGTGGCGCTCACCCGTTCGGTCTATCACTGCAGCGTCGGCATTGCACCACTGATCAAAGGCACCCGCAAAAAAGAGGGCGAAAGCGATCTGCACAAGAGCGCGCTGGGCTACCTGGTGCAGCAGGGTGAGGCGGCGGATGCGCAGCAGCTCAGTCAGCGACTGAATGCGTTAACCGGTGAAGGGATTGCGCTGGTTGAAGAGGGGCTGCTGCCGGGTGAAATCTGGCAGGATGGGGAGCAGGGCGATGAGGTTTTAAGCAGCCGCGACATTACGCGCGCGCTGGCTGACGTCTGGCGGGTAACCAGTTATTCAGGCCTGCAACAGCATCACAGCTCGCCGCTGCTGGATGCGCTGCCCAACTTTGATATTGATGCAGCGGGTGAAGAAGAGAAGGGTGAAGAGGCTGCATTGACACCCCACCACTTTCCGCGCGGTGCGGCACCCGGTACGTTTTTGCACGGTCTGTTTGAGTCGATCGACTTTACCGAACCGCCGGACAGCGTCTGGCTGGAAGATCAGCTGCAGCATAATGGCTATCCGCTGAGCTGGTTGCCGGTTCTGGAACAGTGGATTGACCGGGTCTTACATACGCCGCTCAATGCTGAGGGGCTGACGCTGTCGGCGATAAAAAGCAGCGAACGCCTGATTGAGATGGAGTTCTATCTGCCGATCAATAATCTGCTGACTGCGGCTGATCTTGACGCTCTGCTGCGCCGGCACGACAGCCTTTCTCAGCAGGCCGCCCCCCTGGATTTTCGTCAGGTGCGGGGCATGCTGAAGGGCTTTATTGATCTGGTCTTCCGCTGGCAGGGAAAATATTATCTGCTCGACTACAAATCAAACTGGCTGGGGGACAGTCACGCCGCGTACACGCCCGAGGCGATGGCGCAGGCGATGATTGGCCACCGCTACGATCTGCAGTATCAGCTCTATACGCTGGCGCTGCATCGCTATCTGCAGCATCGTTTGCCGGACTATGACTATCAGCGTCACTTTGGCGGGGTGTTTTATCTGTTTTTACGCGGGATGGATGGCAGCTCGCCGGACAACGGCATTTTCGCCACCCGACCTGCCCAAGCCTTTGTGGAAGAAATTGATGCACTGTTTGGTAAAACCGGGGAGATGTTATGAGTGACATGCTGAGTCTGCTGCTGCAGGCGGTAGAGAAGCGTCTCCTGCGGCCGCTGGATATACAGTTTGCTCAGCTGGTGGCCCCGGAATCACAGCCTGGGCTGCTGCTCGCTGCGGCCTGCGTCAGCGCTGACGCGGGTGAGGGGCACGTCTGTTTACCGCTGAGCAACCTCTGCGAAGCGAATCTGTTCGCTGGTCGCCAGCCTGCGCTGGCTCAGGCGATCTGGCAGGCCGCGGGTGCGCCGGAAGACTGGACAGCACGCTTTGCTGACTGGTCGGCTGTCAGTGATGGCAGCCTGGTTACGCCGCTGGTGCTGAGCAACCAGCGTTTATATCTGCATCGCCTGTGGCAAAGCGAAGGCCGGGTCGCCGACTTCTTCGCTGCGCAGGAAGTGAAAACCGCGTTTGATATGCATGCTGCAGGCGACGTGCTGAACAGCCTGTTTGATGACCAGCCGGAGAACTGGCAGAAAATTGCGGCGGCCGTGGCGCTGACCCGCAAGACTGCGGTTATTTCCGGCGGGCCGGGTACCGGTAAAACCACCACAGTGGCGAAACTCCTCGCTGCCCTGATTCGCCTGAATCCCGGTGCACTGAGGATTCAGCTGGCGGCACCAACCGGCAAAGCCGCCGCGCGGCTGACCGAGTCACTGGGCAGCGCACTGCAGGATCTGGCGGTAAGCGATGAAGAACGCCGGCGTTTCCCTGCCGAAGCCACCACGCTGCATCGCCTGCTGGGCGCACAGCCCGACACTCAGCGGCTGCGCTACCATGCCGGTAACCCGCTGCATCTTGATGTGCTGGTCGTGGATGAAGCGTCGATGGTCGATCTCTCGATGATGGCAAAACTGATCGCCGCGCTGCCTGCCCATGCCCGCGTCGTGTTTCTGGGCGATCGCGATCAGCTGGCCTCTGTTGAAGCCGGTGCAGTGCTGGGCGACATCTGCCGCTGCACCGAAAGCGGCTACAGCCTGGCGCGGGCAGAACAGCTCGCCCTGCTGACCGGCTGCACACTGCAGGGCAGTGACGATGTGCAGGCACCCGCAGTCCGCGACAGTATTTGTCTGTTGCAGAAAAGTTATCGTTTTGATGACTCATCTGGCATCGGCCAGCTGGCAAAAGCGATCAATCGTGGCGATGCGGAGCAGGTCAGGGCGGTGTTTGCTGCGGCTTATGAGGATATCAGTTACCAGCCGCTGAACAGCGCTGACGCTTATCAGGCGATGCTTGATGAGGTAGCCCAGGGTTATCAACCCTTCCTGCAGCTCATCAGACAGCAGGCACCGCCCGCAGAGGTGATTGCCGCTTTTGGCCGTTATCAGCTGCTGTGTGCCTTACGTGACGGGCCATTTGGCGTGCAGGGTCTGAACCAGCGCATTGAGCAGCGACTGATGCAGCTGCAGCGCATCCGCCGTCCTGGCATGGGCAGCCGCTGGTATGAAGGGCGTCCGGTCATGATCACCCGAAATGACAGCGCGCTCGGCCTGTTTAATGGCGATATTGGCATGACGATGCGGGATGAAGAGGGCAACCTGAAGGTCTTTTTCGCGCTGCCGGATGGATCGATCAAGGCGATTCAGCCGAGCCGGTTACCCTCACATGAAACGGCCTGGGCGATGACGGTGCACAAATCACAGGGATCGGAGTTTGACCATACCGCGCTGGTGATGCCCACGCAGTTTCTGCCGGTGCTGACCCGTGAACTGGTCTATACCGCGATTACACGTGCACGGCGGCAACTGACCATCTACAGCGAACCCGGCATATTTCAGCGTGCCGTGCAGCTGCAAACGCAGCGACGCAGCGGTCTGGTGGAGCGACTGGGGGAAACAGGCTGAGAAGAGAGGGGACAGGCCACGCTGGTGGTGCCTGTCCCTGACGGATTGAATCAGGTGAGATCGGCCATCAACACTTTTGAACGGCGCTGATAGTTATACATCTCTTTTTTACTCTCGGGCAGAGATTCAATATCTACCGGGGTAAAGCCGCGTTCCTGGAACCAGTGGATGCTGCGGGTGGTTAACACAAAAAGTTTTTCCAGGCCCATCTGGCGTGCCTGAAGTGCCACACGCTGCAGTAACATCTCACCGCGTGACGAGCTGCGGTAGTCAGGATGAACCGCCACACAGGCCATTTCGCCAATCTTCTCATCCATAAACGGATAGAGTGCTGCACAGGCGATGGTCAGATTGTCGCGCTGAATGATGGTGAACTTATCGATCTCCATTTCCAGCTGCTCGCGCGAGCGACGCACCAGAATACCCTGCTGCTCCAGCGGACGGATCAGTTCGAGGATGCCTCCGATATCATTGATATTAGCGCGGCGGATCTGCTCTGCCGACTCCATAACGATCTGGGTACCGATACCGTCGCGTGAGAAGAGCTCCTGCAACAGCGCGCCATCTTCCTGGTAACTGATTAAATGGCTGCGGCGCACGCCACTGCGGCAGGCTTTCACCGCACCACGCAGGAAGCGAACCGTCCCGGAAAGATAATCGCCTTCCTTTTCAATTTCGTCGATACGGGCCTGCGCATCATTCGGGAAGAGCTCGGAGATGATTTCACCCTCGCTGTTCAGCACGCCCTGTTCAGAGCAGAAGCCGATCATTTTTTCCGCTTTGAGTTTAATCGCCAGCTGAGTAGCCACTTCTTCCGAGGTCAGGTTAAAGCTTTCGCCGGTAACAGAAACCGCAACCGGGCCCATCAGCACAATCGCATCGTTATCCAGCTGGCGATGAATGGCCTCTTCATCAATACGACGGATACGACCGCTGTGGCAGTAATCCACGCCATCATCCACGCCCAGCGGCTGTGAAATAATGAAGTTGCCGCTGACCACATTGATATGCGCGCCCTGCAGCGGCGTATTGTTGAGACTCATTGAGAGGCGGGCCGTGATATCTAACTGCAGCCGGCCGGCTGCCTGCTTCACTAACTCCAGCGATTGTGCGTCGGTCACCCGGGTAAACTTATGGTAAACCGGCTCCAGCTGCTGCTGAGCCAGGCTGGCATCAATCTGCGGGCGTGCGCCATACACCACGACGAGGCGAATACCCAGGCTATGCAGCAGGCCGATATCATTAACGATCCCAGAGAAGTTCTCATGCTCAATCGCTTCGCCACCCAGCATGATGACAAAGGTTTTACCCCGGTGGGCATTGATATAGGGAACGGTATGGCGAAAACCCTGAACCAGTTCGGTACTACGTTCCTTCACGGCCAACCCTCAGTGAATGTTTATTCGTATTTTTTGTATTTTTATGCTTTTACGTCCGGTTTTGCAAGTCTTAATCCTGACGAAAATTTACGTTTTTCTGAGTGTCAAAGCCGCTAACAGCCTGCATTATTTAGGGTTTCCGGGGTGACATCATGCTGCGGATTGGATAAAGTTTTCGCCGCCATTTTATTAACTGGCGCTTTTTTAGACACCACACAGCAGCTGGAGCGGCATGTCAGACGTTAATTCCCATTTTTCACGCAGACGATTTTTACAGGGGACGGGCGCCTTACTGCTGTTAAGCGTCAGCCGGACAGGTTTGGCGGCGAAGAACCACATTGTGGCGGTGCGTATCTGGCCCTCATCGACCTACTCGCGGATGACGCTGGAGTCCAATGTCGCGCTGAAGTACAAGCAGTTTGCGCTGAGCAATCCCGAACGCCTGGTGATTGATATTCAGGGTCTGCATCTTAATCCGGTGCTGAAAGGGGTGGATAAGCAGGTTCGGGTCGACGATCCCTTTATTAAAAATGCCCGTGTCGGCCAGTTCGACAGCAACACGGTGCGCGTGGTACTGGAATTAAAGCGCAACGTCGCGCCGAAGATCTTTAATCTCTCGCCGGTCGCCGGAATCAATCACCGGCTGGTGGTCGATCTCTATCCGAGCCAGAACCAGGTTGAGGACGATCCACTGCTGGCCTTGCTGAAAGACTATAACCAGGGCGATCTGGAGAAAGATGAAGGGGTGCAGGCACCCTTACCCGGCAGAGCGGGGCGCGATCGTCCGATCATTATCATGATCGATCCCGGTCACGGCGGGGAAGATCCTGGCGCGCACGGTAAATATAAGACCCGCGAGAAAGATATCGTGTTGAAGATCGGACGGCGGCTCAAAGCGCTGATCGATAAAGAGTCCAATATGAAAGCGTATATGACGCGTAATGAAGATGTCTTTATTCCGCTACGTGTCAGGGTCGCCAAAGCCCGTAAACAGCGTGCCGACCTCTTTGTGTCGATCCATGCGGATGCCTTTACCAGTCGCGCGGCGCGCGGCTCTTCAGTGTTTGCCTTATCAACCAGCGGTGCCACTTCGGCGGCAGCCCGTTTCCTGGCTCAGACTCAGAATGAATCAGACCTGATTGGCGGCGTCAGCAAAAGCGGTGACCGCTATCTCGATCACACCATGTTCGATATGGTGCAGCGCCAGACGATTCATGACAGCCTTAAATTTGGCAAAGAGGTGTTGCATCGCATGGGGCGCATCAACCATCTGCACAAACGCACCGTGGATCAGGCCGGATTTGCGGTGCTGAAAGCCCCTGATATCCCGTCAATTCTGGTCGAGACGGCGTTTATCAGTAATGTGGAGGAGGAGCGCAAGTTGCGAACCACCCGTTACCAACATCAGGTGGCAGAGGCGATTCTGAACGGCATCAAAGCGTATGTGAAGAGTGGGGCGGCACTGGCCCATCGGTAAAGGAGTGCGGGTAGCCGGGCTATCCGCGCGCTTTTCAGGGCAGAGAGAGGCTGAAGCGGTTTTTGGGAACGTCAGAAACAAAAAAACACCCTTTCAGGTGTTTAAATGATTGGTTGCGGGGGCCGGATTTGAACCGACGACCTTCGGGTTATGAGCCCGACGAGCTACCAGGCTGCTCCACCCCGCGTCCGTATCATACTTTTTTCACATTGTGACTTCTGTAAAACAACTGCAGAAGTATTGGTTGCGGGGGCCGGATTTGAACCGACGACCTTCGGGTTATGAGCCCGACGAGCTACCAGGCTGCTCCACCCCGCGTCCGTATTGCTTCTATTACTTTTACTTCTCACACTGTGACTTCTGTAAAACTGCTGCAGAAGTATTGGTTGCGGGGGCCGGATTTGAACCGACGACCTTCGGGTTATGAGCCCGACGAGCTACCAGGCTGCTCCACCCCGCGTCCGTGGAAGCGCACTATACTCTCCGCGCTAATTCATGCAACCCCTTTTTGCAGATAAAAGCCAAATTAACAGCCAGTTGCTGAAGGATTCAGCCATATGGTTAATTATTAAACTGATATGCGCGACGTCTGAGCGGATGCATTTCATTCTGTCGGGGGCTTTGCTATCGTCGCGGGGCGAACAGTTATAAAAAGAGAAGATAATGAAATCACATTGGGTGAAGTATGCACTCACTGGCGCGTTAATTACGCTGCTGGCGGCCTGTAGCTCCAAACCGACCGATCGCGGTCAGCAATATAAAGATGGCAAACTGGAACAACCGCTGGCGCTGGTGAATCAGCCCAATGCCAAAGGCGCACCGGTTAATGGCAGAGACTTTGGTGAGCAGGTCCGTCAGATTCAGTCCGCCTCATCCGCTCTTTATAGTCGGCAGAACGGCACCTATAGCGCGATTGAGAGCTGGCTAATGGCGGGTGCCGATACCCGACAGCTTCGTCAGTATGGGCTCAACGCCTGGCAGATGGAGGGTACGGATAACTACGGTAACGTGCAGTTCACCGGTTACTATACGCCAGTAGTGGAAGCGCGCTATACCCGTCAGGGTGAATTCCAGTATCCCATCTACCGCATGCCACCGCGCAAACGCGGAGAAAAATTACCGAGCCGCGCCTCTATCTATAGTGGCGGGCTCGATGACCGCTACATTATTGCCTACAGCAACTCGCTGATTGATAACTTCATGATGGATGTGCAGGGCAGTGGTTATGTCGACTTTGGCGATGGCCGCCCGATGACCTTCTTTGGTTACGCCGGTAAAAATGGCTGGGGTTATCACAGCATTGGTAAAGAGCTGATCGATCGCGGTGAAGTGAAGCGCGAAGATATGTCGATGCAGGCGATTCGTCAGTGGGCGCAGGAGCACTCACCGCAGGAGGTCCGTGCGCTGCTGGAAACCAACCCATCATTCGTCTTCTTTAAGCCTGAGCCGTTTACGCCGGTGCGCGGTGCCAGCGCCGTTCCGCTGGTAGCTAAAGCCTCCGTTGCCTCTGACCGCTCAATTATTCCGGCGGGCACCGTACTGCTGGCTGAAGTGCCGCAGTTAAATGAGAAGGGCAAATTCAACGGCAAATATGAGATGCGCCTGATGGTGGCACTCGACGTGGGTGGCGCGATTAAAGGCCAGCACTTTGATATCTATCAGGGTATCGGCCCGGATGCCGCGCATCTGGCGGGCTTCTATAATCACTACGGACGCGTCTGGGTAATTAAAGCCGCGCCGGGTGCCGGACAGCCGCTGTTCTCCAGCCCGCAAAACGGTAATAATGGTTCACTGCTTCTCGGCGCTAACTAATTTCTTCTCTGCGGGCCTTCGGGCCCGCACGACGTAACAGGTTCAACTATGAAAGTGTTAAATGACGCCTGGCATCAGCGCTTTGGCGGCACGGCGCGTCTCTATGGCCAGGATGCGCTGCAACGTTTTGCTGACGCACACTTCTGCGTCATCGGCATTGGCGGTGTCGGATCCTGGGCGGCGGAAGCGCTGGTGCGCACCGGGATTGGTAAAATCACCCTGATTGATATGGATGATGTCTGTATCACCAACACCAACCGACAGCTTCATGCGCTGCAGGGCAACGTCGGCAAAGCCAAAACGGAAGTGATGGCTGAACGGCTGCGGGCAATTAATCCTGACTGCGAAGTGATCTGTATTGATGACTTTATTACGCCAGAGAACACCGCCGAACTGATGGCAGCCGGGTTCGACTATGTGATCGACGCTATCGACAGCGTGCGGCCGAAAGCGGCGCTGATCGCCTGGTGTCGCCGGAATAAGATCCCGCTGATCACCACCGGTGGCGCGGGCGGGCAGATCGATCCGACTCAGATCCAGGTCGCCGATCTGGCGAAAACCATTCAGGATCCGCTGGCGGCGAAGCTGCGCGAACGACTGAAAAGCCTGGGCGTAGTGAAAAACAGCAAAGGCAAACTCGGTATCGACTGCGTCTTTTCCACCGAAGCGCTGGTCTATCCGCAGGCAGATGGCAGCGTCTGTGCTTCACGCAGCACGGCGGAGGGTCCGAAGAGAATGGATTGCGCATCCGGCTTTGGCGCGGCCACCATGGTGACCGCCACCTTCGGCTTTGTTGCCGTCTCGCATGCGCTGAAGAAGTTTCTGGCGCGTGCTGCCCGTCAGGACGCCGTCAGCGCCTGACGCGCGGCGTGCTCTGTTGCAGCGGCCAGCGCCTGCAGGCCGCTGCTGCGGGAGGCACTGAGCTGGGCGCGCAGTCCCAGTTCATCAAACAGTTTTAAGGGATCCATTGCCAGCAGCTGTTGCGGCGTCTGGCCCTCAGCGGCGGTCAGCAGCACGGCCAGCAGGCCGCGCACAATACGTCCTTCACTGTCACCGTAGAAATGCAGCGTGCCATCCTCGCATAACTGGCTGCCCAGCCAGACCCGATTTTCACAACCGCTGAGTTCAATGTCCGCTGTTTTCAGTTCTCCGGGTAAAGCAGGCAACTGGCGGCTCAGCTGGATCAGCTGACGATAACGATCCTCCCACTGATGAAAGCGGCCAAAGCTCTCTTTCAGGCTGGCAACGGTAATCTGTTTGCCAAACGGGTGCGGCGCTAACAGCGATGAATGCATAATCAAAACTCCGATAACAGCGAGATGGCGCTCTTCATGGCGCGCACCAGCGCATCAACATCCTGCAGATTATTATAGGGTGCAAAAGAGGCCCGCAGCGTGCCGCTGACGCCCAGCGCCGCCAGCAACGGCTGCGCACAGTGCTGGCCAGCGCGCAGGGCGATTCCCTGTTCAGCCAGCAACGTCACCAGATCGCTGTGATGCAGACCTGCGAATTCAAATGCCAGCAGGCTGGCGTTGCTACAGCGGAAGCTGCGGAAGCCGGGTAATTCCGCCAGTTGCTCTTCCGCCAGTGTCGCAAGCTGCTGACTCCAGCACTCCGCTTCGGGCAGATCGTACTGCGTCAGCCAGCTTAGTGCCGCACTCAGGCCCACCACGCCCGCCACATTCGGGGTGCCGGCCTCAAAACGCCACGGCACTGGCTGCGGCGTGAATCCGCTGAAATCGACATCCGTTATCATCTTACCGCCGCCCTGCCAGGGCGCCATCGCCTCCAGCAGTTCCGCTTTGCCATATAATGCGCCAATGCCCATCGGACCGTAAATCTTATGTCCGGAAAAAGCGTAAAAGTCGATATCCAGCGCCTGTACGTCAGGCGGGCAATGCACCACGCCCTGCGCGCCATCGACCATCACTTTCGCGCCCACGGCGTGAGCCAGGGGTATCGCCTGAGCGAGATCGGGACAACCGCCGGTGACGTTCGACATCTGTCCGACCGCCAGCAGGCGGGTACGGCTGTTGAGCAGGGCAGGTAACTGGCTGATATCCGGCAGGCGATCCGGCCCTAACGGCCATTTTACGACGCGGGCACCGCACGCCTGCGCAGCCATGAGCCAGGGGACCAGGTTGGCGTGGTGTTCTGCCTCGCTGACCACAATTTCATCACCAGGCTGTAAGCGCGGGCGCAGCCAGCTGTTTGCTACCAGGTTTATCGCTTCGGTGGTGCCGCGCGTCCAGACAATCTCACGATCGCAAGCGGCGTTAAGCCAGCGGGCAACCTGGTTGCGCGCCTGCTCATAGCGATGGGTTAAGGCCTGGGCGGCGGCAAACTGGCTGCGATGGACTGTACCCGCGCTGAGGCTGTAAAACTGCTGCGTGCTATCAATGACGGCCTGCGGCTTCAGCGTGGTCGCTGCGCTGTCGAGATAAACGCCTGCGTCGGCGAGTGCGGGAAACTGCTGGCGAAATGCGGTGGGATTAAATGCGGTCATGCCTGGTCCATGATAAGAAAAATTAGGACCACACTGAAAGAATGGTCTGCGTCTGGCAAAGCTGGGAAAGCGCGTTATGCTGAATATTGCAAGGTTTGAACCAAACCCGCATAACGATCGGACGTTTACTAGTCGATCTCACTTATCGGCTGCCTCTGGTTAGCGTAACGCGGGTGGTTTGATGCAATCAATCTACAAGGAGATAGCAGATGAAAAAATTAACCGCAGTACTGGCCGTGTGTACCCTGGCTTTTACCCTGAGTGCCTGTTCAAGCAATTACGTGATGCATACCAATGATGGTCGCACCATTGTGGCTGCCGGCAAGCCTAAAGTCGATAACGATACCGGCATGATCAGCTATAAAGATGCGAATGGCAACGAGCAGCAAATCAACCGCTCTGATGTCAAAGAGATGGTAGAGTCTGGCAACTAAGCAGCAAAAAAAAAGCACCGCAATTTGCGGTGCTATTTAAAAATCACTATGGACAGACAGGGTAAATCTACAGGAATTAAGAGTTCGATCCGCAATCGTCGGATCAAAAATTGCAAACACAACATCACGACCACAAGCCAAAAGCTTTCAGAAAATCTGCGAACTCACTCACAAATCTAAAAACTTTTCGTTCCGGCTCAGGAAGTGCGGCAACTATAGGTATTTGCTGGAGGTTCCTCAACGGACAAATTATAATGCCTCGGATTAAAAATTCTAATACGTAAACGCTTTGTATAAGCCAGCGTATTTTTTGCCGATCCGGATACGGAAAACCATGTCGAAACGCCTTCCTCCTCTCAACGCACTGCGTGTTTTTGATGCAGCTGCGCGCCATTTAAGCTTTACCAAAGCCGCAGAAGAGCTGTTTGTCACCCAGGCTGCTGTAAGCCATCAGATTAAATCTCTGGAAGATTTTCTGGGGTTAAAGCTATTTCGCCGGAGGAATCGTTCGCTATTACTGACCGAAGAAGGACAAAGCTACTATCTCGACATCAAAGAGATTTTCTCGGCAATCAACGAAGCGACCCGCAAACTGCAGGCGCGCAGTGCCAAGGGTGCGCTGACTGTCAGTTTACTGCCGAGCTTTGCCATTCAGTGGCTGGTTCCCCGCCTCTCCAGCTTTAATATGGCTTATCCGGGAATCGACGTGCGTATCCAGGCGGTTGACCGCGACGAAGAGAAGCTGGCTGACGATGTCGACGTGGCGATTTTTTACGGCCGGGGTAACTGGCCCGGTCTGCGGGTTGAAAAACTCTATGCCGAATATCTGCTGCCAGTCTGTTCACCTTCGCTGATGACCGGGGATAATCCGCTGAAAACGCCGATGGATCTGTCGCGTTTTACCCTGCTGCATGATGCCTCCCGCCGTGACTGGCAATCTTATATCCGCCAGCTGGGTGTGCAACATATCAATGTGCAGCAGGGGCCAATCTTCAGCCACAGTGCCATGGTCCTGCAGGCGGCGATTCATGGTCAGGGCGTGGCGCTGGCAAATAACGTTATGGCGCAGAGCGAAATAGAGGCCGGGCGATTAATCTGCCCGTTTAACGATGTATTAGTCAGTAAAAACGCTTTTTATCTGGTTTGTCATGACAGTCAGGCAGAACTGGGTAAAATAGCCGCCTTCCGACAGTGGATCCTGGAAAAAGCTGCGACCGAACAAGAAAAATTCCGCTTTCGCTATCAACAATAACGTATTGATTTATTTGCATTCAGATGCAAAAGGACCCTGAGGATCGGTTAATGTCCAGTCGTGCCATGTTTGTTTTTGCTGCTATTAGCGGTTTTCTGCTGGTGGCTTTTGGCGCATTTGGTGCCCACGTTCTGAGTCAGTCGCTTGGCGCGGCTGAAATGGCCTGGATTCATACCGGGCTTGAATATCAGGCTTATCACACCTTAGCGGTGATGGGGCTGGGTGCTGCGATGTTACGCCGCGCCAATATCTGGTTTTACTGGAGCAGTGCGCTGATGGCGCTCGGCACCGTGCTGTTTAGTGGCAGCCTCTATTGTCTGGCGCTGTCACATCTGAAGTTTTGGGTTTTTATCACACCAGTGGGCGGTGTCTGTTTCCTCGCCGGTTGGGTATTGATGTTGATTGGCGCGCTGCGTCTTAAACGAAAGGCAGAACGCCATGAATAAAGTTTTACTCTATTGTCGTCCCGGTTTTGAAAAAGAGTGTGCGGCGGAAATCAGCGCTAAAGCGGCTGAACGTGAAATTTACGGCTTTCCACGGGTTAAAGATGACTCCGGCTATGTGCTGTTTGAGTGCTATCAGTTTGAAGATGCTGAGCGGCTGGCGCGTGAGTTGCCGTTTGACGAGCTGATTTTTGCCCGTCAGATGCTGGTCGTTGGCGAAATGCTGCGTGACCTGCCGCAGGAAGATCGCATTACCCCGATTGTCGGCATGCTGACCGGCGTAGTGGAAAAGGGCGGCGAACTGCGTGTTGAAGTACCAGACACCAACGAAGCCAAAGAGCTGACTAAGTTCTGCCGCAAGTTCACCGTGCCGCTGCGCTCGGCACTGCGTGAAAGCAAGATCCTGTTGAATTATGAGAGCCCGAAACGCCCGGTCGTGCATGTATTTTTCATCGCGCCAGGCACCTGCTACGTCGGCTATTCCATCAGGGAAAACAGCTCGCCGTTTTACATGGGTATTCCACGGCTTAAGTTCCCCTCTGATGCGCCAAGCCGTTCCACTCTTAAGCTGGAGGAGGCGTTTCACGTCTTTATCCCTGCGGATGAGTGGGATGAGCGTTTAGCCAGCGGCATGTATGCCGTGGATCTCGGTGCCTGTCCGGGCGGCTGGACCTATCAGCTGGTCCAGCGCAGCATGATGGTGTATGCGGTGGACAACGGACCGATGGCGCCGAGCCTGATGGATACGGGCCAGGTGATGCACGAGAAAGCAGATGGCTTTAAATTCCGTCCACCACGCACCAACATCAGCTGGCTGGTGTGTGACATGGTGGAGAAGCCGGTGCGCGTGGCTAACCTGATGACCGACTGGCTGGTCAACGGCTGGTGCCGTGAAGCCATCTTCAACCTTAAGTTGCCCATGAAAAAGCGCTATGAAGAGGTGACGCAGAATCTGGCCATGATGCAGGAACGATTTGATGATAATGGCATTAACGTGCAGATTCGCGCTCGCCAGCTTTATCATGACCGCGAAGAAGTGACGGTACATGTGCGCCGAATCTGGGCAGCTGCCGGTGGTCGTCGCGACGAACGTTAATCGCCGGGCTGAGTGCAAGGGCACTCAGCCAGTATAACGCAGCGTATTCAGATTCCCCTGCAGCACCAGATCCCGCTTCAGGGTTGCAACCTGACGGCTGATTTCTGCCATCTGCTGACCCTCAGCGAGCTTCTTCCGCCATCTGGCTGGCACCTGCTCCAGTTGCTGATAGATCCCCTCAAGCGTGTGAAACTCTGTCAGCAGCTGTTTAGCGCTTTTCGGACCGATGCCGGTGATGCCCGGAATTTTACTGCTGCTGATGCCGCACAACCCCCAGTAGTCGGGTAACCGCTGTGGCGCCACACCAAATTCAGCCTCAATAAAAGGCAAATCAAGCCAGCGTTTCTGGAAGTAGTCGCGGATGCGGATCTCGGGTGCCAGCAGCTGACAGTAGCCTTTGTCAGTTGAAACAATGGTGGCCTGATGTCCGGCCTGAGCCATTTTCACCGCCAGCGTCGCCGCTAAATCGTCCGCCTCATCCTCGCCCGCTATCCAGCAGCTTACGCCTGCGGTGCGAAAGGCCTCCTGTAACGCCGGCATCTCCGCCTGCAAATCGTCTGGCATCGGCGGGCGACCGCTTTTGTAATCGGGTAGCAGCTGATGACGCCAGCCCTGATGCCGCGCTTCGCCATCAAATACCGCCACCGCATGAGTCGGATTGGCGTGACCCAGTATCTGGCGCAGCGCAGCCACGCAGCCTTCGACACAGGGTGAGCCCTGTACCGCATGCAGACGGCGAATCAGATTCAACGCGTCAACAATAACAAGATGAAGAGCCATGAGAGTATGGGCAGCCCGGGGGCTGCCTCCTGGTTTATTTGATAATTTCGTAGCAGGGGATGTAGGCGGTGCCTGGCAGTTTCATGCGTTGCTGTGCAACGAATCCCTGTAGCAGCTCATCCATGCGGTGCATGATGTCGGGGTCGCCATGCAGTTTGTAGCGTCCCTTCTCACGGATTTCGCGGATGCCGATCTCTTTAACGTTACCGGCTACGATGCCTGAGAAGGCGCGGCGCAGGTCAGCAGCCAGCTTTTCGGGTGGCTGATTGGTGTAGAGATTGAGATTCGCCATATTTTCATGGGTTGGCAGGAAAGGCACCTGCAGATCGGGTTCAATGCGAATCGACCAGTTAAAGCTGTAAGCATCGCCGGTTTCGCGACGATTCTCTTTTACCTGCGGCATCGCTTTCTTCATCAGACGCGCCACTTCTGCCGCATCGTTGATGATAATCTGATAATGCTTGCGCGCCTGTTCACCCAGCGTGTTAACGATGAAATCATCCAGCACGCGGAAGTAGTCGGCGCTCTCTTCCGGTCCGGTCAGAATCAGCGGCAGCACCTGATTGTTGTTCTGCGGATTCATCAGGATGCCCAGCAGATAGAGCAGCTCTTCTGCGGTCCCTACGCCGCCCGGGAAAATGATGATGCCATGAGCGATGCGCACAAAAGCTTCCAGACGTTTTTCAATGTCCGGCATGATGATCAACTCATTCACCAGCGGATTCGGCGGTTCAGCCGCAATGATGGAGGGTTCGGTCAGGCCGATAAAACGGCTGTCACGATAGCGCTGCTGAGCATGGCCTACGGCGGCCCCTTTCATTGGCGCTTCCATCACCCCCGGCCCGCAGCCGGTACAGATGTTCAGTTCACGCAGCCCAAGCTGAGTACCGACATTGCGGCAATACTGGTACTCAACGGCGTTGATCGAGTGACCGCCCCAGCAGACCACGGTGTTGGGATACTCGCCAATGTGCAGTGCCCGCGCGTTACGCAGAATGGAAAACACGGTGTTGGTGATAGTGGCGGAATCGTTCTCTTCGGCTGCCGTGAAACGACCCGGCATATTGAGCTGGCCGCTGACAAACAGGATGTCACGCAGCACCGCAAACAGGTTAGCCTGCAGTGAACGGATGATGCGGCCATCCACAAACGCCTCTTCCGGCGGATTGATCAGCTCAAGTTTAACGCCGCGCTCACGGCGCAACACATTGATGTCGAAATTTTCAAAGCGGGAGAGCAGCTCCTGGCTGCTGTCAGTCTGGCTGCCGGAGTTAAGCACGGCAAGAGAGCAGTTGCGAAACAGCTGGTAGAGGTCGCTGCTGGCTGTGCGCTTGAGCATATCGACTTCCAGCTGTGAAAGCAGATCCATTGAGCCAAGAGGGCTGATATGGGTAATCAAATGAACTCCTTTACACCCGCCTGGGTGCGTGTTGGCACTGCAACGGCAGTGACGAAAATCCCTGGTCGGCAACCCGCAGGTAGCCGCCATCACCAGAGTAGCCTTGTCGGCCTGCAGAGCTCAAGCGGAACTGCGCTTACGGCACGCAGCCTGCGAGAAGTCTCGCAAACTACTGACGGACCAGCCGCGAAAAACCGGGCGAGAAGGGCACATTGGTGCGCCATGGATTGATATCCAGCCCGCCGCGACGGGTGTAGCGTGCATACACCGTCAGCGCTTCCGGGTGACAGAAACGCATCACATCATTAAAAATGCGTTCGACACACTGCTCGTGAAATTCGTTGTGCTGGCGGAATGAGACCAGATAGCGCAGCAGCGCTTCACGGTCGATACGCGGGCCTTTATAACGAATCATCACCGAGCCCCAGTCGGGCTGATTGGTAATCAGACAGTTTGACTTGAGCAGGTGGCTGACCAGCGTCTCTTCAACGATTTCGCTGCCCGCCGCATCGGCCAGATAGTCAGCATTGAAGCGATAATCCGCTATAGCGATATCCTGCTCATCAATACAACATCCCTCAAAATGGCCGATGGGCTGACCTTCCACTTCATTGAGACGGAACAGGGCGACCCGAGCCTCACCTTCAGCACAGGCACTCAGGTCCCGCTCCAGCGTCTGACGAACCTCGCCCCAGTCGGCAAAGTGGGTCTGGTTGAAACTGTTAAGGTAGAGCTTGAAGCTTTTTGACTCGATAAGGTTGCGGCTCTGCGCATCGAGCACCACTTCGCCAACGGCAACCTGTGGCAGACCTTTGCTGTTGAGCCACGAGAGTTCATACAGGGTCCAGATATCACTGCCGGTAAAGGGCAGACTGTCGGGAAACAGGCCAAGAGGTTCACGATTCAGGCTGCGCGGCACCGCCTGCAGTAAGCTGTTGTCATAATGATCGTGATAGGCTGTGGGTTTGCCCAGCGTCAGGTTGCTGAGTGCCTGATCCTGTTCGTGAGTAGTCATTGCGGTTACCACCAAAATTAATCAAAGTGGCTAAGTGTAACCCATCAGAAGTGAGAATATGAATGATGCAGCAAACTGCCGCCGCGTTACGCGACTTTACCACCCGATACTGCCAGCACTGGCTTCAGCAGGCCGGGCATGCGCCGGCCAGCAGCGATCTCTTTGGCGTACCTTCGCCCTGTGCCCTGGAGGATCGCGATCAGCGGGTCGTCTGGCAGCCGCAGCCTTTTACGCTGCCACAGACGCTGGATGCGGTTGAGCGGGCGATCGACATCCAGCTCCAGCCGCAGATCACGGATTTCTATACCACGCAGTTTGCCGGTGACATGCAGGCCAGTTTTGGTGAGAATCAGCTGACACTCTTACAGGTCTGGAGTGAAGATGATTTCCTGCGGTTACAGGAGAATCTGATCGGGCATCTGGTGATGCAGCGCCGCCTTAAACAGTCGCCTACGCTGTTTATCGCCACCACCGAGTCTGAACAAGAGATCATCTCCCTTTCTAATCTCAGCGGCGAAGTGATTCTGGAGCAACCCGGTGGTAAACAGCGTGTGATATTAGCGGAAACGCTTGAGATATTTCTCAAGTCATTACAACCGGTTATCATCTGAGTTGCAGTGATTTGCTCCTGATCTTGTGAGACATCTCTTACATATGCTGTGAGAGATCGCCATATAACAGGTGAGACATCCGGAAGGCCGGAATGTAAAAATATTGTGAATCATCAACTTAATGGCGTTTATCTGAATTTACGCAGCACATTTCGTAAAGTTCTGCTGTGAGTACCTTGTGCGCGTAACGAGTTCTGTCAAAATGTTTCGCACTGCAGGAGGCTCAGGAAAAAGATATCGTCAGGATGATGATAAGCCATGAGGCAGGAACGTAACGGAGCTTACGGCACACGGAAGGTTTCAGGACGAAACAGGATCGCTCAGGATTGAGCAAGGGACACCTCCAGGATGGAGAATGAGAACCCCTCAGAAGAGGTGGTGGGCCAGGATGCTAAGGATACATCAGGACGATGCGCGACAGGAGTTCGCACTGGACAAGTTGTCATGGAAGAGCAGGGAGCATTAACGTGGCGGGATGGCTGCAAACGAACCGGGAGCACTGTTTATACAGTGCTCCCTTTTTTTGTGCCTGTGCCAACAAGTGATATGCTTGCCGCCCATTTTTGACTGCTCTCTGGAGGTGGCGCATGACGCCTGAACAATTGATTACGCAACGGCTGGAACAACTGGAAGCGGTGATGCGTGAGCATCATCTCTGGCAGAGCACCCCGCCGGCCGAGGGGGCGCTCCAGAGCCGTGAACCCTTTTGCCTGGATACGCTGGAGCCGCTGCAGTGGCTCCAGTGGGTGTTAGTCCCGCGGATGCATGCCCTGATTGCCGCCCGACATCCGTTACCACAAAACTTTGCCGTGGCCCCCTATTATGAGGTGGCGCTGGTGCCTGACCAGCCGGGTATTGCGCCGCTGTTGCTGACCCTGCGTCAACTTGATGCGTTAATCAGGGATGCTGCCCACTGATGCTGGAGATACTCTATCAGGATGAGTGGCTGGTTGCCGTCAACAAGCCCAGCGGCTGGCTGGTTCATCGCAGCTGGCTGGATCGCCATGAAACGGTGTTTGTGATGCAGACCGTTCGTGATCAGATTGGACAGCATGTGTTTACGGCGCATCGTCTCGACAAGCCCACGTCAGGGGTACTGCTGATGGGGCTCTCCAGTGAAGTCGGACGTCTGCTTTCCCTGCAGTTTGAACAGCATCAGATGCAGAAAACCTACCACGCTGTGGTTCGCGGCTGGCTGGAGAGCAGCGGGACGCTCGATTATCCGCTGGTGGAAGAGCTGGACAAAATTGCCGATAAACACGCCACGGAAGTGCGCACCGCACAGCCCGCGGTCACCGATTATCAGTCACTGGCAACGGTCGATATGCCGGTCGGCATTGGCCGTTATCCCACTTCGCGTTATAGCCTGGTTGAACTGGCACCTAAAACCGGTCGCAAGCATCAGCTGCGTCGCCATATGTCACACCTGCGTCATCCGATTATTGGTGATTCTGCGCACGGTGACCTGCGCCAGAACCGGGGTGCCGCCGAACATTTCGGCGCTAACAGACTGATGCTGCACGCCAGCAGCCTGGCATTGACCCATCCGGTGACCGGTGAACCGTTGCTGATTCGCGCCGGACTGGATGGCGTCTGGCAGAACCTGATGCAGCAGTTTGGCTGGCAGGATCGCATTCCTGAGGTTCCGCGGGTTGAGTTTACCGCAGCGCCAGGACAGGATAACGTTTCAGAATAAGGGAGAAAGCAGATGGCAAAGATTGGCATTTTTGTGGGTACGGTATATGGCAATGCACTGCTGGTGGCGGAAGAAGCAGAGCCAGTTCTGCAGCAGCAGGGACACAGCGTAACCGTGTTTGATGATCCGACGCTGGCTGACTGGCAGAATTATGCCAGCGATGTGGCGTTAATCGTCACGTCAACCACCGGGCAGGGCGATTTTCCCGACACGATTTCAGGTCTGTTCCATGCGATTAAAGATCAGCTCGGTCATCAGCCCGCGCTGCGCTATGGCGTGATTGCGCTGGGTGACAGCAGCTATGATCATTTTTGTGGCGCGGGTAAAACCTTTGACGCGCTGCTGCAGGAGCAGGGCGCTCAGCGAGTCGGTGAGGTGTTACTGGTTGATGCCACTGAAAATCCTGAACCGGAGGCGGTTACCTCGCCGTGGATTGAAGCCTGGGGCGCGCAGCTCTGATTGCAACGACAGGCTTATCTCTGCCTTAAGAGATAAGCCTGTGTTGTGCCACGGCGATGTCAGCTGAGTGCAATATCAGGTGACAGGTGCCGGGTTAAACACTGCCAGCTGATTACGAATGCCCCAGCGATCGGACCAGGTCTGCTTTCTGCCGCTGGCAATGTCCAGAATCAACTCAAACAGTCGCCAGCCCACCTGCTCAATACTCTCTTCACCGGTAGCAATCGTCCCGGCATTGATGTCCATCAGATCGTGCCAGCGTTCCGCCAGCGCATTACGTGTCGCCATTTTGATCACCGGAATCGCGGCCAGACCGTAAGGCGTACCGCGACCGGTGGTGAACACCTGCAGGGTGATACCGGATGCCAGCTGCTGCGTACCGCAGACAAAATCGCTGGCTGGCGTCGCCGCGTAGATCAATCCACGTCGCGTGGGCCGCTGGCCGGGAGAGAGCACTTCAACAATGGCGCTGCGTCCCGATTTTGCGATCGATCCAAGCGCTTTTTCCACCACGTTCGCCAGCCCGCCTTTTTTATTGCCCGGCGACGGGTTAGCGCTACGATCGGTCTGGCCCTGGTCGAGGTAATTGTCATACCAGGCCATCTCTTCCAGTAAGCGCTTACCGACTTCCTGATTAATCACCCGCGGCGTCAGCAGGTGAATCGCATCACGCACTTCAGTGACCTCCGAGAACATCACGGTGGCACCGCAACGCACCAGCAGATCAGAGGCGAAGCCTACTGCCGGATTTGCCGTCACGCCTGAAAACGCATCGCTGCCACCACACTGCATACCGACAATCAGCTCTGCTGCGGAGCAGGTTTCGCGCTGGCGCTGATTCAGCCGCTGGAGATGACGCTCCGCCACCTGCAGAATCTCATTCACCATCGCGCCAAAGCCCACCAGCTTTTCATCCTGCAGACGCACGATGTCATGATCGTCCAGCGAAATCGCCTGCACGTCGGGCGTGCCGGTCAGCAGACGCTCCGGCTGTAACTTTTCACAGCCAAGACTGACGATCATAACTTCGCCGCCAAAATTCGCATTCAGCGCCAGGTTATGAATAGTGCGAATCGGCACTACCGCTGCGGGTGCGTTGATCGCCACACCACAGCCATAAAGGTGGTTCAGGGCGACCACGCCATCCACATTCGGATAGCGCGGCAGTAAATCCCGTTCAATGATCTGTACGACATGATCCACCACACCGGCCACGCAGTGGACGCTGGTCGTAATGCCAAGCAGGTTACGCGTGCCCACGCTGCCATCCGCATTGCGGTAACCTTCAAAGGTATAGCCCTCCAGCGGCGGCAGATCGGGGGGAACCTGCGTCGCTAACGGCAGACTCTCCAGCGGAGGGGCTTCCGGCAGCGCGACCAGTGACTCATCAATCCAGCTGCCCCGGGCAATATCCCGCAATGCATAGCCTATGACTTCGCCATAACGCACGATCTCTGCACCCTGATTAATCGCGCTGAGCGCCACTTTATGGCCCTGGGGCACATGCTCTGTGAGGGTCAGGCCATCCGCAAACTGCGTACCGGCTGGCAGACCGAGGCTGTTAACCACAATCGCCACATTGTCGTGCTCATGGACTTTGATATAGAGCGGTTGTTCATCTGTTTTTGGGTTCATCGCTCACCTTCCCGTCTGTCGTACCGTACTTGTGCGGCACGCTGTAATGATCTGACCTGTCACGCCCTTGTTTGCCAGCTTCAGTATAGGGAGGCGGTGCGGGTCGCGCATTGTGCAAATGACCACCATTAAGACAATTCACCGCGCTGTTTTGGGTCGATTATCCAAAAGCAAGTGAAGACCCTCACAAACAGCGGGGGAAAGCGTTATCCGGGGGGGAATTTGCACGGGTATTTGCCACTTTCGTGAGCTGTACCGCAGGCTTTTGTGCATCCGCAAGATAATCACTTCAATACGACGATCATTCCAGGGCGATGCGCCAATGTGATCGCCACAGGCTGTTCTTATACTGAGTTCCGTTAGCCAAAGTCAGGTTATCTGTCACGACGTATTATTCATCCGAAAGAGGTTGCAGAGGCGCATCAAGCGCCGCGGTTGCCAGACGCCGGATGGATAAATAAAAGTTTGCCAAAACAAAAAGATCGCCGTGTTTAACCCAACTTCTCTCTGATACCCAACGCGATGTGTATGCAGTCAGAGCGAATGTAGCTCACGCTATATTTCAGGAGTGCATCATGAATAGTTTCAGCCAGACCGCGGAAACGGTGCAGAAACGCACCAATGCCCGTTACTGGATTGTGGTGATGTTATTTATCGTCACCTCATTCAACTACGGTGACCGCGCAACCATTTCGATTGCCGGTTCGGCGATGTCAAAAGATATTGGCCTCGATTCGGTCGGACTCGGCTATATCTTCTCTGCCTTCTCATGGGCGTATGTTATTGGTCAGATTCCGGGCGGCTGGCTGCTTGACCGCTTCGGCTCAAAACGCGTCTATTTCTGGAGCATCTTTACCTGGTCGCTCTTTACCTTTCTGCAGGGGTTCGTCGATCTGTTCAGTGGCTTCGGCATTATTATGTCACTGTTTATTCTGCGTTTCCTGGTGGGACTGGCCGAAGCGCCATCTTTCCCCGGCAACAGCCGCATTGTCGCGGCCTGGTTTCCGGCACAGGAGCGCGGCACGGCGGTGGCGATTTTCAACTCGGCACAATACTTCGCTACTGTCATCTTCGCGCCCATCATGGGCTGGCTGGTCTCTTCCGTGGGCTGGGCGCACGTGTTCTGGTTCATGGGCGGCCTGGGCATCATCCTCAGTTTCATCTGGCTGAAAGTGATCCACGATCCCACCGATCACCCTGGCGTGAATAAAGCCGAACTGGAGTACATGGAGCAGGGCGGTGCGCTGATCAATATGGATGTCAAAAAGGATAGCCGCAAAGTGAGCTGGAGCGAGAAGTGGTTCCAGATCAAACAGCTGCTGACGTCACGCATGATGCTGGGTATCTACCTTGGGCAATACTGTGTTAACGCCTTAACCTACTTTTTTATCACCTGGTTCCCGGTCTATCTGGTACAGGCGCGCGGCATGTCGATTCTCAAAGCCGGCTTTATTGCCTCGATTCCGGCGGTGTGCGGCTTCCTCGGCGGCGTACTGGGCGGGGTGATCTCTGACTGGCTGATGCGTAAAACCGGCTCGCTGAATATCGCGCGTAAAACGCCGATCGTGCTCGGCATGCTGCTCTCTATTTCGATGGTGATGTGTAACTACACCGATACCGAATGGGTGGTGGTGTTCTTCATGGCACTGGCGTTCTTTGGTAAAGGCATCGGTGCGCTGGGCTGGGCGGTGATGGCAGATACCGCGCCGAAAGAGATCAGTGGCCTCAGCGGCGGTCTGTTCAACATGTTTGGTAACTTCTCAGGCATCGTGACGCCTATCGCCATCGGTTACATCATCGCCACTAGCGGATCCTTTGAAGGCGCGCTGATCTATGTCGGTATTCATGCCTTTGTCGCCGCATTCAGCTTCCTGGTGATAGCAGGCGATATCAAGCGTGTCGAACTGAAAACCTGGCCCGGTAAGGATGCATTATGAATACGCAAAGTTCGCCGGTGATTACTGAGATGCAGGTTATCCCGGTCGCCGGTTATGACAGCATGCTGCTCAATATTGGCGGTGCGCACAATGCCTGCTTTACCCGCAACATTGTGGTGCTCACCGACAGCGCCGGTCACACCGGCGTCGGTGAAGCCCCTGGCGGCGACACCATCTATCAGACGCTGGTTGAGGCGATACCGCAGGTCAAAGGCCAGCAGATTGCGCGAATGAACCGTCTGGTGCAGCAGGTGCATAAAGGCAATCAGTCGGCTGACTTCACCACCTTTGGCAACGGTGCCTGGACCTTTGAGTTGCGGGTCAACGCGGTAGCCGCGCTGGAAGCGGCGCTGCTCGATCTGCTGGGACAGTGTCTGGGCGTACCGGTAGCTGAACTGCTGGGGCCAGGTAAACAACGTGATGAAGTGACGGTGCTGGGCTATCTGTTCTATCTCGGCGACCGCCGCAAAACCGATTTGCCCTATCTGAGTGGTGAGCAGGCCAGCCACGACTGGTATCACCTGCGTCATCAGGAAGCGCTGACCAGCGATGCCGTGGTGCGGCTGGCTGAGGCGGCTGCGGATAAATATGGCTTTAAAGATTTTAAGCTCAAAGGCGGCGTGTTGCCGGGCGAGCAGGAGATGGCAACGGCAGCGGCGCTGAAGCAGCGCTTTCCCGACGCCCGCATTACGGTTGACCCGAACGGCGCCTGGCTGCTGGACGAGGCGATAGCGCTGTGTAAAGGAATTCAGGATGTGCTGAGCTACGCCGAAGATCCTTGCGGCGCGGAGCAGGGCTATTCGGGACGTGAAGTGATGGCCGAGTTCCGGCGCGCAACCGGCTTACCGGTGGCCACCAATATGATCGCCACCAACTGGCGCGAGATGAATCACGCGGTGATGCTGAATGCGGTCGATATTCCGCTGGCGGATCCTCACTTCTGGACGCTGAGCGGTGCCGTGCGGGTCGCGCAGCTCTGCGATGAGTGGGGCCTCACCTGGGGCTGCCACTCCAATAACCATTTCGATATTTCGCTGGCGATGTTCACCCATGTGGGTGCGGCGGCGCCAGGCAACCCTACCGCGATTGACACCCACTGGATCTGGCAGGAGGGCGATCAGCGCCTGACGAAAAATCCGCTGCAAATCCGCAACGGGAAAATTGCCGTGCCGGATGCGCCGGGTCTGGGCATTGAGCTCGACTGGGAGCAGATAAACAAAGCTAATGAGCTTTATCAGTCCCTGCCCGCCGGTGCGCGTAACGACGCCACGGCGATGCAATATCTGATCCCCGGCTGGACATTTGATCGCAAACGCCCGGCATTTGGCCGTGCAACAGCATAAGGAGCAGGAGATGAGTTCAACACCAAAAGTCACCGCCATGCAGGTTATTCCGGTCGCAGGCTATGACAGCATGCTGCTGAACCTTAGCGGCGCTCACTCGCCATTCTTTACCCGCAACATTGTGATTATCAAAGATAACGCCGGACACACCGGCGTCGGTGAAATCCCGGGCGGCGAAAAAATCCGCCAGACGCTGGAAGATGCCGCCTCGCTGGTAATTGGCAAAACCGTGGGTGAATACAAAAACATTCTCAGTCTGGTGCGCAGCACCTTCGCCGACCGCGATGCCAGCGGGCGCGGCACACAGACCTTCGATTTGCGCACCACTATTCATGTGGTGACCGGCATTGAAGCGGCGCTGCTTGACCTGCTGGGTCAGCATCTGGAGGTTAATGTGGCCTCGCTGCTGGGCGACGGACAACAGCGTGACCGCGTTGAGATGCTCGGCTATCTGTTCTATATCGGCGACCGCCGCAAAACATCCCTGTCTTATCAGAGCCAGGAGAGCGATCCATGCGACTGGTATCGCCTGCGCCATGAAGAGGCGCTGACCCCGGATACAGTAGTGCGTCTGGCGGAAGCGGCGTATGAGAAATATGGCTTCAACGATTTCAAACTCAAAGGCGGCGTGCTGCGTGGCGGCGAAGAGGCTGAAGCGGTTACAGCACTGGCAAAGCGTTTTCCTGAGGCCCGTATCACCCTTGACCCCAACGGAGCCTGGTCGCTTAACGAGGCGATCATGCTTGGCAAACAGCTTAAAGATGTGCTGGCCTATGCTGAAGATCCCTGTGGTGCGGAGCAGGGCTACTCAGGCCGTGAAGTGATGGCGGAGTTCCGCCGTGCCACCGGCATGCCAACCGCCACCAATATGATCGCCACCGACTGGCGTCAGATGGGCCATACCCTGTCGCTGCAGTCGGTGGACATTCCGCTGGCTGATCCGCACTTCTGGACCATGCAGGGTTCGGTTCGGGTAGCACAGATGTGTCACGACTTCGGCCTGACATGGGGTTCGCACTCCAACAACCACTTCGACATTTCGCTGGCGATGTTCACCCACGTCGCCGCTGCCGCGCCAGGCGCGATCACCGCCATTGATACCCACTGGATCTGGCAGGAGGGCAATCAGCGCCTGACCAAAGAGCCATTCCAGATCAAGGGCGGCATGGTGCAGGTGCCGCAGAAGCCTGGTCTCGGCGTCGAGCTGGATATGGATCAGGTGATGCAGGCCAACGCGCTCTATCAGAAGCAGGGGCTGGGCGCGCGTGACGATGCCGAAGCGATGCAATTTTTAGTACCGGGATGGACCTACGACAATAAACGTCCCTGCCTGGTACGTTAACCTTTTCAGCTCCCCGCGGGGAGTCATCGTCACAGGAGTTAACCATGAGTAATGCAGCCTGGCCAAATGGATTTCGTCGTCGCCTGTTAGCGGGTGAAACCCTGATCGGCAGCTGGTGTGCGCTTGCCAGCCCGATTTCTACCGAGATTTTAGGGCTGGCCGGTTTTGACTGGCTGGTACTGGATGGCGAACACGCGCCCAACGATATCACCACGTTTGTGCCGCAGCTGATGGCGTTAAAAGGCAGCCACAGTGCGCCCGTGGTGCGTCCGCCCTGCAACGAGCCGGTGATCATTAAGCGTCTGCTGGATATCGGGTTTAACAACTTCCTGGTGCCATTTGTCGAGACCGAAGAGGAAGCACTGCGTGCCGTCGCCTCAACCCGCTATCCGCCAGCTGGCATTCGTGGTGTCTCGGTGTCGCACCGCAGCAATATGTACGGCACCCTGCCGGATTACAACAGCACCATCAATGACAACATCACGGTGCTGGTGCAGATCGAAACCCAGCAGGCGGTTGACAATATTGATGCCATCGCGGCGGTTGACGGTGTCGACGGTATTTTTGTCGGGCCGGGCGACCTCTCCGCTGCGCTGGGCTATCTCGGTCAGCCCGCGCATCCTGAAGTGCTGAAAGTGATTAAACACATTTTTGAACGCGCCAAAGCTGCCGGTAAGCCGAGCGGCATTCTGGCACCGGTAGAAGCCGACGCACGTCGTTATCTGGAGTGGGGCGCCACTTTTGTGGCCGTCGGCAGCGATGTCGGTATGTTCCGCAACGCCTCTCAGGCGTTATGCGACAAATTTAAGCGCTAATCAATCAAGGGGAAACGCAATGAAAATTGGATTTATCGGCCTGGGCATTATGGGCAAACCAATGAGTAAAAATCTGGTGAAAGCCGGTTATTCGCTGGTGGTGCGCGATCATAACGCTGACAACGAAGCGGAACTGACTGAACTGGGCGCGACCGTGGCGAAATCGCCAAAAGAGGTGGCTGAGCAGTGCGATGTGGTGATTACCATGGTGCCCAACTCGCCGCAGGTCATCGAAGTCTGTCTGGGTGAAAATGGCATTATCGAAGGAGCGAAGCCCGGCCTGGTGGTCATCGACATGAGCTCCATTGCGCCGCTGGCGAGCCGTGAAGTCCATGATGCGCTGGCAGAAAAAGGGATCAAAATGCTGGATGCACCGGTCAGTGGCGGTGAGCCCAAAGCGATTGAAGGGACGCTCTCTGTGATGGTCGGCGGGAATAAAGCGGTGTTCGATACCTGCTACGACATCATGAAATCAATGGCGGGATCGGTGGTGCATACCGGCGATATCGGTGCGGGTAACGTGACTAAGCTGGCCAACCAGGTGATTGTGGCGCTGAATATTGCGGCGATGTCCGAGGCGTTATCACTGGCGACCAAAGCGGGCGTTAATCCGGATCTGGTTTATCAGGCAATTCGTGGCGGCCTGGCCGGCAGTACGGTGCTGGATGCAAAAGCGCCCATGGTGATGGATCGCAACTTCAAGCCCGGCTTCCGTATTGACCTGCATATCAAAGATCTGGCGAACGCGCTGGATACCTCGCACAGCATCGGCGCGCATCTGCCACTGACGGCGGCGGTGATGGAGATGATGCAGGCGCTGCGTAACGACGGGCAGGGTACCGCCGACCACAGCGCGCTGGCCTGCTATTATGAGAAGTTAGCGAAGGTTGAAATAGCCCGCTAAAACCCGGTGCCGGTCTCCTGAAACCGGATTGGTTCAGAGCCGTTTCAATTACTCAACTGCGCTCGGATTGCCTATGAAAATCGTAATCGCACCGGATTCATATAAAGAGAGTTTATCCGCCCTGGATGTGGCGTCGGCGATTGAAGCGGGTTTCCGTGACATTTTCCCCGATGCGCATTACGTAAAAATACCGGTCGCCGACGGCGGTGAAGGAACGGTAGAAGCGATGGTGGCGGCGACGAAAGGAAAAATCGTCAGGCTGAAGGTGACGGGGCCACTGGGTACGCAGGTCGATGCCTTTTATGGCCTGTCCGGAGATGAGTCCACCGCCTATATCGAAATGGCAGCGGCCAGCGGACTGGAGCGGGTGCCTGCGTCGCAGCGTGACCCGCTGATAACGACCTCATTTGGCACCGGCGAGTTGATCAGGCATGCGCTGGATAAGGGGGTCGGTCATATCATCATTGGTATCGGCGGCAGTGCCACGAATGATGGCGGAGCCGGTATGATGCAGGCGCTGGGTGCCCGGCTGCTGGATGACCAGGGCTGCGAAATCGGTTACGGTGGCGGTGCGCTCACCGATCTTGCCAGCATTGATATTGACGTGCTGGACGCCCGCATTCATCAGTGCCGCATTGAAGTGGCCTGTGACGTCACGAATCCGCTAACTGGCAAAGAGGGTGCATCGGCCATTTTCGGTCCGCAGAAAGGGGCGACACCCGCGCTGGTGCAGCAGCTCGATCAGGCGCTGGCCCATTACGCCGCGATTATTCACCGCGATCTCGATATCGATGTGCTGCATATTCCGGGTGGCGGCGCAGCGGGCGGTATGGGTGCGGCGCTGCACGCCTTTTGTCAGGCGGAGCTGCGGCGCGGCATTGAGATTGTCACTGAGGCGCTGGGACTGGCTGAACAGGTAAAAGATGCTGACCTGGTGATTACCGGTGAAGGGCGTATCGACAGCCAGAGTATTAATGGCAAGGTGCCGATCGGGGTCGCCAGCGTGGCGAAGCGCTTTAACAAGCCGGTGATTGGCATCGCCGGAAGTCTGACGGCGGATGTCGGCGTGGTGCATCAGCACGGTATCGATGCGGTATTCAGCGTGCTTTACAGCATCTGTACCCTGGATGAGGCACTCGCCAGCGCCGGAAAGAATGTTGAGATGACGGCGCGTAATGTAGCAGCCACGTTAAAGCTGGCCGGATTCAGCTAACCACCAGTCTCACCTGGCCGCTCAACATCAACATGGGCCGGATTCAGCAACTTGTTAAGATGGCGTTGCTGCTCATTTCGTGCCTGTACCACGCCGGGCCGCGATCGGTTAGCGCGGATGCGCGGCCCGCTGAGCTGTTGTGTTAATGAGAGAATCGGCGGCAACCGCCGCCAGCCTTATCCAATCCCTAACAGCTGCCGGGCTTCTCTGGCGACGTTCTCCATCTCATCCTGCAGCTCCAGCAGTTCCGGCTCCAGCGCAGCGATATCGCTGGCCTCCAGCAGCTCTCTTTCCAGCTGATGGCAGAGTTGCTTCATGCGCGGCACGCCGCTGTAGCTGGCACTGCCGTGCAGCTTGTGAATAATCTCACGCAGGGCGTTGACCTCATTGGTCGACATAAACTGCGCCATCTTCGCATGCACTTCCGGTAAAAACTCCAGCAGCATTCGCAACAGATCGCGCGCCAGATCGGCTTTGTTCGCCGCCTGTCGCAGCGCCAGTTGCCAGTCCAGCGTGGGTAATATTGGCAGCAGTTCCGGCACGGAGACCACCGGCGGCGGCGTATAGCGCGCCAGTAGCTGCCTTAACTTGCTCTCATCAATCGGCTTGGCAAGATAGTCATTCATGCCCGCCTTGATCAACTGCTCACGCTCGCCATCAATGGCATGGGCGGTCACCGCCACAATCGGTGTACTGGCATGATGGTGCATGCTGCGGATAATTTCGCTGGCGCGAATGCCATCAATGTCAGGCATCTGAATATCCATCAGAATCACATCGAGCGACTGCTGACGCGCCTCGCGAATGGCGTGTTCGGCGCTGCTGCACAGCAGGATGTTCTGCACCTGCTCCTCCAGCAGTGCGCCAATCAGTTTGAGGTTGGCAGGATTATCATCCACCGCCATCACCGTCAGCGGCAGACGGGGTGAAAGCGGCAGTTCACTGATCTGACGGGTATGCAGATCCAGTAACATTGGCAGGAGTCGCGTCAGGGAGATCGGTTTAGCGATACAACCGTCTATGCCGCGTACTTTCAGCTCATCAGCCAGCAACATCATCGGGCTGGGAAGCGCCATCAGCACGTTGTCTGCCCGATCCAGCAGGCCATTAATCATGCGCTCATTGAGCAGTTCGGGCTGGCTGATGCCGACCGGCATCGCCATCAGCAGCAGCGGATAGTGAGACGCTTTTAATCCCTCCAGCGTTTCGCTGTAATCGATCTGCAATGGGGTGGCGCTTAGCATCTCCAGCGCCGCGCTGGCAACGTTAGCATCCGCTTCCACATAGGCAATGCGCGCATGTGACAGCGCATCCAGCACGCGTGGCATGCCGGGCGCATTGGGATTGAGATCCAGCTGCACGCGAATTACAAAGACAGATCCCTGATCCGGCTGACTGCTGAAGGTGATTTCGCCGCCCATCTCCCGCACCAGTTTCTGGGTGATGACCAGCCCCAGCCCGGTTCCGCCATGACGGCGCGAAATGCTGGCGTCAGCCTGACGGAACGCCTGGAAAAGCTGGGTCTGTTGCTGCTCAGAGATGCCGATGCCGCTGTCCTCAACCTGAATCTCCAGCTCGACGCGCGATTGGGTAATCACCCGCTGTCCGACGCGCAGGCCGATATATCCCTTCTCGGTAAACTTGATGGCGTTACCGATCAGGTTAATCAGAATCTGTTGCAGGCGCAGCGCGTCGCCAATCACGTTGTCCGGCACGCTGCTGTCACACACTACCGTCAGCTCCAGCCCTTTGTCATGCGCCGACGGGGCCAGCAGCACCAGTGTTTCATCCAGCGTGGCACGCAGCGGGAAGGGAATCGCTTCCAGCATCAGCTTGCCCGCTTCCAGCTTTGAAAAATCGAGCACGTCATTAATAATGCTGAGCAGGTTATTGGCAGAACGTTCAATGGTTTGCATATAGTCGCGCTGGGTGGTGCGCAGCTGGGTTTTCAGCATCTGCCGGGTAAAGCCCAGTACCCCATTGAGCGGCGTCCGCAGCTCATGCGACATATTGGCCAGAAACTCAGATTTGATACGCGCCGCTTCCTGGGCGCGTTTCTTCGCCAGATCCAGCTCAACGTTCTGAATCTCCAGCTGTTCCAGCGTCTCGCGCAGATCGTAGGTCGCCTGATCGATATTGTGCTGCATCTCTTCGTGATAGGCAGTCAGCGACATCGCCATCGCATTAATACCGTTTTTCAGAATGCTGAGTTCACCCAGCATGTATCCCTCAACGCGGCTGTCGAGCTGGCCGCGACGGATGCGGTCAACGGTGGTGACCATATTGCGGATCGGGCCCGTGACATCGCGCATCAGACGATAGGCAAACAGCATGGCGAGGCAAAGGCAGAAGAGCAGCATCAGCGTGGCGACAAATACCTCTTTGTACTGCTGCAGGCGCACCGACTGCAGATCCAGTTCTATCGCCACATAGCCCAGCGGATTGCCCGACGGCTTGGCATCTTCGTCCGGCAATTCATCCACATCGTAACGCTCGGTGGTAATCGGTGTGCGCAGAATCAATACGTTGTCGTGACGCTCCATTGAGACGTCGTCGGGCAGGTCGCGGATATCACCCTGTTGCAACAGACTGAGGTTTTGCTTGTGATTAGAGGTGACGTAGAGCTGGTTGTGGTTATCAAATACCGAGATCGCCCGGACAATGCCGGAATGGCGGCGGTGCAGCAAACTGACCAGTTCACGCATGGCGTCACGGTTGTGCCAGGTCATGCTGTATTCGCTGGAAATCGCCAGCGGCTCAATGATATTGGCCCCGGCATCGATAACCTGGCGCTGCAATTCATTGTAGCGGTGCACTACAAAAAACGAGCTGAGCAGCAGGCCTACCATCAGCGTGGGTGCCAGAATTAAAATCATCATTCGCGCCCGCAGGCTGTATTTGGTCATAATAGTCGCCTGGCTACTCCGGCATTAACGTCCCTGTGCATGCTGTCGACAAAAACAATGCAGGTCGTTTTCGATAAAGAGAATTGATAACACTATGGCGCAATTTTACGTTGCAAAACAGCGCTTGACGACGCAACAACGGTTCACCGTCAACATTGAGGAGTTCGACCCGTTCGGACAGGGGGTAGCGCGCCACAAGGGCAAAACCCTTTTTGTCGCCGGTGCTCTGCCGGGTGAACAGGCGGAGATCGTGCTGACAGAGGATAAACGTCAATTTGCCCGGGCGAAAGTGACACGCCTGATTAGCCGCAGTCCGGCCCGCATCACACCGCGCTGCCCACACTATGATCGCTGCGGCGGCTGCCAGCAGCAGCATGCCGATATGGCGCTGCAACAGCAGAGCAAATCCCAGGCGCTGAGCCGGCTGCTGAGCCAGGCCGCCATAAAAAATGTGGCAGTGGATGAGGTGATTGCCGGTCAGCCCTGGGGCTATCGCCGTCGCGCACGTCTGGGGCTGCAATGGCAAAATAAGGCCCAGCGGTTGCTGATGGGATTCCGTCAGGAAGCCAGCAACGATCTGGTCGATATTCAGCAATGCCCCATTTTAGCGCCCGAACTTGAGGCGTTACTGGTTCCGCTGCGCCAGTGTCTCAGCGACCTACACGGCGTCAGGCGTCTCGGGCATGTGGAGCTGGTGCTGGCGGATAACGGTCCGCTGATGATTCTGCGCCATCTTGATGCGCTGCAGGCAGATGACCGTGAAAAACTGGAACAGTTTTCGCATAAGCATCAGCTGATGCTGTTCCTTGATACGGGCGATGAAAAAGTGACTGCGTTAAGTGAGTCGATGCCGTTTTATCAATCTCACCAGCTTAAGCTAACCTTTAGCCCACAGGATTTTATTCAGGTTAACGATGATGTTAATCAGCAGATGGTCGCGAAGGCAATTGCCTGGCTCGATCTGCAGCCGGAAGACCGGGTGCTGGATCTGTTTTGCGGCATGGGAAACTTCACACTTCCTATAGGAATCTTCGTACATAATGTGGTTGGTGTGGAGGGGATTGCAGCATTAGTGCGGCAGGCAGCGTATAATGCTGATTTGAATAATCTTAAAAATGTCAGTTTCTTTCAGCATAATCTGGAAGAAGAGGTGTCGCGCCAGCCGTGGGCGGCACAGGGATTTAACAAGGTATTACTCGATCCGGCACGCGCCGGGGCTGCGGGCGTAATGGCGCATGTGGTTAAACTTGCACCAGATCGTGTGGTCTATGTTTCGTGTAATCCCACCACACTCGCCCGCGACAGCCAGACATTGCTGTCGGCAGGCTACCAATTGGAAAGGGTCGCGATGCTGGATATGTTCCCACATACCCGTCATCTCGAATCCATGGTGCTGTTCAGAAAAACATAAGCGATGTATGTCGTTGTGCAGGAGAGGTTATGGTTGCGGTCAGAAGTGCGCATTTAAATACTGAGGGGGATTTCGCCCTCGACCAGTGGATCGCCAGTCTCGGTATTGCCAACCCGCAATCATGTCAACGTGTGGCCGAGACCTGGCGCTACTGTGAAGCGCAGACGCAGGGCCATCCTGACCAGTCGCTGCTGCTGTGGCGCGGTATTGAGATGGTTGAAATCCTCTCAATGCTCAGCATGGATATTGAAAGCCTGTGTGCGGCGCTGATTTTCCCGCTGGCTAACGATGAAGTGGTGAGCGAAGAGGAGCTGGAAACCGCCGTCGGCAAAGGCATTGTTTCGCTGGTACACGGCGTGCGCGATATGGACGCCATCCGCCAGCTGAAAGCGATCCACAACGACTCCATGGCCTCTGAACAGGTGGATAATGTCCGCCGCATGCTGCTGGCGATGGTGGAAGATTTCCGCTGCGTAGTGCTGAAGCTGGCTGAACGCATCATGAACCTGCGCGAAATGAAAGATGCGCCGGAAGATGAGCGGGTACTGGCCGCCAAAGAGAGCACCAATATCTATGCGCCACTGGCCAACCGTCTCGGTATTGGTCAGCTCAAATGGGAGCTGGAAGATTACTGCTTCCGCTACCTGCATCCCGACGAATATAAGCGCATCGCCAAATTACTGCATGAGCGGCGTATTGACCGTGAGCAGTACATCGAGAACTTTGTCAGCAATCTGCGCAGAGAGATGGTCAAAGAGGGCGTGCGCGCCGAAGTCTATGGCCGTCCGAAACATATCTACAGCATCTGGCGCAAGATGCAGAAAAAATCGCTGGCCTTTGATGAGCTGTTTGACGTGCGGGCGGTGCGCATCGTCGCCGATCGCCTGCAGGATTGCTACGGTGCGCTGGGTACGGTGCATACGCTCTATCGCCATCTGCCCAGCGAGTTCGATGACTACGTCGCCAACCCCAAACCCAACGGCTACCAGTCGATTCATACGGTGGTGTTAGGGCCGCAGGGCAAAACGGTGGAGATCCAGATCCGTACCCGCCAGATGCATGAAGATGCCGAGCTGGGCGTAGCGGCGCACTGGAAATATAAAGAGGGGCCAACTTCCAGCAGTGCACGTGGCGCGGCCGGTCATGAAGAGCGGATCGCCTGGCTGCGTAAGCTGATCAGCTGGCAGGAAGAGATGGCGGACTCCGGCGAACTGCTGGAAGAGGTCCGCAGTCAGGTGTTTGATGACCGCGTCTACGTCTTTACCCCGAAAGGCGACGTGGTGGATCTGCCTGCCGGATCGACGCCGCTCGACTTTGCCTATCATATTCACAGCGACATCGGTCACCGCTGCATCGGCGCGAAAATCGGTGGCCGCATCGTGCCGTTCACCTACCAGCTGCAGATGGGCGATCAGGTTGAGGTGATCACCCAGAAGCAGCCGAACCCGAGCCGCGACTGGCTCAATCCGAACCTGGGCTACATCACCACCAACCGTGGACGCTCGAAAATCCACAACTGGTTCCGCAAGCAGGATCGCGATAAGAATATTATCGCCGGACGGCAGATTCTGGATAACGAACTGAATCAGCTGGATATCAGCCTGCGTGAAGCCGAAAAACTGCTGCTGCCGCGCTATAACGTGACCTCTCTTGAAGAGCTGCTGGCGGCCATTGGCGGCGGCGATATTCGTCTTAACCAGATGGTTAACTTCCTGCAGGCGAAGCTGAACAAGCCGAGCGCCGAAGAGGAAGATCGCGAAGCGTTGCGCCAGCTGACCCAGAAATCGTACGCTCCTTCTTCACGCAAAGAGAGCGGACGCGTCGTCGTGGAGGGCGTGGGCAACCTGATGCACCACATTGCCCGCTGCTGCCAGCCGATTCCTGGGGATGATATTGTCGGCTTCATCACCCAGGGGCGCGGCATCTCTATTCACCGCGCCGACTGCGACCAGCTGGCTGAACTCATTTCACATGCGCCGGAACGTATCGTCGATGCGGTGTGGGGCGAAAGCTACTCCAGCGGCTACTCGCTGGTGGTGCGCGTGACCGCCAACGATCGCAGCGGCTTACTGCGCGACATCACGACTATTCTCGCCAACGAGAAAGTGAATGTCCTGGGCGTCTCAAGCCGCAGCGACACCAAAAAACAGCTGGCGACCATCGATATGGATATTGAGATCTACAACCATCAGGTACTGGGACGTGTCCTGGCGCGGCTGAACCAGGTCTCTGATATCATTGACGCCCGTCGCCTGCACTGATATTCAGTCAGGCACTGAGGCAACCGGCAGCAGGAGGTTGCGCAGGCGTTTTCTGCACCACCAGACACGGCAGGACGCGGTGAATAGCGTCCTGCCGTGTTGTAATGCTTTGCCTCTTCGCCCGTTGCCTGTCATCTCACTCATCAAGGATCCTCCTGAATGAACGCTATTGAGCGCCTGCTTGGCATAATGAAAACCCTGCGCGATCCACAACATGGTTGTCCGTGGGATCGTGAACAGACCTTCGCTACCATCGCGCCCTATACGCTGGAAGAGACCTACGAAGTGCTGGACGCCATCCAGCGTGAAGATTTTGACGATCTGCGCGGTGAGCTGGGCGATCTGCTGTTCCAGGTTGTGTTCTATGCTCAGATGGCCAGCGAACAGGATCGCTTTAATTTTGAGGATATCTGCCACGCAATCAGCGACAAGCTGGAGCGCCGTCATCCGCACATTTTCGGCGATGCCACGGCAGAAACCAGCAGCGAAGTGCTGAAAAACTGGGAAGCGATAAAAACTGCCGAACGGGCTGAGAAAGCCCAGCATTCGGCGCTGGATGATATCCCTAAGGCACTGCCCGCACTGATGCGCGCCCACAAGATTCAGAAGCGTTGTCACAATGTCGGATTCGACTGGACCACGCTGGGGCCGGTGGTGGCCAAGGTGCATGAAGAGATTGATGAAGTGATGCACGAAGCGCAGCAGAGCGTAGTGGACGGTGAGAAGCTGGAAGAGGAGATTGGCGACCTGCTGTTTGCTACGGTTAATCTGTCACGCCATCTTGGCAGCAAAGCGGAAACTGCCTTGCAAAAGGCCAATGACAAGTTTGAGCGTCGGTTCCGCGAAGTCGAAGCGATCATCGCTGCACAGGGGTTAAGTATGCCGGGTGCCACGCTGGAGCAGATGGAAGCCGCCTGGCAGCAGGTGAAACAGGGCGAGAAGCGCTGATTATTCCAGCGCTGTGCATAAAGACACCGCTTTCGCTTACTCGATTCAGCCTGACGGCAACTTTGTGACGCACGTCAACATTTTATTGGCAGCTATCGGCTATGTTAGCCGCAGCAATGCGTTGGAGGATGGCGGTGATTCATCAATTGTGGCTGATAGCGGTTTCCAGTATACTGTTTTCCCGTCCTGGTTATTCCACCGTCTTTAAACCTAAACTCTCAGGTTCAGCATGACAACGAATTATATTTTTGTGACCGGCGGGGTCGTTTCCTCTCTGGGTAAAGGCATTGCCGCAGCCTCCCTCGCAGCCATTCTTGAAGCTCGTGGTCTGAACGTGACCATCATGAAGCTGGACCCGTACATCAACGTGGATCCAGGTACCATGAGCCCGACGCAGCACGGTGAAGTTTTCGTCACTGATGACGGCGCTGAAACCGATCTCGATTTGGGTCACTACGAGCGCTTCATTCGCACTAAAATGTCGCGTCGTAACAACTTCACCACTGGCCGTATCTACTCAGAAGTCCTGCGCAAAGAGCGCCGTGGCGACTATCTGGGCGCAACCATTCAGGTTATTCCGCACATCACCAACGCCATCAAAGAACGCATTATTGAAGGCGGTGAAGGTCATGATGTGGTGCTGGTCGAAATCGGCGGCACGGTAGGGGATATCGAATCACTGCCGTTCCTGGAAGCGATTCGCCAGATGGCTGTTGATGTGGGCCGCGAACACACCATGTATATGCACCTGACGCTGGTGCCATATATGGCTGCGGCCGGCGAAGTGAAAACCAAACCGACCCAGCACTCGGTTAAAGAGCTGCTGTCGATTGGTATCCAGCCAGACGTGCTGATTTGCCGTTCTGACCGTGCCGTACCGGCCAACGAACGCGCTAAAATCGCGCTGTTCTGTAACGTTCCTGAGAAAGCGGTTATCTCGCTGAAAGACGTTGATTCCATATACAAAATTCCTGGCATGCTGAAATCGCAGGGTCTGGATGATTATATCTGCAAGCGCTTCAACCTGAATGCACCGGAAGCCAACCTGGCCGAGTGGGAGCAGGTGATCTACGAAGAAGCCAATCCGGGCGGTGAAGTCACCATCGGTATGGTGGGCAAGTATGTTGAATTGCCGGATGCCTACAAGTCGGTGATCGAAGCGCTGAAACATGGCGGCCTGAAAAATCGCGTCACCGTGAACATCAAACTGATCGATTCGCAGGATGTTGAATCACGCGGTGTCGAATTACTGAAAGATCTGGATGCGATTCTGATCCCTGGTGGCTTTGGTTACCGTGGCGTTGAAGGCAAGCTGATGACCGCGCAGTATGCACGTGAAAACAATGTGCCATACCTTGGCATCTGCCTGGGTATGCAGGTCGCGCTGATGGAGTTCGCCCGCAATGTTGCCGGGATGCCGGGCGCCAACTCCACGGAATTTGTGCCAGACTGTAAATACCCGGTGGTGGCGTTAATCACCGAATGGCGTGACGAAGATGGCAACGTCGAAGTCCGCAGCGAGCAGAGCGATCTGGGCGGCACCATGCGTCTGGGTAGCCAGCAGTGTCAGTTAACGCCGGGCAGCCAGGTTCGCCAGCTCTACGGCTCTGACACCATCGTTGAGCGTCATCGCCACCGCTATGAAGTGAACAATATGCTGTTAAAGCAGATTGAAGCAGCCGGTCTGCGCGTAGCAGGTCGCTCTGGTGATGATCAACTGGTTGAGATTATCGAGCTCCCGAACCATCCGTGGTTTGTGGCTTGCCAGTTCCACCCTGAGTTTACCTCGACCCCACGCGACGGCCATCCGTTGTTTGCCGGCTTTGTTAAAGCCGCACATGAGCATCAGAAGCGTTTAGCGAAGTAAGTTTCACAGGCAGCGCGCGAACTTTTCGCGCGTTGCTTGTCATAGGATTGACTAACTTGTACTGAGGAAAATCGTAATGTCCAAAATCGTAAAAGTCATCGGTCGCGAAATTATCGACTCACGTGGTAACCCGACTGTTGAAGCTGAAGTGCATCTGGAAGGCGGTTTCGTAGGCCTGGCCGCTGCGCCATCAGGTGCCTCTACCGGTTCACGCGAAGCGCTGGAACTGCGTGACGGTGACAAATCACGTTATCTGGGCAAAGGCGTAACCAAAGCCGTTGCTGCAGTAAACGGTCCGATTGCTGAAGCGGTAAAAGGCAAAGACGCGAAAGATCAGGCGAACATCGATAAGATCATGATCGACCTGGACGGTACTGAGAACAAATCTAAATTCGGTGCTAACGCCATTCTGGCCGTTTCACTGGCAGCGGCTAAAGCTGCTGCAGCCTCTAAAGGTCAGCCGCTGTATGAGCACATCGCTGAACTGAACGGCACCCCAGGCAAATACTCTATGCCACTGCCAATGATGAACATCATCAACGGCGGCGAACATGCCGACAACAACGTCGATATCCAGGAATTCATGATCCAGCCAGTTGGCGCTGCGAACCTGAAAGAAGCCATCCGTATGGGTTCTGAAGTGTTCCACAACCTGGCTAAAGTGCTGAAAAGCAAAGGCATGAGCACTGCAGTCGGTGACGAAGGCGGCTATGCACCAAACCTGGGTTCCAACGCTGAAGCACTGGCTGTTATCGCTGAAGCGGTAAAAGCATCAGGCTACGAGCTGGGCAAAGACATCACCCTGGCGATGGACTGTGCGGCATCTGAGTTCTACAAAGATGGCAAATACGTTCTGGCCGGTGAAGGCGGTAAAGCGTTCACCTCTGAAGAGTTCACCCACTTCCTGGAAGATCTGACTAAACAGTATCCGATCGTTTCTATCGAAGATGGCCTGGACGAATCTGACTGGGATGGCTTCGCTTACCAGACCAAAGTCCTGGGCGACAAAATCCAGCTGGTGGGTGACGATCTGTTCGTAACCAACACCAAAATCCTGAAAGAAGGTATCGATAAAGGTATCGCTAACTCCATTCTGATCAAATTCAACCAGATCGGTTCTCTGACCGAAACCCTGGCTGCGATCAAAATGGCGAAAGACGCGGGCTACACTGCCGTGATCTCTCACCGTTCAGGCGAAACCGAAGATGCGACCATCGCTGACCTGGCGGTAGGTACTGCAGCGGGCCAGATCAAAACCGGTTCAATGAGCCGTTCTGACCGTGTTGCTAAGTACAACCAGCTGATCCGTATCGAAGAAGCGCTGGGTTCTAAAGCGCCATTCAACGGCCTGAAAGAAGTTAAAGGTCAGTAACGACCTGTGCAGATGTCGCGTAAAGCGACATCGCATAGCCTGAAAGCCCCGCCATGTGCGGGGCTTTTGCTTTTTCGTGTCGCGCAGCTGTTGTTGTGCGGCACACGCTGGCATAATCAGCGCCCCGATTTATCCAGGCGAGTAAAAAATGTTCTACCCGATTAACGAAATGTTCCAGACACTGCAGGGCGAAGGTTATTACACCGGTGTGCCTGCCATTTTCATTCGTTTGCAGGGATGCCCGGTTGGCTGTAGCTGGTGCGATACCAAACACACCTGGGAAAAGCGGACAGATCGTGAAACGTCGCTGGGCGATATTTTGATCAAAACGGTGGAAAGCGACGCCTGGGGTGATGCCGACGCGGCGACCTTGCTTGCTGCCATTGCGCAGCAGGGCTGGACGGCGCGTCATGTGGTGATCACCGGCGGTGAACCGGCGATTTACGACCTGCGTCCGTTAACCACTGCGCTGGAGCAGCACGGTTTCCAGTGCCAGATTGAGACCAGCGGCACCCACGAGATTCACTGTTCCGAACAAACCTGGGTGACCGTTTCCCCGAAGGTCAATATGCGCGGCGGCTACGATGTTCTGCCCCAGGCGCTGAGCCGGGCCGATGAAATCAAACATCCGGTGGCGCGCGAACGTGATGTGGAAGCGCTGGATCTGCTTCTGGCAGGCATTGAGGACACCAAAGCCCGTATCATCGCCCTGCAGCCGATCAGCCGCAAAGATGATGCAACCCGACTCTGTATTGAGACCTGCATTGCCCGTAACTGGCGTCTGTCGATGCAGACCCATAAATATCTCAATATCGCCTGATAAAGCAGCAGCTGGATCCGCTAACCACAGGGAAGCGTTGAGCGTCAGGGGCGGGGTGGAGAGAAGAGCAGCGTCGGATCGAAGGGTTCGATCCGACAGGCTTAGCCGCGGTAAACGCAGCCTGCAGTGCAGGTTTCTTTGATCATTACCGCACTTAACAGCGGCAGTTGCGGCTTCATCTGATCCCAGATCCATTTCGCCAGCACTTCGCTGGTGGGATTCTCCAGGCCAGGAATATCATTCAGATAGTAGTGGTCCAGCCGGTTGTAAAGGGGCTTAAACGCCGCCTTCAGTTCAGCAAAATCCATAACCCAGCCGGTATGCGCATCCACTTCGCCGGTAATCTCCAGACGAACCAGGAACGAATGACCGTGCAGACGGCCACATTTATGTCCGGCCGGCACATTCGGTAGATGGTGAGCGGCTTCGAACTGGAACTCTTTAAACAAGGTGGTAGACATAGTGGTTCTCAGACATTAAAAAACCGCTAAATTCTACCTGATTACCGCTTTTTTCGCACCCGCACCGCACAAAGCGATCCTTTTCTGAACGGAACAGGCGCTGGCTTCCAGCTAATTAACTGATATATCACTGCTTTGCTTACCACTTTTACCGATTATTTCTACCTGGAAAACCATTTAGTCATTTTGGTTATTTGATATGTCGAAGGTGTATTTAATCGTTAATATACGGACCGGTAACCTACGCACTCTTCCGCCATTTTACGGTCCGGACTTCTGATACTGGAATTTTTAACGCGATGACGACTCAGGCACCTGGTTCAATGCTTCCGCTCTCCCCGGAACAACTCGCCCGCTTACAGGCGGCGACGACAGATTATTCCCCGACTCAACTGGCGTGGCTGTCAGGCTATTTCTGGGGCCGGGTAGAACAGACGCCGGGTAGCGCCGTCGCCAGCACTGCATCTGCTCCGGCTCCGGCCGAAGCGCCCGCCATTACGCTGCTTTCCGCCTCCCAGACCGGCAATGCCCGTCGTCTGGCTGAGCAGTTGCGTGATGACCTGCTGGCCGCGAAGCTGAACGTAAACCTGGTGAATGCCGGTGATTACAAGTTCAAACAGATTGGCCAGGAAAAAATGCTGGTGGTTGTGACCTCCACCCAGGGCGAAGGCGAACCACCGGAAGAGGCGGTGGCGCTGCATAAATTCCTGATGTCGAAAAAGGCACCGAAAATGGAGGGTGCCGCCTTCGCGGTGTTTGGCCTGGGCGACACCTCCTATGAATTCTTCAGTCAGGCGGGTAAAGATTTTGACAGCCGACTGGCGGAGCTGGGCGGCGAGCGTCTCCTGGATCGCGTTGATGCGGATGTTGAGTATGCGGAGCAGGCCAGCGCCTGGCGCAGTGCGCTGACTGAGATCCTCAAACAGCGCGTTCCCACCGAATCCCCTGCGCAGGCTGCGGCGACAGCAGCAGGCAGCGTCAATGAAGTGACCACCAGCCCCTATACTAAAGAGTCACCGCTCAGCGCCAGTCTGGCAGTGAATCAGAAAATCACCGGACGTGACTCAGACAAAGATGTGCGCCATATCGAAATCGATCTGGGCGACTCCGGTCTGCGCTACCAGCCTGGCGATGCGCTGGGCATCTGGTATGAAAACGACGCGGCTTTAGTCAGCGAACTGCTGGAGCTGGTCTGGCTGAAAGGCAATGAGCCGGTAGAGATTCAGGGGAAAACCCTGCCGCTGGCTGAGGCATTGCAGAAACATTTCGAGCTGACGGTGAATACGGCGCAGATCGTTGCGCAGTATGCCCAGCTGTCACGCAACGCGGAGTTGCTCTCACTGGTGGATGATAAAGCCAGGCTGCAGCACTATGCGCAGCACTATCCGATTGTGGATATGGTGCGTCTGGCACCGTCTGAACTCAGCGCTGAACAGCTGACCGGACTGCTGCGACCGCTGACGCCACGACTCTACTCTATCGCCTCTTCGCAGGCTGAAACCGATACCGAAGTCCACATCACCGTGGGTGCCGTGCGCTTTGATATTGAAGGTCGTCAGCGCGGCGGCGGGGCATCAACCTGGCTGGCCGATCGCATAGAAGAAGAGGGCGAAGTACGTATCTTCATCGAGCACAACGACAATTTCCGCCTGCCGGCTAATCCGGATGCGCCAGTGATCATGATTGGCCCGGGCACCGGCATCGCGCCGTTCCGTGCCTTTATGCAGCAGCGCGACAACGACGGTGCCAGCGGCAAAAACTGGCTATTCTTTGGTAATCCACACTTCACCGACGATTTTCTTTATCAGGTGGAGTGGCAGAAATATGTTAAGGATGGTCTGCTGACCCATATCGACCTCGCCTGGTCACGCGATCAGGCAGAGAAGATTTACGTACAGGATAAGATCCGCGCGAAAGGGGCCGAAGTGTGGCGCTGGATTGAAGAGGGCGCGCATCTTTATGTCTGTGGCGACGCGAATCGTATGGCAAAAGACGTCGAGCAGGCATTGCTGGATGTGGTGGTCGAACACGGCGGAATGGATCGTGAAACGGCCGACGAATTTTTAAGTGAGCTGCGCATTGAGCGCCGTTATCAGCGAGACGTTTACTAATGAGCGATAAACACCCTGGACCGCTGGTTGTCGAAGGCAAATTAGCCGACGCTGAGCGTCTGAAGAAGCAGAGCAACTATCTGCGCGGCACCATTAAAGAAGATCTGGAAGAGGGGCTGACCGGCGGTTTTACCGGCGACAACTTCCTGCTGATCCGTTTTCACGGCATGTACCAGCAGGACGATCGCGATATTCGTGCCGAACGTGCGGAGCAGAAGCTGGAGCCGCGCCACGCTATGATGCTGCGTTGCCGGTTGCCGGGCGGCATCATTACGCCGACCCAGTGGCTGGCCATCGACAAATTTGCCACCGATAAAACCATTTATGGCAGCATCCGTCTGACTAACCGTCAGACCTTCCAGTTTCACGGCATTCTGAAGAAAAACGTCAAGCCGACGCATCAGATGCTGCATGAAGTGGGGCTGGATGCGCTGGCGACCGCCAATGACGTCAACCGTAACGTACTCTGTACCTCGAACCCGGTGGAGTCGGCGCTGCATCAGGAAGCGTATGAGTGGGCGAAGAAACTCTCTGAGCATCTGCTGCCACGCACCCGTGCCTATGCGGAGATCTGGTGGGATAAGGAAAAAGTCGCCACCACCGACGAAGAGCCAATCCTCGGTGAAACGTATCTGCCGCGTAAATTCAAAACTACCGTGGTGATCCCGCCGCATAACGATGTGGATCTGCACGCCAACGATCTGAACTTTGTCGCCGTCGCCGAGCACGGCAAGTTGGTGGGCTTTAACCTGCTGGTGGGTGGCGGGCTGTCGATTGAACACGGTAACAAAGCGACCTATGCGCGCACCGCCAGCGAGTTTGGCTATTTCCCGGTGGAGAAGATCCTCGACGTCGCCGAGGCGGTGGTTACTACCCAGCGCGACTGGGGTAACCGTACCGACCGTAAAAACGCCAAAACCAAGTACACCCTGGAACGCGTTGGCGTCGAGACTTTTAAAGCAGAAGTTGAAAAGCGGGCAGGCGTGACGTTTGAGCCGATCCGGCCCTATGAGTTCACCACCCGTGGCGATCGTATTGGCTGGATTAAAGGCATCGATAACAAATGGCACCTGACGCTGTTTATCGAAAATGGTCGCCTGCTCGACTATCCGGGCCGACCACTGAAAATCGGTATTGCTGAAATTGCGAAAATCCATCAGGGCGATTTCCGCCTGACCGCTAACCAGAATCTGATTGTGGCGGGCGTGCCGGAAAGCGAAAAAGCGCAGATTGAAGCGATCGCGCGCGAACATGGTCTGATGGATCACGTTACGCCACAGCGCGAAAACTCGATGGCCTGCGTGGCGTTCCCGACCTGTCCGCTGGCGATGGCAGAAGCCGAGCGCTTCCTGCCAGCCTTTGTGACCAAAGTGGAAGGGATCATGCATGCGCATGGCGTTGGTGATGAGCACATAGTGTTACGCGTTACCGGTTGTCCCAACGGCTGTGGCCGTGCCATGCTGGCTGAGCTGGGTCTGGTGGGTAAAGCGCCAGGTCGATACAACCTGCATCTGGGCGGAAACCGCAGCGGAACGCGTATTCCCCGCATGTACCGTGAAAACATTAACGAAAGCGAAATTCTCGCCACCATTGATGAGCTGGTGGGACGCTGGGCCACTGAGCGCCAGGCTGCTGAAGGCTTTGGTGACTTCACCATCCGCGCGGGCATTGTTGCGCCGGTGCTGGACCCGGCACGCGATTTTTGGGAGGAAGCAAAATGAGTCAGCCTGACCTCGCAGCACTGAATGAGATGTCCAAAGTCCAGCGTGCTATGGCGCTGGCTGCGACCAATGCGCAGCTGGAGAAGTCATCAGCGGAAGAGCGGGTCAGCTGGGCGCTGGAGAATCTGCCGGGTGCCTATGTGCTCTCCTCCAGTTTCGGTATTCAGGCTGCGGTGTCGCTGCATCTGGTGACGCGTCAGCAGCCCGATATTCCGGTGATCCTGACCGACACCGGCTATCTGTTTCCCGAGACCTATCGTTTTATTGATGAGCTGGCGGACCAGCTCAATCTCAACCTTAAAGTGTTCCGCGCCGAAACCTCACCGGCCTGGCAGGAAGCGCGCTACGGCAAACTGTGGGAGCAGGGCGTCGAGGGGATTGAGAAATATAACGAGATCAACAAAGTCGAGCCGATGAATCGCGCCATTGAAACCCTGGGTGCGCAGACCTGGTTTGCCGGATTGCGCCGCGATCAGTCAGGCAGCCGGGCGAATCTGCCGGTGCTGGGCGTCCAGCGTGGCGTCTTTAAGCTGCTGCCGATTATCGACTGGGATAACCGCCAGATTCACCAATACCTGGAACAGCATAAGCTTAAGTACCATCCGCTGTGGGATGAAGGCTATCTTTCGGTTGGCGATACCCATACCACCCGTAAGTGGGAGCCGGGTATGGCAGAAGAAGAGACGCGCTTCTTCGGTCTCAAGCGCGAGTGTGGCCTGCACGAAGGCTAACGCAGGACTTCTCTCCCCGAACACAGGGAGGGAAGTTTTTCGCTGCAGTCAGGCGGGAAGCTAAACGCCTTTTAATCCGGCAAACGCCTCTGCTGCACGGATCACATACACTTTCGTCACCTCATACTGCGCCACGGCGACAAACGGATCTTGCATCCGGCTCTTCTCGTTCCATATCCCTGACCAGCAACATGCCGCCTGTGCGCGGATCTTTACGTCCCGCTGCAATAAAAAAGCCCGCGTCAAAATAGCGATCCAGCCATTCGATATGGGCGGCCAGCAGCGCTTCAACATCTTTTGCCGGACGAGCGTAATTCAGAAAGACCACGTATATGTCAGATCCTTACACTTTGGGATTGGTCAGTTCACTGATCAGCGGCAGCAGCACGCGGACGCTGTCGCGGGTTCGCAAGGCTATCTGGCCTGGCAGCCAGCGGTCGATATAGATCAGATTATCCAGGTCAGTCTGATGGCGGGTGACGCCATCAGGAAAGTGGTTGCTGCGATGACGCTGCAGCGCACCATCTTTGTTACCCAGCGTCCAGTTGCTGGCGGTCACATCCAGCAGCGGAAAGCCCGCCTTGTCGAAGGCATTAATACCGTCGATGTCTTTACGGTTCAGCTGATGAGTAGCGGCGGGAATGCCCTGCTGACGTGCCAGTAACAGAGCACGTTCGCTGGTCTGCTTGCGCACCGCCCGGGGCGTATTCATGCCGCTGTTAAAATAGAGACGATCGCCGGTAATCAGACTATTCAGATCGATGACCAGCAGGGTATTCTTCTTCTCACGCATGCTCATCCGCTCAACATAATCCTCCATGCCGTGCAAATCCGCTTCTCCGGCGCTCAGCGCGACAAAACGTATGCCGTAGTGCAGCGGTTTGCGGCTCAGCTGCTGCGCCAGCTCCAGCATCACGCCCAGACCCGATGCATTATCATCGACGCCCTGCAGGCGCAGGCCGCCCAGATTGTGCTGGGCCTGGCTGCTATTTTGCGGTGTCCAGGTATCCAGATGTGCCACGATCAGAATCTCCTGCGGCACGCTGCCTGCACGCGCGGCAATCACCGAGGTTGCCGTGAGTTTATGCCAGCGCGGCGTGCCGTCATCTTCGTGCCACTTATAGCCGGTCCTGAACTGGCGGGTATTGGTCTTATAACCCAGCGCAGTAAATTGCTGTTGCAGGTAGTCGGCTGCCATCAGCTCAGCCGGGCTGCCGCTCATCCGGCCAGGAAACAAGGTGGCGATATGCCGGACCTGCTGTTCGGCAAACTGACCAGGCGGAGTGGCCAGAGCCAGCGGAGAAATGAGTGCGCCAAATAAAATTGTCGCTACCCTCAAGCGGAGGGAACAAAACATAGTGCATCCTTTTTCATTATTCGGGAGCCATTCTGCATGGGGGCCAGGGCCAGCCATGCCGCGAACATTATATCCTTTTTGTCCCGTGACTTTGTTAGTGTAATCGGGCGCTGCCACAACCGAAGCGAGGAATGCGCAATTATCGCTGGCACTTATCTGCTTTTGCTTCCGCAGATGTGGCTTTCAATATGTGAGCCTGTTCACGAAAAAACCATTAAATTTCATCTGTTAAGACCAAATTGTTCTGTGCTTTGCGGAGCCGTTATTCCATTCGGTAACTACTCATTCCAATTCGTAATTTCATCTGGATAAACCCAGCGACGTATAGTCGCGTTAATACAAAGTTAAAACATCAGGGTTAACGTGGACTATTTGCCTCTTTTTGCCGATCTTTCTGGCCGCCCGGTTCTGGTTGTCGGCGGGGGAGATATCGCGGCGCGAAAAATTGAACTCCTGCGCCGCGCACGCGCACGCGTTCTGATCGCATCTCGTGAACTCTGCCCTGAACTTCAGGCACTGCTGGATAAGCAGGAGCTGGAGTGGCTGGCGACTGAGTTTGATCCGGCTCAGCTGGATGGCGTTTTCCTGGTGATTGCCGCCACCGACGACAACCATCTCAACACCCAGGTTTTTGAAGCCGCCAACGCGCGGCAGAAGCTGGTTAACGTGGTGGATGACCAGCCAAAATGCACCTTTATCTTCCCCTCGATTGTTGACCGCTCACCGCTGGTGGTAGCGATCTCCTCCAGCGGCACCGCACCGGTGCTGGCACGTATGCTGCGCGAAAAAATCGAAACGCTGCTGCCTGCAAGCCTGGGTCAGATGGCTGAAGTGGCCGGACTCTGGCGCGATAAAGTCAAACAGCGCTTCAGCCGCATGTCTGACCGTCGGCGCTTCTGGGAACGGGCTTTTGACGGCCGGTTTGCCAGTGAGATGTCAGCCGGTAATGTCGAAGAGGCGAAACGCACGCTGGACCGTGAGCTGCAGGAAGAGCCGACCCGTCAGGGCGAGATCTTTCTGGTGGGTGCCGGGCCGGGCGACAGCGGCCTGCTGACGCTGCGTGGCCTGCAGGTGATGCAGTTAGCCGATGTGGTGCTCTACGACCATCTGGTCAGCGAAGAGGTGCTGGACCTGGTGCGCCGCGATGCCGATCGCATCTGCGTCGGCAAACGGGCCAGCGCGCATACGTTGCCACAGGAAGAGATCAATCAGATGCTGGTTTCACTGGCACTGAAAGGCAAGCGGGTCGTGCGCCTCAAGGGCGGCGATCCCTTTATCTTTGGCCGCGGCGGCGAAGAGCTGCAGGCGGCTCAGCAGGCGGGTGTACCGTTCCAGGTGGTGCCGGGCGTCACCGCGGCAGCTGGTGCGACAGCCTATGCCGGTATTCCGCTGACCCACCGCGACTACGCGCAGAGCGTGATGTTTATTACCGGTCACTGCCGTCCCGATGGGGATGACATTGACTGGCCATCGCTGGCGCGCGCCCGTCAGACGCTGGCGATCTACATGGGAACCGTTAAAGCAGCTGCCATCAGCGAGGCGCTGATTCAGCATGGTCGCGCGCCATCAACACCGGTGGCGGTGATCAGTCGCGGCACCCGTCAGGATCAACAGGTGCTGACCGGCACCTTAGAACAACTAGAGGCGCTGGCCGCCTCGGCACCCACTCCGGCGCTGCTGGTGATCGGAGAAGTGGTTAATCTGCACGGGCAACTCGCCTGGTTTAAACATTCAGCACAGCAGGGGGCTCGCGAGTCCGCCGTTGTCAATCTGGCTTGAGGGAAAATCATGGACCAAAAACGACTCACTCATCTGCGTCAGCTGGAGGCGGAGAGTATCCACATCATTCGCGAAGTAGCAGCGGAGTTCAGCAATCCGGTGATGATGTACTCTATCGGCAAAGACTCTTCGGTCATGCTACATCTGGCGCGCAAAGCCTTCTACCCTGGCACGCTCCCCTTCCCGTTGCTGCATGTGGATACCGGCTGGAAATTCCGTGAAATGTACGAATTTCGCGACCGCACCGTGAAAGCGATGGGCGCAGAGTTGCTGGTTCACCGCAACCCGGAAGGCGTGGCGATGGGGATCAACCCCTTTGTTCACGGCAGTGCCAAACACACTGACATCATGAAAACCGAAGGGCTGAAGCAGGCGCTGAACAAATATGGTTTTGATGCGGCCTTTGGCGGTGCACGTCGTGATGAAGAGAAGTCACGCGCCAAAGAGCGTATCTACTCATTCCGTGATCGCTTCCATCGCTGGGATCCGAAAAACCAGCGTCCTGAGCTGTGGCACAACTACAACGGCCAGATCAACAAAGGTGAAAGCATCCGCGTCTTCCCGCTGTCGAACTGGACTGAACTGGATATCTGGCAATACATCTTCCTGGAAAATATCGAGATCGTGCCGCTCTATCTCGCCGCACCGCGCCCGGTGCTGGAGCGTGATGGCATGCTGATGATGATCGATGACGATCGCATCAACCTGCAGCCGGGTGAAGAGATCACCGAACGGATGGTCCGTTTCCGTACGCTCGGCTGCTGGCCGCTGACCGGCGCGGTAGAGTCCGAGGCGCAGACGCTGCCGGAGATCATCGAAGAGATGCTGGTTTCCACCACCAGCGAGCGTCAGGGCCGCATGATCGATCGCGATCAGTCCGGTTCGATGGAACTGAAAAAACGTCAGGGTTATTTCTAAGGAGACGCCAGATGAATACCGTAATTGCACAACAGATTGCCGACCAGGGCGGCGTTGAAGCCTGGCTGACCACTCAACAGCACAAGAGCCTGCTGCGTTTTCTGACCTGCGGCAGCGTGGACGACGGAAAAAGTACCCTGATTGGGCGTCTGCTACACGACACCCGTCAGATCTATGAAGATCAGCTCTCATCGCTGCACAACGACAGCAAACGTCACGGCACCCAGGGCGAGAAGCTCGATCTGGCGCTGCTGGTGGATGGTCTGCAGGCTGAGCGTGAGCAGGGCATTACCATTGATGTGGCCTACCGCTACTTCTCGACCGAAAAGCGTAAATTTATTATCGCTGACACGCCGGGGCATGAGCAGTACACCCGTAACATGGCGACCGGCGCGTCAACCTGCGATCTGGCGATCCTGCTGATCGATGCGCGTAAAGGCGTGCTGGATCAGACCCGCCGCCACAGCTTTATCTCGACGCTGCTGGGGATCAAACACCTGGTGGTGGCGATCAATAAAATGGATCTGGTGGAGTACAACCAGGAGCGCTTCGAGCAGATTAAACAGGATTACCTCGACTTTGCTGCGCAACTGCCGGAAGACCTCGATATCCGCTTTGTGCCGATGTCGGCGCTGGAAGGGGATAACGTCGCCTCTGCCAGCCAGACCATGCCATGGTATAGCGGCCCGACGCTGCTGGATGTGCTGGAGACCGTGGAGCTGAAGCGCGTAGTCGATCACCAGCCGATGCGTTTCCCGGTGCAGTATGTCAACCGTCCGAACCTCGATTTTCGTGGCTATGCCGGTACCCTGGCGTCGGGCAGCGTGCAGGTAGGCCAGCGCGTTAAAGTGCTGCCCTCTGGCGTGGAGTCGACCATTGCCCGCATTGTGACCTTTGATGGCGATCTGCAGGAAGCGGGTGCAGGCGAAGCGATTACCCTGGTGCTGCAGGATGAGATTGATATCAGCCGTGGCGATCTGCTGGTGGATGCCAGCGAAGATCTGGCAGCGGTTCAGTCTGCCAGCGTTGACGTGGTCTGGATGGCAGAACAGCCGCTGCAGGCCGGTCAGAGCTATGACCTGAAAATCGCCGGTAAAAAAACCCGTGGCCGGGTAGAGAAGGTGCTGCATCAGGTCGAGATCAACTCGCTGGCGACGCGTCAGGTCGATACGCTGCCGCTGAACGGTATCGGTCGCATTGAGATCACCTTTGACGAACCGATGGTGCTCGACAGCTATCAGCAGAACCCGGTGACCGGCGGCATGATCTTTATCGATCGCCTGAGCAACGTCACCGTGGGTGCCGGCATGATCCATCAGCCAAACCATGATGCCCCGGTTAATACCGGCGAGTTCAGCGCGTTTGAGCTGGAACTGAATGCGCTGGTGCGCCGCCACTTCCCACACTGGAATGCGCGCGACCTGCTGGGCGGTCAGTAATGGCTCAGCACGACGATAACGTGGTGTGGCATGATCATCCGGTGACACGTGCCTCTCGCGAACAGCAGCATGGCCATCAGGGCGTGGTACTGTGGTTCACCGGGCTTTCGGGCTCAGGGAAATCCACCGTTGCCGGTGCGCTGGAGCAGGCGCTGCACCGCATCGGCGTCAGCACCTATCTGCTGGATGGTGACAATGTGCGTCACGGCCTCTGTCGTGACCTCGGTTTCAGCGATGATGACCGTAAAGAGAATATCCGTCGCGTCGGTGAAGTGGCGAAACTGATGGTGGATGCCGGACTCGTGGTGCTCACTGCCTTTATTTCGCCGCATCGCGCCGAGCGTCAGATGGTGCGCGATCTGCTGGAGCCGGGGCAGTTTATCGAGGTCTTTGTCGATACACCGTTAGCCGTGTGTGAAGCGCGTGACCCGAAAGGGTTGTACCGCAAAGCACGCGCCGGTGAACTGCGTAATTTCACCGGTATCGACAGCGTCTATGAGGCGCCCGAAAGCCCGGAAATCCAGCTGGATGGCGAACAATTGGTTACAAAACTGGCCGCCCAATTGTTAGACCTGCTGCGTGACCGCGATATCATCAGATCCTGAAGAGACAGCGGCAAATCGTTTCTGATTTGCCGCCCTCGCGCCAACAGGATGCCTATGCAGAACATTACCCCAATGCTCGCCCGAAAAGATGACTCCTCCCCGGATGAGCCGCGCTCATTGCTGCCGGGCGGCGTTATCGGCTTTCTCGCTTACTGGTGCGCGCTGGCGATTCCTTTCCTGCTGTTTGGCTCTAACACGCTGTTCTTCTTTCTTTATACCTGGCCATTCTTTCTGGCGCTGCTGCCGGTTGCGGTGGTCACGGGCATCGCGCTGAATACGCTGCTGAGTGGACAGTGGCTGTGGGCCGCGCTCGCCACGGTGATCATGGTGGTCACGCTCTTCTGGTTAATGTTCTCTTTTCTCTCTGGCTGGTAAGCCGTCATTGCGCCCGTGCTGATGTGCAAACGCATCGGCAGGTTACAAATCTTTTCCCGCCTGAATCGGTACTGATTCATATTTTGCGCAGACGCGCAGCAAAGCGCGCCATTTTCTCCGCTGGTGTGGAGTCCTGTGCAAAGTTATGGGATGATTGGGCCGTTTTTAGGGGGCGGGATGGGAAAACTGACGTTACTGTTATTGGTGCTGCTTGGCTGGCTGCAATATTCGTTGTGGCTGGGGAAAAATGGCATCCATGACTACACGCGTGTCAATGATGATGTCGCGGTGCAACAGGCAAACAATGCCAAACTGAAATCGCGAAACGATCAGCTGTTTGCCGAAATTGACGATCTCAATGGCGGCTCGGAAGCGATCGAGGAGCGTGCACGCAATGAACTGGGCATGATTAAGCCCGGTGAGACTTTCTATCGTCTGGTGCCTGACCAGAACAAACGCAACGCGCAACAAGCAGCGCAAAACCAACAACGATAAAACATGAACACTCTGGCCTCCCTTACGGATGTGATTGCCGTGGTGCCCGCTGCCGGGATCGGCAGCCGCATGCAGGCAACCTGTCCTAAGCAGTATCTGACGATTGGTCAGCACACCCTTCTGGAACACAGCATTGCGCGTCTGTTTTCCCATCCCGCTATCAAACAGGTGATTGTCGCCCTCAGCCCTGATGACCAGCACTTCGCTTCACTGCCGCTGGCACGCGATCCGCGCGTGCTCAGGGTGACAGGCGGAGAGACCCGCGCCGAATCGGTGCTGGCCGGATTGCAGGCCGCACAGGGTTCCGCCTGGGTGCTGGTCCATGATGCGGCGCGTCCCTGTCTGCATCCCGACGATCTCCAGCAACTGCTCAACGTGCGTGAACAGAGCCACGTTGGCGGGATTCTGGCCGCGCCAGTGCGTGACACCATGAAACGGGGCGAACCGGGCAAAGCCGCGGTGGCCCATACCGTAGAGCGCGACGATCTCTGGCACGCCTTAACGCCGCAATTTTTCCCTCATGCGCTGCTCACCGCCTGCCTGACGCGGGCGCTGGCAGAAGGCGCGACCATCACCGATGAAGCATCGGCGCTGGAGTATTGCGGTTACCACCCGCTGTTAGTCAGCGGACGCAGTGATAACATCAAAGTCACCCGGCCAGAAGATCTGGCGCTGGCGGCTTTTTATCTGAGTCAGATTCAATTAAAGGAGAGCGCATGATGCGTATCGGTCACGGTTTTGACGTTCACGCCTTTGGCGGAGAGGGTCCGTTAGTGATTGGCGGTGTGCGGATCCCGTTTGAGCAGGGTTTTATCGCCCATTCGGATGGCGATGTGGCGCTGCATGCGCTGACTGATGCGCTGCTGGGCGCAGTGGCGATGGGCGATATCGGCAAGCTGTTTCCTGACACCGATCCGGCCTTTAAAGGGGCAGACAGCCGGGGCCTGCTGCGTGAGGCCTGGCGCCGTATCGAAGCCAAAGGCTATCGCATCGGTAATGTCGACGTCACGATTATTGCTCAGGCACCGAAAATGCTGCCGCACGTGCCACAGATGCGGATCAACATTGCAGAAGATCTGGGTTGCCATATGGATGCGGTCAACGTCAAAGCGACCACCACCGAGAAGCTGGGCTTTACCGGGCGCGGCGAAGGCATCGCCTGTGAAGCGGTGGCGTTACTGCTGAAAGCTGACAGCCAATGATGCTCAATTACCTGCACGGCACACCTGCGGCCTCCGGCGTGATCAAAGCCAATCCGGAGGATTTCGTGGTGGTTGAAGATCTCGGTTATGGCGCGGATGGTGAAGGTGAGCACCTGCTGGTGCGCATCCGTAAAGTGGGGGCCAATACCCGCTTTGTGGCTGAGGCACTGGCTAAGTATCTCGGGATTCACCAGCGCGACATGAGTTATGCCGGAATGAAAGATCGCCATGCGGTGACGGAACAGACCCTCTGTTTTCGTCTGCCAGGTAATGCGATGCCCGATCTGCGCGGTTTTGCACTGGAAGGGGTTGAGATTCTGCAGGCGGTGCGCCACAAACGTAAGCTGCGCATCGGCGCACTGGCGGGGAATGCGTTCCGGTTGATCATCCGCCAGATCAGTGACCGTGATGCGGTTGAAACGCGTCTGGCGCAGATTCGCGATGCGGGCGTGCCGAACTATTTTGGTGAACAGCGCTTTGGTCGCGGCGGCAATAACCTGGTGATGGCAGAAAAGTGGGCGCGTAATGAGATCATTATTCGCGACCGCAACAAGCGCAGCCTGATGCTCTCTGCCGCGCGCAGTGCGCTGTTTAATCAGGTGACCAGTGCGCGTCTGCAACAGCAGGGTGGGCTGACTCAGGTGCTCAACGGCGATGCGTTGCAGCTGACCGGACGAGGCAGCTGGTTTGTTGCTCAGCCTGATGAACTGGCAGAGTCACAGCGCCGGGTTGATCAGCATGAGCTGCGCATCACCGCGCCGCTGCCGGGACGGGGCGAGCCTGGCCCGCAGGCTGATGCGCTGGCCTTTGAACAGCAGACGCTGGCTGATGAGACGCTGCTGCTGGGGCTGATTGAACGTGAGAAGGTCGATGCTGCACGCCGCGCCATGCTGGTGGTGCCGCGCGATATGCAGTGGAGCTGGTGGGATGATGTCACGCTGGAACTGGCATTCTGGCTGCCAGCGGGCAGCTTTGCCACCAGCGTGGTCCGGGAACTGCTGACCCACGCGGACTCGCCCGATCAGATTGATGAGTAATCTTCGCCGCAACCTGACCCGCAGTGTGGGTAATGTTGCGGCAAACCCCCACCGTCGTGTGATTTACGCCTACCACTTCCTTGCGCGCCTCGCTAGAATGCAAAAATCGCCGTCCATTCCTTACCTGTTGCCATGCCGTTAAAACAGGTTCCGTCACGGCGACCAGTCGAATAAAAAAAGGTCAGAACGAAATGCGGATATTGCTCAGTAACGATGACGGCATTCATGCGCCAGGCATTCAGACTCTGGCGAAAGCCCTGCGGCAGATTGCTGACGTGCAGGTTGTTGCCCCCGATCGTAACCGAAGCGGTGCCTCGAACTCATTAACGCTGGAAACGCCTCTGCGCACCTTTACCCATGAAAACGGCGATATCGCCGTCCAGATGGGGACGCCGACCGACTGCGTCTATCTGGGAGTGAATGCACTGATGCAGCCGCGTCCCGACATTGTGGTGTCGGGCATCAATGCCGGCCCCAATCTGGGCGATGATGTGATCTACTCCGGTACGGTGGCGGCGGCGATGGAAGGGCGACATCTTGGCTTGCCGGCTATCGCGGTTTCGCTCAACGGCCATCAGCACTACGCCACCGCGGCGGCCGTGACCTGCGCTCTCCTCAGGGCGCTGACGCATGAACCGCTGCGCACCGGCCGCATTCTTAACATCAACGTCCCCGATCTGCCGCTGTCTGAACTTAAAGGTATCCGCGTGACGCGCTGTGGCAGCCGACATCCGGCGGATCAGGTGATTGCGCAGCAGGATCCGCGTGGCAATACACTCTACTGGATTGGTCCGCCAGGCGAAAAACTGGATGCGGGCCCGGATACGGACTTCGCCGCCGTGGATCAGGGCTACGTCTCTGTCACCGCGCTGCATGTCGATTTAACGGCACACAGCGCGCAGAACGTGCTCAGTGACTGGCTGGCTAAAGCTGAGGTGAACCTGGCATGGTGAATCGGCGTATTGAGACGTTGCTGTCACAACTGCGTCAGCAGGGCATCGATGATGAAAACCTGCTGAAAGCCATCAGCGAGGTGCCGCGAGAACGTTTTATCGACGAAGCGTTCGAGCATAAAGCCTGGGACAATGTTGCCTTGCCCATCGGCTCCGGTCAGACGATATCACAGCCCTACATGGTCGCGCGGATGACCGCGCTGCTCGGGCTTAATCCGCATTCGCGTGTGCTGGAGATTGGTACGGGTTCAGGTTATCAGACGGCGATTCTTGCCCACCTGGTGGACCATGTTTATTCAGTGGAACGTATCAAAGGGCTGCAGTGGCAGGCCAAGCGCCGCCTGAAACAGCTGGATCTGCATAATGTCTCAACCCGTCATGGTGATGGCTGGCAGGGCTGGCCTTCACGTGGCCCTTTCGATGCCATCATCGTCACGGCAGCACCGCCTGAAATTCCGATTGCGCTGATAGCACAACTGGCAGAAGGCGGCATCATGGTGCTGCCGGTTGGCGAAGATCAGCAGGTACTGAAGCGCCTGCGTCGTCAGGGCGAAGAGGTGATGGAAGAGACCATCGAACCAGTGCGTTTTGTCCCGCTGGTGCAGGGCGATCTGGCCTGACCCTCTTCGTATTTCTTCACAACTGTTTCATAGCACCAGGTACCTGATGTTGTTACTATCCAGTTTATTCATCGAAAACGCAGATTTTATCGCGCCGCGCAGAGTATCCTGCTGGCAGATACAGTGAAACAGATAGATCAGAGTTGCCATCACGGGGGATTAATGAGCACGGGAAGCACACTTTTTCAGTTACGCCGTCTGGCGGCGCTTTCACTGGTAGGTTTTTGGCTGGCAGGCTGCAGCTCCAGCGACAACTCACAGGCACCCATCAGTCGCGTTGGCGATAATGGCGGCATGAACAATAGCCAGGCTGGAGCAGACTCGGCTTCAGGCGGCGTTCCTGCCACGCCAGCCCAGGGACAAATGTTAAGCAAAAATTCAGCATCCGCCCCCAGTAATGGTGGAATGATTAGTTCCAACATTAATGTTGAGACACAAAATGGCCGGATTGTTTACAATCGCAGTTATCAGAACATTCCTAAGGGTAGCTACTCCGGTGAAACTTATACCGTTAAGCGTGGCGACACCTTGTTTTACATTGCCTGGATTACTGGCAACGATTTCCGTGATTTAGCCCAGCGCAACAATGTTCCTGCGCCCTATGGCCTGAATGTCGGCCAGACTCTACAGATTGGCAATGGGTCGGGACAGCCGATTACCGGCGGCAATCCCATTACTGTTGCTGATGCAACGCAGGGCGGCGTCCCGGCGGCACCACAAATTAAATCTCCTGCTGTTGCACAGCAACCTGTTATTACGTATTCTGATGATTCAGGTAATTCGGGTGGCAGCAAAATGTTGCCTTCGAATGGAGCAAATGTTGCAACGACAACAGCTCCAGTCGTTACCGCACCCCCAACGGTTAGCAGTACAACCAACAGTTCAACGCCGGTCGGAAGCTGGCGCTGGCCGACTGACGGGAAGATTATCGATAACTTCTCTGCCGCCGAAGGTGGCAATAAAGGTATCGATATCGCCGGGACGCGCGGACAATCTGTGGTCGCCACTGCTTCAGGACGAGTGGTTTACGCAGGTAATGCACTCCGGGGTTACGGTAATTTAATCATCATTAAACACAACGATGATTACCTGAGCGCCTACGCCCACAACGATACAATGCTGGTTCGGGAACAACAGGAAGTTAAGGCGGGGCAAAAAATCGCTACCATGGGTAGCACCGGAACCAGTTCAGTAAGATTACACTTTGAAATTCGTTACAAGGGGAAATCCGTAAACCCGTTGCGTTATTTACCGCAGCGATAATCCGGCAGAACAAAACAGGTTTATGTTCTGCCCTGGAATCACGGGTAGGAGCCGCTTATGAGCCAGAATACGCTGAAAGTAAACGAGTTACATGAGAATGCGGAATTCGATGAGAACGGAGCTGAAATTTTTGACGAGAAGGCACTCGCTGAAAACGAAGCCAGTGATAGTGACGTAGCGGAAGAAGAGTTGCTATCACAGGGTGCGACGCAACGTGTGTTAGATGCGACGCAACTCTATCTCGGGGAGATTGGCTATTCTCCGTTGTTAACGGCAGAGGAAGAAGTTTTCTTCGCTCGCCGTGCATTGCGGGGTGATATCCCTTCCCGTCGCCGTATGATCGAAAGTAACTTACGCCTGGTGGTGAAAATCGCCCGTCGTTACAGCAATCGTGGTTTAGCCCTGCTGGACCTGATTGAAGAAGGTAACCTCGGCCTGATTCGCGCCGTAGAGAAATTTGACCCGGAGCGCGGGTTCCGTTTCTCTACGTACGCCACCTGGTGGATTCGTCAGACTATTGAACGGGCGATCATGAATCAAACCCGTACCATCCGTCTGCCGATTCATATTGTGAAAGAACTGAATGTTTATCTGCGTACTGCGCGTGAACTTTCCCACAAGCTCGACCATGAGCCGAGTGCGGAAGAGATCGCTGAGCAGCTGGATAAACCGGTTGATGACGTAAGCCGCATGTTACGTCTCAACGAACGCATTACCTCGGTTGATACGCCATTAGGCGGTGATTCTGAAAAAGCGCTGCTGGATATTCTGGCCGATGAGAAAGACAACGGCCCGGAAGACACCACGCAGGACGATGATATGAAACAAAGCATCGTTAAATGGCTGTTCGAACTGAACGCCAAGCAGCGTGAAGTGCTGGCACGTCGTTTCGGCCTGTTGGGCTATGAAGCGGCAACACTTGAGGATGTGGGTCGTGAAATCGGCTTAACCCGCGAGCGTGTACGCCAGATTCAGGTTGAAGGTTTACGCCGTCTGCGTGAAATCCTGCAGGCGCAGGGCCTCAGCATTGAAGCACTGTTTCGTGAATAATCGTTCGTAAACAGTAAATCTGAGTTTGAATGCGAAAAGCGATGGTGAAAACCATCGCTTTTTTTATGTCTGCAGAAAAGTGATTTGCGGGCGAGCAAGCCTCGCACCGCGCATTAACGCGGTGCGGCGTACTATCAGACCAGCGATTTCAGACGATAAATCCAGTCTAGCGCCTGACGCGGTGTCAGTGTATCGGGATCCAGCGCCTCAAGCGCCTCCATGGCAGGCGAGGTCTCTTCAACCAGCAGCGGCAGCTGAGAGCCATCGACCGTCGATGACGCGGAGTGGTTTGAAACGGTCTCAAGTTCCTTCAGCTTATTGCGTGCCCGCTTAATCACCTCTTTGGGCACCCCGGCCAGCGCCGCCACCGCCAGACCATAGCTCTTACTTGCCGCACCCTCCTGGACGCTGTGCATAAAGGCGATCGTGTCGCCATGCTCAACGGCATCCAGGTGGACGTTGACCACGCCTTCCATTTTTTCCGGCAGTGTTGTCAGCTCGAAGTAATGGGTGGCAAACAGCGTCATTGCCTTGATGCGGTTCGCCAGGTTTTCGGCGCAGGCCCAGGCCAGCGATAAACCGTCGTAGGTTGATGTTCCGCGTCCAATTTCATCCATCAGCACCAGGCTGTTTTCGGTGGCGTTGTGCAGAATGTTAGCGGTTTCTGTCATCTCAACCATAAAGGTTGAGCGTCCTGAGGCGAGATCGTCAGCGGCACCGACACGGGTAAAGATGCGATCCAGCGGGCCAATCAGCGTCTCATCGGCAGGAACAAAACTGCCAATCCATGCCATCAGCGCAATCAGTGCCGCCTGGCGCATATAGGTACTTTTACCGCCCATGTTGGGGCCGGTAATAATCAGCATTCTGCGCTGGGGTGCCAGTGACAATGGGTTGGCAATAAACGGCTCTTTCAGTACCTGTTCAACCACCGGATGGCGTCCGCCGCTGATTTTAATCCCGGCTTTATCCTGCAATACAGGGCGGCAATAGTTCAGGGACCAGGCGCGTTCTGCCAGGTTGCTTAACACATCCAGCTCTGCCAGCGCGGCGGCACTTAGCTGCAGCGCTTCAAGATGCGGCAGCAACTGATCGAACAGCGCCTCATACAGGCTTTTTTCCAGCGACAGCGCTTTACCTTTGGAGGTAAGTACTTTGTCTTCGTACTCTTTCAGCTCCGGAATGATATAGCGTTCAGCATTCTTCAGCGTCTGACGACGGACATAGTGCATCGGTACCTGATGGCTCTGTCCGCGGCTCACCTGAATGTAATAACCATGCACGCCGTTAAAGCCGACCTTCAGGGTATCCAGTCCCAGCTTCTCGCGTTCGCGGATCTCCAGCCGGTCAAGATAGTCAGTTGCGCCATCTGCCAGTGCACGCCACTCATCCAGCTCCGCGTTGTAGCCGGGCGCAATCACTCCGCCATCGCGGATCAGCACAGGCGGTGACTCAATCACCGCCTGTTCCAGCAGCTCACGTAACGCAGTGAACTCGCCCATCTGCGTGCGCAGCTTCTGCAACTGTGGCGCCTCAACATCGGCCAGCAGCTGGTTCAGTTCCGGCAGTTGCTGAAACGCATGACGCATGCGAGCCAGATCGCGCGGACGTGCGGTGCGCAGGGCCAGGCGAGCCAGGATCCGCTCCAGATCCCCGACCTGACGCAGCACCGGTTGCAGCACTTCGCTGAGATTTTGCAGCTCAGCAATCGACTCCTGACGCTGGTTAATGATGCGCGCATCGCGCAGCGGCATATGCAGCCAGCGTTTCAGCATCCGGCTACCCATCGGGGTGACCGTTTTATCCAGCACAGCCGCTAAGGTGTTGTCAGTGCCGCCTGCCAGGTTCTGGGTGATCTCCAGATTACGTCGGGTGGCAGCATCCATGATGATGCTGTCCTGCTGCCGCTCCATGCTCAGCGATCGGATGTGGGGCAGCGTGGTGCGCTGGGTATCTTTGACATACTGCAGCAGGCAGCCCGCCGCGCTCAGTCCGAGGTGCGCGTTCTCCACGCCGAAGCCATTAAGATCGCGGGTACCGAACTGCAGGTTCAGCTGCTGGCGCGCGGTGTCGATCTCAAACTCCCACAGCGGACGGCGTCGCAGGCCGCGTCGCTGATCGATCAGTGACATCGCCTGAAAATCTTCAGGGTAGAGCAGCTCCGCCGGATTGGTGCGCTGCAGTTCTGCCGCCATGGTTTCAGCATCGGCAGGTTCGCTGAGGCGAAAACGGCCTGAGCTGATATCCAGCGTGGCGTAGCCAAAACCGCGCGGGCTTTGCACAATCGCTGCCAGCAGATTGTCGTGTCGCTCCTGCAACAGCGCCTCATCACTGATGGTACCTGGGGTAACGATGCGCACCACTTTGCGTTCAACCGGGCCTTTGCTCAGCGCCGGATCGCCTATCTGCTCGCAGATGGCAACGGATTCGCCCAGCTGCACCAGTTTAGCCAGGTAACCTTCAACCGCATGATAGGGCACTCCGGCCATCGGAATCGGTTCGCCTGCTGACGCACCGCGTTTGGTGAGTGAAATCTCCAGCAGCTGCGAGGCACGTTTTGCGTCGTCATAAAACAGCTCGTAGAAGTCACCCATACGGTAAAACAGCAGAATGTCAGGATGCTCCGCCTTGAGGCGCAGGTACTGCTGCATCATCGGCGTATGGGAAGGAAAGTCCTTTTCGGTTGGCTCTTGCATAAGGTTTTAGCTCATCTTTAATGCGGTAAATTTCTGGCGGTCAACGCCCATGAAACCGAAAGGGATTCCAGGCGCGCAGGATAATCAGATGATAACGAATAGGGCAGGGCATATGCCAGCCTGATGCATAACCGCGATCCTGACCGGGTGAAACCTGAAGGGCATCCTGGCAAATGTGGCGGCGGCTGGCGACAAAAAAGTGCCAGTTTTCATGACACTGATGCGGGGCTGCGAGGCGGCTCGCGATTTCTGCGGCAGTTTATGGCCGGCAGGACGGCTCTGCGCCGCATCGGGGAGGGGGAAAGGTCAGTGCAGCCCGTTCTGCAGCGCCCAGACGGCGGCTTCAAGTCGTGATTTAAGGTTCATCTTCTTCAGCAGATATTTAACGTGAACCTTGACCGTGCTTTCACTAATGGCCAGCTTGCGGGCAATCGCTTTATTGGTCATCCCGTCGCTGATCAGTTGCAGAATATCGCGTTCGCGCCGGGTCAGCTGATTGATGTCGCGCGTCTGAGCAGGCTGTGCTTCACGCAACCGGGCAACCAGAATCGGGGTCAGAGCCTCGCTCAGCACGATCTGACCGGCAGCAGCCTGATGCAGCGCTTTCAGTAAGGCTTCCGGTTCCATATCTTTCAGCAGATAACCATCAGCGCCGCGCTTCAGCGCGCTGACCACATCCTCTTCATTATCTGAAACGCTGAACACCACCACCCGGCCAGAAAGGGCTATCTCACGCAGCTGGGTCAGGGTATCCAGTCCGTTCAGACCTGGCATATTAAGATCAAGCAGGATCAGGTCGGGATCATGCTGCTGTGCCAGCGCCAGGCCATCAATACCATTACCCGCTTCGGCAACCACCTGCAGTCTTTCATCCAGCGCAATCAGCTGCTTCAGTCCATTGCGCAGCATGGGGTGGTCGTCGATCAATAAAAGCGTAAATTTCTCAGCTGTCACAATGGCTCCTGTTTCTGTCACATACGCCAGCCCTGAGGGGGGCGGAGAGCCTATCTTACCGGTGAAGCGGGGTCGCTATATACCCCCAATGGACTACTCCTTTATTTCCAGTCGTACACCCTTTTACAGAAGGCATTCGCAGCCGTGTTTAAACCCTATGATTAATAAGGGTTATCTGAAATCAGTCAACTACTTATCCGGGGTGAAGAGAGGGCGCCGTGCCTCTGTAACCTGCATTGCCGTTGATTTGTATCAAGCCCGACACCACGCCGGATGCGCAGGATACGCACAATTATTATTCTGCTGATGAGAGATTTATGACCCAATCCACCTCTTTGCAAACCCCGACGCGTGGCGCGTTAATTCAGGACTGGCAACCGGAAAACGACGCGTTCTGGCAGGCGCGTGGTAAACGTATCGCCAGCCGTAACCTGTGGATTTCTGTCTTCTGTCTGCTGCTGAGTTTCTGCGTCTGGATGCTGTTCAGCACCGTCGCGGTTAACCTGAATAAAGTTGGCTTTACCTTCAGCACTGAGCAGCTCTTTTTACTGACCGCGCTGCCGTCGGTTTCTGGCGCGTTGCTGCGTGTGCCTTACTCTTTTGTTATTCCCATCTTTGGGGGACGTCGCTGGACCGCCTTCAGCACCGGCATCCTGATCATTCCCTGCCTGTGGCTCGGCTTTGCCGTACAGGACAGCCAGACCTCATTCACCACTTTTATGGTGATTTCCCTGCTGTGCGGTTTTGGTGGCGCTAACTTTGCGTCGAGCATGGGCAATATCAGCTTCTTCTTTCCCAAAGCCCGTCAGGGCGGCGCGCTGGGCATCAACGGTGGCCTCGGTAACCTTGGCGTCAGCGTGATGCAGTTTGTCGCCCCGCTGGCGATCTCCTGTGCCATTTTTGGTTTTGCCGATGTGGGCCAGACCACCGTCACCGGCGACAGCATCTGGCTGGAAAATGCCTCCTGGATCTGGGTGCCATTCCTGGCGATCGGCACGCTGGCGGCCTGGTTCGGCATGAACGACCTGGCGGCGGCGAAATCTTCGCTGCGTGAGCAGTTGCCTGTGCTGAAACGTCCACACCTGTGGATCATGGCACTGCTCTATCTGGCCACCTTTGGCTCATTTATCGGTTTCTCTGCCGGTTTTGCCATGCTGACGAAGACGCAATTTCCTGATGTCGTGATCATGCATTACGCCTTTTTCGGCCCCTTAATTGGCGCGCTGGCTCGTTCAGCAGGCGGCATCATTTCTGACCGCTTCGGCGGTACCCGCGTCACGCTTGCCAACTACGTGATGATGGCGCTGTTTGCTGCGCTGCTGTTCCTCACCCTGCCGGGTGCCGGACATGATGGCTCGTTCGTCGCCTTCTTCGCCGTGTTTATGGGCCTGTTCCTGACGTCCGGTCTGGGCAGCGGCTCTACCTACCAGATGATTGCGGTGATCTTCCGCAAGCTGACGCTGGAACGTATTAAAGCCGGGGGCGGTGACGATGCGCTGGCACAGCGTGAAGCGGCAACAGAAACCTCTGCTGCGCTCGGCTTTATCTCCGCGATTGGCGCGTTGGGCGGTTTCTTTATTCCGCAGTCTTTTGGCCTGTCGCTCGCCATGACCGGTTCACCCGCCGGCGCGATGAAAATCTTCCTGGTCTTTTATCTCTGCTGCATCGCGGTGACCTGGCTGGTTTACGGCCGAAAAGCACGCGCCTGATAACGACAAAGCCGGTGTGGCGCACCGGCACAATTTCACTTTCTGTGTCGGGACAGATGCAGAATCAGCAATGTCACTCTAAGCCTTCAGGAGTATTCCGGATGAGCAAGTTTCTTGATCGGTTTCGCTATTTCAAACAGCTGGCCGAGCCCTTTTCCGGCCAGCATGGCCAGACCTTAAACAGCAACCGCGACTGGGAAGATGGCTATCGTAGCCGCTGGCAGCACGATAAAATCGTGCGCTCCACTCACGGTGTTAACTGTACCGGCTCATGCAGCTGGAAAATCTATGTCAAAAATGGACTGGTCACCTGGGAGACCCAGCAGACTGACTATCCGCGTACCCGTCCCGATCTGCCAAACCATGAGCCGCGAGGCTGTCCACGTGGTGCCAGCTACTCCTGGTATCTCTACAGCGCTAACCGCCTGAAATATCCGTTGATGCGCAAGAAGCTGATTCAGCTCTGGCGCGACGCGAAAGCGCAGCACAGCGACCCGGTGGACGCCTGGGCATCAATTATCAGTAATCCTGAAAAGGCCAAAAGCTACAAACAGGCGCGCGGACGCGGCGGCTTTGTCCGCTCCAGCTGGCAGGAAGTCAACGAGATGATCGCCGCCGCGAACATCTGCACCGCGAAAACCTACGGCCCTGACCGCATTATGGGATTCTCACCGATTCCGGCGATGTCGATGGTCTCTTACGCTGCAGGCGCACGTTACCTGTCACTGATTGGCGGAACCTGTCTGAGCTTCTACGACTGGTACTGCGATCTGCCGCCGGCCTCACCGATGACCTGGGGCGAGCAGACCGACGTGCCGGAATCGGCTGACTGGTACAACTCCTCCTACATTATTGCCTGGGGCTCTAACGTGCCGCAGACCCGAACCCCGGATGCGCACTTCTTTACAGAAGTCCGCTATAAAGGGACGAAAACTGTGGCGATCACGCCGGACTATGCTGAGGTCGCGAAGCTGTGTGACCAGTGGCTGAGTCCGAAGCAGGGCAGCGACAGCGCGATGGCGCTGGCGATGGGCCACGTGATGCTGAAAGAGTTTCATCTTGATCGCGAAGTTGGCTATTTCCGCGACTACGTGCGCCGTTATACCGATATGCCCATGCTGGTGCTGCTGGAACCTCGTGAGGGCGGTTTTTACGCCGCCGGCCGTCAGCTGCGCGCCAGCGATCTGGTGGACGGGCTGGGTCAGGAGAATAACCCTGAGTGGAAAACCGTCGCGATCAACGAGGCAACCGGGGAACTGACCGCGCCGCAGGGATCTATCGGCTTCCGCTGGGGCGAAAAAGGCAAATGGAACCTCGAGCAGCGTGATGGGGCGTCACATCAGGAAGTTGAACTGCAGCTCAGCCTGCTCGGCAGCCACGATGAGGTGGTCGAGGTCGGCTTCCCTTACTTCGGTGGCATTACCAGCGAGCATTTCAACAGCGTTGCGCTGGACGAAATCCTGCTGCATAAGCTGCCGGTGAAACGCCTGCAACTGGCGGATGGCAGTGAAGCGCTGGTCACCAGCGTCTACGATCTGACGCTGGCGAATTATGGTCTGGATCGCGGTCTGGATGATGCCAACTGCGCGCAAACCTACGACGACATCAAAGCGTACAGCCCGGCCTGGGCGGAGCAGATTACGGGTGTCTCCCGTCAGAACATCATTCGCATTGCCCGTGAATTTGCCGAAAACGCCGAGAAGACCCGCGGTCGTTCAATGATCATCGTCGGTGCCGGTATGAACCACTGGTATCACATGGACATGAACTATCGTGGCCTGATGAACATGCTGATTTTCTGCGGCTGCGTCGGTCAGAGCGGCGGTGGCTGGGCGCACTATGTCGGTCAGGAGAAACTCCGTCCGCAGACCGGCTGGACCCCGCTGGCCTTTGGCCTGGACTGGCAGCGTCCGCCACGTCAGATGAACAGCACTTCCTTCTTCTACAACCACTCCAGTCAGTGGCGCTATGAAACCCTGGCCACCAGCGAATTGCTCTCCCCGCTGGCGGATAAAAGTCGCTACAGCGGCAGCCTGATCGACCTTAACGTCCGTTCCGAACGTATGGGCTGGCTGCCTTCAGCGCCGCAGCTTAACGTCAACCCACTGCACATCGCGGCGCAGGCGAAAGCCGCCGGTCAGTCGCCGCTGGATTACACCGTGGAAAGTCTGAAGCAGGGCACCATGCGGTTTGCCGCTGAACAGCCGGACGATCCGCAGAACTTCCCGCGTAACCTGTTTGTCTGGCGCTCCAACCTGCTCGGCTCATCCGGTAAAGGGCATGAGTACATGCTGAAGTATCTGCTGGGCACGGAAAACGGCATTCAGGGCAAAGATTTAGGCCAGCAGGGCCGCGTGAAGCCGGAAGAGGTGGAGTGGCTGGATCAGGGCGCCGAAGGCAAACTGGATCTGGTGGTCACACTCGACTTCCGCATGTCGAGCACCTGTCTCTACTCCGATGTCGTGCTGCCAACGGCGACCTGGTATGAAAAGGACGATATGAATACCTCGGATATGCATCCGTTTATTCATCCGCTCTCGGCGGCCGTCGATCCTGCCTGGGACTCAAAAAGTGACTGGGAGATCTACAAAGGTATCGCCAAAGCCTTCTCCGATCTCTGCCCGGGTCATTTAGGCGTTGAAACGGACGTCGTTACTCTGCCGGTGTTGCATGACTCGCCCGCGGAACTGGCGCAGCCTTTTGAGGCGAAAGACTGGAAAAAAGGCGAATGCGACCTGATTCCGGGTAAAACCGCGCCACACATTATGGTGGTGGAGCGTGACTATCCGGCGACCTGGGAGCGCTTTACCTCGCTGGGACCGTTGCTGGATACCCTGGGTAACGGCGGCAAAGGTATCAGCTGGAACACCAGCAAAGAGGTCGATTTCCTCAAGCAGCTGAACTACGTCAAAGCGGATGGCCCGGCAGCGGGACGGCCGAATATCGACACGGCGATTGATGCGGCAGAAGTGATCCTGGCGCTGGCACCGGAGACCAATGGTCAGGTGGCGGTGAAAGCCTGGCAGGCGCTGGGCGTCATTACCGGGCGTGACCACACCCATCTGGCGCTCAATAAAGAAGATGAGAAGATCCGCTTCCGCGATATCCAGGCGCAGCCGCGCAAAATTATCTCCAGCCCGACCTGGTCAGGTCTGGAAGATGAACATGTCTCTTACAACGCCTGCTACACCAACGTTCATGAGCTGATCCCGTGGCGAACCCTGAGCGGCCGTCAGCAGCTCTATCAGGATCATGAGTGGATGCGCGCCTTTGGCGAGAGCCTGATGGTCTATCGTCCGCCAATCGATACCCGTGCGGCGAAGCCGTTGCTGAACAGCAAACCCAACGGTAACCCGGAGAAGGCGCTGAACTTCCTGACGCCACACCAGAAGTGGGGCATTCACTCCACCTACAGCGACAACCTGCTGATGCTGACGCTGTCGCGCGGCGGACCCATTGTCTGGATGAGTGAAGATGACGCCCGTGAGCTGGGTATTGTGGATAACGACTGGATCGAGGCGTTCAACGCCAACGGTGCGCTGACCGCACGTGCAGTAGTGAGCCAGCGTATCCCGGCGGGTATGACCATGATGTACCACGCGCAGGAACGTATCGTGAATATCCCTGGCTCGGAGATCACCAGCCAGCGCGGCGGGATCCATAACTCGGTGACGCGTACCTGCCCGAAACCGACCCATATGATCGGCGGTTATGCGCAGCTCTCCTGGGGCTTTAACTACTACGGCACCGTCGGCTCGAACCGCGATGAGTTCGTGGTAGTGAGAAAAATGAACAACGTTAACTGGTTAGATGGGGAAGGCAACGATGCCTGCCAGGGCAGCCAGCAGGAGGTAAAACCATGAAAATTCGTTCACAGGTCGGCATGGTGCTGAACCTCGACAAATGTATCGGCTGCCACACCTGCTCGGTAACCTGTAAAAACGTCTGGACCAGCCGCGAGGGCATGGAGTACGCCTGGTTTAACAACGTCGAAAGCAAGCCTGGCGTTGGCTATCCGCACGCCTGGGAAGATCAGCAGAAGTGGAAAGGCGGCTGGATCCGTAAGATCAACGGTAAGCTGGAGCCGCGCATGGGCAGTCGCATCGGCCTGCTGTCGAAGATCTTTGCCAACCCGGATGTGCCCGCGCTGGATGATTACTACGAACCGTTCGATTTTGATTATCAGCATCTGCACAATGCGCCCGCGGGTAAACATCAGCCGATTGCACGTCCGCGCTCGCTGATCACCGGTCAGCGGATGAAAAAGATCGAAAACGGCCCGAACTGGGAAGAGATCCTCGGCGGCGAGTTTGCCAAACGTTCACAGGATAAGAACTTCGATAATATACAGAAGGAGATTTACGGTCAGTTTGAGCACACCTTCATGATGTACCTGCCGCGCCTGTGTGAGCACTGCCTCAACCCGGCGTGTGTGGCGACCTGCCCAAGCGGCGCGATCTACAAGCGCGGCGAAGATGGCATTGTGCTAATCGACCAGGATAAATGTCGCGGCTGGCGGATGTGCCTCACCGGCTGTCCGTACAAGAAGATCTACTTCAACTGGAAAAGCGGCAAATCAGAAAAATGTATTTTCTGTTATCCGCGCATTGAAGCGGGCCAGCCCACTGTCTGTTCAGAAACCTGTGTCGGCCGTATCCGTTATCTCGGCGTGTTGCTCTATGACGCTGACCGCATTGAACAGGCGGCCGCAGCGGAAAACGAGAAAGATCTCTATCAGAGCCAGCTGGACATCTTCCTTGATCCCAACGATCCGGCGGTGATTGCGCAGGCGCTGAAAGATGGCGTTGCGCAGAGCGTGATCGACGCTGCACAGCGTTCACCGGTCTATAAAATGGCGATGGAGTGGAAGCTGGCGCTGCCACTTCACCCTGAATACCGCACGCTGCCAATGGTCTGGTATGTGCCACCACTGTCACCGATTCAGTCGGCGGTGGATGGCGGGGCGCTGGCGCACACCGGCGTGCTGCCGGATGTGGAAAGCCTGCGCATTCCGGTTGAATATCTGGCGAACCTGCTGACTGCAGGCGACACCGCACCGGTGCTGCTGGCACTGAAGCGGATGCTGGCGATGCGTCATTACAAACGCGCAGAAAGCGTGGACGGTGAGCATGATATCCGGGCGCTGGAGCAGGTCGGCCTGACCGAAGCGCAGGCGCAGGAGATGTACCGCTATCTTGCGATCGCGAACTATGAAGATCGCTTTGTGGTGCCCTCCAGCCATCGCGAACTGGCCCGTGAAGCCTTCCCGGAAAGCAAAGGCTGCGGCTTTAGCTTTGGCGATGGCTGTCACGGCAGCGACAGCAAATTCAACCTGTTCAACAGCCGCCGTATTGATGCCATCGACATCAGTAAGAAAACCATCCGTCCGGAGGATGCCTCATGATGACATTACGTATTCTTTCGCGGCTGCTGGACTACCCGGACGAGGCACTGTTTACCCACTCTTCCGACCTGATCGCGGCGCTGGAAGAAGCCAGCGAACTCAACCTGCAGCAGAGCGCACGGCTGGTGCGCTTTATCAATCAGCTCTGTGCCCGGCCACTGCTCGACGTACAGGCTGACTACTGCGAACTGTTTGATCGTGGCCGCGCCACCTCGCTGCTGCTGTTTGAACACGTGCACGGTGAATCACGCGATCGCGGTCAGGCGATGGTTGATCTGCTTGAACAGTATCGGGCCGATGGTCTGGAGCTGGACAGCAAAGAGCTGCCCGATTACCTGCCGCTCTACCTGGAATATCTCGCCTGTAAAAGCGATGAGGCCGCGCGTCAGGGACTGGACGACATCGTGCCGATCCTGGCCTTGCTGGCCGCGCGTCTGGAAGAGCGTCAGAGCCCCTACGCCGATCTCTTCACGGTGTTACTGACGCTGTCCGGTAGCGGGGTTGATCCCGCGGCCCTCAAGCCACAGGTGGCGCAGGAAGCGCGCGACGATACACCGGCAGCACTGGATGCTGTCTGGGAAGAGGAGCAGATTAAATTTCTTGGCGAACAGGGCTGCGCCTCGGCGCAGCAGGCGATGCATCAGCGTCGCTTCGCCGATGCGGTCGCGCCGCAGTATCTGGACATCGCCGCGGCGACGGCGCGTACCACAGGAGAATCAGCATGAGTTTTCTTAACACTTTCTTCTTCGATATTTACCCCTATCTCGCCGGAACGGTCTTCCTGGTGGGAAGCTGGCTGCGCTATGACTACGGGCAGTACAGCTGGCGGGCCGGTTCCAGTCAGATGCTGGACAAAAAAGGGATGCGTCTCGCCTCCAACCTGTTCCACATCGGCATCATCGGTATTTTCTTTGGCCACATCGTCGGGATGCTGACGCCGCACTGGATGTATGAATCCTTCCTGCCGATCGACGTGAAGCAGAAACTGGCAATGATTGCCGGCGGCCTGTTCGGTGCAATGACCCTGCTGGGCGGTGGATTGCTGCTGAAGCGTCGACTGACCAACCCACGGGTGCGGGCGACCAGTAGCGTCGGTGATATTCTGATCATGACCCTGCTGGTGGCTCAGGCGACGCTGGGCCTGCTGACCATTCCCTTCTCCGCCCAGCATATGGACGGCAGTGAGATGATGAAGCTGGTGGGCTGGGCGCAGGCGGTGGTGACCTTCCACGGTGGCGCTTCGCAGCATCTCGACGGCGTGGCGTTTATCTACCGCGTGCACATGGTGCTGGGAATGACGCTGTTCCTGCTTTTCCCGTTCTGCCGCCTGGTGCATATCTGGAGCGCGCCGGTTGAGTATCTGACCCGGCGTTATCAGCTGGTGAGAAACCGCCGCTAAATGCATGATGGCTGCGGGACAGAGAGAGCCCCGCAGCCATTTTAGCCCACGGCTGCCTTGACGTTTTTTTAAGATTTTGCCCTGTATGTCATTGCGCTGAACGTCTACTATTACCGCATCTGAAATTACCCCCTCGTTTATGGATAACCGATGCGTCTCAAGCTAGCCCTCCTTGCGTTCATCCCGCTTCTGGCCTCCTGCAGCAGCAAACCTGAAGTCCCGTCCCAGCAGAAGATGCTGGCTGCGCCACAGGGCGGTTTTTTACTGCAGCCGTCGCACAGCGGACAGGCGATGTTTGGCGACTTTGCCGGTAACCCGGCAGCAGAGCAATTTATCGATAAGATGGTGGAGAAGCATGACTTTGACCGTCAGCAACTGCACAACATCATCGGTCAGGCCAAACGACTGGATTATGTGCTGCGACTGATGGACCGTCAGGCACCAAGCTATACGCCAGCGCCAGGCCCTAATGGCGCCTGGATCCGCTATCGCAACAAGTTCATTACGCCCGATAACGTGCAAAATGGGGTGGCGTTCTGGAACCAGTATCAGGATGCCCTGCAACGCGCGCAGCAGGTCTATGGCGTGCCGCCGGAAATTATTGTCGGCATCATTGGCGTGGAAACCCGCTGGGGCCGCGTGATGGGGAAAACGCGGATTCTGGATGCGCTTGCGACCTTATCCTTTAACTATCCGCGACGCGCAGAGTACTTCAGCAGTGAGCTGGAAACTTTTCTGTTGATGTCGCGTAAAGAGCAGGATGACCCGCTGGCGCTGAAAGGCTCTTTTGCCGGGGCGATGGGCTATGGGCAGTTTATGCCGTCCTCTTACAATGATTATGCGGTTGATTTCAACGGTGACGGTCATGCAAACCTGTGGGATCCGGTGGATGCTATCGGCAGCGTGGCGCACTATTTCCAGAAGCATGGCTGGCGCAGCGGCGAAAACGTGGCTGTACCGGCCAGCGGTCAGGCACCGATGCTGGAAGATGGCTTCAAAACCCGTTACAGCGTGAGTATGCTGGCGGCGTCAGGATTGTCACCACAGGGCTCGCTGGACGGTAACGATCAGGTCAGTCTGTTACGCCTGGATTTGGGCACCAGCTATCAGTACTGGTACGGCTTACCCAATTTCTATGTCATTACCCGCTACAACCACAGTACCCATTATGCGATGGCGGTGTGGCAGTTGGGTGAGGCGGTGAGCAAGGCACGCCAGGGCGGTCTGTTATAAAGGCTATCCTTGTTAACTGTAAGGTTATATGATGACGCCCTTTTTCAGGTCACATAGCCACTGATATCTCTGGAGTCATTATGTCTTTACCTGCCTGCCCGGCTTGTCACGCCGATTACACCTGGCAAGATGGCGATAACCTTAACTGCCCCTCCTGCGGTCACATCTGGACCGAGGGAGAAGGTGACAGCAGCAATGCAACACTGGAAGTGCGTGATGCCAACGGCAATCTGCTGGCAGATGGCGACAGCGTCACGGTGATCAAAGATCTCAAGGTGAAGGGCAGTTCTTCATCGCTGAAGATCGGCACCAAAGTGAAAAGCATTCGTCTGGTTGAAGGGGACCACAACATCGATTGTAAAATCGACGGTTTTGGCCCAATGAAATTAAAATCTGAGTTTGTGAAAAAGAACTGAGATCAGGGGCGCAGGGATGCGCCCGCTTTCCTGCTTAGCTGAACAGCTTATCAATTGCGGCACACTGTTCCGCATTCAGCGTGCCACCGTAGTTTCGTGAGCTGCTGCTCATCGAGTCATAGCGCCGTGCCACGGCCGTTTTAATCGTCGTCACGAAATCATCTCCGATACCGTAAATCGCCATCAGACGGCCGATCTGCTGCTGCAGGCGCGTCAGCTCCGGCAGATTGCCACTTCGCCACGCCTTCATCATCTGCGCAAAGTACTCCGGCACAATATTATTCAGTCCTGAAATTACACCGGCACCGCCCGCCAGCAGGTTCGGGAGCAGGTACTCGTCATATCCCGACAGTACGGCGAAATCGCTACGCACCTTGCGTGTCTCTTCAATCATTGTCCGGTTATGCGACAGGCAATCTACCGTATCTTTAATGCCGGCGAAGTTGGGCAGCTTTGCAGCCAGGGCGGCAATCAGCGCGGGCGTCAGATCGCAGCCGGTGCGTGCCGGAAAGTTGTAGGCAAACCATTTACCATCCAGCTGTGCGTCCAGTGCTTCGAAGTAGTGCATCAGCTGGTTTTGCGTCTGGCCGTAATAGTAGGGTGGGAGCACCATCACCGCGTCAAAGTCATTTTTCCAGGCGGCTTCAGCCAGCTCCAGCATGTCAGGGATACAGGTTGCCGAGACGTTCGCCACCATCTTCAGCGATGACAAAGGTCTGGCTTCCTGAATCAGTTGTAAGCGTTCCTGCTGCGTCAGTGAGGCGAACTCGCCAATGCTGCCCATCACCAGTAAGGTATCGATACCGGAGTCATTGAGGCGGGAGAAATGTCGCCCGAGCGCATCAATATCGACCGCACCCTGCGCATTGAACGGGGTGACTGAAGGGCACCAGACACCGGCAAAGGGCGATTTTTCACTCATAAGCGACTCCTGAATCGGCTGTTAAAAAAATGAAACAGCGTTTTAACTTAATGGCTCCCGGCGGTCTCTGCCAGCGCATGATTCAAAAATGAGCAACGGGTCGCACTTTTTTCTCTTTCATCCGTCTCAGTAAGCGGATGCATCTGATAACTGAGCGAGAGGTCATAATGAAAGAGTGGGATCCTGTGCTGTACCGTAAGTTTGAAGCGGAACGAACCCGTCCAGCCCGTGAACTTCTGGCGCGCCTCAGCCTGGAACAGGTTGAGCAGGTGACCGATCTGGGATGCGGGCCCGGTAACAGCACCGAGCTGCTGGCCGATGCCTGGCCACTGGCGCAGATTACCGGGCTGGATAGTTCCGCCGCGATGTTAACTCAGGCCGCTGAACGTCTGCCGCACTGTCGTTTTGTCCAGGCGGACATCCGCAACTGGCAGGCGGATGTGCCGCAGCAGGTGGTCTACGCCAACGCGTCTCTGCAATGGCTGGATAATCACGCCACGCTGTTTCCCCATCTGGTCAGCCAGCTGGCGCCAGGTGGCGTGCTGGCGATCCAGATGCCTGATAACCTCAATGAGCCGTCACACCGGCTGATGCGTGAAGTGGCGGCAACGGATCGCTGGCGTTCACGCATCAATGCCGATGCCGCTGAACGTACACAGCTGCTTTCTACGGGCGAGTATTACGATCTGTTGACGCAGGCAGACTGTGAGGTGGATATCTGGCGTACTACCTATTATCACGTGATGGCCGATGCGCAGGCGATTATCAGCTGGCTGCAGGCGACCGGTTTACGGCCTTTCCTGGCAACGCTGGATGAGACCGAACAGACGGCGTTTCTGACCGATTATCATCAGCGTTTGTTCGCTGCTTATCCGGCTCAGGCCGATGGTCAGGTGTTGCTCGCCTTCCCACGTCTTTTCATGGTTGCGGTGAAAAATCGGTAAGCGCAGTGGAAAGCTGGCCGCAAAAACAGCCTAATAATGGTGAGTGACCTTGAAAAAGCGGTTTTTCTGCACCACCTTCAACCCACAGCCAAAGGGAGAGTCGCAATGGATGATCAGCAATTGCAGGCGCTTAGTGCGCAGATAGGTGAGAAGCTGAAGCAGCGCAATGCCACCGTAACCTGTGCGGAATCCTGCACGGGGGGATGGATTGCCAAAGTCTTTACCGATATCAGCGGCAGCTCCGCCTGGTTCGAGCGGGGTTTTGTGACCTACAGTAACCAGGCCAAACAGCAGATGGTCAATGTTCAGGCTGCCTCGCTGTTGCAGTATGGTGCGGTAAGTGATGTGGTGGTGCGGGAGATGGCGCTGGGTGCCCGCAGGGCGGCCCATGCTGACTACGCGATCTCCGTCAGCGGTATTGCCGGTCCGGATGGCGGCAGTGAAGAAAAACCGGTGGGCACGGTGTGGTTTGGCTTTGCCGGGCCGCAGGATAAAGTTTTGACTTTTAAGCAGAATTTTAGCGGGGATCGTGATGCCGTACGCCGCCAGTCGGTGGCATGGGCCCTGCAGAAACTGTATGGCGAATTTCTGACAAATTAAACTTGATACTGTATGACTATACAGTATAATTGTCGGCAACAGAAAGAGTACAGGCACCCTGAGTGCGTGTTTACCCGGCTTGATTAGGAGTTGAAATGGCGATTGATGAAAACAAACAGAAGGCTTTAGCTGCCGCGCTTGGCCAGATTGAGAAACAATTTGGTAAAGGCTCCATCATGCGCTTGGGTGAAGACCGCTCAATGGATGTGGAAACTATCTCTACCGGCTCGCTGTCGCTGGATATCGCATTAGGCGCAGGCGGTCTGCCAATGGGCCGTATCGTTGAGATCTACGGACCTGAGTCTTCAGGTAAAACCACGCTGACTCTGCAGGTTATCGCATCTGCACAGCGTAAAGGAAAAACCTGTGCCTTTATCGATGCCGAGCATGCGCTTGATCCGGTTTACGCCAAGAAACTGGGCGTAGACATTGATAACCTGCTCTGCTCTCAGCCCGACACCGGTGAGCAGGCGCTGGAAATCTGTGATGCGCTGGCGCGCTCTGGTGCCGTTGACGTAATCATCGTCGACTCCGTCGCGGCGCTGACGCCAAAAGCGGAAATCGAAGGTGAAATCGGTGACTCACACATGGGCCTCGCGGCACGTATGATGAGTCAGGCGATGCGTAAACTGGCCGGTAACCTGAAGCAGTCCAATACTCTGCTGATTTTCATCAACCAGATCCGTATGAAAATTGGTGTGATGTTTGGTAACCCGGAAACCACCACCGGTGGTAACGCGCTGAAGTTCTACGCCTCTGTCCGTCTTGATATCCGCCGTATCGGTGCAATCAAAGAGGGCGATAACGTGGTTGGCAGTGAGACCCGCGTTAAAGTGGTGAAAAACAAAATCGCCGCGCCATTCAAACAGGCTGAGTTCCAGATCATGTACGGCGAAGGTATCAATACCTTTGGTGAGCTGGTCGACCTGGGCGTGAAGCACAAGCTGATTGAAAAAGCGGGTGCATGGTACAGCTACAATGGCGACAAGATTGGTCAGGGTAAATCGAATGCCGGCAACTTCCTGAAAGAGAATGCTGCTGTGGCAAACGAGATTGATCTGAAGTTACGTGAGATGCTGCTCAACGGCGCGGATGAAAAACTCGCAGCAGCCGACAAAGCTGCTGAGAAAGAAAACGCGGCCAGTGAAGCGAACGAAGACTTCTAATCTCTGATGCGGGAGGGGCGAAAGCCTCTCCCGTAATTTTAAACCCCCCTCTATTACCTTTCTTGCCTTCCCTCTGTCCTGTTCTGTCGCCATAATCTCCCTCTGTTTGTACAAGGTGCGCAGTATGACTGAACCCTCTCAGCCCCAACCTAATGTCGTCTCTTACTCTCGTCTGCTTGACCGTGCGATGCGTATTCTGGGTCAGCGCGATCACAGCCGTGCAGAGTTAGCGCGTAAACTGCAACAATCAGCGCAGCGTGCTGCGTGGGCGCAGAAAAAAGAGCCCGAAATTGTTACAGAAGCGTTGCTGGAACAAGTTCTTAACTGGTGTCAGGAAAGCGGCTGGTTAAATGACGAGCGTTTCACCGAACGATTTATTCAGAGCCGGAGCCGTAAGGGCTTTGGATCGCAGCGCGTGCGCCTTGAACTGGCCCAGAAAGGCATCGACCGTGAAGCCATTGATCTTGCAATGGAAGAGACGGAGGTAGACTGGGCGGCGTGCGCGGCTCAGCTGGCTGAACGAAAATTCGGACACCCGCTGCCCACAGAGTGGAAAGAGAAAGCGAAAGTACTACGCTATCTGCAGTCAAAGGGTTTTATGAGCGAAGATATTCAGTCCATTTTCAGAAATTTTGATGACTAAAAGCCGATGTAATTTTACTTCCCACCGAAGAAAATTTATCTTATTCCCACTTTTTGTTCCGCTAATCAGGCACCACCAGAATGTGGTCGCGCCGATCAGAGGGAACGTTCGTTAGCGTGATTCCAGGATATATATGAGCAAGAGCACTGCTGAGATCCGTCAAGCGTTTCTCGACTTTTTTCATAGCAAGGGACATGAGGTTGTAACCAGCAGCTCCCTCGTACCGAATAACGATCCAACGTTGTTGTTTACTAACGCCGGGATGAACCAGTTTAAAGATGTGTTCCTCGGTCAGGACAAACGTGATTACACACGTGCGACCACGTCACAGCGCTGCGTACGTGCAGGCGGCAAACACAACGATCTTGAAAACGTCGGTTATACCGCACGTCACCACACCTTCTTTGAAATGCTGGGTAACTTCAGCTTTGGTGACTACTTCAAGAGAGAGGCGATTGGTTTTGCCTGGGAACTGCTGACGAGCGAGCAGTGGTTCAGCCTGCCTAAAGAGCGTCTGTGGGTGACGATCTATGAAACCGACGATGAGGCCTTTGATATCTGGGCGAATGAAATCGGTGTGCCACGTGAACGCATTATTCGCATCGGCGACAACAAGGGCAGCGCGTATGCGTCAGATAACTTCTGGCAGATGGGCGATACCGGTCCTTGTGGTCCGTGCAGCGAGATTTTCTACGATCATGGCGATCACATCTGGGGTGGCCCGCCGGGCAGCCCGGAAGAAGATGGTGACCGTTACATTGAGATCTGGAACATCGTCTTTATGCAGTTCAACCGACAGGCTGATGGCACCATGCTGCCGCTGCCAAAACCATCGGTTGATACCGGAATGGGCCTTGAGCGCATTTCTGCCGTTCTGCAACACGTCAACTCCAACTATGAAATCGACCTGTTCCAGAAACTGATTCAGGCCGTGGCACAAGTTACCGGTGCTACTGACCTCAGTAACAAATCGCTGCGTGTCATTGCCGACCACATTCGCTCCTGTGCTTTCCTGATTGCCGATGGCGTTATCCCCTCTAATGAGAACCGTGGCTACGTGCTGCGTCGTATCATTCGTCGTGCCGTGCGTCATGGCAACATGCTGGGCGCCAAAGAGGCCTTCTTCTATAAGCTGGTTGCGCCACTGGTTGAGGTCATGGGTGCCGCAGGCGAAGAGTTACAGCGCCAGCAGGCTCAGGTTGAGCAGGTGCTGAAAAGCGAAGAAGATCAGTTTGCCAGAACTCTGGAGCGCGGACTGGCGCTGCTGGACGAAGAGCTTGAAAAACTGCAGGGCGACACGCTGGATGGTGAAATCGTCTTCCGTCTCTACGATACCTTTGGCTTCCCGGCTGATTTAACGGCTGACGTCTGCCGTGAACGCAATCTGAAAATCGACGAAGCGGGCTTTGAGCGGGCGATGGAGCAGCAGCGTCAGCGCGCACGTGAAGCGAGTGGCTTCGGTGCTGACTACAGCAACGTTATTCGTATTGATGCCGCCTCATCCTTCAAAGGCTACGACCAGCTCGATTTAGCTGCCACGGTGAAAGCGCTCTATGTTGCAGGCGAGGCGGTTGATGAAGTGACCGCGGGGCAGGATGCCGTGGTCGTGCTGGATGAAACACCATTCTATGGCGAATCGGGTGGCCAGGTAGGCGATACCGGTCTGCTGAAAGGGAAGAATGCTGAATTTAGCGTCCAGGATACACAAAAATATGGTCAGGCAATCGGTCATGTCGGTAAGCTGACCGCAGGGCAGTTGCGTATCGGTGATCGCCTTGAGGCGCAGGTTGATGCGGCACGCCGTGCGCGCATCCGTCTTAACCACTCTGCTACTCACTTACTGCATGCCGCTTTGCGTCAGGTTTTAGGTGAGCATGTGGCGCAGAAAGGCTCGCTGGTTAACGACAAGTACCTGCGTTTCGATTTCTCGCATTTCGAAGCGATGAAACCTCAGGAGATTCGTCAGGTCGAAGATATCGTCAATGCGCAAATTCGTCGCAACCTGCCGGTTGAAACCGAAGTGATGGATCTTGAGGCGGCGAAGTCTAAAGGTGCAATGGCACTGTTTGGCGAGAAATATGATCAGCGCGTGCGCGTTCTGACCATGGGTGATTTCTCTGTTGAGCTGTGTGGTGGTACCCATGCTGCACGCACGGGTGACATCGGGCTGTTCCGTATTCAGGCGGAGTCAGGTACCGCAGCCGGTATTCGTCGTATCGAAGCGATTACGGGTGAAGGCGCGCTGGCGCAGGTTAATGCGCAGAGCAGCCAGCTGCAGGATCTTGCGCAGCTGGTAAAAGCGAACAGCAGCAACCTGAATGAGAAAGTGCGTGGTCTGGTCGATCATGTACGGGCTCTGGAGAAAGAGTTGCAGCAACTGCGCGATCAGCAAGCCGCGCAGGAGAGCGCTTCACTAAGCAGCAATGCTATCGACATTAAGGGAGTAAAACTGCTGGTCAGTGAGCTCAACAATGTCGAACCTAAAATGTTGCGTACGATGGTTGATGATCTTAAGAATCAGCTGGGGTCGGCGATTATTGTGCTGGCAACGGTTGCTGAAGGTAAGGTGTCGCTGATTGCGGGTGTGACCAAAGATCTGACTGACCGTGTTAAAGCGGGAGAGTTGATTGCCGGTCTGGCTCAGCAGGTTGGCGGAAAGGGCGGTGGTCGTCCTGATATGGCACAAGCTGGTGGTAACGATGCGGGTGCCCTGAAAGGCGCCTTAGCAGGGGTTGAGGACTGGGTCAGCAGCCGTCTGTAAGTGAATATAAAACAAGGCATCGTAAAAAGCGTCAGAACGGTTGTTCCGGCGCTTTTTAATACGATGCTAAAGCAGCAAATGACAAAGTCAGGTTGATGTAGTGTATTTCGGCTAAACTAACTATCAGCAGAATGTATTGGCGCATCGATGTGCATTGGTGTATTTCTCATACACATTGTGCAGCGTTAAATGATGGATAATGCCGGGAGCCTGTACAAGCCCGACTCTTTTAATCTTTCAAGGAGCAAAGAATGCTTATTCTAACTCGTCGAGTTGGTGAAACCCTCATGATCGGTGATGAGGTAACTGTAACGGTGCTGGGTGTTAAGGGTAACCAGGTTCGTATCGGTGTTAACGCGCCGAAAGAAGTGTCTGTGCATCGCGAAGAGATCTATCAACGCATCCAGGCTGAAAAAACGCAACAAACCAGCGTTTAACGGATTCAGCGTCTCGCACCTGTGCGAGGCGCTACCGCTTTCTGTAAAAATCCCGCCTTTTCTTTCTACCTGCTTCTCTCCTGTTTTGTTAACGCCATCATCTTTCATTGTTGATAATTCACTCTTTTTGTCGCCATTTTGTCCCAATTGTGTGTGATTTGCTCAATCAACCAAAGTTTCGGAAAAATTGTTTGACTTAAAAGTCCGGGAAAGTAATATGTGCGCCACGCAGTGCCGATGAGCAGAAACAACGTTCAGACGCACAGTTCGAAAGAAAGCGTAAGGTGAGGTGGCCGAGAGGCTGAAGGCGCTCCCCTGCTAAGGGAGTATACGGTCAAAAGCTGTATCGAGGGTTCGAATCCCTCCCTCACCGCCATTTTCGATGCATCCATAGCTCAGCTGGATAGAGTACTCGGCTACGAACCGAGCGGTCGGAGGTTCGAATCCTCCTGGATGCACCATATTTTCGAATATGGAGACGTGCCTCGGTGTGACATGACGCATTAGCGTACAGGCCGCACTAAGGAGGATAACGTTGCATCAGCAACGGCCCGCAGGGCGAAGCGCAAGCTGAGTAATCCTCCTGGATGCACCATCGAAAAAAAGAAACAAAGCGAATTAGCAATTCCTTTCATGGTGAGTAGTTAGCACCCTGCGTTGTACAAGAATTTGATTTATGCATCCATAGCTCAGCTGGATAGAGTACTCGGCTACGAACCGAGCGGTCGGAGGTTCGAATCCTCCTGGATGCACCATATTCTTCCCGAATATGGAGAGTGCCTCAGTGTGTCATGACGTGATTATCGTTCAGGCCGCACTAAGGAGGATAACGTTGCGTCAGCAACGGCCCGCAGGGCGAAGCGCAAGCTGAGTAATCCTCCAGGATGCACCATTCTTCGTAACATCCTCAGGTTGGTTTCTGAAAGTCCATAAAAAAGTGTTACCCCAAAAGATAGACTCCAATGCATCCATAGCTCAGCTGGATAGAGTACTCGGCTACGAACCGAGCGGTCGGAGGTTCGAATCCTCCTGGATGCACCATATTCTTACCGAATATGGAGAGTGCCTCAGTGTGTCATGACGTGATTATCGTTCAGGCCGCACTAATGAGGAGAATGTTGCATCAGCAACGGCCCGCAGGGCGAAGCGCAAGCTGAGTCATCCTCCTGAATGCACCACCTTCTTCTTCAGTCTCAAAATCCCTCAATGTATCATGGCGAGAACATCGCTAAGACCTCACTAAGCACAATTCATTTCATTACCTCCGTAACCGCCCGTACAGCAAAAGCTGAGTGCGTATACTGAAAAACCTTCTGCAGTTTTCCTCTGGCTTCACACGCACTCTTTTCCTGTTTAATCTGCCCCATTGAATCATCATCCTGACTTAAGCGATCCGAAACGGCCTTTTTCCCGTATCAACACCTTCTGTTTTGCTGCCCATGCCCGTCCGCTGCCGCTTGCCTGCCAGAAGAATGTTAAAAAAACGCTGGAATTTCGTACGTTTATCGCTGGTCGTGCACGATCACCTTTATCTGAAAACAAAAATTGCTAATGCTTTCAAAGCATTTGCTGTTCATCGCCCCTGGCGACAACCTGTCCACATTAGGCTAAAGTAATGTCTCATTTGATGAATGTCCGGAGTGACAATGTACGATCAATATGACGCCCTGATTTTCGATATGGACGGCACGATTCTTGATACTGAGCCGACACATCGAAAAGCGTGGCGTCAGGTGCTCCAGCGGTATGGATTAACGCTGGATGAAGCACGTATTATCGACTTCAATGGCGCACCAACCTGGCGGCTGTCGCAGTTCATCATTGAATCCAATCAGTCGTCACTCGACCCTCATCTTCTTGCTGCAGAAAAAACCGCTGCCGTGAAAGCGATGCTGCTGGAAAACGTGAAGCCACTGCCTTTAATGGACGTGGTAAAAGCGTACCACGGGCGTCGTCCGATGGCGGTGGGTACCGGAAGCGAACACAGCATGGCAGAGGCGTTACTGACGCAGCTGGGCGTGCGTGAGCTCTTTGCCGTCGTCGTCGGTGCTGACGACGTACAGCGTCATAAACCTGAGCCTGAGACCTTCTTACGCTGCGCTGAGCTGATGGGTGTGGCTCCGGCACGTTGTGTGGTGTTCGAGGATGCAGACTTTGGTATTCAGGCCGCGAAGGCGGCAGGTATGGCTGTGGTGGATGTCCGCTTACTGTGAGTGACGTTCTTACCTATGCCTCGATGTTCGGCAGCAGCTTTTTAAGTGCGACGCTCCTGCCGGGAAGTTCTGAAGCACTGCTGATAGCACTATTGATAGCAAAAAAGACATCAGTTTACGGGTTGCTTTTGGCCGCATCACTGGGAAACACCTTGGGCGGCTTAACCAACATTCTTATTGGTCGCTTGCTGCCGTTAAAACGTCAGGGGCGATGGCATGACACAGCAATGACGTGGTTGCACCGACTGGGACCTGCAGCACTGTTATTCAGCTGGCTGCCAGTGATAGGTGATCTGCTCTGCGTTCTGGCAGGCTGGTTACGTTTCGCATGGCTACCCGCGATGCTGTTTCTCGCTGTCGGCAAAACACTGCGTTATATCGTTATCGCGACTGCCACATTACAGGGTATGCAATGGTGGCATTGATTCGCACAGATTCGAGGCTACGGTTAACATTATGCTGAACAAAAATAAATTATTATCACAGCGGGGGGGTAATGTGATCCCGGACGTATCTAAAGCGCTCTCCTGGCTGGAAGCGCATCCCAATGCCCTTAAAGGTATTGGCCGTGGCATCGAGCGGGAAACGCTGCGTGTACAGGCAAATGGCGAGCTGGCAAAAAGCGGTCACCCGGAATCTCTGGGATCGGCGCTGAAACATGACTGGATCACTACTGACTTTGCTGAAACGTTGCTGGAATTTATTACGCCAGTCGATCACAGCATTGATCATATGCTGGCATTCCTGCGCGATATTCATCGTCACGTTGCCCGTGAACTGGGTGATGAACGCATGTGGCCGTTTAGTATGCCGTGCGTGATTGACGATGCGGACAATATTGAGCTGGCGCAATATGGCACTTCCAATATCGGTAAGATGAAGACGCTCTACCGCGAAGGGCTTAAAAACCGCTACGGCGCGTTGATGCAGACCATCTCCGGCATTCACTATAACTTCTCACTGCCACTCTCATTCTGGCAGGAGTGGGCTGATGTGAAAGATAAGGAAAGCGGAAAAGAGACGATTTCAGCGGGCTATCTGCGGTTGATCCGCAACTATTATCGCTTCGGCTGGGTGATCCCCTATCTGTTTGGCGCATCGCCTGCTATCAGCTCCAGCTTCCTGCAGGGCCGTGAGAGCGCGCTGCCGTTCGAAACCAACGACAAAGACACGATGTGGCTGCCTTATGCCACCTCGCTGCGTCTGAGCGATTTAGGCTACACCAATAAATCGCAGAGCTCTCTGGGCATCACGTTTAACTCGCTGGAAGGCTATGTCACTGCGCTGAAGAAAGCGATCAAGACGCCGTCGGAAGAGTATGCGGCGATGGGCATCAAAGATGCTGACGGTAACTGGCTGCAGCTCAACACCAACGTGCTGCAGATTGAGAACGAACTCTATGCGCCAATCCGGCCTAAGCGCGTGACGCGCTCGGGTGAAGCGCCTTCTGATGCGCTGCTGCGTGGTGGTATTGAGTACATTGAAGTGCGTTCGCTGGATATCAACCCGTTCTCTGCGATCGGCGTAGATGAGAATCAGGTTCGCTTCCTCGACCTGTTCCTGATCTGGTGTACACTGGCCGATGCGCCGGAAATGAGTGCAGATGAGTTGCAATGCACCCGCAAAAACTGGAATCGGGTGGTGCTGGAAGGGCGTAAACCGGATCAGAAAATTGCTGTGGGCTGCGGAGAAGCGGAACATTCGCTGGTTGAAGTGGGCAAAACCCTGTTTGCCGATCTGCGTCGGGTTGCTGAAGTCTTAGACAGTCATAATCAGGACAGCACGGAATATCAGCAGGTCTGCGATCAACTGGTAGCATCGTTCGACGATCCTGAGCTAACCTACTCGGCGCGCATCCTTCAGGCAATGAAGGACAATGGTGTAACCGGAACCGGCGTGGCGCTGGCTGAACAGTATCGCCATCTGCTCTGTGAAGAGCCGCTGGAAGTGCTGACAGAAGAAGATTTCACGCGTCAGGCGCAGGAGTCTGTTGCTGCACAGCAGCAGCTGGAAGCAAATGATAAGCTGGATTTTGAAGCGTATCTGGCGAGCCGGAAAGGGTAGAAAAGAAAAAGGCCACATCAATGTGGCCAAATTAACATCTCTGTTGTCAGGGATGATGATAACAAATGCGCGTCTTTCATATATTCAGACGTTGGGCGAACAGAAAAGTTTCATCGTTTTAAAAAAAATTCTCAGAACAGGAGGTGACGTATGCCACTACTGGACAGTTTTACCGTTGATCACACCATCATGGGCGCACCGGCAGTTCGCGTGGCGAAAACCATGAAAACTCCGCATGGCGATACGATTACCGTTTTTGACCTGCGCTTTTGCCGCCCGAACATTGATATTCTCACTGAGCGTGGCATTCATACGCTGGAGCATCTCTTTGCCGGATTCATGCGTGATCACCTGAATGGTGACGGTGTGGAAATCGTCGATATCTCGCCAATGGGTTGCCGCACCGGCTTCTACATGAGCCTGATTGGTACACCAGACGAGCAGCGCGTTGCCAAAGCGTGGAAAGGGGCGATGGAAGATGTTCTGAAAGTGAAAGATCAGAACCAGATCCCTGAGCTGAATGAATACCAGTGCGGCAGCTACAAGCTGCACTCACTGGATGAAGCGCAGCAGATCGCCCGCAATGTGCTGGCGCATGAGATCGGCGTTAACCGCAACGAAGATCTGAAACTGCCTGCTGAAAAGCTGAAAGAACTGCACATCTAGTCAGGGCTTTGCTGCTAAAAAAAACGCCGCATCATGACGATTGCGGCGTTTTTTTATCGCTTCAGGAACCTACCGATTTTTTCAGTGGCGTCTTTGGCGTGATGCGCACCTGTTTAATCATGTTGTCCTGCACGTCCAGAATATCGACGTTGTAGTGGCTTATCTGAACACGGGTGGCGATGGCAGGGATCTCTTCCAGCGCTTCCAGCAGCATGCCGTTGATGGTGCGCGCTTCCTGCTCTGGGAGATGCCAGTTAAACGCCTTGTTAATTTCACGCACACTGGCGCTGCCTTCAATCAGCACGGACCCATCATTCTGCGGCATCACTTCTTCTGCCAGTGACGGTGACATGGAGGTGGTGAAGTCACCGACAATCTCCTCCAGAATGTCCTCTATCGTCACCAGCCCTTTGATGTCGCCATATTCATCCACGACCAGGCCCGCTTTCTTTTTGTTGCGCTGAAACTTCACCAGTTGGGTGTTCAGCGGCGTCCCTTCCGGAATGTAGTAGATCTCATCGGCGGCGCGCAGCAGCGTCTCTTTGGTGAACTCTTTTTTCTCCGTCATCATGCGCCAGGCTTCGCGCACCCGCAGCATGCCGACGCAGTCATCCAGCGAGTCCCGGAACAGCACAATGCGGCCGTGTGGCGAGTGGCTTAACTGCCGCACCACCGACTTCCAGTCATCGTTGATGTTGATGCCGACGATCTCATTACGCGGCACCATAATGTCGTCAACGCTGACTTTTTCCAGGTCGAGCACAGAGAGCAGCATGTCCTGATTACGGCGTGACATCAGGCTACGTGACTCGTAGACGATGGTGCGTAATTCCTCTTTGCTCAGCGCCGGGTTGACTGAGCCGTCAGAGGGGATACCTACCATTCGCATCAACAGCCGGGTAATGGTATTCAGCAGCCAGACCAGCGGCAGCATGATGTACTGTAATGGGCCGAGAAGCCAGCTACTGGGATAGGCGACCTTATCGGGATAGAGGGCCGCCACGGTTTTCGGTAACACCTCCGCAAAGATCAACACCACAAAGGTCAGCACGCCGGTGGCAATGGCGACACCGGCATCGCCATACAGACGCATACCGACAATGGTGGCCAGGGCGGAAGCGAGGATATTGACCAGGTTATTGCCGATCAGCACCAGGCTTATCAGACGGTCAGGGCGGCGCAGCAGTTTTTCGACACGACGGGCTGCGCGATGGCCATTTTTTGCCTGATGGCGCAGCTTATAGCGATTCAGGGTCATCATGCCGGTTTCAGAACCAGAGAAATAAGCTGAAACCAGCACCATGATGACCAGCGTAATTATCAGCGTGGTGGTTGAAACATGTTCCAACGCAGAACTTCCTTTTTAACGAGAGCCAGGGACAAGCAGATGCTGGAGGATGCGACTGCCAAAGTAAGCCATGGTTAACAACACCGCACCGCTGCAGTTAAACCAGACGACGCGGCGACCACGCCAGCCTTCATGATAGTGCCCCCAGAGCAAAACGATATAAACAAACCACGCGATGATAGAGAGCACGGCTTTATCGACGTTTTCTGCGCTGAAGAGATCCTGCATATAAAACAGACCGGTGCAAAGCACCAGCGTCAACAGCACGACGCCTACCTGGGTGATGTGAAACATCTTACGTTCAATGGTCAGCAGCGGCGGCATATCCTGTGTGAACGCCAGGCGCTTGTTTTTTAACTGGTAATCGATCCACGCAAGTTGCAGTGCATAGAGCGCGGCAATAATCAGCGTTGCGTAGGCGAACAGCGACAGGCCGATATGGATCATCATGCCTGGCGTGGTTTCCAGATGGGTGATGAAGGCATTGGGTACAAAAGTGGCGAAGGCCAGATTGATCAGCGCGAAGCTGTAAACAATCGGCAGCAGCAGCCAGCCACGGTTGCGTGACGCCACAATGGTCATGATGGCGCAAATCAACAGGCTGACCAGCGAGCCTATGTTGAGCAGGCTTAAATTCTGTCCGCTATCAACAGCAAATATGCGTTGCTGCAAAGCCACTGCGTGTGTCACCAGCGCCACACAGGCAGAGAGCATCGCCATTCGCCGCCAGCCGCCGTTACGTTTCAACAGGCTGGGAATGATCAGGGCAAGACTTAAGGAGTAGGCGAATAGCGCCACTATCGCGAAAACGAACATAGATCCTTTCAGGTTCAGTCAGATAAGGAAAAAGGCAGTATAGCGCCAGCCGAAGCAGGCTCCAAACGATCTGAGGGGCAATTGCAGAGATCGCTGAGGCTTCGTGTTATAATCTGCCGCATTCTGCCGATCAGGCGCCTCGCGATCTTTTTTTTAGTGAGAGACCATGTTTGATAATTTAACCGATCGTTTGTCGCAAACCCTGCGAAATATCAGCGGCCGCGGAAGGCTGACTGAAGAGAACATCAAAGAGACCCTGCGTGAAGTCCGCATGGCACTGCTTGAAGCTGACGTTGCGCTGCCGGTGGTGCGTGACTTCATCAACCGTGTGAAAGAGAGCGCGGTCGGTCATGATGTGAATAAAAGTCTGACACCGGGTCAGGAATTTATCAAAATCGTTCGTAACGAACTGGTTACGGCGATGGGTGCAGAGAACAATGCACTGGACCTGGCCGCTCAGCCGCCAGCCGTAGTACTGATGGCGGGCCTGCAGGGTGCCGGTAAAACGACCAGCGTCGCTAAGCTGGGTAAGTTCCTGCGCGAGAAGCACAAAAAGAAAGTCTTAGTGGTTTCTGCCGACGTCTATCGTCCGGCGGCAATCAAACAGCTGGAAACGCTGGCACAGCAGGTTGGCGTGGATTTCTGCCCATCCGATCTCAGCCAGAAGCCGGTCGATATCGTTAACAATGCGCTGCGTGAAGCTCGCCTGAAGTTCTACGATGTGCTGCTGGTGGATACCGCTGGTCGTCTGCACGTTGACGAAGCGATGATGGACGAAATCAAACAGGTTCATGCTGCGATCAAGCCGGTAGAAACGCTGTTTGTGGTCGATGCCATGACCGGTCAGGATGCGGCAAACACGGCTAAAGCTTTTAATGAAGCGCTGCCGCTGACCGGTGTTATCCTGACTAAAGTCGATGGTGATGCACGCGGTGGTGCGGCGCTGTCGATTCGTCATATCACCGGTAAGCCGATTAAATTTATGGGTGTCGGTGAAAAAACCGATGCACTTGAGCCGTTCTATCCGGAGCGAATTGCTTCGCGTATCCTCGGCATGGGTGACGTACTGTCACTGATCGAAGATATCGAAAGCAAGGTTGACCGCGATCAGGCGGAGAAACTGGCTAAAAAGCTGAAAACCGGCGACGGTTTTGATCTCAACGACTTCCTTGAGCAGCTGAAGCAGATGCGCAACATGGGCGGCATGGCGAGCCTGATGGGCAAACTGCCCGGTATGGGACAGCTGCCTGACAATGTGAAGTCACAGATGGATGACAAAGTGCTGGTACGCATGGAGGCGATCATCAACTCGATGACACGCAAAGAGCGTGAGAAACCAGAGATCATCAAAGGCTCACGTAAGCGCCGCATTGCCACCGGCTCCGGTATGCAGGTGCAGGACGTTAACCGCTTATTGAAGCAGTTTGACGACATGCAGCGTATGATGAAGAAAATGAAGAAGGGCGGTATGGCGAAAATGATGCGCGGCATGAAGGGTATGATGCCGCCAGGTTTTCCTGGCCGCTAAAGCGTTCCACAAAAAAGCCCGAAATGGCACGGTTTAGGTTGCTTTTTTCGCCAAAATGAGTAAAATTTTCGGGCTTTTTATACAGCACCCGGACCCCGTTCCTCGATGGGGGCCGGGTGTTTTATTAACTGAAGAGGATGTTATGGTAACAATTCGTTTGGCACGTCACGGCGCTAAAAAGCGTCCGTTCTATCAGGTCGTCGTCACTGACAGCCGCAATGCACGCAACGGTCGTTTTATCGAGCGCGTTGGTTTCTTCAACCCGATCGCATCTGGTCAGGCTGAAGGTCTGCGTCTTGATCTGGATCGTATCGAGCACTGGGTTGGCCAGGGCGCAACGCTTTCTGATCGCGTTAACGCGCTGGTCAAAGAAGCTAAGAAAGCAGCTTAATCTGTCACGGTGGTTAGCATGAGCAGACAACTTGCCGCACAGCCTCCTGTTAACCCGATTGTATTGGGTAAGATGGGAGCCGCCTACGGTATTCGCGGCTGGCTCAAAGTGTTTTCCTCCACTGAAGACGCTGAAAGCATCTTCAACTACCAACCCTGGTTTATCCAGCGCGCCGGTAAATGGCAGCAGGTCGAACTGGACGGTTGGAAGCACCACAATCAGGACCTGATCATCAAAGTCAAAGGCATTGAAGATCGGGATGCGGCGGCTCAGTTAACCAATTGCGAAATTCAGGTTGACTCGACGCAGTTGCCATCGCTGGAAGAGGGCGATTACTACTGGAAAGACCTTATGGGCTGCCAGGTAGTTAACCTTGAAGGCTACGAGATGGGTAAAGTCATCGATATGATGGAAACCGGCTCGAACGACGTTCTCGTCGTTAAGGCAAACCTGAAGGATGCATTCGGTGCTCAGGAGCGGTTAATTCCGTTTCTTGATGAACAGGTTATCAGGAAAGTCGATCTCTCTACTGGCATCATTGAGGTAGATTGGGATCCTGGTTTTTGATCTCCGAATCGAACGGTAACGTAACGGCGAATACAATGTGGATTGGTGTTATTAGCCTGTTTCCAGAAATGTTTCGCGCTATTACCGATTACGGGGTAACTGGCCGGGCTGTAAAAAACGGTCTGCTCAGCATTCAGAGCTGGAGTCCTCGTGACTTCACGCACGACCGGCACCGTACCGTGGATGATCGTCCTTATGGCGGCGGACCGGGAATGCTGATGATGGTACAACCCTTACGGGATGCCATCTCCGCAGCGAAAGCAGCGGCAGGTGATGGGGCCAGGGTGATCTATCTTTCACCTCAGGGGCGCAAACTGGACCAACAGGGCGTTTGCGAACTGGCGGCACGGGACAAGTTAATTCTGGTCTGTGGCCGTTATGAAGGGATTGATGAGCGCGTAATCCAGACCGAAATTGATGAAGAATGGTCAATCGGTGATTACGTTCTCAGCGGCGGGGAACTGCCAGCGATGACGATGATTGATGCAGTCGCCCGGTTTATTCCTGGCGTGCTCGGCAAGCAGGCGTCAGCCGATGAGGATTCGTTCTCGGAAGGTTTGCTGGATTGTCCGCACTATACCCGACCTGAAGTGTTAGACGGCGTGGAGGTCCCGGCAGTATTACTGTCAGGCAACCATGCTGATATTCGCCGCTGGCGTCTGAAGCAGTCGCTAGGCCGTACCTGGCTGAGAAGACCTGAACTTCTGGAAAACCTGGCTCTGACTGAAGAGCAAGCAAGGTTGCTGAATGAGTTCCAGCGGGAATCTCAGCAGCAACAAAACGATGATGTGGAAGAGTAAGCTCTTCCCCGACTATCAGTTTACCCAGGATATGAGATTTAATTATGAGCAACATTATCAAGCAAATTGAACAAGAGCAGATGAAACAGGACGTACCTTCCTTCCGCCCGGGTGATTCCGTGGAAGTGAAAGTATGGGTCGTTGAAGGTTCTAAAAAACGTCTGCAGGCATTCGAGGGCGTGGTTATCGCTATCCGTAACCGCGGTCTGCACTCTGCATTCACTGTTCGCAAAATTTCTAACGGCGAAGGCGTTGAGCGTGTATTCCAGACTCATTCACCTGTAATTGACAGCATCGCTGTTAAACGTCGTGGCGCTGTGCGTAAAGCCAAACTGTACTACCTGCGTGAGCGTACTGGTAAGTCTGCTCGTATTAAAGAGCGTCTTAACTAAGGTATCGCTAACGCGACATCTAAAAGTTAATAGCAAACAAGGGGTTGGCGTGATGCCAGCCCCTTTTTTTATGTTATTGCCAACCTTGCTGCCTACAGTTACCCAACTTCCGGCCGCTGAAAATGATAAATCGCGGTATTAACCGGCCCTTTCTCTAAGACGATCAGGCCATAGCGACAGCCAATGAACTGACCACCGCACTTCTCAGCCACGCCCCGACTGGCCAGGTTATCCTCAGCCGCCAGAATTTCAATCACCCGGGTCGCCGGGCGTGAAAACCCCAGCGGCAGCAACGCGGTCACCGCACGGCTGGCGATCCCCTGACGCTGTGCATCACTGCGAACCCAGTAGCCAATTGCGCTGGTGTCACCCGGATGACGGGCAAAGCGTATTCCTGCGCCCCCCAGCAGCTGGTCATGCTGATCAACGATTGCAAACTCTTCCGCTTCCTCCCGCATCCGTTGCCAGTGGGTAAAGCGGATCCAGCTTTCTGCTTCATGAGGCTGATAATCGTGGTGCGCCCAGACCATCCACGGGATAAGGCTGTCCAGCGAGGCATTAACCGCAGTGGTAAACGCAGATACGTCGCTGAGCTCAAAAGGTCGCAGATAAATATTTTGTGGTGATGGGTGCATAACTCTCTCAGCGCGAACAGAATGATTCTTTCATTCTGCCTGTGGGTAGCAGAAACGCAATAACCTTAACTGTAAACTTATTTGTACATACCGGCGTGCTGCCTGGTGAGCGAGTTATTTTTTATTTGTATGATTATATTGGGTATTTTTAGATTATTTAACGCGTGATTTGAACTGTGGTAATAAAAGTGTACATATAATATTGCGCTATGTATTGTCTGTGATACAGTATTTGCATTCCTCAGTGAGGAGTCCATGACTGCCAATACGAGCCAAAGGATCGCCATCATGCAAAAAGACGCGCTGAACAATGTGCATATCGCCGGTGAACAGGTATTAATCACGCCTGAAGAGCTGAAAGCGAAGTTTCCACTGACCACTGAACAGCAGGATCAGGTCGCGGCATCGCGCCAGACCATCTCTGACATTATTGCCGGCCGCGATCCGCGTCTGCTGGTGGTGTGCGGACCCTGCTCAATTCACGATACCGAAGTGGCACTGGAATATGCTCGTCGTCTGCAAACCCTTTCCGAACAGCTGAAAGATCAGCTCTTTATCGTGATGCGCGTCTATTTTGAAAAACCTCGTACCACTGTGGGCTGGAAAGGACTGATCAACGATCCTTTCATGGATAACTCGTTTGACATGGAAGCGGGTCTGCACATCGCGCGCCAGCTGCTGGTGAACCTGGTTGAAATGGGTTTGCCTCTGGCGACTGAAGCGCTGGATCCTAATAGTCCGCAATATCTGGGCGACCTGTTCAGCTGGTCTGCCATTGGCGCACGTACCACTGAATCTCAGACGCACCGCGAAATGGCCTCGGGCCTGTCAATGCCGGTAGGCTTTAAAAATGGTACCGATGGCAGTCTGGGAACGGCAATCAACGCCATGCGTGCCGCCGCAATGCCACACCGTTTTGTCGGGATTAATCAGGCCGGTCAGGTCTGCCTGCTGCAGACTCAGGGCAATCCGGATGGTCACGTGATCCTGCGTGGCGGCAAAGCGCCGAACTACGGTCCTGAAGATGTCGCGCAGTGTGAAAAAGAGATGCTCAAGGCGGGACTGCGTCCAGCCTTAATGATAGATTGCAGCCATGGTAACTCGAACAAAGACTACAGCCGTCAGCCTGGCGTAGCGGAATCCGCTATTGCGCAGATCAAAGACGGGAACCGTTCAATCATTGGTTTGATGCTGGAAAGCCATATCAATGAAGGTAACCAGTCTTCTGAGCAGCCACGCAGCGAAATGAAGTATGGCGTTTCCGTAACCGATGCGTGCATCAACTGGGAAGTGACCGAAACGTTGCTGCGTGAGATGCATCAGGATCTGCAGGGAGTGCTGTCGGCGCGTCTGTCACAAGAGGTGTAAGAGTAATGGTGGCTGAACTGACCGCGTTACGCGATCAAATTGACAGTGTTGATAAAGCGCTGCTTGACCTGCTGGCTAAGCGACTGGAACTGGTGGCCGAGGTAGGTGAGGTGAAGAGCCGTTACGGCCTGCCTATCTATGTGCCTGAGCGTGAAGCGTCGATGCTGGCTTCCCGTCGCAAAGAGGCCGAAGCGCTCGGCGTACCACCGGATTTGATTGAGGATGTGCTGCGTCGCGTAATGCGCGAATCCTATACCAGCGAGAATGACAAAGGCTTTAAAACCCTCTGCCCTGAACTGCGCCCGGTGGTGATTGTCGGTGGTAAGGGCCAGATGGGCCGGTTGTTTGAAAAAATGCTCGGGCTATCAGGTTATACGGTTAAAACGCTGGATAAAGAGGACTGGCCTCAGGCTGAGAGTCTGCTCAGCGATGCCGGAATGGTGATCATTAGCGTGCCGATTCACCTGACCGAGCAGGTGATTGCCCAACTGCCACCACTGCCGGAAGACTGTATTCTGGTCGATCTGGCGTCGGTCAAAAGCCGGCCTCTGCAGGCAATGCTGGCTGCCCATAACGGGCCTGTGCTTGGTCTGCATCCAATGTTTGGTCCGGACAGCGGCAGCCTGGCAAAACAGGTCGTGGTCTGGTGTGATGGAAGACAACCGGAAGCGTATCAGTGGTTCCTGGAGCAGATTCAGGTCTGGGGTGCACGTCTGCATCGTATCAGCGCTGTTGAGCATGACCAGAACATGGCATTCATTCAGGCGCTGCGTCACTTTGCCACCTTCGCTTATGGTCTGCATTTAGCCGAAGAGAACGTCAATCTGGATCAGTTGCTGGCGCTCTCGTCGCCAATTTATCGGCTGGAACTGGCGATGGTGGGGCGGTTGTTCGCTCAGGATCCGCAACTCTATGCGGATATCATCATGTCTTCAGAGAGTAATCTGGCGCTGATAAAACGCTATTACCAGCGGTTTGGTGAAGCAATTGCGCTGCTGGAGCAGGGTGACAAGCAGGCGTTTATCGCCAGCTTTAACCGGGTTGAACAGTGGTTTGGCGATCACGCAAAACGCTTCCTGGTCGAAAGCCGAAGCCTGCTGCGATCGGCCAATGACAGCCGCCCATAAATGAAAAAGGCATCCAGTTGGATGCCTTTTTTCTATTCTTTTTATTCACCAGGTTCAGCGGGCACCACATTTTCGCTGGGGTAGCAGCCCAGTACCTTCAGAGAGCGGGTCATGGTCTGTAATTCCTGAAGCGCCTGCTGCATCCGCTCAGATTGCAGGTTGCCCTGCACATCAATGTAAAACATCTCTTCCCATGGATTGCCATTAATCGGGCGCGACTCCAGCTTGCTCATAATCAGGTTGTGCTGACGCAGTACCAGTAGCGCGTCGACCAGCGCACCCGCCTGCTGGCCGGTTGCCATAATCAGCGTGGTTTTCGCTGGCACCTGGTCCGAAACCTCGATTGCTTTGCGGGCCAGCACGATAAAGCGGGTATGGTTCTGCTGCTGATTCGCCAGATTACGCTCCAGCACCTGCAACTGATAGAGCTCACCACCGGCTTCACTGCCCAGCGCCGCCACCTTCGGTGAGTTGAGCGCAGCCACTTTCTCCATCGCTGCCGCGGTACTCTCGGTATATTCGATTTTCCAGTGCGGGAAACGATTAATAAACTGGCTGCACTGCTGGAACGGCTGAGGATGGCTGTAAACTGTCTCTATCTGCTGAAGATCGGTGGGGCCGTTCACCAGCACGCAGTGGTCGATAGGTAATGTCAGTTCGCCCACGATCGAGAGGCTGGTCTGTTGCAGGAGATCGTAGACATCATTGATCGAGCCTGAGCTGGTATTCTCAATCGGCATTACGGCGTAATCAGCTACGCCATTTTCAACTTGTTTGATGATGTCGTGAAACTTCAGACAGCCACACTCCACCATGCTATCGAAATGGCGCGACGCGTAGTTACGTGCTGCAAGATGCGAGTAAGAGCCTTTCGGACCCAGGAAAGCGATACGGGCGGCATGCGCATGGGGATGGTTGAGGTTTTTTTGCAGCAGCGCTTGCTGAGTCAGCACGGAATCTTCGATTACCAGCTGGAACAGACGGGTGATGTAATGCGCATCCAGGTTGTGTGCTTTACCCAGCACGATGAGATTCTCCAGTAGCGCGCGTTCACGCTCCACATCCCGAATCGGGCGATGCGTCGCCAGTTTCGCTTGTGCAACGTCCACTGCCAGCAAACGACGCTCGGCCAACAGCGTCAGAAGTTTTTTATCCACGGCACTGATTTTATCGCGTAGCGCCAGCAATGGATTATCGGGATTCATAGGGCTCACCTGTATGCTATCCAATAAAAAAGCCTCCCGGTTGGGAGGCTTCGTTGTTCGTCTTCGCTTTCATTTTCACACGACGAATGGCCTCCCGTTCAGGGGAAGGTAAAAAAGAAAGCGAAGAAAAACAGATCAGGTTTCATTGTAATGTCCGAAAAGAGAGTGAGCTGAGAGTAACCGTACTGCTTAAAAGCTGTCAATAAAAAACGCGCCCGGAGGCGCGTTAAGAAACAGCGTTATTAAAATCAGGACTCTTCGTCGGCGGGAATGATGTCTTTCACGCTGGCACTGGCGCGGCGTGCTTCAGACTTGTGCTGAACTTTATTCAGCTGGCGCTCGAGTTTGGCAATCAAATCGTTGATAGCGGTATACATATCATCGTGCTTGGCGCTGGCCACCAGAGTCCCGTTAGGTGTGTTAATAGTGGCATCAGCCACGAATTCTTTGGGCTCTTTAGAGAGGACAATATGCGGATTAATCAGGTCGGTTTGCCATTTTTCGAGCTTGGCGAGACGGTCTTCAACATGGCTTCGGATTGCCGGGGTGATGTCCATTTGTTTACTGGTAATGTTCAGAATCATCGTTCTTACCTCTCTGTCATTTCCGTCTTGGTCTTCTCAGCATAGCGCGAAAAAGCGTTCAATGTGGGATTTCGATCACGAAAAAATGTCACTTTTTGTCAGTTACAACATTCTGTGAGAAAGGCAGAGAAACTGGCCGAAATGGCTTGAAGCGAAACGATTAACACGGCATGCTTGATGAGTTAGCTCGCTGAGATCAGGTCCAAAACTGACTGTTCTTTGAGCAAAAAAAAGCAGCCCTGAGAGGCTGCTTTTTTTTGTGGCTGAAAATCTGTCTGACTATCAGCTTTTGTTAGCTGCGATGATTTTCGCCACTTTATCGGCTTCAGCGTTCAGCTGCAGATTGCGGTAAGCATTTTCCATCAGCGGCAGGGCATCGTGTGTTGCCTGCGTATCCGGATAATCGCGCATCATACCTTCGACACGGTTAACAACCGCGACATAAGCCTCACGCTTAGTATAGAATTGCGCCACTGAGAGCTCATATTTAGCCAGACGGTCTTTCAGATAGACCAGACGTTTCTGAGCATCAGCCGCATACTGGCTGTTCGGGTAACTCCGCAGCAGCTGAGAGAAGTCGCGGAAAGCATCACGAGCGTGCGTCGGATCGCGGTCAGAACGATCAATACCAAAGAAGCCCTGCAGCGCGGAGTCATCCAGCGCCATGTCCGTCAGACCTTTCATATAGATGACATAGTCAATGTTCGGATGTGTTGGGTTCAGACGCATAAAGCGAGCAATGGCAGCCTGCGCCAGGGGCAGATCGGCATTTTTATAGTACGCGTAGATTAAATCCAGCTGCACCTGCTGCGAATAAGGACCGAACGGATAACGATTATCCAGCGCTTCCAGTTGCTTAATCGCAGCTTTAAAGTTACCGTCCTGCAGCTTTTGCTGCGCTGTAGCATAGATTTCAGAAGGCGGGCTGTCCGGTACCGCGTCATTTGAGCCGGAACAACCAACAAGTGCCAGGCTCAGTGTGGCAGCAGCCACCAGATGTTTCATACGCGTCATGACGAAGTGATTATCCTCAAATGTTATGGCGGAAGCTGTCCGTATAGCTCCCGGTAATGACCAGGTACGATAGCACATTATATTAAACGGCATCGCCGTGAAAACCCAACGTTAACGAAGAAGCTGTATATGGCACAACAAGTTCAACTCACCGCAACGGTATCCGAATCACAACTCGGACAACGCTTAGATCAGACTTTGGCGGAATTGTTCCCTGATTATTCACGTTCTCGCATAAAAGAGTGGATCCTCGATCGTCGCGTTACTGTAAACGGCGTCATGGTCGATACACCCAAAGAAAAAGTGCTGGGCGGCGAGCTGGTCGCGATTGACGCTGAGATCGAGGAGGCGCAGCGCTGGGAACCGCAGAATCTGCCACTCGACATCGTTTATGAAGATGAAGACATTATTGTCATCAACAAACCACGCGACTTCGTGGTTCACCCAGGCGCCGGTAATCCGGATGGCACGGTGTTAAACGCCTTACTTCATCACTATCCGGCGATTATGGATGTGCCGCGCGCGGGCATCGTACACCGCCTGGATAAAGACACCACTGGTTTAATGGTGGTCGCGAAAAGCGTTCCGGCTCAGACGCATCTGGTGGACTCGCTGCAGCGTCGCGAAATCACCCGTGAATATGAAGCGGTTGCGATTGGGAATATGACTGCGGGCGGCACCGTTGAGCAGCCTATCAGCCGTCACTCAACCAAACGCACCCACATGGCGGTACACCCAATGGGTAAACCGGCGGTCACTCATTACCGTATCATGGAGCACTTCCGGGCCCATACCCGTCTGCGTCTGCGTCTGGAAACCGGTCGTACTCACCAGATCCGTGTGCATATGTCTCACATCAGCCATCCGCTGGTGGGCGATCCGCTTTACGGTGGCCGTCCGCGTCCGCCAAAAGGAGCGTCAGAGGCATTTATTACTACGCTGCGTGGTTTTGATCGTCAGGCACTGCACGCCACTATGTTGCGCCTCTATCACCCCATCAGCGGTATTGAAATGGAATTCCATGCTGCGCTTCCGCAGGACATGGTTGATTTAATCGCGGCGTTAAAAGCCGACACTGAAGAATTTAAAGATCAGTTGAATTGGTGATGAATCTGATTACTCCTCAATGGCCCGCTCCGTCACGCGTTCGGGCCTGCTCGACGCAGCGACAGGGCGGCATCAGCACATCGCCCTGGGATGCGCTGAATCTTGGCGGGCACGTGGGGGATAATCCGGATGCGGTGGCGCGTAACCGGCAGTTGCTGGTGGAAGAGGCGGGTTTGCCTGCCATGCCGCAGTGGCTGGATCAGGTTCATGGCACTGAGGTTGTGCGTCTGGCTGCCGGGGGAAGTACGCCGTTACGTGCTGATGCCTGTATTACCGATCAGCCTGGTGTCATCTGCGCCATCATGACCGCTGACTGTCTTCCGGTCCTGTTCTGTTCGCAGGATGGCATGGAAGTGGCGGCGGCACATGCTGGCTGGCGCGGACTTTGTGCGGGCGTACTGGAAAATACGCTGGCGCAGTTTCGTTCGCCGCCTGATCAGATTCATGCCTGGCTTGGACCGGCAATCGGACCTGATGCGTTTGAGGTCGGCGCCGAAGTGCGTCAGGCCTTTATGGCTCAGGATCCCCTTGCTGTGCAGGCTTTCCGTCCATCAGGCGACCGCTTTTACGCCGACATCGGCCTGTTGGCGCGGATGCGACTGCAGGCAGCGGGCGTGAATTCAGTCAGCGCCAGCAGCCGTTGTACCTTTACGCAGCGCGACGATTTCTTCTCTTTCCGCCGCGATGGGATCACCGGGCGTATGGCAACTTTGATCTGGCTGTTATAACCTTACGCCATAAGACGGTCCAGTTAGCGTATTTTTTACTCAAATCTCAGGTCATTAACCTTGAAATTTTGAGGGATGACCTCATTTAATCTCCAGTAGCATTTTGACCTGTAATGGGAGGAATTATGCGTCTGGATCGTCTTACTAACAAATTTCAGCTGGCTCTCGCCGACGCGCAGTCCCTGGCTCTGGGACACGACAATCAATTCATTGAACCTCTGCACCTGATGAGCGCATTGCTCAAACAGGAAGGCGGATCGGTTTCACCTTTACTGACTTCGGCCGGTGTCGACGTTACGCCATTTCGCGCTCAGGTTGAGCAGGCTATTGATCGCCTGCCACAAGTTGAAGGCAGCGAAGGTGATGTACAACCCTCATCTGACCTCGTCCGGGTATTAAACCTGTGCGACAAGCTGGCGCAGAAGCGCAACGATAACTTTATTTCATCCGAATTATTTGTTCTGGCCGCTCTGGAGTCACGGGGTTCACTGGCCGATCTGCTCAAAGCAGCGGGCGCAACGCGCGAAAAAATCACCAGTGCGATTGAACAGATGCGGGGAGGAGACAACGTGAACGATCAGGGGGCTGAAGATCAGCGCCAGGCTTTAAAAAAATACACTATCGATCTGACTGAGCGTGCCGAGAAGGGCAAACTCGATCCGGTCATCGGTCGTGATGAAGAGATTCGCCGCACCATCCAGGTTCTGCAGCGCCGTACCAAAAACAACCCGGTACTGATTGGTGAACCTGGCGTGGGTAAAACCGCGATTGTTGAAGGGCTGGCGCAGCGCATCATCAACGGTGAAGTGCCTGAGGGTCTGAAAGGACGTCGGGTACTGGCGCTGGATATGGGTGCGCTGGTCGCCGGGGCGAAATATCGCGGTGAATTCGAAGAGCGTCTGAAAGGCGTACTGAGTGACCTGTCGAAACAGGAAGGTAACGTCATTCTGTTTATCGACGAGCTGCACACCATGGTGGGAGCCGGTAAAGCGGACGGTGCGATGGACGCCGGCAATATGCTTAAGCCTGCTCTGGCGCGTGGTGAACTGCACTGTGTGGGTGCCACTACGCTTGATGAGTATCGCCAGTACATTGAAAAAGATGCCGCGCTGGAGCGTCGTTTCCAGAAAGTCTTTGTGGCTGAGCCAAGTGTGGAAGATACCATCGCCATTCTGCGTGGTCTGAAAGAGCGTTATGAACTGCATCACCATGTGCAGATCACTGACCCGGCGATTGTCGCGGCGGCAACCCTGTCTCATCGTTACATTGCTGACCGGCAGTTGCCGGATAAAGCGATTGACCTGATTGATGAGGCAGCGTCCAGCATTCGTATGCAGATGGACTCGAAGCCGGAGTCACTGGATCGCCTGGAGCGCCGTATCATTCAGCTGAAGCTGGAGCAGCAGGCGCTGAAGAAAGAGGCGGACGATGCCAGCATCAAGCGTCTTGAGATGCTGGAAACCGAGCTCAACCAGAAAGAGCGCGAATATGCCGAGCTGGAAGATGAGTGGAAGACAGAGAAAGCCTCGCTGTCCGGCACTCAGAACATTAAAGCGGAACTTGAGCAGGCGCGTCTGAATTTAGAGCAGGCACGTCGCCAGGGTGACCTCGCTCAGATGTCAGAGCTGCAGTACGGTAAAATTCCGGCACTGGAAAAACAGTTAGCCGCAGCGACTCAGGCGGAAGGCAAGACCATGAAGTTACTGCGTAACCGGGTAACTGATGTGGAGATTGCCGATGTGCTGGCACGCTGGACAGGTATTCCGGTTGCACGAATGATGGAAGGTGAGCGCGATAAGTTACTGCGCATGGAGCAGGACTTACATGGCCGGGTCATCGGCCAGGATGAAGCGGTTGAGGCGGTATCGAATGCTATTCGCCGTAGTCGCGCAGGCCTTGCTGATCCAAACCGGCCTATCGGTTCCTTCCTGTTCCTGGGGCCAACCGGGGTCGGTAAGACCGAACTGTGTAAAGCGCTGGCTAACTTCCTGTTCGACAGTGACGATGCGATGGTTCGTATCGACATGTCCGAATTTATGGAAAAACACTCAGTATCGCGGCTGGTGGGTGCACCTCCGGGCTATGTCGGCTATGAAGAGGGCGGTTACCTGACCGAAGCTGTGCGCCGTCGGCCTTATTCGGTCATCCTGCTGGATGAAGTAGAGAAAGCGCATCCTGATGTCTTTAACATTCTGCTGCAGGTGCTGGATGATGGGCGTCTGACGGATGGGCAGGGCCGGACGGTCGATTTCCGTAACAGCGTGGTGATTATGACCTCTAACCTGGGATCAGATTTAATCCAGGAGCGGTTCGGCAATCTCAGTTACCCGGAAATGAAAGATATCGTGATGGGTGTGGTTGGACAGCATTTCCGTCCTGAATTCGTCAACCGTATTGATGAGGTGGTGGTGTTCCATCCGCTGGCGGAAAAACATATTGCGTCCATTGCGCAGATTCAGCTGCAGCGGCTGTATAAACGTCTGGATGAACGGGGTTATCAGCTGCACATCTCTGATGATGCGATCAAACTGCTGGCGGAGAACGGGTATGACCCGGTCTACGGTGCTCGTCCGTTGAAACGTGCGATACAGCAGCAGATCGAGAACCCGCTGGCTCAGCAGATCCTTGCCGGTTCGCTGGTGCCAGGCAAAACCATCGAAATGGATGTGGAGAACGACATCATTACTGCACATCAGTAAGGGTGTGGAATTAAAAACGGGCCTCTGGCCCGTTTTTTTTGCCTTTTGGAGGGGGTTTTGCTTATTTATTGCTCCTTTTGAGTGCAAAGTGAACGGTCAGTAAAAAAGTCTCAATTTGCACTTGCGCTATCTGAGCCGTTCCCTATAATGCGCCTCCACTGACACGGCAAACCGGAAACGGAAAACGGGTCAGGAGGCACAGGAGACTGAGCCGCCGGAGAAAAACTTCTGAGAAAGAGGTTGACTCTGCAGGAGGAAAGCGTAATATACGCCACCTCGCGACAGGACGCTAACGCACTGTTCGCACTGCTCTTTAACAATTTATC